>ENA-ORXR01000093-ORXR01000093.1-marine-metagenome-genome-assembly--contig:-NODE-93-length-133968-cov-5.348888_pt1 | contig 133968 bp, 122 predicted proteins | sample MGYA00237866_ERZ511479 | MGnify/ENA metagenome assembly ERZ511479 | reverse complement strand
GTCTGTCCCTGAATAAGAGTTGGAATCGGAGTCAACGTATCAAAGTCGGAATACGTTCCCGTTGCGGTCGGATTACCAGCCTGAGGTACTGGCGCCGGAGTTGGATTAGACAAGGTCGCTATATTGAATTGACCTATGTCTTCCAAAGCCGTACTCGTCGCACTACTATTGCCACAGTAACATGGGCTAAATGGACTGTAGGTTGCTGGTGTAACCATGATAGCTGTGGCAGTATCCGTTAAACCAGATGTATCACAGGTTGTCACCGCCATATACCAAGTCGGACCTGGCTGAGGAGGGATGATACAGAAAAAAGAATTCGTATCATTCAAATTTGTAAGCGTCCAAGGGCCTGTTGCCGATGTTGATGATTGAAACCATTGATAACTTAGACCGGAATTTGGATTATTGCCTGTTAAACCATAGCAAGTCGTTACTCCTGGGCAAGGATTCGTAGCTCCAGTTACCGTATCATGATTTGGCTGACCAAAACAAGGAGTACTTAATAAAGAAAGGCTTACAGTTCCTGCAAATCCTCTTGGCTGAAATGAAAATGCGCTACCACCAATTCCAACATTTTGTCCACCGATTTGATAATCACCTACAATAAGAGCTACACCACTATTATTAAAAGAATCAGGAGACGTAGCCGCACCTGCTGTTGCATAACGAATATTGTTTCCATTCATGTGAAATCTTAGCCTTGTATTTCCTGGGATAGTATAATTTAAATTTGAGAACACGGGCGTTTGCGTATTGGCTACCGTGGTAACACTTGCATTAGTAACTAGGTTCGTCCATAAAGGAGCGGCAGCAGTACTTGTTCCGGAAAGCGAAGTCGCAGATACCCAAAGATTGTAAGAATTAGTTGCGTTTGTTATAAACCATTGCTTTACAGTGTCCAAAATTACAGGATATGGATTGGTATTATTTATTACAAAAGTTATACCATTAGAACCATTTGTTCCAGGATAACCCGCAGATGTCTGCGGAATAGTTAACGGATGAGTATTTGGAGCAATCGTATTTATATTTACTTGTTGCCCTTGAGATAACAACCCAGCAAACAAAAAACATAAACACAAAAATAATTTTAAGTAATTTTTCATCATAACAACAATCTTGATTTCTAAATATACTACTTGTTAAAAAGTTAACAATGAGATACCACTCTTTTTTTAACACATATCAACAATACGCTAACGAAATAAACAAGATTGAGAATTACCTTTGCCGACTATGAATTTCAATCTATCTCAAATACCCACAAGAGACTCAAAACCTAGGAAGCATGGTATAACTATGGTTATGGACAAAGGACTCAGCATTAATCAAACCAAAGATTTTTTGGATGTAGCAGAGCCTTATATAGACGTTGTTAAGTTTGGTTTTGGCACTTCATTTGTAACTCCTAAGCTAAAAGAAAAAATACAAGTTTACAAAGATGCAGGCGTGGCAATTTATTTTGGAGGCACCCTTTTTGAAGCCTTTGCTATCAGAAATCAACTAGATGTTTACGAAGAAATTATAAAAGAATACGATTTAGAATACATTGAAGTATCTGATGGAAGCATGGATATAGATCATAAAATAAAGTGCGAATACATTACACGTTTTGCAAAACAAGTAACTGTTTTAAGCGAGGTAGGCAGTAAAGACACCACCAATATTATGGCGCCGTATAAATGGATAGAACTTATGCAAGCGGAAATTGATGCAGGAAGCTCGTATGTAATTGGTGAAGCTAGAGAAAGTGGTACTGTGGGCATTTATCGAAACGATGGCGAAGTACGCCAAGGCCTAGTACAAGAAATACTAACTAAAATACCAGAAGAAAAAATTATTTGGGAAGCGCCACTAAAAGCACAACAACTTTACTTTTTAAAGCTAGTCGGACAAAACGTAAACTTGGGTAACATTGCACCCAGTGAAGTTATTCCTTTAGAAGCTATGCGCATAGGTTTGCGTGGTGATACGTTTCATTTGTACCTGGATAAATAGTATATAGTAGCAAACAGATAGATAGTCTAATTTGAAAGCGACAAGGAGATATGGCTTAGTAGGTAAAAGATTAGATCATTCGTTTTCTAAGAAATATTTTACCGAAAAATTTATACAAAATAGCATTGACGCTTCTTACGAAAACATAGAGATTGATGACTTTACACATTTAAAAGAAAGCATTACTGAAAAGAAAATCAATGGTTTCAACATTACCATTCCTTATAAAAAAAATATCGTAGAGGCAGCCGACAAACTTTCTAAAACCGTGCAAGAAATAGGTGCTGCCAATTGCATTAAAATAAGTAAAAACGGTAATTGGATTGCGCACAACACGGATGTAATTGGCTTTGAAAAATCGCTACTTACTTTCTTAAAAAAAGAACGGCCGAATGCACTAATATTTGGAACGGGTGGCGCTTCTCAAGCAGTTCAATTTGTTTTAAAAAGACTTAACATTTCTTTCCAAATAGTTAGCAGAACTAAAAAAGGAGCCTGCCTTCAATATAAAGAAATAAACAAAAAAATTATAAGCGAAAACAAGCTTTTAATTAACACTACCCCTCTCGGAACTTTCCCAAATATTGAAAATAGTATTCAAATCCCTTACAAATTTTTAAGCAAAGCGCATTTCTGCTTTGATCTAATTTACAATCCTAAAAAAACAGAATTTTTAACTCGTGCAGCCGACCGCGGTGCTCAAATTAAAAATGGTTTAGAAATGCTAGAGGTTCAAGCTGAGGAGAGTTGGAAAATTTGGAATAGCTAATTAAGCTTGCACTGTTCTTTGCTCAATACGCTTTTCATAATTTGTACCTTGGAAGATATGCTTTACATAAATACCCGGCACATGAATTTCATTCGGGTGCAACTCGCCAGGTTTAACTAAATGTTCCACTTCAGCAATTGTAATTCTCCCTGCCATAGCCATAAGCGGATTGAAATTCCGAGCCGTATCTTTAAAAATTAAATTGCCATGTTCATCCCCTTTCCATGCTTTTACAATAGCATAATCGCTTTCGAAAGCACGTTCCATTAAATAATCTTTCTCTTCGCCATACATAGAGAATTTTCTTGTTTCTTTTCCTTCTGCTACTTCCGTTCCCACACCGGCAGGAGTATACACTACAGGCATACCATAGCCGGTGGCCATACAACGAGTAGCGAGCGTTCCTTGGGGTACCAACTCAACTTCTAGTTCCCCAGAAAGCATTTGTCTTTCAAACTCATCATTCTCCCCCACATAAGAAGAAATCATTTTTTTTACTTGCTTGCCATGTAACATCAGACCAATTCCAAAATCGTCCACACCTGCATTATTCGATATACAAGTTAGCCCAGTAACACCTTTCTTTACTAAGGCATTAATGCAATTCTCCGGTATCCCGCACAACCCAAATCCGCCCAACATGAGCATCATATTATCCTCTATTCCTTGAATTGCCTCGTCGGCATTTGCCACTACTTTATTTAACCCCATAGTCCTATTTTATTTTTAATCGTTCGCTTCAAATTCTACACGACCACCCTCGTTTCTAATAATAAAGGTCGTAGTCAATTCCCCTTTATAGAAATGACCATGCTCAAAGGTTTTTCCTTTACCTGTATTGGCATTATTTATTGTCACTTCCCACGCTCCATCTTCTAAATCTATATCCGTCCATTTACGCAATTCCTCATGATCAGAATTTGCTTCAACTCTATACTTACTTTCAATATTATTTGTCACAATTTTTACATCAATCGGATAGTCGTTTTTATTCTCGATGTATACATTCGTGTACTTATTTAAATCACAGGCAGAAAAAAATAAAACACAAAGGAAAAGGCTAACTAAAATTCTCATTATAAATCTCTTAATTCTTTACCCGTTAAAGATAAAAACACATCCTCCAAATTGGCAGCCTTTACCGCTTTCTTTTTTTCAAAACCACTGGCAACCAAATCATCTATGAATTGATCTGGAGATTTTATTTCTAAAATCTTACCAGTATCAATGATGGCAATCCTGTCGCAGAGCACTTCAGCCTCGTCCATATAGTGCGTGGTCAATACTACAGTAGTTCCTTTACTTTTTATATCCAAAATCAAATCCCAAAGATTCCTCCTTGCCTGTGGATCAAGACCTGTAGTAGGCTCATCTAAGAATACAATCTTCGGGCGATTAATCAAAGTGGTCGCTATCGAAAAACGCTGTTTCTGTCCGCCAGACAATTGTTTAAACTTACTCTTTGATTTTTCTCTTAGTTGCACAGAGTCCAACACTTCCATCGGATTTACTTTTATACTGTACAGCCCAGCAAAGAGCTCTATGAGTTCTTTTAAATTTAGGTTTGGGTAAAAACCTGCACTTTGTAGCTGTACTCCAATTATTTTTTTAATTTCTTGGGGCTGATTGTCTAAATCAAATCCATCAACAACAACTTGTCCACTCGTTTTGACACTTAGCGTTTCAATTATTTCTAAGGTCGTTGTTTTACCGGCACCATTGGGCCCGAGCAATCCAAAAATCTCTCCCTTCTTTACCTCAAATGAAATATCGTTTACGGCTGTGAGGTCATCGTATTTTTTGACTAAATTTTTAACTTGAATTATATTCATTTGAATGTTTGCTGTTGATTAATTAAGTATAAATGACTTGTTAAGCTTAGCAAAATTAAGCGCTCCTTACTTGAACCCCTTCTAAATCATAATCATAGGCCTTTTCGATTTTTACATTCACAAAATCACCAGGCTGTAATTCTTCTTTTGTATTTACAATTACCTCATTATCTACTTCTACACTATCAAATTCTGTACGTCCCATATATCGACCCGCTTCTTTTCTATCGATGATTACACGCAGTGTTTGTCCTATTTTTTCTTCATTCTTTTCTAATGCAATTTCTTGCTGAAAAGCCATTACCTCTTGTGCTCTTCGTTCTTTTTCTTCTTGCGGAATGTCATCTACCAAATCATAAGCACCCGTATTTTCCTCATGAGAATAAGTAAATACGCCGACTCTGTCAAAACGAATCTTGGCCAAAAACTCTTTTAACTGTTCTACATGTTCCAAGGTTTCTCCGGGATAACCGACTATAAAAGTTGAACGTATAGCAATACCCGGATTTCGTTTTTTGATTTCATCAATCAATTCGTACATATCGCCCGAAGTAATTTGACGCTTCATAGAAAGCAGTAGATCATCAGCACTATGTTGCAAGGGCATATCTAAGTAATTACAAATTTTAGGTTCTTCGCGCATCACGTCAATAATCTCCACAGGAAATTTATGAGGATATGCATAATGCAAACGAATCCACTCCAAACCTTCAATTGCACAAAAGGCCTTGAGCAATTCTGATAGTTTTCTTTCTTTGTAAATATCCAATCCGTAATAAGTCAACTCTTGCGCAATCAACATAATTTCTTTCACACCTTTTTTTACTAGCAATTCTACTTCTTTTACCAATTCCTCAATCGGTTTAGAAACGTGCTTACCTCTCATTAAAGGAATGGCACAAAACGAACAAGTACGATTACAACCTTCACTAATTTTTACATACGCATAATGACTTGGCGTGGCTAAAAAACGTTCGCCAATCAATTCTTCCTTATAATCTGCTTCAAATGCTTTTAAAATATTGGGCAATTCCATAGTGCCAAACCAAGCATCTACCTCAGGAATTTCTTTTGCTAAATCTCCCATATAGCGCTCACTCAAGCAACCAGTCACCATAACCTTATCTAGGTGACCTTCCTTTTTCCATTCTAAATGTTCTAGGATTGTATTGATACTTTCTTCTTTGGCCTTGTCTATAAAACCACAAGTATTAATAACGGAAATATTATAATCTAGCTTTTCACTTTCGTGCTGCACGTCTATATCATTGGCATCTAGCTGCGCACTAAGCACTTCGCTATCCACCATATTTTTACTACAACCCAAGGTTGTAATATTGACTTTGTCTTTTGTAAATTTTTTAGTCTTCACTATAATGTTGTTTTTTAGCAAGCCCGTAAATTAAAAGTTGAACTTTTAATTTACGGGGTTCATATTTTTGATAAAAAGTCTTCCATGAAGCTTTTAAAGCTACAAGATACGACACTATTTTTAGTTGTAAACGTTCGTCCTCCGTAACGTATCACAAAGGCTTTTTTTGGTTTCAAATCTTGCAAGCTATTATAAAATCCCTTGCTCGGACTCTTGTTCGATCCGTACTTTATTTCTATAGCTATATGCACTTTATTTTGCTTTACTAATACCAAATCTATTTCGGCACCATCGTGTGTTCTGTAGTAAAACGGTAATATCCCCGCTGGCAAACGTTGTAAAATTTGTTCAATCACAAAGCCCTCCCAAGAGTTCCCCAACAAAATATTTGAACGCAGATTATTTATATTATTAATATCTGCTAAGCGATGCAACAAACCAGAATCTCGAATATAAATTTTGGGTGAGCGCAAAATTCGCTTATTTACATTGGCATAAAAGGGTTCTAATCTGCGCACCAAAAAAGCGCCTTCTAAAAATTCTAAATAGCGCATAACGGTGGGTGCTGACACCCCGAGGCTACGAGCATAATCTGACGCATTTAAAATACCTCCATTATTAAAAGCTAGCATACGCCAAAAATTACGTACAAGGGTTGCAGTAAATGATTGTTTAAAAAGAATATTCAAATCGCGCTCCACGTAGCTCTTTATAAAGTTATCGAGCCAACTCAATACGTCTTTATCCGTTTTAGCTAAGAGTGCATCAGGAAAGCCACCTCGAAACCAATGTTTTACCAACGAAATGCGAGTTGGTAACTCGAGCGTATTAAATGTAGTCAGCTCTGTATAGGCAATACGTCCCGCCAAAGACTCGGATACGCCTTGTACCAAGTCAGGACTAGCCGAACCTGTCAAAATAAAACGACTGTTTTTGCGGTGTTCATCAATCATGGGTCGCAGTACAGAAAAAAGCTCAGGCATAAATTGAACCTCGTCTAGTACAATACATTTGTTTTTATTTTCAGCAAAGAATATTTCAGCATCCTCTAAAATCAATCGGTCACTTGGCTTTTCTACATCAAGAAAAATAGTTTCTTTTTTAGACTCCCTCGCAATTTTTTTCGCCAAAGTTGTTTTTCCTATTTGACGAGGACCCAAAATAGCCACAGCAGGAAATTTCTTTATCAAACTATTAATATCGCTATATAAATCACGATGAATCACACCACAAATGTACAACACGAACCCCGAAAATCAAAAGTTGAACTTTTAATTTTCGGGGTTACTATTTTTATAAAAATAAACTAAATCACCGTAAATATTGAGCCCTATCCGTTTAGGCTAAAAATACTATCCACAAACTCATGTTTATTAAATACTTGCAAGTCTGTCATTTGCTCACCTACTCCAATATACTTTACTGGAATATTAAATTGGTGAGCAATCGCTAGGACTACACCACCTTTTGCTGTGCCGTCTAATTTGGTAATCGCCAAAGATTTCACATCCGTGGCTGCTGTAAATTGCTTTGCCTGTTCTAAAGCATTTTGACCAGTACTGCCATCCAAAACCAACATTACATCATGCGGCGCATCAGGAATCGTTTTTTGAATGACACGCTTAATTTTATTTAGCTCATCCATCAAATGAACTTTATTATGCAAACGACCTGCTGTATCAATTATAATAACATCAGCACCTTTTGCCACACCACTTTTTACCGTATCAAATGCCACAGAAGCCGGATCGGCATCCATTCCTTTTTCTACGATATCAACCTCTACGCGTTGACTCCAAATTTTTAATTGTTCGACTGCGGCGGCTCTAAATGTATCAGCTGCACCTAGCACAACCTTCTTCCCTGCTTTTTTGAAATTATAAGCTAACTTACCAATCGTCGTTGTTTTTCCAACTCCATTTACACCTACAACCAACATCACATAGGGCTTTTTATCAGCCGGCAAGTCAAAATTTTGATATTCTTGGCTGGGCGCATCGGTTAAGATGTTCATCATCTCTTCTTGTAAAAGTTGATTTAATTCTGCTGTACCTAAATATTTATCTGCCGCTACACGAGCTTCAATTCTATCTATGATTTCTACCGTAGTTTTCACACCTACATCCGCTGTAATTAGGGCCTCTTCCAACGCATCAAGTACATCTTCGTCCACCTTGCTCTTACCAGCAATAGCCTTAGACAAATTCCCAAAAAAGCCTTTCTTGGTTTTCTCCAAGCCCGCATCTAAGGTTTCCTTAGCTTCTTCCTGAACTTTATTGCGCTTGAATATTTTGTCGAAAATGCCCATAATGAGGTGCAAAAGTAAGTAATTGCAAGTGATTAAAGGTATATCGGGCTTAAGGATTGTTGGTTAGAAAACGCACAAGAAATCTTCATTTTGACCTAGCGGCATTCTTGTCGAGGTTACTATGCAAGAATTCTAAATAAAGACCTCTTTTAATTCATCAAGGTAGTTAAAAGATTCATACCCTTCGGAAGAAATTCTTTTTGATACATATTCTTTTACTTCATTATAATTTTTATGATAAAACTCTGATATTTTTGCGATCTTTTTTCCATTACTATAGAGGTATAAGAATTCATCTAATCCCAAATAGTTTCCTAATTTAGAATATTTCCAGTAGTCAATATCCTTATTTTCAAAAGACTTTGTACCTAATAACCCTCCCAATTTTGCAATTGATATACCCTGATCTGAAAACCTCACTAAAATAAATTTATTTCTTAACTCTCCGAATAATAACCAAACCAAGGTTGAAACAAAGAAAACAAGCACTATTATTCTTACTATAATCTTATTCGCAGTAAAGAAGTCAGAAATTAAATCTATTCCCATCTTCATCACAACTACTGAAAACAAAACAACCGGAATGAAAATAAAAAATGTCCAAAAATTAAATTTAGTTTTCAAAACTATATAAATTGTTATGCCTGTTTTTTAAAAATCTCTGTGACATTCCCCTTCCCTTTCTGCGCAAGCAAAAACAAAACAGCCATACGAACAGCAACCCCATTTTGTACTTGGTCCAGAATGATTGAATGGTCGCTATCGGCGGCATCTGAACTTAACTCTACCCCACGATTTATTGGACCTGGGTGCATTAGTGTAATTTCTTTTTTTAGTCCGTCCAACATTTTTTTATTGATACCAAACTGTAAAGAATATTCTCGTAGCGAAGAGAATAAAGGCATATTCTGCCGTTCTAATTGTATGCGCAGCACATTGGCAATGTCGCACCATTTAAGTGTTTCTTGCACATTGTAACTTACATCTACGCCAAGGCTTTTAATATGTTTTGGAATTAATGTTGGTGGCCCACAGACTACCACTTTAGCTCCTAGTTTTTTCAGCGCAAAAATATTGGATAGCGCTACACGTGAATGGGCAATATCCCCAATTATAGCTACTTTTTTTCCTTTTAAATTGCCTTGTGCTTCGCGCATAGAGAATGCATCTAGCAATGCTTGTGTAGGATGTTCGTTGGTTCCATCACCCGCATTTATGATAGCGGCATCAATATGATTTGACAAAAAGTGCGGTGCTCCACTTGCTGAGTGGCGCATGACGACCATATCCACTTTCATACTTAGGATATTTTGTACCGTATCTATAAGCGTTTCACCTTTTTTGAGCGAAGAACTGGAAGCTGCAAAATTGACGACATCGGCGCCTAATCTTTTTTCTGCTAGCTCGAAGGATATTTTGGTACGAGTAGAATTTTCATAAAAAAGGTTAACAATGGTCGTATCTCGTAAAGTAGGCACTTTTTTAATCGGACGCTGTAGAACATCTTTAAAACCAACCGCCGTATCCAAAATCAAATTAATATCCGCCGGAGTCAACTCTTTTATCCCAAGCAAATTATTAACTGATATTGTTTTTCCTTTATTCATTTAATAAAACGACTTCGTCTTTTTTGTCAAGTTCTTTCCAAAGTACTTTTACTTTTTGTGAGTGAATACTATCTATTGTTTTACCAACATAGTCTGGCTGTATCGGCAATTGTCTTTTAAACCTTCTGTCTATCAAAGTCAACAATTCTACCTTAGACGGCCGTCCAAAATCGAGCAGGGCATCGAGTGCGGAACGTATCGTTCTTCCGGTATACAATACATCATCAACCAAGATTACTTTTTTATCCGTTAAGCTAAATGGCAATACTGTTTTTTGCGGAGTATGGATTTGGTCGCTTGATTTAAAATCATCACGATAGAAGGTGATATCTAATTTTCCATATTCAATTTTTATACCGCGCGTTTTCTCTACGTAAGCTATAATTTTATCACTAAGATAAATGCCACGTGGCTGCATGCCCACGATACAAGTATTTTCAAAAGAAAGATGATTTTCGATAAGCTGATGGGAGAGACGTTCTATGACGACCTGAAATTGTTTGCTATCGAGTAGAGTTTTCAAAACTGTAGTTCTGAAGTGCGAAGTTAAATGAAAAGTCTGAATAGGCAAGTTAAAAGCTTCATTCTGTTTTGCCGCTGACTGCCGCTTTCAACCACTTACACTGCACCTAAGTAAGGAGACACTGAGCCTAATTACACATTATGCGTTAGAAATGAAATACTTAAAATCTATCCCTTCGAAGAACTCCCCTTAAACTGCTCGTGGCTATTCTTGAATAGGACATTAAATGTGGTAAGTGAGCCATATGCTCTGGTTATGTATTGCTGCATATGGACCTTATCCTCATCGGTCAAAACTTTGTGCGAATTGATATTTTGCTCTAAAACTCGCAGTCTATCCCGCACCATCACAATCTTATGAAAAAAAGATTCTATTGTAAATTCTTTACTTTGTAAGTCATCACTTCCTGGCTTTAAAATCATAAGTCCCCCATCCCATTTGCCACCTAGCTCTACCCGCTCGTTCAAATCAGCCCTTTGATCTAGAATATTATTAATTACCATTTCCAAATCGGCCATGGAGGCTACTTCTCCTCCTTCCGAGGCTCCTTCCATTGCAGAAAGCACTTTTAAATCAAAATCTTTCGCAATATTTTTAACTGAATTAGATGATTTAAACCAAATTTTATAAAACTCACTACCAACCTCTACAATTACCCCCTTGCCAAGTAATTGATGCTCTACCTTAGATCCTGTTCCTAAATTTTCTGTATCCATACTTTTAAATTTATTTTACTAAAATAACACCCATGTGAAAAGAAGTACTTGCATGAGCCAACTATTTTTTATATCTTGGGGGGAAACACCGCTTATGATATTTAGAAGAAGCTATACTTTAAAATCAAATTTAACGGAAAAGGAGATTCGCCAAAAGCTTACTGGGCAGCATTTTAAAGTTCACGATTTAGACTTTGAGGTCATGGACAAAGGTGGCGTATTGAAGGTTATCCCTCATACTGAACTAGCAGAAGAAAAAGTGTATACCCTGCCCATCACACATTTAATCCCTAAAGCAGTGGGTGATAAAACTAAGATCAAAATTAAATCTAAACCCCGTAGAATAGATATTGGAGGGCCAACCATTGCTTTGTTCTTCATTATTTTTATAATGGTTGCGGGCGTACTTATGTATATGAGCGGCGAACCGGATTATACAAAAGCGTCCTTCGGTATGATTGGAATTGGCATAGTGCTTCTGCTAATATTTGCTTACCGGATGAGCAAAGGATACTTTGATTACATTAGTAAGATAAAAGCATGGGTCAAATCTAAAATTTAATCGTGTAGTTCATACAGCGTAGCGTTATGCTCTGGAATTTCAGCTAACAATCGCATAGTACTTTTAAAATTAGAGTCCGTTACTTTATAGGATCCACCTTCATTTTTAAAATGAAGATATTGCCTAATGTTATATCGTTTCATCTCAGCACTTAACTCTGAGAAGTTGTACGCCGGATGCTCAATTGTATAGTTTTGCAACTCTGCTAAATAAGAAACCACCCACAAACTGCCCTCGTCATTTATATTAGAAACTATTTTTCCGTGAACGTCTTTACTTTTTAATTCATTCGCCAGATAAAATAAATTTTTGTTTTTATACTGCAAGTCAAATAGCATATAGCAAGGGTAAATTAAAAACGAAAGACAGAAAACAATCAGGACTTTCTGAAGATTTTCAGTATTGAAACGAGAAATAGCAAACTTGACACCCAATGCCATGAGCAGAAAAGTACTCAACCATATATACCGAGTCTCTACCACTATGGCTAAATAACCAATGGGCATTAACAGCAATAGGGAAAGTAGTTTTAATCGAAGCGGCTCTATTTTTTTTGATTGAAACCCGTCATAAATAAGTAATACTATTAATACCAAGGAAAATATACTAATCAATAGATAGCTTTTTAATAGTAAAAAACAGTTGTAACCTACCCGTAAGACCCAACGTCCTAAATTGTGGAATGAATCAAATGGCGTAGACATTTCTCCGTGACTCAAAGAAGGATCTTCCCAGAAACTTGGCGAATCGTCATAAGCAGGTGGAACGATTAATCTAATGTCCTTCTTAAACGTTTTGCCACTATTTATATGCCAGCTCATATTTAGTTTCCCTGATAAACCAGTAAGGGATACTACATCATATTTAATATAAATTTGGTACGTTCTTGGTAGAACTAAAAGAAAAATAATTCCAACCCCTAAAAGATAATTTATAAATAACGACTTTCGTTTTGACTTGTTTTGATAAATAGAAACGGCAAACAAAAAGGTAATATGCAAACAGTACAAAACCAAAGCGTACGATTTTGCATAATAGGCTACTCCCATTAATAAAGCAGCTGCGGCCACTAGTTTTTTAGAATCCACAAAACCTTTTGTAATGATTACTAAAATGTACCCCATTGTAAAAACAAGCATTAGTACATCTCCAAACATTTGAAAATAACTGTAAAAAACTAGAATGGGCACTAGGGTAAACGTTAAAATTTTCAACCAACGAATGGGCAAAACTAACCTGAGAAAAAACCTATGAGATAGAATCAAAAGCAATGCTCCAAACAAAGCGTTTATAACTTTAGCCATTAGCCAGGAATCAAAACCTAATTTTATAAAAGGGATGAGCAACCAAGAATTTAATGGGCTCCAGAGACCATTAATGCTTTTAAACCATTCACCATCGGCTGCTCGGTGTGCTATTGTGAGATAAGCCACAGCATCACTATCCAACAAAAAACTTAAACTAGGGTGTAACAGAAGCCACAGAATAGAATACAAAATTAGGGCAACCCAAACTGTATTATTTCGAAACCAATCGCTCATGTAATGCTCGAAAATAGTCAAAGCTTTTCAGTAATCTACTCCCGTACCAACTAAATAACTCACCATCTACTAATTCAACTTGAGCTTTTGGAAATGCCTTTTGATAATCGTGTTGTTGCTTCTCTTTAAAAGGAAATGGCTCAGAAGATAAAAAAATAAAATCAGGATTCAAATTCATTATTTCGTTCTCACTCAAATTCGGATAACGTTCTTCAGAGACACAATTTATAAACCCAGCTTCTTTTAGCATAGCATCAATAAATGTTTTTTTACCCGCTACCATTTTAGGCTCATCCCAAATAAAATACAATACCGTTTTATCTGATTTAGGTAAATTAGCTTGTGCTTCAAAAATTTTATGAATCAAGGTTTGTGCCTTGGGGATTGTGTTCGTTATAACACCCAACTGATCGATCATATCGATGGCTTCTTCCATAGTGTCAATATCGCTAAGCCAAACGGGATATTCTTTTCGTAGGAGTTCTATTTCTTCCTTGGTATTTTCTTCTTTGTTGCCAATAATCAAATCAGGCTGAAGTGATTCTATCTTTTCAAAATCTAATTTTTTAGTACCTCCCACTCTTGGCTTGTCTTGAAACCATGAATTTGGGTGAATACAAAATTTAGTAATCCCCACTACCTCATCATCCAATTCTAGGTGGTGAAGCAAGTCTGTTTGAGAGGGCACCAGCGAAATAATTCGTTGCGGTTTGCTACCCAGTTCAACTTCAAAACCGGTTTGGTCAATAAATTTCATGGCGAAAAATTTTAATTAGTAGGCTGTTTTTATTTCAGAATACGGTAATAGTAGAAATCAGTTTCTTTGCAAGACTCCAAAATGCTTTTTAAATAGAAACAAAAGTATCGCCACAAAGATCAAATCAACAGGAAACAGCAAGCCTTTTACCACATCTACCCAAGCGCTATCGCGGAAGGCTGCTCGACTAAGAAACTCAACCATCACTAACCCTATGTAGATTAGTCCAAAAACATAGTTTTTTCTGCAAGCACCGTACCATGCTAATGTAAATAGCAAAAGTATAAAGGGTATCAAATGATAATTTGTCCAAACGGTAAAATCGGAAAACATACTATAAAAAGAAAACAAAGTCCATACAATATGAAAAACGAGTATACTGTAAAATGGTATGGTAGAGTTTACTTTCATGCTAGGGAGGCAATCTTTTTTTGATTGTTACATAAAACTACATAAAGCCTTTTTCTTTCATCCAATCATCGTTATACATCTTAGTCATATAGCGACTACCATGGTCATGAAATACGACTACCACATAATCATCTTTGGTAAATTGGTCTTTAGTTTTAAGTACAGCTTGCAGCGCACAACCACTCGTTGAACCACAAAATAGGCCTTCTAAACGAGCAATGTCTCTACCACAATTTAAGGCTTCAGCATCTGTAACCTCAACAAATTGATCAATAAGTTTAGCATCATAATTATCAGGTATGAAGTCTTCTCCCGCGCCCTCTACCATATAGACACCTGCTCGAGACTCATCTACTTCACCAGTCTCGTGCCAATGTTTTAGAATACTCCCTTTAGGATCAGCGGCAATTGCCTTGATATTTGGATTTTGTTCTTTTAAATACTTACTAGCTCCCACTAAAGTGCCTCCCGTTCCCGTAGCCACTACATAATGAGTTATTTTACCCTCTGTCTGCTTCCAAAGCTCAGGCCCCGTGCTTAGATAGTGTGCCTCACGATTAGCCAAATTATTATATTGATCAGGAAGCCAGCCCCCTCTTTCTTCTGCTATTCGGGCCGCTACCTTATAATAGGATTGAGGATCATCGGCCGGCACATCGGTAGGACAAACGTGCACCTCTGCTCCCATGGCTTTTAATATATCTACTTTTGATTGACTCATTTTGCTGGCCATAGTGAATACACATTTATAGCCCATTTGACTGGCGGCTAATGCCAATCCCATTCCTGTATTTCCACTTGTACATTCCACTATAGTGCCACCTGGCTTTAACACACCTCTCTTTTCAGCATCTTTTATTAAGTGAACCGCTAATCGATCCTTGATACTATTACCAGGGTTAAAATATTCCACTTTGGCGTAAACAGGGCATGGCAAATCTTTCACCACTTGGTTTAACTTAACAAGAGGGGTATTCCCAATGGTGCCTAAAATGTTGTCGTGTACGTTTCTCATAATTTATATAATTGCAAATATATTTTTTTAGAACGGATAACCAATGGCTACATTCCATTGACCGTCATTTAACCTTACGCCTTTAAAATCCCAACCAGAATTTTCTATATAGTATGGATACTTAAATCGCCAAGCATGATCTACCCGGAAGACGAAAAAAGAAAAGTCTAATCGCAGCCCAAATCCACTGCTGACAGCTATATCCTGCCAAAGTTTGTCCAATCTTATTTCTCCTCCTTCATTCGAAGCATCTTCATTAAAAAGCCAAATATTACCAGCGTCTATGAAATAAGCCCCTTTCAAATCAAAGATGCCTATTTGAGCCACAGGAAATCTCAACTCAGTGTTCAACTCTAACTTAATATCGCCCGTTCGATCTACAATTTGACGCCCACTAGAACTATCGGGTAAGGTTCGACCGGGTCCTAAGTTTCTTAATTGCCAACCACGATTGCTAAAGGCTCCCCCTTGCGAATACTGCTTTATGTACGGTAGCGAAATATCTCCAAAAGTAGGAATTCCTACACCAACCATAGCACGAGAAGCCAGCATTACCTTTCTATCTAATTTTATATAAGAACGATAATCAACATCGGTTCTTACATAATGGGCTATGGGAGCAATGGACTTATTCGTTATCGCTTGGTTTAAAACATTCACACCCTGCATCAGCAAGCCGGCTTCTTCAAATCCAATATTCAACGTATGCATCACTGGGACATTATTATTTAAGGAGCTTCTATACTCAAAACTAATATTTTCACCCACAATTAGGTTGTTAGAATAGGTATTCTGCAAATATCTAGATAAGGCGATTCGTTCTTTAAATACCTCCCCGAGTTCATCTTGTGGGACATTGGTAACTGATAAAAAGATAGGAGAAACCAACCAGCTTTTTTTTGCCGTTTCCCTCCAACTATACGAAAGCTTGGCAGTAGTGTTTCTAAGCTTGAAGGCATCTACTCTATTAATTCTGCTATGCGCTAAACTGAAAATGGTAAACGGAGTATTATTTCTAGATGTATTCCATTTAAAAGGAAGCAAGAATTTAGGCAAAGTAAAATTAGCGGCCATATTAAAATTATTAGCATTCAGCAAAAAACCATCACTAATTCGCTCATTGTTCTTGAGACGGTATTCAATAGTGTATTGAGTTTGAAGGTTCAATTTATTGGCTCCGTGAAATAAGTTTTTACTATTAAAATTTATTCCAGCTCCAAATCCAGCAAAATAGTCCTCACCATTACTAATATCGGCATTTAGTTTAACATCGCGCTTCATAGCCATAGTTAGGTCAATGTAACAATCTAACGTTTGATTATTTTTATTTCTCACAAAGTCAATTCCCACAAACTGAAACGTTCCCAATTGATTTAAACGATTATGTGTAGCTTCTACATTTCTTACAGTGTACAGCTCATTTGGATGAATGAAAATATTATCATAAATCACACTACTCTTAACAACCTCATCGTAGTATTGAAAAACTAAATCTTTAAACTTTTCTACTTTCATTTCCCTTCCAACATTATCAGTAAATGGATCTTTAAATCTTACAATCACTTGATTGTATGTAAAGGTTTTATCAAAGGCACTGTCTCGTGTTGGAAACAAATTCATTTGAACATCTATGCTGTCGTTCTGTTGGGTTGCCGGCCCTAGTCTATCGATTCCAAATGGATTATCTATGACATCAATTAGTTCTGACCTTTTAATCGTATCAGGACGAAAGGCAATATTTTCAATTTTAAATGCATAGTACCCCGCATTGCGAAACAAGTTGTACAGCCGCTCTCTCTCTTGACCTAAATCAATATTTCTAAAAACATTACCTTTTTTTATAAAGCTCTTATTGCGTGTTCTTTGAATCAAATCAAGTAAACCCCTGCTCTCTACTTTATGAACTATTTGATTTATCCTATACTTCTTACCGGGCTCGATTGTATAAATAATTTTGGCTTCTTGGTTCTTCTTCTTAATTAGTGTATCACTTATTTTAGAATAATAATATCCGTTGTTTACCATAAACTGCTTAAGTGCGGTATCCGTAACTCGAGTGCTAGCGGGATTAATTATGGTAGGCGCTTCCACCTTGCGCTCCCGAATATTCTTATGCCTCGGGTTGGCCTCATAAAAATTGTGACGCTGATTATAACGCCACAATTTATAACGTGGCAAAAGGCCCACACCGCCCAAATTAGAATTCGGCCGCTGACGAATAATGGAGGCCATACCTTCTTTTAACCTAGACTTATTTTTTATTTTTTCATTGGGGTCAATGATTTCTATTTCATTTGCCGTTAAAAGCAGATGATCCTTTTTTAAATATTTATTATAAGTACAAGAGGATGATAAACTTAGCAAGAAGATTAATACTCCTTGGAGCAAAAATAATATGGTTCTCGGTGTATTTTGCAAAATCTATGCTCAGTAAAGCGCAAATTAAACATATATCAGCATTACGGACTAAAAAAAACCGTACAGAACATTCACAATTTATTGTTGAAGGTAAAAAATGTGTCAAGGAATTGCTTCTATCTTCATTCAATTTGGAGCGGGTTTACTATACAAGAGCTCATGAAAAGGTGACTGAGGAAATTGCAACAGATAAAAAAAACCTAATCGAAGCTGGCTTAATGGCTAAAATCAGCGGACAAAAGACCCCCGAAGGAATTTTAGCCGTGGTTTCAATACCGGAGCAAATAAATTTTGTATGGAAGAAAAAAGTATATATCGCATTAGATAGCATCCGCGATCCAGGAAACTTAGGCACTATCATACGGCTAGCCGATTGGTATGGGTTAGATATTATTATGAGTCATGATTGTGTAGACGCATACAACCCAAAGGTTATTCAATCCACAATGGGTAGTTTGTTTCATGTAAATATTCACTCTATTGACTTAGTTTCAGAACTTACAAAAACTCAACTTCCAAAATTGGCTACCGTACTAAATGGAACTTCAGTCTATGAACTCCAATCAATACAAGAAGGCATAATTATAATAGGCAATGAAGCGAATGGTATTTCAGATGCTGTACTCACATTAGCCAATCAAAAAATAACAATTCCAAAGAAAGGCAAAGCCGAAAGTTTAAATGCCGCTATGGCTTGCGGAATTATCACTTCGTTTTTAGTCCGCTCTTAATAAATCAGGCTTTGATTTACGGTAAGAATTAAACTCTGATAGTATCTTAGCGTCCAAAGATTTCAAGAAAATCAGCACAAACAATACACCATGAAAAAAATATTATTTCTCTTTTTAGGTCTCTTCTTCTCATGTTCAAGCTATGCGCAACGGCAACGTAGCATGCTAAAAATCAGAGATATGGAGGGACGAATGATTACAGCCGAAATTAACGGACGACGTTATGAAAAAGTAGGTAAGATTCTTACGTTTAAAGACTTGCCCACTCGTAATCATATGATTAAAGTTTACGTAGTGAGTCGAAAAAGAGGTGGTCGACGACGAGCGCGTATGATTTACCAAGGCAGATTGCGCACTCAGCGAGATAAAATATACTATGTGACTGTAGATGACTATGAAGATCTTGACGTGATTGTTGATTGTTGCCTAGGTGATAATGGGCCTTGGACAAAAGGAAACTCTTGGTATCGCAGCCGGTACTATGACAAATTATCTTGGGAAAAAGATATGCAATTTGACCCGCAGAAAGATGAATATTACGAGGACCTTCGTGACGAAGATCGAATGGCTGGTAATGAGACGAGAGATGAGTGGTCCTATTTTGGTAATGTGATGACGACCGCTCAGTACAACAACTTAATCAAACAAATGCGTAATGCTGGCTTTGAAAGTAATAGAATGAACATCGCCAAAGCCGCTATTGATGCCAATCCCGTTAGCGCCAAACAACTGAGCGGAATCTTAAAAGAATTTAGCTTTGAAAGTTCACGTCTAAGCATGGCTAAGGCTGCCTATAAACAAGTAGTGAATCCAAGAAGTGCCTTTATGATTAATGATGCGTTTGAATTTTCAAGTTCTAAAGATGAGTTTAGCCGCTATATTCAAAGACAAAAAAAATAGAGCCTTTTAAAATCTTTACTTACCTTATATACAAAAAAGCTGTTTTCAAAAATGAAAACAGTTTTTTTGTTATAGGACATTAGCTTTATTTTTTAACTGGCCACCAAATGATTGGAAGCAATAAAATACTACTGTAAAAATGATTTGTAAGATATAAATCAATCCTACTTTAAAATTGTATTTTGCGCTACTATGGCAAACAATTCTCAAAAGACCGCAACGAAAAAAAAGTTAGCTCTACACTGGCAGATTTTAATTGGAATGATTGCGGGTGTACTTTTTGGTTTAGCTATGGCTAAGTTTGAAGCCAAAGAATTTGTTTTCAATTGGGTAGCACCTATCGGAACCATTTTTGTTAAACTATTAAAGCTCATTGCCATCCCACTCATTATTGCCTCATTGATAAAAGGAATTGGTGAACTAAAAGACATTGCAAAATTTTCTAAAATTGGAGGGCGAACAATTTTGATTTACATAACCACTACCTTAATTGCAATTACCATAGGACTGGGAATCGTAAATCTAATTCAACCGGGCAATAACATCCCAAAAGAAACTATCACAAAAATGACAGAGACCTATGCAAAGGACAAGGGGGTAACGCAAAAAATTGAAACGGCCAATGCACAAAAAGAAAGTAGACCACTTGATTTTTTGGTAAACATGGTACCTGACAATGTATTCAAGGCCACTATGGATAATAGAAATATGCTTCAAGTCATTTTCTTCGTAATCTTTTTTGGCATTTGCATTTTACTTATTAAGCCTGAAGAGGCTAAACCCGTATATGACTTTTTTACTGGGCTGAATGAGATTATTTTAAAAATGGTTGACATAATTATGCTCACAGCCCCCTTTGCCGTTTTTGCTTTATTAGCCAATGTAATTGTCAGCGCCAATGACCCACAGCTTTTATTAGGCCTTTTAAAATATGCTGGTACCGTTCTTTTAGGCTTATCCATCATGGTTTTATTCTATGCTTTAGCTATAAAGATTTACACCAAGCGCTCCTTTGGTAGTTTCTTTAAAGGAATTAGTCCCGCCCAACTATTAGCATTTTCAACCTCATCCAGTGCTGCTACACTCCCCGTGACCATGGAACGTGTGGAAGAACATCTTGGTGTAGAAAAAGAAGTAAGTAGCTTTGTATTGCCAGTAGGTGCTACTATTAATATGGACGGCACTAGTTTATACCAAGCCGTAGCCGCCGTCTTTATTTGCCAAGCTTTAGATTTTCCACTAAGCTTCCAGCTTCAACTGACGATTGTACTTACCGCATTACTAGCCTCTATAGGTTCGGCAGCAGTGCCAGGTGCCGGCATGGTAATGCTAGTGATGGTTTTACAATCTATAGGTTTACCTCCTGAGTATTTTGCCATTGGACTTGCCATGATTTTTGCCATTGACCGCCCCTTAGATATGTGTCGCACGGTAATTAATGTAACGGGCGATGCCACTGTAGCCATGCTAGTTGGGCAAAGTGTAGGTAAACTAGGGCAGCCCGAAGTAAAAAATTGGGATGACAGCTACGGGAAATAAGAAAACTTCCGAAGTTTAGATTTAACCTTTCTTAATCCACTTATCAGTCATTCTTTCCTTTTATAGATATTTTAGGAAATCAATCGCTTTGAATAGAATAACTTTATTCTCTCTTGAAAAAACTATCTCTCCTTTGCCTTCGCACGATTATGATAGTGGGTATTCTTTTTTTCTGCAAAATAGAAACCCTACACGCACAGTCCTACGCCTTAAAAGGAGTAGTAGTCAATGAAAAATTAGAGCCACTGCCCTTTATCAACGTTCGTGTAAAAGAACTACAACGGGGCGCTCGCACCAATAGCTCTGGAGAATTTGCCATTATGCTTCCACCAGGTCGCTATGAAATAGTCATTTCAGGAGTGGGACAAAAAACGTTGAATTCCATTATTCTAATCCGTGAGACTGAGGTTAAGAAACGATTTATCCTAGAGCAATCCAAAAAAGAAATAAAACGCGTAGTGATTTCTACCAAAAGAAAAGATCGAAGTAGAGAAATTATTCGGAAGCTAATTGCCAATAAAGAAAAACTTCAAAAGGGTACATCAAGCTATAGCTATGAAGCCTACATTAAATCAACAGCCGAAGAACAAAAAAAGAAAAGACAACGAGCGAAAAAAGTAAAAAAAATAAAGACGGATAGTACGAGTAAAGACAGTGCAAAAGTAAAACCACCGACCAAACAGTTTGCCGAAGTTTATTTAGAAGTATCAAGATCCTACCCGAATAAAATTAAAGAAACAAGAACGGGCGTCAATATTAAAGGAAATAAGAACAACTTTTTCTATCTCAGCTTTACAGAAGGAGACTTCAATTTTTATCACAATGTGATTCGTAATAGAGCGCTTGGAAAGGCGTCCTTCCTCTCGCCATTTAGTAAAAGTGGATTATTGGTGTACCGGTATAAATATAAGGAGCAACTATATCAAGATGGTGCTATGTATCATAGAATTCAATTTCGTCCTTCTCGCACTTCCAATTCTTTATTGCGTGGTGAAGTTTTAATTCAAGATAAAACATGGGCTATAAAATCAATAGAAGCTTCCTTCCCAAATCACCTTACACCGGAGTATAAAAAATTTACTATCAAGGCCACTTATGAATTAATAAAAAAAACTGCTTGGTTACCCACTTCTTATACTTTTACATACCTCACTTCTGCAAAGAAAAACGGAGAAACCAATGTTCGATTCAGCAATTATAAAATTGATACCGTATTTAAGAAAAAACACTTTTCTACAGAATTGAGTTCAACTACTACAGAGGCTTATAAACGAGATTCAAATTTTTGGAAAAAAACAAGACCAATTCCGCTAAGTAAAGAAGAGATTAAAATAATCCGATATAAGGACAGCCTTTTTGAAATCACAAATAGTGATCAATATCGGGACAGTGTAGAAAAAGAAAATAATAAAATCAGATTTTGGAAAATTGTCTGGTCAGGGTCTAATTATGAAAATTGGCGAAAAGAACGCTACATGGTCTTCCCAGCCTTAGCCCAATTATGGAATCCAATAGCATTAGGTGGGCAGCGTTTCGGAGGTTGGTTTCGATATAAGAAAACATTTAAAAACAAAAAGCAACTATTTTTTGCACCGAGGCTGAACTATGGTCCAAAAAATAATGACATAAGAGGTAGCGTGACAGGCACTTATCTTTTTAATCCATTCAGTCGTTCCTCTTTTAATTTTGATATTGGGCGAAATGTATCAAATATCTTTTGGGGCGATGCCTTTGTAAATTTTTTGACCAGAGCCAATTACTTCATGAATGAAACGGCCACTTTGGGTCTTCGCCATGAAATAACCAATGGATTGTATATTTCTAATCAGCTAAATTTTGGTTTTAGAAAAAACTTAAACTCTCTGAAAATTAATAATTTTTTAGATTCCGCTATTTTTAACAGACCACTAGAACGACCACGTTATTTTGACGATTACAATGCTTTTTCTAATGAACTCATGCTTGCCTATACTCCAGAACAAAAATATATAAGAGAGCCGTACGAAAAAGTAATCTTAGGTAGCCGATTCCCAACATTTTATGCAAAATGGCGTAAAGGAATCCCCAAAGTAATAAAGAGCACTATTTCTTACGATTATATAGAACTTGGCGCAACGCAAGAGATCAATATGGGCACCTTAGGACTCACCCGCTATAATATCAAGTATGGAAATTTTGTCCGAGAGAAAAACGTTGAAATTATAGATTATAAGTTTATCGCTCGAGGCAACCCTGGTTTCTTTTTTAACCCAATCAATTCCTTTCAAGCTATGGATAGCACCTTTGCTCTTTTCAAAGGTTTTATAGAGGCACATCATGTTCACGGCTTTAACGGTGCCTTGATTAATAAAATACCTTACGTAAGAAAACTAAAACTATTTGAATCTGCCGGTGGTGGTTTTTTAATCGCTCCTGAGCGCAACCTTCGCTATGTAGAAGCATTTGTAGGAATTGAAAAAAGACTCACTATTTTACGACAGCCGATTCGTATTGGGGCTTGGGGCGTAGCTAGCTATGCCAATCAATTTAAAAACCCAATTCAACTCAAATTTAGTATCCGCTTCTATAATTTTCAAAGAGATAGATGGCAATAGTAAAAGCGTATTCGGTTTAATCATCTCTCAAAAACACTTGATTGAAATCATGTAATCTATCATGGCAATCGTTAAAATAAACGAAGAATTCAAGAGCTAGTTTCGCAGCATAATTGGAATACGTCTAAAATAAACAACTAATTTAATAACATAAAAAAATCCAAATGAATATTGATAAATCGAAACCAGTAATGCTTACAGGAGCCACAGGATATGTAGGCGGACGAATTGCCGAAAAATTATTGAAAGAAGGTCACACCGTTCATGCACCCGTTCGCCAACCAGACAGCAAAGAAAAAACAAAATACTTAGATGCTATTGCAAAAAATGCAGATGGCTCTATTCAGTATTTCAAGGCTGATTTATTAGAATCAGGATCCTATGATGAGGCTATTCAAAATTGCGAATTAGTAATTCATTGTGCGTCTCCTTTTATTATGAGTAGTAAAAATCCACAAGAAGACTTAGTAGATCCAGCCTTAAAAGGAACGGAAAATGTATTGAATAGCGCAAACAAAACTGAAAGTGTAAAACGTGTGGTACTAACTAGTAGCTGCGTGGCTATGTATGGTGATGCAAAAGACATTAGAGACTATCCAAATGAAACCATGACGGAGTCCAATTGGAACACGACTTCTTCTTTAAAAAAATCACCATACAATTACTCAAAAGTATTAGCCGAAAAAAAAGCCTGGGAAATTCAAAGGCAGCAAAATCAGTGGGATTTAGTTACTATTAATCCTTCCTTCGTACTCGGACCTGGCATTAGCCCAACGGCTACAAGCGAGAGTTATAACATAATGAAGCAAATGGGCGATGGTACATTTAAAATGGGTGCAGCAGACATTAATATCGGTTGTGTTGACGTGCGCGACGTCGCTGAAGCCCATTATCGCGCTGGATATAATTCAAGTGCAGAGGGACGTCATATTACTAATGGAGAAAATTTAAGTTTTCTTACACTAGCCGATATGCTTCGACCCCAATACGGTGATGACTATCCGCTACCAAAAAAGAATTTACCCAAGTGGCTTATTTGGACGCTGGCCCCAATGAGTGGGTTGACAAGACAATACGTAAGCGATAATGTGGGTCATCCTTGGAAAGCCGACAATACAAAAAGTCGAGAAAAACTAGGCATGAATTACCGACCAATCAAAGAAACAGTAAACGAGTTTTTTAGTCATGTGATTGACAGCGGCGTATTTAAAAAATAATGAAAAAAGTAATTATAACCGGTAGTACGGGCATGGTAGGTAAAGGCGTTTTATACGAATGCTTAGCAGATGAAAGAATACAAAAAGTACTTATTGTAAATCGTAGCAGCCTTAACATAAGGCATCCAAAACTATCAGAAGTTTTACTCAAAGATTTTACCAATGTAGAATCCATCAAAGACCGATTGAAAGCTTATGATGCTTGTTTCTATTGCATGGGCGTTTCTTCTATGGGTATGGATGAAGAAACCTATTCAAAAATTACATTTGACACAACCAAGTCATTCGCAGATACTCTCTATAATGTAAACTCAAGTATGGTATTCAATTATGTATCAGGCGAAGGAACGGATAGTAGTGTTAATAGCAGTACTATGTCGAAAAATGTAAAAGGAAAAACTGAGAATTACATTTTAAATAAAGGTTTTGCTGATGCCTATATGTTTAGACCCAATGCAATTGTTCCTGAGAAAGGCATAAAATCTAAAACGAAATTATATAATGTTCTTTATGTAATCTTAAGACCTTTCTTCGGATTAATGAAAAAATCAAAAAATATAACGACTACGACAAAGTTGGGACGAGTTATGATTGGAACTTTATTTAATTCTCAAGAATTAAAGCATTTGGAGAACCCTGAGATTAATATCTTAGCTTCTCAATGGACAACTTCTTAGAAATAAACAAAAAATCTTGGAATGCCAGATTAGAGTCACATTTAGCTTCTGCCTTTTATGATATGCCTAACTTTCTAAAAGGAAAATCTTCTTTAAACAAAATAGAATTAGATTTACTGGGTACTGTAAAAGGCAAAAAGATACTTCATTTACAATGTCATTTTGGTCAAGACAGCATTTCACTAAGCCGAATGGGCGCCAAGGTTACGGGTGTAGATTTATCTGACCTAGCGATTGAAAAGGGCAAATCTCTTGCAAAAGAATTAGGGACAGATACAAAATTCATCTGCTCAAACGTATATGATTTAGATGAGCATCTTAATGAAAAATTTGATATTGTTTTCACCAGCTATGGCACTATCTCTTGGTTGCCAGATTTAAACCAATGGGCTGGATTAATTTCTAGATATTTAAAACCGAGTGGTCAATTCATTTTTGCCGAATTTCATCCAATCGTTTGGGCTTACGATGATAATTTTACAGAAATAAAGTATTACTACAACAATATAGAACCTATTGCAGAGGAAGAGACAGGTACTTATGCTGATAAAAGTGCAAACATAAAACAAGCTTTTGTTTGTTGGAACCACGGGATAGGCGAAGTGGTCAATAATTTAATTGAAAACGGATTACGGATAAAAGATTTGCAAGAGTATAACTACTCGCCCTACCCTTTTGTGAGCGACACAGTTAAAATCGGAGACAAAAAATATCAGGTAAGAAAATTTGGCGACAAACTACCCTTAGTTTATTCGATAAAAGCAATTAAAGATTAATACATGCCCTACCATATCTATGTCATTGAATTAGATAGAAAAGTGTTTACGGAGAACCGTAGGTTTCATGAGGCAAACCCTCAGTTTAATGGAGTACTGGAATGCCTCTATGTTGGTATGACTAGCAAAACCCCCTTAGAGCGATTTAAACAACATAAGACGGGAGCTAGGAGCAAGAAAGGAATTAAAATTTCTGCCAACATTGTAGAAAAGTATGGCTTGTATTTACGGCCGAGTTTGTACAGTCATATTAAATCAGTACGTACACGCGCCAAAGCCCTTGTGCTAGAGGAAGAATTAGCACTTGAACTACGCCGAAAAAATTACGCTGTTTGGTGGAATTAATGAATCGGTATAGTAATCATATTGTTCTTCCTTTCAAACCGATTCTAAATTGTAAAGTATTTTTATCCCTTCTTAAAACATTGTCATGGAAATAATTATAATATCCTTAGTTGCTTTTCTAGTGGCCATACTTACCTTCTTTTCTGGTTTTGGATTGGGTACTATTCTAACACCTGTTTTTATGCTTTTCTTTCCTGTTGAATTAGCCATAGCGCTCACTGGGCTTGTTCACTTTTGCAATAATATTTTTAAACTCTTCTTAGTGGGTCGAAAAGCCAATAAGGAAGTTTTGTTACGCTTTGGTATTCCCGCTGTGCTATCCGCATTACTTGGTTCGTACATCTTGATAAACATTACAGATTTAAAACCGCTTTTTTCATACCATGCCTTTGGTCAAGCATTTATCGTTTATCCTGTCAATTTTATCATTGCCATTCTACTTATCGTTTTTGCCCTGATGGACTTGATTCCATTTTTTAGTAATTTAAAATTTGGAAAAGAAAAACTACCTCTTGGTGGTGCACTGAGTGGTTTTTTCGGTGGATTGTCTGGCCATCAGGGTGCTTTGCGTAGTGCTTTTCTAATTAAAGCAGGCTTGAGCAAAGAAGCCTTTATCGGTACGGCGGTTGTCGTTTCTACTTTTGTAGATTTTACTCGCTTAAGTATGTATGCCACCCGTTTTTCTAAGTCTGGATTGATTGATAATTTATCTTTAGTACTATGTGCCACCCTCTCAGCCATACTAGGAGCCTTTTTAGGGCTCAAACTATTGAAGAAAGTGAGTTTACATTTTTTACAAGTTTCTGTAGCTGTTATGCTCATTCTAATCTCGCTGGCACTGGGAGCAGGTTTTATTTAAAAACAATATTTACAAGCACTCCTTTTTTGTTTTATTCAGACTAAAAGTAAAAATCCTAAAACGATTTGGTACAGAAGACAGGAGCTTCTAAGAAATTATAAAAGCGCAAAGGTAAATCGAGACTCTTAAAAATAAAATGATTTGTAATTTTGTACCACCAAGTGAACTCTTGTCTTATGAATAAAACAAAAAAACAACTCGCTTTACTACTCCTGATTACTATTCTATTAGTTCCTGCTATTCACAAACTAACGAGTCCGATTCCTCCGGAATGGTTCAAAGCAAAATTTGAAAATAGCCTATTGGGAAACATTCCTAAAGCAATAACAATTTCCTATTGCATAATTATTTTATTAGAGTTAGCCGGCCCCTTATTCTTACTGATAAGTTTAGTTCAGATTTCACTCAACAATGCTTATGAGCAGTGGCTTCGTTACGGATTTACAGTTTATTGCATTCTATTTATTGTACTGACATTTGGAAGTTTTTTAGTGCAAGATTACGACAATGGATTCAAGGACTTTATGTATTTTACGGCAGTCTTACTAATAGACAATTTCCTTTTTGATAGATCTAAAAATAACGCATGATAAAAAACCAACCTATACTAGCGGTTAGCGACGTATCAAAAAGCTCAGCTTGGTATCAAAAATTACTGGGTTGTAATAGCAAGCACGGCGGTAACACTTTTGAAATGCTGAGCGACAATGAAGACAATATATTTTTGTGTTTGCATAAGTGGGGCGAGCATGAGCACCCCACCCTATCCAATAGTAAAATACAGGCAGGTAACGGTCTTGTACTTTATATTCAGGTGTTGGATTTAGATGAAGTTTGGCACAATGTGCAATCACTCAATGCAACAATTGAAGAAGAGCCACATCTCAATCCTAACTCAGGTAAGCAGCAATTTTGCGTAAGAGATTTAGACAACTATTATTTGATGATTACTTTATGAAACAGTAAACTAAGCTTCTGAGTCCCACGCCTTAACATGACAAAAAAATAGTCAAATTAACTTTTGCCTCAGTGTACCCGCACTATATTAATAAAGTTGAAAAAAAAGCAGAACGAAAGCTGGGCTTAATGAAGTTCCTGAGTGGCTCACTAGCTTTGATAAAAAAGAGTTGGATAAACTAATTGTAGAATACGAAAGGTTCAAAATTTTTTTGAAAAAGCTTCATTACACCCAAATACTATTTTAATTCAGGGTACTATTTGTAATTACAAATTACGAAAAATAGTTGCACCGCCTACCAAGGGAGTGCGTTTTTTTGGATAAACTAGTTGATGAGTTAGCCCAAGGGCGTAACGTGAAAATAATACTTAGGACTCAGTAATATTTTACTGCGGCATTGTAAAGCTTCCATAAATGGCATCGGTATAAGTGCCAGCATCGGCATAATCAGAATTGTATTTCTTTGAACCGTTGACAGTTTTATATAAATAAGGACTCAGTAGAAGCCGCTCTCTATGCCAACGACCAGCTTGTCCTCCATAAATTTCAACAGAATTTCCGTAGCCTAACAAGCCCGGAATAGTATTTCCACTAAAGGCAGGACTAACCCCCAAACCTTCATGCGATACATTAATCAACTTATGTCCTAGCTCATGTGCTAGTGTTCGACCACTTGCCGATTGCATGGTGATACAACCTCTTAAATTTTTAGGAATGCCATCTGATAGTATATAACCTGGAAAGGAAAGTGCACCCGTTGCTACCGGACCACCTAATTGCCAAGACCCGTTCGTATTTTGCTCTGCAAAAATTATTTTAACACCAGACAAAGGCACTATAAAAATAGTGTGCGCTTGATTGGGCTCGTCATAAATAAAATCAGTAAAAGCATTCTTTACGGTATCATTTACTAAGGGTTGCATCTCAGAATATTTATCATAAAAACCAAGTGTCTGCCCTGAATCTGGTAATTGCCTAAGGGTGTAAGCTGTTAGATTATTCCACTCATCTGGGAAGCTTACATTGACGGCTTTTAATAAATTTAGTTGAACACCCTCTGCGCGAAAGGCGTCATCGGCCTTAAGAAACTCATTTTTTAAGGCAGCCCAACTCATACTTAAATGATCGGAATGGTAGAGAACAATATCTACCGTGTAAAAATCAGATCGCAGCGTGTCATTCATCCCAGAGATATCGTACTCGTAATTAAATTTTACTTGATGCTCGAAAGGAGGATCTGTGACTGCAACTTTATAATCTTTTTTACAACCCAAAACAAATGCGACAATTAACAGTAGAACTAAAATGCTACTACTCTTCACTTCCGAACTTTCTAATATTCTGCGATTCAATTTCATGATTAATATTTCTAAAAGAACTAAGCTAAGTATTTTTTTTATAATAAGAAAAATTAAGTAGCGCACAATTGCATTGGCAATAATGGAATGAGTTGGTTACTTCAAATCAGTCGCTTTGAATATAAATATTATTGCAGATCATAAAAATACAATGGACATACTTTTATATATTCGTTTAGCTACCTCCATAACTTACCAAAACAGTCTAAAAGTGTATCAATGAAATAACGTTTAATTTAGAGTTATCTGCTCATGGCGAATTACTTTTAATACTTCTTAGATTATGAGTAACGCAAGAAAAGCAGGCTTTGGAACCCTGCCCGTTTTTTTAACGGCAATCTCCACAATTTTGGGTGCCGTTATGTTTTTACGTTTTGGTTTTTCAGTAGGCTCGGTGGGTTTTATTGGTACGGTTGCGATTGTCATTATAGGTCATATGGTTACGATTCCTACGGCCATGGCACTTGCAGAAATTGCTACCAATTCTAAAGTAGAAGGTGGTGGAGAGTATTTTATTATCTCCCGTTCTTTTGGAATTAATATTGGTGCCGCGATTGGCATTGCCTTATTTTTATCGCAAGCCATTAGTGTCGCTTTCTATATTATTGCTTTTGCTGAAGCTTTTACAGCACTAGCCCCTTGGCTGCGTGATACCTTCAATATTGTAATTACGGATAATCGACTTTTTAGCGTTCCCGCCTTGATACTACTAATAGTACTTATGGTAACCAAAGGTGCTGACTTAGGCATGAAAATGCTGTACATCGTAGTGGCTATTTTGGGAATATCCTTGGTGCTATTTTTTATGGGAGGAAGTACTTCCGGAGATATGATTAGCAACGGTAACATTTTTGCTTGGGTAGATTCTGAGTTTGAATTTTTCTATGTATTTGCCGTTATTTTTCCGGCCTTTACCGGTATGACTGCCGGGGTTGGCCTTTCAGGTGATTTAAAAGACCCTAGTAAATCTATTCCACGAGGAACGATATTAGCCACTGTAGCCGGCATGGTTATCTATATATTTATGGCTTATAAATTATACACGAGTGCGAGTTTGACTGATCTAAGAGAAGATCAATTAATCATGCAGCAAATTGCTTTGTGGGGACCTATTATTCCAATCGGTTTGGCTGCGGCCACAATTAGCTCAGCCATTGGTTCTTTTATGGTTGCACCTCGTACACTGCAAGCCTTAGCAGGTGATAAAGTTTTTCCTGGTCGTAAAATAAATTTATGGTTTGCAAAAGGGAGAGGACAGAGTAACGAACCTCGTAACGGCAGTATAATAACAGCTATAATTGCCTTAGCCTTTGTTTCTGTAGGAAATGTAAATGCGGTGGCAGAGGTTATCTCTATGTTTTTTATGGTAACCTATGGTTCGCTATGTTTGATTTCATTTTTACAGCATTTTAGTGGCGACCCTTCCTATCGACCTACTTTCCGATCTCGTTGGTACATCTCACTGCTAGGCGCAATACTATGTATTTATTTAATGTTTAAAATCAATACGGTCTATGCAATTTCCTCTATTCTTCTAATGGTCGGAATTTACTTTGGCATAGGCTTATATCTGAAAGGAAATAAAGGTATGGCTCAAATTTTTCAGGGCGTAGTATTTCAGTTTGTTAGAAGAATTCAAGTTTTTCTTCAGAAATCAGAAAAAGATGTGAGCTCCAATAGCTGGAGACCTGCTGTAGTTTGCTTATCGCAAGACACATTTGAGCATACCGATGCATTGGATATAATGCGATGGATAAGTAAAAAATATGGCTTCGGAACTTATGTACATTATCATAAAGGGTACTATTCAAAAGACACCAAGGAGGCGGCTCGAAATTCTATGGACCGTCTAAAACAAATAACCAATACAACACGGTCCAATGTCTTTTTAAATACCTTAATTTCTCCTTCCAATACCAACGCAATTGCTCAGGTCTTACAACAACCTAGTGTTTCGGGTCAGGCAAACAATATGCTATTGCTAGAATTTGAACAAGGAAACGATGTTTGGTTACAAGAAATTGTTGAAAATTATAATCTAATTAAAACTGCTAAGCATGATGTTGCCGTTCTTTCTATTTCGGCGAGAGGGTTTGCACGTCAACGTGAAATTCATGTATGGATAAAAAGAGAAGATGTGCAAAACGCCAATATGATGATTCTCATGGCCTATATCATTTCTTCGCACAGTGAATGGAAAAAAAGTCAAATTAAAATTTTTGCTGCCTTCCCGGCAGAAACAATGCAACTAGAAAAAGATAATTTAATAGAATTAACTTCTAGTGGGCGACTTCCTATCAGCTCGATAAACATTACCGTTCTAGAACTAACCGATGAAACCAACATAAAAGAAGTGATTGGTCAAAACTCAAATCGTGCTGATTTGACACTAATTGGGTTCCATGAAAGCCGGATTAAATCTAGTGGTATGGAAGTATTCAAAGGCTACGATCGCCTAGGTAATGTAATGTTCCTAAATACCTTGGAACGAAAAGATATTAAGTAAGAGCGTACTTTATGATTTACAATCATGTTTAATATAAAAAAATATACATACAGTTTTATCGTTTGTATTTTATTTTTAGCGAGTACTTCTTGGACAGGATATCAAACAGATCGATGGGTGTGTGATACTGTCATAGGTTGGGATGTCGCTGGTTACTATGCCTATTTGCCTGCCGTGTTTATTTATAAAGACATAAAGCAATATAATTTTTATAAAGTGATAGATAATTGGTATAAACCCAGTGGAGATCGCCAATTTTATGCTTTGGATAAACACGCTCCTTCTGGCAACCGATTAAATAAATATACTCTAGGTGTGAGTTACTTTGAGGCACCTTTCTTTTTCTTAGCTCATTGTTATGCTGGTATTTCAGATTTATATCCAAGCGACGGTTATTCGAGACCCTATCAGACTGCTGTGCTATTCAGTACTATTCTATTTGTGTTTCTAGGTTTTCTAATTCTTAGAAAATTTTTATTAGAATACGGATTCAAAGACGTACCAATCGCACTCTCACTTCTAGCAGTAGGCTTAGCTACAAATTTATTTCACTATACCGCCATACTACCCGGCATGGGTCACCCCTATTCTTTTATGCTATATGCGTGCATTTTATTCAGTACGCAACGACTATTTACTACCTATCATAGCAAATACTTTATCATGCTAGGACTAAGTTTAGGATTAGCTATACTCATCAGACCAGTGGATATTTTGGTAGTCATACCCATCTTGTTCTGGCATCGTCAACATTTAAAAATAATTTATCCCACTTTGCTAACGGAGCATCTCAAATCAGTTTTGTTGGCGCTAGCTTGTTTGTTTATTGTTTGGATTCCACAACTGCTTTATTGGAAGTATGTCACAGGTTCATGGTTCATTTACTCCTATGGGAAAGAAGGATTTGACTTCACTCAACCCGAAATAATTAAAGGGTTATTCAGCTATAGAAAAGGGTGGTTTATTTATACTCCGATTGCTTTCATTAGTTTTGCATCACTGGTAGCTATGGTTTTTACAAAAAAGTATAAACGATATGCCATTAGCACGCTCTGTTTTTATTTAATCTCGTTTTATATAATTTTTTCTTGGCATCAGTGGTATTATGGTGGAAGTTTTGGAGCAAGAATCTTAATTAATTCCTTACCTCTTTTAGCGATCCCAACTTGTGTGTTGGCCAACAAAATAATAAAGGGTAACGTATTGGGTAAAATTGCCATGACTATTATTTTAGTTTTCTCAATAGGTTTAAACCTATTCCAATCAGATCAATACAATCGCGGAGTACTGCACTGGGACTCTATGAGCAAGGAGTATTACTGGCGAATTTTTCTGAAAGAATAGTTAAAGAAATACGAGTCAAAGCTGTCCAAGCTACGATTCATGTAATATTTGGTAGAGATGCCGAAAGGAATCCGTCTCTATTATACATTATCCGTATTTTTAACGTTGAAGTATTACAGCATTTTGAAGTGGTTTACGTTTCTGGTAGGGATTCTATTTTTATCCCTAAATTCATTTGCGCAGGAAAATAATTTTTCTGCTCAAAATGTTCGAACCCGAAGCTTTCAAATTCAGGGTCAACAGATTAAATTAGACACTCTTAGCATTGTGCCAAATAGTATCCTTAGTTCAGCCGATAGCTCCACTTACAGTGTGGATTATGCCAATGCTACCTTAACTTGGAAATCAATCCCGAATTATGACTCTCTACGAATTAGTTACCGGGTATTCCCTTTTTCATTCGCACAAACTTATCGGCACAAAGACTATGACTTAAACTATGATACTAACTTTGCCATGCGCCCGTTTACTTACAGTGCCACCGATGTAAAAAATCAAGGAGCCTTTGTAGATTTTGGGAACATTGATTATTCAGGAGCTTTTGGCCGTGCACTTTCATTCGGTAATAATCAGGATGTGGTACTGAATTCCCAATTCAACCTTCAACTAGAAGGTGACCTAGGCGATAGCATAAAAATTAGAGGAGCCATTACAGATAATACCATCCCATTTCAACCGGAGGGCAACACCCAACAAATTCAAGAATTTGATAGGGTAACCATCGAGCTTGAAAGAAAAAATACTAAAGTGACCGCTGGTGATTTTGACATGCGACGTCCGAAAGGTTACTTTATGAATTTTTATAAAAGGGTTCAAGGTGCAAGAATCGTAACCAAGCAAAATAAAAAAAAGAAACAAAATCGTTTAGAAGCAATTGGCTCATTCGCAAAAGGGAAATGGGTACGAAACCAACTGACTGCGCTTGAAGGCAACCAAGGACCTTACAAACTTACAGGAGCCAATGGCGAAACTTTTTTTATAGTACTTGCTGGTACCGAACGTGTTTACATCGACGGTATTCAACTAGAACGAGGTGAAAACAAGGACTATATAATCGATTATAATACTGCCGAGGTCACGTTCATGCCGCGAAAATTAATTACCAAGGACTTACGAATTTTTGTTGAATTTGAATTTGCTGATCGAAATTATCTAAATTCTATGTTGTTTTTATCCGATGAACTAACTATTAATAAAAAACTCTCGCTTAGGTTGAGCGCCTATTCTAATCAAGATGCTAAAAACCAACCGATACTTGCTGACATTGACTCAAGCCAACGTAATTTCCTAAGAGGGGTTGGCAACAATATTGATGAGGCCTTATTTCCTGCAGTGCGTTTTGATGATACATTTAGCAACGAAAAAATCTTGTATAGAAGAACAGATTCTACAATTGGAGGCACTGTATTTCCTAATGTTTATGTTTTTTCAACAAACCCGATACTAGCAAAATATAGACTGGCCTTTACACTAGTCGGTCCGAACAACGGAAATTATATTCAAGGCATTAGCTCAGCTAATGGGCGTGTGTATGAATGGGTAGCTCCTTTGAACGGAATTCCGCAAGGAGATTATGAACCCGTGGTTCAATTAGTAACTCCCAAAAAACAGCAAATGGTTGTAGCAGGAATGGATTATCAAATAGACAGTAACAAAGCCCTCCGATTAGAAACTGCTATCAGTAATTACGATCCTAATACATTTTCCGAAATAGGAAATAAAGAAAACCTGGGCGTTGCCCAAAAAGTTATTTACAATGAAAGTCGAAGGTTTGGAAAGCGATGGAAGCTAAGTTCAGAAGTCAACTATGAATTTGTTCAGCAAAACTTTAGACGAATTGAGCGCTTTAGAAATGTAGAGTTTGTCCGTGATTGGAATATTGACCAAGAAGAAGAACAAAGAAACGAACACCTAGGTAAAGCCAGTGTGGTTCTTTCGCAAGAGAATGGTTTAGGATTAGGTTATACTTTTGGCACATTTCAACGAGGCAGCACCTTCCAAGGCTATCAGCACATCCCCTTACTTTTTTACAAAAAGAAGGATATTCGGTTCCGCGCAACTGCCAATACTATTTCTCAAAAATCTACACTAGCTAATACTACCTTTTTCAGACCAATTGTAGAAGTAGAAAAAACATTTTCTAAACTGAAGAACCTCACGATAGGGAGTAAATATTTACAAGAAAAAAATACCTATCGCAATCCCGTTAACGATACACTTTTACCAAATGCCTTTGCTTTTAACGAGTTCAGAGTTTATGCAAGAAACAATCCTAGTTCCAAAAAACAATTTGATTTGAATTATATGTATCGAAATGATTTATTGAAAAAAAATGATGAATTGACACGTGCCAATTATTCCCACAACATTCAGCTGAATGGTCAATTGCTTACTATAAAAAACCAACAAATTAGAATTACTGCAACCTACAGGCAGTTAACGATTGAGGATTCTGTGCTTTCTGCACAACAGGCGGATGAAAGTTTATTAGGTAGAGTAAATTATAACTTTAAATTTCTGAAGGGATTGTTGGGTGGAAATATATTGTATGAATTTGGCAGCGGCCAGGAGCAGCGCAGAGAATTCACATACGTAGAAGTACCCGCGGGTCAGGGCGTTTATGTTTGGAGGGACTACAACCAAGACAATCTTCGACAGCTTAATGAATTTGAGATTGCACAATTCCCTGACGAAAGACGTTTTATTAAAATTTTCACCCCTACCAATCAATATGTAAAAGCAAAATACTCTCGGTATAGTCAATCGGTCGCATTCAACCCAAGAAGTATTTGGAATCAAAGTAATTTAAAAGGATTGAAAAAACTGGCGTCTTATCTGTTCCTTCAATCTTCTATTCAACTTCAAAATCGTTTCTTGGGTGAGGAAGGTATTGCCCAGTACAACCCTTTTATTTTTGGAGCTAATGACAGTCTTCTATTACAGAACAATGCGAGTTTTATCAATTCGGTATTTATTAATAGATTTAGTAATCAATGGGGTATCGATTATATTCAATCTAACACAAACGGACGAACACTTTTAAACTATGGAATTGATACTCGAAAGAATTTCGAACATTTAGTTCGTGCGCGCATAAATTTTGGAAAGAAAACAACCCTGACAACAGAAGGTAAAAGCGGATACCGTTCCTTCGCTTCTCAATTTTTAACCAATAGAAATTTTTTCATAAGACAAGAATATATTGAGCCAAAATTGAGTGTAATCCTCTTAAAAAACCAATTACGAATTTCAACTTCCTACAAATATGACACTCGCCTCAATACTGAAAATGAACTAAACGAATCGGCAAACTCTCAATCCGCTCAATTTACTTTAAAATACAATATCCCTTCATCCGGGATTATCAATTCACAGTTTACCTACAACAATATTCAATACTCGGGTGATGCAAATTCTAGTGTGGGTTATGCCATGTTAGACGGCTTGCAAAATGGAAAGAATTATCTTTGGAATTTATCCTTTGACAAACGAATTTCAAAATCAGTAGAAATGAGCTTGCAATATGAAGGCCGAAAAGCTGGAGATGCTCCTGTGGTTCATACGGGTAGAGCAAGCGTACGGGCTATATTTTAAACGATTCTAAATCGCTACCTTTGATTTATGCCCACATTTTCTTTTTCCTATGACCATTATGCAAACCTAGACAGTTTGACTTCAAAGCAAAATGAATTGATTACAGCTGCCATAGAAATGACGAACCAATCTCACGCCCCCTACTCTAATTTTCATGTTGGCTGTGCTGTGTTGCTTGCTAATCAGAAAATAATAACTGGGTCGAATATAGAAAATTCCTCTTACCCAGTAGGCATTTGTGCTGAGCGCACAGCTTTAGCCAATGTAATCTCTAATCATCGCAATGCAAAAATTAAATCTATTGCCATTAGCTATCAATCAGAATCAAAACAAAACAAGATTATTTTTCCATGTGGTATGTGCCGTCAATTTATTTTGGAGTGTGAACAAATTAATCAAGTCCCCATTGAACTTATTCTTCACGCCCCGAGTGACGAAACTGTAATTCTTTCAAAAGCCAGTGACTTACTTCCTTTTGGTTTTACCAATGAAAGTCTTTAAAGACTAGCTGCCAATTTTTTATCCCATTTATAAACGTCTTTTACTCTGACTACATTGCCCATGCTATCCACGGCATTTGTAAGGTAAACGATGTGAACGCCTATATCTCTTTTTAATTTAACCGACTTGGTGGCTCGTTTTTTTATTACTGACTCTATTCCTTTCGCATTATAGGTAGTGTCTCTTAATATGAAACTGGCAAAATCTTTTGGATGATGCACCCGAATACAACCAGAGCTAAAGGCACGATATTTTTTTCCAAAATCTCCACGATGATTAGTGTCATGAAGGAAAATAGCTTCCTTATTGGGAAAATTAAATTTCACCGAACCCAATGCACTATTTCTACCTGGATTTTGACTAATTGAAAAACGTCGGTAATTTTTAGAATTGATTCGAGACGGATTGATTTTTCTGCCCCGACGATCACGAGCTACTAGTCCTCTACGGGCCAAATAAGAACCCCCTCTGCGCATTATGCCAGGGATTACCTCTTGTTTTAAAATAGTGGGTGGCACATACCATGGGGGATTAAAAACGATATTACTTAATTTTGAATCCAATGTGGGAGTCTTACGAGAAAGCCTTCCTACAACGGCTCGCATGTTAAATGTAACACTGTCATTTTCGAAGTAACTAACTTCCATTTGAGGGATATTCACCCAGATAAATTCATCAAGAAAATCGCGCTCCAACCAACGGATGCGCTCCATATTCATGCCCAATTGCTTCACCGTTTCACTAGATTCTTGAGTAAGAGAAGCTATGGTCGCAGAGTCAAATTGCCCAGTAGTACGAATCCCGTATTTACTTTGATAATCAGTGAGCGCATTGCGCGAGTCAGTATCCCAAACCATTTTAGTTTGATCTAAACTAGAGTCTGCTACCTTTGATAAAATAGCCCGTAATGCTCTAATTTTCGAGGAACTATCGCCAATTTCTAACTGTTCTGGCAATTGCGATTTGCTTATATTAATTTGATTTAATCTGTCTAACCGTAAAGATGATTCTCTAAATTTTTTATACCACGGATGGGCTGAACGAAATTGCTCAATCACTTCCTTCATTGGATTATTAGAAACTGTAGACACCAGAGAATCAACATTCCAAGTCGTGTCATTTTTGTTTTGCCAATTTTTATCGATGCTTAGTGGTTTTATTTTGCCTAGGAGCAAGTGCTTGGTAAACTTCAAAAAAGCTTCACTCGTTTTAAACTCAGCCTCTTGTAAGGCAGCCAAGGAAACCTTGTCAATATTTTTAGAAACAGAATCTAAAAACAGAAAATAGTAATCCTCTGGATTTAAGCCCTCGCTTTTTGACAACTTAATTTGCTCTAACAGTTCTTTAGCGTTAGAATTAAAACCCAATTTGTCAAACCATTTAGATTTTTTTTCTGGATAAAATTTTTCAAATTCTTCCATAAAATTAGTAGTATCATCTCGCCCTGCTTCCGTAAGCCAAAACGTTGAATCTCTTTTAAGTGCTTGATTCAAAGCATCAATATCTATAACCTCAGGTTTGAAAAAATTACCTAATCCGCTGCCCGCGTTTTGATTATCACAGGACTGAACGATAAATGAAAAAAGCAGAAATAGGGGTATCGGGTTGAAATGTACTTTCACAGTTAATAAGTTAGAAGTAAAAGTAAAAAAAAATTACATTTGCCTACAATATCTGAGAAGGTTAACTACGTATTATGACAGAGCAAGAAATAATAAAAGCTTTTAAGACGGGTGGCAGCAAGGAGAAAGCACTGGCTGCCCTTATGGATACTTATCAACAAAAACTGTATTGGCACATCCGGAGACTAGTGGTAAACCATGAAGATGCCAATGACGTTCTCCAACAAGTTTTTATAAAAGTTTGGAAAAATTTAGAAAAATTTCGCGGTGAATCAGGTCTCTATACTTGGTTATACCGCATTGCCTCCAATGAATCGTTTACCTTCCTAAGGAAAGAAAAAAAGCGCCGCTCATTAAGTTTGGATAATGAGGATATGGACCTAAGTAATCAGCTCAAGGCTGACCAGTACTTTAGTGCTAACGAAATGGAATGGAAACTACAAGTGGCGATGCAAAAATTACCAGAGAAACAAAAGGCTGTTTTTGCCCTTCGCTATTATGATGAAATGCCGTATAGCAAGATTTCAGAGGTTTTGGAGACTTCAGAAGGGGCATTAAAGGCTAGTTACCATCACGCAGTAAAAAAAATCCAACAAATGCTTACCGCCGATTAAACTTCAAGAATAAAAAAAAGTCAATAACAACGTGAAAAACAAAGATCATACAATAGCAGAAGAACTGAAAGAACTCGGTGTTTCTTTGGAACATAAGCCTGATATGCCTTTACAGGTTCCAGCTGGTTATTTTGATACCTTTCAAATGGATACGTTGAAGTTGGTTTCAGCCATGGACTATGTTAAAAAATTGCCTAAATCCATGCCGCAAACCCTTCCTGTCCATTATTTCGACACTTTGAAGAAAAACGTAATGAGTGAAATAGAAGTAACTGAATTTGAAGCAAGCTTACCGAAGCGAATGCCTCAAAGTGTGCCGAATGGCTATTTCGCCAAATCTAAGGCTGAGGTTTTATCAAAGCTAACTCAATCTGAACAAACCTTAAATAGTGATACTGGCTTAATTAGCACTAGAACTAGAAGAAAGAGAAGCTGGGCTTTGGCAGCGAGTATGGCATTGATTATAAGTGCTGGGTTGTTTTTCATGCAAGCTGATCACTCTACGCTGAACTTGGAAAGCGAGTTGGCCCAAGTTTCTGAAGATCTCATTGATGATTATATCGAAACTCATGAATATGATTTTGAAGCGTATGACATACTTGAAAATCCACAACTAACCAGTCAATCGATGCAATCGTTAGAAGAAGAAATATTGCTAGAAACCGAAAACTTGAGTAATGAAGAAATATTTGAATTTGTCTTATAGAAAGATAGCGAGTGTGCTTTTTTTTAGCATTCTTTCTATCTCAGCTATTGCTCAACCCACAGGCAATAGGCACAATAAAATTGAAAAGCTTAAAATTGCGTTTATCACCAAAAAGCTAAACCTTTCTGAGAAAACGGCTCAAGAGTTTTGGCCAATTTACAATCAATACGACCATGCTAAACAGCGATTATTCCGCAAGTATAAAAAAAAATACAGTAGCCAAAACCTAAGTATGCAGGACGTTGAACATAGAATGGAACGTGAAAAAGAATTTTTAGAGCTTAGAAAAAAATATATCAATCGTTTCGCCAAAGTACTATCACCCGTGCAACTAACCGATTTAAAGCGATCGGAGCGTCAATTCAAAAAATTGCTTCTGAAAAGAATGCAACGTCGAAAGTAATAAGTACGCCTTACAACTTTGCCATTGGTATTTCTACATCGTGGTAAAACATAAATGTCCAATCTTCTTTTTTACCCTTTTCAGCGTAGCGCGTGCGGAGTTCTAAGCTTCTCTTTCCATCAAAATCATATTTAGCTATATACCTTACCTTCAGCTGTTTAAGTTGAGGAGCTACATCCCCGCCAAAAAAGTACTTCCCATTGGAAGTATCAATCAATAAAGAACAATGATGCGGACAATGACCTCCATCTTCCTTGTAAGAAATAAAATCAAATATTCTATCATCTTGAAACCATTGAATCTGCCCCTCTTTGAATAGAAACTCCAATTTATCAGCGTCGTAAGACATTTTTTGTTTTGGATGAATTGCGTAATCAAACTCTCTTTGATTGATGTGATATTTCGCCCTGGGAAAGGTTAAACATAGTTCCTCATTGGAATCTACCACCAAGCCACCAGCATGATCCTTATGTAAATGGGACATGATTACATCAGTGATATCATTAGCTTCAAGATTATGTTCGGCAAGATTCTCAAGTATTTTCAATTGACCAGTCATCAAATTCGTAAAACCAAGCCCTGAATCAATTAAAATTTTTTGATTCTTGGTGATAATTAGAAAGGGTTGAATTTCGACTAAGAGCGAACCCCTACTACGCTTTTCTAAAACATCCTTTTCTTTATCAAACGGAATGAATATTTTATCAAATCCTATTGTGTAATACCCTTCGTTTAGAGGTACTATCTTGGCATCTATCATTGCTTTATTTTTTTAACGTAAAATCATGCTTCGATCCGCATCCAAGCGAATCAGAACAAAAATCATAATCGTAAATGTAAGTAAACTAGTTCCGCCATAACTCACTAGCGGAAGTGGAATTCCTATTACAGGAGCTATTCCTATTGTCATACCTAAATTTATCAAAACATGGAAAAATAAAATACCTGCCAAACCATATGCAAAAACACGGCTAAATTTAGAACGCTGTCGCTCGGCTATATACGAAATACGAAGTATCAAACACATATACAAAATTACTAAAACAGTAGAGCCTAAAAAACCAAATTGCTCTGCGACACTACAGAAAATAAAATCAGTACGCTGCTCAGGCACCCAGTCATTTTTAGTTTGCTCACCGTTTAAAAAACCTTTGCCGATAAAGCCTCCTGAGGCAATCGCTATTTTCGATTGTCGTACATTATATTCGGCAGCAGTTTCCCTAGTCACATCTTTTCCTTGAGCATAAACTTCTGGCACTTCTTGCCCAATCATGGTGTAGATTCTTTCTACTTGATACGGTTTCAATATCTTAGTGAAAGTGAGCGGCACTAAAAGTTGTGAAAAGAGTATAGCCACGGTGGCAATCCCAATAATATTAATGAGATAACTTTTTCGCTTCTTAATTTTTTTACGGTTAGAATAAATGGCCAGCAAGGAAACAATCGCTATTAAGATCGTAAACGTTACTGGTGAAAGCATAAGGGTAGCGACCGTAAGAAAAATAAGGCCAAACCCTAGTAATAATATCCAATTGGGCAGCCCTTCTCTATACATCGCTATAAAAAAAGAAAAATAAACAAGTGCAACGCCAGTTTCCTTTTGAAGTATGATTATGACCGCCGGTAACAAAGCAATTGCCATAGTAATCAGTCTATTTTGTTTATTCAAATAGGTTGTTTCTATAGAAGATAAAAACTTGGCCATGGCTAATGCCGTAAAAAATTTTACCATCTCTGCTGGCTGGATTTGAATAGGCCCCAATACTAAAAACGACCGAGAACCGTTTACGTTTCTCCCAGCGACCAAAACTACTAAGAGCAGCAAAATTCCTACGCCGTAGGATATAAATGCCAGGTTCGGAAATGTTTTGCTGTCGGTAAACAATATGACTACCGATATTAATAAACCCAAGCCTAAAAAGATTAATTGACGCATGTAACTTTGGTCCATTTGAACAAACCCTTCACCGTGCCCAGTGTGTTCCACAGCATAAATACTCATAAACCCAATAGTCACTAAAAGTAAATACAGCAGTATTAAAAGACCATCAATCTTTTTTAGGTATGTCTTAGGGTTAATCGTACTCATTTTTATTTACTCTGTCTATTTATTATTTAGCTAAACTATTCGTAATTTTATATCCTTCCGACCTAGCATTTTTTTGCGTTTCTGTTCAAACGCACAATACAATTTTATGGGACTACCATATTCGTTGCATTCTTCCCTCTTCGTTTTTTCTAAATAAGTCCAAATTTTCCACCAAGACTCTTTTTTCTTTTCTTTCGGTCCATCCTTTTTTATCGGCTTTGTTTTACCTGCTTTACGAACACTATCTCGCCAGCGCTGCGCTCTTTCGGCTCGTGCCTTTCTTTGAATAGAATCTTTGATGTACGTAATTTTCGGAATGATTTTAGCCCGTTTCATACGATTGACAATTCCTCTCCGTCCGCCCGTAATTGTATCATTCAAATAGCGCTCCATCATTAAACTGGCTATCGGACCAGCCCATTGAGAACCGTATCCAGAATTTTCGACAATAACGGCTACGGCAATTTTAGGATTATCTTTTGGGGCAAACGCTACAAATACAGAGTGATTTCTCAATTTTATTTTTTTGCCATTTAGCATAGTATAATTTTCAACGGTACCGGTTTTACCACAAACTTCAATACCTCGAATTTTGGCTCTGCGCGCTGTACCGTATTCAATAACCCCTCTCATTCCATCAATCACCGCTTCAAAATCATCTGCAGCAATTTTAGCTACCACCTTCTTTTCTAAAAATGGCTTTAGTTTTTCATGAGTAGAATCTTTACCAATCGATTTCACAAAATGCGGAATCCTATAAAACCCTCGGTTGGCTACTATGCACATTGAATTTGCCATCTGCAATGGGGTCAACAGCAATTCTCCTTGTCCCATTCCTAATATTGACATATTACAAGAATTCCAGTTTTTTTCATAAGTTCTATCGAAGTAGGCAACACTAGGAATATTTCCTCCTCGTTCCACCGGTAAATCTATTCCGATCGGATGCCCTAAACCGAAATCATTCATATAGCGCCCCCAACGCTTTACTCCTTTTCGCACATTATTATTAGCAGGCGAATCAACTATTAGTCGAAAAACATGGCAGAAGTAAGCGTTGCAAGAATGGGCAATCGCCCTCCGCAAGTCAGCAGCATGCCCGCCGCCGCTGTGCGTACAACCAATTCGTTTTCCGCAGGCATAGTAGCCTCCTCGACAAGGATAACCATACTGAGATGAAATCACCCCCATATCCAAGCCAACTAAAGCCGTGACTGGCTTAAATGTAGAACCCGGAGGATAAGTAGCTTGAACAGCACGGTTGAAAGTCATCTTTGTTGCGTCGTTCATTATTTTTCTAAAGTTCTTACTCTTATCATTCCCTGTTAGTAAGTTGGGGTCATAGGTTGGGCTACTTACGAAAGCTAAAATTCCTCCTGTTTCTGGTTCGATGGCTATGGCACTTCCTAATTTATTCGCCATCATTTCTTCCGCCAATTTTTGCAGTTTTATATCTAAGTGCAATTGCAAATTTTGCCCAGCAATCGCTACAGAATCCATCGCACCTCCTTTATAGGATCCTACCACTCGCTGTTTAACATCTTTTAATAAAAACTGAACGCCCGGTATTCCACGCAGTTCTTTCTCATAATACTTTTCAAGTCCTGTAATGCCCACCATGTCTCCTCTACGGTAGTCCTTATACTTTTCCCTGTTTAGCATGTCACGCGTCACCTCATTGATATAGCCCGTAAATGGCGCCCCTACTGAGAAAGGGTAAACTCGCTGTGGTTTTTCAAAGAGGTCTATTCCCGGAAAATCTGATAAACTTTCTTGTAAACGTGCTACTGACTCGGGGGCTAGATTTTTAAACATAGTGATGGTCCGATTCCATCCATTGAGCATTATTTTTTGATAGGTTGTTGTATCAAAATGTTCTCGCTCAATACTAAGCAATCGACAAAAACGTACAGTATCGAAATTGGCACCTTTTTTTATTTTATTTGGTTCAAACCGAATATCATAAAACATATTATTGTTCAGAATAGTCAGATTGTTTCTATCAATTAACAACCCACGTTCCGGTTGCACTATTTTCCGTTGTACGGCTTGGTTTTTTGAAGCCTCCTTATACCCACCTAAGCCAAACACTTGCAAAAGAAGTAATCGAATGATAATAATCACTCCCACAAGCACTACGAGCGCCTGCATTACGATACTTCTCCGTTGATTAAAATCTGACATTCTTTAAGGATTCAATTTAATCTACTTTACAAGATTTACAACGTTTGAGTATGCTAATCTTAGCATAAGATTACTCCTTGTTGTCGATAAAAAATTAGCATTCATAAATTTGATTGAACGGCTACAAAATAAAGTGTTTCGAAGTATTATATTCGCACTTGCCCTAATAAACTTTTACACTTGAAATTAAGCATTATTATTCCGGCCTACAATGAAGAGCGCACGATTCATCTTATTTTAAATAAGGTAAAAGACGTGGAACTAATGAACCATCTTGAAAAAGAACTCATTATAGTCAATGACTTTTCTACGGATGAAACTGAGCGTACCATTCTTGATTACCAAAATAAAAATCCCGAGCTCAATATTCAGTATGAGAAGCATGAAAAAAATAAGGGCAAAGGGGCCGCTTTACGCACAGGCATACAGTCGGCAACTGGTGATCTGCTTATTATACAGGACGCGGATTTGGAGTACGACCCTAGAGAATACAATATCTTGCTCAAACCAATGTTAGAAGGAAATGCAGATGTTGTGTACGGTTCAAGATTTATTGGGGGCAAGCCTCATAGAATATTATTTTTTTGGCACAGCTTAGGTAATCAGTTTTTAACTAGACTGTCCAATATGTTCACTAACCTGAACCTTACGGATATGGAAACCTGTTATAAAATGTTTCGTACCAAGGATATACAATCTTTGACTCTCCACGAAAATCGATTCGGGTTTGAACCAGAGGTTACTGCTAAAATTTCGAGAATCAAAGATATTAGAATCTACGAGGTGGGAATCTCTTATTATGGAAGGACTTATGAAGAAGGCAAAAAAATTGGTTGGCGCGACGGTTTTCGGGCTATTTATTGCATTTTAAAATACGGGCTATTCAAGCGGTAGTTTTTTCACAGTAGCATTCCCCATTGCAAATATGGTTAACAACAACAAGCATATAAATGGACTCTCATAACGTACGATTGCACCTAAATTGGGTATGGTATATCCTATAAATATCAGTATAAAAATGCTGTAGTAAAGGAGTACCCATAAATAAGCATTGTTGCAGAATTTCTTTTTGATATAAAAAAGTCCCACAATAAGTAAGATCAAAACCAAGATACTATCCAACGAAGCTAAATCGTATTTGATTTTAGTTCCCATTTGAGGAATCGGCTCCAGGAAAATATGCTTAATGGCTATAGGAAAATTTTTGACAAAAGAAGAAACTGAATTTTCAAGAGCTGGCAGGCCTAAATCAGAGTAACCCTTAGCTGCTAAAAATTCTTGCTGCCTATTGACAACTATTCTTTTTACATCTAATTTATTAGAAATTGATCCTAAAAAGAAGAACCCTAGACTGCCAGCCAACGCTAAGAGTAGAAAATACAAACCATTCTTCGGCCTGTTTCTTGTGACTAAATACAGAAGAAAGAAAGGTAGAAATATTAAAAAGTAAAAGTAGCGGAAGGCGAACATTAAGAGTAGAAGAAACACTAGTACTACGCCATTCTTTATTGTTTTGTCTTTAAAATAAGAAATACAAGACCAACTCACCAAACCTATTAAACTTAGAATAAAGCCATCTTTATGAATGCCACTGCACCAAAAAGATATAGAGGGAATCAAGAATATAATAATTAAGAAAAGCCATTTTTGATTAGGCTTAAAGAATAGAAACGATTTATAAAGCGCTAAGCAACCAATAAAAAAAAATGTATTATAAAAAAGTACGTTGACATATTCATGCCCAAAACTCAATACTGTGCAAAGAATCATAAACCGCTGATGTAACAGCCTGCCAACATCAGACCAATAAACGCTGTTTGCTTTGTCCAAAAAGTTGATATGAGCACCTATATCCCCCCAATTAAGAAACCAGTCATACAAATAAAAAGAAGGTTGATTCTTAAAATCTGCCAACATAGACATTGCAGATGAAAAGTACATATGAGCATCATTGGCTATGTACTCAGAGTAATGAAAGTAAAGATTTAAGCAGCCGTAAGAGACCTTCAGCGTAAAGAGTGCTACGAGAAGAACATAAGACAAATTGGTTTTGCCGTGCAGATCGAGAGCTCGGAAAACCCAAATAATAAGAGCAAAATATAATATGAATAAGAATATTGCCAAACGTGAGGCTAAAAGTAATGCTAAAAGGTAAGTGAAGTGAACTTACTCGTCAGAATCTGATTTAGAATCCTTATTTTTCAAAACGTTGATTTTCATAATCTTGCGAACAACCTTTTTCTTTTTTTGGGCTTTCGCTTTCAAATCTGGCGTTACATCCTCCGCTGAAATTGCAACTTTCGTTACTTTCATGTTCTCGTCTTTTTTGGCAGCTTGGATTGATTCTGGATCTTTATACTCTGTAATAATAGCAACAGGCTTCGGCTCTTCAATTATCGGCTCTTCTTTCTCAAGAAAGTCCTCAGCTTTTTTCATGTTGATTGACTCCGTATCTCTCACTTTCTTAGAAACTGAATTGCTTGCAATCACAGTATTAGCGTTTCTAGGCAATCTGCCAATCCCATTATTTAACCAAAATGAAGTGCGTAAATAATTTCTTGTAGGATGATAGATAAAAAGAACGCTACCATTTTTTATACGATCAATAATCGGTGCGGCCATTTGTCTTGAAACTGAAGGACAACCCCAACTTCTGCCCAAACGTTTGTTTGCTCTTGCATAGGCGTGACTTACATAATCCGCTCCGTGCATTACAATGTCTCTAGAATAGGCCTTACTATTCCACCGACCATCCATTCCTGCCATACGCATAGAATATCCGTTATGCCCCGAATAGGTTTGCTTCGTGATAAAGAAGCCCATACTACTTTGATGAGATTCTGAAATATTAGAAAAATATCGAGCGTACTCTTCACCGGTTCGCTGACCATGAGCTACTAGCGTATTGATTACCACTTGCTTCGTTCTAGTGTCAATGAGCCAGAGCCTTTTCGTATTGCTAGATAAAGAAAAATCACACACAGTCAAATATCTCCGATTGGAAACTTTGCCATGTTCAACTAAATTTAGATAACCGTAGTAAGCTCTTCGAAAGGTTTCAGCTTTCATTCGCTTCATCCCACGCTTATAACGTAATTGGCCGAAGATTCCATCAATATATCGATCAACTCTGCTATTCGATTTTTTAAAACCAACATCAGGTTTTATTGCTGAAGCAGCACCCCCCAACAATAAAAAAAGTGACAATAAAGTAATTACTTTTTTCATTCTTATAATACAATTGCTCAGGCTAAGAATCTCAAACTGAGCACAACTACAAAAATAGTGAATCCGATCAGTAAGTACAGTACTTTGAATGTAATTTTTTAGCAAATTAACTTTTATGTTAAAAGGCTATTTTCGGCTTAGAACTTTACGGACCGAGGCAACTATTGCTTCTGTGCTCAAACCATATTTTTTAAGTAAATCTAGTGGCTTCCCACTTTCACCAAACGAATCTTGAACGGCCACAAATTCTTGTGGTGCAGGCTGGTGCTGAGCTAGAACACGAGCTACGCTTTCACCCAGTCCGCCGTTGTATTGATGCTCTTCAGCGCTTACTACACATTTTGTTTTCTTCACTGAATTGATTATAGCCTCATCATCCAATGGCTTAATAGTATGCATATTGATTACTTCAACAGAAATATTCTCTTTGGCTAATTCTCTTGCCGCCTCTAATGATAACCAAACCATGTGTCCGCAAGCTATCAATGTAACATCAGTTCCTTCATTCAAAATTTGAGCTTTCCCAATGGTAAATTCTTGGTCCTCTGGCGTAAAATTTGGCCATTTCGGACGACCAAATCGCAGATAGGCTGGCCCATCAAAACTAAGCATCGCCTTAGTCGCCAATTTTGTTTGATTAAAATCACAAGGAACCACGACTCGCATACCGGGCAGCATTTTCATCATACCAATATCTTCTAATACTTGGTGGGTTGCACCATCTTCACCCAAAGTAAGCCCTGCGTGAGAAGCACAAATTTTTACATTTTTTCCGCTGTAAGCAATACTTTGTCTAATTTGATCATAAACTCGAGAAGTGGAAAAATTGGCGAAGGTAGTTGTAAATGGAATTTTGCCTCCTATTGTTAAACCAGCTGCTACACCCATCATATTAGCTTCGGCAATACCACATTGGACATATTGTTCGGGCATTTCTGCCATTAATTTGTTCAATTTTAAAGAGCCTGATAAGTCAGCAGATAAAGCCACAACTTGTTTGTTTTCTTTAGCTAATTCATAAATACCCTCTCCAAATCCCGAGCGAGTATCTTTCTCATTAATCAATTTATAATCATCCAACATCGTAAAACAAAGTAAATTCAAATAGAAGTACTTTGTACTATAAACAAAGGGGAGTTTTCAACAAGAAATTATAATAGGATTGTTTTAGAAAAGTTGACAAGCTTGTTTCATAGTAATGCTGTCAGAACTTGTGAAAGAAGTTGTGTTCTCTTCACAATTAATTGCCGCTTGTTTGCGTGTATCTTTTATAAAAAATTCTTGAACTACGGGGTCGGGCAAACCAGGCTGATCTCCTTCATAGGAAATTTCGCACTGACAAATGAACTCTTGGGTACAAGAGCCAAAGGCGAAAGAAAAGAAAAGGGCTAGAATCAGGAGTCTTTTATTCATCCGTTAAATATTGTCAAATATAGTGTATCTGATTTTTCTACCCCAACAATTAAAAATAAATTTACCAAATACAATTTCTATTGAGAAATGCTTTTCGATCTAATTTTATAGATCCCTGATTCCAATAGATTGACAAGCTTAACACTCTAAAATATTATAAGAAATACATGGCTATTAAACCAAACGAAAAATTTGAAAATCTAAACTTTTTAGCACAGCAAGTAGTGGAAGGATTCATTATTGGTTTGCACAAAAGTCCGTTTCATGGTTTTAGCGTAGAATTTGCTGAACACCGATTATACAATCCAGGTGACAATTTAAAACATATTGATTGGAAGGTATATGGTCGATCCGACAAACTGTTCATTAAAAAATATGAAGAAGAAACCAATTTGCGCTGTCAAGTGGTGTTGGACACATCTTCTTCTATGTTTTTTCCTGAGAAGCCCAAAGAATATAATAAGCTAGAATTTTCTTGTATCGCGGCAGCATCTCTTTTTAAAATTTTTAAAAAACAACTTGACGCGGGCGCCCTTCACCTTTTTGATGAAAAGCTATATTATAAAAGCCCTTGTAGATCAAATAAGGTTCATTATTCTCGTTTGATAGCCGAATTAGAAAAAACGATTAAAATGGACCGTGGGCAAAACAGCACGCAAACAACCAAGGTCCTTCACGAAATTGCTGATAGTGTGCACAAACGGAGCTTAGTAATTATTTTCAGCGATATGCTAGATCGTGTTTCTGAAATAGATCAACTATTTGATGCCCTACAACATTTAAAATTTAATAAACATGAAGTGATTCTTTTTCAAGTGCAGGATAAAAAATTAGAAGTAGAATTTGAATTTGAAAATAGACCATACGAATTCGTGGATTTAGAATCTGGCGAAAAAATTAGAATGAATTCCAACAAACTTAAAAAAGAGTATTCCGAACAAATGAATCGGTATCGTAAAAATATCGAGTTAAAATGCCTTCAATTTGGCATTGATATCATAGATGCGGATGTAAATCAAGGCTTTGAGCAAATACTTTTACCTTATTTGCTTAAACGAAACGCAATGATGTAGCGTCTTACCTTAGAAATGCTTAAATTTATCAATCACAATATGAAAATTAAATTGCTCCTCCTTTTTTTGACGTTCAACCTTGCTACACAATTGGGGGCTCAGCCCTACTCTGCCTATGTTGACGTGCGTCAAGAGTTTTATGCATTTGATAATGGTTCTATCAACAAATTAGACCATTTAAAGCCAGTTGACTTTAAAATTGGAAAAAGTTCAATAGCTTTTATCGACAATCAAAGAAATTTCAAACTCTATAGGGATGGGATAGTGACTACTATCAATGAAAATTTATATACGGTTCGGTTCTTTATGACGGACAATTTAATTTTATACCGGAGTGCCAATATGATATCAGTCATCGATGGGAATGACGTAAAATTGCTCTCGGGGCTTTGTCAAGATTTTGCCGTGGGCGATAGTGTCGTCCTCTTCTATGACATGAATCGTTCATCGTTTAACGCCTATTACAATGGTGACATTACCGAGATGGAAACTTATTTATTGACAGGCAATGATTTTTCTTTTAGTGATCATATGAAATGTTCTGACAATATTGGAGCCTACACCAATTTCAACGACGTTTTCAAAGCTTTTTTTCATAACAAGGTATATACCCTGGAGCAACAAAAAATACGGGATTATCAAGTGGGGCGAAACACAATTGCGTACACGGATATTAATAACCAGTTTAAAATTTTCTATAAAGGTGAAACGTATAAGATTGATGGCTTTGCACCAAAGTCTTATCAGGTAGGTGATAACCTTGTGGCTTTCATAAATTACGAAGGTTACTTTAAAATATTCTACAACGGTAAAATGTATAGTATGGGTTTTTACGAGCCACAGTATCAAGTAAAAGATTTCTTAGTTGCTTATGAAGCGGCTAATGGATTTTTCAAAGTTTTTCATGAAGGTGAAACCAAAGTATTGGAGAACTACTATCCGCCGAATATTGAAATGCAATATAATTCGTTGGCCTATACTAATCAGGCCAATATGCTGCGATTATTTAGCCAAGGAAAAATATATGACGTTACGAATCAAACCATTTCAAGTTACCGTCTTGATTACGATGTACTCCAGTATAAGGTTGGCTTTAATCGCTTCAAGTTTTTTGCTAATGGAGAGACGTATTAATGCTAAATTGGTCAGAAAAATAAATTCGTTCGTAGAGTGTTAGCATTAAACAGTTATAAATCTAAACCGCGTATTCAGTAGGCAAAACACCCACATTTTTTTTGAAGGCTGAACTAAAACTACTAATGCTGGAATACCCAACTTCAGTCGCTATTTCGGTAACACTTTTTTCCTCGTTCAAAAGTACTTTTGCTCTTTGCATTCTTTGCTCTTGTAAATGCATAAAAATTGTTCTTCCATAAAGTTCTTTAAAACCCTTCTTCAAATAACATTCGTTGATTCCAACTCTTCTGGCAAGCGATGGTATCGTAATGGATTCACCTAAAGAAGCATTTAAAATTTCCATGGCATTTTCAATTTTCAATCGCTCAGCTGGGCGAGACATAAATTTACACTTATTACAATCTTGCTCTTGCGAACTCAGTTCATTTTCAATGCTCAACAGCAATTGTAAAAATTTACTTTCGACAAATATTTTCTGACGCGCCCCTTTATTTTTAGATTTCAATATTTCATGAAGATGCACCTGCATGTTACAACACAAGTTCGTTTTTCGCTTACTTTCAAATTGCTTAGAAAAACCAGCTTCGATTTGATTCAAAAAATCTTTTTCGACTTTAAAAATAAGCTGACTGCTCATTGGGTTTTCTGGATCTACGACTACACATTCTACTCCCGAATATTGAAAGCAAAACAATAAATCTTTAGACTCATTTTTAATGGTAACATAATCTTCTTGTAAACTAGCACTTGCCGCTAATTTATATTTCAACCCATCTTTTATTTCTATCCAAGACTCCATGTTAAATAGTAACCAAAATTACAACCTACAACTGGCATGAGTGAAAGATTAACGTTTTTATTGAATTTGAAAAACTAATTTTGGGATATGCGCAAGCTCCTAGTTTTATTATTTCTCGGTTTAATTTCATGGCAAAGTCAAGCATCTAAAATATTGATTCCCATGGACGTTAAAAACCAACGCAATCACCTAAAAGCATATGGCATTGCCTATTTTACGTTGAGTAAAGCAGTGAAAGTTGACTGGTTATTGAACTACCGAGGAGGCAGTTTCGTATTTGACCATTATGCCGAGTTAGAAAGAGAGTGCAAAATTAGAGATGTAAGCTATGAGGTCCTACCCGATGCGAAATACACTTTAATACTTGAGGAAATTTCTGACCCCGATGAAAATAAAGATATAGTACGTTTAGACAAATTGCCCAAAATATGCGTGTACACCCCAGAAGGAAAACAACCTTGGGATGATGCGGTTACCATGGTACTCACCTATGCCGAAATTCCCTTTGACAAAGTGTATGACACAGAAGTGCTAGAAGACAAATTAGCCAAGTATGACTGGATGCACTTGCATCATGAAGACTTTACTGGTCAATATGGAAAATTTTACAGCATGTTTCGAAATGCAAAATGGTATAAAAATGATCAGAAGCTAAATGAAGCAAAAGCCAGAAAACATGGTTTCAGTAAGGTGTCACAACTTAAATTAGCCGTAGCAAAAAAAATAAAAGCTTTTGTAGGTGGAGGTGGCTACCTTTTTGCAATGTGTAGTGCTACCGACAGCTATGATATTGCTTTATCAGCCGAGGGTACAGACATTTGCGATCATATGTACGATGGAGATGCACCAGACCCCAATGCTCAAAATCAATTAGACTTTTCTCGAACATTTGCATTCAAAGAGTTTCAGCTGAAGAAAAATCCTTACGAATACGAATACTCCAACATTGATGTAACACAAACTAGAAGAGTTCCTTTCGCTTCTGATTATTTTAATTTATTTACGTTCTCTGCTAAGTTTGATCCTGTGCCTAGTATGCTCACTCAAAATCATACTACAACGGTTAAAGGTTTTATGGGCCAAACAACCGCTTTCAGAAAATCAACTTTAAAAAGTAATGTATTGATTTTAGGTGACAGAAAAAGTTCAGGAGAGGCTCGTTATATTCATGGTGACTATGGAAAAGGTACATGGACCTTTTATGGTGGTCATGACCCTGAGGACCATACTCACCAAGTAGGTGATCCAAAAACTGATCTAAACTTACACCCAAACTCTCCGGGGTATCGTTTGATTTTAAATAACGTATTATTTCCCGCGGCTAAAAAGAAGCCTCAAAAAACATAGTATCAAATAGCTTGCATCATCCTTTGCTTACGATACCTCATTGACTTTGATTGAACAATCAGGGTTATTGAGGTTAGGTAAAGAAACTAAAGTTAAAAAAAGACACTCTAGTGACAAACTCGGAGATGTTTTCACGTTATCTATTTAGTGAAAGAGAACAATTCTAATATATTATTTATTTTGATTTGCCTAGTCATCCTATCCCTATGGCTCTTATCTTAAGCGTAAGCTCTAAGAAAAATCAATCCTCCATGTAGGTTTTAAATAAAGGACTACCGACAATTTGAGCGGCTGTATTTTGCCTTGTTGGCACACTTAATTTTTTATAAGGATAAACAATAATCGGTTCATTATAATCTGCTTTATTTTCATTACGCACTGCCTCACTTTTCTCGCCTTGGTAATAATAGTTTTCTCGAGAATCTAATAGCCAACGATCCTCGTTTAAATCAGTCTCTTTTAAGTTCTTATACTTACTACTATAAAAAACAAGTTTAGGATATACAAAATAATCTTTTAAATAGTTGTTCATTTCATTTACGGTTGAGTCCACCCCACTAAGCCTACGATACCCGTTTTGGGGCCTGCCCAAATCATACAGTTTCGCATTTTTAATCACTACTATTCTATCTCGTTCATAAAATTGTTCTGAATGATTTTCAATTATAAATTCGTTATAGCCCTCCGGGTTTTTGAAAGTAATAAATTCATACACTTCATTACCGATACCAAATCTCTTGGCTAACGAAATAGAATCTAGCCCCCTATGAAGTGTATAAACATAGGGAAACGAAAAGCCATTGGCTCTATCAGAAAAAACTTTACGCACCTTTGGCAGAGTATCCTGTCCTGTATTGAAGTTGACTAAATAGGAACCACTTGTAAAATCAGAAAAAAACAGTTTCGTTGAATTCGCTAGAGATTTATTTTTTCTTCCGAAAATCAAAAAAGGAGACTCTGGTTTGATATGCGACAACACATATAAGGAATCAGACAGCTTTTCTAATGCTCCATATTTCGCAGTTCCGAAAGCCATAGCTCCCCAATGATTATCATCGGTTATATAAAATACAGACCCGCCTTGAGGATCATTAGATTTTTTTATTGGTGCGTACAATCCAGAATTGTCCTGTGCCGAAGTTGCCATTGCCCAACCACAAAAAAGCAAAAGAAGAATCAATCTCATGAGTTATAAAATTAGCGCTAATACACCTATCTAAATGTCAACAAAAATTAAAAAAATGCCAACTCTATTCGATTGGTTGGCTTTTACATACAGATTAGATTCAGTTGTTTCTACTAAAGACTAATTTAAACTTTCGTAAGCTGCTCAGCTTGAACCATCTCTTGCACCTTAGAAACAACGGCCTGAGCATCGTAGCCACATTCTGCCCAAAGCTGTGGTTGCTTACCATGCTCAACAATTCTATCTGGCATACCTAACATTTCTAAATGGGGCGTATAATTATGCTCTGCAAAAAATTCTAAACAAGCACTACCAAAACCACCCACAATCGTACCATCTTCAATAGTTATTACGTTTGAATGTTTTTTGCCTACTTCATGTAAAATTTCTTCATCAATTGGTTTTACAAAACGCAAATCATAATGCGCAACAGATACGCCAGCCAATTCAGCAATGGCATCCGTTACAAAATTTCCTGGATGACCAAAACTCAAAATTGCAATATCCTCACCCTCTTGGAGCTTTCTGCCTTTCCCAATTTCTAATTTTTCTAATGGCGTTTCCCAATGTGGCATCACACCTTGCCCGCGTGGATAACGCATTGAGAACGGTAAATTTTGCTCAGGAAGCTGGGCGGTATACATTAAATTTCTCAGCTCAGATTCATTCATCGGTGCACTCACAATCATGTTCGGCACGCAGCGCATATAAGCAATATCATAAGCACCGTGGTGCGTGGGTCCATCGTCTCCTGCTACGCCCGCTCTGTCCAAACAGAAAATAACCGGTAGTTTTTGTATCGCCACATCGTGTACGACTTGATCATAAGCGCGTTGCATAAATGAAGAATAAATATGACAAAAAACACGCTTCCCTTGAGTAGCTAAACCAGCACTTACTGTAACGGCATGTTGCTCACAGATTCCTACATCAATTGCACGATCTGGCATTTCGGCCATCATATATTTCAGCGAAGAACCACTCGGCATGGCGGGTGTAATTCCCATTATGTCTTTGTTTTCTTTAGCTAATTCTATGATGGTTTTCCCAAATACATCTTGATACTTAGGTGCTTGCGGAGTATCAAATACCACTTTTTGACGCTCACCCGTCATCTTATCAAAAAGACCCGGCGCGTGCCACAGTGTTTGGTCTACTTCTGCTTTATCGTAACCCTTACCTTTTTTAGTTATTATATGCAATAGCTTAGGACCTTGAATTTTATTCAAATCATCTATCATATCAACCAAAGCCGTTACATTATGCCCATCAACAGGACCAAAATATCGCACTCCTAAGGATTCAAATAAATTAGATGATTTAGAAATAATTCCTTTCACTGCTGAATCAACTTTTGAAGCTAATTTTTGCTGCGTTTCTCCAAATGGCAATTTGCCCAAAACTTTCCAAACTTCATCTCGAACCTTATTGTACGTTTTTGAAGTGGTAATATCGGTTAAATACTCCCTGAGTCCACCCACGTTCGGATCGATACTCATGTTGTTGTCATTTAAAATAATAAGCAAGTTAGAATTATCTACACCCGCGTGTTGTAGAGCTTCAAAAGGCAGACCAGCTGTCATAGCCCCATCGCCAATTACTGCTACGTGCTGTTTTTTACTATTCCCATTTAAACGAGAGGCAATAGCCATTCCCAGAGCTGCTGAGATAGATGTAGAGCTATGTCCTACACCAAAGGTATCATATTCGCTCTCGCTTCTTTTAGGAAATCCGCTCAGTCCTCCATACTTTCTATTGGTATGAAAATTATCTCTTCGTCCTGTCAATATTTTATGACCATACGCCTGATGCCCTACATCCCAAACCAATTGATCGTCTGGCGTGTTTAAAACAAAGTGCAAAGCAACAGTCAATTCAACTACTCCGAGGCTCGCCCCGAAGTGACCTCCGTTTACACTTACAATATCAATTATATATTGTCTTAATTCTTGCGAAAGCTGAACGAGTTCATGCTTTTTTAGTTTTCTTAAATCAGCGGGCGAATCAATTTTCGCTAATAAAGGACCGGGTGTATAATTCATTCTTTCAGATGTTCTTCAAATTTACGCCATAATGGGTTTAAAGCCTTGCCAATTTATTCAGATTTTGGTTTTTATAACTTTTCAGATATGTGCGTATTATATTTGATAAATGTCCATCGTAGAAGAAATTGTCCTTGCCATTCGTCATTACGGTGACGCCATTCAATTGGTTCGTAAGCATAAAATGTTTCCACTACTTTTCGTTTCCTTTTTTCTTTTTTTATTAATACTAACCGTTTGTGGTTTTGGCATTTACGCAGGCAACAATGCTCTAATCGAATGGATTATGAGTCTATCATGGGTGCGGGCTTGGAATTCATTTTTTGAAGACGCACCTTGGATTATCACCATTTTCAAAGTTGGGATTAACATCGCTACCTTCTTTCTTTTTATCTCATTTTACAAATTTGTTTTTCTAGCACTGGCCTCTCCCTTGTACGCTTATATTTCTGAAAAAGGCGCTGAAAAATACAAAGGAGTCACCTATCCATTTGTTTGGGCGCAATTTATAAAAGACATTATTCGAGGAGTCAGAATCTCAATTCGTAATTTATTTAAGCAATTACTTTTAACCTTACTACTTTTTATTTTGAGTTTTATCCCCGTAATTGGTTTCATTTTTGCCTTTTTAATTCTCATGCTTGACGCTTATTATTACGGCTTTGCCATGCTAGATTATTGTAACGAGCGTGATAAAAAAACAATGCGCCAAAGTGTTCGTTGGATAAAATCTCACCGAGGGTTGGCCTTAGGAAACGGATTAATATTTTATGCCAGCATGGTTTTACTACCAGTCATTGGCGTAATTTTTATTGCCCCGCTTTCTGCCATTGCCGCCATGATTTCATACTTTCATATTACCGAAAAATATTAAATGCTGTACATAATTCCATCCGCACTGAGTACCGAAAATAGTAACTGTATCCCCCAAGAAACTATAGATATTATTAAGTCATTAGACCTCTTCTATATAGAAGACTTACGAACGGCTCGTAGATTCCTACGAAAAATAGATCGCACTTTTGACATAGACGGTAGCACTTTTTTTATGATTAATGAGCATACAAAAGAAGACATTCAAAAAGCCGCTACATATTTCAAACAAGGAAAAAGCATAGGCTTACTTTCAGACTGTGGTTGTCCTGCCGTAGCGGACCCAGGAAAAGATTTAATTGAAATTGCCCATAAAAATAACGTGACTGTCAAGCCGCTCGTTGGACCAAACTCAATACTTATGGCTCTTATGGCTAGTGGTTTTAACGGACAGTCATTTTCGTTTGAAGGTTATTTACCAAACAAACAACCCGCTCTAAATCAAAAAATTAGCGAAGTAGAAAATAAAAGTAGGAATGAACGCAAAACATATCTCTTTATAGAAACGCCTTATCGTAACAATCAACTGAAGGAAAAACTTATCGAAAAACTAAATCCCAATACTCGCTTGTGTATCGCTGCCAATCTTACAGCGCCCGATGAACTCATCATTTCAAAAACTATCAAAGAATGGAAAAACACAACAGCCGATTTCCATAAGAAACCGGCTGTGTTTGTAATTTTTGCAGGCTAAGCCTTATAGCCCCTGTTTATTTTGAACGTCACTTTGTGAGTTCGTCCCACGACGTTGCACATCCACTTTATCTACAATATATTGTCCTACATTTTCATTCACATCATTATTATTTTCACCACGCCAAGGCAAACTTTTTCGATATTGTAAATAACGTACAGTAACATTTTTAGAATTACCCGATCGAATAATATTGCGCAAGTCTTCTGCTACTTTAGGGTCAATCACTGAAAAATAAAATTTATTTCCTCTGTTAGCACCTGTACTCCCAGGGAAATAATCTAATACGACGATTTCGCCTTCATAGGTTTTAAAAATATCTCCTTTCATTGAGAATTTTTTTAAGGTACCGAAACGATCGCCTACACTGTATACCTTATAATAAAAGAACCAGACGTAACCCGTCAAGGCCAAAACAAAAAGTAAGATAAAAAGAAGTATATATTTTTTCATAAAAAGTGCTGTAATTAGCAACAAATGTAATCAATAGATTTTTATTTGATATTTTTGATTTCAAATGAAAAAAATAATCCTTTTAGCCAGTCTTTTTTGTATGGCAGTGGCTACCAAAGGGCAATCGCCTATAACAGTTAATTTAAACCAATGGAAAGGGAAGCAGCAAAGCGTTCCTTTTACAATCAATGAGGTAGTTGACACCCGACCCGATACAAAAAATATTGGCACATTGAAACTATCAAAAACTAAAGAAAAAATAGTTGAATTCTCCACCACCAGCCAAACGCAGATCCAAGCATTTTTAGTTAAAAACTTTAATCAAGAAAATAACTTGAACGTTCGAATGGAAATTGACCGCCTTGATATTCAAGAAATAACCGTTAAAAAGAAAAAAATGAATGCCCTTTATTATGAATGTAAATTTTATAAAAGTGACAATTCGCTCAATGTGCCACTTTACACCTTCAAAGCTAGAAACACAATTCCTAAGAAAAATGCGTTAACCTCTGCCCTTACCAACTATATGGGCAGAGCAATTACGGCGGGCATTGCCAATTTCAAACGATCTTATAAAAAGCACCCTGAATGGAAAAAGGCCAATTTGAGTACGCCCACAGTAGCCATGCAAAAAAGTATTTCATATAACAATCTTGGAGGTGGTGATACCATCGCCTTGGATGGGAAATACATTTTAAAAGCTAGTGATTTTGCTGGTACAGTCGGCGAGGAGGAGAAAGACGAAGCTTTTAGCCACTTACTGATGACTTATAAAATCTCTGCTGAGGATAACAAGAAAAAAATTAGTCTAAACATTTCACCCAAAGCCTATTTTCTTAGGTCAAGAAGTTGGTCTAAAAAGATAGATAGTAGTAATTGGCTTAGTCACCAGCAGCTATTATTTGATCTAGCTTCTTACCATGGGCAACTGTTTAAGAAAGCAATGCAGGAAAAAGAATTTTCGCCCGGGTATTATAAGGCAGAAGCCAATGCCATTTACAATTCTATAAGCGCAAACTACTTTGACGAAATGGATCAATTGCAAGCTGAAACTCTCTATGGTACTAAAGAAGAAGAGGAACAAAAATGGCGAGAAAAGGTAAATGCGTATTTAGGCAAGTAACATCATAACTAATTACATGCCTGGAATTCTCATTCCACCCATTTTATTCATTTTTTTCATCATCTGCCGCATTTGATCAAATTGCTTCATAAATGCATTGACTTCTTCCACTTTCTTACCGCTACCGGCAGCAATTCTTTTTCTGCGATTGGTGTCAATTAAGTCAGGGTTGTTCCGTTCGGCAGGGGTCATTGAATTGATCATAGCCTCAATACCCACGAAGGCATCATCACTAATATCAATATCTTTTATCTGAGAACCAAGCCCGGGAATCATGCCAAGCAAATCCTTCATGTTCCCCATTTTTTTGATTTGATTGAGCTGCGTTTTAAAATCTTCAAAATCAAATTTATTTTGACGAATTTTCTTTTCTAATTTCTTAGCTTGCTTTTCGTCAAACTGCTCTTGGGCTTTTTCTACCAGCGAAGTAATATCACCCATACCCAGAATCCGCTGCGCCATACGATCGGGATAAAACTCATCCAGCGTATCCATTTTTTCACCTCGGCTGACAAATTTTATAGGCTTCTCAACGGTGTACTTTATTGTAAGAGCTGCACCACCTCGCGTATCACCATCTAGTTTAGTAAGTACAACTCCTGAGAAGTTCAAACGATCATTAAAAGCTTTAGCAGTATTGACAGCATCCTGCCCCGTCATACTATCCACAACGAATAGAATTTCTTGAGGGCTCACCGCAGATTTTACATCACCCACCTCTTTCATCATAGCTTCATCAACTGCCAAACGTCCTGCAGTATCTAGAATGATAACATCATGCTTATTTTCCTTTGCGAATGCAACCGCATTCTCAGCAATTGAAACCGCACTTTTATTGTCACGCTCAATATGAACCGGTACCCCGATTTGCTCCCCCAGCACGGTCAACTGATCCATTGCCGCCGGACGATAAATATCGACACCTACTAAAAGTGGCTTTTTCTTCTTTTTTGTCTTTAGATAATTCCCCAGTTTAGCACTAAAAGTAGTTTTACCACTTCCTTGCAAACCGGCTATCAATATTATAGTAGGATTGGCCGAAATGTCAAGATCTTCTTTTTCGCCTCCCATTAAGTTGGCCAGTTCGTCCTGAACAATTTTTACCATCAACTGTCCTGGTGATACTGAAGTCAGCACTTTTTCACCCAGGGCCTTTTCTTTTACAGTATTGGTAAAAGCCTTTGCTATCGGAAAACTAACGTCGGCATCCACCAAGGCTCGTCTAATTTCTTTGAGTGTCGTAGCAACATTTATTTCGGTGATTTGCCCTTGCCCTTTCAGTTGTTTAAAGGCTCCATCTAGTTTTTCGGTTAAATTATCAAACATACAGTGTGCAAAAGTACAAATAGAAAAGGCTATCCGAGTTCTAAAACCGTTGTAGTTTTACGATTAATTATGAAAAATCTTATCTCCCTTTGCCTCTTGGCCTGTTTTGTTCTCTTTGTCCCAAATACTAGCTTTTCAAAAAAACTAAATGATCCTGACAAAAAAGAAACTTCTCGTGATGAAGTCGCCATGGACGGATTAGTAAACAAATGGAACGTTAGTGGAACAGCCGATGCCAGCATGTTTCAAATGGCGCTACTTGAACTAGGCAATCAATCTTCGCTCAGCACATTACGTTACTCATTATTTTTCAATACAGGTTTTCAATTAAATAGAACGGTGAGCAAAAACTTGCAGATTTTTTCAGGAATCAATATTAAGAATTTAGGACTAATTTATCGCTCAGACAGTTTGGTTCAAAAATACAGGTCTTATACTATCGGCGCTCCGATTGGTTTAAAAATAGGAAAATTGAATAAGCAATATCTGCTTTTGGGCGGTGGTGTAGACTTTCCGTTTCACTCTAAAGTAAAACAATGGAAAAAAGGAGACAGAGGAACCAAAATCAAAAGTCGTAAATGGTTTTCGGATGACGTGAACTCTATGTTAGTTTACGGATTTGTGGGATATCGATTCAAAGGTGGATTAACGTTGAAAGCATTTTATTATCCCACAAACTATTGGAGTGAATCATTTGTACCAGGCAATGCATCAAATATAATGATGCTCACCCTCGGATTTGATATAGGCAAAAACGCGCCAGGACGTTCAATAAAAGGTATCACGAAGAAAAAGCTTAAAAGCGCAAATCCGTAAGTAAGGCAATTGCCCAATTTCTACCAGGCATAATTCTACCTCTAACACTTTCGTACTGCTCGTTCAATATATTATTGGCTCGTACTTGACATTCCGTTGTCCACTTTTTGCCAATCGTTACTTTATAAGAAGCATATAAATTAACCAAGGTATAAGGGTTAACAAACTTTGACTCATCGCTGGTCACAAACCGATAGCCAGTGTAACTCAAGTTGATTTGAGTACTTATTTTTTTATAGGCAACATATAGATTGTTTCTCCAACTAGTTCGCGGCACATAAGGAATTTGTTTCCCAACCGAATTATCATTTTTGAAATAAGCTCGCTGAGAGGTGGAACGGTTAAGGTGAATAAAAAAATCATTCCGTATCTGGAGCATATTTTTTTTATAAGTAATTGAGCTTTGGTTTTCAAAACCCCTACTCCAAACCTCGGCAATATTATCAGGAAAAAAAATAGCAGCGCCTGTCCAAATAATCCAATCATCTACCCAGCGAGAATAAACGGATAATTTATTTTTAAATTGCCATTTGTTTTTTGTGAAAACAGTTTGTCCGCCCAGTTCAAAATCTCTGGACTTTTCGGGCAATAGGTTTTCATTGCCTCCCGGGAAATAAAAAAGCTCATTCAATGTGGGTAAACGGTAATTGGTATTAAACGAAACATAAAATCGGTGGTCAGTTTTTATTGATTTGGCAAGTTTTATTCCGTAAGTAAAAGGATTATCAATACGGTCGGTATAAGCTTGCTGAACGAAAGTATTAACTCCTAAGCCTTTCCAAAGGTCAGAATGATTATAGTATAATTGAGCGCTCCCCTGCGACTGATCACTATCAGTCCCTACTCGGTTTAAAGTACTAGTCTGTTGGCCGAAGGCAACTCCCAACTCACTTTTTTTAGTGAGATAATACTTTGCATTCGTATTAATTGGAAGATTGGTCACGCGTGCCTCATACTGCAGCAGAGCTTGTTGATCCTCATAAAAAAACGAATCTGTTGTAAGTCCAATACTTGTTTTCCAGCAAAATTTATTTTTTAAATACCGATGCTGCAAACCAAATCTAGAAATAGAATTTCTTTCGGCACGCTCTTCATTATCACCGTAAGCGAGTGGTGCGATTTCTCTGAAATTTTTTATTTTCCAAAATGATAACCTAAACTGCTGACTGGCAATCGGTCGCCAAGCTAGCTCTGCCAAAAGCTGCTCTTGAATAGCAAATGAATGTTGAATGGTGTCACTTCGTTTTAAATAACGATTCTCAAAAGTATATTGATTTTGACCTTGACGATTATAATATTTGAGTTGAGCATTCCATTTTTTCGAAGAAAATTGCCCCTTCAATCCTACGATAGCATTATCAAAACTTTCGTAGCCCAAGAGCGTACCCACTCGAACTTCTTTTTGATTTGTAAACTGATTTTTATTGCTTAATTCTAAACGACCTCCAACCGTTTGCACTTTTCCTAATTCATTAAAACCAGATGAATACAAAGCCATTTTATCAAAGAAAAAATTGGGAACTGTACTTAAATCTGTTAATCCGAGCATGGTATTTTGAATGGGAATATCATTCCACAAAACACTAGTCTGAGCCACAGAACTACCGCGGATGCTCAGTGTGCTCAAATTACTCAATCCATAATTTCGAACGTATGCGTTACTATTGATTTCTAATAAGGTCGTGGCATCTCCACTTATCATGAACTGACGCTGTTTGGTATCAAATCGCTGACGAGTGATTTGATCGTCGTCACGTTTCGATTTAACGATGGCAGTTTTAGTAGTGTCTACCGACTGCCCTCTAGCAGAAAAATTGAATACAACCACACTAAGAAAGCAAAACGCTAGCTTTACAAACCTATTACTATTTATAATCTTACTCTGCAAAATAAAAACTACTCGGACCAATGCCCACTGTATACGATTTGAGCAACTCCCCATTATTAGAATATTGATTTACACTTCCGGCTTGAGTAAATCCTTTTGTATCACTTACGTAAACATCAGCAGTCGTAGGATCGACATCGACTCCGTAATAATTAGCATTTGACTCCCCTTTTAAAAACAAATTACTAGGTAAGGAAGTAGCATTTTTTTCAAATTTGTAAACGCCATGTTCATTCGTATTATAATCTACTACGGTTACATACATATCATCATTCGGTCCAATCTTTAATTGCCCAGTTGTATAGCGATTTGGAAAAGAAAAGGACCTTTCTATTGCAAGAGTACTCGGATTAATTTCTGTCAGTGTACCACGTTTATTGAAATAATTTCCTCCTAAAACCCAAAGTTTACCTGTACTAGACTGACTAACTTGCGATGGAGAATAACCGGCGATATTAATTTTATCTACCACAGCGCTCGTAGAAACATCAATCTTTGTGATATAATTTACCGCCGTGTCTTTTTCGCATACATAAACAAAATCACCAACCGAATCAGAATGGAAAAATAACTGTTCGGTCCACGGATGCTGCATTTTAATTTCAGCAACTTTAGAATGAGTATTCAAATCAACTACATAAATTTTTGACTGATAAATACTACTAACATAAGCGCGAGATTCAGAAACTTGAGCAATATACCTTGGACTGATCAAGTCAGTAAGCTCTGCTATTTTCTTAAAGCTCGTATCCGTAGCAATTATCTTATGTGAGTTATTGACTACGAAATAAAATTGATTTTTTATCTTTGAAATACTTTGTAAAACGTCACCCAATGGTTCTCCATTCTTATTTTGATAAACATTATTGTATACAGAATTGTCGTCTAAATCTATTACACTGACAGATGCCGTATTGGTTCCAAAGCTTCCTTCATTCCCAACAATCAGCTTTCTATGACCCGAAATTGGAAGTTCAAACGGACTATCACCCAAATCTTTTTCACAGGCGCAGAAAGTCATACTTGTCACTATCAAGCAGAGCAAAACCTTCCAATTCTTACCTATTTTCATATCAATCATTTTACCATTCATCCAAACCAAAAAATGAGAAAAGAAATAAGATTCCTATCTCAAACTTTATTCCCGAAGTTGATGATACCGTTTTCTTACAAAGAGGTCTTCTGACTCATTCCCAAACTTGTCTTACCTTCCCGACTCTGTACGAGCAGTGGCTTTTAAAACAAGCGATTCAAGAATTTACAGCACCGGGTAGTGTTGCTGATTCTCACAGCATTCCCTGTTTTGTAACATCTACAAATGTAAAAGAAATAATTTAAGAAATGGCTTTCTTTCTTATTAAGACAGTGCTTGCTCGTATCTTTAAGCCGTGAAATATTCTTTCATTATTTTTTTCCTTACGCTAAGTTTTATTAGCTCAGCTCAAAATGACATTTGCCCGTTAAAAGTAGGCGAAACGATTCCTAAAATAACTTTACAGGATTTTGAAAATAAAGAAACTGACTTAGCCAAACTTTGTCAAAAACCAACGGTGCTTATTTTTTTTAGAGGAGGCTGGTGTGGCTATTGCAGCAGGCATTTAAGTGCGATACAAGAAGCAAAGGAGGATATTGAAAAACTGGGCTTTCAAATTGTAGCGATTACTCCTGACCAAGTTTCGCGCTTGCCAAAAACGATTAAAAAAACGGATTTAGACTATACACTTCTATCGGATTCAAAGGCTGACGCCATTCAAAAATTCGGTTTGGCTTACACTGTAGAAGGTGCAATGCAAAAGAAGTTCGATCAATACAAAATTTCTTTGAAAGAATGGAGCGGGGAAAAGCACAATATGCTACCTGTGCCGGCGGTTTACATTATTAATGAAGGCGAGGTCCTTTTTAACTATGTAAACCCTAACTACTCTAAACGATTAGAAACCAGTACTCTTATAAGCCTACTTAAAACGTTATAACCTTCATGAAATTTGACCAACTCGGATTAAACGAATCCTTACTCGAAGCCATAAGCTATATGGGCTTTGAAACTGCCACTCCCATTCAAGAACAAATCATTCCAGACATCTTAAAACAAAATGATGTCATCGCCTGTGCTCAAACGGGTACAGGAAAAACAGCCGCTTTCGTATTGCCGAGCCTCCAGCTAACAGCTGAGAATCCAGAGGATGTGACAACAACTTTGATATTGTCTCCAACTCGGGAACTGGCTATTCAAATCGAACAACAAATCCAAGGGCTCTCCTATTTTTTAGGGGTCAGCTCGCTTGCAATTTATGGTGGTGGTTCGGGTAATGATTTTACGGAGCAGAAAAAAGCGCTGACGAGTGGCACGAATATTATCGTAGCCACTCCGGGTAAACTGATCTCTCATTTGAATTTGGGTTATGTAAAATTTGACACCGTGTCACATTTGATTTTAGACGAAGCCGACAGAATGTTGGATATGAATTTTTATGACGACATTGAAAAAATTAGAACCTACTTGCCCAATTTGAAACACACCTCGATGTTTAGTGCGACGATGAGTCCTAAAATTAAGGACTTAGCCAAAAAAGTATTGAACGAACCCAAGCAAGTGATTTTAGAATTATCAAAACCTGCAGAAGGTGTGTTACAAGTGGCTTATTTATGTTATGACACACAGAAGTCCGCTATTATATTATCCTTGGTTCGCGGCAGAAAAAGTTTAGAATCTATAATCATCTTTTGCTCTACCAAAAAGAAAGTAGCCGAAGTACACAAAGAATTAAAAGCAGCCGGTGAGAATGTTGCGTCTATTTCAAGCAGTTTAGATCAAGACACTCGCGAGGCAGTTCTCTTAAAATTTAGAGCCAAAAAAATACGTATCCTCGTAGGTACGGATGTGATTAGCCGCGGTATTGACATTAAAGATATTAACCTAGTCATCAATTACGGTGTGCCCAACGAAGCAGAAGACTACGTGCATCGCGTGGGTCGAACTGCTCGAGCGAATACTACCGGTATTGCGATTACACTAGTCAATCCAAGAGATATGGCTCAATTCGCCGAAATAGAGAAATTAATTGATCGCACAGTCACCAAATCTCCTTTACCCGAAGGAATAGGCGAAGGACCAGAGTGGAAAGTTAAAAAGTTTTCTCGCGGTGGTGGAAAAAGAAACTTTAAAGGGAAGAGGAGGTAAACTAAATCCTGTAACATACCCAATTCAGTTTATATCACTCTAACATAAGAGTGAATACTCTTTTTATTTCACAAATCTTTAAAGAAATTTTATAAATTAAACCATCAATTGTTTTGCACCTTTACCGCAAGATTAAAATATGATATTATGACGAACTTAAAAGCAGCTACCTTGTTAGGCATTTTCGTAGCCATTAGTTTCACATCCTGTGTTACCAAAAAACAATTCCAATCCGTTCAAACCGAACTCTCGAGAACCAATCGTGATTTGCGAGTAGCCAACGAAAACCTGGCAGCTTGTCAAGGAGATTTAAAAGCAGCGAACAGCTCATTAAATTTAAGAAAAGAACAGTATGACGATTTGAGAGACCAGCTAACGGATGCAAGAAATCAAAGAGATAAACAAGTAACTCAGGTGGGCAACTTGACCACTTTATCAAAAGCGGCGAGTGACAATATTGGTAAAACACTTCAGCAACTTGAGCAAAAAGATAAGTACATTCAAATGATTCAAGCAGCACGTACCAAAGCGGATTCTATTAATTTGGCATTGGCAATTAACTTGAAAAAAGTGTTGCGAGATGGTATTGAAGATGAAGACATAGAAATTAAGGTTGACAAAACGGTCGTAATGATTAATCTCTCAGATAAAATGTTGTACAAAAGCGGAAGCTCTGACTTAACGACTCGCGCCAATGAAGTATTAGAAAAAATTGCAGCGATCATTCAGTCAAGACCTAATTATGAGGTAATGGTAGAGGGTTATACGGATAACGTTCCGATTAGCAATGAGCGCTTACAAGACAATTGGGATTTGAGTGTCATGCGCGCCACGTCTGTAGTGCGTTCATTGCAAACAAATTATAATGTAGACCCAAATCGATTGATTGCAGCTGGCCGTGGAGAGTACAATCAGCTAGCGCCAAATGATACTGAAGCTGGTCGAGCAATGAACCGCAGAACTCGAATTATTATACTACCTAAATTGGACCAATTCTACGATTTGTTAGATCCAGAAATGGCTGTCAAACAATAGAACACATTTAGAATATTATTAATGGCGTTGCTTTTCTGCAACGCCATTTTTATCTAGTCAAAAAATAAACGTTGCTTTGTAAAATAAAAATTGAAATCATGAGCACGACTCGTCCAATACAAGCGAATGAACAAGAGCTAATCGCACACTTATTGAAGTTGGGAAATGCAGAAAATTTACTGGATAAAATCCCTGCCGACGTAAGCCCGTATAATCTTCAGCAACCGGAAAGCATCAACCTTTCCGGTACCGATGCGGAGGACTATGCAGGTGACATCATTACTGTAGAGTATTTTGACACCGATGGCATCCGTGTTATTATATCTTTGACTAAAGACAAGGAGGGAAATTTATTAGACCTAGATTTCTGGAAGGAAGACTTTGTCAACTTAAAAGAGTACCCCACCCCTGATAAAATTGAAATAGTAAAAAGTTCGTAGTACGGTAATAAATCTAAGCAAACTTAAAATCATTTGTCGATTCAGCCTATTCAATTTTCTAATTTTCGTAGCTATCTTCACGACTTATGAAAAATTTTGTACTAGTTGCTATTATTTTAATTTCGCTCCTTCCCCAAGATTCTTATGCACAAAGCAACTACCCCTTTGATTCTACTTTATTAAAAAATTACACCTTCCGAAACATAGGTCCCTTCAGGGGCGGACGTGCCAGTGGCGTGTGTGGAGATTATAAGAATAAAGATGTATTCTATATGGCCGCAGCAGGCGGTGGCATTTGGAAAACTATAGATGCTGGACAACATTGGAAGAATATTAGTGACGGCTATTTTGGTGGAAGTCTAGGAGCTGTAGAAGTAGCAAAAAATGACCCCTTAGTGATTTATGCAGGAACTGGCGAAAGCACCCTTAGGGGTAATGTGAGTGAAGGACACGGAATGTATAAATCTACCGATGGAGGAAGAACATGGAAATTTATTGGTTTAAAAGAAAGCCGTCACATTGCAAAAATAGTCATTCATCCAAAAGACAACAATATTGTATACGTTGCAGCCATTGGTCATCTTTTTGGTCCGAATAAAGAAAGAGGAATCTATAAAACAACGGACGGCGGTAAAACATGGAACAAAATATTATACGCTAATGAAAACGCGGGCGGGGCTGACATTGCAATGGATCCGACCAATCCAAATATCTTGTTCGCCAGCACTTGGCTAGTAAGACGTACGCACTATGATTTTAGCAGTGGCGGTGAAGGCAGTGACCTATGGAAAAGCACGGACGGTGGTCAAAATTGGAAAAAAATTTCTAACAATCCTGGCTTGCCTCAAGATACAGTTGGCATCATTTGCATGGCCATCGCGCCCTCTAATCCTGATAAAATTTATGCCATGGTTGAAAGTAGAACTGGCGGACTATTCATGAGTGAAGACGGAGGCAAAAGCTGGAGCAAAAGAAGTAGCGATGCGAATATCACACAACGATTTTGGTATTTCAGCAGATTGGCGATTGACCCCAAAAACGAAAACCTTTTATACGTCTGCAATGTGCGTTTTCATAAAAGCACGGACGGTGGAAAAACCTTCCAAAAAATTAGAACAGCCCATGCCGATCACCATGGCATTTGGATTGATCCAGAAAATGGTCAACGAATGATTATAGCCGATGATGGAGGTGCGCAAGTTTCGATGAATGGTGGCACCAGTTGGAGCACTTACATGAATCAGCCGACTTCTCAATTTTACAGAGTCACAACAGACAATCATTTCCCATACAGAATCTTAGGTTGTCAGCAGGATAATAGTTCTTTGCGAGTGGCAAGCAGAACCTATCATGGTGATATCAATCAGCAAGATTGGGAACGCAGTGCGGGATTTGAAAGCGGACATATCGTAGCCGACCCAGTAAATCCCGAAATCGTTTATGGTGGTAATTACGGTGGCTACCTTTCTCGTTATAATCACATCACTAAAGAAAATAGAACGGTAAGCGTTTGGCCCGTTAGTCCAATTGGTGCAGGTGCAGATGTTTTGAAATATCGCTTTCAATGGAATTTTCCTATTTTCTTTTCTCCACACAATCCGAAAAAACTATATGCCGCTGGGAATGAACTGTTTTACAGTTTAGACGAAGGCCAAAGTTGGACCTCTATCTCTCCTGACCTTACGACCAATGATAAAAGCAAACAAAAACCAAGTGGTGGTAGTATTACAAAAGATAATTCGGGAGTAGAATATTATTGCACCATTTTTGCCGCGGCTGAAAGCCCTGTAAAAGAAGGGGTAATTTGGAGCGGTAGTGACGATGGATTAATCCACGTAACGCAAAATGGTGGGCGCACTTGGGATGACGTAACTCCTAAGAACTTACCCGATTGGACAATGATCAACTGTATAGAACCTAGTAAAACCAAAGCAGGTACTTGTTACATAGTCGGCACGCGATATAAACTCGATGACGAAACACCTTATATATATCGCACTACGAATTATGGTAAATCTTGGAAAAAAATCACGCGAGGAATTCCACAAGACCATTTTGCAAGAGCGATCCGAATAGATGATAGCAACCCGACTATTCTCTATGCAGGTACTGAAAAAGGATTATATGTTTCTTTTACAAATGGCAATGACTGGCTTCCACTTCAGCTGAATTTACCTATCGTACCGATCACTGACTTAGCGGTAAGAGACAATAGTTTAATCGTGGCGACACAAGGACGAAGTTTTTGGATTTTAGATGATTTAACTTTTTTAAGCCAAGCAAAAAATAGTGAGCAACAAAAAATAAAAACACAACGAGACGTGCATTTATTTACACCAAAATATTCGTATCGAATGCGCGGTTGGCAAAATAAGAATGTGCGCACCACGGGCATGAATCATCCAAGCGGAGTCATTTTTGATTTTTGGATCAGTGATAAATTTAAGGACACTAGCAAGGTTGAAATCCTAATCAACGATTCGCAAGGTGAACTATTAAAAACGATCACCAACAAAGGAAAGGAGAAAGATAAAAATTTTAACCCAAAAAAAGGCATGAATCAGTATGCTTGGAATATGCAGATGAAAGGCGTTAAAAAAATAGACAAAATGATTTTGTGGAACGGCACGGTACGTCCTTACAAAGTCCCTCCTGGCATGTACTCAGCCACCTTGCGTGTTGGAGGTGTAGAGCAAACAGTAAGTGTAGAAATTAGAAAAGATAAAAACTATGATGCGACGGATAAGGATTATGAAAAGCAATTTACTTTCTTGAAAAGAATTAGAAACAAATTTTTTGAAACACAACAAACTATAAAAAATATTAAAAGCATTAAATCGCAAATCGCAACCCTTAAAGGAAATATGGGAGAATCTTACCCTAAGAATTTAGACACATTAGGAAAGCGTATTAATAAAAAATTAAATGGTATTGAAAGCAATCTGTATCAGAACAAAGCCAAGAGTCATCAAGATGTTTTAAACTACCCGATAAAACTAAATGATAAATTAGCTGGCTTATTCAATGCTGCAAACCAAAATACAGCTCCTACACAACAAGTGCAAGTAGCGTATAATGAAATTGCGAGACGAATTGATACTGAAATCTATAATTTTATGCAAGTGATGCAGAATGAAGTAGCAGATTACAATAAAATTGTCAATAGCCAACAGATTGATTATATTCAAATTAAAAGCGAAAAACCGTAAGCCGCTAGTGCTGACTTTATAGTTTTCTTTAACAGTCTTTCACATTATCTTCTGAATTGAAATTAAAATGACGACCTGATAGTTATCTAATTTTGCTCTTGGAATATTTATTTTCAATAGACGCAATAAATTATGCAGTCAATCACTCTGCCCTTGTCAAAGACAATCCGCGTCATAAGTATTTTTCCAACTACAACAAGGACCTTAACAAAAAAAATAATTATGGTACAAAAAACTTCAAATGCGTTTATTGCCGCATCATGGATTGCTATGGGTGTAGGCACAATAGGATTTTTAATTGGTCTGTGGCGATCTGATATGTTACTCAATGAAAAGGGCTATTATTTTACTGTATTAATGTTCGGATTATTTGGCGTCGTTTCTCTGCAGAAAGCCGTGCGTGACAAATTAGAAGAACTACCCGTTACAGACATATACTACGGAATCTGTTGGTTTGGCACAATTCTCGCTATCGTGCTTTTAATCATTGGTCTTTGGAATGCCTCCCTACTCCCTAGTGAAAAAGGCTTTTATGCTTTTGCATTCTTACTTTCGATATTTGGCGCCATTGCAGTTCAAAAAAATGTAAGAGATAATCTGCAAGTCGTTGCACAGGAGTCAACATCAGATTTTACAATTGACTAATTCTCAAAAAAGCCATGAGGGTAAAGCCTCATGGCTTAATTTTATGACATGCCCAATAAATTTATTTTATGCTGCTTTTTATTTCTTTACACTTCAAAATTATCTATTGCCCAAGTCCCAAAACAGAATAGTCCGCGAAACACTTTAGAAGAAGCATTTAAAGCAGCCCGTACAGGCAACTTCAGCTACCTACATTTACTCTGTGACCCAGAAGGCAAAAATGACGGAGACACACAAAAACTTTGCAATTTGCAAAACGGAACACTCGCTGATAAGTTAGATTACAGAGTTCAATTTAAACTAGCCCATTCTCTAGAAGAAAAGTATATTGATGAGAACGGAGCAACCGTTACATTTAAGTTTGGTAAAAAAGCGCAATTATTCGAAACCATGCTACTCGTCAAGAGAGATGACAAGTGGTATTTAATCAGTTTTTGATAAAAGTCTCTTATTCAGTTTTACCTTTGTATTATGTCTGTACAACCCATTTTTTCTGACGCTTCCATTGCAGGTTCTTTAAAATCTATTGCTCAAAAAGTATTAGATGGCCAACGCATATCAACGGAAGAATGCTTGGAACTTTATGAACATGGCGATATTGATATGCTTGGTTTTTTAGCGAATCATATCAAGACAAAGCGACATGGCAATAAAGTTTTTTTTAATAGAAATTTTCATATTGAGCCTACGAACGTTTGCGTGTTTAGCTGTGCGTTTTGTGCCTACTCCAAGCTATATAAAAATAGAGAAGATGGATGGGAGTTGACCGAAGATCAGATGATGAACATCGTAAAAAGTTATGATGATAAAAAGGTGACTGAGGTTCATATAGTAGGTGGCGTTCATCCAAAATTGACGATAGAGTTTTTTGCCGGACTCATGCGTAAAATGAAAACACACAGACCGAGCTTGCATATCAAAGGTTATACCGCAGTGGAATTGGACTACATGTTTCGTAAGGCGAAAATGACCAATAAAGAAGGGCTTGAATACTTGAGAGAAGCAGGGCTTGAATCTTTACCGGGTGGTGGAGCTGAAATATTTGATGAAGAAATTCGAGAAAAAATCTGTGCCGATAAAGTTGATGCCAAGGGTTGGCTAGCCATACACCAAACAGCTCATGAATTGGGCATGCATACCAACGCTACTATGCTTTACGGTCACATCGAAAATTTTGAACACAGAATCGACCACATGAACCGACTGAGAGAATTACAGGACGAAACAGGAGGATTCAATTGTTTTATCCCGCTAAAGTTTCGAAATCAAGACAATGACATGAGTCACATTGATGAGAGCTCAGTAATTGACGACATCAAGACCTACGCTATTGGTAGAATTTTCATGGATAATTTCGATCATGTTAAAGCATATTGGCCTATGCTAGGAAGGGAAAAAGCCCAACTAATGGTGAACTACGGCGTAGACGATTTAGACGGAACCATTGATGACAGTACCAAGATTTATTCAATGGCTGGTAGTGAGGAACAAAACCCTGCCTTATCAACAGAGCAAATTACAGACTTAATTCATCAGTCAGGCAATACCGCTGTGGAACGTGACACGCTTTACAATGAACTGGAAGTATTTGAGCTAATTGCCGAATAACCATAATCACGTTTTATTCTTTGCCGCTGAACTAAATTATCAGTATCAGCCAATGAAACAATATCTTTACGTCTAATGTCGAAAACCGAGCAAGGATTTAAACTGAGTGAGATTCAAAAAATCTTTCCACGCGCTTCTGCTCGAAAGGTAATTTCCAATCTGTTAGACAAAGGATATATAAATGTCCAGCAAAATTTAAAAGATCGTTACGTCCCAAAATACGAAAATGTCGTTTTCTTAGAAAACGGATATGAAACGAATGATGAATTGCAGGCACTGCTTTCTAATCTAGACAAAGCGCCTAAGCAGCAAAACATTGTTTTACAGTTTCTACATTTAATAGACACCCAAGATATTGTTTTTCAAAAAGAACTACTGACTTTGTCAAAATCGTCTAGCACGAATTTAAAAACCTTAGTTCAAAAAGGCGTTTTTAGAATTGAAAAAATGCGTACGGACCGCATTCATTTTTCAAAAAAAGAATTTCCAGTTGACATCAATTTAAGCGATGAACAAGAGAGAGCTTTGGGTGAAATCAATGCTTATTTTAAAAATAAAAAAACAGTATTATTAAAAGGAGTTACTGGTAGCGGAAAAACACACATCTATTTTCGACTCATTGAAAAAGCATTAGGAGAAGGGCAACAAGTTTTATATCTCTTGCCCGAAATTGCGCTGACTGCACAAATTATCAAAAGACTGCAAGCAAAATTTGGAGAACAAATCGGTATTTATCATTCTAGATTTGGCAACCAAGAACGAGTAGAAATTTGGCAAAAAACGCTAAGTGGAGAATGTAAAATAATCTTAGGAGCTCGCTCATCCCTTTTGCTACCTTTTCAAAATTTAGGACTGATTGTTATTGATGAGGAACATGACACTTCTTTTAAACAAACCGATCCAGCACCGCGATACAATGCGCGAGATACGGCGCTAGTTTTGGCTCATAAAATCGGAGCCAATGTGATAATGGGAAGCGCCACTCCTTCGGTGAATTCATATTTCAATGCCTCTCAAAAAAAGTTTGCCTTAGTAGAATTGCAAGAACGCTATGGTTCGGGCAAAATGCCTAAGGTGGAAATTATCGACTTGAAAAAAGCCTACGAGGACAAACAAATGAGTGGTTTGTTTTCAAGAAAACTACTTGAAGAAATGCAGAAATCTCTGCAAGAACGAAAGCAGATTATTTTATTTCAAAACCGAAGAGGCTATTCACCTTTTATTATCTGCCAGTCTTGTGGCTACGTACCACACTGCGACCATTGCGATGTATCCTTGACGTATCACAAACTCACAGACAAATTACATTGTCACTATTGTGGTACCATTTATCCTTATGTGGTAGTTTGTCCTACCTGCAATAGCAATCAAGTAACTACGAAAAGCTTTGGAACCGAAAAAATTGAAGAGGCTATACAGCATAAATTTCCAAATGCCCGAGTGGCTCGTTTTGATTGGGACGCGTTGAAATTAAAAAATAAATTTAAAGAATTGATAACCGCATTTGAGCACCGTCAAATTGACATCTTGGTGGGCACACAAATGGTAGTGAAAGGATTAGATTTTGAGCATGTAAATTTAGTAGGTGTTCTAAGCGCAGATAGCCTCTTGGCCTTTCCCGACTACCGAGTAAATGAAAGGGTATTTCAGCTTTTAGAACAAGTAAGTGGACGAGCCGGCCGCAAAGATGATAAGGGCAAAGTGCTGATTCAAACTCACAGAGCGGACCACCCTATAATTAAACTTGTTCAAGAACATGACTATGAAAAATTTTATAGCTTAGAACATTTGCATAGAAAAGATTTTGTGTATCCACCTTATTGCAAATTGATCCGAATCACGGTAAAGCATAAAGATAAATCCCAAACAGCGCAAGCCGCACTTACTTTAGTAAACACGCTTACGAAAATGGACAATATCCATCTAATTGGCCCTGCAGATCCGCCTGTTTCAAGAATTCGAAATCAATATTTGCAAGAAATTTTAATTAAGCTCCCTAGAAGTGCGAAGGCGATACAAGAAGTGAAAGAAAACATTTATAGCGCAGTGAATGAATTGACTAGCAAAAAAAATCATAGTACCGTACGCATAGTCTTAGATGTTGATCCTTGATAAACTGTGGAATGGTCAAATAAATTAGTAGCTCACAAGCTCGTTCTATGATTTGCCCATGCCTACCTCCGTTCATACTTCTTTAGCACCTTACAGATTGCAGTCATTCCATTTACCCCCCATTTAAGAACTTTTTATGATATGATAGCCCTACATTTGAAGAACAAATTTTGAATTATGGATTTCCGATTTTGGAAGAAAAAAGAAAGTAAGAAGAAAAAATCAATCGTTCGCGAATGGTTCGATGCAGGAATTTTTGCCGTTGTGGCGGCTACCATTATCCGTACCTTTCTTTTTGAAGCCTACACAATACCGACCCCTAGTATGGAAAAAAGCTTACTGGTAAATGATTACCTTTTTGTAAGTAAAATGCATTACGGTGCTCGAATTCCTATGACACCGCTCTCCTTTCCGTTTGTTCATAATGTAATGCCAATCATTGGTGGAAAATCGTACAGCACTGCTATACAATGGGACTATAAGAGACTACCTGGTTTTAGTGATATTGCTCGCTATGACGATGTAGTTTTTAATTACCCTCAAGATGAAAATAAAGAACGACCGATAGATAAAAAAGAAAATTATATTAAACGCTGTGTGGGCTTACCCGGAGATTCTTTACAAGTAAAAAATGGAATGCTCTATATTAATGGTGCCAAAGGTTACGAACCCAAGTACAAACAATTTAATTACATTGTGACCACACAAAGTAATACGCCAATCAACCCTGAAATATTAGAGGAAATGGAATTGTACCCGAATGATAATGGCTACTTCCCCAATACCTTTGCGTTAACTACCGAGGAAGTTTCGGACTTAAAAGAAATTCCGAACGTAAAAATCACCTTGGTGAATGAAATTTTAGAACGCCAACCAGGTGTATTAGAAAGAGGAATTTTTCCTGGTGACCCACAAAATTACAACTTTAACAACGACAATTACGGTCCCATTCAAATCCCGAAAAAAGGCAGCTCCATCAATATAACGCCCCAAAACGTTGCGCTTTACGCCACCTTAATTACACAGTATGAAGGACATACCTTAAACGTAGATAGTACGCAAGTAGTCATAGATGGCCAAGCCGTAAGCCAATATACATTTGGCAAGGATTATTATTGGATGATGGGCGACAATCGGCACAATTCTGCTGATTCAAGATATTGGGGATTCGTACCTGAAGATCACATAGTTGGGAAAGCGTGGTTTGTTTGGTTTAGTCATCGTCCTGGTGGACTTTGGAAAGTACGTTGGAACCGCCTATTCAGAGGCATTAAATCTTTAGAAAAATAATGAAAAAAATAATAGTACTGTTTTTTGTTGGTTCGGTGTTTTTCTCTTGCGAAAGCGATAATGAAACAAGTCATGAAGAAGTTTTTGCTGACAAGTTCGAGTCCGAAGATTGTTTACAAAAAGGCGAGGTTCTGTTTTCTACTAACTGTAAAATTTGCCATTCTCTAAATGCTCAATCTCCTACGAGCATGGGTCCTGTTTTGATAAATATTCAAAAAAACTGGTCCGATAAAAAGAAATTAAGGGCCTTCATTAGTAATGCATCGAACCAAATGCAAGAAACCGAACGATCGCGAAAAATTTATAGTGAATGGAAAGACAAGGCTCAAATGCCTGAATTTGCTGGATTAAGCAACGGTGAAATTGAATGTATTATAAAATTTTTATATAAAAACACGTAATAATATAAGGTACAATGGCATGATATTTGGTACTTTAGATTTAAACCAAATCTTCGGAGCCATGAAAAACAAATTATTTAGTACATTAATTTTTCTCTTACTTTCTTTTTTCTCATTTGCACAAAATGCAGCGATGGAGGAAGGTATGAAGTGGAAGGAAAAAGGAAATTTAGTAGAAGCTATAAAATATTATGAGAAAGCATTAGAGGTGGCGCCTGCAGATCTACAAATTGCGAAAGAATATGCAAATGCAGCTTATCAATTAAGAAAATACGTTAAAGCTTTACCTACGTATGAAATGATTTTGAAGCAAGAACCAAAAAATATTAAAGTATTAACTCGACTGGCGAAAATATACAGTTACAGTTCTCAAAAATTTAAAAGTGTAGAATATGCCGATAGGGCCGTTAAATTAAAACCTTCCGATCCGAATCAACAGATAGAATTGGGTGACGCATTTTACTTTGTAAAACATTATCCGAAAGCTATAGAACTGTACAAAAAAGTAAGCCCTGCGACTGATTTTACGCTACACCGAATTGCGAAATCCTATGAAAAATTAAGTGCATATCACTCTGCCACGGAGTACTACGATAAATTGATCCAACGAAAAAAAGGAACCGCAAAGGCGACACTATTTTATGAATATGGGAATGCATTGTTTAATAACAACCAATTTAAATTAGCCACCCGTGCTTATCTTACTGCCAAAGAAAAAGGATTTTATAACAGTAAGCTAATTAATGAAAACATAGCTCTCGGTTTTTTTGCAATCAAAGCGTACGAACCAGCTTTAGAACATTATTTAGAAGCTAAAAAAAGCGCCCCCTACGATAAAAATTTGAACTTAGATATTGCTGATTGTTACGTTCGGATGGGACAATTCAAAAAAGCTAGAGTCATAATTGCTGAATTACAAAAAACAAACCCTAATGATGGTGATTTGATGTACGCTTACGGAATGACTTTTTATAAAGAAGGGAAGACTTCAAAGGCAGAAACGTTTTTCGGCAAGGCATTCGTACTGAAACCCTCTTTGAAAGGACTGCGTTACACTAAAAGTAGGTTTTAAACTAATTGCGATCTTGATCTAAGGTAAAGGTAAAAGTTGTTCCTTTCCCCTCTTCGCTTCTGCAAGTTATTGTATGATCATGGGCCTCAACAATATGTTTGACAATAGCCAAACCGAGCCCATTGCCATTTTTATCTATAGCCCGAGCCTCGTCTGTTCTGAAAAATCGTTCAAAAACTCTGATACTCTGGTTGGGCTTCATACCCATACCATTATCCGTTATCTCAATGAGTACTTGGCGCTTGCCAATCAAATAAATCCCAACGGTCACGCTTCCACCCTCTCGGCCATACTTGATGCCATTTTGAATCAAATTACTCAAGACCTGCTCGATTCGAGCCTTGTCAGCCCAAAGCATAAAATCACCCTCACAACCTTTTTTAATTCCTAAGCTAATATTCTTTTCTTTCGCTTCCACTGTCAGTTCTTCAAAAACTTTACCTATTAATTTTTGGATACTAAAATCAACCTTATCCAATTTAATACGCTTGTTCTCATAGTTTGTAATCTCGCGTAGATCATCGACTAAATCACTCAGGCGGTCTGTGCTACGCGCTGCACTTTCCAAAAACCGAACATTCACTTCAGGGTTATCAATTTCTCCATCAAGCAAAGTGGCAATATACCCTTGTATAGAAAATATGGGAGTGCGTAATTCATGTGCCAAATTCATTAAGAACTCTTTTCTAAATGACTCATTGTTTTGAAGCCTATCAATTTCTCCTCTTTTAGCCACAGCCCAGCGTTCGACATCTACTCTTACCTCATCAATTGTTTTATCAAAAGAACCATCCCGCATCATGGAAGCTTTTTCTTGAGAGATTAATTTGTATATGACTTTAATTTTTCGCTGAATATATCGATTTAGAACAAAAGCCAGAACATAATAACTAAAAACAAATACAAGAACCACTACAATAAGCGCCGATAACCACTCCTTACAAATTACTCCTATTAAAATTCCTGTGAATACGGAAATGATTAAAGATAATCCTCCGGCAATCTGCTTGTATGTATAATTTTTACTGCTTATCTGCACGCTATCAAAATTAAGGGATTCCTTAGATTTCAAATTTATAACCAACACCTTTTACAGTTTGGATACAATCATTGTTCAGTTTTTTTCTAATTTTTCTCACGTGTACATCGATTGTCCGATCCCCAACTATCACCTCGCTGCCCCACACCTTATTCAAAATATCTTGTCGTAAAAAAACTTTGCCTGGCTTTGAAGCCAGTAGTGCTAAGATTTCAAATTCTTTCCTCGGTAGAGTAATCTCCTTACCCTTATTTCTAGCTACGAATTTTTCTCTATCAATTTCAAAATTACCAAATGAAATGAGCTCTGAATGATCTCTCAATCTTCTTAGAGTAGCTTTCACTTTTGATACTAAGCGTTTTGGCTTAATTGGTTTTGACAAATAATCGTCCGCTCCAACTTCCAAACCTAATATTTCATTCTCCTCATCTGCCAAAGCAGTAAGGAAAATAATAGCTGTATCTTTCAAGGAAGAAATTTCGCGTAGTTCTTTACACGTTTCAATTCCGTTTTTAAACGGCATCATTCGATCCAAAACAATTAAATCAGGCGTTACATCTTTGGCAATCTCAATGGCATCATTGCCATTGCTTGCCGTAAATACTTGATAGTCCTCTTTGAGAAGATTAAATGATAAGATATCCAAGATGTCTTGCTCATCATCTACTAGAAGTATTTTTGCCTTGGGCATATGGTTTATTAGTTTCACTCAAAATTACAAAGCAACTTGAGTTTTGCGAAACTAATACATTACCAAATCGTTACTTATTTTTGTTAACCATAGTCTACTCTTGTTTTTCAAGGTCTTTCTGCAATTTTTCAAGACGCAGCTGTTCTTTGCGTATGCGCAACTTTTGCTTTTCTATCTCCATTTTAGCCTTAGACTCTTTCTCGGCCTGCTCTATTTTTACATCAACGTCCCCTATTTCTGCACCCGCTTTTTCAATTGAAATGCCGACCTCTTCCATGGCCTCGCCAATTTCCTCCATGGCCTCTCCTACTTCTTCCATAGCTTCTTCTACTTCTTGACTAATTTCTTCTTTGGTTTCCTCATCTAAATTGTCCAACTCTGTATTTAATGAAATCAACCCCTTGTTCTTCTTAAACTTTTTGATAGTCGGATCTACGACGAGCTCTTTTCCTCTTGGCACATAAAATGTAACCCGTGCGTGTTGAAATCGATACGGTACAGTTGCGGGCAAACTGACAAACTTTGAAATTTTTAATTCATTTCCACTAAAACTCTGCTTAACTTCTCCCATTCGAGCATTCGTCATGGCCGAAGTCTTTCCACTTCCTTGAGCCGTTTTTTCAATTTTGATATAGAATGTGCCATCATCACTCTCGCGCTTTTTAAACGTTACCATATTCGACTGCTGCTCATTATCATCCCTATAGTACAGACTATTAATAAAAGGTTTTAAATCAGAGAACCGCACTCCTAGGTTTTCAGTTTCATTCATTAATTTATTTACATAGAGAGTATCACCTTGTACGGGCAAATTAATGATTTCATTCACTGTGGCACTCGTTTTTAATTCTGTAAAAAGTAAAAAGCTAAATACGATGGCCGATGTAAAACCAAGGCCCCACAAGCCTCCAAAGCTAGTGCGCAAGGTTTTATTCGGACCTTTGACTCCTAAAATTCTGCGGACAGCCCAAACTATAAACGCTACCAAGGGCAACACGATAAAAAAGATAACACTCAATGCACCCAACCATTTGAGAAGTGTAGTTTGTAAAATGGCGCTCGTCATAGGCCACATAAAAATGGATAAAAGTGATAAACCGAGAGCCATACAAACGCTAAATAGTAAGGCAAAAGCGATAAGGATAAAAGCTAAAACTCGCAACACATTATTGAAGCCTGAATTTGTATCCGGATTAGAATTTACTTTTTCTCTCTGTTCACTAATGCTATTGATTGTAATATCCTCTCCACGGGAGAGCAAATCTTCAGTGGGTGTTTCTGAAGGTTTGGTAGTTATCCAAAGAGTAATATAAAGTATAATGGAAAGACCAAGTGCCGAACCATTAAAAATGGTAAACCCAAAATTAAAACTTGAAGTAAAGATATTTACAATGAGTGGGCTTAAAAACAAGACTCGTACCACCCAACTTTCGATATTGAAAAACACAGATAATCCTCCGCATACTCCTGCAATCACTTGATCTTTAGTATTTCGAAATAATCGCTTCGTTAGATTCGTAGGTAGCTCTTTGGGACGAAGCACGATCCACAATACCGCATAGCCTAGAATCCAAACTCCGCTGCTCACCAAAGCCAAGAGAACGAATAAAATTCGAAAGGCCAGTGGGTCAATAGAAAAATAATTTCCTAGTCCGCCACAAACTCCGCCAATCAATTTATCACTTTCATTACGATAGAGTTTTTTATCAAAATCAAAAAGTGGCTTTGGGCCCCGAGGAGTTTCCTCAAAGGGTTCATTTTCGTCTATTCCTTGTTCAAGTTGTTTAACATCCCCCACACTATTTTTTATTTCTTCTATATCATTCGTCGTAATTGTTCCTCCTGATGATTTCATTTTAGATTGAAGCATCTCGCAAAGACGTAGTTTTAAATCTTCAAAGATTTCGTAACCGTCAACCTGTTCTAGGAAATAGTGCTTTAGCTCTCCTTCATAGGTTTCAAAAAGTTTGTGCGCTTCCTCGGTAAATCGTAAATCCTGTGCGCAATATTTAATATCAATTGTGTTCATGTTCGTTTTATTTTTTCGTAGTTTATTTGGTGATCCTTTTCACGGCCTGGGCTAATTCACCCCAAGTCGTTTCTAATACTTTATAGAATTTTTTCCCCTCCGCGTTCATAGAAAAATATTTTCTGGGCGGTCCTCCCGTACTTTCTACCCAGCGATAATCTAAGTAGCCGGCTTTTTTTAATCGGGTGAGCAAGGGGTAAAGGGTCCCCTCCAATACTGGCAAGCCCTTGCTTTTTAATTCTTCTACAATATCCGCTGGATATACTTCCCCGCGGTCAATAATAGTAAGAATACAAAACTCTAGCACTCCTTTTTTCATTTGGCTTTGTATGTTTTCTACATTCATTTCTTTATTTTCTGAAACAAATGTATACTAAGATTCACTACTTTACATTGCATAGTACCTTTTTTAACAAATTATATTGCGATACTTAATAATAACTAGGGTACTCTAGCTTCCTATTTCATATAGTTCTGTATCTCGGAACCCCTATCCTTGTTCAATTTCAAAGCATTCAAGCAGTGTAGTGAACCATATTGAAATCATATAGTCTATGACATAAATTTTAGAAAAACAGTCCATCCTCACCTTGAATAAGTCTTAAATTTTACTTTGTGGCAATACCTTATATTTGTGGTGATAATACTTAATAGAACAACTTTATATATACAGAGAATGGGATGTGGAAATTGTGGGTCGTCGAAGGACGGTAAACCAGGAGGGTGTAAAAGCAACGGTAATTGCAGCAGCGGTGGTTGTAATCGTTTAAATGTCTATGATTGGCTTAGTGATATACCCTTAGCTGATTTTGGAAAACCATTTCCCTTTGTGGAGATGAGTTTTAATAATGGTAGCCGAAAAGATTTTTATAAAGTAAGCAGCCATATGGACCTGAGCAAAGGCCAATACTTGGCGGTTGAAGGTCAAGCAGGATTTGACGTGGGCGTAGTGAGCTGTACTGGCGAAATCGTTCGTTTGCAAATGAAGAAGAAACGCGTTCGCGAAGACAATAAAGATATTCGTAGAGTCTTGCGACATGCAACGGACGAGGATATTGAACTTATGAACCAAAGTAAGCTACGAGAAAAAGAAACCATGATTACGGGTCGTGTCATTATCAATCGTTTGAATTTGGCTATGAAACTCAGCGAAGTAGAAATTCAAGCAGATGGTAAAAAAGCAACTTATTTCTATACGGCAGAAGACCGCGTTGATTTTCGTGAATTAATTCGTACTCTTTCTTCCGAATTTAAAATGAAGGTAGAAATGAAGCAAATTGGTATCCGTCAGGAAGCTGGTAAAATTGGAGGTATTGGTAGTTGCGGTCGTGAGCTATGTTGTAGTACTTGGCTAACTAGTTTTAGTGCGGTATCCACCTCAGCGGCCCGCTATCAAAACTTAGCGATTAATCAAAGCAAACTTTCTGGCCAATGTGGCCGATTAAAGTGCTGTCTCAACTATGAATTGGACACCTATATGGATGCTTTAAAAATATTTCCTCGCAAGGCAGATAAATTAAAAACGGCGGCAGGAACAGCCTATCTTCAGAAGAAAGATATATTTAAAAACCTACTATGGTATAGCTACCGAGGAAGCAGCACCTTATACCCCCTCAGTATAGAACGAGTCAACGAAATTGTGGCGCTGAATAAAGAAGGCAAAGAAGTAGACGAAATGAAACCCGTAGTTATAGAAGCAGCTCCTAATGAGGAAAAGGAACTAGAGTATGCGGATACGGTTGGGCATATCAGTTTAAAAACCTTGGATAGAAAAAGCAGAAACAAAAGAAAAAAGAATAGTAGCCGCAATAACCGAAACAGGAATAACAATAGTAATAATAAGGGCGGTGGCAATAGAAACCCACAAGCCAAAAAGAAGGCGACTACAAAGTCAGGAGGAAACAACAAACCCCAAAATCAGCCAAAAGCACAAGCTCAGAAAAAAAGACGCCCGCCGCGCCCACAAAATAAAAAAGGTCCGAATCAAGGTGGCGGTACGAACCAACAAACCAAAAAAGATTAAGCTAACAGTAAAAAGGGTATCCGCTTTGGATACCCTTTTTTTTATGGTCAAAACCAATACACCTATCCCGGAATCCGGCTCATGTATTTGTCCATTTCTTTAATTTGATCTACAAGCATTTTGCCTTTGGGTTTTAGCTGCTTGGCCCGTTTGAAATAATGCTTCGCTCCTCTAAAATCTTTTCGATCGGCACAAATACCTGCTAGCTGCAAGTAAGCTGTCGCTTCGGTTTCTTTATCTGGTAAGCCAAGTTCCACTGCTTTTCTCATATTAGAATAAGCCGATTTTTTATCTCCTTTTTTAAATGCGATGCTACCTAACTGCAAGTAAGCCGTACCCTCCATACCTTTTTCTTTGATTCCGGCTTTTAAGCTTTGCTTAATGTCGGTTTCGGCGGCATCGTAATCTTCGTTGATTGTTGAGAACTGAGATTTGAGCATATAGTAGGCCGAGCGAATGGGTTTGTACAATAGCTTAGGAAACTTAACTTTTCCTAATAGCTCCTTAGCGCCATCCACGTCACCACTTTCTACATATTTTTGAATTAGGGTGATCGGTCCTACCATAAAGTGCGCCACGCTCATCAAAATAGCTATGAGAAAAAACAACCAAGAAGTGTAGACTCCGTTTTTCACATCAATCGTCATCCAAACGCCTAGGGCAATCAAAGCTGCTGCCAAAGGCAGACGATATAGAACAATAAATTTTCTTACTTTAAACAACATAAGAGCGCAAATTTAGGTTAAAACTCCTGCTTTACCGAATCTTCACTAAGCTACCGTCCTTATTGATTTTTATAATGCGCGAGGGTTCTTTTTCCGTTTCATCATCTTGGCGCCAGTTTATTACATAGTCTACCCTAGCTCGAATCACATCTTGAATTTGACTATAAAATTTTGGACTCGGCTGCCCCGATTCATTTGCCGAGGTGCTGAGTATTGGCCTCCCGTATCGTTTGAGCAAAGCAATGCAAAATTCGTCTTTTGGAATTCTGATGCCCAAGCTGCCGTCTGCCGCTAATGCGTTTTCAGCGATGCCGATAATAGAATCATAGATAATCGTAGTCGGACCCTTTTGCTCGGCTACTAAGGTTTCCAAATCTGGGTGAGGATTCGCCAAATATTTTCTTAGCATTTGCGTATCGGCCATTAGTACAATGTAGGATTTATCCTCGGCGCGTTTTTTTATTTTAGAAACAGCCGCCACTGCTTTTTCCGAAGTGGCATCACAGCCCAAACCCCAAATCGTATCGGTAGGATATAGCAAGGTCCCCTCGGCGCTTAGTACAGTTTTTGCTTCTTGAATGTCGGCATCATATGGCTTCATGGTAATGGCAAACTTAGTGAGTCCTACTCATTTTAAAATATCTTTTTTGGCAAAACAAAAATGTGTTTGCAAAGGACAGCACTTCTTTTTTTAGCAAATCAAATAAACTACTTTTGTCATCAATATGGAATTACAGCAATTAATAGAAGCCGCTTGGGAAAACAGAGAACTTTTAAAAGAAGCCCAATACGAACAAGCCGTACATGATACGATAGAAGAAATAGATAAAGGTCGATTACGTACTGCTGAACCCGACCCTTCAACGGACTCTGGCTGGAAAGTAAACGCTTGGGCCAAGCAAGCCGTGCTGATGTATTTTGGTGTGCAAAAAATGGAGACGATGAGTTTACCACCTTTTGAATTTCATGATAAAATGAAACTCAAAACCGATTATGAAGCACTAGGCGTGCGTGTAGTACCACATGCCGTAGCGCGCTATGGAGCGTACCTGAGCAAAGGCGTAATTATGATGCCAAGCTATGTAAATATTGGTGCCTATGTAGATGCCGGTACGATGGTAGATACCTGGGCCACGGTTGGTAGTTGCGCACAAATTGGTAAAAACGTACACCTTAGCGGTGGCGTGGGCATAGGCGGCGTATTAGAACCATTACAAGCCAGCCCCGTGATTATAGAAGACGGTGCCTTTATCGGTAGCCGTTGTATCGTAGTAGAAGGTGTTCATGTAGGCAAAGAAGCTGTATTGGGAGCCAATGTGGTACTTACGCAGAGTACAAAAATTATAGATGTAAGCGGTGACACGCCGGTCACTACAAAAGGATATGTGTCACCGCGCTCGGTTGTAATTCCAGGTAGTTATGAAAAAGAATTCCCAGCCGGAAAGTACAACGTAAGCTGCGCCTTAATTATTGGACAGCGCAAAGAAAGCACTGATAAAAAGACTAGCTTGAACGATGCTTTAAGAGAGTTTGGGGTGAGTGTGTAGTTTGTTTATTTGTTTATGCGTTTAGTTGTTTAGAAGCATTTCCCCGAAGATTCGGGGTTTAGACTCGTGTATTGAGCTCTGGTCCCCTGCTATCCGTTCTAATCTCCCACGCCATTGGCGTGGTGAGGATTTCCTCTCCTATCAGGGCTACTTAAGCTTTTTCTCTTTGTTTAGCTTTCTTTAAGTTTGGCTACTTGAACTTACGCAGATAGTTATAATGAACTAAAAAGGCAACTGCCCTAAATAATTGGCCAACGGATGTGCAATATCAATAAATTTGAAATTCAATTTATGCTTTGCATCTATTTTATCTACTATATCTTTTTTTGAAATTCTATCTTTGGTAACATATGCATCAAAATTACGATTGGATAATTGTGCAATTAATTTACAATCATTAATTACAACGCTTCTCTGTTGCCCCAAACTACCTCGAGCAGGCATTATTATACTATAAAACTGACCAGCCAGCTTAGCATCACGATAATCAAAAGGTAAGATTTTAAAAGATTGCAAATCCAACAAATTATCAGGATCATCCTTTACGCTATACTCAGAAACCACAATGGTAGATAAAAACATTTCTATATTTTCAGATAAAAAATATTGATAATAATCCACAGCATTTTGATGAAAGGGGTCATTTGATTTCAGCAATCTGATACAAAAGGATGTATCTAAAAGTACTTTATCCATACGACTGCCCTCTTAAGGTATTTAACCAAGAATCCACATCCTCGATTTTCGAAAGGTTCTCAGTTGCACGTTCAATAACTTTACCCAATAAGCTTCTATTAAAAGTGGGCTTATAGTTTAAAAATTCTTCTAGTTTTAATTCGCTTAGGGAACCATCTTCCAAATTTTGCTTACCACTTACTTTTAGTCCGTAAACTTGATAAAGCTTTTTATCACCAAGTAAAAGTTGCTCTTTGGTAGCAGATACCGTTAAGTTACCATATTCTTTCGTTACAATATGTAAGTTGGGATTTTTACCGCCTTCTTGATAAATTTCTCCATATACATAAAACTCAGACTCCATATATTCCGCTTTTGCGACAATAAACGAAGTACTATTATCAATTTTTAAATATTCGTCATCTCCAGAAATAGAATCCGAGAAAGTGTAGATCAAGTTCTCTTTATCAGCTTTTTTCTGAAACTTATAAATAACATTTGCTCTTTTTGAATCAAGAAAATCTAATGACTTTCTTGAGGCTACTTCTTTAGATAAAGAACTAAAAAATAAAACATAACTTATAGGCAAGAAGAATTTATTCTTAATAGAACCATCTTCAATGTCATATGAAATTTTAGGACGGTTCAATTTGTCTTTTCGACTTGGGAACAGAAATGTTTCTACATCAGATAAAACTTCCTTTATCTCTGAGATGTCAAAATCTTCTGGCTTTAGGGAATTATCCTTGTTCCGAATTTTAATTTCTATATACCCTTTCTCTTCCACTACCTTTCAAAAGTATGAATATATACTCCTTTAATAAAAAAAAATTCGTTAGGATAGATGTAAGGCCAATCCTAGCTTGAGACAGCTTGCCATTCGACCTTCAATTGGTTGCTCAGCCCTAGCTACTTCTAGCGAGGGTTTAATGTGTGCTATTGAACATATAGCCTTACTTTAGCCTAGCAAACATTGTTAACAGTACTCATTGTTGATAATGTGATTGAAATATATTATATTAGAAACTTAATATATTATACCTTTTTTTATTTTAGCTATTGAAGACTTCCCTTGCCAAACCCAACACTCATGAAAAACAAACTTATTTCATTAACGTTAAGTCTTATCTTCGTTATGGGGATAAGCCACATTTCATCAGCGCAAGCTGATCTAACACACTTTGGATTTATTCCAGAATTTCGCGCACTTCAGTCAGGTCAGTTCAACGACAGCACTTATTGGGCTGTTGGTGAAAAGGAGGGTTTAAACCCTGATCCTATGATTTATGTATGGGACGATGTCGACCAAAACGGTCTTGTTAATCTTGATTCAATTACCTTTGTTCTTGAACCAGGTATGTATTCACCTACCTTTAATGTATCTTCTTGCGGAGGAGACTCTAGAGATGAATTCATGGTCTATGGTATTAATTTTAATAACGGGACCTATGACTCAAGAGTATTTCAACGCTATGCTAATGGTCAATTAGTTAACAAGCTTCGAACAAATACTGTTGGAGTAGGGGCAATACACAAAATAGGTAATTTCTATTACCCATATTGTTACTACAATGGTGTATCTCAGAATACCTTTCCGGGAGCTGACGTTATATCATTAAACTATAATTTGTCTTTGGGCCCTGGCTTTCATAGCATTATCCCTAAAATGGATACGAGTCTTAACGTTATTAGTTCAGTTGATTTAGGTTACTATGGTGCCGCTAATTTTCTTCCACCTATGAAGGAATTGAAGAATTTCACCGTAACACCTGACAATCGTCTCTCGGTACGAATGTATTCTGGCACACAAACTTTGTTTGCTATTATTCATCCTAGTACAATGGCTGTGGACGGATCTCTGCTTATCACAAAGCCTGCAGTTACCCCTGCGCCTTATTTAAAAAATGCGATAATGGCTCAGAATCCGGTTGATTCAACTTTCGTTATCAAGCACGTAAACGGAGATTGTTTTATCTATGACAAAATGTTAAATGGACCAACTGATTCAGTCTTAGCTTTTTCACGTCCTTTGGGATTTCAAACCAACTTAGATCAAGCGGTGTTGCATGTAAAAGATAATTTCATAATGGTAATTGCCCCGAATAGATTTCATGTGGTAACAACTGATTTCGAACCTAAAATGTCTTTGGTAGGTTATCCAACATCTATATCTGGGAATGCCGGAGCAAATTATATCGGTATTAGTACTGATACAACCTTGACTCTTGGTAGCTTTAAGGCAGGTGGTACAATTGGAGCAGGTAGTAATACCATTACGGTTCCAGGAAATAATCCTCAGTGGCATACTTTTTGCGCTTTAAAATTCTCTCAGTCATATGACCAGAGTATTCGAACGCAAACAGGAGCTAATCCTAATCTAACACCAGTTGATTCTGTTACCCATGTATTTGGGGATACAGCTATTGATGTGAACGGCAACCTCGTTACAGATGATTATTCATCAGTAATTCAGGTAACCAGCGACACTACAGGTATTATTGGATGTGATTCTGCAGCATTTTTTGTAACAGGTATTTATGACACGGTTGTAAACAATATGTACGTATACCCATCAGGGTACACTCCTTTTGGGGGAATTAGTACGGTTCCTTACTATTATGACAAAAACGGTAGATTGTGTTTTTACTTAATCATTTATGATTTTAGTAATGGTAATAATTTTTATAGAAAAGTCTATATAACCAAGCAACAGTATATGCTTGATGGCGATAATGACATGGTTCCTGATATTTATGATAATTGTGCAACTACCCCAAACACCTTACAAACAGATGCGGATGGCGATGGCTTGGGTGATGTATGTGATAATTGTATAAACCAAAACAATACGTCTCAAACCGACCTTGACAACGACAGCATAGGTGATGCTTGCGATAATTGTATGACTCTATCCAATCCGCAACAAGCTGATACGGATGCCGACGGCGTAGGAGACCTATGCGATAATTGTCCTAACGATATTAATATGCCACAAATCAATAGCGACAGCGACAGCCTAGGTGATGCCTGCGACAATTGCCCGCTCGTGTTTAATCCGTTGCAAACTGATTTGGATAACGACTTAATAGGCGACAGTTGTGATGCAGATATAGATGGTGATGGCATTACTAATACAGACGAAATCATTTGTGGAACAGACCCTTACGATGCCACAGATTTTTGCTGGCCTAGTACAATAAAAGACATCAAAAAAGAACTAGCATTTGTACCTACCATAATTCGGAATGAATATTTATTACAAAAAAAGTATGATATTGAAATCCTAAGCATTCATGGCCAAGTGCTCATCAAAAGTTCCCATTCAAAAAGAATTAATCTGGATGGAGTAGCAAATGGTTTGTATATCTTAAAATTATCTGACGGAAAAAGCTCCTCAATAAAAAAAGTTATTAAGCAATAGTTCCCCTATCTACAAATGGTCTTAGCGAGACGCTAAGACCAGAAAGTTTAACCGCCGTTTGTAACGGCTACTTCAATTTCTATCAATAACGCAATTATACCGCCAAGCTTTTCGCGAAAGAGCATTGTGCTTTCGCTTAGCACGGTTTTATAGAATTTCAATCTGTACATTGAATTACTTCTCCTTCTTTTTTTCTTTCTTGACTTGCGCACCCACCCGAAACTTATCAAACCTTTCGTCTTCCCAATTCAGTAAGATATAAAAATACTTTTCAATTTTTTCAGGATTGAGCAATACAAAATCTTTAAAGGCATCGTGCATATCATGGTGAAACAAACTGATAAAAACATAACAATCTAAATACCCCATTTTTTGCATAGACCGCGCAAAGGGGAAGTTCACTTTTTTCTTTTTCTTACTTTTCTTTTCTTCTAAATTACTTTTTCGCAAATACTCCGCCTGCTTGGCAGGGTCTTGTATCAGCGAATCTAATTTTAAATTACCCGCTAGCATTTCTTTCCAAGCGTACACTTCTAAGTAGCGCTCATTGGTTATTTCATTACTTCGCAAAATTCCTTTTTGCGCATAGGAATATACCATACTTTTTGCGCCTTGGTAGTAGCGCCAAGGCGACTTTTCCTTTGCTATAATCTCTTCGTAATTATGCTCCGTATTCAAAGGGTACACTTCCCTACGAATCCACTGAGAATTTAAATAACGACCCATACGTTTTAGGATTCTATCTAAATGAGCGAAGTAGGCATCCTCGGGGTAAATGGCAATTGCCTTTATTACAGCTGCTGCTGCCGGTTTGTATTTGCCCTTCGCTAAGAAATAACGCGACAGTCCCTCCAAACCTTCTGGTCTTTCGTAAAAGGCATCTGCCACGTACAAAAACTGTTTATAGCTTGGTGTGTCTAAGCCTATTTTTAAATAACTATTCGCAAGCGCTAAATGCGCAGGAAAATACTCATCATACTTATCCGTTATGAATTTAAACCGCTCAGCTGCTCTTCTAAAATCGCGAGTATAATAATAATCTAGTCCTTCAGCATACACATCCAAATCAGCTTGGCTAAGCATAGTATCATATTGAATCGTATCCACTGTAAGCATTCGCAAGTAGTGTGAGGCAGAGTCTACTCGTTCATGAAGCAAGCTTGCCTTTCGACTATTGGCTATAATCTGCCAAGCGTAAGTATCATAAGAAACCAAGGACAGGTCATCCGCTTTCTTAGCAGACTTTTTCGATTTTTTTAATGATTCTTTTTTGCCTTGTGCTATTTCCTTTTCTTTTTGATTGGCTAGCTCAATTTCTCGACGAGCTGCTTCCACCGGATTCAATGAAGTATCACTAATTGCTTGCGCTTCGATTTGTTTCCCTAACTTTTTTCTATCGGAACGGGATAATCGTATGTTCTCTACGGTCTCTTTTTTCTGCTCCGCCGTTCGTGCCAAACCATTATTGATAAAATTATCAGCTAGGTTCGTCTTAGGAAGCAAATTTTGTCCGTCCTGCAAAAAATATTCTCCTTCCTCATCATCAGGCGGCGTTTCAAGCGCAATCTTATGCAAAATCTGCATTTGTACTTGCACCAAAGCTTCATGAAAATAGGATTGATTTTTATTCTCGTTGCGCAAATCAAGTAAAATTTTCTCCCCTTCAAATACGCGTCCCTTATTTAATAATGTTTTAGCATGTTCAACTTTCTTCTTATCAGCTTTACTTATAAAATTAGGAAGCTTTTGCTGCGCTAAGGCTCCCCAAGAAAACAAAAGAAAACAAACACTAAGTAAAACGCTGCTACGCATGAGCTTGTAAATTAGTACTTCTCCGCCGAGTTTACAAACCCAATTCTTTTTTAAAATAATCTAGGGTAATTTGCAATCCTTCGGTGCGATCTACCTTGGGGCTCCAACCCAAAATTTCTTTCGCCCGAGTAATATCTGGCTTGCGCTGTTTTGGGTCGTCTTTGGGCAAGTCTAGAAATGTAAGTTCTGACTTACTGTTTGTCAGCGCTACTATTTCCTCCGCAAACTCTTTTAATGATATTTCACTCGGGTTTCCCACATTGACTGGCAAGTGATAGTCACTCATCAATAAGCGATAAATCCCTTCTACTAAATCAGCAACGTAACAGAATGACCTCGTCTGACTTCCATCTCCAAAAACGGTAATCGGCTCATGATTCAAGGCTTGGCTCATAAAGGCAGGTAGTGCTCGACCATCATTCAATCGCATACGCGGACCATAAGTATTAAAAATCCGTACGATGCGCGTTTCTAAATTATGAAAGGTGTGATACGCCATAGTCATGGCTTCTTGAAATCGCTTAGCTTCATCATACACTCCTCGCGGACCGATCGGATTTACGTTTCCCCAGTAATCTTCGTTTTGAGGATGCACCAAGGGATCACCGTATACCTCCGAAGTTGAAGCTATGAGCATTCGAGCTTTTTTTTCTTTAGCCAATCCTAATAAGTTATGGGTGCCCAAGGAGCCAACTTTTAATGTTTGAATGGGCATTTTTAAATAATCAATCGGACTAGCCGGTGATGCAAAATGAAGAATATAATCTAAAGCGCCTGCTACATGAACAAACTTTGAAACATCGTGATGATGAAAGGAGAAATTTTCTTCAGGCATGAGGTGCTCAATATTTTTAAGCGAACCCGTAATCAAATTATCCATGGCAATCACTTCGTAGCCTTCCTTCATAAAGCGGTCGCACAAATGTGAGCCCAAAAACCCGGCGCCTCCCGTTATTAATACTCGTTTCATAATATGCATACGAAAGTAAGGAGTAAAAAAAAGAAAGCCACCCTTCTCGGGTAGCTTTTCAATCTTTACTACAAAGTCTGTTTCTAAGAAATTACCTTCCTACCAATAGAATTATAATAGAATCCTTCTTTTTGTAGAACGTCCAAATCATATAAATTTCTACCGTCAAAAATTACAGGTTCCGTCAACTTCGATCTCATTTGCTCAAAATCAGGCGTTCTGAATATGCTCCACTCGGTCAGTATCGCCAAGCAATCTGAACCTTCTAAGGCATCATAAGCACTATCTGCGTAGCTTATTTTTTGTAAAAAATCATCGCTTTTGTTTTCAAAATGCTTCATCACGTTTTCAGTAGCTTCTGGATCAAAGGCTTGAACCTGAGCACCTGCCTCAACTAATTTCTCTATAATATAGAGCGCTGGCGCTTCGCGCACGTCGTCCGTGTTGGGTTTAAAAGCTAAGCCCCATATCGCTATAATCTTACCGCTCAAATCACCATTATAGTATTCTTTTATTTTTTCAAAAAGTACTAGTTTTTGTTTATCATTTACCCGCATCACCGAGTCTAGGATATTAAAATCATATCCATTTTGATGGCTCGTTCTAGCTAGCGCTTGCACGTCTTTTGGAAAGCAACTTCCTCCATAACCAATCCCTGGAAATAAAAATCGTTTACCAATTCGCGTATCGCTCCCCATTCCTTTTCTGACAACGTCTACATCGGCCCCTACTTTTTCACAAATGTTGGCTAACTCATTCATGAAGGTTATCCGTGTGGCTAAATATGAATTAGCCGCATACTTAGTAATTTCTGCACTGCGCTCATCCATAAAATAAACGGGATTTCCTTGGCGCACAAACGGTTTGTATAGTTGCTCCATCAATCCACGCGCTCGCTCACTGCTCGTTCCTACCACCACGCGATCCGGCTTCATAAAGTCATCTACCGCTACCCCTTCTCTTAAAAATTCAGGATTACTGACAACGTCAAATTCTCCGTCAAAGTTTTCTGCAATTTTGGCTTGCACTTTTTCTGCTGTGCCCACGGGAACGGTGCTTTTATTAATAACAACTTTATATGCTTTATGCTCTTTGAGAATGTTTCCTATATGCTCAGCCACACCTAATACATAACTTAAATCCGCACTCCCATCCTCACCGGGTGGTGTAGGCAAGGCTAAAAATATTAAATCTGATTTTTCAACTGCACTGTTTAAATCCGTGGTAAAATGTAAGCGACCCGCTTTTAAATTTCTTTCAAAAATAACCTCTAGTCCTGGCTCATAAATTACTACCTCGCCTTTGGTGAGACGCTCTACTTTTTTCTCATCGATATCTACGCAGATAACCTGATTTCCACTTTCAGAAAAACAAGTTCCTGAAACTAAACCAACATAACCTGTACCTACAATTGCAATATTCATTTTACTTTTTTAATTCGTTTACGACTTCTATGAAATTACTAATTATATAGTCTTGAACCTCAGCTTTCATTTCGGTATGAACTGGCAAAGAAATTACGCGGTGGGTCAACCAATCTGTATTCGGTAGTTCTTGCTCCCCCGAGTTGAAGGCAGCGAACATTTCCTGTCGGTGTGCTGGAATCGGATAGTAAATCATAGCCGGCACGCCGCGCTCAGCCAAGTGACTGACTACAGCATCTCTGTCAACATCATGAAGGACCAACGTATATTGATGAAAAACGTGATAAGCGTTTTCTCTGCGTTTTGGTGTAGTTATATTATCATGACTGGCAAATGCGGCATCATATTTATCGGCCACTTCTCTTCTTGCGGAACAGTAATTATCCAATTGTTTTAATTTGATTCCCAACACAGCCGCTTGCATACTATCTAATCGAGAGTTACAACCTACGCGCTTGTGAACATAGCGTTGGCTTTGACCATGATTGGCAATCATTCTAAGTTTTGCCGCTAAGTCATCATCATTAGTAAACATGGCGCCACCATCTCCGTAGCAACCTAAATTTTTAGATGGGAAAAAAGAGGTAGTCCCTACTGCTCCCATAGTTCCATTAGCCGATTTCGTACCATCGCTGTGAGTATAATGCCCGCCAATGGCCTGCGCATTATCTTCGATAACTGGTATATTGTGTTTAGTAGCAATTGCCATGACCTCATCCATAGGAGCGCTTTGCCCATATAAATGCACCGGCACAATGGCTTTGGTATTCGGTGTTATTAATTTTTCTAAGTGGTGAACATCCATGCAAAAAGTTTCACGGTCTACATCACAAAAAACTGGTTTTAAGTTTAACAAGCCCACTACTTCAACCGTTGCGATATAGGTAAATGAAGGAGTAATTACTTCATCACCCGGTTTTAATCCTAGCGCCATTAAAGCAATTTGCAAAGCATCGGTTCCGTTTGCACATGGTATTACATGCGCTACATCTAAATAAGTTTCTAAGTCCTTGGCAAAATCTTTAACCTTCGGGCCGTTTATAAAAGCTGCGCTATCTATTACTTCTTGTATAGAAGCGTCAACTTCGGTTTTTATTTTTTGGTACTGACTTTTTAAGTCTACCATTTGAATATTTTCCATTGTAGGGTATTTATTAATTTTTACCGCAGGCAAAAGTACAATTTAGTAATAAGAAAAGTTCAATTGAAATAAACACTTTGTAACTTTACGTTATGTCCAAAAAATGTTTGGTGTCCCTTTTACTGCTATTTCCAATAGTTTTACTTGCTCAAAAAAAAGAGCAAGAAGCGGGAAGCCGGATTTGGAATCTTGAATTTAAAACAGCTTACGATGTTCCTTTTGCGGATATGGCCGTACGCTTTGGCAACAGTTTTCGCATAGGGACTGGTATAAAATTAAAAACGAAAAGCAACTGGATTTTTGACATTGAACATACATTCATTGTAGGAGGAAAAGTAAAAGAACCCGGTTTGTTGCAAAACGTTGTGACCAACAATGGAGGAATCGTTAATTTATTTGGTGAAGAAGTCAATCCTGGTATTTTTCAACGAGGTTATATGACTGGCATTCAAGTAGGTAAGATATTGCCATATCTTAATCACAATACAAATTCTGGACTGACCGTTCACTCAGGCATTGGTTTTATGCAGTACAAAATAAATTTATTTGACCAGGACAATAATATCGGACCGATTATGCAAGACCCTAATTCGGGGGTTGACTATAAAAAAGGATATGATAGGTTGACCAATGGAATCTACTTAAAACAGTTTTTAGGCTACACTCATTATTCCAATAATAAACTAATCAATTTCGTAACTGGCATTGACTTTATTTATAGTTTCAATCAAGGAAGAAGAGACTTTCTCTTTGATGTACAAAAGCCTGGAAATGAAAAACGATCTGATATTTTGATTGGATATAATTTCACATGGATTCTTCCAATTTATAAACGAAACGTAGAAGAAACCTACTACTAAACTGAGTCATGCGTTTTCTTTATGACTTACTTATTCGATTGTACTACGGCGCTGCCTGGGTCACTCAATTTTTTAAGCCGAAAGCCAAAAAATGGATTGAAGGTCGAAAAGATAGTTTTGCCCAAGTAGAAGCCTTCGCTGAAAAATTTCCTAACAATCTATGGGTTCATTGTGCTTCTGTTGGAGAATTTGAGCAAGGACTTCCTATCATTGAGGCTTTGGAAGAAGAGTTTCCGAATTATAAAATTCTAATCAGTTTTTTTTCTCCCTCAGGTTATGAATATGCACAAAAAAAATATCCTGATTTACATAGCGTTTATTTACCAATTGACACGGCTCGCCATGCAAAACGATGGTATACAACTCTCCGTCCAAAAGCTGTTTTTTTTATAAAATATGAATTTTGGCACCACTTTATTAAGCAATCTAAAGAAAACGCTATCCCCCTGTTTGTTGTATCTGCGGTGTTTTGGAAGGAACTTTTTTTCTTTAAAAAGTATGGAGGCTTTTTTAGAAAATCGTTAAAAAATGTTAGTCACTTTTTTTTGCAAAATGAAGAGAGCCAATCGCTTTTGACAGCGATTGGAATTGACCAATGCACCGTGACCGGCGATACTCGCTTTGAACGAGTACTTGCGATAAAAAATGAACGCTTTGAAAATAAAATCATTGAAGATTTTATACAAGATAAAAAAGTGTTTGTGGCGGGTAGTGTGTGGGATAGCGATCAGCCCGTTTTATTAAAAATGATTGACACCCTGCCCGATCACTTTAAAATCATCATCGCACCCCATGAGATGAATCATTTCACTACGACTGAATTTGAGCAGTTGAACTGTACGTTTTATTCAAAAGAACCAAACCCGAATGCAAAAATTTTGGTACTGGACGTGCTCGGCTTACTGTCAAAAGTTTATCGGTATGCCAGCGTGAGTTATGTGGGAGGAGGTTTTGGTAAAGGCATACACAATGTCTTAGAAGCAGCTGTTTACAAGGTCCCAGTTTTAATTGGACCCCGTCATAATCAATTCATTGAAGCACAAGCACTTCAAAAAATTGGGATCGTTAAAGCAATAACAACACCCGCTCAAGCTATCGTCAGTACTAAAAAGGCCCTTTCAATTCCCATTGAAATAGTACGCTCAACTGAGGACTACTTTATCAGAAATGGAGCGGCCTCTCAACAAATAATAGTCTTTATAAAAAAGCAAGGTATTTTGGTTTAAAAACGCATTCATTACGCTATTTTTACTGTTTACGGCAATAGTGCTATCTTAGCAATATTGTATAAAAGGATAGAATCCATACTATGAGAAAGATTTTAGCGGTTTTAGGTATAATTATAATTTCAGCACAAAGTTTATCAGCACAATTAATTCAAGGACTCGATACCATTTGTGTCAACACACCTATCCAATTAAACTCCACTCTTCAAGGAGCCAATTCGTACTATTGGGGCTTTTGTTCCGCTTATTTAGACAATAATCCACAAGGAAGTAGCATTGCAGCTGGAACCGGTTTGGACGCACCCAGGTCTATTGCGTTGGCTTATGATTCTGCTTCGGACAATAATTGCATCTTCGTAGTTAGCAATGGTGCTAGTTCTCGCGAACTTATACGATATGATTTTGGAAACACTATGGCTAATTCTCCCAATGCGGTAAATCTTGGAGATTTTGGCGGTGTAATTAGTGCTAATCCGAAAGGACTTTGGTTTGAGCAGGATGGCGATGGCTGGCACGCTTTTTTGGCAGCAGGCAATGGTCCTTTAAATTCTCAAATTGTACGATTTGACTTTGGACCCAATTTAAGTTCTGTACCTACTGTTACTGACTTGGGTAATTTAGGCGGATTGATTATCAACCCACAAGACATGTACCTATTTGAAGAGGCAGGCATGTGGTACGGCTTTACGAATTCAGGATTTACTGGTGACTTAGTTCGGATGAATTTTGGTGCTGATTTAAGTGGTATCCCTACCATTGTAACCATACCTAATTTAGGGGTTCCTCCCTTAGGTCTTGGTTTTCCCACTGGTTTTTGGCCAGCTTTTGACGGTACGGATTGGTACTTATTTGTTTGTAATGCCATTACTTCTTCTGTTGTTCGTTTAGACTTCGGACCTTCTTTAACCAATATCAACCCAAGCTCTACTGACTTAGGAGATTTTGGCGGTGCACTTACCACTCCGCGGGATATAAGCATCATTAAAGATTGCGATACTTGGTATGGTTTCGTAACGAATGAAGGTTCGGACAACATCGTACGTTTAGAGTTTACTGATACATTAGACGGTCCACCTACCGCTACCAATCTTGGCAATTTTGGAAACTTTGATGATCCGATTTATCTAACTCATTTTAGAAGAACCAGAGACAATATTTTTGCATTTACTGCAAATAACGGTAGTAATTCTATCTCACGAATTGAATTCAATACTTGTACCGTTCCTGACGTACCCTTCTCAATTTTTGAGACTCCTCCGCCTGTTACTTACGACCAACCTGGAATATACAATGTGTATTTAGCTATCAACGAGGGATTGCCAAGTATGCAAGTAGAATGTAAGCAAATAACAGTTCTTCCGACTCCTTTACTACAAATTCAAAACGATACACTGCTTTGCTTAGGCGATACTATTTTAGTAACGGCCAATGGCCAAGGATTGAATAGTTTACTCTGGTCACCAACCTACAATATGTTTCCTCCTACGGGCGACACTGAATCAGTGTTAATTTATCCAAGAGAAAACGTTACCTACGATATTGAAATGATTTTTTTAAAAGGTGGTTGTGTGGTTGATACAAGCTTAACGATTACTGTAAGCCAAGTCACAGCTGACGCTGGTAAAGATGTAGTCGTGGGCGATGGTGCTTATACTATTTTAGGCGGGCCTAAACTTTCGTATGGCTCAGAATATTCTTATATATGGTCTCCTGCTCAGTTCTTGGATGATCCCAGAATTGCTAACCCTAGGGTTGATCCTCTTTTTTCTAGGTTTTATACTTTAGAAGTTACCAATGATTCTACAGGTTGTGTTGCGCGAGATAGTGTTTATGTCTTTAATGAATGTGTGGATATAAGCTTGCCCAATGCTTTCAACCCAGTGAGCAACATTCCAAAGAATCGAAAATTCGGTATAGAAAATAACCAGTTGTTTAGTTTGAATTATTTTAGAATTTTCAATCGTTGGGGCAATCTAATTTTTGAAACTACACTACCCAACGTAACGTGGGATGGCACTTTTGAAAACATACCCGCTCCCAGTGGCACCTATGTTTGGATTGTAGATGGCGAATGCAGCAATGGTAAACGAATTCAAAAACAAGGGAATGTTTTCTTAGTACGTTAAACCTTTTTGACTATTCGTCGTCCTAGCGACGATATACTTTTAATTATAAATTTTACAAACAATGAAAAATACATTTTTGACTCTTTGTCTATCAATTATTTCAATGGTCACTTTTGCCCAATCGGCTGCTGATTTTGTTAAGAAAGGAAATGCTGCGTTGGCGAATATGAAGGAGAGTTTAGCACTTGACTATTACAAAAAGGCCATTGCTAAAGACAGAAAAAATGATGCAGCCTACGCAGGAGCAAGCCTTATGTATTCGAGAATAGGGAATCGCCAAAAAACAAAAAAGAGTAAAATCGCTTTTTTCAAAGCGGCAAAATCTCATGCATTAGTAGCCGTTAAATTAAAATCAACAAGTTCTTTCAACTATTATACTGCTGCTGTCGCTATGGGGCGCATGGCACTCATATCAGGATCCAAGGCTAAGGTGGCCGCCTCTAGAGATATTAAAAAATATGCCGAAAAAGCTATTAAGTTAAATCCTAAGAATGCTGCGGCGTGGAATGTACTGGGTAAATGGAATTATGCCGTTTCTAACCTGAATTTTGCAGAAAAAGCAGCGGCTAATATGCTTTTTGGAGGATTACCAGACGGCGACATCAACAAGGCAGTAAAGGCTTTTGAAAAATCAAATTCACTGAATCCGTCTTACGTTTTGAACTACCTCGATTTAGGAAAAGCATATGCGCAACAAAACAAAAAGAGTTTAGCCAAGCAAATGCTTCAAAAAGGCTTAAAAAAATCAAACGGAATGTTTGACGATGCGGGCTATAAAAAAGAAATGAAACTTTTGCTTTCTAAATTATAACTTTGACTTGGGTTGCCACTTTTTAGAATGAATATAAATACCACTGAAAAGTAACATACAACCCCAATAAACAAATTCTGAAGTCCACGCTACCCAAAGCGTGGGCTTTTGTTTTTCTATGACAAGGTAACAGAACAATATATAAATTGATATTGTAATAGCCTCATAGACTAAGCTTCGTTTAGTATCACCCAGCCCCAAAAGAGTATTGAAATAAATAATACTGAAACTAAATAAAATGGAAGACAAAAGCACTACAAAAAATGCAGGAGTGGCCAATGCAATGATCTGCTCATCTTGGGTATAAAGTCCTAAAAAATCAAGATGAAAAAAGAATAGAATAACAATCACAATCAAGGTATATGAAATACTGAGTAAGCAAATCTTTTTCGTAATAGGCACTATTTCATCATACTTCTTTTGTCCATATAAATTACTTACCAATGAATTGGTGGTATTCGATAATGCCCATACTAAAATTCCTATAATACCATACGCAGAGCGTATAATTTGTGATGCGCCCAATTCTCGTTCTCCTAAATGCTCAATAAATATAAAAAAGACTTCCCATCCTCCTATACTAATTAGATATTGTAACATAAGTGGACTAGATTTCGAAAGATAGCCGACAAGCTCATCCCATTGAAATTTCTGAAAGATTCTAATTTTAAAAGCTTTAAAATAGTGGGCATAATAAATGATACAAAAAACTACGAGGAAAAATATAATCTCGGCCACTACCGAAGCTATGGCTGCACCCTCGATTCCTAGCTCTGAGAAGGGACCATGACCAAATATGAGAAAATAGTCTAGCGCAATGTTGACCAAAGTTTGCCCTATGGTTCCCCATAACATATAGGATGTTTTGTTAACAGCAATAAATAGCATATTACCTAAATGAGCCAAGAATAAAAAGGGAAGGCCAAAAATACGAATAACCATAAAATCTTTAGATAACTGCCTAACCACTTCATTCTGAATACTATAATCAAAAAAAATAGATGAGAATAAAAAAGAACCTCCGATTAATACAATCGTAAGTGCTAATCCAATTTGAACGCCAGCACTAAAAACAGAACCGACTCCAATGGCTTCATTATTTCCAGCTTTTCGACTCATGAGCATAAGCAGGCCACTGGCTAGCCCAAAACAAACCATTGCATAAACAAGGTAGTAAATCCCAGCAATCCCCGCTACAGAAAGGGCCTCCTTTCCGAATACCAATCCATCGCTAGACATGTAATTCCCTAAAAAAATTGAATTGGCTAAAATACTAAGCTGAGGTATCATTATAGCTAATGACATTGGTACCGCAACACCTAAAATTTGCCGATAAGAACTCTTAGCTGTTAAAACTTGCTTCACTGTATGAAAAAGGAATGTAATACTAAATCTAATTATTGAACTAAATAAATTATTATTGTATTGAATTTGGTCCCTTATTTTGAAGAATATCACATCAATTAATAGCAAGAGGTTCTCTTTAAAGAACAGCAAGCCTTATGACTCTTTTATTTGGCTCGGTAAGAACTTCATCCAATTGGCTGTTACCAACACGGAGCATAGTAAAGTTGAGGTAGTCAAAACCTTTGAAAAAGAAAATGGTCAGATAAACAAAACCGAAGCCGTATCAGTGTTTAACGATTCTCTCGTCTCCAAAGCATCCCGTTGTTTTATTGGAATAGAAAGCGCTGAATTCACACTCATCCCTAACACCCTTTTTGACGAGAAAAATAAAGAAGATTATTTAAAAACTATTTATACTATAGATGCTGATAAGAAAGTGCGGGGTCAAAAGGTAATTCCAATAAAGGCAACTTCCGTATTCAGTATAAAAACAGGCACAGAAACCTTACTAACGAGTTCTCTCAATAAGTCTACAATACTGCATGCCCCAAGTGCCCTACTTGTAGCCTATCAGCAATTGATTCCACCTAACAAACGATATATCAGTTTTGTTCGTTTGCAAGAAAATGAAATGCTTCTTTCCATTTTTGATACTAAAAAATTGATGCTTCATACTACGTTTCCTATTGAATCATTTGATGACTCACTATACTATTATTTAAACGCATTGAACCAACTAGGAATTGATAGAAACGAAATGTCCGCCAACCTGTTAGGAAACCATAAAGATTTAGAAATACTTTTGGATAAATTACTCTCAAATATTGAAAGCTGCAAACTCATTAATCGATTACCCACGCTACAATATGACGATGCCGTTTTCAGTCAGCCAACTCATCATTTCTTTAATTTATTTTCACTTATGTTATGCGCATAATCAGCGGAAGTTTAGGTGGGCGCAGAATTAGCCCCCCGTCTAAAATGCCTCACACCCGACCAACAACCGATATTGCTAAAGAAGGTTTGTTCAACACCTTACAGCATTTGATTAGCTTTGATGGTATCAGTTCCTTAGATCTTTTTGGAGGTACTGGTTGTATTTCTTATGAATTATATTCTCGGGGTGCTGAACAAGTAACAATTATTGAAAAGGATAAAAAAATGGCAGCCTTTATCAAAAAAAATATTGAAACATTCAAAATCGAAAATGCTCAGCTTATCCTTCAGGATGTTTTCAAATATATCAAAAGTTGTAGGCAAGAATACGATTTTATATTTGCCGGTCCTCCTTACGCTTTGGCAACAATAGATGACATTCCCAATCTAATTTTTGAAAAAAAATTACTTCGTGCTAAGGGTATTTTTATACTAGAACATACGCCTAGAAACAATTATGAAAAGCACCCTAATTTTTTCAAAGTAAAAAACTATGGAACGACGCTCTTTAGTTTTTTTGAAAACAAAGAGGATTAAATCGTACTTTTAGCTCGTGAAAATTTGTGTATTCCCAGGTACGTTTGATCCTTTAACCCTCGGTCATAAGGATATAATTTTAAGAGCTAGACCGTTGTTTGATAAAATAATTATTGGCATAGGGCTTAATTCTTCTAAAAAACCAATGTTTTCTGTCGAGCAGCGGCTTCAATGGATTAATGCTGTTTTTGCAGACGATGCTGGAGTAAGTGCGCAATCTTATCAAGGACTGACCATTGATTTTTGCAAGGAGCAAAAGGCAGAATTTATTTTGAGAGGTATTCGCTACGTTGCCGATTTTGAATATGAGCGCGCCATTGCAGATATGAATGCAATGCTCGCAGACGAAATAGAAACCATTTTCTTGACGAGTTCGTCCAAATTTGCTTCTTTTTCTTCTACGCTTGTAAGAGATGTTTACAAAAATGGTGGAGACGTAACCCCATTTATTCCTGACGAAGTGAAGCTGAAAGACAGTAAATAATCTATGAATACTCTTTCGCCATTTCTTGAAAGTCTCAAAACTTCTCTTATCAATGACACATTTATACAATTAAGATTGGGCGATTATAAAGGAGAAGAAGCTGAGTTAAAAAAAATCATTGTTAAACGAGTTCTAATTAAAAAGAAAGATTATTTATCATTTGTCTATCGATATAAAAGAAGAGACCTTACTAAAAACCACCCAGTTGAGACTGCTTTTCAGGAACTGGAAAAAGTTATAAACCTAACAGCATTTTGCTTTGCTCAACTTTTGACGACAATTGAAGATGTGAGTTTGCAAGCTAAAAAATCAAATCTATTTTTAATAAAAAAAACGGCACCTAGCCACACCGAAGTTCCATCGCGCGAGCATGACCAACCCAAGCAGAGAAAAATAGAGAGTGCAGAAAAACACTATTTGTATGCTCTCGGCATCACTGACAGCACAGGTAAGGTGCGTTCAAAAGGAAGGGACAAATTCAAACAAATTAATCATTATATAGAGCTGCTAAGCTCTTTGCTTAAAGAGCTCCCCTCGGATAAGAAATTGCATATTGTGGATATGGGTTCGGGTAAAGGGTATTTAAGTTTTGCACTATTTGACTATTTAAAAAATATTCTTAAACTTGATGTACAATTAACAGGAGTAGAATATAGGAACGATCTTGTTGATTTATGTAATAAAATTGCCAAAGAATCAAAGTTCACGGATTTACAGTTTGTGCAGAACACAATAGAAAATTATCAAACGAATAAAAAAATAGACGTCCTAATAGCACTACATGCTTGCGATACAGCCACTGATGACGCTATATACAAAGGGCTGACTCACAAGGCCGACTTAATCATAACAGCACCTTGTTGTCATAAACAAATACGCAAAGAAATTGCTCAAAACAAACCTACCAATGAGATGTCTTCTATATTGTCACATGGAATTTTCATGGAACGACAAGCTGAGATGGTTACCGACAATCTACGCGCATTGTACTTGGAGAGAGCAAATTATTCCACCAAAGTATTTGAATTTATCGCCACTGAACATACTCCAAAAAACATTTTAATCACCGCTCAGCGAAATGATAAAAAAACGGTTCGATCACAAGAAAAAATTCAAAAGGACATTGATAACACCAAAAGTCTATTTGGCATTCGAAAACACCACCTTGAAGTGCTCATTGAAAATAGTTAGCAAGAAATTCGATTCTCAATACTGTTGACCCGTTAATAATTAAATAAAGTAAGGTATAAAGAAATTTGTGTAAACAGAAGCCGTCTATTATGCTGTAAATTTGCAGCCAATGAAAATAGGCATCGTTTGTTACCCCACCTTTGGTGGCAGTGGAGTTTTAGCTACCGAACTCGGCAAAGCATTGGCCGACAAGGGGCATGCTGTTCACTTTATTACCTATCAGCAGCCTGTCCGTTTAGATTCGTTTCACCCAAATATATTCTATCATCAAGTATCGGTACCCACCTACCCCTTATTTGATTTTCCTCCATATGAAATTGCATTAGCTAGTACTATGGTCGATGTAATTACCAATCAGAACTTAGATCTTTTACATGTTCACTACGCGATTCCTCATGCTTCTGCCGCATATATGGCACAACAAATTGTAAAAACCAAGGGACTCAATGTACCCTTCATAACTACCTTACACGGAACCGATATTACCTTAGTAGGAAAAGATAAAACCTACGAACCCGTTGTGACCTTTTCGATGAATAGCAGCAATGCGGTTACAGCAGTATCAAAAAATTTACGAGCTCAAACACTGAGTTACTTTGAAATGACACAAGACATTCAGGTAATTAATAATTTCGTTGATATCAAACGGTTTCAATATTCTGATAAAGAACATTTTAAAAAAATAATTGCACCGAATGAGGAAAAAATACTAGCGCACGTTTCTAATTTTAGAAAAGTCAAACGAGTACAAGATGCGATTCAAGCATTTTCCAAAATTAGAGAAAAAGTACCTGCTAAAATGCTCATGATTGGTGATGGTCCTGAGCGACCTGCCATGGAGCAATTGTGTAGGGAACTTGGCACGTGCAACGATATAAGCTTCCTAGGTAAACAAGAAAAAATGGAAGAATTACTGAGCATTGCAGACCTATTCCTGTTGCCGAGTGAATATGAAAGTTTTGGGTTAGCCGCCTTAGAGGCTATGGCCTGCAAAGTACCCGTAATTTCTTCCAACGCCGGTGGTATACCAGAAATAAATATTAATGGTAAAACGGGCTACTCTTCGGACGTAGGTGATATTGACGCTCTGGCAAACAATTCACTAAAACTACTTTTAGACGATAAAAAAATGGAGGAATTTAAGGCGAATGCCATCAAGCAAGCCAATGCATTTGCCATTGAAAATATTGTTCCGCAATACGAAGCACTCTATGAACGGGTGTTAGAAGAATCCAAAGTTGCTGTTTAATTTAGACATTATCAATGTCTTTAATTTTCTTCTTACCAAATGAAAAATACTGTTGGGTAAAGTAGCTATAAATCACTACCAATACTATCGCCAAAATACGAGATAAGGCAAAATTCCATTCAAAACCTTTAGTAAACAATTGGAAAAACAGATAATCCAAACCCAAACTACCCAAAACAGTAAGCCCGTATCGAAACAATTGTACATTTCCCCTTAGAGAAGAGTGAATAAACACTATGTATTTATTAAAAATAAAGCCAACCGGAAAGCTTGCTAAAAAACCTACTAAGAAAGCTATCGTCTCTTTTTCAAAATGAAAAACCAATTCATAAACATCCTGCTGAAGTACAAAATAAAAAAAGAAGTTAGAAACTACATAACTTACTACGACAGTCGTTCCACCACAAACGGCATATTTAAATGTTTGTAACGGCATAAACCGTAAAAAAGGAAAATAAAAAAATTCTATAAAAGAATTGATTGCCTTCCGAATCGCCATAAACTATTAGAAATTTATTGCCCAGGTTCGTTGAAAGGCTCAAAGTGATATTCCACGGTATTGTCTAATTTGCGCAACCACAACGACTTTTCTTTGAGTTTTAAAATTTGATAATCCTCTAAGCTATCCGTTACACCATTGAAACTATTACGATTTACAGAAAGTTTTCTGTCCTCATCATACAACAACCATTGGCCCTGCACGTCCTCAGCTTCAAGGGTTGTCGGATTGATAATATTAATTATATAAGATCCACTCTCGTATATGTAGTGCTTCTGTTTAGCATAGAATGGTTCCGCAGCTCTTTCCACTCCGTTAACCGTTACACTTTGAATGCGCCATGTATTAGCCAGTCGCTTCGTTTTGGATCTAAAACTTAGTCCTGGCCCCTGCTCGTACTTTTGACAGGAAACAAAACCTAAAACTAGAATACTCAATACTATTAGAATGCTTATGTTCTTTTTCATAAAAAGATTTATAACACTAAAGTAATTTATATTTTTCACTTAATGCCCGTATCTACCAAAAAACTAGTCCTAACTACGACGGCTTGACCAATTAGATTGAGCTAAATTAAGAGCGGATGGCAATTCCTGCTTTTTTTCAAACGCAAAACTAGCGGCCAAGGCAGCCAATTTTTTTTGCTCAGCGCTACTCTCATTCATTTTTTCAGCATCAAAATAAGTAGGTATAAAATGAGTATTGTATTGGCCTTCTACAAACGCTTTTTGCTGAATCGCCCAATGGCCAAATGAAAGGGTGGTAGGAATGCCACTTATTTTAAAATCATCAATTGCAGTTTTTAAACGTTCGATAGCCTCTGTTCTATCTTTACCCCAAGCAATTAACTTACCAATCATAGAATCATAGTAAATCGGAATTTCCATTCCTTCCTCAAAACCATCATCAATTCGAATGCCCTCACCATGTGGTCTTTGGTAAGTATTTAATTTCCCGATCGCAGGCGTAAAGTCTTCTAATGGATTTTCAGATGTTAGGCGAAGTTCAATCGCGTGACCTGTTATTTTTAAATCTTTTTGCTGCAAGCTTAGTTTTTCGCCACGGGCTACTAAAATTTGTTGTTCCACTAAATCAATCCCTGTAATTTCTTCAGTTACACAATGCTCTACTTGTAAGCGAGTATTCATTTCCAAGAAATAGTAATTCAAATCTTCATCTACCAAAAACTCAACCGTACCCGCTCCGCTGTAATCACAACTCCTTGCTACATTCACCGCCGTTTCTCCCATTTCCATTCTAATTTTTTCGGTTAAGCAAGAACTCGGCGCCTCCTCAATTAACTTTTGGTGACGTCTTTGAACACTGCATTCACGCTCAAAGAGGTGAACATAATTGCCGTGTTTATCTCCTAATATTTGAATCTCAATGTGCTTAGGCGAACCAACATATTTTTCAATAAAAACGGCATCGTCTCCAAAAGAGTTCAGGGCTTCTGTTTTTGCTGAGTTAAATTGGGATGCTAACTCTTCGGCTTTTTCTACGATACGCATTCCTTTTCCTCCGCCACCGGCACTTGCTTTCACTAGCAACGGATAACCTGTTTTATCGGCCACTTTTTTGGCCTCTGCTAAATCCGCCAAAGGCTTATCGGTACCAGGCACCATGGGTACATCAAATTTTGCAGCCGCTTGCTTGGCAGCAATTTTACTCCCCATAGTACGAATCGAAGATGCACTCGGACCAATAAAAGTTAAACCCGCTTTTTCTACAGCATCGGAAAAATTAGCATTCTCGCTTAAAAAACCATAGCCGGGATGAATCCCTTCTGCACCGCAATCTTTGGCTACTTGTATAATTTTATCACCAAGCAGGTAGGACTGATTACTTGGCGATGGACCTATGCAGTACGCCTCGTCCGCTTGTGTCACAAAGGGCATATTGGCATCTACTTCGCTATAAACCGCCACCGTTTTAATACTCATTTTTTTACAAGTTCGTATTACACGAAGCGCAATCTCTCCTCTATTAGCAATTAAAATCTTTTGCATACTTATGTTTTCGTAAATTTGTTGCCAAAAGTAACCGACTTGAGTCAAATATTGAAATTGATACGTAAGGATGTTTTGCTCGAGTGGCGAAAGAAATATTCTTTTTACGGAATATTGCTTTACTTAGTCTCGGCCGTTTTCTTAATCAACCTGCTTACTGACCATCCTGAATCTGACACTTGGAATGTCCTTTTTTGGATAATACTGTTATTTGTTTCTGTAAATGCCGTGGCTAAAAGTTTTTTGCAAGAAAGTAAAAATCGGCAACTTTATTACTATACCGTGCTAGACCCTAGAAAAGTCATTCTTTCCAAACTTATTTACAACGCCATTCTAATGTTGATTATGAGCAGTGTAGCCTTGGCCCTTTTTATTTTATTTGTGGGTAATCCTGCTCTGCATTTCGGAAAATTTGTATTGGTTGTTTTGGTAGGTGGTTTGAGCCTCAGTACACTGTTTACTTTACTTTCCGCCATTGCCGGAAAAGCTGGTGGCAACTCAGCATTGATAGCCATCTTAGGTTTCCCCATTGTTATTCCGCAGCTTATATTACTGACAGACCTAAGTCGGCCACTATTACAACCCATGCTCACGGAAGGCTGGTGGAAATTATTCTTTGTACTCATAGCACTCAACGTTCTAATCGTTGCACTCAGTTTTATCCTTTATCCATTTTTGTGGAAGGAGTAGTTTTCCCAATTACGAATAGCGCTAAGGTATGTTTTAAAATAATGATTCGTAGTTCATACTGGATTCAGTAACTTCAAACCATGAAAAGACTCCTGTTCCTCCTAATCCTCCTTAACTCTAGTGCTGTAATCGCTGGAAGTGCCGATGCAGTTCTTACTTGTAAGTCAGCAAGCGGGCGTACCTTATTCAAAGCTCATTTGCAGGATTTAGTTTCTTTCACTGACGCAAAATTTACAATTGATGGTCAAACATTAGCCTACTTAAATACTGAAAAGGGTCACTTAGTTTTTAACGCAAAGAATAAGGTGCTTACGATAACCATTCATGACGAAAAAGTGTGCTGGCTTACTTTCTATGCCATTCCTGCTACCTTTCAAACTATAGTAAGTAAACAGCATCGGGCACATTATAAGTTCAAGGCCGTCATTCAAGGCAAAGATCCTCGAAAAGGTGAATGGCACAGCAAAGAAATCACTTTAGATTGCGAACTCGCCTACACAATTTAGAAAAATGAAACACATAGCCATTACCACGTACATTTTACTGTTTGGCTATTTTAAAAAAGCGCAAGGTTTAGAAAGCTTGAAATTTAAAGACGCCAAAAAACAGTTAGAATCTAAAGTAGATAGTCTAGAAAAAAACAAACCTCTCAATGATTACAATGGCGGCTGGATAGCTCGCTTGGAAAAAGAGTTCTTTCTAGACACTTTTTACTTGGAAAACTTAAGGGAGTTAGAAATCGATTACAACGGCTCTACAATAGGAATGAATCTAGCCACGTACAAAGCCGAGAAGGCCTATGACCGATTACTCAATAAATACTATAAAAAACTGCTAGACATTTTAGCAGATGAAGACAAACAAAAAAAGTAAAAAGCCATGGCAATAGGGAAAAAATTTAGAGACAGTGAGAAATAGATAAACACAAAACAATTTCATCTCAAGATTTATTCGAAAGCGGTCAATCTAAAATTAAAATTTTTGATGGCAAATTGGGTTGGTACACTACTACAGTAAAGCTAAACTTAGAGACTAGTAACGGTCTTGAGCGCGTTCCTAAAACAAGTCCTCACCAATTGCGAATATTGAGTTGTTTTATTAGGATTACAAACTAAAGTTTGTCCGAAACATTTTAACTGCAATTGCTAGTAAAATAACACCAAAGAATTTTCGAATCACCAATACGCCAGCAGGACCCAGTAATTTTTCTAAGCGATTTAAAGATTTCAGTGCGAGGTAAATAATAATCATATTAATTACAATACCGATTAGCACATTGTATTGGTGATAGATTGTTTTCATACTCATTACTGTGGTCAATGTGCCCGAGCCCGCAATCAATGGAAAGGCAATCGGCACCACACTACCTGCTTTCGCATTATCATCTCCTTTGTGAAAATCTACTCCTAAAATCATTTCTATGGCTAAGATAAAAATGACGATACTACCCGCTATGGCAAAAGAGGAGACGTCTAAACCCATAACACCCAGTAAGGTTTCTCCAAAAAAGAAGAACGCCAAAATCAAAGCTGAGGAAACTAAGGTTACAATATTAGCTTGTATATAGCCCATTTTCTTTTTAAGAGAAATCAAAAGAGGGATGGACCCTAACACATCTATGACCGCAAAAAGCGCAAAGCTGACAGAGACAATTTCGGACAGTTTTATATTACTAATATCGTAGGATGTCATAGTATAAATTTTAGTCATTCATGATTTGAACGGCGCGCGAAATTATCTTTTACTTATAGATATGGGTGACTATTTCTAGCTTAGTTTGGTTATAATTTCGTTACTAAGATTACATAAAAAAATGTCCTCTGTCAAAGAGGACAATCCAATAGAAATAATTTCAAAATTACTCCGTAATTATTCTAGTCAACACCTCTTCCCTACCTAAAAAATGAGCAATATCAAATACACCAGGACCAAACTTACCGCCAACCAGCATAATTCTAAATGGTAACATAACTGCTCCCATTTTCATTTCATGCTTGGCTATTAATTCTTTAAATGTTGTTTCTAAATTTTCTATTGTCCATTCTGTATCAGCCCAAATCGTTTTTAACTCAGTATAAAAGGCAGTATGTTGCTCGCTCCACTTTTTCTGAATCGTATCCATATCTACAGCACTTGGTTTTCTAAAAAAATAGTCCATTTCTTTCACCGCATCAGGCAATAAAGAAATCCGTTCTTGCACTAGGGCTAAGACTACTTTAATTTTATCGTCTGCTGGCTCAAGGCCAACTCTTGACAATTCGTGTTTTACCAAGGGGAGCAATTCTTCAAGACTCATACGCTTAATCCACTCTGCATTATACCAAATGGCTTTATCAAAATTGAATTTAGCACCTGCCTTATTGATTCTTGTGACATCAAATTTTTGTAGTAAGTCATTCATGCTAAACATTTCTTCATCAGTACCGTCATTCCAACCTAATACGGAAAGCATATTTATAAAAGCTGCAGGTAAAAAACCCTTCTCGCGATAACCTTTATTGTCGTTCCATTGCAAAGGGAAAACAGGAAAACCTAAACGATCACCGTCCCGCTTGCTCAATTTGCCATTGCCATCGGGCTTTAAAATCAGCGGCAAATGTGCCCAATCAGGACTGTCACTTGACCAACCTAAATAGCGCCATAGCAATACATGAATCGGAGCGCTTGACAACCATTCTTCCCCACGGAAAACGTGTGAAACTTTCATCAAATAGTCATCTACAACCACAGCTAAATGATAGGTCGGCATACCATCTGCTTTCAGTAGTACTTTATCATCTAGTAGGTTACTATCGTTTTCAATTTCACCTCTAATAATATCCGTGAACTGAATTTTTTCATCCGCCGGCACTTTGATTCGGATTACATGCGGCGTATTCTTTTCTAATAATTCAGCTACTTCATTCGTACTTAGGGTTAAAGAATTTTTCATTTCACCACGCGTATTTTTATCATATTGCGGGCTTGGGTTTTCTTTCGTTTTAAATTCTTCGCGCATTGTAGTCAACTCTTGTGGAGTATCAAATGCATAGTAGGCATGGCCACTTTCTACTAATTGCTCGGCATATTTTCTATAATCCGCCTTGCGCTCGCTTTGTCTGTAGGGCCCATACTCTCCTCCTTTTTGGGGGCTTTCATCAGGAATTATCCCGCACCACTCTAGCGTTTCTACGATATACTCTTCAGCACCTTCAACAAATCGTGTTTGATCAGTATCTTCCACACGCAAAATAAACGTACCCTCATTTTGCTTCGCAAACAAGTAGGCAAACAAGGCTGTTCTTACTCCTCCTATATGTAATCCTCCCGTAGGGCTCGGTGCAAAACGCACACGTACATTTTCAATCATAGAATGCAAAAATACTTGGCATTTCTTTAGCAAACTTTTAAATCGCTTCAATTATATTTGTTTTTATGTAGCGTTCTACTAACGATTCGGTCGAGCGATACGTCCCTCCTAACGTATGAGAAACTATCTTGTAAAAACACCGCGTATACTCAAAGCCGCTTATAACCGTGGGGTGTGGCATATTGACGATGTGGCAGATAGCGTTTTCATTACCTTTGATGATGGCCCTCACCCAGACATCACTCCTTATGTGTTGAATGAGTTAGAAAAAGCAGGTGCCAAAGCGACTTTCTTTTGCATTGGTAAAAACGTAGAAAAATATCCTGACATTTACCAACGGATTTTGGACGAGGGGCATCAGGTTGGAAATCATACTCAGAATCATAAAAACGGCTGGAGTACCGATAACACAGTTTACTACCGTGACATTTTACGTGCTGCCAAACATATTAAGAGTAACTTATTTCGTCCACCCTACGGAAGAATCACCTTTGCTCAAGGAATGGGAATTGAAAAACTGTTGCCCGATACAAAGATTGTTATGTGGGATGTATTGAGTGGAGATTTTGATACAACCCTAGCTCCTGAAGATTGTTTGAACAACGTAACAGCCCATACTAAAGAAGGGAGCATAATCGTATTTCACGATAGTGAGAAAGCATTTGATCGCTTACAATATGCTCTTCCCAAATTTTTAGCTCATTGCCAACAGCAAAATTGGGATATGAAAGCTTTAAGTTTGTAGCTTCTTATGCTTATAGATTCTCACTGTCATATTTATGACGAAAAATTTAACGACGACCGCGACGCAGTAATTAAACATGCTGAAGCGAATGGTGTAGAACGAATTTTCATGCCTAATTGTGATAGTTCAACCATTGAAGCTATGATAAAATGCGAGGATACGTATCCGGGTATTTGCATTTCTACCATGGGCTTGCATCCTTGCTATGTAAAAGAAAATTATAAAGAAGAATTAGCTATTGTAGAACGATGGCTTTCTGATAGACCCTTTTTGGCCATTGGTGAAATTGGCTTAGACTTTCACTGGGATAAAACCTTTGTAAAAGAACAAGAGATAGCACTCCGACAACAAATAGAATGGGCCCTCCATTACCAAGTGCCGATTATTTTGCACACGCGAGAATCTATTGATGAGACCATAGCTATCGTTTCTGACTATACGGCTAAAGGGTTAAAAGGTGTATTTCATTGTTTTAGTGGCGATGCAATTCAAGCAAAAAAAATAACCGAAGAGCTTGACTTTTATTTAGGAATTGGCGGTGTAGTAACCTTTAAAAACTCTGGAGTCAAAGAGGCTATAAAAAATGTATCTCTTAATAAAATTATGCTCGAAACCGACGCTCCTTACCTTGCACCCACTCCCTATCGTGGGAAACGAAATGAACCCGCTTACATAAGAAATATTGTAGATTTTTTGGCGGCTGAGCTTGATATCCCAGCCATGGAGTTGGCGGAAACAACTAGTCGGAATTGTGACACTTTTTTTGATTTGTAGAAAAGAGAGGAGGATAAGGGATTCGAACCCTTGAAACCATTGCTGGTTTATACGCTTTCCAGGCGTACCTCTTCAGCCACTCGAGCAATCCTCCTTTTAGGTTGGCAAATGTAGGTTTTCAAGTATCAAAAATCAAATCTTTGAACTTCCCACTTTAGTTTTTTAAAATCCAACTAGTACTGTTTAGAATGACAAGATAGATTTTCGCTTAACTCGTAAATGAGATTTTAAGAATTAATTAAATAAGCGAATCTGCAAATTATTAAATTGTGCTTACATTTGCCTATGGCTACAAAACCAAAAATTGCACAAGAAGGCTTAACCTTTGATGACGTGCTTCTTCTGCCTGCTTTATCACAGGTTCTTCCGCGAGAAGTAATTACACAAACGCAACTTAGCAAAAGGCTTAAAATCAACATTCCGTTGATTTCAGCAGCAATGGATACGGTTACCGAAACCCAACTAGCAATAGCCATTGCTCGAGAAGGCGGCATAGGTATGATTCATAAAAACATGAGTATTGTGGAGCAAGCCAAGCAAGTGCGCAAAGTAAAACGCAGCGAAAGTGGTTTAATTTTGGACCCAATTACCCTAGCAGCTGACGCAACGGTGGGTGACGCTTTTCGCTTAATGAAAGAAAATAAAATTGGTGGTATTCCGATAGTAGACAGTAAGAATATTTTGGTAGGCATGCTCACTAATCGTGACTTACGTTTTGAAAAAAACATGAAGAAAAAAGTAAGTGATATAATGACCACCGAAAATTTGATCACTGCCAAAAAAGGAACCAACCTGTTTACGGCTGAAAAAATTCTTCAAAATCATAAGATTGAAAAACTACCGATTGTAGATGCTAAGAATAAATTAATCGGCTTAATAACCTTCCGTGATATATTACAATATAAAAGCCACCCTAATGCAAGTAAAGATAAACATGGTCGGTTGCTAGTAGGAGCGGCCGTAGGCATTACTGCCGATATACTAGACCGTGTAAAAGCCCTAGTAGATGCGGGTGTGGATGTTATCACCCTAGATAGCGCACATGGACATTCCAAAGGTGTGATTGACGCTGTAAAAAATGTAAAAAAGAATTTTAAAAGCCTTCAATTAATTGCAGGAAATGTAGCTACGGCTTCCGGGGCCAAAGCACTTGAATCTGCCGGGGCAGATGCCGTAAAAGTTGGCATTGGGCCTGGGTCTATTTGCACCACTCGTATTGTTGCTGGTGTAGGTGTTCCACAATTAACGGCCGTTATGAATTGTGCGAAAGCAGTAAAAATACCCGTGATAGCCGATGGCGGCATTCGCTATACTGGTGATATGGTGAAAGCCTTAGCCGCAGGTGCAAGCACCGTGATGGCCGGTAGTGTTTTTGCTGGGGTAGAGGAAAGTCCTGGCGATACTATTATTTACGAAGGGCGTAAGTTCAAATCGTACCGAGGTATGGGTAGCATTACTGCTATGGAGCATGGTAGTAAAGACCGCTACTTTCAAGATGTAGAAGACGATATTAAAAAATTAGTACCCGAGGGCATCGAAGGTCGTGTTCCCTTCAAAGGAAATTTAAACGAGGTGGTTCATCAGTTTATCGGTGGCCTTAAAGCAGGAATGGGATACTGTGGAGCCAAGGATATTAGAAGCTTGCATAAGGCTCAATTCATAAAAATAACCAATGCAGGCATGAACGAAAGTCATGCGCACGATGTAACTATCACTCGCGAAGCTCCAAATTATTCACGATAAGATATGCGCCTCTTTCGTTTTAGTACGCTGCTAATTTTACTGTGCTTTTCCCTAATGGGTTATGCGCAGGATTCTATTGCTTTTAAAGCAGATAATGGTATCAGAATTAGCTTATTGACTTGTGGCCCGGGCTTGGATTTATATTCTGGCTTTGGACATAGTGGTGTACGAATCATAGACAGCACCGTTCCTTATGATGCTGTTTATAATTACGGGACATTTGATTTTGGTGACCCAAATTTTTATTCGAAATTTACTCGAGGAAAACTTCTGTACTATGTAAATAAGGAAAGTTTTAGAAACTTTATTTATACCTATCAAGTAGAAACACGATCCGTTTATGAGCAAGTATTAGACTTGACTCCTACAGAGGAAAATCAAATTTTAAATTACCTTGACAGTAATGCTCAAGAAGAAAATAAATATTACAAATACGATTTTCTCTATGACAATTGCTCTACCCGCCAGCTAGAAATTTTTGAGAACTTGTTTGGAGCAAGCTTCAAAGTGGGCAAAGCGATTGAGCCAAAATCACAAACGTTTCGAAACTTCACGAATGACTATTTAAAAAATAATCATTGGACTCGTTTTGGAATCAACCTTTTGTTGAGCACACCGGTTGACAAACGAATGAGTAATGAAGAGGCTATGTTTTTACCTGACTATTTGATGAAAGGGTTTCGCGATGCCACTTTGAACGGTTCGCCGATTGTGTCACAAACAGTAGAAATCCTACCTGAGAAATTAGACTTCAGTCCAAGGCCGAATAATGCTAAGTTGTTCATGTGGCTATTTGGTCTACTCGTGTTTTTGCTTTGGTTAAAAGCTCGTGATAAACAGATTTATTTGGATACCTTCTTTTTTCTTATTCTCGGAATTTTAGGCTTTTTCATGCTCTTTATGTGGTTTGGCACTGACCATCAATCGTGTAGCTGGAATCGAAATTTATTTTGGGCGCTCCCCACTCATTTAGCCTTTGCTTTTCTTATCCCACGAAAACATAAGTGGGTTCAGCCCTATGCTCGTATTGCATTTTATATTTTACTAATTGCCTTAGTTTGGAATCTTTGGGCTGCACAAACCTATATAGAAGAAATTACTCCTATTATTATTCTATTACTCTGGCGTCTGAACTATTATAGACGAGACCCCGAAAAAAATAAAATGTATGCAAATCTTAGAAGCATATTTTCACAATTCCAAGCAGCGAGAAATAGATAAAACGGAGAAATAGAGCTCTACAAAATTCGTATCGCTACAATTTACATTTTCTAATGGTTCAAACAGTAACAATAGTTTACCGCTCCTACTTGGTTACAAGTCCATAAATTAAATTATTTTTAATAATAGTCACTTTTGGATTTTAAGATGACATTTTAGAGACAAATGGTTCGTAACTTTACTTTTATGAGAAAAATTCTCATTTTCATACTTTTAGTCGGTTTTTCGCTAGACGGCACTGCCTCACACGTTGTGGGTGGTGACCTTACTTATTCTTGTTTAGGGAATAATCAATACCGGTTCAGGCTGACTGTTTATCGAGATTGTCGTCCGCCGAACATTGGTGGAGGAAACCCACCGGCTCTACTTTCTGACAACCCTGCCTATTTGACTATTTTCGATGGCAATGGAAATTTTGTACGATTTGATTCGGTGGGTGCTACCACACCTAATGGCCGACTAGTCCCTGTAGAGTTTAATAATGAGTGTATTCAAAATGTGCCTCCGAAATGCTTGAATGCCTTGGAGTTTGTGTTTGATCGTACACTCCCTCCAAATGCTACAGGTTATAACATCGTTATGCAACGTTGCTGTCGAAATGGAGCAACTTTAAATATTCAAAATGGTGGAGCCACTGGAGCTTCAATTTATTGTACAATCCCTCCTAACGACGTAGGATGTAATAATTCTGCTGTTTTCAAAAATGCTCCGCCGCAAATTGTATGCATCAATGATCCTATAAATTTCGATAACTCGGCTACTGATGCCGACGGCGACTCATTGAGCTACGAATTTTGCCCGGCTGTGCGAGGTGCCAGTCAGCAAAACCCAAAACCAATCAATACTACCAGTTCTCCCCCCTATGCGCCTGTAAGCTATAGAGGTGGGTTTTCAGCAACAAATCCAATAGCAGCCAATCCTGCTTTGTCTATCGATCCTCGAACTGGTATCTTGACAGGAACACCAACATTACAAGGAATATTTGCTATTACTATATGTTGTAACGAATGGCGAAATGGTGTGCTAATCAATACGATTCGAAGAGATTTTCAAATAGATATTACCAACTGCTCTAAAGCCGTTATTGCTGATATTCCGGTTCTATCGCAAGAGCCAAATACATATGTAATCAATTGTAAGGATTTGACTGTAGATTTTCGAAATACGAGTCGAGGAGGGTTTCGGTATGAATGGGATTTTGGAGTGCCGGGTATTATTACAGACAAATCAACACAAGAGAATCCAACTTATACATATCCTGATACGGGAACTTATGTAGTAAAACTTATAGTAAACCCCGGGTCAACTTGTCCAGATAGTGTTCAGCGACTTGTAAAAGTATATCCAACCTTTGAAGCCGACTTTTCTTATACGGGTGACTTGTGTCCCAACGAACCCATCAGTTTTACAGACCAAAGTAGTTCGAGCTTTTTTCCAGTCAATTTTTGGCAATGGAACTTCGGTGATGGCACAGCAGCTAACCAACCAAATGTTGTCAATAATTTTCCGAATACAGGTCAAAATTTTAGAGTCCGACTAATTTCTGGTAACTCAAGAGGTTGCCGAGATACGGCTATTCAGACTCTACAAATACCCAAGGTAGTTTTGGATGCCGGTAATGATACTGTAATTTTACGTAACGAATTCGTGCAACTCAATGCTACAGGAACCTCAACCTATACTTGGTCACCACCCGATTTTTTAGATAATCCCAATATTAGCAATCCTCAAGGATTTTACCCAGATACGGGGCGGTATCAATATATAGTAACCGGTTCAACGGGTGAAGGTTGTTCTGATAGAGATACCATAATCGTTATTGTTTCTGAGCGAGCTTATATTTTTGTGCCAAATGCGTTTAGCCCAAACGGTGATGGGCGAAATGATGTGCTACGCATTCGGAGTTCGGGTTTTAGAAAAATAAATCACTTTAGAATTTTTAATCGCTGGGGTCAAAAAGTATTTGAAACCAACAATTACTATGAAGGATGGGACGGGATGATTGGTAATGCAAAACAACAAACTAGCACTTTTTTCTGGGTAATCAATGCGATTGACTTGAACAATAATGAACAGACGTTCCGTGGGGACGTTACCTTAATCCGATAATTTTACTGAATGAAACAGACTATTTTTATAACGGGTGCCACTAGTGGCATCGGAAAAAGTACAGCCTATTTATTCGCCCAAAAAGGATACAATCTAATCCTTACCGGACGACGAGATGAAAGATTACAAGCGATAAAAGCAGACTTAGAAACGAATTTTTCGTGCGAGGTGCAAACCTTATCCTTCGATGTTCGTGATAAAGAGGAGGTGGCAAAAGCCATCAATCAAATTGATAATAACCGCTTCCCTACAATAGATATATTGGTTAACAACGCTGGATTGGCTAGTGGACTTCATAAAATCGATCAAGGCGAATTCTCTGATTGGGACGTAATGATTGATACTAACGTAAAAGGTCTACTTTATGTAAGCCGTACCTTGCTGCCAAAATTAAAAACCCAAGCAAGTGCACATATCATAAATATTGGTTCTACCGCTGGTAAAAATGTTTATCAAAATGGAAATGTTTATTGCGCCACCAAACATGCAGTAGATGCTCTTTCGCAATCAATGCGTATAGAGTTACTCCCTTATGGAATCAAAGTTACTTCAATAAATCCAGGTGCTTGTGAAACAGAATTCTCAGAAGTACGCTTTAAAGGTGATAAAGAACGCGCCAAAAAAGTGTATCAGGATTTTGACCCTCTAACACCCGAGGACGTAGCAGATGCCATTTTATATTGTGCAAGCCTGCCAAAACATGTATGCATCAATGATCTTACCTTAACTTGTCTCACTCAAGCCAACGCAAATTACAACATTAAAAAATCAGAATTAAAATAATGAGTTTATCAAAAATATCAAATGACGACTTAGCCTACCTTCTAAGCACCTATCCTTTAATAATTGATACTCGTCCAACAGCCGAGTTTGCTGATGGATATTTGAAGGGCGCTATCAACGTGATATTAAATTCCAATTTTGATCCTCGTGCAACCTACTTTGCAGAAAAGCACAACGAAATCATTTTAGTCGCACAAGAACAAGATTTCGATACTCTAAATGAGCTAATTAGCGATGAGTTAGCGGCTAAGTCTAAAGGAGTTGTATTATCTCAAAAAGAAAGCTGGCTGGATAAAAAACTTCCTATGGATATGATAATTAACGTTGACCCATATGAGTTAAAATTAGATTTAAAGCATGATGCTAAGGCAATCGTACTAGATGTTCGCACCGGTCAGCAGTTTGATGAAGAGCATATAGTGGGCGCCGTGAATATGCAAATGAATGATTTTAAGGACAGTGCCAAAATTGGACTCTTGGATGAAAACAGTAATCTTTATTTACATTGTAACGGAGGGACGCGAAGTGTATTACTTACCTCAGTATTAAAACGCGAAGGTTTTCATAATGTAAGAAATATTGAAGGTGGGTTTAAAGCTGTTCTTTCTGACGGAAATATCCCCACACACTCTAATAATAAGAAATAACAATACTAGTTCATCCGTTCGTCCTAATGTAAATTTGCGCTTTATGTCAAAGCCAATTGAAATAGTAGATGAAGTAATTATCAAATTTGCTGGAGATAGTGGAGATGGTATTCAACTTGCCGGATCTCAGTTCACGAATAATACCGCACTCACCGGTAGTGATTTGTCCACTTTTCCTGACTTCCCAGCTGAGATAAGGGCACCCCAAGGTACGCTAGCAGGCGTGAGTGGTTTTCAGCTTCGTTTTTCATCAAATGAAATTTTTACGCCTGGTGACAGTTGTGATGTTTTGGTAGCAATGAATGCAGCTGCTTTAAAAAGTAATTTGTCTTTTTTAAAAAAATCAGGAATTGTTATTATCAACACCGCAGGCTTTGATGCTAAAAATCTACGTTTAGCGAACTATGCTGAGGGCGATAATCCGTTAGAAAATGATTCTCTTTCGGGTTATAATGTGCATAAAATTGATATAACTAAAATGACGCGCGAAGCGTTGAAGGACACGAGTCTTGGAATTAAAGAAAAGGATCGGGCTAAAAATATGTTTGTACTCGGTTATTTATACTGGATGTATGACAGAAAAATGGAGACGACAGAGCGTTTTTTAGATACAAAGTTCAAGAAGAAACCAGAAATTTTGAGTGCGAATATAGCTGCTTTAAAAGCTGGTTATAATTTTGGAATCACCGTGGAGGTCTCTGCTCCAAGATTTAGTGTAGAGAAAGCGAACTTACCCAAAGGAACCTACCGAAATATACAAGGAAATACAGCGCTATCCTATGGCTTAATCACCGCTGCCCAAAAAGCAAAAGTAGAATTATTTCTAGGAAGTTACCCAATCACACCCGCAAGTGATATCCTACACGAACTTAGCAAACATAAAAATTTTGGTGTAACTACTTTTCAAGCCGAGGATGAAATTGCCGCGGTATCTTCTGCTATTGGCGCTTCCTATGGTGGCAAGTTAGGGATTACTACTACATCCGGCCCAGGTATGGCCTTAAAAGCAGAAGCAATGGGTTTAGCTGCTATGCTTGAAATTCCGTTGTTGGTGATTGATATTCAACGAGGTGGACCAAGTACAGGACTACCTACCAAAACTGAACAAAGCGATTTGCTACAAGCATTTTATGGTAGAAATGGAGAGTGCCCCATGCCCATTTTAGCTAGCAGTTCACCTTCTGATTGTTTCGAAACTGCAGTAGAAGCCTGTAGAATTGCCCTTCAACATATGACACCTGTCATTTTATTGAGTGATGGCTATATAGCCAATGGATCAGAACCCTGGAAATTTCCTACTGCTAATGATATTGCTCCAATAAAGACTCAATTAGTTAACAACACTGATTCTATTGAAGAATATCTTCCTTATCTCCGCGACAAAAATTTGGTGAGAAGCTGGGCAATTCCTGGAATGAAAAATCTTGAGCACCGCGTTGGTGGACTTGAGAAAGAGGACATCAGCGGTAACGTAAGCTATGACCCGGACAATCATGAGCATATGGTAAAAACTCGCCAGGCAAAAGTTGATAAAATAGCTGATTTCATACCTGAGTTAAAATTTGTTCACGGTGATGAATCGGATGATGTATTAGTATTAGGATGGGGATCTACTTATGGAGTGTCGTACGCTACTGTAGAGCAATTGCGGAAAGATGGATATAAGGTTGCCCAACTCCACCTTCGTCATATCCAGCCATTAGCAAAAAATCTGGGCAAACTTTTAGAATCTTTTGATACAATAGTGGTTCCTGAGCTAAACAACGGACAATTAAGTAAAATAATACAATCTAGCTTTGCAGTGGCCGTCAGGCCGTACAACAAAATCAAAGGCGTACCAATTACTCAAAATGAATTAATTAACTTTGTTTTAGGCTGTATTTCATAAAAAAATTATCTTCACAACCTAGATGTACACTCGTTTTCGATACTCTTCAGTTGTGTTTTTGCTAACTATTTGTTTATCAACTGTTTCGTGCACCCTTTTACAAAAAGAGTCGTCCGTTGAAAATACCTATAAAGAGTTAAAAACTAAATTTCCAGAGGCTCAGGTCAACTTATTACAAGATAGTATAAAAGTAATTTTTCCCAACAATTTAGTATTTGACGCTGGATCGGCAAGCTTAAGGCTCTCTTTTCATAAAAAATTAGATAGATTTGCGGATATTATTAATATTAATACCAAAACCAACCTTTTAATTACGGGTCACACCGATAATAGCGGTGATAGAGACACCAACTTAAAATTATCATTAGATCGAGCAGAAAGTGTAAAAATGTACTTATCCAAAAAAAAAGTTGCAATGAATCGCTTATTTACTTGGGGATTGGGTGAAAAAAGCCCAATCGTGCCCAACACTTCTGAACCAGCTAAAAAACAAAACAGACGAGTAGAGTTTATTGTTTTATATAACCCAAAACGAATTTAAATGTGTTCCCATCTATGAAAAATTTTCTTTATTTATTCATTATAATAATCAGCTTTTCTTCATGCTATATGTACGAAGGACCAACCCGTACCGACCAAGATATGGTGGCATGGGGTTACCGTGATTTCTCCAAGCAGAATAGCACCTTACCGCCATCAAATGGACAGTCTAAACAAATAATAATAACACAAAAAATTCCGTCCAAGGATTATTTACGAAAAATGTCAGAAGATATTAAACGAAAAATTCCAAGTGCTCAGGTAAAGATGTTGATAGATACTCTTAAAGTTTTATTTCCTGATAATATCCGGTACAGTAATTCAGCGGTTTTACCTACTGAAGATTTTACCATAGAACTTGGAAAGTTGGCATCTCTAATTGTTAAGTATGAGCAGACGAATGTTTTGGTAACTGGGCACACGGACCAAACAGGGGATGATAGAGAAAATAAAAGACTTTCTGAATTGCGAGCAAGTTATATTAAAGACGTACTCATTGCAAATCTAGCACCAAGTGATCGTCTTAATTCTTGGGGATTGGGTAGCAGTGCTCCTATTGCGAGCGAACAACTCCCAGGAGGAAAAGAAAAAAATAGAAGAGTAGAATTTGTAATTCTATCAACAATTGAAAATGATTCGGAGCTTTAGTGTAAGCTCGCTTTCAAAGCGCTTACTAGCTCATCAATTTCCTGGGTTGTACTCCACTTACTGAATGAAATTCTTAGTGGAACACAAGCTTCCTTTTCAATGTAATTAATCACATGACTTCCCCCTAATGCTCCGCTAGAACAGGCACTTCCTCCGCTAACAGCAATCCCCTTAATGTCCAAAGACATTTGCAACATTTCAGTATTAGGATTATGGGGTAATAATACACTTAATACCCGCGCTAGTGTATTTTCATAGTCAGTACTCTTTTTAATAGCGGATACGCTATTAGCTAGTTGTTCCCAGCAGTATTTTTTTAAGGTTATACAATGATTTTGTTCCATTTCTCTATCTTCTAAGGATAACTCTAGTGCTTTAGCAAAACCGACTATGCCAGCTAAATCCTCTGTTCCAGCTCGCATATTTCGTTCTTGCCCACCACCCAATAATAAAGGCGCTATTTTTTTGCTCCCGCAGATATATAGCATTCCTTTTCCCTTAGGACCATGAAATTTATGCGCAGAAGCACTGGCAAAATGTATTGGCAGTTTACTTAGAGATATTGGCAAATGTCCAACAGTCTGTACCATATCAGAATGAAAATAGGCATCGTTTTCTTTCACAATATTTCCGATGCGCTCAATATCGTTTATAATACCAATTTCATTGTTAGCATGCATAATACTGACCATTATTTTAGTATGGGAAGCATGCTTATTAATAAGCATTTTTAAATCGTCATAGTCTATTTCACCATTGGATTGATGCTTACAAAAATGAACTTGAACACCAAATTCCTCACCTAGTTTTTCTGCAGTATGCAAGGTAGCGTGATGCTCTATGGGCGAAGTAATTATATGCTTGCACTTTAATTCTCTAACAGCCGCTTGCAAAACAGTATTGGTACTCTCCGTACCACACGATGTAAAAAAAACCTCAGCAGGTTTTGCGTCTAGCAAGTGGGCTACTTTCTTTCTAGCTTCTTCCAAAGCTAGCTTTGCCTTTCGTCCCATACCGTGAATGGCCGATGGATTACCATATACTTCTGTAAAATAGGGCAACATTTCCTTAAGTACGCGAGTGTCAAGAGCAGTGGTAGCCGCATTATCTAGATAAACCATGTGTAATTGATTGAAGAGTAAAAATAGGTTAGAATGCTCTATTTTATTCTGCGGTACTCAAATGTTGGAGTGCCTTTTAAACCGTTGTCATCGTAAAAACTCAAAAACCGTAACTTAAAGTACTGTTCGTTCTTGGTTTTAATGATATACGTATAATCTTGACGAATATGATAAATTCCTAAATCAAAATCATAATACTTCCAATCAAAACCAATTATATCTCTATTGGTCTGTAAGTCACATTTGGAAAGTATTTCCTCATCAATCTCATAAAAGTCATGCAAAGAGTCTTTATAAACTTCGGTCTCGGGCTGAGTTAAGACGCCAGTAACTATATACGGTAAGGGAGGAGTTTGATCATGGAATGTAAAACCGTATCTAGTAAAAACTAAGTCCCAACTTTCTTTTATTGGTTCAACATCCGCAACCGTTTTTTGAGATTTAAGATTAAAATAAGAATAGGTTCTTGTTGGATCTTTCTCTATTGCACAATCGGTTGTATTATTCGTTCCCAACTGTTTAAACTCAAAATGATAAGCAGTACTTGAAACACTTTTAAACTTAATAGCATAAACAAATTCATTGCTTTCGTTCAGACGAATAAGATAAATTCTATCTCTAGTAAGTGAGTTTTGATTCCAATTCCCAATGGCCGACTCTTCATGTTTCCCGTTAGGGTTGTCCTGAACCCACTGATGGCCTTCATGATCACTACTACCTACTTCTTCAAAATCTGATTTATCTGTAGCCACTAAGGCCATGCCAACCCCGCCGTTAAGGAAAATAGCTTCACCAACCCCCGTATTCTCAAAAGATAAATGCCAACTATCTACATTCCCGGAATGCACAATTTTTGAATTCTCTAAATCAAAATAAAATTGGGTACTGTAATTGCTTCCCATACGTAAGGTGCGAACGGTAGCTTCACCATGCGCCGGAAGTTCCATGGGCTGATCTTCCTTCATACAGCTTGTAAAACTTACGAGAATAAAAATGCATAGAATCCAATATAAATTCATTCGAATGCAAAGGTCGGTCTGACTCATTTGAATTAAATAATTGGGTGCAATTATATTCTCATTGAACTGTCATTTTTTGTCTACATCTCTAGCAGAATTACCCTTTTAAACCTAGTCAGCTTTCCAATTGAGAATCAAGAAAAAAGCAAAGCGCCCTTACATAGGACGCTTTAAACTTAATCTGAGGTCTCGAGCGGATTTGAACCGCTGTACGAGCTTTTGCAGAGCTCTGCCTAACCACTCGGCCACGAGACCCTTTTTGTTAGGACAGCAAATGTAATAAATTTAATTATTCAATAGCAAATCAATGACCACAATCTGCCAATTTATGATAATTTTGTTCACGGTATATTTGCTGCACCTTAAAAAAAGCCAAGTAAGAAAATGTCAATAATAGGATCCTCAGAATTAATTATTACTCCTGCGGGTAGAGTCTATCACATTGACTTATTGCCAGAAGAATTGGCGCAGACAGTCATTACCGTAGGTGACCCGGCCAGAGTAGCCTCTGTGGCAAAATATTTTGACACGATCGAGTCTAAGGCTAGTCATCGTGAGTTTGTATCGCAAACAGGTCACATCGGCTCCAAACGAATTACAGTTTTGTCTAGTGGCATAGGACCAGATAATATTGATATAACCTTAAACGAAATTGACGCTTGCGTGAATGTTGACTTTACAACGCGCAGCGTAAAACCCAATCATACATCTCTTGACATAATTCGATTAGGCACTTCTGGAAGTCTCCAATCTGATATTCCAGTGGATAGTTTGGTAGCTTCTAGTTATGGTATTGGGTTAGATAATTTGCTTCACTATTATCAAATTGAATATTCGGAAGAAGAAAAATCGTTGGCTTCAGCCTTTCGTGCGCACAGTGAGCTAAGCAATTCACCTATTCAACCTTATGCCGTTGCGGCTAGTCGTGACTTGCTCCAACATTTCGGGGCAGGCTACCATCAGGGTATCACCGTTACTTGTCCCGGGTTCTACGCTCCGCAAGGACGTGTAGTTCGGGCTGATCTACAGTTTCCAACTTTAGTGGATTCACTTTCCAGCTTTTCGCATAGTGGGAAACGAATAACGAATTTTGAAATGGAAACCTCTGCTATTTTTGGATTGGGCAAAGTGTTTGGTCATCGGTGCTTATCCATCAATACGATTATTGCTAATCGACAAAGCAAACGTTTTTCAAAAGACCCTGCCGCCGCTGTAGAAAATATGATAATTAAATCTTTAGAAATTATTGAAAAAATATGATAGTTCCCTTTAGCAAATATCAAGGTGCTGGTAACGATTTTGTAATGATTGATGGCTTTCAATTTCAAGACTATCAAAAAATAAAAGAGCAGGATGTTTTAAAAATCTGCGACCGAAATTTTGGAGTGGGTGCCGACGGAATGATTATATTAGTCAAGAACGATTCTTTTGATTTCGAAATGCTTTATTTCAATAGCGATGGCAAACCTAGCACGATGTGCGGCAATGGTGGCCGATGCGCTGTCGCCTTTGCTAAAAAATTAAAGCTGATTACAAACAACACTACTTTTTTAGCTATAGACGGTCCTCACGATGCGAATTTTTTGGGTGACCAAGTTTCTTTAGGTATGAAAGAGGTTGACAATATAAAAACGAACGAAACATTTTTTCAACTCGATACTGGATCACCTCACTACGTAAGTTTTGTGGACGACCTAGAAGATATTGACATAAAGCAAGAAGGAGCACTCATAAGAAATAGTCCTCTGTTTGAAAAAGAAGGAATCAATGTAAATTTTGTTCAAGAGTTGGCTGAAGATCAATTATTCGTGCGCACGTACGAACGCGGCGTAGAAGATGAAACTTTAAGCTGTGGTACAGGTGTCACGGCTTGTTCTCTAGTACAAATGTTACGCACCCATCATGATACCATAAAAGTAAAAACCTTAGGTGGAAACCTAAGCGTAAGCGCAAAACAAGAAAACAACATTTTTAAAAACGTAAAACTTATCGGCCCGGCAACTTATGTATTTAATGGGCAATTTGAAATAAATGCCTAAGTATACTATTCGAGTTTATGGTCTTTGGGTGAATGAGCAATCGCAAATATTATTGTCTGACGAGCGCATAGGCGAACATTCTTTTACCAAATTCCCTGGAGGGGGTATGGAAAAAGGCGAAGGAACCATTGAGTGCTTACAAAGAGAATGGCTTGAAGAGCAACAACTTGAAATTGAAGTCCTTTCACATTTTTACACAACCGATAGTTATCAAGCCTCAGCATTTCATAATGACACTCAATTGATGAGTATTTATTATTGGGTTCAGCCAACAAATAAAACTGTGCGCCCTTATTCTACCCTAGTTGAAACTTTTGATTATAGTCAAAACCGTGAAGAGCTTTTTCGTTGGGTGCCCCTAGCTGAATTAACAGAAGAAATGGTCACCTTCCCGATTGACAAGCACGTAGTAAAATTGATAACAGAAAAATGGTCCCGCACTGCGAGACCATTATAAACAATTTTTATCCGTTCAACTATAAGTTCCCTCTAGTCGCTTGTTCTCTTTCAATTGCTTCAAATAGTGCCTTAAAGTTACCTTTCCCAAAACTCTGTGCTCCTTTTCGCTGAATAATTTCAAAAAACATAGTAGGACGATCCTCAACTGGCTTTGTAAATATTTGTAAAAGATATCCCTCTTCGTCTCTATCTATAAGAATTTTTAGTTCTCGCAAGGGAGCCAAATCTTCATCAATCTCTCCTACTCTATCTAATATAGTGTCGTAATAAGAACCTGGGATATCCAAAAATTCGACTCCTCTATTTTGTAAGGCGGTTACTGTTTCGATAATATTATCAGTCGCTACGGCAATATGTTGAACACCTTCCCCCTCGTAAAAATCAAGATACTCTTCTATTTGAGATTTCTTTTTCCCTTCTGCTGGTTCGTTAATCGGAAATTTTATATAACCATTTCCGTTACTCATTACCTTACTCATAAGAGCGGAATACTCCGTAGAAATATCTTCGTCATCAAAACTCAGAATATTTTTAAAACCCATTACGTCTTCATAAAACTTTACCCAAGGATTCATTTGATCCCAATCAACATTTCCTACGCAATGATCAATATACTTGAGGCCAACCGGTTCAGGATTGTATGTACTTTCCCATTTTTCAAAGCCCGGCATGAACACTCCCTTATAATTTTTACGTTCTACGAAAATATGAACCGTTTCGCCATAGGTATGAATTCCGCTCAAACGCACTTCGCCATTATCATCAGAAATCGTAGTGGGCTCCATATAGGATTTGCCACCTCGTTTGGTAGTTTCTTCATACGCACTGTAAGCATCATCCACCCAAAGGGCTAATACTTTCACCCCATCTCCGTGTTTTTTCTGGTGCTCAGCAATCGGGTGATCGCTACTAAGGGCCGTAGTTAATACCAAGCGGATTTTATCTTGTTTTAATACATAAGACACTCTATCCTTTACCCCAGTTTCAGGCCCAGCATAGGCAAGAGATTGAAATCCAAAGGCTGTTTTGTAGAAATGAGCGGATTGCTTTGCATTTCCTACGTATAATTCCATATAATCTGTACCCAACAATGGTAAGAATTCCTTCTCTGTGGCAGCGTTTGTAGCTGTTTCGGTTGTTGTACTCATAATTCTTTGCTTTGTGCAAAGGTAAATCTTATGAAGGTTTATTTAGAGTGCTACCCTCTTTAATTATCACAGCTTCCTCTATTATTTTAACAATTTTTAATATGGAAAAGAAGAAACGCCACGTCTATATAGCAATGAAACATTGCATGATCTCTCTACTTTTGCTATTACTGCTTCCTACTTTACAGTCCAGTAAACCCAACTTATTGGCTACTTATAAGAACAAAGTAGACTCCATTACGGTGAGTAAACGATTAAAAATTATGCGGTTATACGCTGGTAAAAAATGGGTTGCTTCCTATAGCATAAGCATTGGGCAAAATAGTAAAGGACACAAACAATACCAAGGAGACAACAGAACACCCGAAGGAAAATATTACATCACTGACCGCAACCCCAATAGCAGCTATTTTCTCAACTTACATATTTCGTATCCAAACAATCAGGATCGTGCTCGTGCCAAACGCTTGGGAAAACCACCGGGCGGTGATATAAAAATTCATGGCTACGCTGACCAAAACGGCCGAACAAAACCTATGGATATAAAGTTTGCCTATACGTGGGGGTGTATTGCTGTAAATAATAACGATATAAAAGAAATATACCAATTAGTAAAAACGGGTGCTGTGATATTGATTAGACCGTAAGCGTTTGTATCCGATTACTTCCGTATAGATACGGATAATACGATTAAATACAGTGGCACCTTATGCTTTATGTATTTTTTGACTAAATTCGGATAAAAATAACTGTATTGGCTATGGGGTTTATACGGATGTTAGGCACAAGCAAAAAAATGATAATAAAATCTAAGAAAATAGATTTAGTGATAATAACCAATTCAGTAATTGTAGCAATAATTGGAGTTTTCTATTTCATAGAATTATCAACCAATAATAATTCTGAAGAAATAGACCTTTTTAGAAGTTATACTACTAACAGAGGAATAGTTACTATTTCTGTAATTCAATTTTGTTTGGCAGTTTTAGCTATAGTTATCCTTCTCAAAAAAATTTTAAGTAAAAAAAACAATCAATTTCAAACTGTTGCCTTGATAATTATAACAATTGGATTAGGGTTAACACCTTGGATAGAAATGTGGTACGGCTCAACATTTTATTATGGCGAAGTAAGAGATAAACAAGGTTTAGGGTTTCCATTCCTTAGTCTAATCTTTTTGCTTTATCCTATTTGGATATTCAGAGAAGAAACAAATCGAATAACACAGAAACAATTCTCAGCTCGAATAATAGCGACTCTTTCTTTAATAATAATTTCGGTGATTTTCTATAACCAAATACTTGAACCTTGGAAAATATGGCAGTCATAAACATAATAGAGAGCCTGTGCCTAACATCAGCTGATACCCAATGCTAAAAACACAACAAACCGAAACACTCCTACCCGTAAAACGCCAAATCTACGATTTGCGTTTTCGGAAAATAATTAAAACACAAATCATAGATTTGTCTCACAGCACTAATACCGAAGCTCTCTGCTTCGTATCTTAGCACTGGGCATAGCCAAATCGTTAGCTGCAATTCTATGACAACCTTAATTCTAACAAATTATAGAGTATTGACCACAGGAGTTGATGGCGGCCACAAATACCTTATGAGTAGCATATACTATGGAGGGCTCAAAATGGATTTGCCTATATTTTTTAAGGACAAAAAGCAAGAAAGTTTATTTGCTGAGCTTCCAATTATAGCGTTGAAAGTTAATTTTAAAGAAGAAGTAAATCCATTGACAATAACTATAACTGAAGCAGAGCAAATTGATTTACCCAAAGGAGACAATTGGCTTACATTTTTTGTCAATTACTTCCTTGACAACGAAATAGAAACCTTGACAATTTCTGAAGATAAAGAGGGCTTTTCAGTTTCGCCTAATTTGGAACATTACCACATTTGGGCAGACATCTCAAAAGACAAGGAAACATTAAAAAAGTGTGAGTTTGGAAGGTGGCTACCAATTGAAAAACCTGAACACAAACGAAAATCGACAAGTTGGACAAAAGGCGTTTTTGTAAATAGTCAAGAAAATTTTATTCAGTTTGTGCAAACCTCATGGGACGGAGAAGAAGGAATAAAGTATTATGCTGTGTTTAATAAAAACAATATAGCACTACTAACAAATTTTCTAGCTGTACCTTTTATCTATGGTTGGACAGAATATGATTACCGAATTGGCAAGGACGGTTTTTACAAAGCAGGAGCAAAAGCTATTATTAATGATTCAACATTCGAAAATGAATTTACTTTACTTGACATAGGCGAACAAGACATTCCTTTTGGATTTATAGATAAGTTTGACCAATGGATTAGAACAAAATGGTACGACAGCTTTATTAATAACCATAGAAGAAAAATAGACGAAATAAATATTAAATCGATAAAAAACTGCAGCTAACATCAGCTATAAGGAATACGGGAAACCCTAAGAACAGAAACAATCTGCTCCGAAAACCGCCAAAGCAAAGCTTTGACGTTAGAAAAATATAACATAAAACCTTAGCTTTGACTTACAACAC
>ENA-ORXR01000092-ORXR01000092.1-marine-metagenome-genome-assembly--contig:-NODE-92-length-134303-cov-5.983155_pt1 | contig 134303 bp, 122 predicted proteins | sample MGYA00237866_ERZ511479 | MGnify/ENA metagenome assembly ERZ511479 | reverse complement strand
TCCGAGCAACACTTCAGCGTTACGCCGAAGAAATGTCCGCTGTACACACAAGAAACCTGGCGCATAGGTTTAATCTGTTTTTAAATGACACAGGCGCTTCAGTTGTCGATGCCGAAAGCCTTTTAAATTGGCGTGCCAAACTGTCAGAAGAAAACCAGCACCACTTGGGAGGGATAAAGGGCTTTTTCATCGCCTGGCACAACTATGGATTTGATGGTGTCACTCCTGAAGCAGTAGAACTACTGAAAGGTTGGCGGATAAAAGGTAATGACAAGGGTAGTGCTGTTCGTAGTGGATCACCAACAGAAGGCCCTTATACCGACTTGGAAGTTGGGGCAATCCTCGATTGGTCCACCAACGCTGTGGCACAAAAAATAATCCCGTTCGAAGATTATGCCTACCTGATGACGTTGGCGATGACCGCTCGACGACCTGTGCAAATTGCGGCATTGCGCGGTGGTGACCTTGTAAAAGATTCGGAGACTGATGCTTCACTTTTCCGGATTAGCTTTCCGCGTGCAAAACAACGCGGCGGTGGCTTCCGCAAAGACTTTCGATCATTGGCCGTTATCGAAGACTTATTTGTTGTGCTACAACACCAGCATAGTCAGTCAGTGGCTGCAGTACAGGCTAGTCAACCAGAAAGGTTGTCTGAACAAATGAAAGCGGCAGTTCCTGTTTTTTTGAACAAAGCTAACCTTGCAACGTCAACATCATTTGAAGCGACACTGCGCGACCGCGAGGCAGATTTCCTCCATAAACCAGTTAATGCTCTCACTAATGTTCTGCGCAAACTTGAAGGTCTGTGCGACGCGCATTCGGAGAGAACTGGTGAAGTCATTTCTCTGTCCGCAAATAGATTCCGGTACACACGAGGCACCAAGTTACGTCGAGAGGGATTTGGGGCATTCGTAATCGCTGAGCTGCTTGATCACGGCGACATTCAAAATGTCGGTGTCTACACCGAGAATACAGCTCAAGATGCCTTAGTTATCAATGAGTTGGTAGGCTCAAAATTAGCGCCTTTTGCCCAGGCTTGTATGGGTACTCTTGTCCATTCAGAGCGAGAAGCGATACGCGGCGATGATCCCCGTAGTCGCGTGGCCAACAACAAACAAAATGCTACTGGCACCTGCGGCAATTACGGATTCTGCGCCAGTGGATACCGAGCTTGCTACGCCTGCCACCACTTCCAGCCTTGGGTAAATGGTCCTCATCATGAAGTGTTAGTCGAGCTTTACACCGAGAAAGAGCGCGTTCGGAAGGCAGGTTGTGACGAGCTGGTTGTTAACGCAAACGATCAGTTGATTCTGGCGGTCGAGCATTGTATTGCTATGTGCACGGATGCCAAGGCTGAGGAATCCGGCGCTGCTATCGAAGGTATTTTGACTGATGGATAACGTCGTTCAGTTTGTCCCGCGTGCAGATCGTGACGCCAGAGCAAACTTGGCAGAGTTTATACGCGCTGCCAGGGATGATCTTACAGCGTTTAGCGATAGTGGAGAATGGGCTGACGATCGTTGGAAGCAGGGCAAAACAGTTGCCGTGTTTGCCACGAAGAGCGCTCCACAGACAGGTTATTCGTTTACTCCAATGGCAGAGCCTTTCCTGCAGTTTGCAAAGGCCTACGTTCGTTACAGCTATAGTCATAAACCGGTTCGTTCGGTAAGCAATCTGACTGCAGCGCTACAATGCGTTGAAGCTGCGCTTATGCAGGTGCATGGGCGTGCAGAGGTTGGTCTAATTAATCAGGCGGTCATGGACGTTAGTGCTGTTCGATGTAAAGAGTTTTTCGAAAGCCCTGACCTGTGGTACAGAACTGGACGGTTTCTCCAGGCGCTGTTTAAGTTCTGCAGTGATAAAAGGATATCAGCCCAGTTGCCTGCCTGGAGATCTCCTTATCGGAAGCCTAAGATTCTGACAGAAGATTTGGGTGAGCAGGGGGCTAAGCATCAAAGCGACAAACTTCCGAGTAATGAGTTAATGCTTGCGCTAGCTGATCTGTTTGCAAACGCTGATAGTAAGGAGAGTCGCTTCTTTACCTCCATTATGGTACTGCTGATGGTCGCACCGGGGCGTATATCTGAGGTATTGGCCTTGCCGGTGGACTGCATCGGCTGGGAGGCAGATGAGCAGGGCAACCAACAAATGTATCTTCGTTGGTGGGCAGCAAAGGGAAAGGGCGCTACCAAGAAGTGGATTGTTCCAGCCATGCATAGTGTGGTTGAAGAAGCGGTATCACGCTTGATTGATATTGGTGCACCTGCACGCTTGGCAGCAAAGTTTGCACACGATAATCCTGGGAAGTTCCTGCCGCATCCGGGATGTGCTTCAACGGCTCAGCATGTGGATGTAGGTGCGTTATCGCCGGAAGCATTTTCTACCGCAATGGATCTTGACTACGTGAGTAACGGCGTCGATTCAAATGGCGACCCTAAATGGCCAGTTGCTTGTCGGAATACGAAGTGGATTGCGAAGTTGCTCGATGAAGGAGCAATGACGTACTCTGGACTTGCCGAGCAGATCATGACTGAGTGTGCGGGAGATGATTGGCCATTTGTCGATTCGACAAAAACCGTAAAAGTCTGGGATGCACTATGTTTGCACCGCCAGAACGAGATGCACAAGAAGTTTCGTGTTCGACAGTACTCATGGCGATTGCCGACGACAAACGAGGTTAACCAAAGAATGGGCAGTACGAAAGGACTGTCATTGTTTGACCAGAACGGGACAACCAACTCGGACGGCTCAAGTATCAAGCTTACAAGCCATCAACTACGCCACTGGTTAAGCACCATGTCTGTGCGGGCAGGGATGGACGATTACACATTGGCCCAATGGGCTGGCCGTGCATCGGTAAACGACAACCGACACTATGATCATAGAACTCCTGAAGAGCAGCTGCAGTCAGCCCGATCACTGGCCCTTGATGAAGAGCCAAGTGTTCTGACACGCTTCACCACCAACATGCCAGTGACCTATAAAGAGCTTGGTGTTGATCGGTTGGGAATTGCAAAAGCGAAATTGTATGGAATGTGTACTCACGACTATGCAATGACGCCGTGCCAGAAACAGCGTGAGTGCATGACCTGCAAAGAGCACGTTTGCATTAAAGGTGATCACATTACGCTTGATAGAATCAGATCGTTAGAAGAGCAAACAGCAAGTCTACTCAATCAAGCGCAACAGGCACATGATGAGGGTTTGTTTGGTGCTGATCGCTGGGTCGACAACCACAAGTGGAAGCTTGCTCATACAAAGTCAATCCGTATGACGCTCGAGAACGAAGCTGTGCCGGACGGCTCATTAGTGAGAATACCCGAAGGGCACGACCCATCAGCAGTAAAGCGTGCACTCATGGATCTTGAGATCATGTCGGCAGATGTATCCGAGCCAGTAGCTCATCCAACAATCTCACAACCGCAAATAGGATCAGACGATGCCTAAGCAGATCATCACTAAAGCGACTCTTCCAAAAGTACTGCGTGAGCTTGATCGATGGGAGGGCAAGCTGACATGGCCGTTGTTTTGCGATCGTGTGGCATCGGTACTCGATGTGCCGTCTGTTTCAAAGCACACCATGTATTTGTACCCGACGATAAAGGAGCGGTTCAAGCAGCGGAAGCAGGAGCTAAGAGATCAGAGTGAGCTGATGCCAACTGATTTCACGATGGACTGGGCCGCGCGTCGTATTGCGGATCTGGAAGCACAGGTTAGTCGATTGGAGGCGACGAATAATGTGTTGCTGGATCAATTTCGTCGGTGGCAATATAACGCGTATGCACACAACGTTCGAATGGAGACTTTAGATTTGGATTTGCCGTTACCTTCTATAGATCGTTCTGGCGGAAGGTAATAGTTAGTAGGACCTAAATGTTGAAATTCAGACTTGAACTTATGGGCAGTGTCGAAATGCCTTTCCGTTTCACTCCACTTTATGGCTAATGCGTTACAGCTGCAAACGCAACTAACAGCGATGTAATACACTCTTCGTACAACGCGATTTTCACCCGATAATCAAAAGAACAACTCTATGACCAGCACCCAGCAATTTGACGAATTAAAAAGGCGCATCTGGCAAATTGCCAATGATGTGCGTGGCACTGTGGATGGTTGGGACTTCAAACAATATGTGCTTGGCGCGCTTTTTTACCGATTTGTTAGTGAAAATTTTGCTCGCTACATTGAAGGGGGAGACGACAGCTTCCGCTATGCAGATATCGCCGATGATAGTGAAGAGCTTGCTGCGATTAAAGAAGATGCCATCAAGACCAAGGGCTACTTCATCTACCCCAGCCAGCTTTTTGAGAACGTCGTTGCCAAGGCGAAAGGCAATGAGAATCTCAATACCGATCTGAAGGCGATCTTCACTGCGATTGAAAGCTCGGCCATGGGTTACGCCTCTGAAGAGGATATCAAAGGGCTATTTGATGACTTCGACACCACTAGTAACCGCTTGGGCAAGACAGTTAAAGATAAAAACAGTCGCCTCGTCGACGTGCTAAAAGGAGTGAATGAACTCGATTTTGGCGACTTCGAGGATAGCGAAATCGATCTCTTCGGGGATGCCTACGAATACCTTATTGGTAACTATGCGGCCAACGCGGGCAAGTCAGGTGGAGAGTTTTTTACACCTCAGCATGTGTCTAAACTCATCGCCCAGTTAGCCATCCACGGGCAAAAAAGTGTCAACAAAATCTACGACCCTGCCGCCGGTTCTGGCTCGCTATTGTTGCAGGCGAAGAAGCAGGCGAAAAAGCTCACTGGAAATGATTACTTCATCGAAGACGGTTTCTTTGGTCAGGAAATCAACCACACGACCTACAACCTCGCGCGGATGAACATGTTCCTGCATAACGTGAACTACGATAAGTTCAACATGCAGTTAGGCAACACCCTTACCGAGCCACACTTCCGCGAAGATAAGCCTTTTGATGCAATCGTCTCCAACCCGCCCTATTCGGTGAAGTGGAAAGGTAGCGATGATCCCACCCTCATCAATGACGAGCGATTCGCGCCTGCCAGCGTGCTGGCTCCGAAGTCCAAGGCCGATTTCGGCTTTGTCATGCACTGCCTCAATTATCTTTCCAGTAAGGGGCGGGCCGCCATCGTCTGCTTTCCGGGCATTTTCTACCGGGGCGGAGCTGAAAAGAAAATTCGCCAATACTTGGTGGACAACAACTTTGTGGAGACCGTTATTTCACTGGCGCCGAACCTCTTCTACGGCACCACTATCGCCGTCAATATTCTCGTTCTGTCGAAGCACAAGACCGAAACCAAAGTTCAGTTTATCGATGCGTCGGGTGAACGCTTCGTCAAGAAAGGCACCAACAACAACTTGATGACAGATTCCCACGTTGCAGCGATTGTGAAGCATTTCGACGAAAAGGTGGATGTGGCTCATATCGCCCAGTCCGTGCGCATGGAAAAAATTGCGGAGAATGACTACAACCTGTCGGTTAGTTCCTATGTGAAGGCGAAAGATTCCCACGAATTGATCAACATCGCCGAGTTGAATCAGGAAATCGGATCCACTGTCAGCAAGATAGACAGGCTTCGCAAGGAAATTGACATAATTGTAGCGGAGATCGAAGAGGGCAAGGCGTGAGTGAGAACAACTTCATAGATAAGCTGCTTGATGGGGCGGAGGTGGAGTGGGTGCGACTGGCTGATGGTGAGATCAGAATAGCCGAGCTAAAACGAGGTAGAGTTATGTCCAAAGGTTACCTTGTAGAAAATTCGGGCGATTACCCAGTCTACAGCTCACAAACAGCGAAGAGCGGACAGATTGGGAGAATCAATACCTTTGATTTTGATGGTGAAGCAATTACTTGGACAACTGATGGTGCGAACGCTGGAACTGTTTTTCATCGAACAGGCAAATTCTCAATTACCAACGTATGTGGAATTATCAGAATCTGTGATCTCGATAAGTTGAACTACCGTTATTTGTTTCACTACCTGTCTTTTAATACTAAAAAGCATGTTTATGCGGGCATGGGCAATCCTAAGCTAATGAGCAATCAGATGGCAAAGGTCCCGATCCCCATCCCCTGCCCAGAGAACCCTGAGAAATCGCTAGCCATCCAATCAGAAATCGTTCGCATCCTGGACACTTTCACCGAGCTGACAACCGAGCTGACAACCGAGCTGACAACCGAGCTGATAGCCCGAAAAAAGCAATACGACTACTATCGTGATCAGCTCTTTGCCTTTGAAGAGGATGAAGTGGAATGGAAGACAATGGAGGAAGTCGGGGGATTTATTCGTGGAAAACGCTTCACCAAATCTGACTACATTAAAAATGGCATTAGAGCCATTCACTATGGCGAAATTTATACCCATTATGGTACCTCAACTAGTGAGGTTATCTCCCAAGTTCGTCCCGAACTTGCTGCAACATTAAAATATGCAGAGCCCAAAGATGTCGTCATTGCAAGTGTAGGAGAAACTGTTGAAGAGGTTGGAAAAGCGGTCGCTTGGTTGGGGAATGGAAAGGTTGCTATTCACGACGACAGTTACGCATTCCGGTCCTCCATGAATCCGTTATTCATCTCTCATTATTTACAAACGACTCGATTCACTTCTGAAAAAGAAAAGCACGTGAGCCGGGGAAAAGTAAAAAGGCTTTTGATTAGTGGCATTTCAAAAATGTGTATTCCAGTTCCTTACCCAAGCGATTCCAAGAAGTCTCTCGCCGAACAAGCCCGCATTGTCGCTATTCTCGACAAGTTCGACACACTGACTCACTCCATCAGTGAAGGTCTGCCACGGGAAATCGAACTACGCCAAAAACAATACGAGTACTACCGTGATCTATTGCTGAACTTCCCAAAGCCTGAGCAGCAACCAGAGATAGTTGCCTGAGATGAGCCATACCTTGAGAGAAATCGCCGAACATCTTCAGTCGAGTGATAAGAAGGTGCAGCTGATCTATGCCTTTAATGGAAACGGCAAGACACGCTTGTCACGCGAATTCAAGGAGCTGATAGCTCCGAAGGTTGAAAACGCAGAAAACACAGAAGAGTATCGAAGCAAGATCCTCTACTACAACGCGTTCACTGAAGATCTTTTCTATTGGGACAACGACTTGGAGGGAGATGCCGACAGAAAGCTAAAAATCCAGCCGAATGCTTATACATCGTGGGTTCTGCAAGATCAGGGGCTGGATCAGAATATCATTGCCAGTTTTCAGCGATATACCAGCGATAAACTGACTCCTCGGTTTAATGCAGAATACAAAAAAGTAGACAAGAACGGTAATGAGACTACAGTAAAGGCATTTTCCGAAGTCTCTTTCTCCTTTGAGCGCGGTAACGCGGAAACCAGTCAGCACGTTAAAATATCAAAAGGTGAAGAAAGTGTCTTCGTTTGGAGTGTCTTCTATAACCTTATCGAGCAAGTTATCGGCATATTGAATGAGCCAGAGCCGAGCGATCGTGATTCTAATAGCTACGATGATTTGGATTATGTATTCATCAATGATCCCGTAAGTTCTCTGGATGACAATCACCTGATCAGACTTGCGGTAGATATCTCTGCCCTTGTCAAAAAGAGTCATTTTTATGATCTTAAGGGGGTAAGGTTCATTATCACAACGCACAATCCGCTCTTTTATAATGTGCTAAGCAACGAGTTTGCCCGAGATGACAAGGAGTCTGGCTGGAAAAAAAATCAACTAGGCAAGTTTAAGCTCGCAAAATACGAAGATGAAAACTTTGCTCTGGAGACTCAAGCTACGGATTCCCCTTTTTCCTACCATCTGTTTCTCAAAGATGAGCTGAATAAAGCAATAGAGGCAGGGCAGATTCATAAATACCATTTCAACTTTTTGAGGAATATTCTGGAAAAGACGTCCACCTTTCTCGGTTACAAGAATTGGGAGGAGCTTTTACCCCCAACCAGAGATGGAACTACTGATGCGTATGCCAAACGGATCGTGAACTGGGGCAGTCACTCCAAACACGCAGGTGACGAAGTGAGAGATTTGGATGAGGAGGATAAGCGCGTCTTGAGGTTCCTTGCTGATAGCATCAACGAGGCGAACCGCTTTCACTTCAAACGCGAAGAGGCACAGCCCGCTCAAGAAGCCGAGGGCTTGTGATGAACGAAATCAGCGCCATTCCTCTGCAAATCGTCGAACAGAATGACTGATAAAAGCAACATCACTAAGCATTCATCAGACAGCTTGCTCCGCGACCTCAGGACGCTGATTGAGCAAGGTCGAAGTCAAGCGACAGCGGCAGTTAATAGCGCGCTTACGATCACGTATTGGCATATTGGACGGCGGATCAATGAAGAGATTCTCCACGGGCAACGGGCAGAATACGGCAAGCAGGTGGTGATCTCTTTGGCGAAAACACTATCCGCGACTTACGGCAAAAGCTTCGAGGCTCGGAACCTACGAAGAATGATGCAGTTTGCCGAGGTATTCCCCGATTTCGAGATTGTGTCACCACTGGTGTCACAATTGAGCTGGACACATTTTACCGTGCTGATGGGCCTGCCAAGCAGAGAAGCGCGACACTTTTATACCCAACAGGCCAGCGAAGGTAAATGGAGCAAGCGCGAGCTGCAACGTCAGATTGAACGCAAGGCGTTTGAGCGAGCGGATATTGCGGATCAGAAGCTGGAGCTCGGACTTTCTACGCACCTAAGTGGAAACTTCAAAGACCCCTATTTTCTTGACTTTCTGGGCTTGAAGGAAGGTTACCTTGAGAATGAACTCGAAAATGCTCTACTCAAGGAGCTGGAGCTTTTCATTCTCGAGCTGGGTAAGGGGTTTGCCTTTGTAGAGCGCCAGAAGCGAATGATCATCGACGGTGAGGATTTTGCTCTCGATCTGCTCTTTTATCATCGAAAATTGAAGCGGCTCGTGGCCATCGAGTTGAAGATTAATCGCTTCAAGGCGGGCTACAAAGGCCAGATGGAGCTTTACTTGAATTGGCTGAATAAGTATGAGCGGCAGGAAGGTGAAGAGACTCCCATTGGCCTCATTTTATGTGCCGAAGCAGGCGCCGAGCAAGTTGAGTTGCTCAACATGCAAAAAGATAACATCATGGTTGCTGAGTACTGGACAAATCTGCCACCGAAAGAACTTCTCGAGGAAAAGTTGCATAGCGCCCTGATCGAAGTGCGTGAACGATTGGCAGCGCAAAAAACACTAGAGACAGGTTGCGACAATGACTGAATATTCCACCATCGCCGAAACCAAGAACTTCATCGTCCTCGACCGCTATCAGCGCGGTGATGCGGTCAATGAAGACTATCAGAGCGAAGATGCGTTAGAGCGGGAGTTCATCGGCGACCTGCAGGCGCAGGGTTATAGCTACGTTGCTGAAATCCGCACACCCGAGGCGATGCTGACTAATATTCGAATGCAACTAGAGTCGTTGAATGATCTGCAATTCACGGCGGAAGAATGGACGCGATTTGTTGAGAAGTATCTGGCCCCGGTCAGTGAGAACAGCACGGACAAAGCCCGGAAAATCCATGAAGACTACATCCACGATTTTGTTTTTGATGATGGTCACATCGAAAACATTCGCCTGCTGGATAAAAAAAACCTGGTCAACAACAAGCTGCAGGTGATCAAGCAGTTTGAGCAAACGGGCGGCTACGCCAACCGCTACGATGTGACCATCCTTGTCAATGGGCTACCTCTTGTTCAGGTAGAGTTGAAGAAACGCGGGGTGGCAATCCGTGAGGCGTTCAACCAGGTGCACCGCTACAGCAAAGAGAGCTTCAACTCGGACAACTCTCTCTACAAGTTTCTGCAACTGTTCGTGATCTCCAATGGTACGGACAGTCGCTATTTTGCCAATACGACCAAGCGAGACAAGAACAGCTTCGACTTCACCATGAACTGGGCAAAGTCTGACAACTCGCTGATCAAGGATATGAAAGACTTCACCGCAACGTTCTTCCAGAAAAACACGCTACTGGAAGTGCTCTTGAGGTATTCAGTTTTCGGTGCGGACAACGCGCTGTTGGTGATGCGCCCGTATCAGATTGCGGCCACCGAACGCATTCTCTGGAAGATCAAGAGTGCTTACCATACGAAGCAATGGAGCAGCACTGAGGGTGGCGGATTCATCTGGCATACCACCGGATCGGGGAAGACCCTCACCAGCTTCAAGGCAGCGCGCGCGGCCACTGAGCTGGAGTTTGTGGATCGGGTGTTCTTTGTGGTGGATCGCAAAGACCTTGATTACCAGACAATGAAGGAGTATCAGCGCTTCTCGCCGGATAGCGTCAACGGCTCCGACAGTACAGCGGGACTGAAACGAAACATGGAAAAGGATGACAACAAGATCATCGTCACCACTATTCAGAAGCTTAACAACTTGATGCGGGGGGCTGGCGACCTTCCCGTCTACAAGCAGCACGTGGTATTCATCTTCGATGAGTGCCACCGGAGTCAATTTGGCGAGGCGCAAAAAAATCTGCGAAAGAAGTTCAAGCGGTATTACCAGTTTGGCTTCACCGGCACGCCGATTTTTCCCGAGAACGCTTTGGGGGCTGACACGACGGCGAGCGTCTTTGGGAGCGAGCTTCATTCTTACGTCATTACCGATGCCATCCGTGACGAGAAGGTGTTGAAGTTCAAGGTGGACTACAACGATGTCCGCCCTCAGTTCCATGCTATTGAATCGGAACAGGATGAGAGAAAGCTGACCGCAGCCGAAAACAGGCAGGCCTTGCTTCACCCTGATCGCATTCGTGAAATCTCAAGTTATGTTCTCCAGAATTTTCCGCTCAAGACGCACCGTGCGCACATGGGAGCTAAAGGCTTTAACGCCATGTTTGCGGTCAGCAGTGTGGATGCCGCCAAGGCGTATTATGAAGCCTTCGGCGAGCTGCAAAAAGCAGCAGAGGAAAAGAAGCGTCTCAAGGTCGCCACGATTTTCTCCTTTGCGACCAACGAAGAGCAAGATGCAGTGGGCGACATTGCTGACGAGAGCTTCGAGGTATCTGCAATGAATAGCAGCGCCAAGGAATTCCTCAGTGCAGCCATTGGCGACTACAACGCAGCGTTCAAGACAAACTTCGATGTCGACAGCAAGGGTTTCCAGAACTATTACCGCGACTTGGCTCAGAGGGTAAAGAAGCAAGAGGTTGACTTGCTGATTGTGGTGGGGATGTTCCTGACTGGCTTTGATGCCCCGACCCTGAACACGCTATTTGTTGACAAAAATCTGCGTTATCACGGACTCTTGCAAGCGTTCTCGCGCACCAATCGAATTTTTGATGCCACCAAAACCTTCGGCAACATTGTGACTTTCCGTGATCTGGAGCAAAACACGATAGATTCGATCACCCTTTTTGGCAGCGCTAACACCAAGAATGTATTGCTGGAAAAGAGCTACAAAGAGTACATGGAGGGTTTTGAGGACAACGGAAGGGCTTGTCGCGGTTATTTGGAGGTAGTGAAAGAGCTGCAAAGTCGCTTCCCTGACCCGAGCGAGATCGTCAAAGAGCAGGATAAAAAGGAATTCGTAAAGTTGTTCGGAGAATACCTGCGGGTGGAGAATATTCTGCGCAACTACGATGAATTTACTGGGCTCAATGCCTTGCAAGAAGTTGACCTGGAAGATGCGGAAGCAGTTGAGGCTTTTAAGGCGAAGCACTACCTGAGCGATGCTGAACTGGAGGCGATGCTGAAGATCGAGGTGCCATCCGAACGATTGGTTCAGGACTATCGATCTACCTACAACGACACGCGTGACTGGTTGCGCCGCCAGAAGGATGGGGAGAACAAGGACGAATCAAACGTTGATTGGGATGATGTGGTTTTTGAGGTGGATTTGCTGAAATCCCAAGAGATCAATCTCGATTACATTCTGGAACTCATCTTTGAACATAACAAGAAAACTAGGAACAAGGATGACCTCATCAATGAAGTTAGACGGGTGATCCGGGCGAGCATCGGAAGTCGAGCCAAGGAAAGTCTCATTGTTGATTTCATCAATCAAACGGATCTGGACGATATCGGAGATAAGGCTAGCATCATCGACGCCTTCTTCGTTTTCGCCCAAGCGGAACAAAAGCGCGAAGCTGAGGAGTTAATAAATACGGAAGCGCTGAATCAGGAGGAAGCACGACGTTACATTAAAGCGTCCTTGAAACGTGAGTATGCAACCGAAAATGGCACTGCTCTCAATGCCACGCTTCCGAAGATGAGTCCGTTGAACCCGCAATTCAAAACAAAGAAGCAAGCAGTTTTTCAAAAGGTGTCGGATTTTGTGGAGAAGTTCAAAGGGGTTGGTGGACAGGTATAGGTGAAGCACTGAACGTGGAAATCAGATACAACTGCGTAATGTTCCTGACGAAAAGTTGGCTGTACCCAATTGCTCTTTCGGTCATACGGCAGCAGAGGTATTGTTGAAGACGTATACTGTTGGCGACACACAAGCCCGAGACATTTACAACTTAAAGTGGTCTAGATAGCGGTACAATTTGAGCCGAAATCCCAGTGTTTTCTACCAATTCAATAAAAATAGTTAATTAAAATTCTGGCGTATAATCTAATAAATAATGATATATCAATAGGATAGAAGGTTGGTTGATGGTTTGTGTAGATTTTTTGATATACACAACCGTTTTAATCCCAGTAGGTCTTTGTTATGTAAATAGATAGCTGTAAATAACTGAAATTTATAAAGATAGCGTCGCTTGACATTTTTAGAAGACTGTTCGTTTCTATAGAGTGATTGGTCGAAGTCAGATGCTTAAAAATGCCAGATAGCCACAGCCTTGGGCTGTGGCACCTTCAATTTCACGCTTGCCGCTAAACTAAGTGTATGCACAAAAGCCTAAACATCGATGAAACGACGCTCGCAAAGTACTGCAAAAAGCATCACATGCGGCGACTGGCGCTGTTCGGCTCCCAGTTAAAAGAAACGGCGGGCCCCGAAAGTGATATTGACCTTTTAGTGGAGTTTGATGCAGAACATATACCCGGGTTAATGGGGATTGTAGAAATGGAAATAGAGTTGACTGATTTGCTCGGCCAAAAAGTCGACTTGCGCACTGCCGCGGATCTTTCCCGCTACTTTCGGGATGAGGTCATACAAATAGCCCAGGTACAGTATGCCGCCTGAAGACCGGATTCGCATTAAGCATATGATAGATGCAGCGGATTCAGTGTCTCGTTTTATTTTAGATCGCATCAGAGATGATATTGAAACCGATGAGATGCTGCGTTTCGCCTTGGTGCGAGCCATAGAGATTTTTGGTGAAGCTGCTAGCAAAGTATCAGCTGGAACACGAAACACTCACCCGCATATTCCATGGCGACCGATTGTTGGTATGCGTAATCGTCTGGTTCACGCTTATTTTGATATTGATGCCGATATCCTTTGGGTGGCAGCGACTCGGGAGCTTCCTGCACTTTTTCCTCAACTTAAGGTCATGACGGCTGAAGATTGAAGATGCATTGTTAGGCGCTAGTCACAAGCTATTTGGTTTGTGAAATAATCAGGTAGATAAACGTTGATAATTTTCATGATTTTCCAAGTGCCATTAATCTTCGCTTGGTCATACTGTATCGAGTGTAGATTAAAATAGACTAAAGCTAGTCTCAGTATCCCTAACCGTTTTAGAACCTATTAAACGGCCTATAAAAAGATAAGAAATCAGCCGGCCCAGACCTGCAAGCCCTGCCACCCAGCAGGGGGAAGGCAAATAGCCGGAACACACTCCCGCGGGAGTGTAGCGCCGCTAATCACCGCTGGGCACTCCCGCGGGAGTGTCAACTGCCACGATAAAGCCGATCAAAGCCGATAAGTTCAACATCGGAGCGTGCATTGGCCAGACCCACCAGGGTGTCGGTAAATGCAGGTCCGAACAACAGTAATTTGGCTGAAATCGCACGCGCGCCGAGCGCGCTTATTACCTTCTCCAGCCTTGCCAGATGTCGCTGTCCAGGGTTTTCACCCGCTTTGGCCTCACCAATGGCCAAGATGTTACGTTCACTAGCTACTTCACCTTCACCAGCGACAACAACGTCCAGCTCTGCGCTGACACCATTCATTTTGATAGTGGATGGACCTATGTGATGTGCCAGTCCTCCAAGGGTTTTTGTATCGGCGAATTTTTGTACCCAGTCACGAGCCATTTCTTCAAAAACCGGTCCAAGAACACGGGCATTGAAGGTACTCAGCAATCGCTGCTGCCAGACAGTGACAGGTAAACGAGAACGTAATAACGCGCGATGGGGTTCAAGGACGGCGTAGTGAAACTGCAGGTAGGAATCCGAAAGCGAATACAGAGTGCGTTGTTTGCGAATAGGGTCAACATGGCGAACCACAAACCCTGCATCCACCAGCCGATTCAACGCGGGCGCAAGATTCGATACCTGGCGATTAACCCGTTTGCCGATTGATCCGGCAGTCACTGATCCGTTAGCTATTGCCCCCAGGATACCGTGATGAAGCAAGCTGTTAGCACCTGCCAGCATCTGATCCTCCGCTAGCAAAATGGTGGCTTCATAGTGTAGTGGTGCTGCGGGTGATAACACGCGTTCGGCTACCCAACGGTCGAAATCACCACTTTCTGAGGGCAAATCAAAGTTTGTCATATCGGTTGCATAACCAACGACACCACCAATAACGGAATATACAAGGATTGCCAGTGATAAGTTTTCTGGTGATGGAAGGCGCTCAGCTGCCTTACGGAAATCATCAGGATGCATGAGCAGCTCTAGCCCGGCTCGCCCCCGTAGCGGTGCCTGTCCCGCTGTGAGCGAGCGCATCATGGGAACAGCCGAACCACAGATGACAAGCCGAGTGTTCAAGCGGCCATCGCTTGAGCCGGGCCCAATCGCCTTTGCTAACGCAGATTCCACTGAACGGTCCGCCTCCAGAATGTGCCCGAACTCATCCAGAACCACCGTGGTCGGGTTTTTGGACGGCAAAAGCAACAGTCTTTCAAAGGCTTCCTGCCAATTTGCGAAAGCGAGTCGCCCAACACCAAGGTACTCTCCGAGGGCCGTTCCCAGTTGTTCCAGTTGGACCGGTGTGTCAACCCTTGTGGCTTCAAAGTAGAAGCCTGATCGAAGGCGGGTTTGTTCTACCAGCAGCGTGGATTTGCCGATCCGTCTGCGTCCATACACCATACCTAGTAGGGCTCGATCGGCAGGGCTATCGAGAAACGAACTTAGGGCTTCGGGGTAATTCATCAGGTCCATCAATAATGGAAATGTACTATCATATAAAATACTATCTCATAAAATAGTATTTTATATGATAGTGTTAGTACAGTTCGAATTGGTAAGGATCGCGATGCAGTTCTGCTTGCCCTCACGACTTGCTCTACACGAATAGAGTGCTACAGGCTCTGCCCTAATCCATTCGCTGCACCGGCTAGTCCGCTATGCACCGCGTCCAATGTTGCAAACAGATTATCGACAACCGCTTCTTTCCCGGCAGAAAGCTCGTCAGGAACGCCGGCATTCAGTTGACTGAACGGTGCTTCATACAAAGCAGAGTCCTTCATAAACTTACGCGCAGTTAGCGGGTCAATTACCATTTCCACAAAGCGCATCCGCTAAGCATTCAGACTTCTATCGTTGAGAAATTCTGCAAATGCTGCTTGGGCCGCAATTCGTTCCATACCGACCATGCTTTTGACAAACCAGGCAAGACTAGGGGTGTCGCTGTTTCTAAGCTGTGAGTAGATGGAGCCCTCGGCATCATCGCTTGCACCCAGCGTCTTGATGAAGGGGAATACGCCGTCGCGCACAGTGGCAAACATCTGGTCGGCGGCGGTGTCTTTGAATGACGACCAGCGCAGGTTCTTTTGCTTTTTGCTGAAAATTGGAGATTCAATGGGCTTGCCGGAACGACTGGTTTTGCGTTCCGCCGTATCTGTAACTCGTCCAGACGCTTGATGAATAACAGGTAGGTGAGCTGTTCTATAACGGACAGGGGATTGGAGATGCCGCCGGACCACATGGTGTCCCAGATGCGATCAACCTTGGATTTCAGTTCGCCTGTGATCATTGAGTGCGGGTAATGTCTGTAAGTGTCTGATAATAGATTTTATTGTATAGAGGTTGTGGCTTTCGGCAGTTTTTTTTGAACCAAGTCAACACCATCAATCATGGTGTTTAGTGTGCCGGGGATTCAAATCATGTGGCTGTTGGTCGATACTACTGATAGCGGCTGGTGGTACGGACTAGCCTGGCGTGAGACTTGCTGGAATCGTGGTTCTTCAGGCAGCTTGATTTGCTGTAAGGAGCGCTTGAACTCAGCATGATATTGACAAAGCCATGGTAAACGACCACACTAACTTCTAAATGGATTGGGCATTCCCGGTCGGCGTCTATACCTCGGTGTTCTCACCGGGGTTTTTCGCTTTTTGGGCTTGGGAAAATCTTCAAACCAACACCCTCATACCCTTTACCCGCACTTTCACGGCCTTGATCAAAGAAGAGTTTGACCTTGAGCGCTTCGAATGCTCGGTTTTCCTGATCAGGCCTCAATGTGTTCAAGCCGATCGGTCGTGCTACCAGATCTGCCACCTGCAAACCGGATGACATTGTCTTTTTGTCTGAAAATATTATGTCGAATGGCAGATGGATACCGAAACGGTTATCACCATCGCAGATTCGGCGAAATTCGAGTTCTAACTCTGCATCCTTTTTTTTTCCACGACACTCAACTACCACATGCGTTTTTTTGTGGTGCTCATCCTTTTCCATCAAGAATTCATATAGCGTCTCCATGCAGTGAGCCAGAGCTATATGATATGCGTTGCTGTTAACGTCTTGCTTTTTGATCGCCTGTTTTTCAATGTCCGTTGCAATCAGAATGAAGTTTCCAAATGCCATGATCTTTGTCAAATCGCCCATGAACTGTTGTTTACGTGATCTATTTCCAGAGAAATTGAAGACGCCTACGCGTTTGCGGATTTCATGCTCATGCAATATCACTTGATCGTGGCCGAAATGGTTGAACTTGAATTTTTCAATCACAGGAACAATCGCTTCACTGTGATGGCGTTTATGAAAAACACAAAATGCTAAAGCAAATATCGGGTAGCTTTAATCGATACTTTGCAAACTATGATCACCGCTTTCATCGACGTACACTATGTACTTGCCATACACCGACTCACCAAAGCTACCATTCGCAGAATCGTGTTTAAGCTTTTCAAGGTTCTCTTCGTCAAACTCGAACAATGGCATTTGGTAGCCTGTCGAATTACTGACGTCATCTTTTGCCATCTTGATTAACCTCATACCTGACGAAATTTATGAATCACGATGCCATGAGTACCGGCGAGAACGCTTTGCAGTGTGAATCTCACGAATACTGACTCACTCAAGCACATCGAATTTCGAAATCTGCGCTGACAATTATGCTTCCAATACTCAGGTGCCTAGCGTATTCCGTCTGTTTGTAAATTTATCATGTAGATACGCTCTGAAAATTTACACAATTTTCCTGACTCTGATGCTTATTTACTTTGTGTCATGTGCCGAGGGAAAACAAAAAATTACAAAAATCAGCCTTAGGCGTCTCTTTCCGTTTTAGCAACCTACGCAGCGTTCAAATTCCATGGGTTCAGTATTGAAACCCCTGTCGGCTTAAAATCTGACTCATTTCTGGTTGCTACGCTCATACCATGGACCATTGCTGTCGACGCGATCAGCGCATCTCGCTCTGATCGTGGGTCCGGCACATGCAATGCAGCACATTGTCTTGCGACATTAGTGTCAACTGATAGAATTCGATCCTCAAAGGCTGTCATAACTTTTGTCTCCAGCCAGGTTCGGAGCAGCTCTGACTGAGATCTGTCTTCGCGTTCAAGCTGTAAAATACCCAGTTCCAATTCGAGAATGGATATTGCAGAAATGTAAAGGCTCTTTGCCGGGGTTGCCTTAGTCCAGGCCACTACATTTCGATCGGCTTTGCCTGAACTTGCCTTGCGTATTTCCACGACCACATTTGTGTCCAAAACAAACATTAATCGAAATCCACCGGTTTTGGAACAATCTGAATCTTCGGAGCATCTGGTTCCGCTGTACAAGCATCGTCCATCGCTAGCAGGTCGATCATGTTCGTGGTGCTGTTGGTAAGCTCGTGGTAGTCAGCAATCGTGATTAGCACATGAGAAGGTTTGCCCCTGTCAGTGATAAAAACCGGGCCGTCTTTGGCTGCTTTTTTAGCGCCACTGGAATCCTGATTGAACTGTCTACTTGAGAATGATCGAGCTGGCATAAGTTGAATATCCCTTGTGCGCCAATGTAGATATGTTACTACAAAATATATGCGACGTGAAACGAAAATAGCCTTACCAACTTCATTATTGCTTAAGCTATTCTGTAAGCTGAGGAACATAATCGATCGTGGGTGTCCTTTACCGTTTTAATCCCCAGTACCTTTGCTTTATACAATCGACTCCACGTCAGGATATCCACCCAAAGCAAGGGAACTACCATCAAAGCCCCCGCTGTCAGAGGCTTCTCTTCCACACAAAAAAACATGCGGATTACCTGAACTGCATCACTAAAAGTGCTGTTAGTCTTGGCAATCTGCAACAACAAGATTGGCGTACCACAGTTGAAATACACCGCTGTACAAGCGAACAATTGGCACTCAAATTGTGTAGATTAGTGCCTGTTCTCGATTTTAATTCTCAATCAGTCAGGCAGGCTACTTCTGTTAACAGAAGTGTCTTAACAGTTATCTATCCTCCACGTTTTAACTAATGCACGGAGGCTGCGGACATCTACACAGGGTATGTAATGCATAAGTTTGTCATCACGTTAATAGCGTCCACTCTTTTAAGTGGCGTGGCGCAGGCCGCCAATGCGGAGAATCTGTGCGAAGGACTGTTTACCGGCAAGGAGCGCGTTGCCATACCGGCCGTCGCCAAGCCTCCTTATCTACAGCCTTACAAGGATCCAGCTTTCGGCACAAGAATCATTCGCATCACTGATTCCAGTAAAGGTGAGGTGTTTAAGCCAGCGTACAGCTCGATGCAGGCATTCAATGCCGACGAATCTGTGCTGCTATTGTATCGCGGGGGAGAGGATCCTGCGCACATGCTTCTGGATGGCAAGACATATAAACCCATGCGCGAACTGAAGATCACGCCCTCAGATCTGGAGGAAGTCTATTGGAGCCATACCGATCCTGACATCTTTTTTTATGTCAGCAAACAGTCTCGCGACTACGGTGAATTCAAGCGGTATAGCGTCAAGGCAAATAAATCGACAACCATCCGTGATTTTCGGGATATATGTGGCAAGAAGGGACTACCTACTGGCGGCAATGATGCACAGATGCAGTCGCTAGACGATGATCTGTTCGGTTTTCGGTGCATGGCTGGCAAAGACAATAAAAGCTACATCATGTTTACCTATCGCATCAGCACCGATGAAGTGGTATATACACCACTAAACGAGAGTGTAGGGTGGGAGCCGTGGACAGCACCTATTCCCGGACCCTCCGGCAAGCAGTTGTGGTTACAAGGTAAGGTTATCGAGCCGGATTTAAAAAAGATCAAGCTTGAGCACGATATGTATAAACACCATGAACACGCTAATATTGGTGTCACGCACGATGGTCATGATGCGGTATTTCAGACTGTTTTCGATCCATCACCTAAAGGATGTCAAGGAGACATGTGGCAAGGCGTGGGTCATCTGGTAGTTCATGACATGGAGACTGGCGAATGTCGCCCGGTCATCAATGAAGCCAAGGGTTATCCCTATACTACAAGGGGCACACACGTCTCAGCGCAGGCCTTTAAAAAACCGGGTTGGATCGCTATGTCCAGTGTCGGCTATGGCTCGTTCGATTTCTTTACCAATAAGCGCAAAGCCACCACATTTCTGTCGGAAATCTATCTGGTCAATACCGATCCGAAAAACGAGGTCGTCTGTCGTCTTGCACACCATCGTTCATACGGTAAGGATGCAAAACGTGGCGACTACCACCCGTACTTCGGTGAGCCGCATGCCACAATCAGTCCGAGTGGCACACGCATCGTGTTTGGCTCTGACTGGTATGACTCGGGATCAGTCGATGCTTACGTTATAGAGCTTCCTGCTTACAAAGCCAGGTAGTTACCACATCAGATCATCAGGCACTTCATAACCTGCATAGTCGTCTTCGATTTCGGCAGCACCTTCATCGCGACGATTCTGCAGCACTAGCCAGCTACTGTCACGTTCAACAATTTTTTCAGCGACTTTTGCCGGCACCACTGTGAGTGTGTCAAGTTTTCCTACAATCGCCAAAGCGCCACGTATCAGCGCCTGACGCAGCTCGGATGTCAACATCAGGCTTTTGATCACGCCGTCATGATCGAAGCGATAATCGACATCACCACGCTCCTCGATAGCATTGAGTTCGATGAGCTGTTGGATTTGCGCCTGTATCGCTCTTTTTTCTGCTGCCTTGTGCTTCTCTTCGTTTAAGGCGCGATCGCGTGCAAGCTTTTCTGCATCACGCTGTTTGACCAGGTCGGCAGTCTCATCAATAACGTCAGCGCCTTTGCGCTGCATTTTCTCTTTGGTGTTTTTAGCCTTGCGGGCTTTGACCATTTGTTTCTGATTGGCCAGGCCTGCCTGTTTCAATTGTTCCTGCAGTGACTTTGCCATGATTGCCCTCTGGCGAATGCGCTATATCGGTTGGAATTAGTATACGTGTCAACGTCTACTGGTATCTGAGTTTCATCGCAAGGGTTTTTGTATGACTGTTAGCGGAATATCAATATCCAACTCCGTAACAACTCGCGCTCGTACCGCCAGGGCCGAGGCTTCAGCCACGATGTCCATGATGTGGATTGTCAGTCCGGATGTCTGTACTTGTAAGCCTGCCGTACGATTCGGATCTTGCAACTGCGCAACCAGTGTCTTCTCAAGTTTGCGAAGCCTTGGTTCAAGGTCAAGTGTTGAATAGCGCTGTAGCTGAGCGATGATCTGGCCTTCAAATACTCGGCTTATCAAATCCCACAAGGTGGAATCCACCAAGCGCGACAATCTGATGTTTTCCAATATGAGTTGCTCGTTTTGCGTATCTATCACCGGGCTTGCCTGCAGGTAGACGATGCCGATGGTGTCTCTTCGAGCACCGGGTAGTTGTGCATTAAATCCAAGGGCTACGGTAACGTCCTGGGCATTGCCCGACAGCTTAAAAGAGGTGATTGTCACGCTTACCTTACCTGCAGCAGAGTCAGCGCTGTAGGCCCTATCGATAAGGCGCGGTTTTATGAGAGTTTCCAGTTGCGCGTAGCTGGCTCGAAGAATAAGATCGAAATCGGTGCGGCTATCAGCGAAGGTTACTTGTCGCAGCGCAGGCAGGGTCAGTGCCTTGACTGGATGAGCTGTACTCTGCACAACCGTGGTAGCTCCCAGTGCAAAACTGACTCCCAGCTTTTCATTCTCTGTTTGCAAACCTGAAAAGGCGAAGTCGGTGGGCACAATATTCAGATGAAGCTGCTGCGGCTCGGCGTTCTCCTCGGCAGACGGTATATCCAGTGGAAACGTATAGCTGCGCCAGTAGCCTGCTAATTGTTGATTGAAGGCGTCGCAATCTATGGACTCGTTCAACCGGGATTCAAGCGTTGCCAATTGTTTATCCAGCGCATCGTTAACCACCGATTCTAGACTGAAATCCAGTGAGCCTGAATACACAATCGTCGGTTTTTCCAGCCACTCATAGCGCACATCAGTACGAATTTGAGGGCACCAGTCTTCACCCATCCTGACGCTCAGCGCAATGGAGGTTCGGGTGTTTCCCGATACTGCTAAAGAGCTCAGCCCGAGCGCCTTCGCTACGCCTCCTTCCATTCCCACCACCCCGTCAAAGCCTATCGGTGTGCTCAGGTAAACAATTCCCTGATCGCCGGTTACCTGAAGCCTGCCGGGTCGATTGACGGTCAGTTCCCAGTTTGCAGTGCCGCAGGCCTTGATGCCAATAATGCTTTTGCACAAGCGTTTGGATCCAGCCACGGGGTAGCTTGCAGGGAGATGTTCTGCGGCCAGCGCTTCAATGTCTGTGTAACTGACACGCGCTCTCAACGCAAAGGTTCCTGGCCGCTCCTGCGCCAATGTCATGTTCGATTGCTCGCCAGTCTCAGGTCGCTCGGAGATCTGCGAGATTGTTGTATCGCGATTGCATGCCATCAGAGTTATGCAGGCAAATAGCGCGGCTGTAAGCCAGCTCCTTGAAATCGGGTGGGTGCGCAACATCAGCATCGTTTCGTCAATGTCGGAATTTTCCGGTTTGAAAAGCCTGTTTTCTTATTATCGCACTTGAACAGCTTTCAATCCGGTGTTGTGTGCCAGTGGGTTCGTCAACATGGGCGCCCAGCCCCGTTGGCATGCATTTAGATAGACAGGGCAGATGCTCGAAAACCGTCCTTAAAAACGACATCACGACGAATATTCCGAAATCCGGCGCAATTTGAACAATTTAAGGAAATTATCTTATTCAAGAAACATGGATATAAATAAATCTTTATGTGTTTATGCGTACAATACACCGATCAAATTAATTCAGAGAAGCAGTTAATGGCGAACGACTATATTTTTACGTCCGAATCCGTCTCAGAAGGACATCCGGATAAAATGGCGGACCAGATTTCCGATGCGGTGCTGGACGCTATTCTCGAGCAGGACAAAGGCGCTCGCGTTGCTTGCGAGACGATGGTCAAGACGGGCCTTGTTGTCATCGCGGGCGAAATCACCACATCGGCCTGGGTTGATCTGGAAAAGCTGGTACGTGAGACGGTCATGGGCATCGGCTACACTAGCTCTGACGTTGGATTTGATGGTGATACCTGTGCAGTTCTCAACGGTATCGGCAAGCAATCGAGCGATATCGCCCAGGGTGTGGATCAAGCCGAACTAGAGGCGCAAGGCGCAGGCGACCAGGGCCTGATGTTTGGTTATGCAACGAATGAAACCGACGTGCTCATGCCAGCCCCCATTACGCTTGCTCACCGTCTGGTGGAGCAGCAGAGCAAGGTTCGGCGCGACGGTACATTGCCCTGGCTCCGGCCAGACGCAAAAAGCCAGGTCACATTGCGTTATCAGGAAGGTAAGCCTGTTGGTATCGATGCACTGGTGCTGTCCACTCAACACAATCCTGACGTCAAGCTGTCGGACTTGCGTGAAGCAGTTGTTGAACATATTTTCAAGCCTGTATTGCCAGCCGACTGGCTAGCGGCTTGCTCGAATGAATCCATGCACATCAACCCGACGGGCAACTTCGTCATTGGCGGACCTGTGGGCGACTGTGGTCTGACAGGGCGTAAGATCATCGTAGATACCTATGGCGGCATGGCTCGCCACGGTGGTGGCGCGTTCTCTGGTAAAGACCCATCAAAGGTTGATCGTTCTGCCGCCTATGCTGGACGTTATGTTGCTAAAAACATTGTTGCAGCGGGGCTTGCTGATAAATGTGAGATTCAGGTCTCCTACGCCATCGGTGTTGCCGAGCCGACCTCTATTTCGGTTGAGACGTTCGGCACTGGCAAGATCGATGATCGCCGTATAGAGGAGATCGTACGAGACGTTTTCGATCTGCGCCCGTACGGCATTGTCACCATGCTGGACCTTATTCGTCCCATCTACCAACAAACAGCGGCCTATGGTCACTTTGGCCGAGAGCTTCCCGATTTCTCATGGGAGAAAACTGATCGAGCTGATGCCTTGCGTCAAGCAGCAGGCACCAGCTGAAACGAGTGAAGGTGCATTTACACCTGCCACTCAACACCTCACACTTATTCGGAATTTAAAACATGAATGCATCTGCAAACGAAGTTACTGGCGACTACAAAGTCGCTGACATCAGCCTTGCCGATTTCGGCCGTAAAGAGATCGCCATGGCCGAGCACGAGATGCCAGGTCTTATGGCATTGCGTGAAGAATACGCGGGCAAAACGCCATTAGCAGGAGCCCGCATTGCCGGCTGTCTGCACATGACTATTCAAACCGCTGTTCTCATCGAAACACTTGCCGCGCTTGGCGCAGAATTGCGCTGGTCGTCGTGCAATATATTCTCTACTCAGGACCATGCTGCAGCGGCCATTGCGGCAGCTGGTATACCCGTATTCGCCTGGAAAGGCGAGACTGAAGAAGAGGCGGCGTGGTGTATCCATCAGACTATCAAAGGACCCAACGGTTGGGTACCTAACCTGATCCTTGACGACGGTGGCGACCTGACAGTGATGATGCACGAGGACTACCCTGAGCTGCTGGAAGGCGTAAAGGGTCTGTCCGAGGAGACCACCACTGGAGTGCATCGTCTGGTTGAGATGGCGAAGAAAGGTACACTCAAAGTACCGGCTATCAATGTCAACGATTCTGTAACAAAATCGAAGTTCGATAATCTTTATGGCTGCCGCGAGTCATTGCTTGACGGTATCAAGCGTGCAACGGATGTGATGGTAGCCGGTAAAGTTGCGCTCGTACTTGGCTATGGTGATGTGGGTAAAGGCTGTGCACAGGCATTCAGAGGCATGGGTGCCACCGTATGGGTGACAGAGGTGGATCCAATCTGTGCGTTGCAAGCTGCGATGGAAGGCTATCGCGTCGTGACTATGGATGATGTTGCTGATCAGGTTGATATCGTTGTAACTGCGTCTGGTAACGTCAATGTGGTTACACACGATCACATGAAGGTCATGAAGAATGAGTCGATCGTCTGCAACATCGGTCACTTTGATAACGAAATTGACGTAGCCGGATTACGCCAGTACACGTGGGAGAACATCAAGCCACAAGTAGATCAGGTTATCTTCCCGGACGGCAAGCGTATTACCTTGCTTGCGGAAGGCCGTCTGGTCAACCTGGGTTGTGGAACGGGTCACCCAAGTTTTGTCATGTCTGCATCATTTACCAATCAGGTGCTGGCGCAAATTGAATTGTGGGAACGCAGTGATCAGTATTCTGTTGACGTGCACGTACTGCCAAAAGCGCTGGATGAAAAAGTTGCACGTTTGCATCTGCAGAAAATTGGCGCCAAGCTCACTGAGTTGAGCGGCGAGCAAAGCGATTATCTTGGTCTTGCCAAGATGGGCCCTTACAAGCCTGAGCATTATCGTTACTAGATCAGTCAGTCTGCTGATTAGAGGACCAGGAATCCTCGCAAGCCCCGGATGGATCGTTACTCTGGACAACACCATACCGGGGCATTTTTTCGTCCATGGAAAAGAAACAGTCTTTTGCTGCAGGACGGGTTTTGCGGGCGTTATCTCAAAAATGAGCGACTTGTCCATACACTTTCGACTCGCCATGTTTTCTATGTGGCATAGTGATGGGTCTGCGATCGGCGCAGGGTAGGTGCTTAGCGGGGTTGAAGATGTTCAAGTGCTGTCGTCTGGCAATGGTTGTTGGAATTGTCAGTTTGGTTGTCGGGATGAACGTGTCTGCCGAAAAGTGCGGCGACCTGGCTATTGCCAGCATGAACTGGGCTTCTGCCGAATTAAGCGCTGAGGTCGACAAGTTTATTCTAACGGCGGGCTACGGTTGCAACGCAGAGCTTGTCGGTGGCGATATGTTGTCGAACTTCGAGTCAATGACCGAGACTGGCACTCCTGACATCATCCCGGAACTATGGGTAAGTACGATGACAGAGCAACTGCAGGTAGCCTTCACTGACGGGCGTCTGATAATGGCGTCCCAGATTCTGGCCGACGGTGGCGAGGAGGGCTGGTGGATACCACGTTATCTGGCCGATTCGCATCCCGACATCAAAAGCGTGGTAGATGCGCTGGCTCGTCCCGATCTCTTTCCTTTCCCCGACAATGAAGCGCTGGGTGCAATACACAATTGTCCAGTGGGGTGGAATTGCCAAATACCCAACGCCAATCTTTTTCGTGCTTTTGGTGCCGAGGATCTGGGCTTCTCACTGGTTGATACCGGCTCTGCTGCCGGTCTTGACGCATCGATTGCAAAGGCCTACGAAGATGGCGAGGGCTGGTTGGGTTACTACTGGTCACCGACATCCATGTTAGGTCGCTATGAGATGGTGCGGCTGGATATGGGCGAGCACGACCCGTCACAGTGGCACGGTTGCACTGAGGTCGCCGACTGTGCTGACCCTGAAATCAATTCATGGCCTGCTGGCGAAGTGTATACCGTGGTGACGCGTGAATTTGCCAGGGACTTTACCCGCCCGATGAGCTATATCAATAATCGGCAGTGGAGTAATGAGACTGTCAATCAGATGCTTGCCTGGATGGCCGATAACCAGGCTACAGGAGACGACGTGGCGGTTCATTTTCTAAAAAATTATGAGGATATCTGGTCCGACTGGATTCCCTCGGACGTAAAAGCCAGGGTAAAGTCGAAGCTGTAAATTGTACCTTCTGTATAGTACCTCCTGTATGGCACCTGGCATCGAATAGACACGGGAGCACGACTTCCACTGACAACTGACGATCCTGTGAATGATGTATTCGTTGATCATCCCCGCATGGAACGAGGCAGATTTTCTGCCGGTAACACTGGCGTCAATAAATGCTGCCATGCAGCAGCTTGAGGCACAGTCGGCACATCGTGGTGAGCTTATTGTCGTCGACAATAATTCAACGGATGCCACTGCCACGATTGCCGCAGATCTCGGTGCCAAAGTTGTATTTGAAGAGCTTAATCAGATTGCCCGCGCACGTAACCGTGGAGCGCGCGAAGCGTCAGGTGATGCGTTGATATTCCTTGATGCAGATTCTCAATGCACAGCGAAACTGTTAAATCATGTGCTGGATCTGCTGGAAGCCGGTGATACTGTGGGTGGTGGATCCATCATCGAGCCAGACAAACCGATTGCGGGCACGGCGATGCGAGCACTGAAACTGTGGAACCAGCTCGCGATCAAGGGAAAATTGGCTGCCGGCTGTTTTGTCTATTGTCGTACAGATGCCTTTGAGGATGTGGGCGGTTTTAATGTTCGTGTATACGCTGGTGAGGAAATCTATCTGTCTCGTGCTTTGAAGAAGTGGGGGCGCAGGCATTCAAAGCAATTTCATATTGCTGTCTTGTCGCCGGTCATAACATCAGTGCGCAAACTGGAATGGTACACACCGGCACAAATTCTCCGGCAAGCGCTCGTGGTTCTGATTCCGGGCGCTGTATATTCCAAACGGTTTTGCAAAACGTGGTATGACTCGGGTTCGCGCGACAAGTAATAAGGTTTGCTGTTGTTGCAAAAAGCTAGTAGATGCAGGTTGAACTCTTAATATCTGGTTTGTCTTCCTGTGAATACCCTGCGCATCGTCAACATCAGACTGAGAGCGCATAAGCTCAGGCAGCCAAACGTACCACCACCACTTGCGGCTGCTATTGCCGGTGTTGGCAGTGCAGCAGAATCAACAACATATGTATTCTCAGCATCGGCGATGTCGGTTGGTACAGTGCCCGTGGCGTTACTTGCACTGGAAGCTTGCGCTGGTCCAACATCGGTGATTGTGTGTGGTGGGCCGGCTGCGTTGGCACCATCAGCGTCGGCCTGTGCTTGCGCATTTGGCTCATCCTGAGAAGCCTGTTCGACAGTATTTGCATCGGCCTGTGCCTGGGCGTCAGCGGCATCCTGAGAAACCTGTTCGGCAGCATCCGCATCAGCTTGTGCTTGCGCATCGGCTTCATCCTGAGCTGCTTGTTCAGCCGCATCTGAATTAGCCTGTGCCAGGGCATCAGCCTCATCCTGAGCTGCTGCCTGCTCGGCCACATCGGCATCAGCCTGTGCTTGCGCAGCAGCTTCATCCTGAGCTGCCCGTTCGGCCGCATCGGCATCAGCCTGTGCTTGTGCATCGGCTTCATCCTGAGCTGCCCGTTCGGCCGCATCAGCATCAGCCTGTGCTTGTGTATCGGCTACATCCTGAGCTGCCCGTTCGGCCGCATCAGCATCAGCCTGTGCTTGCGCATCGGCCGCATCCTGTGCTTGCGCATCGGCAGCATCCTGAGCTATCTGTTCCGCAGCTTCAGCATCTGCTTTCGCTTGCCGGTCGAGATTGTCGGTTTCTGTATTGATCAAACTGGCTAATGTAAATGAATCAGGAACGAGCCCTGCAATATCCTTGAAATAGCAGTCGGCCTGTTTACCGGTAAAGGTACAGAACAGCGAACCCGGATTTGCATTTTGCGAAGCCGTGTAGATCGACGCAAACCAGTCACCACCGTGGCGTTGCGGTCTTGGCTGTCGTCCGCCGAGACCAGAGACAATGGATATTGAGCTACCCGGACCTATATCCATATAGTTGTTGTTATGAATAACCTGTTTGTTTTGAAAATCACTCATTAAATAGGTGCGCGAATAAGAGTGTTCGTGGCCTGCTATTGCTATGCCACCTTGCGCCAGACAGTTTTGATAGACCCCCCATCCGGTCGAATCTCCTTTGCCACCAACCTGCATATCTCGCATGTTCTTGTGCCAACTGCAGATGCGCCAGTTGCTGTCATCAGAACTGAGCTTCTCGGTGATGTAGTCAGCGTAGTTGTCATTGCCGTTTATCCCGTCGACTTCCACGATTCCCGGTGCTACCTGTACCACCCCAATATTCTTGTACGTGCAGTACGCTTTGACGCTGACCTCACCTTCGCAATTGATATCGTTCACTCGCCCCAGTTTATCTTTTTGCCATTGATGGTAACGAGGCCATTCATAGTTCTCGTGATTGCCAACGACCATCAGCACCGGAAAATTCTCGCCCAGGATACTGTCGATATTGTCGATCCACTGACTGGCCGTGTCTGGGTCGTAACCAAGATCCCCTTGAATCAATAACAAATCAGTACCTTCATCCCTGATCAGTTCCAGCACGCTGCGGGCGCCAGAGCCCACACCCTGATCGCCGATGAAGGCGACTTTTACCTCTTCAGCGAGAACCTCGGCAGATGCTGACACACACAGGCAAAAATAGAGGAGGGCGGCTGAGCGGCAGGACCAGGGGCGGATAACAGATCTGACAGCGGTCAACATAGAAATTCTCATAGGCGAGGAGATTACGCTATTGACAATCGAGTATGAATGAACTGGGGCATGGCGAACATAAATTATTGTTAATGTTCGCACGCACTGGCGGGAGCTCAGTACACGAGACTATCACTGCTTGTCTGATCCGGTGAGACGTCACTTTCAATTCAGACAGAACGAGCCTGGACCGGCTTAAGCTGATCGGTCTTAGTGTGATTAAACAGTATTTCAGGTATGCAGAAGATGCTGCAAATCCATTAGGAGAGACGTACTCCAGACAAGCGTCAAATATCAGGCATGCATGTTTTCAGGATATACCCGCTCCGCCTTGGCATCAATAAGCCGCGGCGGAGCCGGGAAGCAGCAACTACTCAGGTGCTTGCAATACGCCGCGCTTACGCAGTTCAGCCACCACTCTTTCAGCTGACTGTTCTGCGCTTAATGCGGAAGTATCGATGAGGATTTCGGGTTGTTCCGGTGCCTCGTACGGCGAATCGATACCCGTAAAGTTGGATAGCTCTCCACGACGTGCCTTCTTATACAGGCCCTTGGGGTCACGATCCTCCGCAACGCGTAACGGTGTATCTACATGCACCTCGATAAACTCACCTTTACCAACCAGTGATCTTGCCAGTGCCCGCTCTGAGCGGAATGGCGAGATGAAAGCAGTCAGTACGATAAGACCTGAATCCACCATAAGGCCTGCAACTTCACCGATACGACGAATGTTTTCGACACGGTCAGCATCGGTGAAACCCAGATCGCGATTCAGGCCATGACGAACGTTATCACCATCCAGTAAATACGTATGGTGACCTTTCGCGTTGAGTTGCTTCTCTACCAGGTTGGCTACCGTACTCTTGCCCGCACCCGACAAACCTGTAAACCAGACAACGGCAGGTTTCTGATTCTTCATGCGCGCACGCACGCTTTTGTCTACATCGGTCGCTTGCAGATGGATATTGTCTGCGCGACGTAACGAGAAGTTGAGCATGCCCGCGCCGACCGTGGAATTGTTCATCCTGTCTATCAGGATAAAGCCACCCATGTCCCGGTTATCCTTGTAACTGTCAAAGGCAATCGGTTGATCGGTGCTGATATTGCACACACCGATGGCGTTGAGTTCCAGTTGCGTGGCAGCGCTATGTTCCAGCGTATTCACGTTCACTTGATGCTTGATGGTTGTGATTGTAGCGTTCACCGTACGCGTACCCATCTTCAGCAGATAAGGGCGACCGGATAACAACGGCTCGTCATCCATCCAGACAATGGTTGTTTCAAATTGATCGGCAACGCTTGCCGGTGCTTCTGACTTGGAGATGACATCACCTCGGGAGGCATCAATTTCATCAGCGAGGGTAAGCGTCACCGACTGGCCCACATAGGCGGTGTCCAGATCCCCATCCATGCTGACAACCCGTGCGATGGTACTGGTACGTCCGGAAGGTTGAATACGAATGTCATCGCCGGGGGAGACGCTACCACCGGCAATGGTGCCTGCATAGCCGCGAAAATCCAGCGATGGGCGGTTTACCCATTGTACCGGCATCCGGAAGGGTTTTTCACGCATCAGCTCATTGTCGATCTTTACCGTTTCCAGCCATGACAGCAATGTGGTGCCGTGATACCACGTCATGTTGTTGCTAGGCTCTGTGATGTTGTCACCTGCCAGTGCCGATATCGGAATGGCCGTGATGTTTTCAATACCTAAAGAATTGGCAAAATCGTTGTAGTCTTCAGTTATTTTTGTAAATACAGTTTCATCGTAGTCCATGAGATCCATTTTGTTGACTGCAAGCACCACATTACGGATGCCCAGCAGCGACACAAGATAGCTATGCCTGCGCGTCTGTGTAAGTAGTCCATAACGTGCATCGCACAAGATAACCGCCACATCGGCGGTAGATGCGCCAGTCACCATATTGCGCGTATATTGTTCGTGGCCCGGTGTATCGGCAACAATGAATTTACGGCTATCCGTGGAGAAAAACCGATAGGCAACATCGATGGTAATGCCTTGCTCACGTTCGGCGGCCAGGCCATCAACCAGCAGGGCAAAGTCGATATTCTTGCCTTGTGTGCCGAATTTTTTCGAATCGGCCGTGACTGTATCCAGTTGATCTTCAAACAAGGTTTTGGATTCGTATAGCAGCCTGCCTATCAGGGTGCTTTTGCCATCATCCACGCTACCGCATGTAATGAAGCGCAACAGGCTCTTGTGCTCATGTCGCTCAAGGTAGGCGCCAATATCGTTTGCTATTAGGTCGTCGCTGATCGCTTGCATTAGAAGTAGCCCTCTTGTTTTTTCTTTTCCATTGAAGCCGCAGAATCGTGATCTATCATGCGCCCCTGACGCTCTGATGTACGTGTCAGTAGCATCTCCTGAATAATCTCTTCAAGTGTCGTGGCCGTTGATTCCACAGCCCCTGTGAGGGGATAGCAGCCCAGGGTACGAAAACGTACGCTGCGCATCTCTGGTACCTCGCCTTCATTAAGCGGCATACGATCATCGTCAACCATGATAAGCGTACCGTCACGCTCGACGACTGGGCGCTCGGCCGCCAGATACAACGGGACAATGGGTATGTCCTCTTTATAAATGTACTGCCAGATATCGAGCTCGGTCCAGTTGGATAATGGGAAAACCCGGATGGACTCATCTCGCTGCTTGCGTGCGTTATAAAGTTTCCAAAGCTCGGGTCGCTGGTTTTTTGCATCCCATCGGTGCTGTGCACTTCTAAAGGAGAATACCCGCTCCTTTGCACGAGACTTCTCTTCATCGCGTCGTGCTCCACCAAAGGCGAAATCAAAACGATGTTTGTCCAGGGCCTGTTTCAATCCCTGGGTTTTCATGATATCGGTATGCAGCGACGAGCCATGGGTAAACGGGTTAACGTTCTGATCAATGCCTTCCTGATTGACGTGGCGCAGAAGTTCAAGACCGTACTTTTCGACAATGGCCTCGCGAAATTCATACATCGCCTTGAACTTCCACGTGGTATCAACGTGAAGCAGCGGGAACGGTGGGACGGCAGGGTAGAACGCCTTCAATGCCAGATGTAACATCACCGCGCTGTCTTTACCGACGGAGTAGAGCATCACAGGGTTTTCAGCCTCTGCTACCACCTCGCGCATGATATGGATGCTTTCAGCTTCCAGTCGTTGCAGATGGGTCAGGGTGCCCGCCTTGTTGACGGGCTCTTGCCCTTTTGTGGCATCAGGAGTTTCAGTCATAAGTACACCATTTTCAGGATTGATAGAGGGGGCGTTGATGGATTCATCAACGCATAGGAATCGGGTATGAGTGTCGGCTAGCCATTGGGCGAGAATGCCGATGCGTGGTAACTGGCTGTTGGAGAACACCAGTGCTGGTGGCTGCTCGAACAGCATGGACAAGGTGTCGAGAAATCTGCGGAAGTGTTGCGCCTGAGCCTGGTCCTCAACCAGGCACCAGTGCGCTCGACCACGAAGATCATGGGCATATATCTGCGTGTGCCCGCTGGCAAGCCTGCGACTACCTAACCACATCACTTGCAAGCTGCTGCGCCGGGCGCGGTTGGCAAAGCGTTCATGCCGATCCAGCCATTGCTCGCTGTGTTTGCTACTCGACTTGAGCGCGTTGTTGCGCAGACGCGTATACCGATTCTCGGGTTGCAGATCCCATTTATTTAAAAGCGCCAATTGCGCAGAGCGGCTACGTGGGTGGCCCTGTATTTGCAACCACGAAGCGAAGCGCTCGACGTTCATCAGAGGGGCCTCCTGCTGAACATCGCTGGTGCGAGTACGCAGCAGGGTGTGCTTGATCAATTGCTGACGCAGTCCCGCAAGCTCCGTATTTGTCTGTTCTGCAGTGCGTCGCGGTCGGCCCCGGCTGGCAACATCAACGAAGCCCCAGCCACCTTTGTGAAAGGCTTTAACGGCGGCGATGATCGTTGGCGCGCTCAAGCAGACAGCAAATTGCGTATCTGAAAGGCTGACACCATCCAGCCTCATCCGCACAGCCTTACGCCTGCGGGCGTTCAGCTCGGCGATAGACAGTTTGGATGGCAGGATGGTTGACACGTTGCGGTGGTGGTCTTTGGGCTAGGGCGGCCACATTGTCGTACACGTATCGGGCCAATGTCAGCATAAAAATGTTTAATGTATGTATTTTTAGAGTAATTTAATATTTAATGCGTACAGTCGGTGCTGGTTTTATGCCAAAGCAGCCACAAGCTTCGGGTAAGGGCGCTTGTCTATAGCCGCAACTTCCGCGACGCGAATCTCTACCGCGCAGCCGCTCGAGTGCGTATAATTCCGACTTTGAGTCACTTCCCCTAGAGTTATGACACGCAAGGTTTTCATCAAGACGCATGGTTGTCAGATGAACGAGTACGACTCAGCAAAAATGCTGGACGTTCTGTCTGAAACTGGGCCTGTGGAAGCGACTGATAATCCTGCCGAGGCGGATGTTCTGCTGCTAAATACCTGTTCGATCCGCGAAAAAGCCCAAGAGAAAGTTTTCTCCGAGCTGGGTCGCTGGCGCCCACTCAAAGAGGCGCGAGAAGGTGTAGTCATTGGTGTGGGTGGCTGTGTTGCAAGTCAGGAAGGTGAAGCTATCAACCAGCGTGCGCCTTTCGTAGACGTGGTGTTTGGTCCACAAACGCTGCACCGCCTGCCGGACCTGATTAAGCAAAGTCGTGAAAACAATGGATCAGTGGTCGATATCAGCTTCCCCGAGATTGAAAAATTTGACTGCTTGCCCGAGCCCAGGGCCGACGGTCCGTCAGCGTTCGTATCCATCATCGAGGGATGCAGCAAATACTGCAGTTTTTGTGTGGTGCCCTACACCCGCGGAGAAGAGATCAGTCGCCCGTTGGATGACGTTATTGATGAGTGCATGGCATTGGCAGACCAAGGTGTTCGCGAAATACATCTGCTGGGACAGAATGTCAATTCCTACCGTGGCGGCATGCACGAGGGCGGTACAGCTGATCTTGCATTGCTCGTGCGTTACGTTGCGGCCATCGATGGGGTAGAGCGAATCCGTTTTACGACCTCTCATCCGGTGGAGTTCAGCGATGCGTTGATAGAGGCTTATGCAACGGTTCCCGAGCTGGTCAGTTTTCTTCATCTGCCGGTGCAAAGCGGTTCGGACAGAATACTGGCCGCCATGAAACGGGGGCATACCGCTATCGAATACAAATCCAAAATACGCAAACTGATGCTGGCGCGGCCAGAATTGACATTGTCTTCGGATTTTATTGTCGGTTTTCCCGGTGAGACAGATAAGGACTTTGAAGACACCATGCAGTTGATAGAAACCATGGGGTTCGACCACTCCTACAGTTTCATCTACAGCGCAAGGCCTGGCACTCCGGCTGCATCGTTGTCTGATGACACACCAATGAGTGTAAAAAAAGAGCGACTGGCACGTTTGCAGGCCCGGATTACAAAGCAGGCGGCAGCAATTAGCGCCTCTATGGTCGGTAGCGTGCAGCGTGTTCTGGTGGATCGTCCTTCACGCAAAGATCCTGAGCAGATGAGCGGGCGCACTGAAAACAATCGTGTAGTGAATTTTTCAGCTGACCGTTCATTGATCGGCCAGTTTGCCGAGGTGCTCATTACCGAGGCATTGCCTAATTCATTGCGCGGCCAGCTGGTCGAATCTACACAAATTACGGATACTGCATGTCTCGTTTAGAGTTTCAGGTTGGGCCTGCCGACAACGATCGGCTGGCAAGATTGTGTGGTCAGTTTGATGAACACTTGAAACAGATAGAAAAGCGTCTTGATGTGCAAATCAGCCATCGTGGCGATCACTTTTCGGTAGAGGGCGATGAGGCCGCCAGCGATAGCGCACGAGCGCTTATCAATCATTTATACGCCATTACCGAAAACCAGACCCTTGCCCCCGAGGAGGTGCATCTGTCTTTGCAGGAATCCGGACTTGAATCTATCCAGGCACAAGCGCCCGCCGCGCCGCGTAACAACGCGATCATTAAAACACGCCGTTCCACTATTCAATGTCGTGGACCGCGGCAAGTGGATTATGTCAACAGCATAAAGCAGCGTGATCTTACTTTCGGTATCGGGCCTGCTGGCACAGGTAAAACGTTTCTGGCAGTAGCGGCCGCGGTCGAGGCATTGGAGTCGGATCAGGTGCAGCGTCTGGTGCTGGTGCGTCCAGCGGTAGAGGCCGGTGAGCGCCTGGGATTTCTACCAGGCGACATGATGCAAAAAGTGGATCCCTATCTACGTCCCATATACGATGCTCTGTACGAGTTCCTGGGGATAGAACGCGTGGGCAAACTGGTGGAGCGCAACGTGATAGAAATTGCACCACTAGCTTATATGCGGGGCCGGACCCTCAATCATTCATGCATTATCATGGATGAGGCGCAGAACACCACCGTGGAACAAATGAAGATGTTTCTGACGCGAATAGGATTTGGATCAAAAGCGATCGTCACCGGTGACATTTCACAGGTTGACTTGCCCAAGCATCAGCTCTCAGGTCTAAAGCATGTACAAGGTGTTCTGCAAGGGGTCGATGGACTTGGTTTTTGCGAATTTACTGCCTCGGATGTAGTCAGGCATCCGCTTGTACAGCGCATCGTTGCAGCCTATGAAGCAATAGAAAGCGAGCAGAACACACGCTCATGATGGGTACCCCGAGTGATCTATGTTCGAACTGACTATCATGCTTGCAGGGGATGAGTGTGAATCGCATTGCCCATTGGGTGCGGCCGGTATCAAAACGCATTGTGAGCGCACAATCGATCAACAGACAAGCCTTGATATCAATGCAGTGGACCAGATCGAGATGTCTGTGAAGTTGCTGGATACTGAGTCCATGCGGGCGCTAAACCATCGATATCGTGATAAGGATAGTGCCACCAATGTGTTGAGCTTCGAGTCTGTGATTCCTGTGTTGACAGATGAGCACGATCAAAGGTTTCTGGTGTTAGGGGATCTGGTCTTGTGTCCTGACGTCATCGCCTGCGAGGCGATCGCGCAAGGTAAAAACGAGTTTGCGCACTGGGCGCACATGATCGTTCATGGTACGTTGCACTTATGTGGCTATGATCATCTCGATCCTGACGATGCCACGGAGATGGAAAACCTGGAAATTCAGATACTGTCCGGCTGTGATGTTGCTAACCCCTACCTGACCCGGCCTGTTCAATGAGCGATGACACACAGGAAAACGGTGGTAGCCGATCCTTGATGGATCGATTGGTTTCCGCTATTGGTGGTGAGCCCCGTGATCGCGATGAGCTGCTTGAGCTTCTGCGTGATGCGCAGGCGCGAGATATCTTCGATGCCGATACCCTGCAGATGGTTGAGGGCGTGTTTCAGGTGGTCGAGATGCGCGTGCGCGATATCATGATACCCCGCGGTCAGATGAAGGTCGTGGAAAGTGATATGCCTCTGGATGAGATCCTGCAAGTGGTCATCGAATCAGGACATTCACGCTTTCCTGTTATCAACGAAAACAAGGACGACGTGATCGGCGTGCTATTGGTCAAGGACCTGCTGCGCTTTTCAAATGCAGGTTCGCAGCAAACCTTTCGTCTTGAAAACATCATGCGCAAGGTTACGTTCACGCCAGATACCAAGCGTCTCAACGTTCTTCTCAAGGAATTCAGAGACGATCGCAATCACATGGCGATAGTGCTGGATGAGTATGGCGGTGTGGATGGCCTGGTGACAATTGAAGATGTACTGGAGGAGATTGTTGGTGAGATTGATGACGAGCACGATTCGGATACCGAGGAAGACGTCGATATTCGCGACAATGGAGACGGGCTGTATACCGTTCGCGCGTTGACGCCCATCGATGAATTCAATCAGACTCTGGGTACGCAATTCAGCGACGAGGATTTCGATACCATCGGTGGTTTACTGATGCAGCACATCGGTCACATGCCCAAGACCGGGGAGACGGCGACTATTGAAAATTGCGAGTTTCGCGTGACCTCGGCAGATTCAAGACGACTACACCAGATGCAGGTCATCTGCAACGAAACTGACTAGCGATATTCAGCCCATCCGGGCAGTGACCTATGAATACACCTGTACTTGCTCCCTGGATAGCGTGGATTGTTGCGATATGCAGCGGACTGATTCTGCCATTGTCATTTGCGCCAACACAGTGGTGGCAGATGGCGGTGGTGACCCTGACCATACTCTATCTGCTGATCCAGAAACTTGGCGTTCGTCAAGCGCTGTTAATTGGCTGGCTTTTCGGGCTTGGGTACTTTGGTATCGGGGTGCACTGGATTTATCACAGTCTGCATCTTTTTGGTGCTGCCATCGCCCCTTTGGCTGCGGCGCTAACATTCGTATTTATCCTGGTGATGACAGTGTTTCCCGCGCTGTGCTGTGGACTATGGGTGTGGTTGCGTATACCTGACAGACCCGTTATCAACGCTATCGTTTTCGCATCGCTATGGGTGCTGCTCGAACTGGCGCGCGGCAAGATCATGGGCGGATTTCCATGGATACTCATCGGTTATAGTCAAACAAGCGGCCCTGTCGGACACCTTGCACCTTTCATTGGCGCTTATGGTCTAAGCCTGTTAATTGTTCTGGCCAGCGCCTTGATAGTTGTCGTTATATTCGGCCACCAGAGATCGCGACTGTTCGCATTTGCGCTACTGGTCACTTTGTTGTTAACAAGTCTGGTTTTAAAGGGTCTGGAATTCTCTACCCCTCAAGGTGATCCCTTGAAGGTGCGTCTGGTTCAAGGCAACATTCCTCAGGCCATGAAATTCTCTGCAGAGCGCCTCGACAGGGCCTTGCAACTCTACACCGGCATGACCACCAAAGAGCCGCTTGACAACATTGACCTTGTCGTATGGCCGGAGACGGCCGTGCCCACTTATTACGATCGGGTTGAACAATGGATGGAGCCGTTTGCCGCCTCCATGGATGCACAGGGTGTGGATGTACTGACAGGTGTGTTCATCAAGGAGGGGGATGATGTCTATAACTCGGTGAAACAGATAGGCGGGCAGCAAGCAGTCTATCGCAAGCGGCGACTGGTGCCCTTTGGTGAATACATGCCATTACGCTTCATACTGGATTTTGCCGCAAAATTTATCGACATACCAATGTCCGATCTGTCGGCCGGATCAGGGCCGCATGTGCCTATCGAGTTGCAGGGCACAGCGGTAGGTGTCTCTATCTGTTATGAGGATGTATACGGCGAAGACATGCGCGCGCTGGTTCCCGCCTCGAACGTGCTGGTAAATGTATCCAACGATGCCTGGTTCGGGAATTCGGCAGCGCCGCATCAACACGAAGAAAAAGCGCGAATGCGTGCAAGAGAACTTGAACGTCCTTTAGTCAGGGTGACTAATACGGGCGTCTCGTCCGCCATTGATTACCGTGGCAATATCCTTGGCAGGATAAGCCACGATACCAAGGGTATTCTGGATGTTCAAGTACAGCCGCGTGATGGCACCACGTTATACGCGCGCACCGGAAACTGGCTGGTTTTTCTGCTGTCTTTTTTCATTGTCATCATGGTCGGCGTCTGGGGCAGATCAAAGCGCGCCTGAACGAAATACTCTTCAGACCCATTCATTGGCGGTGCTCGGACAAAGGGTGCTCTTACAAAGAGTGCTCTTACAAAGGGTGCTCTTACAAAGGATGCTCGTACAAAGGATGCTCGTACAAAGAATGGCATTACCGTTCGTTTATACTGTTACATGTTACGCCTTGGCCACTTTGTGCGTGTATGATGTAAGCCATATTACTTACATAGCGCTGTAAGTGCTTGTTCAGTAACAAAAGTATTACCCATTCAAGGTTATTTATAACCCTGCCCCAGCGTCAATTGCAACGTCTACAAGACGATGGGAAACGGGCGATTGACACTAACAGTAACAAAGGAAGTCGTGAGGCAGGGAACTATGGGCATACACACAGCACTTCACCAGGTACACCTTGATAACGCAGCCAAGCTTGTCAATTTTTCGGGCTTCTGCATGCCGCTGCACTTCGGCTCGTTGCTCAGTGAACATCAAGCAGTGCGCGATTCCGCCGGCCTGTTCGATATCTCGCACATGAGTGTTCTCGATGTGCATGGGAGTCACGCAACACACTGGTTGCGCATCATGCTCAGCAACGATGTTGCAAAGCTGGACGACGGCAAAGCCATGTACACCTGCCTGTGCCTGGAGAGCGGTGGCGTCATCGACGATCTTATGGTGTTCAAACTCAATGAAAACCATTACAGACTTTACCTTGACGCTGCTCGACGAGAGAAAGATCTTGCCTGGATGAATGCCCATCTAACGCGCAATGTCGAGATTACCGAAGTATCCGGTAATGCAATAATCGCCGTCCAGGGCCCAGACTCCGTAAACATGGCAAGCGCAGCCTTTGGGTCAATGGGCTTGTCGCGCACCCTGACCGATATGCCAAGATTTACAGCCTTCGCTGACGGTGACTGGTTTGTTGCTCGTACCGGCTATACCGGTGAGGACGGACTTGAAATCACTTTGCCAGCCAATCAGGTGGTCGACCTATGGAAGGCCCTCGCTGCGCAGGGCGCGGTACCTGCAGGATTGGGCGCTCGGGATACCTTGCGCCTGGAAGCAGGCTTCGGTCTGTACGGTCAGGATATAGACGAGGCGCATTCACCAGCAGAGTCAGGACTGGCTCACACCATCGATATCAACGATGATGACAGGCTGTTTTTTGGGCGCGATGTGCTGGAAGATCACAAGCGTTTTGGTGGCCAATACTTCCAGATTGGCCTTACGCTGGCAGGCGACGGTATGCTGAGACGGGGTGCCGGGGTGCAACTGGCAGGACAAAGTATCGGAGAAATTACCTCCGGCAGTTTCAGCCCAACACGGGCATCCTCGGTTGGATTGGCAAGAGTTAGTCGCAAGTTCGATGGTGGTTGTGACGTGCAGGTGCTTCAAAACCTGCAACCCGCTCATATTACTTCGGTGCCTTTTGTTCCACACGGGCTGGCGCGAGAGTAGAATAGGCCGCAACTTTAGCGGAGACAACAGTATGGACATTCCTGGCGATCTTAAATTTGCGCCTAGTCACGAGTGGGTAAGGGTTGAGGACGACGGTACAATTACGGTCGGTATCAGTAATCATGCTCAGGAACAGCTGGGCGATCTGGTATTTGTAGAAACCCCCGAAATCGACCATCAGTGCGAAGCTGAGGAAGGCATAGCGGTTGTAGAGTCGGTAAAGGCGGCCTCTGATATCTACGCACCTGTTGCTGGCAAAATAACCGATACCAATCCTGCTTTGGCCGATAGCCCGGAACTGGTTAATTCCGATCCCTACGGCGACGGCTGGATATTCAAGTTAGCGCCTGATGAAATTGACGACATTGACAACCTGATGAACCCTGACGACTACGAAGCGTTCGCAGAAGCTGCCGAATAGAGCGCAAGGTTCAGATTATGTTCAGCCTGATGCCGATAAAGTACAGACCTACGCATTCAAACGGACGAAAGCAAGATGACTGTAAACTATCGTATTTTTCTGGCGACCATCACTGCCATGGCACTATCGAATATTACGGCTGCTCAGGCCAGTAATTACCTGGCGATTGATGCCTCATCGGTAACAGTCACCAATACTGTGGAAGATGACATCAATCCGCGCGGTTTTCGTGCACGCCTTGGCGTTAGAGTCAGCGAGGTTTTTGACCTTGAGGCACATTTTGGAAGTGCCACTGATGATGAAACGGAGGCCTACGATGAGCTCAATGCCACGTATATGGGTCTCTATCTCAAAGGCTATCTTCCTGTTGGTCAGCGCAGCGCGTTGTTTGCGCTAGCAGGTGGCGCGTCGGTAGAGCTTACACAAACACTGGCAGACGGTAAATTCTCGGATGACCGATCCGGTTTCTCCTACGGGTTCGGTTTGGAGACCGAATTATCACGCGCCCTTGATTTGTCTGCGGACTACACACGTTATTCGCTGGACGATGAAAACTTCTCTGACGTATCTGCCGTGAATATCGGTCTTAAATGGTACTTCTAGATTTGGTCATCGCTTTGCAAATTTTATTTCAAATCGCAAATTCACGCATGGCCTGATAATAAGGTCGGCAAATATCAGCGACACGCAACTGCTGAGAATCAAGCACAGCTTGTTGTTGTCGTGGTGCAACAAAACCTGTGGATTGATTGACTGCATCGTACCAGTGAGACCCCCAAATGCCATCGCTACTTCGCGAACCTGATGGCCAGCTCAGCATGCATTCATCAAAGGGTAAACCTAGCCCTGAACAAATCTGCTTTAGCTGTGCCGCAGGATCTTCAAGAAAGCGCCGACTATCTATCACCATGGGCCGCTGGCCTGAGCGACTACTGATAAGATCGAACAGAGCAGCTTGTTGTAAGTAGCCCAGATCACTGGCCGTGAGAGCCTCTCGTTTGATAGCGTAGGAGGCAACAACAGGCTCGGGATTGCGGATTAAAAAAACATGGTCTAGTGCATCAAGCCAGTCAATGGAGAAGTGTTCCATCCAGTGCGTGCTGATGTGCTTCTGATAGACAATACCCTTATCAGGTAGCTCAGTGATGTTCTCAACCACCGTTCGCCAGTCGGTTTCACCACCACTGATTATCTCATCTCGCATGGGGTGATCCAGGCCGGTATGCGACAAAAAATGCGCATAGAATGGTTCATCGATCACCACCGTATCCGCACGGTTCTCCCATGCCCGCATCATGGCCGTGGAGATATTCCTCGGCCCTGACCACATGGCGATACATCTACCGCTCATCATGTTTTCACTGTCGCAAGCAGGTTTTAGCTCTTTGCGGCAATAGCTGCGAACGCCGACTTTGCAGCTTCTATAGTTTGCGCGATATCTTCTGCGCTATGGGCTGCGCTGGAAAATCCGGCTTCAAATGCCGAAGGCGCAAGGTAGACACCAGCATCAAGCATGTGATGAAAGAACTGCTTGAAGTGTTCATTGTTACAAGCCATGACATCGTCAAATCCTGTGACCTTTGACGATTGTGAGAAAAAGAAGCCGAACATCCCGCCGGCATGGGCAACGCAGAACGGTACGCCTGCAGAATCTGCTGCCGCCTGTAGACCCTCTAGCAAACCTCCTGTCTTGGTATGCAATTCGTCATGAAATCCCGGCGCCTGTAATAACTGGAGTGTCTTGATTCCTGCGCTCATGGCGATAGGATTGCCTGATAGAGTGCCGGCCTGGTACACAGGGCCAACCGGTGCGATCTGTTGCATGATTTCTCGCCTGCCGCCAAAGGCTCCTACCGGCATGCCACCACCGATGACTTTTCCCAGCGTGGTGATATCGGGTATGACGTTATAGCGTTGTTGTGCGCCACCTAATGCCACACGAAATCCTGTCATCACCTCATCAAAAATCAGAACAGTTCCATGCTTTGTACAAAGCGTGCGCAGAGTTTCCAGATAGCCCGGCAACGGCTCGATAAAGTTCATATTGCCCGCAATGGGTTCGACGATAATACACGCCAGGGTATCGCCACGCTCAGCGAACAAAGCGCGTACCGCCTCCTCATCATTGAATGGCAGCGTAAGCGTATGTTTGGCAAAGTCTGCCGGTATGCCCGGTGAACTGGGCACGCCCAGCGTCAAGGCACCAGAGCCTGCTTTGACAAGTAATGCATCAGAGTGTCCGTGGTAGCAGCCTTCAAATTTGAGAATGTCATCGCGACCGGTATAGCCACGCGCCAGCCTGATTGCACTCATCGTGGCCTCAGTACCTGAACTGCACATGCGTACCGATTCGATAGACGGCACGATGTCACAGATGAGCTCTGCCATTTGCACTTCAAGCTCGGTGGGTGCGCCAAAGCTTAGACCATGTTCGGCCGCTACTTGCACGGCTGCAATGACTTCGGGGTGCGCATGGCCCAGCAACATGGGTCCCCAGGAGCCAATGTAGTCGATGTATTTCTTTTGTTCGGTATCAAATATATAGGCACCGGTGGCTCTTGCGATAAAGCGCGGAGTGCCGCCAACGCTTCCAAATGCACGCACCGGTGAATTGACGCCACCGGGAATGACTTTCTGCGCACGCTCGAACAGCTTAGTGGCGGCGTTAGGTTGGCTGGGACTGAGAGTAGCTGACACGATAGGCTCCGGAATCTGGAAAGAGTGACGTTAAACGGTAGGGTAGAGTTATCAGGCACCATATTACGGCAGACGCGTTCTGTAAATGCCACAATAGCGATACAGAATAATACTGACGCACAAGGTGAGCAGCTTGGAATTCAAGAAATATTTATGCAGTGTGTGTGGGCTTATCTATGATGAGGCGAAAGGATGGCCTGATGAAGGGCTAAAGCCCGGCACACGCTGGAGTGATGTACCGTTAAACTGGTGCTGTCCGGATTGTGGCGCCATCAAAGATGATTTTGACATGGTGGAAATATAAATGAACCAGCCTGGCACAACCCTTACACAATACATCATCAATGAAGGTCCTCTGCACACAGAATCCGATGGTGCGTTCACGGCTCTGATAAACGATGTTGCTTCTGCCTGTAAAAGGCTTTCCAATCTGGTCAGGCTCGGCGAGCTGGCAGGGGTACTGGGAGCAGCCGGTCAGGAAAATGTGCAGGGTGAGGATCAGAAAAAACTCGATATCATAGCCAACGAGGTGTTCATCGAAGCCATGCAGCAGTCGGGCTTGCTGGCCGGTGTGGCCTCGGAAGAGATGGATGCTCACTATCCTATCCCCGAGCAGTATGCCCGCGGCGACTATCTACTGGCCTTTGATCCATTGGACGGGTCCAGCAACATCGATGTCAATGGTGCTACTGGCACGATTTTCTCCATCACCAGGCATGCGGGAAATGCAGCGCCCACCGACACAGATTTTCTCAAGACCGGCCGTGAGCAAATCTGCGCCGGCTATTGTCTGTACAGCTCTGCCTCCATGCTGGTTATTACCACGGGGCAGGGTGTGGCCGGGTTTACTCTGGACAATAGCATTGGTGAATTCATTCTGTCCCATCCGGATATGAAGGTACCTGCAAGCACCAGTGAGTACGCTATCAACTCGGCCTATACCCGTCATTGGCTGGCACCTGAAAAACGCTACATTGAAGAATGTAACGCGGGTAAGGAAGGGCCACGTGGGCGCAACTTCAACATGCGTTGGGCAGGTTCGATGGTTGGGGATATTCATCGTATTCTGTGCCGCGGTGGAGTCTTCATGTACCCCATGGATGCGCGTCTTCAAGCCGAAGGTAAGGCTGGCAAATTGCGTCTGCTGTACGAAGCTAACCCGATGGGCATGCTGATCGAACAAGCTGGAGGTCTGGCACATACCGGTACTAAGACCATTCTGGATATTCAACCGGATGAGCTGCATCAACGCGTACCGGTTCTTATGGGATCCTCAGAGGAAGTGGAGCGTCTGGTGTCTTACCACAAGGGCTGAACATGGCAACGCAGCAGCCGTTTTGGCAGATCAAGAAACTCCATGAGATGGACGATACCGAATGGGAATCGCTCTGTGACGGCTGCGGCAGATGCTGCATGAACAAACTGGAAGACGAAGACACCGGGGATATACTCTTTACGCGAGTGTCATGCAAGTTGCTGGATACCGAAACCTGTCAGTGCTCCAACTACGCGAATCGATTCAAGCATGTGCCGGATTGTCTGACTGTCAAACCACTGGATGCACAAAAACTATCGTGGCTACCGGCAAGCTGTGCTTATCGCCTGCTTAGTGAGGGCAAACCGTTAAAAAACTGGCATCCGCTAGTCAGTGGAACGACAGAATCTGTACTGGAGGCAGGTATCTCGATGGCGCATTTGTGTCTGTCAGAAACATATATACCCATTGAAGATTTTATTTCACACGTTGTCTCTATCGAAGATAGTTAAACAAGTCGTTGATATGCGTCAGAAGTTGCCCATGTAACCCCTGTGTTTTCATTTGTTTACGTGAATATTCGCAGAGAAAAGTAGAAGAAAATTCTTGGCGTTACGATCTATATTGTGATTAAATCCCTGTCTTGAGTGGCAGCATCTTTGCTTTACGTAAGCCACTGGCTTTTTTTATTTCTTTCCACTTTGATGGAGACCATGAATGTCATCTGCCAACGCTGAAAACACCGTAAATGCAACACCCACCGGTGTAGAGCGTCGCGCTAAACTGCATAACACAATTGCCGCCTTGATCAAGCTCAGACAGGATGTTGTCATGAGCTATTGCCGACTGGCAGGCGTCAAGTCATTTTCGGGCCGCGATCTTGAAAAGCATTCCCCGGATGTCGCGCATTTGCGTAGTTTCTGTCAGGTCATGGTCGATTACACCGCGATGGGCCACTTTGAAGTCTACCAACGCATCATTGAGGGTAAAGAGCGTCGTATGGCAGTTAAGGAAGTGGCTGCAGAGGTGTATCCTGCTATAGCTGAAACTACCGATTATCTGGTCGATTTCAATGACAAGTATGATGATATGGAAGACGACAGCATAGCGGCAAGCATGCTGGCAGCCGATTTGTCCCGGCTTGGCGAAATTATTGCGATTCGTGGCGATCTGGAAGATCAAATTCTCGCCGCATTACAAAGGTAGTGCGGTAAATTCAGGTATCGTAGTGATGATACCTGTAACCAAGTGAAGTTGACATGAGCGCATTGCGTTTGAAGAAGCGCGAGGAGCGTCGTCTGCAGTCAGGACATGACTGGGTGTTCTCAAACGAGATAGATACGCAAGTCACCCCGATAAAAAACCTCGAGCCCGGCTGCGCCGTAACGCTGGAATCGGCCAACGGTAAATTTCTGGCACATGCCTACGTTAACCCGCACTCGTTGATTGCGGCCAGAGTAACAAGCCGGCGAGCAGGGAGGCCATTTACGGCAACCGTTTTGCGTCAGAGGCTGGAGCAGGCGCTTGATTTAAGAAGCTATCGCTACCCGAATAATTTTTACCGACTTGTGCATAGCGAAGGTGATTTTCTGCCCGGACTAATCGTAGATCGTTACGATGATGTACTGGTAGTGCAAATTACTACAGCCGGTATGGAGTATTTTCGCGACGACATCATTGATGCATTAATACAACTGTGCGCCGCGAAATCAATCTTCTTGCGTAACGATAGCGCCATCCGGGAGCTGGAATCGTTACCCCTGTATCGGGAATGGGTTTATGGCGATGCGGTCGATGTCTTGCACGTTGTCGAGAATGGTCTGAAGTTTCAGGTACCTGCCGAAATCTCGCAAAAAACTGGCTGGTTCTACGATCATCGGGACAGCCGTGCTGCCCTGGCGCCATGGGTGTCGGGCAAACGCGTGCTGGACGTGTACACCTACATGGGTGGATTTGGCATCTGTGCCGCCTCTATGGGGGCGCAGAAAGTACTGGCTGTTGATAGCTCTCAGAAAGCAGTCGAGGCGGCAATTGCCAACGCGCTACTGAATGATTGTACAGATCGTTTCAGTGCCCAATGTGATGATGCCGTAGAAGCCATGCGCACCCTCTATGAAGAGGGTGAGCGATTTGATGTTGTGGTTCTTGATCCCCCGGCATTCATCAAACGGCGCAAGGATCGTGATGCTGGCGTGCGCCACTATGCGCTAAATAACCGGCTTGCCATGCGATTGCTTGCTCCAGGCGGCATCATCGTCAGCGCATCATGTTCTCAGGCCTTGAGCCGTGACGATCTTCTTCAGCAAATGCGCAAATCCATTCCCAAGGACAGCCTTGGCTTGCAGATTCTTGCGCCACTTCAGCAGGGTGCTGATCATCCCGTGAATGTGGCTATGCCCGAGACCTTGTATCTGAGCGGTGCTCTGGCTCGAGTTGTCTGACAATGAAGGCGTTTATTCCTGGCTGTTCAGCCTTGCACTCAACGCGCCGCCTATAGTCGCGGCGTAGAGTGTAAGTGTCTATAATTCGCATATCCCTTTGCCGGTTCAACTTTTAGCCTATGCTGCAATATCCCGATATCGACCCGGTCGCCCTGAGTGTTGGTCCGCTGACCGTTCACTGGTATGGCATTACCTACCTGGTGGCATTCTCTGTGGGCTGGTGGTTGGCCAAGCACCGCGCATCAAAAGCCGGTTCCGGCTGGAACCCTGATGAGATTGGTGATGCAGTATTTTATATCGTCATTGGCGTAATTGCTGGCGGCAAGCTGGGTTCATTGCTGTTCTATCAGACTGAGTTGCTTTTCACGCAACCTTTGCAAGCGCTGAATCCGTTCAGTCCTTATGGATTCAGGGGCATGTCTTTTCATGGCGGCTTTCTGGGCGTGCTGGCCGCCTTCTGGCTTTATGCACGACATACCAACAGAAGCTTCTTTCAGGTTGCAGATTTTTTTGCACCGGCCTTTCCCATAGGGTTAGGTGCCGGGCGCATTGGTAACTTCATCAACGGCGAGCTATATGGTCGTATCACCGATGTGCCCTGGGGCATGGTGTTCCCGCACGCAGGTCCAGAACCTCGACACCCCAATCAGCTTTATCAGTTCTTCTGTGAAGGGGTTATCCTGTTTATTGTGGTATGGGTGTTTTCATCAAAACCGCGTCCTGCCAGAGCCGTATCCGGTGTGTTCGTTATTAGCTACGGCATCTATCGCTTCTTTATCGAGTTTGTCCGTCAACCTGATGCCGATCTAGGCTTTGTTGCATTCAACTGGTTAACGATGGGGCAGGTGTTGTCATTTCCCATGATTCTGGTGGGCTTGTATCTGTTGTACTCAGCGTACAACGCCAAGCCTGCTAATGGCTTGAAAAAATAGGCGAAGGAGTTTACATCGATGCAAAACTACCTGAGCTTATTGCATCACATCATGGAAAATGGTGTGGACAAAGATGATCAGACGGGTACTTACTGATCGTTTTGAAAGAGAACCTCTGCATGAGACATCCTGAACACCAATATCTCGATTTGATGAGCCAGGTTCTGAATCATGGCGACGAGCGAGTTGATCGAACTGGTGTTGGCACGCGCTCAATTTTTGGAGCCATGCTTCGCTTCAATCTTGCCGACGGCAGTGCGCCTATCCTCACCACAAAACGTGTCTATTGGAAGACAGCAGTAAAGGAGATGATCTGGTTTCTCACCGGTGGCACGAACATCCAGCCTTTGCTTCGCGAAAACGTACGCATCTGGAGTGACTGGCCGCTCGCAAGCTATCGACGCGATACAGGTGAGGACATCTCCCAGGAGGATTTCGAGCAACGCATCATGAATGACGATACGTTTGCTGCACAGTGGGGTGAGCTTGGACCAGTGTATGGCAAGCAGTGGCGCCGCTGGTTGGGCACGGACGGTCGTGAGTATGATCAGATCGCCGACCTTATTCGAATGCTGAAAGAAACACCTGCCAGCCGTCGCATGATTTTTCATGCGTGGAACGTTCCTGAGCTGGGCTCCATGGCTTTACCACCATGCCATATGATCTATCAATACCACGTGACTTCAGATGGTCGACTCAACTGTTTGATGTACCAACGGTCGGTTGACTTGCTGCTTGGCGCTCCTTTCAACTACGTTGGAGCAGTGGCGCTGCAACTCATGCTGGCGCAGCAAGCTGGTCTGCGTGCTGGAGAATTTGTGTGGGCAGGTGGCGATGTACACTTGTATCTTAATCACCTTGAGCAGGCTCGTGAGCAGATGTCCCGTGAACCTCGCTCGCTTCCGACTATGAAATTGATCCGCGAGGCTGCAAGTATTGATGACTATCGCATAGAGGATTTTGAGGTAGAGGGCTATGACCCGCATCCTGCCATTAGGGCTGACGTTGCTGTATAAAATGGCAGCAGTATGGACACCGTCGAACAAAGCAGATCGAGAGTGGAGACCGCTTACGGTACGTTGAGTGAAAGCGAAAATCCCCTATGCCGAGCGGTTTTAGCCGAGGCGAATGCTAAAGGGCTCATAATACAAAAACAAGGCCGAACTTCTCAAAGTGCTCCAGTGCCCTGACATCCCATTACATACCAATGGTAGCGAGACAGACATTCGTGATTACGTAAAAAAGCGAAAAGTCAGTGGCGGTACTCGTAGCGACGACGGTCAACGTTGTCGAGACACATTTATCAGCATTAAAAAGACGTGTCGAAAGCTGGATATCTCTTTCTGGGATTTCCTGCACGATCGGATAGGCACTTCTGAGTCAACCATACCCCAGCTCTCTGATCTGGTGCGTGCACGTGCCTGTGCCCCACGTTATTGAGAAGTTACTACTGAACAGAAATATGCACCCGCTTATGTACTGGGAGCCCTAATACTCCCTAGTCTTTTCGGTAGTTTGTGCCTTTTCCAATTGCCATATAGCAGTATCGATGTACTCTCTTTCCAAGATGGAGAGTTAGACTCTATTGCAGAGTGAACGGTTCGCTGGTTTCATCCACTTTGATGCGACACTTATGAAAATTATAGAATGTTGTAATCCGAGGGCGATTACTAACCCTAAAAAGATGTGCAAAAAACGCCTAAAGCATAGATGTGTATTGGTATGCTTGATTGCTGCCCTTTGTAAGCTTGCTATCGCTCAGAATATTGATTTTGATGGGCAAGAGCTCAGAATAAATGTAATAGGCCAGGCTACACCAGAATCAGAAGTCATATTCTTGGGGTTTGAAACGCTTGCTATAGTGGACCAACGATACGTCGAGTTTCCGAGTATTGCTGCCATTGATAATCCTGCTTCTGGTGCACCACCTGGCTTTAGTGGTCAATTGGTAGATGTGGCTATTGATGTGTCTACTGATACATTGACGATAGATTTCGACAATGCGCCACCTTTTACAACATTCGCTTCTGGATTTCAAAATACCTATGTTTTTACGTTCTTGGGTGCGAACGTACAGAATATCGGAAATGCACAGATAGACAGAACTGTCACTAATCTCAACTTGGAAGATTCAGATGTAACAGTTGAGGGGAATCAGCTTTTCGTTAATGTCGAGAGCCTGACTTTCAATGCGGATACATTCATAAAGATTAATTTTGAAGTTACACAAATTGATGGACTTGCTGTTAGAGACGCTAAGTTTCCTAATTTCGATCGTGAAATGAATTTTGGCGAAGTTAGTGCATCAAGTGGCAATTCCCACTCCGTTTCTCTACAAAACACAACAGATGATTCACTGACTGTCACAACAATCAGTATCAGTGATAGCAATCCAGATTCTGCCAATGCGTTCCAGTTCGTAAACGATTTGTGTACAGGTGCTTCACTAACAATCGATTCCATTTGCTCATTCGATATTACGTTTTCACCTACCGAAGCGCGAGAATACCAAGCAGAATTAGCTGTCACAACGAATGGTGCATCGACAACAATGTTTAGTGTTTCTGGTGAAGGTGTAACAAGTACAGTCGCCAATATTGTCCTTAGAGACGAATCGAGGCCGACAGACGATCGTCGTCTTGACTTTGGAGAAACAGTTCCACTTGGCAGCACCGTGGCTGTACCGTTAACCATAGTAAACAGTGGCACTGCTGATCTGATTATTGGTAACATCGCCGAAGCCAATACCCTTGTCAGCCAATTCACACTGGACAGTGATGGATGTTCAGGCGCTGTGATCACACCTGATGCCGAGTGCTCTTTCAGCGTGATTTTCATGCCCGATGAAGAGATTGCATTTACAGATACTTTTGATATTCCGTCAAACGATCCGGATGAAGGATTTGTAGTCGTTACTGCAACTGGTACCGGAGTACTAGAATCCGAACCATCACCAACAACCGGAGTTGAACCACCGGTAGAGTCCGGCTCACCCGAAGACACGGCACCTAACGATGCTGTGAATACTGATTCATCCTCCGGTTCATCAGACAGTGGTGGTGGGTTAGCGAGCCCATGGCTTATTGCACTACTAGTTGCCGCTGTTATGGTTTTCATATTGCGGAAAAATGAAGCTCGCTAACTTCTTAGAGGAGTCTGGAGTCCAGTGGTCCGAAAATGAGGCTGCAGATGGATTCCCTAGCATAGCTATTTAATAACAGCATAACGTCCTTTATGCTGTTATTAAATAGGCTACACTCCAGTCATGGAAACCACCCAAGAACTGGCTCTGATCAAGGTCGCAGCCGATATTCCCGCCCGGATTGCCACAGGCCAGACCCCCACGCTCTTCGCAGCGTCTAAAGCCTGTGAGCGCCGCTTCTGGGAATTCTTCGCCGCTACCATCCGAAACAAGAACACGCGCCTGGCGTACCTGACGGCGGCCTATCGCTTCGCTGACTGGTGCGAGTTCCACCACATCGACCTTGACGATGTCGAACCGCTGAATCTGTCAGCGTACATCGAGCAGATGACTCAGGTGTATGCCGCGCCCACTGTCAAGCAACATCTGGCTGGCATTCGCATGCTTTTTGACTGGCTGGTCATTGGTCAAATTGTCGCCACCAATCCCGCCAGTTCGGTTCGAGGCCCCAAGCATTCGGTTAAGGTTGGCAAGACGCCGATCCTGAGCGCCGCTGAAACACGCGCGCTGTTCGATTCAATCGAGACCGATACCCTGGTAGGCCTGCGTGATCGTGCGTTGATCAGCGTCATGGTGTACAGCTTTGGCCGGATTTCTGCCGTCGCCGCCATGAGTGTCTCTGACTACTACACCCAGGGCAAGCGCTCGTACTTTCGGCTGCATGAAAAAGGTGGCAAGTACAACGTGGTTCCTGCTCATCATGTTGCTCAAGAATACGTGGATGCCTACGTTGTTGCAGCCGGTATCGGTGAGGATCGTAAAGGTCCTCTATTCCGCAGTTCTGGACGTGGCCGTGCTAAGAACCAATTACAGGATAAAGCGATGTCGAGGAACTCAGCACTGCAGATGGTTAAGCGTCGTGCGTTGAACGTTGGATTGCCATCTGAGATTTGCAATCACTCGTTTCGAGGCACGGGTATCACTGAGTATCTGCGAAACGGCGGCGAGCTTGAAACAGCAGCACGCATTGCTGGTCACGATTCGACTCGCACGACTCAGATCTATGATCGTTCAGAGCAAGAATTGACGCTGGATGAAATAGAGCGAATTTTGATATGACAAGTACAGAATCTGATGAGGTAGGACAGATTTCCGATAGGCAGCAATCAGCTTAAACCGGACATACGACAAAGTTCGTTTCGGTGATATATTTTCAATATGAAGTCTTGCGCTGTGTCAACCTGACCGCGAAGTCTAATTTTGGGTTTACTCCAAAAATATATCTGAAATTTGAAAAACAAAAGTAGCAAGCTCAATTGCCCAGCAATTGAGTTTCACTTCGAAGAAAACTACCCGTTGCAACCATACCTTCAAAATTAATCTAAGTACTTCTTCCTTTGGGAAGTTAAATTAACTCAAGTATAATGGCTGTATGGAAACGATTGACGAGTTCAATAGACATGTAGCCTCACTGCCAGCGATAGAGGTTGAAAAATTTGTATTCAATATATTCGTCGAATCTGGAATGTTCTCGGATATAGCCTTCAACCAAATTGTAAATGATCGCCAGATTGACATAACACTAACCGAAATCACACAAAGCCCGATAGTAGACCGATCATTTTGGGCTATTGAGATAAAAAATTATCGCAGTTTAGTCGCCCTTAATATTGTTGACTCTATTCATAGCAAATTGCAAGACATTAAACAGAATGAACCGTCTGCCAAACTACTTATAATATCAACGAGCGGATACACTAAATCAGCTATCGAAAAAGCCAAACGTGCTGGAATTATTTTGTGGGGGCCAATTGAGCTATTTTCATTTTATTCCACTAAAACCTTTTCAGCGACAAATAACGAATCACCAAAAATTGCAGAAAGCGTAGACCTGAGTGCGAAAATAGAAGCGTTTAAAACTGCTCTTTTAGGTATTCAGGCTGGCAAAGCCAATTGGTCTAAATACCAATTACTGGTAGTAGATGTTTTAGAATTCTTGCTATGCCCGCCACTGGAGCCGCCTACAGTCGAATTGGCCGACAGTGATAAGCGAAATAGGCGTGACATAATTTTTGAAAATGCATCAAACAACGGATTCTGGCGTATAGCTAGGGACATCTATCAAGGGCACTATGTTGTTGTCGATGCTAAGAACTACAGCAAACCACTCTCTAAGAGGCCTGTATTAGACATATCACACTACTTAAAACCATATGGCTGCGGAATGTTTGCAATAATAGTATCGAGAATGGGATATGGGGACGCAGGGAAACACGCTGCCAAAGAACAGTGGATAGGCAGTCGAAAACTAATCGTTTCTCTGTCAGATGATGATTTGATAAAAATGCTAGAACTCAAGAAAGAAGGAGCCCCACCAGAGGACGTTATTAAACTGTATATTTCTGACTTCAGAACGTCTTTGTAAATTATCGTATTTAAAAATATTCCTTAGCAAAATAGTCGCGATCAAAATCGCAAGCCTAACGCTCCCATGGAGTTATCTGTGACATTGCACTCCTTACGCTACTGTTTCGCTCGCGCAAACTCACGGCCAACATTTCTGTAAGCTAACGATATGAATGATAAGACAGGAAAAGAGTTCGAGGCCCTTGTGGCAAAAATATATTCAATTATTTCTTCTGACGAATCTAATACTAGAGTTTCGTTGGATGAAAACCTGGAATCGCCTGAAGGTCCTCGTCAATTTGATGTCGTAATTCGCTCAACCGTAGCAGGAATAGAAATACTCACAGTTGTCGAAGTTCGTGACTGGAATAAAAACCTATCGGTTACGCATGTCGACGGGTTGCATTCAAAGATGCGAGATGTGAACGCAAACAAAGCGATACTGGTCTCAAGGAAAGGCTTCTCAGCCAAAGCGGTTAAAAAAGCTGGTAGATTGGGGATAGATCTTTGTACAGCTCACGATCTGCATAATATAGAAAAGTTTACGCCAAAGGCGCCGGTGGTAGTACACGCCATGGAGTTCGATCTCATATCTATTGATTTTAGTATAAACGCCCCGGGCACGTTTTCTGTCGACTATATGCAATTCAAAATTGGTGGAATATCAATTTTAGATTTATTTCGAAACGACTTAGCAACTCAGAAGTATACGCCGATAATTTGTGAGGACAGAGATGTAATCGCTCGCTTACATTCTGAAGCAGACAGAATTCAAATTGGCGGTAGTCGATTGCATCACGAAATGTTTAGGGAGTACTTGAATACTTGGGAAACCCCAATTGGATCTGAATTGACTTATATCGATCCGCATAACGGAATAGTAAAAGATGTCCGGAGTTTTCAAGTGTCGTTTTTAATGCGCTACGACTACTATTTCGGTTATCTGAACGATCTTCCCGGTACAATTGCACTCGATAGCATTTCAGGAGCTAGAGCAGATATATTTTATCTCGAAGAAGATCTATCGTCATTTGATATGCATTTTTCTAAGTTTACAAAAAAAGCTGATGTGCCGGTAAAGCACGCCGCAAACATCTTCAGTCTGGCGGCAATAAATTTTGAATCATTACCTAATAAAAAATTTACTCAACAGAGCTTGTGCAGCTAACCTATATCTAATTGTAGTACTGGAAGTGAATGTCCGCTGTGAGGACAGTCCTGCCGTACATCTGAAAGGAAGATGTCCACACTGCCCTACTCTGTATTCGATAGATTGGTTATAGGTATCACCGTGAAAGCACATGTGAAATGAAAATTGCGGCTAATGATGATTATGTTAAACAGGATATTATAATATCCATATCGCGATCTCGGGGTGTCAATGTCCCACAAGTGTATTTTGGGCCACTCCCCTGCCCTAGTTCATCGTTCATCGTTCATCAAGACTACGCGGGGATATAGGGGGCGATAGAGGATTCGGTTAGCTGAGCGGTGGTGTCCTGATCCTGGGTTGAGACCCGTTTAGAGCCCAATCGCATCGTGCAAATACCTATTGCAATTCAATTTTGTTTTGCAACAGGTTTATGCAACGCGTAACGCCAGTATTTCCGTCAGAGGAAAAGTCGTTGCGAATACCCTCGTTTGTGCAACACGCTAAAGTAGCCGCCGATCGAAAGGCTTCAGGACACTCCGCGCGAATGCCTGTCGGTACGTCGACCTTGAGTCGGCCACTGATGAGTGCGATCTGGTTGCAAACAAAGTGGTTTCATTCGCAGCAAATGTGGCTTCGAGGTCGCGGAAAAACCCGTAAAGTGATCGAGAAATCGCGATAAGTGCAGTTCGGTCGCTTGATAAGTGCGAGCCGCTACAAGTAGCGGTTAGTTATCAACCTACTGTCATGTGACCATGCAAACTGAGGGGACCTATCGCACGGGTCAATGGCTCCATGCGTCGCGCAGGCACGTTTAGCCAAGCACCTTCCTGATCAAAGGTGATTGCCCAACCCGTCTCTCGTGACACACTGTGCAATAGCTTTCTCGCTTTCTGGTTTCCCGGTAACAGATAGCTGCGCAATGAACGAACACCCTGTGCCTGAGCAACATCCAATATGTGTTGAAGCAACAAGCGACCGACGTTTCTTTGCTGCCATCCATCGACGATTAGAAAGGCCAGCTCAGCATCTTCGGTCTTAGGGTTAATACGTATGAAGCGTGCACCGCCAATACTGTCACTTTCCTGACCATACTCGTCGATACTCACCACCACAATAGCGACATGCGAGGTGCCGTCTACGTTGCACAACATGTCGAGCTCTTTTCCTGTGAGTTCCTTGCGAGAAGCGAAGCAACGACAATACCGCGACTCATTCGACAGCTGAGTAAACCCCAAGGCAAAGCGCGATCTATCATCTGGACATACCGGTCTGAAGCGCAGACGCGTGCACGGATCCAGATAGTGTTCAATGACCTTCGGGACCTCTGACATAGTCGTGGGATGCAATAAACTCATGGCCATTCGCTCGAAGTGTAATGCCGCCTTCAGCGCGGTCATGCACCATGGTTCGACCGTCGCGAACGAGCTGTGCGACGGTCGACTCTGACTAGTGAATAACCTGTGGTAATCATCAGGCAACCTTGCGCTCACTGTTGTTGTCGATGTCTTCTCGACCAAACATGACCGCCTCAGGAATGGAATCCCTGGAAATGCCAAGATCGTTCAGATCCTTGTCACTGTAAGCTTGAAGCTCACGCATAGCTGCAACATTGCCAACTTGTTTGAAATCCAAAGGGGTGAGTTCCAGCGCCGGCATATGCCATGGCCAAGCCTTCACCCCTGACTCCAGCAGTTCTCGTGAAAAGCCCGCATCCTCGAGCATGCGATCACTGCTTCTAAGCAATACATCGCGAGCCCTGGCGCGACCCAGATATGTCATGTAACTGTTAAAACCACGTAACAAATTATCAAGGATTTTCATGGTCTGTCACTCTCTATCAGGTTCTGTACTTTTGATTCATCAATCCAGTCGCCGTTAACCTACAGACTTCAGCAGTAAAGGGATTTTGTTCGGTTCGATTGCTGAGAGATTGCCTGTTTGTCAAACGCCTGTTGATGAGTGTTGAATCTATAGCTCTGTGGCGCCACTGACAAACGACATTTTCTTTTCGGGCAGGTAAGCAAAACTTAACCAGAGTTTGGATATGGCAAGGTCTCTTCCACTGAATGCGCTGAATGCCTTTGAGGTTGCCGCCAGGCACGAAAGTTTTAGCAAGGCGGCAGATGAGCTGAACGTGACACCTGCGGCGGTCAGTCAGCAGATTCGTATGCTCGAAGAGTTGATGGGCGTACAGCTTTTTCATCGACTCAATCGGGGTTTGGCATTGACTGCAGCCGGCAAGGCAGGCCTGACGAATTTGCAGAACGGATTTCGGAATGTCAACGATGCTGTCAACCAGATTCGATCGGCACCGGACAAGCAAAGCCTCAATGTGTGGATGGCGCCATCGTTTGCCTCTAAATGGCTGATGCCAAGAATGCGACGATTTGTGGATCTGCACCCCGAAATCGACCTGCACATTTCCGCCAGTGCGGAGCTGGTTGATACCGATGCCATGTCACCGTCACTCACCGAAGACATCTTGCGTACGCACGACGTTGACATCGCAATTCGTTTTGGACGCGGCTTCTATCCCGGTTGTCTTGTGGAGCGTCTCATGAAAGTAGTCGCCTTACCGCTGTGCTCACCAGCATTGCTCAAGGACAGCAAAAAGCCATTAACAAGGCCTGCGGATCTTGTCAATCACACGTTGCTGCACGATGAAACACCGTATGAAGGGAGGCCGGACTGGTCAAGCTGGCTACAAGCCGTTGGAGTTGATTCTGTAGATGGGACGCGGGGGCTGTCTTTCAATAGAGTGTCTCTTGCACTAGCTGCGGCGGTTGAAGCTCAAGGCGTAGTCTTGAGCCTTGAACAACTGGCCATGGATGATCTGAGTAAAGGTCGTCTGGTGGTTCCTTTCCATCACGAAGTAGAGTTGGCACAAGCCTACTATATGATTTCGCTCCAGCATTCAGCCAACGCCGAGCACGTCATGGCATTCAAGCGTTGGCTGGTGGAAGAGGCAGCGATAGATATCAATACGAAGAGAAGTTGGCGACATGACCCTAAAATTACTGCGAAACGTAGCGCGTCATGAACTTCAGAGAATTCGTCGGGGCGTTATAGCTGGAAACTAACAACGAAAGTCTGTACAGCGCCACTGCTGACAGTATTTCGGAAGATATGTGTGTTTGCTTCATAGGTATGAGTGCCAATAACTATTATTGTGTGTTTGACGAAAGTGTGGTGACTTTCGTTTTTCCTCCTCCAAGTGGTATTTAAGGCAAGACGCCAAAGTAGACCAAGGATGGTCGTTTTTTCTAAATCGCACTATTGTTTTAGTCGCATCGTAGAAACTGATGCCGGAACGTCCGCATAGGCGGCAGTATGACCCCTGCTCCACCGATGAGCACCGCGTAAAAACAAGCGTTGCGCAAACGGTCGTATTTGCAACGGCTAATGCAACAGGTTTATGCAACTACCTTGTTGATTGTGTGAGTGTCGAAGCCTGCCGGTTGGGGGTAGCCTTCAAGATCGAGGATTAAGGTCGAGTGGATACTTCTTTAAATCCAGGTAATCCCAGTTGTTTCGACATACCCAGGTCATAACCCTTCCCGGCGGATCCGGATTTTTGGTAAAAGACTCCACCGCCCTTTCGTACTGTTCTGAAGAGCAACTGTCTTCACCAAATTGCTCCTGGTTAGTGCGTAGTCCAGCCAGGTCATGAGCCTTAAATTGTGAGCGAAACGCTGTGGCAGTCTGATCCGGGTTGATGGCGAAGAAAAAATAGTCTTGGGTATCCAGCATGGTTGAAATCACGGCCTGAATGATCGGATTCCCGGCAGGCACTAAGCCGTGATACGTGGCGTGACCATAGAACTCAAGCCCAAAGTGAAGCACTTTGTATTGGCTTGTGCCAAGAACTGAGTGGCCGAAGTTCATGCCTTGCTGCGTTACCTGGTTCAGTATTGGAATCTCCGGTCGTACCGCGATGAAACCGCTCTTTTCTCTCCGATCTTCCACATAGCCCAATGCGAAACAAGGCGCTTGCGCGACCATAAGATCGCGGATCAACAATTGATTGACCGTCAAGCGTGGCAGATAATTATGGACTTCACCCATCTATTTCGTTTCCTCATGGCGTCGGCTCGTAATACGTAAAAAGCTATCACAAGCCCACCGCTCCACGTCGAGCTTTCCTTTCATGAACCGGTGAATTTCCGGCAGTCTGGCATCGAACTACTCTGACAATGCTTTGCCTGTGTAACCAATGAACATGGTGTGAGCAGTCAAGAAACCCGTGATCGACGCCCAATGTCTTACGTTGATCTCTTTACCGAGTAAACTGACACCTGCAAGCCAGTGAAGTCGTAATCAGCATAGAGTTGGTAACTAAGGCAAGAAAACCATCGTTTCCCTGCCCATGCTGGATCAGAATCACATGGTCTGATCAGGCGGCCGTTGATGAGTAGTCATTCCACCGATGAGAATACACTTTGGTATACAAGAAAAAACCCCGAAACCAACAACAAGATAAACACGAATCTCCGGAACAGATCTTCACTGATCGAAAGATAGAGCCTAGATCCGAAGGTGGCAGCGACTAGCGTAAATGGTGTGCACAATAGTCCCACGGCTGCGACGCGATGATCGATTTGTCCGCCAATGATCATTCCAATACCAGCAACGATCAAGACGATCAAGACGATCAAGACGATCAAGACGATCAAGACGATCAAGACGATCAAATTGAACGGTTGGTACGTTGCCCGTTGCGATGCACTAGGACCACCGCGCAATTGGAGCCAGATAAGCGGCACCGGGCCTGACAAGCCAGCGAACCCACCCAGGAATCCACCAATGCTGCCAACAATAGTGTCTGCAACTCGACCTCCATTCGAACCAATCGACAAGCGCCCAAGGCCACTAAGCTGAAACATCGAATAACCGACCAGAAAAACACCAACTGCTATGCGAATAGTAGTTGGCGACGATTGACTTAGTGCAAAAATGCCTATCGGCACAGCCAAGCAACCTGTAACAAGAAACGGGTGTGCTCTCTGCCATTCGAATGAATTGCGCACTGTAGTTAACCCGACGATCTGTCCCGCCACCGATGTGATCACGATGAGCGGTGGCACCATTTCCGCCGGCAATACCATAAACCAAAACCCTGATGCGACCAACCCAGTGCCGAATCCGGCAAATCCTGTTATAAATCCAGCGACGAGAGCACCGATTAGCAGAATGAATAGACTTGAAGTATCCAGGCTCAATAGGAAACTACCCATTAGAACTCATTCGCTAGTTTCCATTACGAGGCGATGGCATTGAGTTAGTGCGGTGGGCGGAATTGCCGGTGTGAGGTTTGTGGCGAAGAAAGTGGTTCAGAGGTGATAAGTGCGATCTCGTGTCACTTAAAGTGGTTTCAGTGGCATCTAATGTGGTTTCGACGTCGCGGATAGTGTCATATAAAGTGATCCAGGAATCGTGATAAGTGCAGTTCGGGCGCTCGATAAGTGCGATCCGTTACAATTATTGGTGAAGGTTTCATGTGAATATAAATTGACCAGAACCCCACTAACAGATACGCAGCCAGCAGAGGTAAAACAAATAGCACTATTAGGGGTCAGGTCGGGATACGTGTAAAAAGTTGTCACAAGGAATTCAAAGCGCTACGTGTCGGGCTTCTTTGACAATATTCCCCACCACACTTCGGCCAACGACTTCCCCTATCTCTTGGTGAATCTGCCGGACGCTCATCTCTGTTGTACGGGCGAGTTTTTCAATGCGCACAACGATACGCCGTGGCGTTTTTGGTCGGCCCACCGTCTTGCCTCTGGCTTTCGCCGCTTTAATTCCAGCCGTCACTCGTTCGCTGATCAACGACGATTCCAGCTCTGCCATCGCACCAATCCGCGTAAACATGACTCGCCCCATCGGTGAACTGGTGTCAACCTGATCTCGCAAGCTCACGAAGCCAATACCCAGGTGATCGAACTCTTCCAGCGCTGACAACAAATGCTTGGTTGATCGGGCAAAGCGATCAAATTTCCACACCAAGACCTGATCAAAGACGCGATCTCGCGCAGCCCCCATCAACGCATCGAGCTGAGGCCTTCCCTGCGTCTTCCCAGACACAGCCACGTCCAGGTATTCATTGACGATCTGTAGCCCAGCACGCTCGGCGTAGGCCCGCAGCTCGTTAATCTGCAGATCTGGCTTTTGATCGATCGTCGACACTCGCATGTACAGAGCCACTCGATTTCTTATTGTTTTTTTTTTGCATTTTCTGTCCAAATAAGTATACTTTTTCAGACACTCATTCCACTGTGTTTAACACCTGCAAAATCAAGCAGTTCGCATACGTTTTGGCTGAACCCTTTTTGGACACCTGGATCAGGCCACTATGGCTTCTATTGAGCGCACTGCCTATCCCCGAATTTCCAAACGTCTGAATGCTCAGGAGTTGGCGGCTGATTATCGGTTGAGCAAAGAGGAAAGCGATCTTGTGAGCCAATCCTCGAGAGGGGATGCTGGGCGCTTGTCACTAGCCGCTTTGCTCAAAGCCAGGCAGCTTCTGAACTACTTCCCCGTCCTGAATGATCTGCCCGATCAAGCTCGTGACTATCTCATCGAGCAAACCGGTGTCGATCCACAAACCACCTTTCTGGACGAGGAATTACATTCAACGACCCTGCATCGTTACCGTGTCACTTTGCGAATGGCACTCGACAGTCGATCATTCTCAGACGGAGGCCGTGAGCAAGTCGAGGCCTCTGTGCGCGATGCAGCACGAACCATGAGCGCTTCTGCGGATTTGATAAACACGGCTATTGAAGTTCTGGTGGCGAGTCGCATCGAACTGCCTGCATTCAGTACGCTGAACAGAATCGCTGGCAACATCCGCCAAGCGGTGCATGAAGACATCTACACACAGGCAACTGCGCTGCTGGACGACGCGGCAAGATCCGCAATCGATGCCATGCTGGTTGTCCCGTCTGATTGCAGGCTGAGCGAGTTTGCTCAACTGAAGCAATTTCCAGGTCCGCCGACATTGACGCATGTTCGTGAGTGGACACAACTGTTGGTGGACATTGACAAAATCCATGACCCCAAATGGGCACTTAAGGATATCTCTCATACCAAAGTTCGCCAGTTTGCCGCAGAAGCGGCGGCATTGGATCTGGGCGACCTTCGCGACGTATGCGCGCCAGGCAAACGCTATACATTGCTGCTGTGCTTCCTGCACCAGGCCCAGTCTGATGCCCGTGATCAGTTGGTAGAAATGTTTATTCGTCGAATGCGCCGAACTCAACGCCTGGCTACTGAACAGCTTCAGGCGCTGCGCGAGGGTAAACGAGAAACGGAAGAGTCATAGATCGATGTTTTGGCTCAAGTTCTCCACCATGCCACTAGCGCGAAAGACGATGCCGATCTTGGCAGCGAAATCCGTGCTGTGCTGGAAGCGGAAGGTGGCATAGAGGCACTGGGCGTGAAGTTACAGTCCGTGACGAACTACCATGACAACAACTACCTGCCGCTGCTATGGCCGATACATGCGGTGAACCGCATTGCGCTCTTGCGTCTGTTAGATCAGTTAGACATCGCATCATCCACACAAGACAGTCGTTTGCTTATCGCTTTCGATCTGGTGCGAAAGTTGCCATTGTCCCGGCAGAAGCACATCCTTGGCATCGTGGATATAGGCTTTGCCTCGCAACGCTGGCAAGATTTCGTCTGCGTGAAAGATGGGAATGACACGGTTCTTGATCATCGTTCACTGGAGGTCTGCGTACTGATCCACATGGCCAACGCGTTTCAGAGTGGTGATCTGTTTGTGAGGGATTCCGGCGCGTTTGCAGATTATCGCGAACAACTACTTCCATGGTCAGAATGTGAAGAGCGCCTGGCAGGTTACAGCGACGCTGTCGGGTTGGCGAGCAACGGGGCTGACTTTGTGGTGGCATTGCGCAAGCGATTAGAGAGTGAGTCCCGGAAAGTTGACTCAGGTTTTCCCGCCAACAGTGAGTTGAGTATCGATCTCAAGGGCGTGCCGCATCTGGTACGCCAGAGCGCACAACCGATACCGGCAGGGATGGCTATATTCGAGAAGAATTTGCGCTCACGCATGCCAGAGCGCCATTTGCTCGATGTCCTTAAACGCGCTCATCATTGGACACCGTTCACGCGACACTTTGGGCCGCTGTCCGGATCAGATCCAAAGATCGATGACGCCACTAGACGCTATCTGTTCACGGTGTTTGGGTATGGCTGCAATATGGGCGCAAGCCAAACCGCCAAGCACGCCCCTGATGGTATTAATCGCAAGATGTTGCTCCGACTCAACAGTCAGCATATTACCGTTGCGACGCTGGAAGCTGCTTTGTGCGATGTGATCAACGAATGCGCTCGCTTCGAGTTGCCCCATTACTGGGGGCAGCGCAACGTGGCGATCGCTGACGGCACGCAAATGGAGTTACGGGAGAACAATCTTTTAGCAGAGCGCCATATTCGCTATGGCGGACACGGCGCCATTGCATAACACCATATCTCAGCCACCTATATTGCTTTGTTCAGCAATTTCATTGCCTGTGGTGTCTGGGAGGCCGTCTACATACTCGACGGGTTGCTCAAGAATACCTCGACCCTTGATGTGGATACAGTACACGCTGACACGCACGGCCAAAGTGAGCCGGTGTTTGGCTTAGCCCACCTGCTGGGTATCAAGCTTTTCCCGCGTATGCGCACGTGGAACGATGCAGCCTTTTACCGGCCGTCCAGGAAGGAAACATACCAGCACATCGACGCATTGTTCACCGATGCGATTAACTGGGAGCTGATTGAAACCCATTGGCAAGACATGATGCAAGTGGTGCTCTCGATCCAGGCAGGCAAGGTATTGCCATCGATGCTGCTGCGCAAACTGAGCAGCCATAACCGGCAGAACAAACTCTACCTTGCCTTCCGTGAGTTAGGCCGCGTAGAGAGAACCTTGTTTTTACTGCGGTACGTGTCCGAAAATCAGCTCCGACAAAGCATCCGTGCAGAGACAACCAAAGTGGAGTCGTACAATGATTTTTTGGACTGGATCGGCTTTGGTGGACCCATTATAAAAAGTGGTGACCCCGAGGAGCAACTCAAGCAGGTCAAATACATGGATTTAGTGGCCAATGCGGTGATGCTTCACGACGTGGTCGATATGACGGCAGCCCTTACCGACATGATAGCTGAAGGCCAGGTAGTCACAGCGCTGCAAGTTGCACGGTTGAGCCCCTATTGGAGGGAGCACATCCGCAGGTTTGGTCAGTACGTTCTAAACATGGATGAAGAGCTGCCACCGAGTGTGTTCAGATCCCTGAAGCTACGGCCTGAAAATTCCTTGTGACAACTTTTTACACGTATTCCGACCTGACCCCTCCAAGGGCGATCAGGAGGGGGCAGGGCAGACGGTGGCAGCCCTCGCGGTGCCGGGTTCGCCGTATTGTCCGGTGAGTGCATTGCAACGCTGGTTGCAGGTGGCTGAGATCCAGACGGGGCCATTGTTTCGGCGGATTGCCCGAAACGGGGCCGTCGGTGAGCAGTCTTTGAGTGACAAGACCGTGGTGCGGCTGATCAAGCGCTGTGCCGACCAAGCGGGACTGGATGCCACGCGCTACTCGGGCCATTCCCTGCGGCGCGGATTTTTGACCAGTGCGGCGATGAATCGCGCCGATGTGCTGAAAATGGTTGCACAATCACGGCATGCGAATATCAACACCATTCTGGCGTACGTGGAGAATCAGCAGCTATTTGACGATCATGCCGGTGAGCACTTGCTGCAGCCGGCCACCATGGTGGCGACACCCCAGGACACCACTGAGCCAGATGAGAGCCTGTGAGTAGCACCTCGAAGAATGCGGAGTTGATGCATCGGCTGGTTAGCATCATCGAGCGGGCACGCTCACATGTCGTCAGATCAGTGAGCAGTGCCATGGTGAAGGCCTACTGGCATATCTCGGGTTCAGCTATTCGAATGTCAAGCGCATGCGCCAGTTTTACCAAAGGTACCCGCTAGGCGGCTCTGCTGTTGATTGCGATGGAATGGGCGCGACAGTGTCGCGCTTATTGGCTACGGCTCAACTGTGCCGGATAATTGCCTGCTGGCACATTTCACGCTTTGTAACATTGTACGGTTGATAGCCGTACATATTTCGTGTGTCTGGCCGACAACTCTGGTAGTATTCCAATCAAATGAGGGCCCGTGAGGGTCAATAGGAGGTATACGACAATGGCTACTGCCGCTGAACGAATGGATTTGCGTATTGATCCAGAAAAGAAAGAGTTGTTGAGAAGAGCCGCAGCACTGGTCGGCGGTACTATGTCTGACTTCGTTGTTAGATCATCGCTGGAGAGCGCCGAGCAAGTGCTCAAGAATCACTCATCGATCACGCTTCAGAACAGATCCTTTGATAGTTTCATTGCTGCCTGTGAAAATTCATCTGAACCCAATCAGGCGTTGACAGCAGCATTAGCAGTGACACGTGAGAGCGGTATTGAGTGAGTTCACCCAGGGCATTCGTTGAGCTAGACAAGAAAGCTCATGACCGTACCGGCTTTGATTGTGACAACGCCTCGCTCAACGAATACCTTTGCACCCAAGCAGCCAAACATCGTTCGATAGGAATCAGTCGAACGATGGTTCTACCTGGCACTGAGCGAGCAGAGCAAGGCCTGCTGCCCATAGAGGCGTATTACACGACCTCCATCGCTATCATAGAACGCGAAACATTGCCCACAGGTCCAAAGCTACCGCCGTACCCTGTGCCTGTTTTGTTAATTGCACGACTCGCAGTAGCGAGCGACCAGAAAGGGCAGGGCTTAGGAAAGATCACTCTGATCAAAGCGCTCGAGCATTTACTGAGTATCAGTGAGATGACTTCAGCGGTTGCTGTAGTGGTTGATCCCATCGACGACAATGCAGATAAATTCTATCGGCACTTCGGGTTTCTTGAGCTCAAAGACGAATCAGGTAGGTTGTATCTACCCATGAAAACCGTAGCAGCGCTCTTCCAATGAGCGCCAACGGAACACGCGCACAAACAACCTGTTTCATTCAAGCACCCTTGATACCGCCACGTTCATAATTTCTAGTGCACCAAAAGGGGTGGCTTTTGGGGCAACAAAAAGACGGGTAGTTAGATCTTTATTTTTAAAATATTTTTCAATTCGCCTGCGCTATGGCCAGTGATAATGCCCATAGTGCATAGAGATCTTTTCACTGTCTCAGCATAAGCTAATTTGTCGACGCGACTCATTCGTTTAGGAGGGTCTATTAATTCACTGACAAGGGATCTAATCGCGATTTCTATATACTCTCTATAAGAAACAGAGATTGTCGAGTTGAGTTGGAGTATTTTTTCGGTGATCTCTCCTAATTTAGAACAAGTAAGCACCTCTTCATTTTTAAACTTCAGATGCCGTGACATGATGTAGTCACATGGATTCACAACTCGTAAAGTATCACTCAAGTATGTGCCTTTGTTTCTGTTACAAGCAGCGCAAGAATAATAGAGATTTGTATATTCACATTCTAGATTAGGGAACTTAGATTTTGGACGGTAATGTTCTACGTGAAAGCTACTTGGATCATCCGTGGGCAGAGTAGGTTTCCGACAATAGATACATCTACCGTAAAATTCCTTTTTAAGAACTGGTTTATATCTCCTATAATTACTGTATTTTTTGGGAGTTTCGTTCCTTATGTGTTTCGATGTTTGATACTTGAAAGGATTTATCTTTGCTAACAACTTGTTGGATTTGCCCATCTAAGATGGCTCTATGATTTTGATTTCTTGAACATTTTAAGTTCTTCGATGTGTGAAAATATATTATCCACTGCTTCAAAATCGATATCTTTAAACCTCTGGTTTACGAGTTCTATTTGTCTTTCCAATATCTTTAACCGCGCATTTTCCTCATTAGCATTATCTATGTTGGTGCTATCACTGTATTTTCGAACGAGAAGATCTAATCGATCATTGTTTCTTCTATAAAATTCCATATCAGCAGGAGGTGTGTAACTAGCTATTTGTGATTCTGTAGTGATTTCATCTTTATGGTGTAACGCTCTTGTTTCATTCTGAAACGCCAAGTTCCAGCTATTTAGATCTTTATCGATTCCAATATATTCAAACGATGTTCCTGTTTCAGAGGATGTTGAGTCTATCTCCTCAGCCCACAATTCATCATGAGTGCCAGTAGAAGACACCATACGTTGAAGATCATTCATTTAAGAAGCCACATATTAGCTATCGGATGGTTGTAATTTATTTTGACTTACATTGCCTAATGTCCGCCAAAAGAACGGGAAATGGATATCATGAAATGCTGTATAGAGATCTGATATGTCGCCCGCATTAACGTTTTCCTCCATGTAGTCAAAGTCTAGAATTATTGCATGATCGCCTGATATATCCGCCGTGTCCATGACTGCCCAAATATGCTTGGTGGCTTGGGTTCGACCCCACGACCATACGCCACCGTTTTCAGCTTCGTGGAACGACGAGCCTTACGGACGCTGTGCACCAGCTCGATGGCATTGAGCAGTGTGTCAGGGCAGGGGACCGAGCGGTACTTCACCTTGTTGCGTTGTTTCAGGGTACGGAACGTAATGGATCTATCCGACATATCAACGCGCTCCGGCGTCAGCTCCAACGCTTCCGAGATTCGGCACACGGTGTAGGCTAGCGTCAGGCAGAAGGTGCGCACCTCGGCCCGCTCGTGAGCATTGGCCGCCGCCATGAATCTGCCCTGTCCCTCGGCGGTCAGGTATTTGCGTTTTCCTTCGAGAGTGAACAGTTCGCTGGTCATCTGTTCACTTTACGGCAATTCTGGCAGAGGTCAAGCGCCAGAAACCGCATAGGTATGCGGTTGGGTAATTGACAGATCGGGCGAAAAAGTGAATACTTCATTACCAAAGTGTTCACTGTCCGAGCGCCATATTTCCGGCAAAGCCCCTCTGAGGCTGTTAGTTACCGATTATCGGCAGTCCGCCTATCGTCAAAATCCCTCAATCCTTAAAATGGATAAATTATTATCCCTGTGTGCAGAATTTTGAGCGAGAGAAGGATATAATAGTATCCATTGCGAATAGTGGATACCTTGCATGTCTACCCAGATAAAATTCCACATCAGTTTTTCAAGCCAACGTACGACCATCTCTGTTGACAGAATATTGTTTGAGTTAATGGTGTTGCGCTTGAAAGTGCGCCCTGATGATGAGTATGCGCACAGCACCGTTCAAGAATGGCTTCAGGATACCATGATATCCAAGTTGGGAGATCAACCAGGGCGCAAAAATGCGTCACAGTGGGCGCGACGATATCTTATTGAAGAAATCGCAGATAAGAGACTGTACAACCGGTGGGTAGATTGGCGATTAGGAGATAATTGAAGGATATTATATTATCCTTTCGCCAATGCCTACTTTTTACACATATTATGAACAGACGCATAGTAGGAGCCCATTAACCCCGAAACGCTACCACCAAGCCTGTCAATGTACCAATGACACCAGTTAGTGTGGAAAGCAGGCTACTAGAACATAAGCGGGTCTAAATTTCAATACTGTGTAACTAAGCAATTGAATTTGCTTGTATTGATGTTGTTGTTTTGATCTAGCCTTACTAAGGCGGCTATAGCAGTATTTTTTCACTTAACAAGTACAACTGTCCTCAGTAGCCTGGTTCAACCTGTTGTTGCCACATAAATGCCAGCTACCAACGCGATGCGTTAACCGCAAGGTGCTGGGTAAGCCAAATAACTTAATATCAGGGCAGGGTGGGTAGTCAACTAAAGGGGTCACTTTGTACGATTAGATCTGACCATTACCTTTCAGTACCTTGAATCAAGTAACCGTGTCCGTTACGGTGTGCATGTGTACCACTTGCTGAGGGAACGGAATCTCAACACCCTGCGTTGACAGGCTCGTATTAATAGCCTTGTTCAGTGCATGCGTGACGGGTAAGCGATGCGCAGGTGTCGCGACAAACGCCCGAATTTCAAAGTCCAGCGAACTGGCCCCGTGATTGACGAAGAACACGGTGGGTTCAGGTGAACTCAGTACATCCTCAGTCGTGTTCACGCAATCGATCAAAAGTGTCCTTACTTGCTCGACATCCGAGCCATAAGCAACACCGACAGTCAACAGAATACGTGTCACTGCATCGTGCAACGTCCAGTTGGTTACGTTTTCGGTGATGATGGACTTGTTGGGAAGCAGAACCTCGCGATTGTCAAAGTCGGTGAGTGTCGTTGCACGAATCTGTATGTTGCTTACCGTGCCACTCAAGCCGCCGATGGTCACCGTGTCGCCAACTCTGACCGGCCGTTCGAACAGGATAATCAGACCCGATATGAAGTTAGCCACGATCTCCTGCAAACCAAAGCCAAGACCAACCCCCAGTGCTGCCACAATCCATTGCAATCGAGACCAATCCACGCCCAGTTGTCCGATACCTACTAGTAAGGCCGTACCAACAAGGGCATAGCTGGCGATAGCATTGATTGCATAGCGAGCACCGGTATCGAGTTGCAAACGCTCGAACACCAAGATCTCTAATACGCCGCGAAGGTTTCGAGATCCGATCACGCCCAATACGATTATCCCCAAGGCTAAAAGTAATTTACCCAGCGTTATCGCTTGATTAGCAGTGACACTATCACCGCCTACCTGAGCGCGCCAGAGCACAATATCGTTGAACACATCGAGAACAGGAAAGAGCGGTTTCCACACTAGCCAGGCGATAAAGACGAACAGAATCACGCCTGCCGTTTTCATTAGCTTTTGGGCTTGACGGGCGATACGCTGATGATCATCATCCCAGGCAAATGATAGATCCGGGGTGGCATCGCCACTGACAGGCGCGTTCACTTGCGCTGTACGTTCAGCCTCACGGGCTGCTCGTCGGGCTCGCGCCTTTCGTAGCGACATCCGTCGATGCGCTACCATGAATTCGCGTATAGCCAGACCGATCAACACGGCAGTAATCATCAGATAGACACCCGATGTAAAAGCGCGGTTCTGGATTTCCACAGCAATATCGAAATAGCCTGCTAGCGGCAATAAGCCAACAATGGCTGGAACCGCTATCAACACCCAGATACCCATCCGCGTGAAGGGGGACTGTGTCGTGGTATGCGTCAACGTCAACGCGATACCTCGTCCGGGGCGAAGACATTCATACAGCAGTACACTCATGGTCACCGACACAATCACGAAGGCCAGTACCGCCAGACCGTATCGCAACGCAGCTTGTCCGCTGAGTAGCGCAAAGGTGAACACGGCCGTACACAGCGCGCACACCCATACGAACCACTTCAAGTGGCGATACAATCGATCCACAGAACGCTCATCCCATTCAAAATGACGACGAAATAGGCCATCATCACGGCACAGAGTTTTAAAGAAAAGCAACACAGCTAGAACGGATGCCGTGGCCAACAGTGCGCCACTTAATGCCGGAATAAGGGAGCCCTGCACGAAGAAACCGTCTTTCAACGCCCAATGGAAAATGAACAACGCAAGCGGCAACGGTAGTGCCAAAGCTGCACTGGCCAGCAGCGCCGTAGGCGAACTCCAGTACCGATCTTCGCCGACGTTGCCAACACCGGTGGCACTGTCACTCAACACACGCTGCACGCGAGGCCGTAAAGTGATTGAGGTGAGCAATATCAGAATCATAGCTAGCAGTGGCAGTGGATACTTCTGCACGGTGTTTAACAGCGTTGCACTCGCACCTGCCCAACGTTCCGAGTTTGCCATCCAGCGTAACCCGTCGTATCCGTTTGAGATCCAGCTGAGCGTTGCTGCGTCATTAGAGCGTAACCACAACACGCTGCCATCGAGTGTGGACGCCACCTCATCGGTTCGAGTCTGTGCTTCGAACAGTACTGCGTCCAACGATGTCATCCGATCCGAGACGCGGTTGGCCACGCCTAATAGTGTCACCAGAGCGCTTAATGTGCTTTTCGATGTCGTGGGAGTTGCCATCACATCGACCGTACCGTCTGATGAGCTTGCGCGATCGCCGCGAAGCGCGCTTTCCCACAATATGCGATCGACCTGCAGGCTACGCTGCCGGGTTTGAAGCGCTTGCAGCTCGGCTGACAATGCGACTGAATCTGGCAGCTGCTCGCGCAGGGTTCGGATCATGTCCGTCAGTGAATCGTTAAGTGCGCCGGTCGAATTGATTTGTGTCAGCAACCGCCGCACTTGATAGATCTGTGTGATCGAATCCGCCGCCTTTGCCGTTCGTAGAAGCACTGCCAATTCTTGTTCAAGTAACGCAAGCTCTGCCTTGGCCCAGCGAATTTGTTCATCGATCTGGCTAGTTGCAAAGGCATCGGTACTGTCTGAATCTTCAATCAGCCTTGCAATACGTGCTTGTACTGCGTCGGTTCGAATCTCTGTCAGAGAGCGCCAATGTTGCTCCAGGGTTTGAGACTGATTATCAAGGCGTATCTGTAACGAGCGTCCTGTGAGCGACGCCAGTGTCTGACGCGGCGCAAGCGTTGCCAGTTCCTGCTGCAACATGCTGAATCGTTCACTGGCTACTTGCGAGTTGAGATGATCGATCAGCGCACTGGCGCGCAGCGTGATCGATGAGTCCGTTTCACCAAACGAATCTGACTGCCAGGAGGAGGGACCTGTAATCGATCGATTACCCGCTTGGTTGAATCGCATCGCCACCTGGGTCATGTCTCGACCGATCAGATCAGCACGACGACTCAGCCATGCTTCAAGTTCACGTGCTTCGAACAGTGCTCGTCGCAACTGTCGAACCGAGAGCTCTTGTCTTGCGCTTTCATCATTCAGTGCGGATTCATCGTCCAGCAATAGTGGTTCAACTGTCGGCGCCTGGGTCAGCGCTTGAATCTCGTTTTGTAAGCGTTGCACATCAACGTCAAATGAGGAGGCCTGTTGCTGCGCGAGCTCCAACTCCTGGGTCTGTACCTGCAGATCGTCGAGCTGTTGTCTGGCTTGGCTTAGTTCTGTGGTGAGTGAGCTGCGTGTTGCTTCCGGCACATCAGTGGCGGCGGCTAACTGGCTCTCCAGTGCCTGAACGTCTTCCACCGTCGGTGTAAGGTCCGCGCTGTGACCCTGAGCTGCCCACAGCATGGACACCACTAACAGCATACAGTAGCGCGACAGAGACTTTGCCAAGAGCGCATCGTGCATGATGTCGACCATTAACCTTTGCGTTCGATGGCAGTATTCAACGCCTCCAGCACGGTGTCATAAAACTGCTCAAACTCGGTCAGTCGTGATTTGACATCTGCATGACCACGTTTGGGTAATGCATTGGCCGTTTTAACCACGGTCTCTCGTGCCTTTCGCGAACGAGCCAAGGCACCTGTGAGGATATTGACGTATGGATCATCCGCCAGCTGGAAGTAATCTTGCCGATCTCCAGCCTTTGCGACGCGCTCGATGATGCCCATTTGCTCCAGAATCCGTGCATTGGTACTGACACTACCTCGGCTGACCTGAAGCTCGATCGCCAGCTCACCGAAGGAGAACGCACGCCCATCAAAGATCATCAGCCCCATCAAGCGCCCCGCGATGCGTGGTAGGCCATCACCCTGTGAAATGACCCCCATTTGCTCGATGAAACGCTCTCTTACCCCATCAATACTCTCAGCCACGTCTCCAGCTCTCTTTTTTCGATAGGTTTATTTAGACATAACCGGTTTATTTAGTCAATACTAAACATAATGGTTGACAGGTCGATATCTCTGGTTCATTCTGCCTGTTCAGTTATAAATGAACAAATTAACCATGCCTGCTTCCCGACGCCTGCCCACACGATTGCCCATCGCCATGTTAGCGGTGGTATCGATGGCAACGCCTTCTCTGGCCGACACACTCCCAGTAGCGCTCACGAAGGCTTATCGAACCAATCCGGACCTGCAGGCGGCTAGAGCAGCATTGCGCGTTAGTGACGAAGAGGTAGCTATCGCCAGAAGTGGCTACCGACCCTCACTGTCGATTGATGCAACCGCTTCGCAAACTGATCAGGATGCCGGGGACATAGGGCAGGGACGGATAGGCCTGCAGCTAGATCAATCGCTGTTCGATGGATCGGTCACACGCAATGGTGTACGAGGTGCGCTAGCGCGTGTGGACTCAGAACGCGGGACGCTCATCAACACAGAGCAAGAGGTTTTGTTATCAGCCATAGCGGCCTACCTTGACGTGCTCCGTGATAGCGATGTGGTCGGGATTCGTGAGGCAAATCTGGACTTTCTGAACCAACAGGTCAGTTCCGCGCAAACGCGATTTGACGTAGGCGAAGACACTAACACGGCTATCGCTGAAGCTCAGGCTCGACAAGCAGATGCCACTGCACAGCTGGCGCGTGCGCAGGCACAAGAATCGATCAGTGAGGCAACGTATCGCCAAATCATCGGTAAGGCCCCAGAGCAGCTGCAAAGTGTGGAAATTCCTGAATCGTTGCTACCCACCACACTACCGGGAGCGATTGATTCAGCGCTGCAAACGCATCCACGCCTGGCATCTGTCCAGGCGCTGGGTGAGGCTGCCCGATTTGATATGAATCGAACACGTGGCGCGTTGCGGCCAACACTCGGGTTATCGGCCCGGGTCGAACGCGTTGAGGATGATCTGCCGTCAGGCGATACCAGGCGTCAGGACGGTACAAACGCCTCAGTCACATTGCAGCTTCGCGTACCGCTCTATCAGGCGGGATTGGCATCAGCTCGGGTGCGCCAGTCACATCAGCTGGTTGTTCAACGTGATCTGCAGACCGAGGCGATCAGCGTGCAACTCCAGTCGGGCGTTGAATCAGCCTGGGCTCAGCTTAATGCGGCCCGTGCTGCCCAGAGTGCTACCGAGACGCAGATAACGGCGGCACAGTTGGCGCGCCGTGGCAAGCTCAACGAACAAGATGTCGGTTTAGCGACCACCCTGGACGTGCTCAATGCTCAGCAGGATGTACTGGCGGCCGAATTAGCCTCGATCAATGCTGAACGCGACACGATTGTAGCCAGCTACAGCTTGCTTGCCGCAACGGGCCGCCTACAAGCTGACACGCTAATGATTCCGGTCGAACCCTATGAGCCAGATCTGCACTTCGATGCGGTCAACCGTCGATGGTTTGGTTATCAGGACAGATCAGAGCGTTAATGGCTCACTGTGTTTCATACAACTCACTCATTCACCTTTTTACCCTTCTGGAGCCTGTTTGCTCATGACTCGAACACGAACGATGACACCGATCGCGCTTGCGCTGATCGGTGCGCTGATAGCACACCCTCTACACGCACAGTCGGAAGATGCAAATGCTGCCGAGTCTCCTGTGGTGACAGTCACCACCGCCACGCTCGGTGAGGTAGAAACCCGTATCTCGGTGTCCGGCACTTTGGTAGCAGCCGAAGAAGTGCTCATCAATACCCGTATCAATGGCTATGCCATTGAAGCCATCCAAGTGGAGGTTGGTGACGTGGTCGAAGCCGGTAGTGTGCTGGCAAGCCTGGATGACTCAGCACCTTCTGCCCAATTGGCGCAGGCAGAGGCTGAACTGGTACGCGCAAACGCTGCCATTGGCCAGGCAAAGAGCCAGATCGATGCCACAACCGCCACGCTGACCGAGGCGGATGCCAATCTGCAACGCAATCAGCGGTTGCGCGAATCGGGCAACATCAGCGTCGCAACACTGGAGCAGGCAAGAGCTGCTGCCAGCTCGGCACGCGCCAACGTTGCCTCGGCACGTGATGGACTGAATGTGGCCGAAGCACAGCGTACCTCCGCGCAATCCCAACGCGATCTGGCAAAGCTTACCTTGGCTCGCACAGAGATCACGGCCCCTGTCGCTGGCATCATCTCGGCACGAAACGCTCAACTTGGCGAGATTGCCAGTGGTGGTGGCGAGCCGATGTTTCGTCTGATACGAAACGGCAAACTGGAAGTCGCGGTTCAGGTCGTGGAAACCGCTTTGGGTGGTCTGGATAAGGGTGATGAGGCGATTGTGAATGTCGCAGGCGTTGGCAGTGTGACAGGCACGGTTCGCCTGGTTCCGCCAACTGTGGATCCACGAACCCGTCTGGGTTCGGTGCGACTGTCTTTATCGGCTAATCCGTCATTAAAAGCGGGGCTTTCAGCCAGTGGCTGGATCATCATCGATCGGCATGAGTCGATTACGGTGCCTGCCAGTGCAGTGCTGACTCAGGGGCTTGCATCCCATGTACAACTGGTGGTTGATGGCGTGGTACAAACGCGTCCAGTGACGGCGGGCGTTCTGTCGGCGAACGGTTCACGCGAGGTTCTTGAAGGTCTTGAAGGTGGCGAGCAAGTCATCGCACGTGCTGGTGCGTTCTTTATCGACGGAGATGAGGTACGCGCAGTTATTACACAAAAAAACTCTGAAGCTGTTGCGGCTGATAAGCCATGAACATGTCTACCTGGTCAATCCGCAACCCTGTCCCCGCACTGGCGCTGTTCCTGGTGTTATGCGTGGTCGGTCTGGTGAGCTTCAATCGCTTGCCCGTTACCCAGTTCCCCAATATCGATCTGCCGATCGTGCAGATCAGCGTCTATCAGGCAGGGGCGGCCCCCTCGGAGCTGACTAATCAGATCACGCGGCCAATCGAAGATGCGGTGTCGAACGTTAATGGCGTAGACAAGGTGACCTCCACGGCCAGTGATTCATCGGTATCCATCATGGTGCAGTTCACGCTGGAGACCGACAGCGATCGGGCATTGAACGATGTGAAGGATGCTGTGATTGGTGTGAGCTTGCCGGACTCTGCCAACGAGCCCGTGGTCAAGCGCCTGGATGTCACCGGCATACCGATCCTGACCTATGCCGTCTCAGACGATACACGCTCGATCGAGAATCTTTCGTACTTTGTCGACGATGTCATCAAGAGCGAGCTGCAGGGCTTAAAAGGCGTTGGCGAAGTGTCACGCCTGGGCGGTGCGGATCGTCAGATCAAGGTGGAGCTTGAGCCGGATCGTCTGGTGGCGTTTGGTATTACCGCCTCAGAGATCAGCAGCCAACTGCGTGCTACTAACGTGAATCTGGGTGGTGGTCGTGGTCAGTTGGCGGGTCAGGAGTACACAATTCGTGCGCTAGGTAGCGTGGAGTCGATCGAGAAGCTGGCCGCAACCGAGCTGTCGATCAGCGATGGGCGAACCGTGCGACTCGACGCGTTGGGTACGGCTATCGATGGTGCCAGTGAGGCACGAGGCTTTGCGTTGTTCGATGGCAAGCCTGTGGTGGCGTTTGGTGTCAAGCGCTCGACCGGAGCCAGTGATTTAACGGCCGGTGACAACGTCAAGGCAAAGCTGACTGAACTGCAGGAACGCTATCCGGATGTGAGCATCTCGTTGATCAACGATGCTACCGTTTACACCGAAGGCAACTTCGAAAGTGCCATGATGACGTTGTATGAAGGTGCCGCCTTGGCAATCCTGGTCGTCTTCATTTTCTTGCGTAACTGGCGTGCCACTATCATCACAGCTGTCGCCTTGCCGTTATCGATCATTCCCACGTTCTTTGTGATGAGCTGGTTGGGCTTTTCGCTCAATACGGTCAGCTTGCTGGGTATTACGCTTGTCACCGGCATCCTGGTGGATGATGCGATTGTGGAGATCGAGAACATTGTTCGGCACATCAAGATGGGTACACCGGCTTATGAAGCTTCTGAGGAAGCGGCTAGCGAGATCGGTCTGACGGTCATCGCCATCAGTTTCACCATTGTGGCGGTGTTTGCACCGGTGAGCTTCATGAGCGGTATTGCCGGGCAATACTTCAAGCAGTTTGGTTTGACCGTAGCGGTGGCAGTGCTTTTCTCCCTGTTGGTTGCCCGATTGATCACGCCGATGATGGCTGCTTACTTCATGAAGGATGAGCTGGACAGCGAACCTGAAAAAGACGGTGCGCTCATGCGGGCTTATTTGCGAATTCTTCGTTGGACGTTGAAGAATCGCACTATCACGCTGATGCTGGGTCTGGGTATTTTCGCATTGTCGATTTTCTCAGCTACCTTGTTGCCCAGTGAGTTTGTACCCGTGACAGATGAAGGGCGTGCGTCGGTAAGCGTAGAGCTGCCACCGGGGTCTACCTTGCAGGATACGCAGGCCGTGGCGCGAAAGCTTTCGTCACAGATCAGCGAGATACCCGAGGTGCGCAGTGTGTTTGTCGATGGTGGTGCATTTCAGGGCGGTATCACTAATGCAAAGCTTGACATTGATCTGGGACCGCGTGATTCGCGTGAGCAATCGGCTCAAGTGCTTCAGCGTGTGATTGAGCAGCGCCTGAAAGACACGCCCGATGTGAAGCTGACATACCTGAACGCGGGGGGTACACGCGATGTACAGATCTCTGTACTGGGTGATAACGGTGATGCCGTACGTGAAGCCGCTCGTTTGCTGGCCGCTGATATGCGGGAGCTGGACAGCATTCGCAATGTCACCACATCCGCCTCAGTTACACAGCCGGAAATCCAGATCACACCAAAATCCGACATAGCTGCAGAACTCGGTGTGACAGCCAGTGCCTTGGCTTCCACTATTCGTGTGGCAACGATAGGCGATGCTGGGGACAACCTTGCTAAATTTAATGCCGGTGAGCGTCAACTCGACATAGCGGTTCGCATGAAGGAATCGGTGCGAGAGAATCTGTTCGAGATGGCTAACCTGCGTATCCCGACCAATACCGGTACACCTGTGCCCTTAGGGGCGGTCGCTGATGTTGCGTTCTCGGAAGGCCCCGGTGAGGTGTCACGCAGTGATCGCAAGGTGCTGGTCACCGTCGAAGCGGACCTTGCGTCGGGTGTGCCGTTGGGTAATGCAGTAGAAGCCATTTACGCGTTACCGCTGGTGAACGATATGCCAGTAGGCACGGCCATTCAGCAAGCTGGCGATGCTGAGGTCATGGGTGATGTGTTTGCCAGTTTCGGGCTGGCCATGGGCTCGGGTATTCTGCTGGTGTATGTTGTTCTGGTGTTGCTGTTCTCAAGCTTCATTACACCGATCACCATCCTGTTGTCGTTGCCACTGGCCATTGGCGGGGCAATCTTCGCCCTGTTCCTGACCAACAACGCCATTAGTTTGCCGGTCGTGATCGGTTTTCTGATGCTGATGGGCATCGTGACCAAGAACGCGATCATGCTGGTCGAGTTCGCTCTGGACGCGATGAAAGGTGGTGTTGAGAAAGCGGAGGCCATGATCGATGCCGGGCACAAACGTGCACGGCCTATTGTCATGACAACGATTGCAATGGCAGCGGGCATGTTGCCCAGTGCGTTAGCCATCGGTACCGGCGGAGAGTTTCGAGCACCCATGGCGATTGCCGTTATTGGTGGGTTGCTGGTGTCAACTTTATTGTCACTGTTGTTCGTTCCCTCCTTGTTCAGCGTAATCAACTCGATGAAGGATCGATCGCGTCGGCTGCTGGTGAACGGTTTGGGAGCAAACAAACCGACTGCCGCCACTACAGTGAGCGTATCGGGTGATGCGTAAACTGGATGACGTCTTCAGCCCAGCTGCTCTGTGCTTGCTGCTGGGCTGCATGCTCACGTCGGGATCGACAAACGCACACGATGAGCATCAGAAAGCCGGTGACTGGGTATTTACACTCGGTGCTGGTGTGCTAACCACACCCAACTACACAGGCGATGATGCAAACCAACTGATTCTGGCGCCCTCGGTACGTGCAAGCGATGGCGTGCATTGGTCGATCGGGTTTTTGGAAGGCGTGCAGTACACGGCCAATCCTGAACAAAACTGGCAGTGGGGACTGGCACTAGCACCATCACTGGGTAGAGATACCGATGGGAAAAGCCCGTTGCGGATTGTTGGTGATGGTACCGATGATCTTGTTGGTCTGGCTGAGACGGATACGGCGATAGCCGCTCGCTTGTTCACGCGATACAAGTTCAACGACTGGTCATTAGATGCCCAGGTACAGCAGACCTTCACGGATGAATCACAGAGTCTGTTCTCGATCGGAATTCGTCGTTCAGGCCGAATACGCACGATGGGGCCACCCTTGATTGTGTCGGGCGGTCTGCGTTTGCGCATCGGTAATCAGTCAGCCATAAATACGCTGGTCGGCGTAAGCGAAGCGCAAGCGGTGTCCAGCGGCCTGACTGCGTATCGCCCGGATAGTGGTGTAGTCGCGGTCGGTTTGAACGGCGCGCTCATTCTCCCGCTCAGCCAAAAGCTTTCGATCTTGAGCACACTCTCGGTGGAACGTCTGGGCGATGAACTTGCTGATTCATCATTGGTTGATAATCGAGGTAACGCTGTGCAGATAAGCGGTGGGTTGTTCATTAATTATCAATTGGGCACACCCAGAAAGCGACAACGATGAACGCATCGAAGAATCCTAAATCTATCAGTCACAAACCAATTAACTGTTCTACGGGGCGCAGCCTTTCGCTCGTGGCGATGTTGTCATTGCTCCTGATGCAGAACTCAGCACTTGCACATCCGCTTGATGAACCAACACAGGATGCACAGAACGACAATGCCGGTGTCGTAAGCGGCAGGCTTGAGCAACAACGCCGCTCAGCGTTCAACCCCTATGTAGTGTCAACACACAAGCAAAACTACGTGTTGCCCGTCAGCTATACCTCGAGCTTGAACTCTGATGTGTACGAACAGATCAACGAAGATATACCTGACTACTTGAATTCTGAGGAGGTGAAGTTTCAGCTGAGCCTGAAAGTCCAGCTGAATGAGAATGATCTGTTGTTCAGTAACGATGCACTGTTTGCAGGTTTTACGCTCGAGGCATGGTGGCAGCTCTACTCAAAAGATGTCTCCAGTCCCTTTCGGGAAACCAACTACCAGCCGGAGGTATTCTACCTAGTACCGCTGGCCTGGAAACCGTTCGGTGGGTCGACCAGCGCCGTACTGGGGCTAGAGCATCAGTCCAATGGTCAGGTACAAGGTTTCTCACGCAGCTGGAATCGTGTGTACACCGGATTTCTGATCGAAAAAGGAAATTTTTTTGGATTCATACGTCCCTGGTATCGCTTGCCTGAAGACGCGAAGGAGACACCAAACAACCCCAAAGGCGATGATAACCCGGATATCCTGGATTTCATGGGCCATGGTGAACTGCTGCTGGGATGGCGAGGGAGCCGGTATGAATTCTCAGCTAATCTGCGCAGCAATTTCTCTACCGGCAAGGGAGCTGCAGAGTTGGCAATGAGCTTTCCGTTATTCGGTCGATTTCGAGGTGTAGTGCAGTATTTCAACGGCTATGGCGATGCATTGATCGACTATGATCACTTTCAGCAGCGCTTGGGGGTCGGGATTTTATTGTCAAACCTATTCTAGACGTTACCAACGACTAATCGATCATGAAAACACATGCACCAAACCGCTTCTCGTGTTTGCTAGGTAGTTGTGATCTTGAAGTGGCTGGCAACCTACGATACAGAGTTGGTACTGGTACGCCCAAGTCATGAGCAACATCCTTTGGTGCGGCGCCCGCCTTGAGCAGTATTCGCGCGGTGGCAACTTTGCTGTTAGTCATTCGGTGCTTACGGCCGCCAACGCGATGCTCATTCCCTGGATTGCGTTGATCCGCAAGCTCTTCAACAAGCACGGTCTTTCCAGCTCTTCATGCAGGACTTGAACGCGAAGTACTGCCATTGAGAGCGATCTTTTCTGTTTACAAAGCGCATCTTAGCGCTCTGTGCCTAATAGTGTGTCTGTTGGGCGTCCTGGCAACTACTCTTTTTGACGTTGAGATAGGGACATATGTTGCCGCACCTATGTTGTTGATCTACGTAGGGGTGAACCTGTGGCAGGCGTCGATGGTGGTGAAGGTGTTCTTCGGGCTCGCTATGCTGTTGATCATCACCTCGGGTGTTACTCCACTAACGTTGGCAGACATTCTCGCCGGGCTCGAGCGGATGGTGTTTCTTGGTGCGCTGCTCACCGCGCTGGGCTTTATGCGGGTGGTGGCCACACAGGATAGGCATTTTGATAGCGCTGGTCGGTACCTGGCCTCACAACCTCCAGCACGCCGCTACGTATCAATGTATTTCGGTGGCCATCTGTTCACCACGTTGCTGAACATGGGTGGCCTAGGGCTACTGGTGGAAACCGTGAATACGGCCTTGGAATCACGCCGGAATAGTATGAGTCCACTTGTTTTTCAGCTGCGGCAACGCCGGATCGTGTCCGCGATCATGCGAGGTTTCTCGACGATAGCCTTCTGGACGCCGTTCGGCATTGCGCTTAATAGCTTGTTGTTGGTGTTTCCAGGCTTGCTTTGGATCGACGTCGCGCCGTTTGGCTTGCTATTCGTGAGCATAGCGCTGATCTTCGGCTGGTCGCTGGATGATCTCGACCGTCGTCTGCGGCCTTTGCACCCTCGATCTCGGGTGGATCCGCCAGGGAAGAACGATCATTGGTCAGCATTGTTAGTTGTCTTGCACATACTCGGACTCGGAACTGTCATTCTCACTTTGGACATCCTGTTGCCGGTGTCCTTCCAGTCGGTCCTGTTGTTCATCGTGCCGGGCTATGCTTTGCTCTGGATCACAAGGTTGTACGGACGCGCCGGACTACCCACGCTGAGAACTGAGTTCATCGAGCGAGCACCTGGTTTTGTCACTGAGATCGGTGTCTTTTCCATGGCCGGTTTATTGGGTCCGATAATCGCGGCGCTTGTTCCTGAAGCAGCAATGAACTCCGTGTTCAGCATCGTTGGCGATCAACCGGTCGCTCTGGCGCTCGCATTGTTGTGGACAACTGTATTGTTCAGCGTACTCGGAATTCATCCCATCATCTCCGTTATTGTGCTGGGTGAACTGGTGGTGCGTAATGGTGGCATCTCTGAGCTGGCCGCTACGCTAGCGCTGCTATCCGGTTGGGCCGGTGCAGTCACTCTCGCACCCTTTGCTACCACCGCAGTGTTCATCAGCCAGCTTGTCAATCAGGGTGTTTGGCGAGTGACCTGGGGCTGGAATGGCGTATACGGTCTGGGCGTGATGTTCCTCTTTTCGCTGCTGCTTAGCGGGGGAATATTTCTAGGCTTTTTCTGATAGCAGTACCGCATCCGCCAAAGTTCACCCCTCTGCCGGAAGATAAACGCCTGCGCTGATCGCCGGGCTGAAACCCAAGCGTCTTACGAAATTAATTCACAACTATTGTTTCCTATTGTTTTTCAGTGTATGATCCGCATAGCAGAACTTAATTCCACATAGTAAAACTAAAGAGAGGATATATGACAGTTCAAATTGATTGGGCCGCACGTATCAAGCAGGGCATCCTTGCCACCAGCCTGGCCGCACTAATGGCGACGGTGACCGTCACAAACGCACAAATAACCCTGATTGCCGGCGAGGCAGGGCCGAATCGCGGTGCGCGGGCCGCTGCGCTGCAATCCTTCGCCGATGATGTCGACAAACGCTCCAACGGTGAGGTAAACATCAACATTCAGTGGGGTGGTGCACTGTTCAAGTCAGGAGCGGCTTTGCAGTCAATTTCCGACGGCGTGGCCGATCTAGGCACCATCATTGGGGTGTATTTTCCGCAGGAAATGCTTGGCTATGGCATTGCCGACCTACCATTGGAAAACCCCGATGCGTGGGTAGGCATGCGCGCTACTGATGAGTTGATGCGCAGCGACAGCGCTTTACAAGAGAACCTGGCCGCCAACAATCTCGTCTACATCGGCACGTTTACCACGTCCGCTGTAAATATAGGTTGTCAGGGAGCCACCATAAAAACGGTAGAGGACATCAACGGTCTGAAAGTGCGCGGTGTTGGCGCCTATGGCAATACTTTCAGAGACTACGGTGCGAACATGGTCAACTTGTCGATTTACGACGCCTACCAGGCTCTCGACTCCGGACTCATAGACTGTTCGCAAGGCTACTCCTATGCCGTTGCGGCTCTGAAACAGCAGGAGGTCATGAGCAGTTATACGATGCTGGACTGGGGGCAAGTCGGTGCACTGGGTATCTTCATGAATAAAGAGATCTACGATTCGCTTGAACAAGACGTGCGCACAATACTGGATGAATCCGGCATGGCCATGGCGGACACACTCGGTGAACTCATCACAGCCGATAATGATAAGGCGATCGAGACCCTGCAGAGTGCCGGTGTGGAAATCATCGAACTGCCGGCGGCTGAGCGTGACAAATTGGTCGAGAAGGGCAAGCCTTATATTGACGAATGGGTAGAACGGGCCGACTCGACCGGTTTTGAAGGAGCAGCCTTGCTCGACAACTACCGTGCGCTGATTGAGAAATACACGGCTGAACGGGACGAAAAAGGCTATCCCTGGGCACGTAATTGATCGCCAAAGCTCTGTCATTCGCCGACCAGAATCTCTGAGTCACATATTGTCAAAGCGATGGATAACTCGATGCTACAACGAATTGAAAAGCTGTTACTGGAACTTGCCGTTTTCGCGGTGCTAGCGCTCTGCGGGTTAATTACTGCAAGCGTGCTACTGAGAGTGTTCTTCAATTCAGGAGTGCCCGATTCGATCGTTATGGTGCGTGAACTGATGGTTGCTGCCATCGTATTGCCACTGGCAGCAGCTAGTACGGCCCGTGCTCACATAGTCGTTGAATTCCTGACGAATCGTTTTCCGGTGCATATCCAGGGTTGGTTTGTTGTCTTCGGCACCGGGTTTGGCGTACTGGCGCTGACACCGCTGATCTATGCCGGATGGAACGAATCTGTGCACACGTTGCAAAGTGGCGGATTCTATTTTGGTCAACTAAACCTGCCGAAGTGGCCAGGACGCCTGATCTTTCTGACCGGCATGTCGTTTTGCTGGTTGCGGCTGCTGCTATTGGTGATCAAGGATGTACGGCAGTTACGGGCGGGTCTGCCCGTAGCCGATATCGGTTCAGCCAGTCCTATGCTGGAAGACAATACAAGGAATCAATCCTGATGGACGGTACTCTGGTTGGCCTGGTCGCCTTTGGCTCAGTCATCGGCTTGTTGGCGATACGTGTGCCAATCGCCTTTGCACTGGCGGGTGTCGCCACGGTAGGCACCTTCGTGATGTTCGCCTTTCGCACGGGCAGCTTCATGGGGGATCGAGCTATTCGGCCCACTGCATCACTTGTGTACTCAAACTCGTTCGATCTTATCCATTCCTATGACCTGTCGATGATTCCGCTGTTTATTGCGTTGGGCCATATTGCCTATCGCGCGGATATAACAACGCGCATCTATTACGCAGCTAGAGTCTGGCTGGTGCGTGTACCAGGCGGGGTGGCCATGGCCTCGGTCGTTGGCTGTGGCGGGTTCTCAGCCATCACCGGTTCCTCGATTGCCTGTGCGTCAACTATGGGACGAATCTGTTCGCCTGAAATGCTGCGCATGGGGTACGACAAGCGACTGGCCACGGCCAGCGTGGCCGCGGGAGGTACCTTGGGCTCACTGATTCCACCGTCTGTGCTGTTCATTATCTACGGCATTTTCACAGAAACATCGATCAGCACGTTGTTCCTCGCTGGCATCCTGCCAGGTATTCTTTCGCTGTTCGGTTTTCTGCTTGTAATCTATCTGTGGGTACGGCATGACCCAGCGGCAGCACCGCCCTTTGAAGGTGAGATCACTCGAGCAGATCGCCTGAAAGCTGCTGTCCAGGCCTGGCCTGCTGTCGCGCTGTTTGTCATCATTATTGGCGGCATATACGGCGGGTTCTTTACCGCGACCGAAGCTGCGGCGGTCTGTGTGTCGGTTGCCATCGTCATCGGTTTTGCACAGCGCAAACTTGATATCCGCGGCTTGCTCGAATCGGTGCGCGAGACTTGCATCCAGACATCCAGTATCTTTCTGATCGCAGCTGCCGCCAAGATATTTGTGGCATTCATTGCTTTGACCGGTGTTGCACCGGTGATCGTGGATTTTGTTACTACGGCAGAGCTGTCCAGTTTCTACCTGCTCTTGGCCATTGCGATTATCTATCTAGTGCTCGGCATGTTTCTCGATCCTATCGGCATCATGGTGCTGACGTTGCCGCTGATGATTCCGTTGATCGAAACCTATGGCTTCGACCTGATCTGGTTTGGCGTGGTCGTCATCAAACTGTTGGAAATTGGTCTGATCACGCCTCCGGTTGGCCTGAACGTCTTCGTGATTGCCAATGTTGTTGGCAAGGAAGTGCCTAGCGAAACCATCTTCGCAGGTATTCTTCGCTTTTTGACGATTGATGTCGTTGTACTGATCCTGATCATCGCCTTTCCAATCATTTCTCTACTGATTCCGGGATCGATGTCATGAGCAACGGCATACCACCAGAGAAGGACCGGCGTTTCGCCACGACTCTGTCGAGAGGGCTTAGCGTGTTGCGCGCGTTTCGCGCCACGGATGACGGGCTGGGCAATGCCGAAATCGCCGAACGAACCGGTCTTCCGAAATCAACCATCTCGCGATTGACCTTTACACTGCAATCGCTTGGTTATCTCAATCACATCGGTCGCCGTGATCGCTACCGGCCTGGCCCAGCACTGCTGGCGCTGGGTAATGTGGCCAGCGCATCAATGTCGTTCGTCGATATGTCGGCGCCTATCATGCAGCGGCTGGCCGATGAGACCGGCACGCTCAGCTTGCTAGCCGTGCGCGACGGTCGCAAGTTGCTGCTGGTCAAGACATGGCGACCAGCGCGTGTGGCGTCTTTGTGGCTCGAAGTTGGTCATCGACTGCCGTTCAATGGCTCGTCCTCAGGGCACGCACTTCTGGCGGCCTTGTCTTCGGAGCGTTTCAACGATGTCGTCGAACAAGTGCAGGAGGATCATGGGCTGACAAGTGATCGTGCACGGCATATCCGGGATGATGCCAGCAACCAGCTGCTGACGACAGGCTTCGTGGTGGCCGATCCGGCCGAGTACTTTACGTCCAACATTCACGCCGTTTCGGTGCCGTTTCATGCACGTGATCTGGGCGAACCCGTCGTGTTCAGTTGTGGTGCGGTGCCAAAAGATCTGACGCTGGCACGTCTGAATCAAACAGTCGGACCAGCGTTGAAGTCGAGCGTGAACGAACTTGAACGAATTATGGGCCAAGGCTCGGTATTCGTGGAGGCCGGAACGTGAAGGCGATGATGATGCTTGAAATGACACAGCAACCACAAACACCAGTGAGCCCGGCATGAGCGAACCTGTCACATACCATTTTATCGATCACATTATATTGATTACGATCACCAATCCACCGGTCAATGCACTGTCGCGAAGTGTCCGTTCTGGATTGCTGACGGCCATCCAGCGATTCGCTGCTGATGACTCAGCGGATGTCGCTGTGATCGTGGGCAGTGGTCGGCTGTTTATCGGTGGTGCTGACATTTCCGAATTTGGTAAACCACCCGAAGCACCGAGCTTGCCAGAGGTGATTAATGCCGTGGAGGCTTGTGACAAACCGGTAGTGGCAGCCATTCATGGCACGGCGCTCGGAGGTGGCCTCGAAGTGGCATTAAGTGCACATTACCGGGTGGCTCAGGTAGATGCGAAACTCGGCTTGCCCGAAGTCAAGCTCGGTCTGCTTCCTGGCGCCGGTGGCACTCAACGATTACCCCGTCTGGTCGGCGTTGATCAGGCCTTGACGATGATCACCGGTGGGAATCCGATTACGGCGAAACAGGCGCTGGAGCATGCCCTCGTGGACCGAGTCGAAGCAGGATCGGATATTCGCCAGGCGGGACTGGATTTCGCCCGCGAACTACAGCAGCAAGGTGCATCGATTCGCCGCACCGGAGCACGGCCTCGCCCGGTTGCCGATACAGATCTATTGCAACAGTGGCGCACCCGGCTTGAGCGCTCAGCGCGTGGTGAAGTAGCGGCACTGGCGGCCCTGGATGCCGTTGAGGCGGCAACTCGTATGGACATCAGCGACGGATCTGCCGAAGAGCGCCGTCTGTTTTTGGCTTTGATGAAGACTCCGCAACGCGCCGGTCTGATCCACGCCTTCTTTGCCGAGCGAAAGGTGGCGAAACTGCCGGAGCTGGCAGGTATTGAGCCCATGACGATTGAACATGTCGGAGTCATCGGCGGTGGCACGATGGGCGCGGGAATCGCGACGGCGGCCGTGTTGAGCGGTCTTAAGGTAACACTCGTCGAGCGTGATCAGGCTGCAGCTGACAAGGCCCGCGACACAATCGCAGGCAACCTGACTGCGGCCATCAAGCGCGGCAAGCTGGATGGCGGGCAGCGTGATCGGATACTGGACGGTGGCTTGTCTACCGTCGTCGAGTACGAGGCGCTTAGCGATGTTGATCTGATCGTCGAGGCCGTGTTCGAAAGCACGGAGGTGAAGAAATCTGTATTTAAACAACTCGATAGCGTGGCAAAAGCCGGCGCAATTCTCGCCACCAATACCTCCTATCTAGACATCAATGAGATCGGGTCGATAACCACGCGCCCGGAGGCGGTTATCGGCTTGCATTTCTTTTCGCCGGCGCACGTCATGAAACTACTGGAAGTGGTGGTGGCCGATGAAACAGCACATGAGGTGGTCGCCACCGCCTTCGCTCTGTCGAAACGGCTTGGCAAGACAGCCGTGCGTGCGGGAGTCTGCGACGGCTTCATCGGTAACCGTCTGCTCAGTCACTATCGAACGGCTGCAGATCATATGTTGCTAGACGGTGCCAGCCCCTATCAGATAGACGCAGCCTTGAGAGCATACGGTTTTGCCATGGGGCCCTATGCGGTGGCAGATCTTGCTGGACTTGACATTGGGTATGCCACCCGCCAACGCAAGGCTGCAGATCGGCATCCACAAGATCGCTATCCAACCTGGGCCGATGAGCTCTATCACCAGGGACGACTGGGACAGAAAACCGGAAAAGGATACTACCTCTATCCCGAAGGCAATCGACTGGGCCTGGAGGATCCAGAGGTCGAGGCACTGATCGCAAAAACACGTCAGCAGGCGGGCATCACGCCGCGCACCTTCACTGACGAGGAAATCGTGCGCCGCTACATGGCCGCGATGGTGAACGAGGCGGCTCGGGTACTCGACGAGGGCATTGCTCAGCGGCCACTGGATATCGATGTCGTGCTGCTCTACGGCTACGGCTTTCCGCGCTGGCGTGGCGGGCCTATGCACGCAGCTGATCAGCGCGGGCTCGACGTCATCCTTGCAGACATAAACCGCTTTGCAGAAGAGGACGATCACTTCTGGCAAGTCGCCCCGATGTTGAAAACACTGGTTGAACAAGACCGTGATTTCAACAGCCTCAATATTTCCTGAAAACCGGACCCTACTCATGCCACAAGCTGTGATCGTCTCCGTCGCCCGAACGCCTGTTGGCAAGGCGCATCGAGGCTCATTCAATACGACACACGGTGCCACCATGGCCGGACACGCGGCAGCGGAGTGTGTGCGCCGGGCTGGTGTTGATCCGGCTCTGATCGAGGACAGTGTCTGGGGTTGCGGTTATCCCGAGTATGTCACTGGGGGCAATATCGCTCGTCAAGCGGTCATTCGTGCGCAACTGCCTGTGAGTATCGCTGGCACGACGGTCAATCGCTTCTGCGCCAGTGGCTTGCAGGCCATTGCCATGGGAGCACACATGGTGTCTGCGGAAGGGGCCAAGGCGGTGTTGGTCGGTGGGGTGGAAAGTATCTCGATGATACAGCCACCTGTTCGTCACTCTCGGGAGGCTTGGATCGAAGCACATAAGCCTGAGCTTTACCTGCCCATGATAGAGACAGCCGACATCGTCGCCGCACGCTACGGGATCAGTCGAGAGTCTCAGGATGCGCTGGCGCTGCAGAGTCAGCAGCGCACGGCCGCCGCTCAGGAAGCAGGGCGTTTTGATACCGAAATCACGGCAATGGAGGTGATCATGGCGGTCAAGGACAAGCAGAGCGGCGAGGTAACAGAGCAAAGCAATACGATCAGGCAGGACGAGTGCAATCGGCCATCCACTTCGCTGGATGCTCTGGCAAAGCTCGAACCGGTAAGAGGTCCTGACCATTTCATAACCGCTGGCAACGCCTCACAACTCAGTGATGGGGCGGCAGCGCTGGTGATGATGGCATCGGACGAGGCCGAGCGTCTGGGTCTGGAACCGCTGGGCGCTTTCCGCGGCTATGCAGTTGCCGGCTGCGAACCTGATGAGATGGGCATTGGGCCGGTATTCGCGGTACCCCGACTACTCGAACGTCAGGGACTGTCGATCAGTGATATCGATCTGTGGGAACTGAACGAGGCATTCGCCAGCCAAGCTCTTTACTGCCGCGACACGCTGGAAATCGATCCTGACATCTGCAATGTCGATGGTGGTTCTATCTCTGTTGGCCACCCATTCGGTATGACCGGGGCCCGTATGAGCGGACATTTACTGGTCGAAGGCCACCGACGAGGTGCAAAGTTCGGCGTGGTCACCATGTGTATTGGTGGCGGGCAGGGCGCCGCTGGCCTGTTCGAAATCTACTGATACCTGGAGCAAACATGGATCTTAATTACACCGACGAACAGCTCGCATTTCGCCAGCAGGTGCGTGTATTTCTCGAAGCAAAGTTACCCAAAGCGTTGTCGAGCAAGGTGAAGTTTGGCAAGACGCTGACCAAGTCCGATCATGAACAATGGCACGCGATACTCAATGAGAAAGGCTGGCTGGCCAACAATTGGCCAAAAGCCTATGGTGGCACCGGCTGGGATGCGGTTCACCGACACCTGTTTGAAGATGAGATGACCCGTGCCCATGCCCCGCGCATTGTGCCCTTCGGGCTGGCCATGTTCGGCCCCGTGCTGCAGGAGTTCGGATCCAGCGAGCAAAAGGATTACTACTTGCCGAGAATTCTCAATGGCGAGCACTGGTGGTGCCAGGGCTATTCCGAACCTGGGGCTGGCTCCGATCTCGCCTCACTCAAGACCACTGCTGTGCGCGAAGGGGATCACTATATCGTCAACGGTCAAAAGACCTGGACCACGCTAGGCCAGCACGCCAACATGATTTTCTGTCTGGTGCGCACGATGAAGGAAGGTAAGCCGCAGGAGGGCATCTCCTTCTTGCTCATCGACATGCAAAGCGAAGGCGTCAGCGTTGAACCGATCGTGCTTATCGATGGCGAGCCCGAGGTTAACGAGGTGTTCTTCGACAACGTTAAAGTTCCGGTAGCCAATCTGGTTGGTGAGGAGAACAAGGGCTGGACCTACGCCAAGTTTCTGCTGACCCACGAGCGAACAAATATTGCTGGCGTCGGCTTCGCTGCAGCTGGGCTGGAAAGCCTCAAGCGCATCGCACGGACCGAACAGTCGAAAGGTCGACCACTAATTGAGAACCCGCATTTTGCTGCGAAAATAGCGCGTGTAGAAATTGACCTGATGGCAATGATTACCACGAACTTGCGCGTAATTTCCCGGGCAGCAGCGGGACAAGCACCCGGCGCTGAAAGTTCGATGTTAAAAATAAAGGGCTCCGAGGTTCGACAGCAGATCAATGCCTTGACTCGTTCGGCGGTAGGGTGCTACGCCATGCCATTCGTCTCTGAAGAGCTCGAACGGGGTAGCAACACATTGCCCGTCGGACCAGATTATGCCGCCTCAGTCACTGGCACGTATCTGAACAATCGCAAGTTGTCTATCTACGGCGGATCCAATGAGATCCAACGCACCATCATCAGCAAAGCCATACTCGAACTGTAAAGGGAAATCGCCATGAATTTTGATTTGACCGATGAGCGCCAGATGCTTCAGGACACACTACGCAGATTTCTGAAGGAGCACTATTCCAACGAACAGATAAAGGCATTGGCGCAGAGCAGCAATGGCTACTCCAGCGAAACCTGGACCGGACTTGCGCAATTGGGCGTAATCGGTGCATTGTTCAGCGAACAAGATGGCGGATACGGTGGTGCCGGATTTGACCTTGCGCTGGTATTCGAGGAGCTTGGCCGAGTTGGTGCGCCTGATCCGTTACTGGATACAGCGATACTGGGTGGTGGCATCCTCGCAGCCATTGGCAACGAGCAGCAGAAGGCATTGATCGAATCCATCATCGAGGGTTCGTTACAAATGGCTCTGGCGCATGCCGAGCCGCAGAGTCGTTACGAGCTGGCTCGTGTAAACACTACTGTCCGAGGCGATGGACCCGACTTCGTACTCAACGGGCACAAGGCAGTCGTCGTCAATGCTGGTGCGGCTGATCAGTTAATAGTCAGCGCACGATCAGACGGTGAGCTTGCATCACAGACTGGTATCAGCCTGTTTCTTATTTCTGCTAAAACAGAAGGACTGACACTTCAGGACTTTGCATTGGTGTCCGGTGGTCGTGCAGCCGAAGTTCAACTGGACAATGTACGCGTTGATGCAAGTTCACTGCTGGGCGAAGAAGGCGAAGCCTTCGATGCGCTGGAACTGGCGCACGCCAGGGCCACCGTGGCCATCTGTGCTGATGCGTTGGGGTTAATGGAGACGATTCGTGCTCTGACTACCGATTACCTGAAAATGCGCAAGCAATTCGGCAAGCCGATCGGAAAATTCCAGGTGCTGCAGCATCGTATGGCAGATGTACTTATCGAGATTGAACAGGCGCGTTCGGCGGTCATCAATCTCGCTGGGCACGTTGATGGTGAGCGAGATGAACGCGAAAAGCATGTCAGTGCTACCAAGAATCTGATTGGTAATATAGGCAAGATGATAGCGGAAGAGAGCATACAGATGCATGGCGGTATCGGCATGACTGAAGAATACGAACTGGGTCATCTGGCAAAACGCCTCATCATGGTGGATCACCGTTTGGGTGATGCAGAGTTTCACCTTGAACGATTCATCGATATTGCGGTAGCTTGACAAGTGAGGCGCGAAGCGAGCGGTGTCGGCATGACAGCAGAACAGCACTTTCGCATTCACCATCTTGTCGAAGGACATTCAATTAAAAATCCTGGCGCAATTGCCATTGTTGATACAGATGATAAAGCGTATACCTATGCACAATTTCAGGCTGCTATCGACGTAGCCGCCAGTATTTTGCAAGAATATGGCACCCGTTCAGGTGACCGCGTCATTCTTGCCGCAGAGAACTGCCTGGTGACTGCGGCTTTCATCTTCGCCGCCAGCTCAATCGCTGCCTACGCTATTCCTGTGAATGCGCGTATGACAGCAAAGGAGATGAGCCTGGTTGTCGAACATGCTACTCCTCGCATTACACTCTATACAACGGGCGTTTCGGACGACGCAGCCAGACATGCTGCTACAGCGCAAGCTACAAACCATGAAACAGATTTTGGTCGCTTTGCAATTGCCGTTACTGCACCCAGTAGCCCGACACTCGTCGAGGCAGAGGGGACTGCGGTTATCTTATATACCACCGGGACCACTGGTGCACCGAAAGGGGTGATGCTGACCCACGCTAATTTATATTTTGCGGCTCAGGCGTCAGCCCGGTTGCGCGATATTGCGCCAGGGGATCGCGTCTATGGTGTGTTGCCATTGACCCATGTGTTTGGGCTCGCCTCGGTGTTGATGGCATCCTCTTATGCCGGTGCCTCAGTGCAGTTAGAGGTCCGTTTTAAACCTGATCGCGTTCACGCAGCGTTGATGAATGGCGTGACGGTATTCCCCGCCGTTCCGCAAATGCACGCGCTGGTCATGCAATACGTAAGCTCGCAGGGCGTTGCACGACTGGAGAATAGCAGCCTGCGGTATGTTTCCTCGGGCGCCGCCCCGCTGGATCCTGCCTGGAAGCGCAAGGCCGAAGCTTTCTATGGCCTGGCATTGCAAAACGGCTACGGTATGACCGAAAGCACCGCTGGTATTTGTGCCACTAAAAATCCGATCGGTACAGCAGATACCAGCGTAGGGCCTGCATTGCCCGGCATCGACATTCGGCTCGACCTGGCGATTGGATCAGCTGGCAACACAGACACTGGCGAAATATTGGCCCGTGGCCCACAGGTGATGAAAGGCTATTTCAAAAGCCCGCAAGAGACGGCCAGAGTGATTGATGCTGACGGTTGGCTGCGTACCGGGGATCTGGGCAAGATCGATACACAGGGCAATCTTCATGTCGTCGGTCGATGCAAGGAGCTGATTATCCGTGGTGGATTCAACGTCTATCCACCTGAGGTTGAGGCGGCGCTGAATGATCATCCTGATGTGGTGCAATCCGCGGTAATCGGTCGTAGGCTTGATGCCGGAGACGAGGAAATTCTTGCCTTTGTCCAGTGTGTCGATCCTGATGCTCTTGCTCCTGCCGCTTTGAAAGACTTCGTGGCCAAGCGTCTTGTCAGCTACAAGCGCCCCTCTCGCATCATAATGTGTTCTGAACTGCCTGCGGCCGCGACAGGCAAGGTACTGAAGCAAAAACTACTGAGCACATTTACCAGACAACTGCTCGAACCTTCATCAGAGGCCTAAAAAAGAGGGTTACAGACTTAAAAGGCACCGGTCCCTATCCAGGCACACATATTTTGCACATTATCCCGGGGGCTGAAAAGTCAGTTCGGTTGTCTGACACCTGCTTGTTAAGCGACCGCGTGGGACGTACCAATGGCTGCTACTTATCGGTGTTTCAGGGCAGTGAGCAGTCACGATTCAGCCGCTTGAAAAGATCAAGGTAGTTTGACGGGTTATACGGTTTGAGCATATAGCCATTGGCACCGACCGCAGTCGCCTGCTCACGATCTCGTGGATCGTCGGAGCTTGTCAGCATTACGACTGTCGGCGAATTGCTGAAGTATTCATTAAGCCGCATGGTCTTTACCGTATCGAGGCCGTTCATTCGAGGCATGTTTATGTCCATCAGCACTATCGCTGGCAGCGGTGTCTTGTCTTTCTGCACGATTTCAAGGTAGTCGAGGTATGCCGCACCGCCAGGAAATTGCAAGAGTGGATTGACAAGGCCTGCGCGTTTGTAAAAACGCTTGACTAGCACACGGTCGGCTTCGTCGTCATCGACAATCACGATTGGTATTGTGCCGTCACCGAGGTCGACGGGTATTGGCATCTCCAACACATCATTCATCCAGATACTCCCACCGTCATAGCCCCAGGCATGGTGAAGCAAAAGATGCTGCCGCCCATGTCGTTATCTTCGATAAAGATCGTCCCACCATGCTGCTCAAGCATAACTTTGACGATCGCAAGACCCATTCCCGTTCCACTTGCATTCACATCGAGACGAGCAAACGGACGGAATATGATTTCACGGTATTCCTCGCTCACTCCGGGACCGTTGTCCGTAATCCGAAAAGTCCACTGGCCGTACAGTCGGTTTCGGCTAGCACTGATCAAAACTTTAGGAGCAGGATTCACTTGAGAGAATTTGACTGCATTACCAAGAAGGTTGCGGACGACATGTGCAAGTATGTCCGCATCGCATACCAGTAAGTTCGGTAGAGAGCCAACAATAATTTTCGTACCAGCGTACTCGTCGTGCGCTTCCAGTAGCTTGACTTCTGCATTAACCAATTCATGAACGTCGACAGAGCTCATGTTCAGCTCACACTGTCCGGCACGGCAGAATGCAAGTAGATCGACCACGAGGGCTCTCATGCGCATACCATGTTCGACTTGTTGCTCGGCCATTTGCAGCAAGTCAGGCTGATCGAATTCGTTAAGTTCATCAATGAGAAGGTGCGCATTCGAGACGATGAATCTGAGCGGCGCCTGTAGATCGTGTGCGGCCATTGCGGCAAACTGATCGAGTAAGTTGTTCTGCTGTTTGAGCTGCTCGAGCTGTTCAAGGCGTTCTCGCAGCTCATCTGCGTGTGCCTCTATTCGAATATTCTTGTCGGTGCTCTGGTAGGCGAAACGGCAGGCAACGGCACCGATCATCAGTGCCAGAGCAAACATGATGAACGGCAGCGTGCTGATCTTTACAGCCAAGGATTGAATTTTAGGAGCAATGTCAATGCGCCATTGCAGATCGCCTGTCTGAAACAGGCGTGCCACATTAGCGTTCGATGCAGTAAAAGCTTCTGGAACTGCGGTACAGTTCTCTGCGACGCGACAGGTCAGTTCGTGAAAGCTACCTTCGATTTGCAGCGAAAGACAAACGGACTCACTCTCCTCGATCAGGCCGACATTGTTTAAAAGAAGCATATCGAGTAAGGCCGATGAACTTATCGTCACAAGTAGCTCGAGATTGCCACCGTTTCGGACACGTATATCAAATGAGGGTGAATTACCAGTCGGCGATAAATTGACCCTGAGATCTGTTGCAACGCTGTTGCTACCGTTGAGTGATACCAGAGTTTGCGGCGGGGAAAAATCTGCCGCGCAGCTCGCGCCTGTCGTGGTTGTATCCTCCTTTAACATAGGGAGAACACGTATCGCGTCGCCATCTCGAGCGCATAGGGCATCGAGTATCTTCTCGACCTTGAGAGTACGCGCCAGATCAAGCAATTGCGTATTGCTCGCACCCAATACCAGGTGCTCTCTGCCTAACCACTCGATTTTTTCCAAAAATTGCTCGATCCGCATAGAGCCAATCGTTAACGCATGTTCCGTGTTCGACAAAATGGCGTGTTCCTTAAGCGCACTATCCATTCGCATGAATTGTACGAACAGGAACACCGAAACGATCAGGGATGCGACCAGAGACCAGGCGAGAGCACGATACTTGCGCAACTCTGCGACAATGGACGAATCGTACACGGTCATCCGCCTATTACTCGTAGAGCTTTCGCTCCACACACTCGGCCTTGACCATGAGCTTTGGGAGTAATGGAAACAGAACTACGGCGGTCGCAATCGAGACTGCAGCGGTTGCAAGCTTGATCAATCCTTGCAGGCGATAGACAGGTTCCCAGAGCACGATCATGCTGACGATGTGGGATATTCCGCACAGGAGAATGAACAATGCGAACAGCAAGATCAGCCCGCGGAAAGGCATACGCTTTTGACGGTAGAGCACGGCGGCCAGTGCCAGTGGAATTGAAAAGTAGGCGATCGCGACCACCAAGTCGGCGATTACGTGCATCCAAAGAATCTCAGGCCGCCATTGGAAACACATTCCGTGCGGCATGAATCCTTTTTGTGACATGATATCAGTAAGAAATTCGATCATTGAGTCAGGGTTCCTATTGAGATGAAATTTGCCTATTTTCGACACGCCGGATGTGTGAGCAAGAGCCGTGCGCGCTGATATGCACTGATTGAATCCTGAATTCGCGCTTTCTGCATGCCTGCCAGATGTTGCAAGACCAGACCAAGATTCAACTCCGCTTCTGCTGTTTCCTCCGCCGTACCTTGCTGCACAAAGATCGTTAGCGACGACTGCAAGGCATCACGAGCCTGCATTAGAGAGTCGGCATCGTCGGACGGGATGGCCATAAGGGCAGTTGCCATGCGTGCTGTAATTCTCGCAACCAGCAATTCTGGCCCATCACTGCACAGACTCAGAGATTTGCAATAGAGCATCACTGCTGCATGATGAGCCGTGTAACACCTTTAGCCCGATACATGACTGACATGCCATCGGTTCCTGCATCGTAGAGAGAGACCTTTGCAGGCAAAGCGCAGGATTGCAACAGATTGATCACCGCAGGCCCGACTATATCGTCACTTCTATTGGTATTGCCGCAGCCAATAATGGCCATGCTGTCTGGTATCAGATTCGCCACAGGCGGCACCACCACTGCGGTTCGGCTGGCAGATCCAGCTCGGGTAGATCACACCATCGTTTATTGCCAAGGTAGTACGTGTATTCCTTGCAGCGCAGCTCATCTTCTCCATACGGTGTCAGAAACCAACCCGAGATCACCAGTTTCGCCCGAAGCTGATTCTTGTTCAGGGGCCTGAGTTCATCGAGTATGCTGGCAAATACGCGATCGTTCTCGGGAAACGGTTCTGTCTTGGTTTGCAAGCCTTCGTTCATGAGGTCGATGATCATGAGACGCAATGTTTCATGATCAGCATCCGCAGGTGTTACCTTGTAACGCGACAGGTATTCAACTTCAACTGTTGCCATCTTGATGTAACGCCTTATGCAATGACACGATGACAAGCAGAGTACAGGCAACACAAAGCCTTTTGCACAAGCTACGGTTACGTAAACGTTGTCGGAGTTTTGGTCTAACCCTGGTTGGCCATTGCTTTGACTAGGCTGTACGAAAGCGCGATAGCTCTCTACCTGTCCTGGCATCGTGTGCATGGACGGTACACACCGGACAACTGTCGTACGAACGGCAGACATGTCCCACCTCTACAGGATCTGCGCTGTCGGCAACGGGTGTGCCAATCAGGACCTCTTCAACAGGGCCTCGCTCACCATCACCGGCGCGTGGGCCGATATTCCAGGTGGTTGGCGCAATGATCTGGTAGTTTTTTATCTTGCCATCCTTGACATCAATCCGGTGACATAGAGCACCACGAGATGCTTCAGTGGCGCCCCAACCCTGACCGTCTTTCTCTGCAAGTTTTATGTACCACGGATCGTTGAGTCTGAACTCTTTTTTGTAAATTGGGCTGGTGCTTCCGTCAAACGGGTGCATCTCTCCGGTTTCGTCATACCAGGCGTGTGTCATGTCTTCCCGGGTATACACCATTCTGCATTTTTTTGATGACCACCGCCCGGTGGAGCCCCTGTACCAGATTGGATTGCTGTATCGACTGACTTCTACTAACGGTGTTTCATCGATTACAGGCAAGGCATCTGCAATCGGAAATAAGTGAGGAAATTGGGCTACCCTTGATTTTCTCTGGGCAGATTCACCAGATGTATGCTTGATCCAGGTATTTGAGGGATACGAAAACGTATGGTTTTCGGTGACGCCACATAATTCTTACAACAGAGTAACGGGCGCAAAGATATGCACCCGTTACGCAAAGCAGCTTACTTGATCAGAGCTGACAGTTTTTCACGCGCAGTGTCATCAACCCATGATGACCAGACGTCAGAATGATTGCTCAGAAAATATACAGCAGCTTCTTGCGCCGAGGCATTTTCGGTTTCCTGCCAAGCCAGCAAGCTATTGAGCAAGTCAACGTCAAATGTGACTTTACTCATTAGCTCGGTAACGCCAGGCTCACGTTCAGTAAGTTCGGTGTTGACAACTGTCAGCACCGGCGCTGGTGGGAAATCCGATACCTTTGGATCTGCGTTATCGGCATTGCTATTGTCTGCATGAGCCTCTTCATTGATGTCACCGATCTTAACCTGAACCATCGGATACTTACCTAGAACAGCTGTCGGTGCCCAGTAGTAACCAAACCATGGTTTTTTATCTTCGAATGCAGCGGCAATTGAGGCGCCCAGTGTTTCACCTGAGCCATGATCAAAAATTTCGATAGCGCCACGTAAATTTAGTGCCTTGATCAGGTTGTCGTTTACGATTCGGCAGCCCCAACCATCTGGACAATTATTGAATTGTCCACCAACCAGTTCTGGATTTGCCATAATGCCCTCTATCGTTAATAGCTCCGGATTCGACTCGGCCAGATAGTCAGGGATCCACCAGCCTTCAACTCCACCCGGACTTACGACATCACCCAACCGCTCGACTTTGCCGTCGGCTTCCATTTTTGAGTAAACATCGCCAGTGGAGTTCAACCAAAGTTCTGTTACGATATCGGGCTTGCCGTTTTCAGCCAAGGATGCAACGGCCGTGGTGGTGGCTGAAGGTACCTTTTCAACGGTACAGCCATAACCCTGTTCCATCAAGAATTTTGAAACCTCTGTAACGATCTGAGACGAGGCCCAGTCCATTTCAGTAATCGAGACTTCGCCGCATTCAGCATGCGCTGGCGATGTCAAGGACATAGCGGCAAGCGTCGCTATACCTGTGAAAAGTTTAAATAGTTTTCTCATCAATATTTCCAAAAAATAGTTGGTGCCCTTTGGCGTATCTCACAGCGAAGCCGCGGGCTTTATCGGTTTCGCGTTTCTACCTTGACAAATATACGTGGAAGTTACTTCTGATGCGAGTCGTCTTTAACATTCAATGTCAATTTTGTGCAAGGAATGCCCCGGAGGGCGAGACGAGGCAGATTGTAGGCAGCATAGTGCCGCAGGTCAATGAATACTAGTCTACAAAACTGCTCCTACCAGCCTTCCAGTAGACAATGAAATTTGTCTGTAAAGCTCTGGTCGGGGAGGGTGGAAAGGCTTTTTCGCAGATAGCGATGTAAAATTTCCCCTTGAATAGATTAGGTCGAGTTGGCAATCTGCAAACGTTCGAGCATCACCGATCACACCTGAGCGGTAATTTGAGCATCTGCCAACGCTCTGCGGCTATTGTCGACGTAAACCGTAAACCGTAAACTGTAAACTGATAGTTGTGGCTCTAGCGACGGCTCATCAATCTGCGCAGCATACCGGACCGATGTAGATAGTATATAAGAGTCATTATAGAGGTAATCGCTGCTGCCAGATAAGTTAAAAACGCTGCATTCAGAACACGACCGGCTCCACCCACCTCTTGCTCGGTGACAATGCCGGCATGCACCATGGCCGTTTTAGCTCTGGCACTGGCATCCCACTCTACAGGCAGTGTTACGACAGCAAACACGACGGCCGCTGCAAAAAGAATTACACCGACCATGACAACCCATTGACCCAAAGCAGGCGCTAGAGACGACAACAGCATACCGACCATCAGAACAGGCATCGACATCTTGCTGGATATATTGGTTACCGGCACCAGCTTCGACCGCATTTGCAAAAACTTGTAGCCCGTGGAGTGTTGCAGTGCGTGCCCGGCCTCATGACAAGCAACACCAATAGCGGATATTGAGCGGGCGTTGTACACAGGTTCTGATAGACGCAGTGTTTTGTCGCGAGGATCGTAGTGATCGCTAAGGCGACCACTAATTGGTTCGATTGTGCAGTCTGTGACTCCTGCGCGTTCAAGCATGAGCTTGGCAGCTTCGGCGCCTGTCATATTCCTGGAGGTCCCTACAGATTCGTACTTCTTGAAGGTATTCTTGACCATCCAGGAGGCTGCACCTGAAATCACCATGCCCGGCAGCATTACCATTAGCATGTATCCCATGTTCCCCATTCCGAAACCCATAAATTCGCCCTCCGGCAATAACTGTTATTCACTAGTAGATAGTAGATCTGCGATTCTGGAGCAGATACCGACTTTAAGCAGTATAGTCAGTATGGCTCCAGCCCCCTGTAGACAAGTGTTAAGAGGCATCCTGTAAGTAAACTATTGCAAGAACTCAGATTTAAACTTATGCATCACAAAATCTGTAAAGCCTATAGGAAGATGAATACACTGTGAGCGGTTTAGGATGGGGCTTGTTAGGTGCGATGCTCATTGGCGCCTCTGATTGTACGGCCCGAGTCACCAGCCAACGGGTATCACTGATTCCGTTGATTTTCTGTGTCATGGCGATTTCAACACTTGTTTTGTCCATCACCCTGTTCCTCGGTGATCAGCTTCCCATTTGGCATACCAGAGCCTGGTTAGCATCAGCGATCAGTGGAGCGCTGAACATCGTTGCGCTGTACCTTCTCTACAAAGCGTTGTCTTACGGGCCAGTGGCGGTTGCTTCTCCCGTAGCCTCAAGTTTTGCCATCTTTCTTGTGGTACTTAACGTTCTGGCAGGTGAACCGTGGACCGGATTTCAGGTGCTGGCGGTTATCATGGTATTTGTAGGCGTCGCGATGCTGTCAATCAAGTCTGACGAAAGTCTCGATCAGGCTCATCACTACACAGGACACTGGTTGAAAAGAACCAGCCTTCTTGCATTGGGCGCAGCCATTGCTATTGCCTGCCGGATGTTTTTCGCTCAGGAAGCTACTGCTGTGTTGGGCGCCACATCTGCACTTTATCTAAACCGCCTGTTTGCCTTGATCAGCTGTTCAATAGTATTGCTCGCGATACCGCTGGTAAACCACCGGGGCGCTGGGTCATCAGCTGAAACAACAAATAGGTGGCCTGTCGGTAGATTAAAATGGCTTGTCTTGTTGCAAGCCACTCTGGAGATGTTGGCGCTAGCAGCATTTCTCAACGGATCAGAGGGCGCTGGGCGCGTCGCGGCAACAATAGGCTTTTCTACGTTTGCAGCAGCCACCACGCTAATCGCCTGGCTGGTGTTGAAAGAGCCTATCGGTAAATGGCAAGGCATGTGGATCGTCTTTATCAGTATCGGCGTGATGATAGCCAGCGTCAGTTAGTCGTGGTACAGGCTTTTTGGTGATACCTATTGCAGAGCAGCTATACCAAGTTAATGTTTATTAAATCAACACTGGGGTCAACTATTATTTTTTTGTGAAATTCACTCGAGACCTGCTGCATAACCAAGGCCACCGAGTAGATGGGCACGAAAATCCGGCTCAGAATAACTGCTAGAGGTGTGGCCACCGCCGGTGTACCACGATCGACCACCGTCATAGTCGTGATACCAGGCGCTTGGATGGTCTTCACCCATGCCTCCATCCAAGTAAGAGCTTTCGTCGAGGTTAAGTAGAACATTGACCCGCGCACGGGGGTTACTGCTGTAGTCATACCACTCATCGACGCGCGTCCATGTAGAACTTAAATGAGAGGTTGACGGGTGGGATCGATTTTCGACGATTTGAGTCGCTGATTGTATAACCGGATGACGCTCGAAATAGGCACCCACCAGCTTCCCGTACCAGGGCCAGAAATACTCGGTATCACTCGCGGCGTGTATCCCGGCGTAACCGCCACCAGCACGTATGTACTGTTCGAACGATATTTGCTCGGCTGTATTCAGGACATCGCCCGACGTCAATACCCAAACCACAGCATCGTACTTGGCAAGATTAGTGTTGGTGAACACACCTGAAGAATCAGCCGCAAGATCCGTTTGAATACCTGCCGATGTCGCCAATTCCTCAAGTGCCACAACCGCATCGGCAATTGATTCGTGCCGAAAAGCTTTGGTTTCGCTGAAAAGCAATATTCGCGGAGCATCGTCGGACGCTGTACCTGCGTTCAATTCGTCAAGATTGCTGATTCCGTCGGCATCGTCATCCCATCTGTCGGTATCGAATTGATCCGGGTTTATCTGGTATGACTCACCAGCGTTTGCACCTGTTGTAAAGGATTCTTCGAAGCTGCCAAGAGTGGTATCGCCATTGTCGTCATAGAATGTTACGGTCAATAGACTTTCTGTATTGGTCGGAAAATCATCAGAAGCTGACCAGAATTCATCACCGACCCAGCTTACTGACAAGTCTTTCTCGCCCCACAACACTCGAACTAGTAAAGAATCGGATTGATAGGCAGGCACTTCGATGTCAAAGTCCACGCGCGTTGAATTTTGCACTAATGGATCGGAGACCGTCGGAGTGGTAGGTGTTTGCTGTGGCGTTTGCTGGGGTGTTGCAGGGTCTGATGCTACGGGATCAGATTGGGAGAGATCTGGAGCAGCAGGATCTTGAGTTACAGGATTAGACGCCACAGGAGCTTGAATCACGTCTGGCAACTGATTATCACTAGAACTGGAACAACCAGAAACCAATATCGCCCCCGCGCATAGGGCCAGCGCAATGCGTGCAGGCGTTAAAATGTAACCTTTCATAGTGTGGACCGACGCTATTCACCAATCGAAATCGTGAAATAAGATTATGACAACCCGAAACGCAAGTATAGGAGAAAAAAAGTTAGTTCATTAAGCAGTACTCAAACAATTGTTACGGCACTAATACCGCCAGCGATATAAATACACACTTGTCATACATGGGTTTTGTATAAGTGATAAGCATGGATCGATTCGCAGATTCACAAAAAACCCGTTTTTTCGGATTAACCACTCGTGGCAATGTGTATTTCTTTTTGCGCTGATACCTTTACCCTAGTGTTGCAAAAAATTTCGAGTCCAGAAGCCTCTAGAGCTGTATATAAGGCGCTGCACGGAATTTTTACTGGATTGAGCCTAGTCACTCTAGGTGAGATCCAGGAAAAATGAGTACAGCGCCTTAGATGCTGCTATAGAGGCAGCGAAGCGGTTCTGGGCCGGAATTTTATGCAACACTAGGGTTTACAGGGTTGGTGTTGTCAACGCATCTTTTCAAGCAACGAGTAATAGATCATACCCAGAGCTACCAGCTGACTACCCATCTGCCGACCAAAAGGTAACCGCAGGTGTTTAACATCAGCGAAGACATCGAAGCGTTCAAGTTGACCGGTAATGGCCTCGGCCATGATCTCTCCCAGACTATGCGTTAAAGCAATTCCATGGCCGGAAAAGCCTTGTACATAGAACACATTGTCAGATATTTTTCCAACCTCCGGAATGCGATTTACGATGATTCCATCCATACCACTCCAGGCAAAGTCAATGTTGACACCGCACAAGTCCGGGAAGGTTTTCTCCAGAGCCGGACGCAACTCGGCTTCTATATTTTTTGACGGCTTACCCGAATAGTTGGTGCCTCCGCCGAACAACAAGCGCTTTTCAGCTGTTAAACGGTAATAGTCCAGAACAAAACGAGAATCATAGACAGCAATATCTTTTGGATTAATTTTATCCGCAGTACAGCCGAGTGGCTCTGTAGCCATAATACTGAGAGATGCCGGGAACAATGCACCGCCCAGATTTTTCTGATCCAGAATATGATAGGCATTACCTGCTATAAGCACTGCGTTTGCAGTCACAACGCCTTGATTCGAAATGACTTTTGGTGTTTCCCCATGTTCAATCCTCGTCACCTCCGACTGCTCGAATATCAGTGCGCCAGCTTGTGTAGCGGCGCGAGCTTCTCCAAGACAAAGATTAAGCGAATGCACGTGCATGTTTTTTGTGTTCAGCAAACCACCACAATAAATATCTGTATCCAGGTACTCATGCATGCTGTGTTTTTCGACAAAGGACAACACGTCGCCCATACCGCGCTTTTCCCCCTCTCGATGAATCTGGCGCAATTCTTTCATGTGACCAAGCGTCATCGCCGTTTGCATTTGTCCTGATTTCAAGTCGCAATCAATTGCATATTTATCAACCCGTTTACGAATGATGTCATGTCCGCGCCATCGCAGATTCCAGACGAAATTGTCAGCTTCCTCACCTAGAGTTTTGCTAAATTCACGTGCCATGGCCTTATCACCCGACAAGCTGCCCGTGATTTGCCCGCCATTGCGTCCTGATGCGCCCCAACCAATTCGTTTAGCTTCTACAATAGCTACCTTCATCCCGCGTTCGATTAGCTCTACAGCTGCAGAGATGCCAGAGAATCCACCGCCGATAATCACTACATCGACGCGATGATCTCCGCTTAACGTTGGGTATACTGTCGCATCGTTGCGAGTGGCGGCATAGTAACTGTTCGTATGCAGCACTAAGAGTCTGCGCGGTAGAAAGCGCTCGAGCGAGCGCTGTTCAATTTCGAGGCGATTTTTTTAATCATTTCAGGATTAACTATCCTCGCGGACTTTCGTGGAACGGACATAGGCAGGTCGGGCTTTTATTCGATCTATGAGTTCGGCGCTTTTTCCGGTGGGTGCATCGAGACCGCAAACATTCATCCAGTTACTGCAATGCACCAGTAGAATATCGGCAATCGTAAACTTGTCACCAGTCAACCACTCGGTATTATCAATGCGCAACTCCAGCGATTTGAGCGCGCGCTGAATGTCCCATTTAACACCAGGACGTATAGCGTCTTTTTGTCGTAGTTCTTCAGGCATCACGAAGCTATGCTTGGCCATAATCCAGCAACTGCCGTCCAACTCATCGCCAATTAACTGCGTGAAGCTATCCTGACGCGCGCGCTCCAAAGTGCCAGCTGGATGTGTAAGAGCTCCATGTTTGTCTGCCAGGAACTGCATGATGGCTACTGAATCTATAATGGCTACGCTGTCAACCAGTAGCGCTGGCAACTTTCCGCTGGGATTAATGGCGAGTATTTCTTCAGAGTGGGGAGGTACAGCTTTTATCGTGTAGCTCAGGCCAAGCTCTTCAAGTGCCCAGAGAACTCTGAAGGCACGGGTTTTCGGACTACCGATTAATGTATACACAAGCCAACACCACTAATTTATAAGGGAGGAAAACTTATTATGACATTAGTGAACAGAATCTTTACATCCGCACAATTACGATGCGCCAAAAAATTACAATCGGACATCTATTCTTAGGCGTAAACTGTCGTATTTCAACTGGATTCAGAATGAGCACTGAAATACGCAGGGAACGGGGCATAATCGCCCGGATTTTTCGTTTTATGTGGCGATCTCTTAAAGCGTTAAATACTTTGGTATTCGGCCTGCTGCTAATTTCACTGATGGCTTTTGCAATTTTTAGCTTGATCGATCGTAGCGGGCCAGCAGTACCCGCAGGTAGCGCTCTCGTAGTAAACCCGGCAGGTGTCCTTGTAGAGCAGCTAACCACCGTAAGCGCCGCCGCTACTTTAGTTCAAGGCCGGAAACTCCCACAGCAAACGCTGGTAAAAGATCTGATAGATTCGCTGGCGCTGGCCAGGGACGACAACAGAATTGAGCTAGTTGTATTGAACCTGGACAAGCTTGAGCAGGGGTTGCTACCTAAGTTGACAAGAATTGCAGATGCGATAATCGAATTCAAGACCAGCGGCAAAAAAGTCATTGCCGTAGCAAACAGCTATACCCAGTCTGCACTGTATATTGCGGCACACGCTGATGAGGTGTTGTTGAATCCAGAGGGTCTAGCGGTACCGGAGGGCTTTAGCATGCACCTTACCTACTTTAAAAGTTTGCTGGAAGATGCAGATGTATCAGTTAATGTGTTCAGAGTAGGAAAGTACAAATCGGCCACAGAGCCATACTTTCGCGACAATATGTCAGACGAGGATCGCGAAGCGCGCCTTGCGATTTTGAACGAATGGTGGCAAACCTACACCAGTGGAGTAGAAGCCGCAAGAGGAATGGTGTCAGGTAGTATCGACGCTATGTTGCAGAACGCACCAAAAGAGCTTCGTCTAGTACAGGGGGGCCTTGCACGCCTATCACTGGAGAAAGGGCTGGTTGATCGCCTGGCGACTAACAGTGAACGACGCAGTTATCTAATGGAACTGGCCGGCAAGGACGCTGACGGCAACAATTTTCGTGGAATTACCTATAAGAACTATCTGAACGCCGCAAGACAGACGGTTAAACATAAAGCAGGCAAGATCGCTGTTCTGACAGCTGTCGGCCCTATTCTTGATGGTGAAGCGTCTGCCGGTGAAATTGGTAGTGAAAGCCTGATCAAGCTTATCCGCAAGGCCCGTCTGGATGAGAATACAGAAGCCATTGTGCTACGCATAGACTCAGGCGGCGGTAGTAAAAGTGCGTCAGAAAATATCCGTACAGAGCTCCTTGCAGCTCAACAGTCAGGCATTCCTGTGATCGTCTCGATGGGTTCGGTTGCTGCATCAGGTGGATACTGGATTGCAGCATCGTCTGATAAAATCTGGGCCACACCAACCACCATCACAGGTTCCATCGGAATTTATGGTCTGTTTCCAAGTTTTGAGAAAACTCTGTCTCGATATGGTGTGTATAGCGATGGGGTTGCAACAACACCTATTGCTGGTGGCGCTAGCGTGATGCGTGGTGTATCCCCAGAGTATGGCGACGTCTTGCAAATTCTGATTGAGGCAGGCTACGAGCAGTTTCTGACAACAGTTGCCGACGGACGCGGCATGAGTGTCGAGGAAGTAAATGAGGTGGCACAGGGGCGGATATGGACAGGAAAAAAAGCGCAAGAGCTTGGTCTTGTAGACGAATTAGGTGATCTGGAACAGGCCATTGCATCTGCTGCAAAACTTGCTGAGATCGAAGACTATTCGGTCTGGTATGTAGAACCAGAACGATCATTTGGGGAAATGCTTCTTCAGAAAATTTCAAAAAGAGTGTCGGCTGCGCTGCCACACACAGGTACTGACCCTGTAAGACAGATCATAGGTAAACTTAGTCACGAACTAGGCTACTGGGGTCGTCTGAACGATCCACAGAGTGCCTACGTGATTTGCGGTGATTGTCCTCAGCGACCGTGGCAGTGGTAGCCTGTTTTTAAAATTCCTTCGTCATTACATTCGAACCTTGCAGCACTTATAGCCTTACTTTTTTTTGCCCTCGTGTACACATAGGCTGTCGTTTTGTTTATGGACACCGACAACGGTTGAATTTTGTCAAGCCTGCCGATGATGTACATTGCAGCGGTAATGCCGAGCTCCAGCGTCAAATGGCTGACTTTGAAGACTCGCGTCTGTAAAAAAAGGCAAAAAAATTACAAAGGTGTAGAAGCGTCGCCTTGACCCTCATCATGAGCGCTCAGTGTTCGCACAAGCGAACTTAATTACTATTATTCCGGGCGCTTCACTGCAACTTGAATCCGGCTTAATTTTACATAGGACATCCTATTAGCAGCCACGAAGACACGCGTTGACGATTTTATAAAATGTAATAATTACATCAGCGTTAAGATCAACCAACAGATGCGTACTCTAGAATTCCGACTCACTCTCTCCCAATACACCGTTATGACGAATAAAGAAAAGCAATCAGAAAACGAGGAAACATCGACTGAAGCATTCGATATCAACAAGTCAGATCGGAAGGATGATGTCGCCGACAAGAATTCTTCTGAGGAAGTGGACGGTAATGCCTTCCGCGTCAACCGTAATTCCAAATAAAAGAAAACGATTGATCATTGATATCAGTGGTACCAGATGCTGACTTCCTTACAGTGGCGGATATCGTACCAGCTCAACGGAAAAGAAAAAACTTGTATGCGGCTAGTATGCGGCTAGTGTATTTCTTGCCTAATCACTTTAAAGATGCAATTGATTGGGCGTGTATTTCCGCGAAAAACAAGTGGTGTCGGAATGATATTACGTTAATAGTCCCTTTTTTACATTATGTGACAAAGTCGTAGTACACCGATACATAATCCTGACTCTTCTATTCAACTAGAGAGAACAGGCTATGAGTATTGAATCACCATCCGACGAGACGACGGCTAGAGATATGAAGGGTAAGTCGGTCGAGACGGCAGGGGCTGTCAAAGATGAAGCAATGAAGCTTGGCACTTCCGCTCGCCAAACGGGCGAATCAATTGCTCGCGATAAGGCGGAAGACGCCCGCGAGGAAATTGCCGCTAAAACAGACTCAATGGAAAATGCGGTTAACGACATTGCGTCTACATTAGGCGAACACAGTGACACCCTTGGTCATCACGCAACTGAGTTTGCGGATACATTATCTACTTTCAACGACCGGCTGAAAACGTCGTCACTTGACGAATTAGCCTCGGACGCTCGCCGCGTGGCTCGCGACAATCCAGCAATGTTTATGCTCGGTGCAGTGACCATCGGCGCCATCGCAGCTCGATTCTTTCAGGCCTCAGCGCCGAACGAGCACCGCCGGGCCGGTTCTGGAACGAATGCTGGGGTTGTGACTGCGTCAAACTCTGGTTCGCATACCGGAGGCGTGGCATCGTCAACTTCTGTAACCGAGGGTAACTTGGTATGAATGACACTATCGATGAGTTGAATACAAGTGAGCAGCGCGCTGGCCTGTCACCTGAATCAAAGAACACATCTGGACTTTTATCCCAGTTAATAGAGGATGTGTCAGGGCTTATCCGTTCGGAGATGAGCTTGGCGAAATCCGAGGTCAACCAATCAGTCTCAGACGCAAAGACAGGGCTGAGCAGTATCGCCATTGGACTGGCAGTTTTGGTACCTGGCGTTACGTTGCTGGTTGTAGCTTTGGTATTAATTATAGAGGCGTTTACCGGCCTGGAAGCATGGTCTTCTACATTGCTGGTTGGTGTGGCAGTTACCGTGATTGGTGCAATTCTATTGTCAACCGCGAAGGCCAAACTCTCAGCCGAGAACATGTTGCCTACGCGAACCCAGGCGTCGATTCAAAAAGATGCCGATTTGGTAGAGAGGAAAATATCATGAATAATACGTCAGATTCCAGTCAAGACCCCAAGACACTCGAACGCGAGGTTGATGCCAAACGTGCAAACCTTAACCGAACATTGGATGCCGTCGAACAACGCTTCTCTCCTAATCACTTGATGGAACAGACGGTTGAGTACTTTGGTGAGCACGGAGGTGACATCGCTCAATCAGTTAGCCGGTCTGTAAAAGACAATCCGCTACCGTTGTTATTGACTGGCATTGGTTTGGCGTGGTTGATTTCAACTCAGTCTCAATCTCGATCTCGCTCACCTTCACCGAGTTATCGTGAACCCACGTACAGGGATCGTCTGATTCAGTGGGACGAGGAGGGGCACCGCTCTGGAAATTCACGCAGTGCTTACGCCCGTACCAATTCTCCGGTATCAGATAGTGGCTCCACTGACCGTCGTACAGAAAACAGGTTCACAGAGAATGACAATGACGATAATTCGGTGATGGATGATGCAAAACAAGCGATAGATAATTGGGCTGGTTCGGCCAGTCAATGGCGAGTTGATTTACAGAATAAATTGCAGTCAGTCAAACAAGAGGCAGACGAATCAACTGAGCAGTGGCGTGACAGGGTGATCAGCACGTCCGTCGAGCAGGCAGAGAGCTTAGACCAGCAGTACCGTAAGGCACGCCACGAGCTGTTAAGTCAGGGACACGAGTATGCTGAGACGACAAAGAATTGGATGCAGGAGCAACCATTAGTGGCTGGTGCGCTGGGCGTGGCAGCAGGGGCTTTGATCGGTGCTCTGCTACCGTCATCCAGGCTCGAAGATGAAGTGGTCGGCGATAGAGCTGAAAGCGTCAAGTCGTCACTCGCTCAACAAGCTGAATCGGTCAGTGATGAGGTGACATCTGCAGTTTCAGATAGCGCTCAAGCACTTCGAAAAAAAGGCGAAGAACAGCTGGATCGAGTAGAGTCAGAGAATTTAGAGACTGAAGCCACTTAGGCTCAACGCGCATCTATTTATTCGATAATTGCCTATATTCTTTGGGGTAATTGAATAATTGATAAATCCATCTTCACATGTCACATGCTCCGTGGGCTATTGCTAATAGGCAATAGCCCACTAACCGGCGTATATCCATTACGAATTGCTTTATTGGCCTTTGCGAAGTACTGAGCAAAGTTGACGTGGGGCGGTATGCCCGATGCTGTCGGGCCATATAGGAAAAATCACCCCATTTATTTAGTGGTGCACGAATTGGATAATGCGGTATAGGGCACGTCCAAGCTTGCGACGAAAACCACATTATTAACTGTCAGACAACTAACAGCTGGAGATAAAGAACGTGAGCAATTCTGTAAGTCAAATCACTGTTGAAAAGCCAACGGTTTATGCCTTCGAGATCGCTGGCAAAATCAGCACCGATGATATGGAATCGATGGCGAAGATCATGAATAAAGCGTTCGATGCGCACGAGGAAAAAATAGATATGATGCTCGTGTTTATCGACTATGACGGTAGCGAAAGTGGGGCGCTGTTCGATGGTGATGTCATCAGTTCGCGCTTTCGAGCACTAACAAATGTGGATAAGTACGTTGTCGTCGGCGCTCCTGATAGCGCAGAGTCGATGCTGAATATGTTAGGGAAATTACTACCTGTCGAGCCTCACACTTTCGATCTATCCGAGATAGATAAAGCCTGGCAGTTGCTGGGGGCCAATAAGTCCAGTAGAAACATTGTAGAGAATGTCTAACCAATCTCACGCGGCAAATTACAGGAGTTCCCATAGCGGGCCTGCAGATTCAAAAAAAGGAAAAAAGTACAAAAGCACATTTAATGATGTAATCCGTTTTAAACTATTTTTTATCCAGTCTAACTGGCGTATTTAAGCAACCAAGAGGATATTCGCTTGAAATTATCTAATAAGTTAGCAGTACTGTCTTTAGCCACTGCACTCGCTTTAGGTTCCTTGAGTTCAGTTGTATACGCAGAGGCATCCGACGCCGCTAAAGTGGATGCAGTCGAATTGACTAGCGAGTTACAACTACACCCGGAACTTGTTCAATATGGTCTATCAGTTGTAGCAATAGACGACGATACTTTGTCGATTCAGGGTCTGATAGATGAGCAACGTGCATACGATGTGCTAAATCAACTCATCGATGATTTAATGGAAAAGAATGACTGGAAGATTGAGAATAACGTCTCCCGAGTATGATTTTCTAGCGTAGCAAGGAATCAACGGTACTTTTGTGGTTGGGCCAGGATGGAGGCTTGTTCAACCTGTACCTACATCTAACTTAGGTTTTATATCCTGACTCCCTGCAATGAAGCGCAGGCAGGAGCGTTCACGGTTTACGGCACGGGGCACGGGGCACGAGAGACGGTCAAGTGTTAGCGTAGGTGGATGAGATCAACGCCAGGTTCAAACAACAAATGTCACATCTTCCTCGGTCCGCTTGCAGCAGCATATACAAGTACTCTGATATTGCCTGTTTGCCGTTATAATGTAAACCTTTATATTGCCATAATAAAAATATCGCAATTTCATATTGGCACGTGAATGATCATTGGTCCGAATGAGAAAAAGTCTATCCCATCAAAAGCCGTTGGGAAAAACCACTGTAAAACTTTGATGGTCACCCAGGAGCCTGCCTGAGTATAAGCTCATCGTTTCAGAGGCGGCCTCCCCGACAGCGCGATATATTGGCAGGGCTGCCCCAGCCAGCTATCCGCGTAAATCTTGGCGAATTGATCAATTATTCACCACAATTGATACGAAAATCTAACTTAAAATTTCACACTCTTGCGGGGCCGCCTTCGGCCTCGATCGTTATTCCTGGACAGGCTTCTGACAATTACCTGGCGTTACGCTCAGCTGCAGTTTGGGTTAGTAAAACTGCAGATGGAGCGTAACTGTGGTAAATAACAACTTTGCCTACTTGAACTTTTCAGGATTTCTTGCGTGACTTGGGTAGACCCTTTTCTGCATTCTTCTTCGTGCGCCACATCCAGATGGCGACTAGTGCAAACGTCACAAACGCTAATAGAATTACAAAATTTATTTCGCCCATGTCGAACCAGTCCTCGGTGAATTGATAGTAGATATATAATAGTGGATGGCGAATCAAGCAACGGCCCATCCCACACCGCTATTTAAGTCTATCGAGCGATGGGATCTACAGATACAAATTGTAAAACATGCCCATCTGTAGCAAAATTGTTTAAATCCTGCGGCGAATGTATTTGTGCATGTTGGACGATTTTTCTGCCGGAACGGAGTATCGCTCTGCTTAAGAATTTCAGATACCTTGGTTTATAAATCACACCACACAGTGGTTAGGATAGTTATCTTTCCAATGCACGTTTTCAAACGTTCCTCCCTGTTGAAGAATCTGAACTGTCGTTAAGCAAAAAAAGGTCAATTTTTCAGAGTGATGATCGTTGGCTCCCATGACGGCATACTACACGTGAAAGCCTGTGTGATATCAAAGGGTCGGGTAATAGAATGGGACGTCAATGTGATAATGAGACTGGTTTGGGCGGCTCATTGGTCTACGCAGATTTAAGCCTTCCGGGGTTTGGCAGGCGACGCTGGGGCCGCGGGTTCAGCTACTTGGGACGTACTGGTCGCCGCTTGAAACGACCATCACTGCTCAAGTACTGCCGCTCACTGGTCATTCCTCCGGCATGGGCCGAGGTATGGATATCACCAAATCAGGCGGCTCACATTTTAAGTACCGGCGTGGACCAGCGTGGGAGAAAGCAGTATCTCTATCATCCGCAATGGACGGACATGCGCAACCAGATGAAATTTAATGATTTACGTGAATTTGGAAAGGCATTACCGCTTATCAGGGAGCGTGTAGAGGCGGACATACGCATTCGGCAGTTGAGCAGACGTCGTGTACTCGCCAGTGCAGTGAGTCTGCTGGATCAGGGGCTTGTTAGAGTAGGCAACGAGCAATATGCGCGAACTAACGGTACATTCGGAGCAACCACGTTGCAGGAAAAACATGTCAGCACGTCAGGATCGTTAGTAAACCTCGATTTTCGTGGAAAATCTGGTAAACAGCGTTCCATAGAACTGACCAATAGCGCTCTAGCGCGATGTATTCGTCACTGCCAAGAGTTGCCTGGGCAGCGATTGTTCCAATACAAGGATGCATCTGGCATTCATCCCGTGGACTCAGCCGATGTCAATTCCTATATGAAATTAGTCAGTGGGGATGATTTTACTGCCAAACATTTTCGCACCTGGGGTGGCTCTGTAGCGGCGCTGGAGTACGCCCAGCAACACACCGAACTCGCTGGCAGCGAATTAAGAGTAGCGGTAGTCAAGTGCGCGGCCAAGGCATTGGGCAATACGCCAGCCGTTGCTCAGCGCTATTACATACACCCTGGTTTATTAGATGCGATAGAAAGCGGTGATATGCCTCGTAAGTCTTCACGTTCACGTCGCGGTTTGACCAAGGTTGAATCGACGCTTGCTCGTTTTTTGGATCAAGCTGTAACGCGGTGAGTCTGTAAACAAGGCCCACTGCGTCATAGCACAAGGCTCTACGCGCCGACGATCATTCCACCATTTGGGTGCAGCGTCTGTCCATTAAAATAGCTGCCATCGGAGCTGCACAGGAACAGAAAGCTGGTTGCCACCTCCCAGGGCTGTCCTGCTCTTCCCATCGGCACTTGCGAACCAAACCCTTCTACCATTTCGGCTGGCATCGACCCAGGTATGAACGGTGTCCAGATGGGCCCAGGAGCGACTGAATTCACCCGGATTCCCTTGTCTACCAATTGTTCCGCCATCGATCTCGAGAAGGCGAGTGAAGCACCCCTTGTAGATGAATAGGCGACTAATGATCCCATACCGGCAAACGCATTAACCGATGTGGTGTTCACGATTGACGCACCTTCTTTCAAGTGAGGCAATGCGGCTTGCGTACAAAAGAAGTAAGACATGACATTGCTGTCAAACATGGTGCGAAGCTTGTCCTCATCGAGTTGAGAAAGGTCGTCGTCAAGCCATTGCATGGCGGCATTGTTTATTAGAATATCAAGCTGCCCAAAACGCTCAATAACGCTGTCAATTGTTGACATAGCGTGTTTTCTTTCGCCCAGATCACCATCGATCAGCAGTGCTTCGCCACCTTCCACTTCCACCAGTCGTTCAGTCTCTTTAGCGTCTTCATGCTCATCGTAATAGGCAATTGCTACCTTCGCACCTTCCCGGGCGAAAAGAACGGCAATTGCTCTGCCGATGCCGCTGTCGCCACCGGTAATTAGCGCAACTTTACCGTCCAGTTTTCCAACCCCGGGAAAACGGGGTAGGTAGTCAGGGGCTGGATGCATTGCATGCTCATCTGCCGGCATTGAATCTTGCGCCTGAGCAGGTATTTCTTGACTCATATTTATTACTCGCTGATTTAACTACATTACTCGCTGGTTTAACCCACTGGGCTACAGACGAAGGCTGTATGGCAGTTATTACAGCGCTGTTTCAGCATGGTGCAGACCCTCTTTCGGCTTCAGTCCTTCACCCTTCAGCAGCGCTTTACCTGCCTGCCAAGCGAAGCGTATGCCCTTCGTGCCGGATATGTCCCAGTACTCACCCAGCACTGGAGTGAATTCCAATAGTCTGATGTCGCTTTGTTCCGGACCTTCCGGATACCACAGCTCCCAGGATTTGTCGAACAGAGAGCGGATCTTTTCACGATCATTACTAACGACACATTCGCCGGTTAGTGAAACAAAGGTTGTCGCGGATTGCATAACAACAGCCGTAGTGGAATTATTCTTGATTTCATCGACTTTTTCTGTATCCAGAGAGGTGCTGAAAACAAGCATACCTGACTCTTCGTTATGCTCAGCAATAGCCATCGGTCGTCCGGCAGGTGCCACTGGATTCAGTGTAACAAGCATAGCCGTATCGAATCCTGCTATCAGTTCATGCAAGTTATCCTTCTTGTTATCGTTTTGTTCGCTCATTTGTCTGCTCTGCCTGATGGGATGATTTCGGTATGTAGTTTTACACGTCGCCCCAGCTGCCAGCTGGGTTTGTAGACTTTACATAGTCGACCTGCACGGGTTCGTAAACAAGCGCTGGATAGCGGTCTAGCAAGCCTCAATCTCGAAAATGGTTCACGCTATTACATAAGTGATATACGCATTACTCTTTTGATCAGCCAGACACCCAAAATTTATTGGGATGGAACTAACCGCCAGGGAGAGGTCAGCGCGCTATGAAATTATTTCATTGATGGTTTAAGCAGCAGCAGCCAGCTTATAATCATAATTACACAATCAACAGAGAGTTTGACAATCATGGAACTTGGCATCGGCGGTGGGCTTCTTGGCCTGATTATCTTCATTTTGGATATTTATGCCATCATAAAGATCATGGGCAGCGCAGCGAGCACATTGAAGAAAGTTATCTGGGTGGTTATCGTTCTACTATTGCCGATTATAGGACTTGTCGCGTGGTTCATAGCAGGACCAAAATCCTAGGATCGAGAAGGAGTAAATTGATATGAGTGAAGACAATATACCTGCTGAAGGTGACACATTTGTCTGTGATGAATGCAGCATGGAAATTCTGGTGACCAAACCGTGCCTTTGTGAAGATGGCGAGCCTTTCTTTACCTGCTGTGGTCAGCAAATGAAGGCATCATGACACACAGCCCGACTGCGCTTTCGTCAGTCGGGCTTGCATGACTGGTTCGGTAGTGTGGCGTATTCGAGTGAGAAAGTTTGCATTGGCAACACAGAGCGTACTTTTATATGGGCCGTATGACTTAGATGTTCAGCAGTGTGAAGGTTCTGGAGCAGCAACGGATTTGAATATCTTGCGTGGGACGGGCTTGTCGGTAGCACTATTCATTCTGGTGCTAGCATCAAGTTTGTGCATGGCTCAGTCGGATATTATTCCTGGCCTCAGTCAGGAAGTGTCGGAGGAACAAGCAGCCAGCAAAGAGATATCCCTTACTAATACTAAATCTGACGATGACGATATTCGCAAGCGCTTAAGCAGTATTCTTGCCGAGATTGATACGCTGAGTACAGTATCACTACAGGTCAGCAACAGCGTGGTTCAGCTAAAAGGGCAGGTAGACAGCCTGGAGGCAAAAAATGAAGCGCAACAGTTTGCGATGTCACTGGAAGGTGTTGTAAAGGTCGACAATCAGATTGAAGTTTCCAGGGACGTATCAGACCGTGTGCGCACCACATGGGACAGGCTGGTACAACTGACAGCAGAGTTTAAATCACTACTGCCACTGCTGGTTCTGGCTGGAGCCGTGGTCTTTGCGTTCTGGTATCTCGCTCGAATGGTCGCATCGCAGAATAGAGTCTGGTCGGCACTGGCGCCCAATGACTTTATAGCATCCATACTGGGAACCGTCGTCAGACTTCTGCTGGTTCTGGCAGGAATTCTATTGGCTCTGTATCTACTTGATGCTACGTCTATTATCACTACAGTGCTTGGGGCTGCAGGTATTGTCGGGCTTGCCTTGGGATTCGCCGTTCGCGATACTGTAGAGAACTTTATCGCCAGTATTCTTTTGAGCTTGCGGCAACCGTTTCAGATGAATGATTTTGTGCAGATTGACGATCATTCAGGCTCAGTGGCGCGCTTGACAGGTAGAGCCACCATTCTCATTTCGGCCGATGGCGATCAAATACGCATTCCCAATGCGCTTGTATTCAAGTCAATAATTATCAATTACACACGCCACCCTCAACGTCGTTTTCAGCTGAGCGTTCCAGTAGATGAAAGTGAAAATCTGATGAAGGCGCAACAGGTTGCTATGGCTGCTGTCACTGCAGTTAATGGCGTTATGGATTCACCATCCCCTCAGGTTCTCATACAGTCACTGGGGGAGGCGGTTGTAGAGTTGAGTGTCTTTGGATGGGTTAACCAGCAAACCCACGACTTGTTAAAGGTGAAATCCGCTAGCGCCATAGCCATCAAAGCAGCACTGAAGAAGGCTCTTATCGTGATGCCAGAATCGGTACATACCCTGAGGCTTATAGACGATGGCTTGTCCAGGGATATCGAGCAATCAAGGCAAACCCGTGCGAAAACTCGACATCAGGCTGAACAAGACGGCAGCCGAGACTCGGCGGATTCTCTTGCGCAACAGCACGACGAGGCGATCAGCTTGACAAACCACCTGGATGCTTCGGACGATAATGCTGTGCTCGTGCAGTTGGCTGAAGAGCAATCGGATTCGCAAAACCTGCTGACTCAGGGAAACCGTGAATAGAGCGACACGCAAGCGTCTCCATATTGACTTTTCGACTAACAATACTAACTTGGGTGCTACGATTACCAGCCGCCGTTACCCACGTGCCATCTTAAGCAATGGATTTAGCGAGAAATACTGATTGAGACGTAGAACAGAAACTGGCGTTTGCCAGACTCATTGTGGCGTCCAGCTAACGGGCGTTCTGTTCGATAAATTGTCGCTGACCTCCACTTGACCCCGGCAGTTTCCTGCCACTCTAAACATAGTCGAGTATCAACGAGTTACAGAGTTCTGACATGTAGCCTTTCGTAACCTATTCTCAGTGAATACACCATTGATATTGGGAATCTGCTACTCATGGCTTCGCAATTGGCAACACTACGCAAAGAGCTTTCAGCCCCGGGGCTGATCAAAATCGTTCGAGAACAATTCTCCAGAATTAACGACACGCGTCGGCAAGGTAGTATTATTTTCACGTTACCGGACACCTTGTGTGCGGCGTTGGCCATGTTTCAATTCAAATGGCCCTCGCTACTACAGTTCGATGAGATGAGCCATGGCAACCAGACAGTTATGGGCAACTTGCGTCGACTCTACCACCTGAACAGTGTTGCTTCGGATAGCCAGATGCGCCAGATCTTTGATCCGGTCAAGCCTTGCGAACTTCGTAGGGCATTTCGTGCCGTGCATTCAAGTGCACAACGGGGCAAGGTGCTCGAAGACTTCGCGATCTTCGACAATCGGTACTTGCTGTCCATCGACGGCACCGGACTGTTCTCTTCAACCAAGGTTAAATGTGCGCAGTGTGGGGTGAAAAAGCACCGCAACGGTGTGACCGAGTACTACCACCAGTCGCTAGTGGCGGTAATCGTGCATCCTGAGCAAAAGACAGTGTTGCCAATGGACTTTGAGCCTATTGTAAAAAGTGATGGGGATAAGAAAAACGACTGTGAGCGAAACGCCTCAAAGCGGTTGCTTGCCGCTATAAACCAAGGGTATTCCAAGCGCAAATTCATCGTGCTGGAGGATGCGCTGGCTGCCAATGCGCCACATATTCAATTGCTTATGGACTGCGACATGGACTTCATCATCAATATCAAGCCGGTGGGTAACGCCTCGTTGTTCGACGCGATGCACGAGCGTTTTTTACTCAAACAGGTTACCGAGGGGGAACAAACTCAGAGTGATGGCAGCGCTCGCGGCTATCGTTTTGCCGCCGACATGCCGTTGAACGCATCGCATCCGAACATCCGGGTGAACATGATCGAATACTGGGAAGTAGACAAGCTCGACCCTGAAAAGGTGACGTTGAACATGAGCTGGATTACTAATCTGCAGATCAGCCCGGAGAACGTTTTTGATATCGTACAAGCTGCCAGAACGCGCTGGAAAGTGGAAAACGAAGGGTTCAACACGTTAAAGAACCAGGGTTATAACGACGAGCATAACTACGGCCACGGCAAGCAGAATTTATCCAGTACATTGGTCGGACTGATGCTGCTATCGTTTCTTATCGACCAACTACAACAACATTCCTGCCAGCTTTACAAGCAGGCACGTAAAGCCTTGCGGGTGCAGAAAGTCATGTGGGAAAGCATGCGTAGCGTGATTCGACTGATTGAGATATCCGACTGGGAAACACTCTGGCGACTACTGGGCTCGAATGGTTCTGAAAAACCGATACTCGGATTTTCAGATACCAGTTGAATCAAATCAGTCTGCTCGTTTCACCGCCTCGCGCTCCTTCTCACCTCTACAGATCACAAATCGCCCTATTGATCATAAACGCTCACAGCCGCGCTCGGCCTTGATAATCTACCGCTGCAATTCGTACCATGATGGGAGTTGGCAGGGAATTGCTGACTTGACCCTAGTGTTGACGAATCAAGTCCCATTAGCTCGAAAAGGCTGTCGATGGTGTGGTCAAGGCCATAGGTAGGGCCATAGGTAGGGACATAGGTAGGGACATAGGTAGGGACATAGGTAGGGACATTGATGGAGATCGCCGCTGCCAGATGCGTGCCGCGCAAATTAGCTGAGATCGGACACCATGTGCAATTTTCAATGCGCCACCGGACACTATCAGGAACGATATACTGTGCGAAGATTAAATGTAATGAGGAAAGACCATGGATATATTTGACCGTATTGTTGAAGATCATGTCATGCAACGCACACTTATGAGCACTATACTCAAGACAGTGGGCGATTCGGACGAGCGTCGTGTTCTGTTCGAAAAGTTTACTCACGAGTTCTTGTCCCATGCTGCAGCGGAAGAGCACGCGTTTTATTCTCCAATGCTCAAAGTACCTGCCACCACAGATCAGTCTCGCCACAGTGTGGCAGAACACAGCGAGGCAATCGAACTTATCGAAGAACTAAAAAATACTGACATGTCCAGCTCCGCCTGGCTGCTTACCTTCAAGAAGCTGGTACATGATAATGAGCACCATATGGAAGAAGAGGAAGAAGACGTCTTTGCCAGTGTAAAGAAAGACCTCTCTGACAGTGATATAGAGCAGATGCTGCCGACTTTTGACGACAGGAAAGCTCAAGAACTAGAGTTATTGAAACAAACTTGAGCTTCATCTACTTGCCATGAGAACTGTCGGCATGTCGCATGAGGGTGCAGGTCTTAGCTTGGGTCCAATCCTGGTTGCCGGGATGCTCTCCCTGGATGAATGTTTGCCGCTATTTTCGGGTGGCTCGTTTGAGTAACAAGGATCAACATCAACATCTGTGAAAATTGAACAGAATCTCAGCACGACGAATTCTCGGCAGCAACATCTGGAAAAGATCAGTCGCTTCATGGACAGCTCAATTCGCCTACCGGGTGGGTCTCGAATTGGCTGGGACGGCATTATCGGGTTAATTCCCGGCATTGGTGATGTTGTTGGCATGGGCGTCTCTTCGTACATCCTTGTCAGTGCCATACGTCTGGGTGCATCACGCTCAACCGTCGTGAGGATGATAGGCAATATCGGTATCGAGACAGTGGTGGGTGCGGTGCCATTGCTGGGTGATGTGTTCGATCTGATATTCAAAGCGAATAGCCGCAACATGAAAATCCTGCAAAGCCAGCAGCTCGATCCTGCTGTCACACACCGAAAGAGCCTTGTCGGGCTGAGTATTGTGTTGTTGATTGTAGCGTTTGTTTTTCTGTTACTTGCATGGACGACACTGTCGCTAATTGCCGGTTTGTTCAACTGGATATTCTGAAAGCCAGCCTACGCAACGATAACAGGCAGGAATCCATCTTCGTATGAGGCTATTCGCTGATGGATGCTGATGCGGACTATTTAAGTGCTGTATCAAACCAAAATTTAAGCAGGTTATCGATGGTATTTCTTGTGCATTTCACACTGACTTTTTTCTCAATATAGGCGTTAGCGTGTCTGTCATAACAGTAGCGGATATCATTCTCATCGGTCGAGGTCGATAGCATCACAACCGGGATGTCACGCAGTGCGTCATCTGCCTTGATATGAACGAGGGTTTCACGCCCATCCATCCTTGGCATACGGATATCAAGTAGAATCAGTTCGGGGCGTATTTCGCTCAATGCCAGCAATGCCTCTCTCCATTATTCGAACGCTGCACTTCGATTTCCGGCCGTAATTTGTTCACCTCCCGTGTCAGTATCAAAGCGTCGACATCATCATCGTCAACTGATAGTATTAGATTGCGTGTTGGGTTTGTCATGCGGCCTTTTCCGCAAGAGGGGACTCGGCTGCGTCCAGATGAAATACGAACCGAGCGCCAGCGCTGTACTGCGTATCGAGGTGGATGGAACCCGCATGAGCGTCTATTACCGCATTAACCAGTGACAATCCGATACCACTTCCAGTAAACTGGCTTTGTGCATCGTGCAGGCGCTGTCCGGGTTCGAAAATTCGCTCAGCAAATTTAGCTTCGATGCCAATGCCGTTGTCGCTGACAGAAAACGTAATGCCGCCCGCTTCTGCTATCGCCTATACATTGATACGCGGTGGCCGGTCAGTCGGTACATACTTCAGAATGTTATCGATAAGATTATAAAGTATGCGCCGTAGCAGTTCTGGATCTGCCAGGACGCACCCGCTGAGTTGCAAGTTCACTGTCGCACCGCGCGACTCAATCGTTGAGCGGAGCTCTTGCACGACGCCATTGATAAACGCAGACACGTCGACTGGAACCAATGCCGGTTTAACAAAGCCTGTTCGAGTGAAATCGAGCAAACTGGAGATCAAGGCATCCATGCGTACCACTGCGTTCTTTATGACGGAGACGTGTTCCCGTACGGTTGCCGGTTCTGCACAATTTTCCTCAACCAGTTCGCTGTAAAACCCAATATGGCGGAGCGGGGTGCTCATATCATGTGACACCATGCCAGCAAATTGCTGCAATGCCGTGTTGGCGGTACCGACGTGGTTGTTGCTGCTCTCGAGCCGTTGATTCATTAGCCGAACGGACTGGACGTGTCGACGTACATGATATTGGTTTAACAACAGCGCGGCGATGAATGCGATCACTAAGAAAATAATTCGAAAACGAATGACACTCAGCAATTCAGCATCATCCTCAACCTTTTCAACTTGCAAGACAACTGCTTCAGAAAGTCCATCAAGCAAGGTGTCGATTTCACGAATGGCGTTGTAGTCATCAAACTGTACCGCCTCATCGATAACGTTCGGCATCTCCCCTTGTGCTGACAAAGTTTGTACTTCATTCAGTAGGAAGCGATAGGCTTCAATCATTGTCCGGGTTTTTATCAGTGTAAATGGGGCACCCAGAGTTGCGGACTGCGCCTCCAGTGTATTGATCAACCGCGTGGCTTCATTTGCATCGGCAAGAACCGCTTCCGGGTAACGAGTTTGTTCGGGGCGCAACACTGAATTATTTAAAATAATGAATGAGTCCTTAGTAGCCGATTCGGCGAGTCAGCTGAAGCACCTGAGTCTGCGTATTGAACAATAGCGTATACAGTTTCGCTGTACGTCGCTCCACTTCTCTTGAGGAGGAGATTAAATGCATGCCAAGCAGGCAGAAAGCAGGTATCCCCATTAGCCACCCAACATATTGCAACGTCTTTTTGGTTCTGTTCCAGTTGAGCTGTGAGAGACTGCTCAAACGTGACATCTGCATCATTTTGGACAGCTGAACCCAAGTGACTGTTGACTAAATTACAAAGCGGCCGTTGCTTGTGATAATTGAGCGCGCGGCTAAACACCCTGATGAGACTGTGAACAAGATGGCACACTCATTCAGCCCATTGCTGGGAGCGCCGATGGTTAGCGAATACTGATGGGTCAGCCAAATCGGGACAACTCCAGGGCTAGTCGGAACTTTGATTGAGGGGCTGATCTGAAGGGGTGGTACCGACCGTCCGTTTGATGATCACCCAGACGACAGCCGCCAGGGGAAGTGCAAGTAGAACGCCAGTAAACCCAAACAGTTGGCCTCCTGCGAGCACCACAAAAATGACCACGACCGGGTGAAGATCAATTTTGTCGCCAACAAGCTTAGGCGTGAGGATATTGCCTTCGATGAATTGCCCGATGCCGAAAACGACTCCCACCATCCATAGGGGCTGCCATTCTCCTGTTTGTACAATCATGGCAATAGTGGCAAGCACCAGGCCGATGATGGTACCCAGAAACGGTACAACGCTGAGTAGACCAGCGACAACACCGATTAGCAAGCCAAAATCCAGACCAATAAGCCACAAACCTGTGGAGTACATGAAAGCAAGACTGGCCATTACCAGAAGCTGCCCCCAAAGAAAGCTTTGCAAGACCTCATCGACATCTTTTGCAACAACGCTCGTTTTGCTTCGATAACGCTGTGGCACCAAATGCAGAGATTGCCGCTTCAACTTGTCCCAGTCACGAAGCAAGTAAAATGCGAGCACAGGGACCAACAGCAGGTTCATCAGTGTCTTTGCGACTGCCATTCCTGAACGAGCAACCGCATCAACTGCCTTACCAACCGCATCGCCAGCCTGAGGTACAGCCTCCTTCGCCATGCTAAACACCGAACCGGCCGACAATCCATCGCCCTCACCGCCCATCACGGAGCCAACATATGAATGCCATATATTTAACACCGGCTGCAGGTAAGCCAAAATGGCAGCCTGGTATTCCGGCATTTCCTCAATCAACTGTTTAAACTGTTCTTGTGCCTGCGGAAGCACTAACAATGCGATCAGACCCAGACTACTGATTATCAGCACATAGCCGATCAGGATGGCTGCCCAACGGGGCAATTTCTTGTCCTCAAGGGTACGGACCACCGGCTCACCCAGATAGGCGGCAATAAAAGCCAGTAGAAACGGGGTGAGAATGGGTGATAGAAGGTAGACGACTGCACCAAATACAAGTGCAGCAGCGGTCCAGACAAGCGGGTAGCGGTGAAAAGTCGTATCGGCATTCATAGTCATTTCAGGGGTGTGGCGTGAGGAAATACAATTTTCTGGCTTAAGCAGTGTCAGCACGTTGCCAGTGTCCGTATTATCGATAGATTGGCAGGCGGGGAAGCATTTTCAGAAAGATACTGCGTTGACATTATAATGTCGATGAACGAGCGCATTTATAAAGTAGTGTCAGTGCTGTGAAAACCAAGCTACCGACGCTTAACGCCATGATTGTAGTGGCTCGAGTCCAAGAAGCAGCCAGGGAACTACGGTGATCGCTAATAAGATTAAGGCGTTGGATCACTGCAAGCCCGGCGAGTCGGGAGGCTACGGCTCCAGCCAATGTAAAAGCAGCAATAACAATACCTGCTATGGTGGGGAGTCTATGCCAATTTCTTTAAACAGAAAAGGTGGCCGTGTAGGCAGCAAGTAGAGTATAGCCATGGTGAAAAAACCAATGCACCTATTTGGAGACAAATCCCCCAGTCAAGCGACGATTTGGCTGATTGCGCGTCCTCGGCAGGTGTGATGTCTTGATCCAGATTACGCCATGCAAAAAAGCCATCGGGTAACGTAAGCAAGTACAGCGCCTATGCACCACGCCATGAAAATTCTGCTAATACGCCACCGAGTATCAGAAAGATAACGCCTCTCATGCTCATCACCGCTGCCCGTTTGCCCATGAATTTAATGCGTGCCTGACCCGTCCAGTAGTCAGCATAGTGGTAACTGTCATGGTGCCCGCTACGCCAATACCCATTACTATGCGTCCAATCAGTAGTTCTGTCATGCCATCGGCAATCAGGCCAGATGCAGCTCCCAAGGCATAAAGAACCAATGGAGCCAATCAGCATTTTCTTACGCTCGATACGTTCCGCCAAAAGGCCGAAAATGGCGGCAGTGAGAACAATTGCTAACGATGGCAAGCTCAGTAGAAGACCGAGCAAGGATTTGATACGCGGCACATCCGCAATTGTAACTGCCAAACCCGTCAACGCTGGCGCAATAGTAGTATTGGCCATTATTGTAAGTTTGAAATAGCCAGAACTGTAAGCGTAATGATGAGCGCTGGTTCCTGACCGACGTCTTGCTGTGGATTATTTTCCATAAATGTAGTCTTCCTGGAAAATTGATGATCGGAAACAGGTATGCTGAGGCTCGGTACCTTGCGTTCGTGAACTGCAGAATGCGCAAGATGATTTACAGCAAAGCTTTTAGATAGTGTCTTGTGTAAGACGACTTGCATTTAGCAATGATTTCAAGCGGGCCACTGGTGATAATTTTGTAGCCGACGTCGCAACCCTCGGGGCCCATATCGATAACCCAGTCGGCAGTTTTAATAACATCCGGATTGTACTCAATGACAAGGACGGTATTGCCGTTGTCACGTAGCTTATGCAACACGCCAAGCGACTGTTCAACATCAGCAAAATGTAACCCGGTAGTCGGTTCATCCAGAATATATAAATTGGTTTCGGTGTCTCTTTTGGATAGCTCAAGAGATAGCTCAAGAGATAGCTCAAGAGATAGCTCAAGAGATAGCTTGACCCGCTGCGCCTCTCCGCCGGACAATGTGATGACGTTCTGACCCAGCGTGATGTACGACGAACTGACAGCATTCAATGTTTCAAGTTTCGCTTGAATGCCGTTACGTTAGTTAAAAACGCAAGGCCTACTTTCACTGTGAGATTGAGGATGTCAACAATATTTTTTCCTGTGCAACGGACATCAAGTGTTTCGCGGTTATAACGCTTGCCGCTACAAACATCGCATTAAGCATACACATCAGGCAAAAAATGCTTCTCTACTTTTATGGGCGTCCATACTTCCTTACTGGCTAGATGCCTAGTGCTGCTTCGAGTCTCACATGAAATCAATGTGAAACATGTGCCTTGAGCACCAAACTGAAGACGCTTCCGTAATTCTGCAAGAGGCATTTCTATGATTGACCTGACAGAGACTTTATTGTATACATATAATGTACACTGGCATTGCACGGCTGTTGCCGACAGCATCAGGATAGCTTGTCTGCAGGCTGTCCAGTCTCAACATTTTCCAGATCATCAATTGCGTGGAAGCAGCTCATTATGTTGGAACCTGATATACAGACATTGTTAGGTCAGCACCGAGCAGGGTATATCTTGTCTCAAGACCTCTACTCCAACGGGTCGGAGTTCGGGCTTGAGCTTCTCAGTAATTACTACCCTCATTCGTGTGCACTTCAGTAGTTCCTGAAGCACCTGATGTGGCGACATTCAGCTTTTCGTCCCCCTCAGGCGGCTGGTTCAAATTCAAGCTTTTATGCAAGCAGTCCGGGATATGCTGTACGCATCAGGCTTTGATATGAATCACTACCAGCAGGAGAGCTTTGGCGTGGTTGTGGCTGAAGCTTCCGATGAAGTCGAGTTGAACGATACGGTGCCCGATGACGCGATAAGCTCTCAACTTGTATTCGCTCGTTCTGCGGTGACCACTGAATGTTTACAAACCGACACTGTTCTTGCTGTTGCGAAGGCATCGGGGTTTAACATTGCTTCGGGTTGTACGATGGGAATTTGCGGCACGTGCAAAGTCAAGAAAACCGCTGGTGAAGTGCATATGGTTCACAACGGCGGCATTAGTGCAACCGATATCGAGCAGGGCTACATACTCGCCTGTTGCTCACATCCTATGGGCAACGTAGAAATTGATGTGTAGCGAGTCATTCGAAATTCGCATAGCAGATACCAGGCGCTTTACCACTCTTTCCCGGTTGGGGATTGGGTGTTTAAATAGCATAGAGCGCCCAATACGATAATCAAGTCATTGCAGGTTTAGTGGGTTTTGCCTCTCGCGGTTTACCGGATTGGCCACCAGTTTGCTGGAAAAACTTATGGCCATTGTGTTCGTCCCAATGTCTCACAAGCTTGCCATCGTCGAAACGCTAGATGTCAATGCTCGTCAATGCAATGTCCTTACCTGCGGGTGGAACACATATAAAGCCGATTTATACGGTTTGCATACACTGTGTATATCGAGTAAGCTTTGCGATCATTGTATAAAACTCAAATAATGAAACTGAATCGCAAAGAAGCAGCCTGCATCGACCTCAAACGGCGTGTGCTTACACTCCAGTTGCCACCGGGGCAGGTATTGGATGAAGTCGCTCTGAGCGATCAGTATGAGCTATCGCGAACGCCGCTGCGAGAGGTCCTGCAACGGCTGGCAGGTGAGGGGTATATAAGCCTTGCAGCTAACCGTGGCGCGTCGGTATCCTCCATGGATCTTGCAACCATGCGCAATTTCTTTCAGAGTGCGCCACTGATTTACGCTGCTATCGCACGACTTGCGACTGAACAGGCCACACCTGCTCAGATAGTGACGTTAAAAAAAATCCAGCAGCGCTTTGCCAAATCCCTGGATAAGCGTGCAACGGCAGATATGTCCATGCTTAATCACAGCTTTCATGAACAGCTTGGACTAATGGCAGATACACCCTACTTGTCTCCAAGCCTTGGCCGCTTACTGATAGACCATACCCGCATGAGTCATCGCTTTTATCGAACGCACGCCTCCACACTGAATCAGAAAAAATCAAAGAAAAATCGCAGAGTTGCGAGTTCATCGAATCATCGCGTCGTTGAGGCCAGTGCACAGCACGATGCCATGATTGCTGCTATCGAGAATCGGCAGCCAGCAGTCACCGTTGAGCTAACCATCGCTCACTGGGAGTTGTCACGATCACAAATGGACCGATATGTCATGCCCGATGCATTGCCGATGGACGGCATTGATGCACTGGCGGAGCAGCAATAGTATGAAATTCGAAGGTATTTACACACCGTTGGTCACGCCGTACAACGATCAATTTGAGCTGCAAGAGGATAAGCTAGCCCAGATTATCGAGATGTTGATTGGCGCAGGTGTGCACGGGCTGATCGTCGCGGGTACCACTGGCGAGTACTACGCCCAGACTGCCGATGAACGTGTTGCGCTGATGAAGCTTGCTGCCAAAATCATAGCGGGGCGTGTTCCGCTTATCATAGGCACGGGCGCTATTCGTACCGAAGACAGTATTTTTTTTGCCAAGGCGGCAAAAGATGCCGGTGCTGATGCACTGCTTGTTGCAACCCCTCCATATGCATACCCGACATCGCGAGAAATTGCGCTGCATGCACTGGCCATCGACCGTGCCGTCAATATGCCAGCCATGCTGTACAACTACCCTGGCCGCATGTGTGTGAACATGGATGAAGAGACACTGGATCGCCTTGGCAAGAGTCCAAATTTTTGTGCCATCAAGGAAAGTTCTGGCAGTCCGGATCGACTGCATATGCTGGCACGCGACTACCCCCATATACAACTGTCGTGTGGAATGGATGATCAGGCGTTGGAGTTTTTTGCATGGGGTGCACGCTCCTGGGTTTGCGCCGGATCAAACTTTGCGCTAGAGGCGCATCTGGCTTTGTATAGAGCTTGCGCTGTCGATGGTGATTTCAACCGTGGCAGACGCATCATGTCCGCTATGCTGCCACTCATGCGCATACTGGAGCAGGGTGGGAAATTTGTTCAATGTATCAAGCACGGCGTAACGCTGCGTGGCATTGACACCGGCCCTCCGCGCATGCCCTTGCAACCTTTGAACATCGACGATAAACGCCAGCTGGCGACAGTTGTAAAAACTATGAACACGACTATTCAGCATATCGAACAGGAGAGTGCGGCATGAGTGAATTGTTGACGCATGAAGAATATGTAGCCATTGCAGCTGCATTGGATTTACCAAAAGCGGCGTTCATTGATGGTCGGTACCAGGCAGGTCGTGGCCAACCACTGCCTACCATCAATCCTGCAAGCGGAGAGCCGTTGTGTGAGATAGCCGGCTGTAACGCGGATGATGTTGATGTCGCTGTGAGCAAAGCTTGTGATGCGTTTGAGCAAGGGCATTGGGCAAAGCAACACCCAACGGATCGCAAGGCTGTGCTTATCCGCTTGTCCAGGTTGCTACATCGAAACCGACGGGAGCTGGCAGTTATGGAATCACTGGACAGTGGCAAGCCCATCCGTGATTGCGAGCTTGTGGATATTCCCGAAACTATTCACACACTGCAATGGCACGCAGAGATGGCAGACAAGCTTTACGATCAGACAGCCCCAACGGGTGATGATGCCATGGCTATGATTGTTCGCGAGCCTATTGGCGTCTTAGCAGCGGAATTGCCGTGAAATTTCCCCCTACTCATGATGGCATGGAAAATCGCACCAGCACTGGCGTGTGGAAACTCGGTCATTGTAAAGCCTGTGTGCATGATCAGTACACCGAACTGAAAACAATCTGGATTGATCTTTCCGACCCTGCCAATGGAGACACGTTCGCATGAGTGAAGCAAGCAGTGAAATGCCGGTTGGCCGTACACGTCGTGGTGGACGAGCGGCATTGCGTAAACAACGCTCTAAACGCAGCGACTCGATGCTACCGGCTTTAAAGCGACAACTGCCGCTGGTAGAACCCATGTCAGCAGAACAGATCGAGAAAATAGACAACGCCTCGATGTCTATTCTTGAAGAGGTCGGTGTTATATTCCGTGATGATCAGGCAATTGAAGACTGGAAATCGGTTGGAGCTGATATTCGCGATGGTGATCGAGTGCATCTGGATCGCGAGATGGTTCGCGAGCTGATCAAAAGTATTCCGTCCACATTTACCTACCATGCGCGAAATCCGGACAACAACCTACCGTTCGGCAAGGAGCACAGTATTTTCGTACCCATGACCGGTGCACCCTATTTACGTGATCTGGATGACAAGCGTCGTGGTCCGACGCTTGCTGATCTGGCAGATTTTCACAAGCTCGCACACATGTTGCCTGCCCTGCATTCCAGCGCGCATCATATCGTTGAGCCAATGGATCATCCTGTCTCACACAGACACCTGCGCATTACGCATTCATCCATGAAGTACTCCGACAAGGTATTCATGGGCATGACTACCTCTGGAAAGAATGCCGAAGACGTTCTGGATATGTGCGCCATTATGTTCGGTGAGGAATTCATGGAAACGCATCCAGTGGTTACAGGCAACTGCAACGGTAACTCGCCACTGGTCTGGGATGAAACCATGTTGTCTGCCATGCGTGCCTTCAATCGACGCAACCAACCTGTGCTGGTGTCCCCGTTTGTATTGGGCGGTGCTAACACGCCTGCATCTACGGCACCTGCGGTCGCTCAACTCAATGCTGAAGCTCTGGCGGGGCTTGCGTACACGCAAGTCATTCGCAAGGGCTGCCCGGCTATCTATGGTCATTACCTGTCGACGGTGTCAATGGCTTCGGGTGCACCCATGGCAGGCACACCGGAAATCAGTTTGATGAATTACATGATTGGACAAATGGCACGCCACTATGATGTACCGTGGCGAACATCCAATACTCTGGGTGGCGCAAAAACCCTGGATGCGCAAGCGGGCTATGAAAGCGCCACGACCTTGATGGCTGTATTGCACTCGGGAGCCAATTACATCTGGCATTCTGCGGGTTGGAATGAGGCAGGCATGCACTGCTCTATGGCGAAGTTTGTTGTCGATGCTCAGCAAGTTGCAATGGGCTATCGTATGGCAGAAGGTATCCGCTGGGATGACTTCGATGAAGCTTTGGCAGCGGTGCGTGACATTGGACCGGGCGGTCACTACCTGGGACACGCGCACACGCTGGCCAAGTTCCAGGATGCGTTTTTTATGCCGAAGCTGTTCGACAACAACTCATACGAACAATGGGTAGCGGATGGTAGTCAGGAGATAACCGAGCGATCATTAAAGGAGGCGCGGGCATTGCTAGATGCCTACGAAGAACCCAAACTTGATATCGCTGTGGAGGAGGCATTGCAAGACTACATTGCCCGCCGCGAACGTGAAATACCCTCAGCGGATTCGTTAAACCAGGACTACTGAGCCTACGTGAAAGTCTCGCAATTGCCGGTGGACCCGGGGCCTGCGGCATGGAATGAAATATTGGATCCTGCGCCGCACAGCCCTTGTCTGGACGAGCATCGCACGGCCGACTGGATAATCATCGGCGCAGGATTTGCTGGATTATCCGCAGCAAGCCGACTCAGCGAACTCTGCCCCGGACAACGTATTGTTATCCTGGAAGCCTCCCGTATAGCCCACGGACCGGCTGGACGTAACAGTGGCTTCATGATCGACGTACCCCACGACCTGTCATCAAGCGACTACGGTGGTGACACTGAAAAAGATCGGCGAGAGATCCGAATGAACCGTGCAGGAATTGCCTATGCAATGCAACTGTGTGAGCAGTTTGGAGCCGCTAAGGAGACCATGACACTCAGCGGTAAAGTCAATGGCGCCATCACTGATCGAGGCGTACAGCACAACAAGGCCTACGCACAACACCTGGATAAACTGGAGGAGCCCTACACGCGACTTGATGCCTCCGAGATGCAGCAGCTGACAGGTACACAATGCTATGTCGATGGTTTGTATACCCCGGGAACTGCGATGATACAACCCGCTTTGTATATTCGCGCTCTAGCCGCTGGCATCGAGTCTGACCGGGTTCGTCTTCACGAGGATTCCCCTGTAACGCAACTCAGCCGTCAGGGTACATCCTGGCAAGTATTAACAAAGCGTGGATCAGTAACAGCGCCGAAGGTGATTTTATGTGTGAATGGTCATTTGCAGAGTTTCGGTTTTCTCAAGCGACAACTTATGCACGTGTTTACCTATGCATCCATGACGCGCCAGATGTCGCCAGATGAAATTACCAACCTGGGCGGTAAGGCAGTCTGGGGGGTAACACCTGCCGACCCGCTGGGAACAACCGTGAGGCGTGTTTCAGGAACGGGGGGTGATCGCATCATCATTCGAAATCGCGCCACGTTTGATCCATCAATGCAAGTGAATGAGAAACGCTTGAAAGATGTTGCTCGTACGCATGATCAATCGTTCCATTTTCGATTTCCCATGTTGCCAAAGCTTGACATGGAGTATCGATGGGGCGGTCGCTTGTGTCTTACCCGTAATAGCGTGCCCGTCTTCGGCGAAATTGAAAACGGTCTGTACAGCGCCTGTTGTCAAAACGGCCTGGGCACCGTCAAAGGCACGATATCAGGCAAACTGGCTGCAGAGCTTGCCTGTGGTGTGTCCTCTGAGCTACTTGATGACGTACAAAAATCTGCCGAGCCAACCAGACTACCGCCTGAACCTGTTGCCTCTATCGGGGCAACCGCGGTATTGCGATGGGGAGAATTTCGTGCAGGTAAAGAACTATAAGCTTTTGAGATTCAAGGCCCGAATAACACGACCTTATGCAGAAGGCGGAACAGAACAGATAACATAGTACTTTCGTACATATGTCTCCACAATCGGTTGGGTTATCGGCTGGGTTATTCATTCAATTAACGCGAGACATAACCCGCGCACAATCCCTGATTTTTACGCGTCTGATGGACAGGTTTCAATGTTCGGTGGGGCGGCTATCTCATAACATTAGCCGGTACCATACGGCGTGAAAATAATAACTCGACAACTATCATTTGGGCGGGCTGCTTCTGGAGGCCTGATGGAAATTCATCTTGCTTTGCACTTGTAGATAATACATTATGGACTCACAGGGCGTAACTTTGGGGTGTCGAGTATGGCCGTAAAACCCCCATTCACAGATATTGTTATCCCGAGAGCCTCATCAGGGTTCTATGAAGGTTACAGCTTGCCGATTGCTCTTGACCTTTCTGGTGACATCGGCGGACTCCGGCATTCTTGTAATGAACACCATCATGTCAGGTGGCAATCAAGACACGGGGATAAAACATCGTATAATCTGGGGCGTCTTGCTGACGCTGGTTATAGGAGCGTTGCTCATTGCCGGCGGCGGTGGGCTGGAAGCTCTGAAAAACGCCATGATTATTGCAGCCTTGCCTTTTACCATGATCATGGTCCTGATGGTTGCCTCATTGACCAAGGCGCTTTTCATGGATAGCGCGCGCGAGCGTCATGGGGTGATAAGCGCAGAAGTTCAGACCAGTTAAGACACTCCAGACATAACTAGACCGACAGATCCATGCAACATAAATTTCCTATAGATGGCTCTGCTGATGCGCTGTGGATGGCTACTGCGCCAGTGGCCCCCGTGACTGCTCCACTAACAGGGTCCGTTAGTACAGATGTGGCTGTCGTGGGTGGTGGATTGACAGGTCTGAACGCAGCATTTGAATTATCGCTTCGCGGTATGTCGGTAACCGTTCTGGATGCTGCTTCAATCGGCTTTGGTGCATCCGGCCGAGCGGGTGGGCAAGTCAATCTGGGGCTCAATGCCGGACCTGCTCAATTACTGCAACGCTACGGGGACAAACAGGGTCAACGCTTGATCGAGTTGGTACTCGACACGCCTGATAGCGTGTTCAATTTAATCAATAAGCACGGGCTGCAATGCGATGCCGTACAGAACGGCTGGGTGCAAGCAGCGGCCAATGACACGATCTGGCGTTCGCAGCATACGATGGCCGATGATTACAACACGCATCGCAACATGCTGAGCATCCTCGACGCCAGTGAGCTTGCCGAGGTCAGCGGGGCACATGGCTATGCTGGTGGATTATTCTGTGCGTCGGCAGGCTCTGTCCAGCCGTTGGCCTATACTCGCGAACTGGCTCGTGTCGCACTTGAGCAAGGTGCCAGGATTCACAATGACAGCGCTGTTACCGGCATCGATCAGATCGAGGGCCGATGGAGACTGGTCACAGAAAATGGCGAGGTTAACGCAGACAAAGTATTGATCTGTACCAATGGCTACACGCAGCCGCAAGCCAAAGGGCCACTTAAAGGCTTGTCTGCAACCGTCATACCTGTGCGAAGCGTGCTTGCGGCAACTGCGCCATTGTCAGATAATTTACGCAAGTCAATCTTGCCGAATGAGGTGACATTTGTCGACAAGCGCCGGTTGATTCTCTACATGCGCTACGACCGTGATGGCAGATTGTGTGTAGGCGATCATGGCCCTACACGAGACGGTTTCCGGATGAGTGATTTCGATGCTGTCAAACAGCGTGCGCTGAAAGTGTTTCCTCAGCTTGAAGGTATCGATTGGGACTACCACTGGGGCGGTCGCCTTGCAATGACGAAATCCGGTCTGCCTTTCATGCATGAAGTGGCCCCTGGACTGATCGCTGGCATGGGCTTCAACGGACGTGGTGTAGGCATGGGCACGATGATGGGACGCGAGCTGGCACGCTATGTCATCAGCGCCGATAAAGACAGCACAGGTTTTCCATTGTCGAGTCCCAAAACATTTGCTATGCATCGCTTTCATCGAGCGGGTGTCAATATGGCCGTCAAGTGGTTTGCTCTGCAGGATCATCTGGATCGATATCGTTAGGACTCGTGAAACAAATCGACGAGAATTAGTGCAGCGCTATTAAGGGTTCGTGCAATAGTTTTTTGTTTCACCAGCCCTGGGATCATGCTTCGTTGTTATTTTCGTTGGACATGTAAACTGCGGTCCGTTCGATGTATTGGCACAGTATCCAAGCCGACCGCGATAGTGGGCGTGAATTGTCTGATGTGCTTCGCGGCATTGCATCCTTCGTCGTCGCTATATAGACCCTCGCTGGGAAGTCATTAAGCGGTCTATTTAGCTAATGCGATCCGCATCTAGCAGTCTATCAAGCTAATGCAATCCGCATCCCGTCATCACCGACAATCAAGCGACCATTCCAATGAGGTTTCACTGCTGCTAGCCAGTCTGACTCTGTGAAAGCAGGATCATCTGAGGGAATCAGATGATTAAGTGCTAACGCACTCACATTGGCCGCAGCAGCAATCTTTGCCGCATCGGATGCTAGTGTATGGGAGCGTAGCCAGTGTTTCATTAGCCGATCATCGCCATTGCCAATGCGTGCCAGCAGTGGACCAAGCGCTGCTTCGAGCATCGCTTCGTGAATCAGCAAATCGGCATCTTTGGCAAATTCTGCAAGCGCTGGAAAGTAGGCTGTGTCACTTGAGAAGACAACGTGGCGGTCAGCGGATTTGAAGGACAGCGCAAAGCAATCTACCAGGGGCGGATGTTCAACCCGCATGGCACTAACGCTAATGCCGTCAAGATCAGTGACATGCCCATCATCCAATGGTTTGATTTGCACGAGAGAACTCAGATCGGGGCGCCCTTCGTCTTCAATCCGCAGATCAATATCAGCCTGCATCGAACTCAGGAAACCTGTCCAGTATGTATCAAGGCCATCAGGTCCCCAGATGGTGACCTTACTGTTAAGCCCGGCGGTCCACGCTGTGTGCAGCATGGGACCGAGCTCAAGGTAGTGATCAGAATGCAGGTGTGTGATGAAAACATCACTCAACATCTTCAACTGAACATCCTGCTTCGTTAGTGAGCGCGTCACCCCCAGGCCGCAATCAACCACTATCTGGCGTCCGCTCATGCGTAGCAGGCTGGAACTGGGCATTGTAGAGCCTGGGCGGATAGCAGGACCACCCTTGGTTCCCAGTAGAATCACTTCATCGAGCACGATAATTCTCCTTTAAGCAGCAGCCAGACCCTTGTCGAGCGCGGATAATATGACGTCAATATCGTCCTCAGTCACGATCAGAGGCGGAGACAAGATG
>ENA-ORXR01000091-ORXR01000091.1-marine-metagenome-genome-assembly--contig:-NODE-91-length-134534-cov-5.525819_pt1 | contig 134534 bp, 129 predicted proteins | sample MGYA00237866_ERZ511479 | MGnify/ENA metagenome assembly ERZ511479 | reverse complement strand
CAGAAGTTACCGCAACCTCAGCGCACGGGAAGTCGTCCAGAATCCGCCATTCGACGCGCAAGCCGGAAATGGCCGCGCAGCGGGTAGCTCACGGAGTGAGCACGAACCGAGCGCCTTCGGTTCGCAGCATCTGGAACGGGTTCACGTGGGTCACGCCGTTGGCAATCGCGGCGTTGGGAATTTTGATTCTGCGCCGCCCATCGCTTATGACTTCGTGGGTGACAACCGTGTGATTGCCGGCCACGGCATGTCCGATCAGGAACGAGTCCGCGGCCGAGGCGAACTCCGACTTCGCTGCTGGTTCATAGTGAGCCGAGTTGTTGTGCCCACCGGTTGACGGCGCCGATAGCTGAAAGTTCGTCCTGAGTGGTCGGCAGGAAGAAACCCTTGTGCGCCCTAGCCCCAATTTGAGAGATCGTCGCCGCCAACGGTCAGCTCGTTGTAGACGGCCTCGATGCTGTGGACAGCGCCAGCCGCGTTCGCCTGCTCGATCCAGTCCCAGAATCCTGGACAGAGCTCGAACCCGTAGTGGTCATTCTTGGCGCGAATGAAGACGTCCGAGTCGAGCAGGTACGCCACTACAGGACCCCAAGCTGTTCGCCAAGGCCTTCAAAGGTCGACGTCTTCTTCACGTCAAGCAGACGAAACGCTTCGGTGTAGGGCGTGCGACCCTCGACCGTGCTGGCGATCAGCTCTCGGGCGAAGCGCTTGCCAACTTGCACTGGCTTGGTGTTGTAGTAGTTGCCTCCCGAGCCCTTTGCGGCCACGATCTCGGCGAGCCGTTGCCGCTCAAGCCGAAGCTCCACCATGAATTGATCCCACGTGAGCGACCCGGCTTCGCGCATCCGCCCAAGGATCACCTGCGTAGAAACTCGGAACCGTTCCGCGAGAGGCTGCAGTTGTTCACCATGGTCGCTGCGGGCATCGAATGCCTGCCGAAACTCGTCCATAGGGACGAGGAACTCGGCGGCGACGTGGTTGCACCAACTCTCCTCGTCGAAGGTTCGCGTGGACTCCGGATCGACATCGGAAAGTGCGGTCGAACCCAGCCAAAGATGCGCAAGCTCGTGGGCGAGCGTGAACACCTGGGCTGCCTTGGCGTCCGCTCCGTTGATGAAGACGAGCGCTGCGTGCTCGTCAGTGAGAGCGAAACCTCGAAATTCCTCCGGGTCGAGCTTTCGGTGGGTGTTGGAACCGACAATCCCGGAGATCATCACCAAGACCCCAGCGGCCTCTGCGTTCTCGCGCAGTTTCGTCAGGGCTGCATGCCAACTACCAAACTGGTCACGGGTCTCGGCCGTCCAGTCGAGTACGTCCCGCATCTGTTCGGCGACGACGGCAGGATCGGAACCTGTCGTAGCGGTGTCGATAAACGGCAGCGGCCGCTCGCCGTTGAGTAACTGGCTATCCCGGTACCACTCCTGGCGGGCTTGACAGATATACAAGGTGTCAAGGAGGTCCGCAGAGACCACGGCCGGGGCGGGACGGTCGCCAACTGTGCGGAAGTCCGGGATCGGCACCTCCTCATGAGGAGGCTCGTCGAGGAAGAAGTATCCGACTGGGGTGTGCGTCTTCCGTGCGAACTCCTCCAGTTGCTTCAGCCTCGGGACTCGGACGCCGCCGAGCCACTCCTCGTAGCGAGGAAACCTCGTGGTCCACGTCTCATCATCGATACCCGAGCGGGCGCGGGCCCATTCCAAGAGTTGTGGCTGCACCTCGACCCGAACGGACATGCATCCAGTATCGCTTGTCGAGGCAATCGGAGCCACCAACTTCGACACCAGATGCTCGAAGTGCGTCGTGCGTCCTGCTCGGCACCATGTGGCTCAGGCACGGTCAAGACCTGCCATCAGGAGAGTGGTCATCTCGTCGAGTTCGGTCCTGGTGCTGGCCGGCCCGCCGGCGGCCCGCCAGATGAACTCGCCAATCAGAACTCGATACATGAGCCGGGCCCGCCGCTCCGCCAGGCCTTTGGGCATTCCGGCCGCCCGCAGCAGTCCGGCCACATAGCCGAGCCGCCGCCCGTCCACTCGCTCAACCGCGGCCTGAACCGCCTGGTCGATGGCGGCCCAGGATCGGATGCTTGTCTCGACCGCATCACCAGCCGGGTCGGCGGCAAAGGTGGCGGCGACAAGCGCACGCAGTTGTTCCTGAGGGGTCGACGCCACGCCTTCCACATCATCGATGATCTGTTCGGTGCCGCGACGCTCCCACTCCTCGAGCATGGCCAGATGAAGGGCTCGCCGGTTTTCGAAGTGGTGATAGAAGCTGCCTTTGGTGACCCCCATGCTCTTGGCCAGAGGCTCGACCCGGAGGGCATCGATCCCGCCATTCGTGAGCGCCGCGAATGCTCCCCCGATCCATTCGTCACGTGACAGTCGCCTCATACCCCTTCCACCATACGCTTCCGCATGTTACGGTTGACCATACGGAAGCGTATGGAGAAAGAATCAATGTCCACCCCGGAGATCATTGTCACCGCTTGCCTCGCCGTCCTGGGCCTGGCCCACTCGGCTCTGGGCGAGAGTGAGCTGCTCAAGCCGCTGTTTGCGGCTGAGTGGAAGATCGACACTCCCCGCTGGGCCGCGGAACGCATCTTTCGTTTCGCGTGGCACCTCACGTCGATCGCATGGGTCGCTCTTGCTGGCATCGCAGCGGGCCTTGACCACCTCCAGTTGATCGGCATGATGTCGATGGTGTCTGCGGCCATCATCTTCGTGATGCTCAGGGGCCACCTGGCATGGCCACTCTTCCTACTCGCTGGACTTGCGGCTTTCCACGCCGAAGGCTGGATGGGCACAGGTTTCCTCCAAGCGGGAGCGGGAATCACGGTCCTCGCGCTGGCGGGGCTGGCAGCCCTCCACGGGTACTGGGCGCTCGGCGGCCCGTGGATGCTCGACCGGGCGGTGCCCCAGGTGGAAAGTGGGTTCTCGCCGGGCCCGCTCCTGACGGTGGCGGTGGCCGGCGCGCTTGGCGCCTTCGCGGCGCTGGTGGCCATGGCCGGTTTCGGGGATCCACCTCGGGTCATCCGGTGGCTGGTTATGGCCGGAGTTGCCGTCCTTACCCTCCGCGCCATTGGCGACAACAAGGTGGCTGGCTTCACCAAACAGGACCACGAAAGCCCATTCGGCCAAGCCGACGACCAGTGGTTCACGCCGCTCGTCGTGTTCCTCGCCCTCGGGGCCACCGGAGCATTGATCTGACCTCAAATGGGGGGTGCAATCCCTGCGCCCGGCTACTCGATGCGCAGTCCGGAGATTGCCCGGCTGATCACCAGCTGCTGAATCTGTTCGGTGCCCTCCGGAGAAGCTGGTGTGGATCTTGGCAATCCCCTCGCCCGGCTACTCGATGCGCAGTCCGGAGATGGCCCGGCTGATGACGAGCTGTTGGATCTGTTCGGTGCCCTCGAAGATGTCGTGGATCTTGGCGTCGCGGTGCCAGCGTTCCACCGGGTACTCACGCGTGTAGCCGTAGCCACCCAGGATCTGGATCGCCCGTTCGGTGACCCAGGTCGCGGTCCGGCCGGCCTTGAGTTTGGCCATCGAACCTTCGGCGTTTTCGAAGCTGCCGTTCTTGCCCAACCATGCCGCTCGCCACGCCAAGAGGCGGCACGCATCAATCTCGGTCGCCATGTCCGCCAGCATGAAGGCGATCGACTGGTTCATGATGATCGGTCGGCCGAAGGCTTCCCGCTCTTTGGCGTACTCCAGGGAGTACTCATACGCGGCGCGGGCCACGCCAATCGCCTGCGCGGCCACGCCGGGCCGGGTCGCTTCAAAGGTCTGCATGGCCGCCTGTGCATTGCCCTTCTTGCCTTCACGCACGCGGGCCAGACGCTCGTCCAACTTCTCCTTGCCCCCAAGCAGGCAACGGCCGGGAACTCGCACATCTTCCAGGACCACCTCGGCGGTGTGACTGGCCCGGATTCCATGCTTCTTGTATTTCTGGCCCTGACTGAGACCCGGCGTGTTGGGCGGCACCACGAAACTGGCGTGGCCTTTGGACTTCAGCGCCGGATCAACCACCGCAATCACCACGTGAATGTCGGCCATGCCGCCATTGGTGATCCAGGCTTTGGTGCCGTTGAGCACCCACTCATCGTTTGCTTCGTCATAGATCGCCGAGGTCCGGTAGCCACCAACGTCAGACCCGGCGTCGGGTTCGGATGCGGCAAAGGCGCCGGTCTTGACATCGTCCGCGGTCCCGTAGCACTGCGGCACCCATTCGAAGAGCTGTTCTTTGGTGCCTGACGCCGCAATACCGGCCGCGGCCAGAGCGGTCCCCAGCAGCGCCATACCAATGCCGGCATCGGCCCAGAAGATCTCTTCGATCGCCACCGGCATCGAAATCCCGGTTGGATCGTTCATCATGGTCTCGGCCATGAACTCCCAACCGTAAAGTCCGATCTTGGCGGCTTCCTCAACGATGGGCCAGGGGAACTCTTCCTTCTCATCCCACTCCTCGGCGGCGGGTCGAATCACATCGACCCCGAAGTCATGAAGCCACTTCTTCAGTGTCTCCTGGTCGTCGTTCAGCGAGAGGGAAAAATCGGGCATGGGGTCAGCTCCAGGGGCCAGGGGATCCGGGCGGGAAGCTTCCAGTATGGGCGCAGAAAACAACAAAGGGGTCACTGAACAGCGTCAGTGACCCCTTGGTCAGAATGTTTCGCCTACGGCGAAAAAACTACTTGCCGGAGAGCCAGCTCTTGGTCACGGTGAGTTCCTTGGTGCAGACCGACATCTTTCCGCTCATGGAGAGGGTGTAGCCGTCAACGCAGTACTCAACCACGCTCTTGATCGGAGCAACTGGCGTCTCGACCAGAACGGACCGTTCGCAGCTCTCACCGTTCAAGGTGTAGTCCGAAGGGCACGACAGGACTTCGTCAACGACGACGGCAACCGGAGTCACAATATCAACCTCGCGAAGGCACTGTCGGCCATTGCTGGCCAGCTCGGAGCCGGCGGGACAGACAAACTCGCTGCTCTCAATTGGCGCACGCGTCTCGGTGGTTGGTACCTCACGAGTGCAGGTGGAGTTGGCACCCTGGCCGGTCTGAGTGAAGCGCCTTGGGCAACGGAAGCTCGACTCGGCGATGGGATCCGCGGTCTCGGTGGTTGGCACCTCTCGGCTGCAGGTTGCGTTTTCGCCCTGGCCGCTTTCGGTGAAGCCCGCGGGGCAGGAGAAGGTCGAGGTCGCAATTGCGGCCTCGGTCTCGGTCGTTGTTTCGGTGCCATCACACGTGTCGGTGGTACCGGCATCGCCTCCAACAGCTGGCCCGGGAACGAGGGTGAAGCCCGGGGGGCATTCGCTGTCCGAAGTGCTGATGGCCGCAGCCGTGGTGGTCGTGGTGCAGTCAACGTCGGGGCCAGCAACTTCACCGGCGTTGTCAGTGTCGTCAGGGCAGGAGTAGACGTCCACCTGGCCAAGGCCGATGTTTTCCGGTCGGAGGCACACCGCCGCAAGTTCCTGCGGGGTGAGGGCGTCGCCGCAGATGGCGGTCTGCATCTCTGGTGGCGTTGTCTCCACCCGGGTGCACACGTCGCCAGCGGCCTGTGGGTTACCGGAGAAACCGGCCGGGCAGGAGTAGCTGACGGTCTTGCTTGCCGGCACCGTTACGTCGACGGTCGTGGTCCTGGTGCAGACGTCCCCGGCGGCTTGAGGGTTCCCCGTGAAGCCGGTCGGGCAGGAGAACGAAACGTCTTCGATCAGATCGGCGGTCTCGGTCTCGGTACCGGCGCGCTCGCAAAGACCATCCGGCCCCTGGGGGTTACCGGAGAAACCGGTCGGGCAGGAGAACGAAACGTCTTCGATCAGATCGGCGGTCTCGGTCTCGGTCCCATCCCGGGTGCAGTCATCGCTGGGCCCTTGCGGGTTACCACTGAAGCCGGCGGGGCAGCTGTAGCTGAACTCCTGGCGGGCGTTGGTGCGTTGGATCTCGGTGCCAGCGACTTCACATTCGAGGTCCGCACCTGAGGTTCCCGCAACCGCGGATGCCCCGTCAGGGCAGGAAAACACCGGCGTCACAATTGCCGGAATGCTCTCAATTTTTTCGGTGAACCGGATGCAGGTGAGATCCTTACCACTGCCCGAGGCGATGGCACCAACCGGGCAGGAAACAGACTCTTTGGTCACGACCGGGACGGTCTTCTCAACCGCTGGCTTTTCGTTCTTCGAAGTTTCGTAGCGCTCGAAGCTGTAGCTCTTGTAACCCCAGTCGAAGTAGTTGTTCAGGTACTTTTCGTAGCCGCTGTAGCCGTAGCCACCGTCGTCTTTGCTATAGCTTGAGGCGGACCACGAGTTGGAGTACCCGGAGTCGCTGTGCCCACCCGCATCGGCCGGGGCGGTCGACACCGCCACGATCGTCAAGAGCATCGCCATTGTGGCAACGACGAGCGCTGCCACTTTGAGTGTCCAGCTTTGCTGAACAGAAGAACGGTTAATCATGAATTTTGGCCTTTCCAAGCAGTCGTGCTTCCCCCGCCGTGAGCCCGCGGTTGGAGGAAGGAAATTCATTCCAAACCGAGAAAGTAGTCCTTTTGGCTTGGACAATCGAGGGCTTTGGGCACATCCGCCCATGACCAAACAACGTTCGCGTAACGCAAAGCGAGTTTCATGCCCTTTGTGGGGTACGGGAATGTACGTGTTACCAACGTTGGGTGGTCAATTCAGCGGACAATCTGCCGCTGAGGTGTCACCACCAGTCAAACGGCGCAATTCTTCTGCTGCGACCTTTGGGTCACCATCGGCTTCGACAACCCCAAAGAACTCGTCGTCTCGATCGGTCCAGGTGTAGACAAACAGTGGCCCAGCCCACTCCCATCGGGTGGCACAACTGATGGCCTCGGCTATGGATGCGGCCTGGCGGTCGGCGCTCACCTCGCTGGTCGGCGCGCCAAACTCGGTGAGCCAGAGCGACAGACCGGACTGGTGCGAGTCGATGAGATCCTTCATCTTCGGAAGGCGGCCAAAGGTGTTCCAGCCCGGTGTCTCGCTGGCCGGCAGAACCGGGTAGCTGTAGGGGTGGACGCCAACCGCGTCAATGGCGCCGGCGTCGACCAATGGCAGAAATTGGTCGATGAAGGTCTCGGGCGACGTGGATGGTGAGTCGTCGGTCGCCGGTGACAGGCCACCACTGATGATGAACGATCCCGGCCCCGCTGATCGAAGCAACGGCGATGCAATGTTCACCAGCTGTGCGTAACGAGCCGCGTCGATGCCTCCCTCCCAGAATGGCGCATGGTTCGGTTCGTTCCAGATTTCCCAGTGGGTGACGTCGCTGGCGTAGCGGTCACCGACCGCAGCCACGAACGCCGCCCAGTCATCGTTGCTCAGGGGCGGATGTTTGTCCGAGCTTCCGTCGGGCCGGGCCCATGGCGGGGTGTAGGTCACAATGCCCAGAATTTCAATACCCCGAGCATGCGCCGCCTCCACCACTCGGTCAGTTGGTTCCCACACAAATAAACCGGGCTGCGGTTCAATGCCCGACCAGTCGAAGTCAATCCGTATCCACGAGGCCCCCGACGCCGCCACCCCATCAAGGGTTCGGGCCAGCGCATCGTCATCCAGACTGCCGGTGCCGGCCCCCATGGCAAACCCAACCTCGGCCTTGACGGGTCGGGCTGGCGGCTCAGAGCCGCACGCGCCCAGGATCAGCGCCGCTCCCAGGAGCGTCGAGACCACCGTCACCGGCAATCCACTACGACGTCCACCGCGCCAGTTGCTCAGGTTTTTGCCTATTTTCGGTGCCAACACGCTCACCGAAGCTAGAGGACGCCGCGCTTCGATTGGGCATCTGATCGGGCATCTGATTGGGCAATGTGACCAAACCGAGGTCTGGCCGTCACAACCACTACCAGTACTCCTCGACTACCGGTACTCCGCGACTACCAGTACTCCTCATAGTGCACGTTGCCGGGCTCGCCGCGTTGGTCGAGCGTGAAGCCCATGCCGGACAGGATCTCGACCACCCCTTCCACGTCCGGGTAGGCCCCGTCGTCGGGCAGACCGATCATGGCCGGGTTGCCGCAGAGAAACACGTGGGTGTTGTCCGGGGACAAGGGCCGCCCCGCGGCGACCGCAACCGAACCATCTTTGATGGCATCTTGCAGATAGCGCTTGGTGACGTCGTCCTCGCGGGTTGGCATTGGCAGATAGTGGTAGTTGCTCCACCGCTGCTCCAGCTGATCGTGTTTGTCGCGGTACCCCAGGTCAGCCCACTGCCGGACCGACACCGCGCTCACAATCGGACCGTGGTGGCCTTTGCTCAACAGCTCCACCACCATGGCGTTGTGTGGCGCTTCGCCGGTGCCGGTTCCCAGAAATACCACGGTGTCTGACGGCTCGGTAACCGGCTTGAGGGTGTACCGCCCCGCAACCTTGGGTCCCAGGTAGATCCGATCGCCAGGTCGCTTCATGGCCAACCGAGGCGTCAGGGCAGGAACGTTGTCTTCGGTTGGGGCAACCAGAACAATGTAGAACTCCAACTCGTCGGAGGCCGGCTCATCAGCCAGGTAGCCGTGCTCGTCAAAGATGGCGCTGGAGATCGAATAGGACCGCCGAATGAGCTTGTCCCATTTCACCTCCAGCTCGGGATCTTCGGCCTCATCCACCCGGGGCTCCCAGTAGCCCAGACCCAGCGACGCATATTGGCCGGGCACGAAGGTGGAGTCGCCGGTATCGGGTCGCACCCGCAGCACCCACAGGTCAGTGTGCGTGGGCTCAAACTTGGTGATCTCTGCGTTGTAGTGCTCAGTCCGCAGCTCCTCAACGGCTCCCTCGTGTCGTGATGTCCGCACCACCGCCGTTGGGGGCGGGGCCAGGTCTTTCTCGGTATAGATGGCTTCGGCCATGGCCCGCCCCACCCGAAATGACGGCTGGGTGATCTCCGGAGCCCCGCTTGGTATCTCACCCAGAAACCAGAAAGCGCCGGACGCCAGAGCATCGGAACTCACATTGAGCGAGTCCACCGGCATGGTCTGGCGCTTTGCCGCGAAGACCACCCGGTCAAACTCCAGATCCGGAGTCCGACGGTCGTCAAACCACGCCATGGGGAACCCGTCGACTTCGGAGATCTGGTCGGGGGTGGAGCGATACAGGACCGTGACCTGACGCTCTCGTTCAAGCCGCCGCAGGGTATTGCTGGCCGCGGGGGCCAGCCGGGCGGGGACCAGGCCCGAGGCCGCAAACACAACCCGGTTGCCAGCATCGGCGGCCCGGGACACCAACTCAATGGCGCGGTCGCTTGCGCCGATCACGCAGATGTCCTCGTCGTGGACATCAGGCAGCTCATCCAAGTGCACCCGGTCCGATGCCACGAACGGAATTGTGGGCGCCCAGCCCGCGGCGTTGGGACGGTCGGCAATGAGGACACCGCGGGTTCGGTACTCATGACGATCGGTGCGCACAACCAGAATCGGCGCGTCCGCCGCTGCGGAATCTTCCATCTTCACCGAGATGAGTTTCTCCCCGTAGCCCACGTCAAAACCGGCCTCCGCGATCAAACCGGGGAAGGCAATCGAAGCTGAATCGGTGATCAGGCGGACGCCTTCCAACCCCACTCGGCGGGATCCCACCGCCACCGAAACACCTCCCGCGTTTCCACCAACAATGACGATGTCCCACAACTCTGCTTCAGTCATAGCAACTAGCTTCCCAGATAAGGTTTGCCCTCGATGACCGAACCCCTCCCCGCTCTTCCAAATTCCTTTGACAGCGCCGCCGCGGAAGCCAGCGTTTCCTCGCGCTGGGATGCGGCATCAGCCTTTCATGCTGACCCCACATCCGAAAGCCACGTCGGCGCGTATTCGGTGGTGATTCCGCCGCCCAACGTCACCGCCGCGCTGCATCTGGGCCACGCGCTGAACAACACGTTGCAGGACGTACTGGTCCGCTACCACCGCATGACCGGTCACAACACGATGTGGATGCCGGGCACCGACCACGCCGGGATCGCAACCCAAACAGTGGTGGAAAAACGCCTCCTCAACGACGGCGTGAAACGCCTGGAACTGGGACGTGAAAAGTTCATTGAGAAGACCCAGGAATGGAAGCAGGAGTACGAGGCGACCATTTTGAGTCAGCTCAAGTCCATGGGCGCCAGCTGCGACTTCGACCGCACTCGGTTCACCATGGACGAGGTGTGCGCCACCTCGGTGCGCCACGCCTTCTACCAGCTCTTCGCCGATGGCCTCATCTATCGCGGCAAGCGTTTGGTCAACTGGGACCCGGCAACGCAGACTGCGCTGGCCGATGACGAAGTGGAGATGGAAGAGGTCCCGGGACACATGTGGTACCTCCGGTACCCGCTGGCCGACGGCTCCGGTCACGTCACCGTTGCCACCACCCGGCCCGAGACGATGTTTGGCGACACCGCCGTTGCGGTAAACCCGGATGACCCCCGAGCTGCTGGGTTGCAGGGCAAGTCGGTTCGCCTCCCCATTGTCAATCGGGAAATTCCCATTGTTGAAGACGACTACGTGGTCATGCCCGACCCCGATTCCAGCGAAGCCAAAGCCCAGATCGCCACCGGCTTCTTGAAGGTCACACCGGCGCACGACCCCAACGACTGGGATATTGGCCTGCGCCACGATCTGGCGGTTATCAACGTCATGGGCCCGGACGCATCGATCACCGATCAGTACGGCTGGGAGGACGCCAGCGCGGACTGCAGCCCGTTCCTTGGATTGAGTCGTGAGGATGCTCGCACCGCCGTGGTCGATTGGTTTGAGGCCAACGGCTTGTTGGAGGAGGTCCGCGAGTACTCGCACTCGGTTGGCCACAGCTATCGCAGTCATGTTCCCATCGAGCCGTGGCTGTCAGATCAGTGGTACGTCCGGGTCACCGATGATCGACTCCGTGGTGCAGCACTTCGGGCCCAGCATCCCGATCAGGTCACCAATCTGGAATCAAGGTTCACTGCGGGCGCTGAGGCCGGTGACGGCGGTCTCCAGTTCTTCCCGGTTCGTTACGCCAGGACGTTCCAGACTTGGCACGAGAACCTTCGTGACTGGTGCATCTCACGCCAGTTGTGGTGGGGTCATCAGATTCCGGTCTGGTCTTTGACCCGAGCGGTTGCCGACTGCCCGGCCAATGTGGTGACCGCGGCCGAGAGTGTCCCAATCGGTGAGGCCGCGCCGGTCACAAGCACGTGGGCCGCGTCCGGTGCTGCGCACACCGCCCGGCGACTCAACGCGGAGGAGATCGTCGAAAGTGTGTGCGTCCCAGCCGACACAACATTGCGGCGGCTGGAGCGTTCGGACCCGTCGATGGATGAGGCCGCGCTGGTGGCCGCACTCGAAGCTGATGGTTACGTGCGGGACCCCGATGTTCTCGACACCTGGTTCTCCTCGGGGCTCTGGCCCATGTCCACCATGGGCTGGCCGTACCCCGAGGACTTCCCCGAGCAGTTTCCCAACGGTGCCGCCCTGGTCGACACGTTCAATCCGACGTCATTGCTGAGCACGGCCCGAGAGATCATCACGCTCTGGGTCAGCCGCATGGTGATGTTCAACCGCTATTTCATGCACGGCCAATTGCCTTTTGCCGACGTCTTCATCCACGCCATGGTGCAGGACGGCCACGGTCAGAAGATGTCCAAGAGCCTGGGCAACGGCGTCGACCCTCGCGACATCATCTTCAGCCATGGCGCGGACGCCATGCGCTTCACGTTGGTGCAGATGACCACCGACACCCAGGACGTCCGACTGCCGGTGGACATGGTGTGCGCACACTCAGGCGAAATGTTCACGCCCGAGTTCATCACCACGAGCGCCGGCCATCTGGTGGCGGCGCCCGAACAAGTCAGCCCGTCGGATCCATCCAAGAAGATGGTGAGTGCCTACGGGGTGGCGGTTGGCGCCATCTCCCCCAGCAGTGACGCACCGCTGGCTCGCAACACGTCATCCAAGTTTGACCTGGGTCGAAACTTCTCCAACAAGCTGTTCAACGCGGTGAAATTTGCTTTGAATCGCCTGGAGAACGCAGCGGATCCCGGCGCGCCGGTGGACATCAGTACCGCCCGATTTGCGGATCGGCTGATTGTTTCCCGATTGCAGGAAACGATCGGGAAGCTGGATGCCGCCACCGCCAACTACCAGTTCAACGTGTACGCCGACACGTTGTATGACTTCATCTGGCGTGATGTCTGCGACCGGTACCTGGAGGCCGTCAAGCCCACCATCGATGACAGCCCGGACCAGCAGGTGATTCTTGGGGCGGTGCTTGACGCCTCGTTGCGACTGATGCATCCGGTCTGTCCGTTCATCACCGAGTCGCTGTGGCCGTACGTCAGCGCCGCTCGCGTCGGCTCCATTGCCGGACTTGACCTCCCGCCCAACGAACTGCTCACAACCGCCGCGTGGCCGACCGCCGATGCCGGCCTTGGCGACCCGGCCATCGGTGACGCCTTTGAACGAGTGTGGAATCTGATCACCCAGATTCGCCAGGTGCGATCACAACAGCAGGTCAAGCCGCGCAAGCAGATCATCCTGCACGCCCCCGCCGCAGTGACCGAATTGATCACCTCGGCCGATGGCCTGGTGGAGACGCTGGCCGGTATTGAGCGCGTGCATCCGGCTGAAGACGGACCGCCGCCGGTTTCCTCACCCCTGGTGTTTGAAGGTTCGCAGTTGTTCTTGTCGGGCTTGGCGGACGAAGTTGACCTCGACGCCGAACGAGCCCGCCTGACCGACCGCACTGCGGCCCTCACCAACCAGATTGGTGGCTTCAACGCAAAGCTGTCCAACGACGGCTACCTCAACGGCGCTCCGCCGCACATGGTCCAGGAAACCCGAGACCTGTTGGCGGCCGCCGAGGCCGACCTCGCGGCGGCCCAGACCGCGCTTGACGGACTGGGCGCATGACGCTCACGGTTCGGATCGGTGGCGTACCGGAACACTTCAATCTGCCGTGGCGACTCGCCATCGAAGAAGGCGCGTTCCATGCATTGGGCATCGATGCCGTCTGGGTTGACTTCCCGGGCGGGACCGGCGCCATCATGAAAGCGTTGGCGGCGGCGGAAATCGACATCGCCACCCCGTTGACCGAAGGCGCCGTCACCGCCATCGCCAACGGCAACCCGTCCCGCCTCCTTCGCGTCTGGGTGGACTCACCCCTGCTCTGGGGCGTGCACGTCGCTTCGGCATCTGACGCGCAAACCATCGACGATGTCCAAGGGCAACGGTTTGCCATCTCCCGCCACGGGTCCGGTTCCGAGCTCATCTCCCGGGTCATGGCCGACCAGCGCGGCTGGGAACTCACCGCCCATCACTTCGTGGTGGTCGGTGGACTCGATGGCGCTTTGACCGCGCTTCCGGCCGGCGACGCGGAGATCTTCCTCTGGAACAAGTCGATGACTCAACCCCATGTTGACAACGGCACCTTTCGGCGGGTGGGAATTATGCCTCCGCCATGGCCGAGCTTTGTCACCGCGGCATCCGGCCAGTTTCTGGACCACCACGCGGAGCTGGCCCATGTGATCGCCCGGACCGCCGCGCTGCGGGCTCACGCCCTGGCCACCGACCCCGAAGCCACGGGCTTGGTGATGGAACGGTACGACCTCGCCGAGGACGACGTTCGGGCGTGGCAGGACCAGGTGGTCTGGACGTTGGCGGACGACGATCTTTCCAGCGAATCGGCCGCCAACATGCTGGCCGACGTTGCGTCGCAGATGCACCGGTTGGGGCGGATTGATAAGACTCCGGCGGTCGCGGACCTCATCGCCTGACTAACCTGCTGCGGTGCCCAAGGACCTGCTGACCCAGTATCCCGGCATCCGCTATCTGGAAGCAAAAGCCCAGAAACGGATGCCCGGCTTCTCATGGGAGTACCTGGACCAGGGCACCGGAACCGATCGGGCAAAGGACCGCAACGTCGAACGCCTCAACGAGGTGCTGTTCACGCCCGAGTTTGCCAAAGGCCCCCTATCCCCCCAGACCTCAACCGAAGTCTTTGGCGTGACCTACAACCTCCCGGTCGGGATTGCCCCGGTGGGCTTGAGCGGTCTGCTGTGGCCCAACTCTGACCGAGCATTGGCCCAAACTGCGGCGACCCGTCGAATTCCCCATGTGCTGAGCACGGTGGGAACCGGATCCATTGAAGAGATTGGCCCGATGACCAGGGGCATGGGGTGGTTCCAGCTGTACCCGCCTCGGGAGGAAGGACTGCGGGCCGAACTGATTGCGCGGGTGGCCGATGCCGGATTCACCACCCTGGTGGTGACGGCGGATGTCCCTGCTGCATCGCGGCGTGAACGCCAGACTCGTGCGCAGCTGACGCTCCCGCCGAAGATCGGGCCGCGGCTCGTGGCCCAATCGGTTCTGCGGCCGGCGTGGAGCCTGTCCATTCTGCGCAACGGCCTCCCCCGGTTCCGCGCCCTTGAAGCCCACATGGACTCCACGACCCTGGCCGACGCGGCGGGGTTTGTGGGCGCGCACCTGGGCGGCACCTTCGACTGGGATTACCTCCGTGACCTTCGCCAGATCTGGGACGGACCGTTGGTTGTCAAAGGCATTCTGCACGGTGCCGACGCGGAGTTGGCGGTCGAGGCCGGGGCCGATGGTGTGGTGGTTTCCAACCACGGGGGACGCCAGCTCGATGCCGCCCCCGCCGCCATCGACACGCTGCCGAGCGTGGTTTCGGCTGTGGGCGACGCCACGACCGTGATGTTTGACAGCGGCATCCGCGGCGGCCTCGATGTTGCCCGGGCCATGGCATTCGGGGCGCAGTTCTGCTTCTGCGGGCGCGCCTACATGTTTGGACTGGGGGCGCTGGGAGATGTTGGCCCTGACCACGTAACCACGCTCATCGAGCTGGAGCTGCTGAGCGTCATGCACCAGCTGGGGATCGAGTCGCTGGATCAGTTGGCCGATCGCAACCCGCACTTCGCAACCTGACCCTGCAGGTTCAGCTCACGGACAACGCGTGGGGGTCGGCCAACGGATCCAGCTCCGGCAATTTTGGCAATGCCGTGACCATTGCATCAATATCCAGCGTTGAATCGGCAACGGCCCGTGCAATGAGGTCGACCTGCGCGGCGGCGCGGGACTGAGCCTCGGCATAGGGCATGGTCGAGAACATCACCATGTTGTACCGGGGGCTCAGGTGCTCGGGATGGCGACGCTGCAACTCAAGTGCGAGGGCGCGCTTGGCCAGGTAGTCGGGGTCAACGACCTTGGCCCGCATCTCCACATAGTTGTTCAGCGCCATGTCGGCGATGGCCTCGGTATCGGGCTTGCGCTCGGCTTCGAAACGCGAGAAGGCGCTGGCGACATCATCTGGCGTTTGTCGAAGGTGAAGGTCAAGGAGGCGAGCGGACTCCAGGGCCGCATTCATCCCCTGCCCATGAAAGGGGACGATGGCGTGCGCGGCATCACCCAGCAGCACGGCGCGGTCCTCCAGACTCCATCCTGACGCTCGAAGCGTGCCCAGTTCGCCGGTGGGGTTGGCCAGAAACTCCGCAGCCAGACCCGGCATCAGCCGGGCGAATCCCGGGAACTCCTGGTCAAAGAATCCTTCGACCTGAGCCGGGGTCCTGAGCGCCGCGAACGTCGTGGCGGGAGCAAACAGCGTGACGGTGAAGTCCCCTTCCGGGTTGGCCAACGCAATCAACATGAACTCGCCGCGCGGCCATATGTGCAGCGCATTGGGGTCCAGCCGGTGACCGCCGTCCTCGCCGGCGGCGAGGGTCAGCTCCTTGTAGTCGTGGTCCAGCCACACCGAACGGTCCTCACAGGCGCCCGCGTCCACCATGGCATCACGAACCCGAGATCCCGCACCGTCGGCGCCAAAAATCACCCCAAACGGGGCTGACTCGCCGTCGGCGAAGCGCACCCGCGACTCGGTGAAATCAACCACATCGATCCGCTTCTCAAACTCGATGGTGACCCGGCCAGTGGCCTCGGCCGCGTTCAGGAGAATGGCGTTGAGATCGGTGCGCGAAATGGAGTGGATGACCTCGTGAGCCTGGTTGCCGTAGGGCTGAAGGGCGGGCTCGCCGGTTCCGGTATGAATCATGCGGCCGCGCATGGGGATGGTGACCGGGTCCACCTGCTCGATGACCCCAATGTCGATGAGCGGGACGATGCCTCGCGTGGCGAGCGCCAGGTTGATCGAGCGACCCGAATCGATGTCGGTTGTCCGCAGGTCCGGGCGGCTCTCATACACCGTGACATCGTGACCTTGTCGACCCAGGTACGTGGCCATCAACGCGCCCGCCAAACCAGCCCCCGCCACCACGACCGGCGTTCTCATTCGGTGATCCTCATTCGGTGATCCTCATTCGGTGAACTTCATTCGGTGAACTTCACTGCACGATTCGGTCGAGAATGGTGACGAACCGGTCGATGTCATCAAAGGAGTTGTACAACGGCACCGGGGCGACCCGAATCACGTCCGGCTCGCGCCAGTCGCAGAAAACGCGTGCGGCCTCAAGCTCCTTGAACACTCGCCGCCCATCGCCAGCGGTGATTCGCAGCCCAAACTGGCAACCGCGTTCACTCATGGCGTTGGGAGTGATGTTGGTGATGCGATCACCCATTGTCTCAGCCAGCCGACGGTCAAAGAACTGAATCTGGCGCTCGGACTTGGCTCGCAGTGCCGCCATCCCTCCCGCCTGATCAACAAGGTCAAGCGATGCCCGAAGCGTGGCCATCGTGAGAATGGCGCTGTTTGACAGCTGCCAGGAATCAACCGTGGGGATGGCCTCGAAGGTGGTGGCCATCGCAAAGCGGGTGGCGGGATTTGTGCCCCACCACCCGAGGAACTTGGGCAATTCCTGATCCTGGATGTGGCGCTCGTGCACGTACGCGGCGCCTACACCCCCGGGGCCGCTGTTGAGATACTTGTAGGTGCACCAGGCAGCAAAGTCGACGCCCCAGTCGTGCAGCGCCAACTCGATGTTGCCGGCGGCATGGGCCAGATCGAAGCCAACCGTTGCGCCCACCGCGTGCGCGGCCGCAGTGATGTGGGCCATCGGCAACACCTGGCCGGTGTAGTAGTGCAGCCCCGGCAACAGGACCAGCGCCAGCTGGTCGCCGTGCTCGGCGATGGCGGCCAGGATGTCCTCGGGCCGCAGGGTTTCTTCGCCGTCCCGGGGCGCCACCAGAACGAGCGAATCAGTCGGGTCGAATCCGCGCTGCCGAATCTGGGACTCTGCGGCAAAGTGATCCGAAGGAAAGGCGCCATGCTCAATAAGGATCTTGTGCCGCTCTGGAGTGGGCCGGTAGAAGCTCACCATCAGCAAATGAAGGTTGACAGTGAGCGAGTTCATCGCCACCACCTCCGCGGGTTGGGCGCCCACCAGCCGAGCCAGTTGTTCGGCCACCAGGTGGTGAGAATTGGTCCACGCCAACTCGCCGGTGAAGTGACCTTCCACCCCCAATGTGGCCCACCGGTCAAGCTCGGTGGTGAGATTTGCGCGAGCGGCGCGTGGAAGCGCGCCAAGCGAATTCCCCACCAGATAGATCCCATCGGGCAGCTCAAATTCCTGGCGGAGTCGCGCCAGCGGATCTGCCGCATCCAGTTGGGCGGCGGTAGCCGGCTCGGTGCCGCTCACAGTCGTCCGGCCTTGCCGGGATGCAACGTTGCGCAATTGGGACAGGTTCGGGCCGCTTCGTCATCGTCAAACGCATCGAAGAGCGGTGGCAGATCCCGGTCGATTTCCTGCACCTGCACTTCCACCCGATGAACCAGGTGGGCGCAGTTGAAACACGCCCATTCAAACCCGTCGAGCTCCCCGGGCTTGCGTTGGTACTCGACCACCAGACCAATCGATTCCGGATCGGGCCGTTGCGGTGAATGCCGCACGCCGGGGGGCAACAGGAAGATGTCACCTTCGCGGATCGGCATGTCATAGGGCCGGGTTCCCGGTCCGGGCCAGATCACCAGGTTCATGTCGCCTTTGATCTGGTGGAAGAACTCCTCGCGGGGGTCGTCGTGAAAGTCGCACCGGTGGTTGCCGCCCCCCACGATCATCACGATCATTTCAGCGTCTCGCCAGATCTGCTTGTTGGCCACCGGGGGACGGAGCTCCTCCCGGTGGTCCTCGATCCATTGCATGAGGCTGAAAGGTCGCCGATCCTCGGGGCTGGGGTCATAGACCGTCGACTGCCTGGGCGTCGACTCGGTGCTGGGGCGCTTCATCCTATGAATATAGGTTGAGTGCGACGCATCGCCCGCTGTCCATTTGAGTCAGTCCGACCGCCGCAACGCCACCAGGTAGCCAACGAAGCATGCGACCGCAAAGACGATTGCGCCGTATCGCAAGCCCTCACTGAACCCGCCAACAAAGCCGGTGGCACCTTCGGCATCGGTCTCGTTGTCGATTCCCAGTGACGCTCGAACGAACCCGCTCAGCACGAACAGCCCGACGAAGACCATCAACCGGCCGCGCGCGCGAGTCAGGTCGGCCCTGGTTGGTGCCTACACGGCATGGTGCCACCTCGAGGACGTGACCACGGCGGACGCAGCCAGCTTCGTTCATCGAGGGTCTGGCCGGCGCCATGTGTGGATCTGCGGGGTCTCGGCCATGCCGTATGCCATACCCTCTTCACCGAATGACGGTTTGACATCAAGACTTCTTGACAATGGACCGATTCGTTCCGGCGGAGAGTCAGCGGTCACCGGCGGCCAGCGCCGCCTTGTCGATGGCCCAGAGTTCCTTGTGGGTGTCCCACGCCAGCTTGACCATCACTATCAGGTTGCCCGCCAGGACAACGGGCAGACCCCACCAGATGATGTCGTAGCCGGTGAAGAACAACAGCAGGTTCAGCGCGATGTAGCTGATGCGAATCTCGGTTGGGCCAATGCCATGATGCGCAATCTGGAACTCATTCGTTGCGGCAAAGGACAGAAAGGACAGGGCCATCATCGCCATGGTCACCAGCAGCAGGAGACTGAACAGAAAACCTGATCCGCCCGGCGCCAGGAACGAGTAGCCAATCACGACCGCACCGGAGAACACGGTGTCGAGGAAGTGATCCATGAAGAACCCCCACTTCACCAACCCCTCGCCCCGGGTTCGGCCCAGGGTTCCGTCAAAGGAGTCGGTCAGCCACTGGCCAAACACCATGGCCGACATACCAAAGAGCCACACTCGGTTGTCGGCCGCCAGCCATCCGAAAAAGATCACCCCGGCCGCCCAGACGGTGGTGAACAGCGTGAGCTGCCACGATCGCATCCACTGCGGAAGCTTCGGCACCGCCCAGTCAATGAACTGTCGCTCAATCGGCCCCAGGACCGATTGACCCTTCTTCTTGTCCCCACCAAATTCCTGAGACTTGCTTTTCCCGGCCATCAGATCATCTGCCCAAGCAGCTCGATGGTCTCGAGCGCCGCTTCCTGATCGGGCGCCATGCAACGAATCGCAAGATCGTCCACATCAGCCGCCATCCAGGCCTCGATCTGATCCGCCACGTCGTCGACCCCGCCAACCATGACCTGGTCCGGGCCGAGACCCCGATATCCGGCGCCGAGCAGCCGGTCAGCCTGCTCCCGGGCCTGGTCGCCGTTACGACGACACAACACGTCCTTTCGTACCACAACCCGACCGGTCCCGCCTGCTTCGGCAACGGTCTTTCGATAGAACTCGATGGCGGGCTTGACCGACTCAACCGAGTAGCCCGGCCCCGCGTACCAACAGTCGCCGAGCGTTGCGGCGCGGGCGATCCCCACCGGCACGCCGGAACCAATCCACCATTCGACCGGCTGCGACGGCAACAGGCCAACCCGACCTTCGACCATCCCCAGGTCCGGTCGGTCCACGGTCTTTCCGGCCAGGAGTTGCTGCACAACGCCAATCATGTCGTGGGTCCGAGCGCCGCGGGTGGAGATGTCCTGACCCATGGCCCCAAACTGCGCAGGGTCCCGGCCCACGCCGACCTGCACAATGAGTCGCGCCGGATGGAGCGCGGCCAGCGTGCCAATGTGCTCGGCCACCAGCAACGGATGCCACAACGGCAGGAGGAACAGTGGCCCCGCCGGCCGGTCCGGCCACTCCGCCAGCAACCGGCCCATCATCGGCACGTTCTGCGCATACTGATTGCCCATGTTGTGGTGATCACCCACGTTCAGAAACTCAAGTCCAGCCTCATAGGCAGCTGCAGCGCGCTCAATCATGCGCACCGGCCCATCGGTTGGCTGCTCCAGGTTCCAACCCGACGTCAGCGAAATACCCATCCCCATTCGCTACCCCCCCTTCGCGTTGGTGTCGGCCTCATCCAGCTTTTCGACCACGCGTTCCAACAGTCGCTGTTTCCGAGCGAGCGCCCGTTGGCGGACCTCGGCCTCATCGGCGGTTTCGGTCAGCGGCGCTTGTTCCAGCTCATCAATGTCCGCCTGAACCTGTAGCGCCTGGTTTCGAAGGTTCTCAACCCCGGCCGCCAACTCGGCCTTGTCAAAGACCTTGTCTTCGGCGGTCGGACGCTCTTCGACGTGAGCTTTGGGTCGTCGGGTCCGAGGGATGAGACCGTCATTGTCCACCGCCCGACGGGCCACATACATGGGCGACATGATCTCGACCCCGGACTCATGGAGCGTGTCGAGCAGGGCTTCACGAAGACGGGATCTCCGAGCCAGGACCTGGGTTGATTCCCGAAGGAAGCCGGCGACGCGATAGGTCACGGCGTGGTCACCAAGATCCACGACCTGGACGAAGGGGTCTTCGAGTTCGGCCTTCTCGGCCGCAACGATGAAGAGCTCTTTGAGCCGATGCCGAGACAGGTCGTAGCCCAGACCAATCTCCGCCGACACAATCGTGCCGCTCGACCGGATCACCCGAACCGGTTCGTTCACCATGACCGAGTTCGGCAGGGTTATCAGGTCCCGGTCCCGGGTCTGGATCTCAGTGTGAAACAGCCCCATCTCGGTTACTCGGCCCATATCTTCGCGGACCTCAATGAAGTCGCCGGGCTTGAAGTTCTTGATGGCTCGAATCATCACCCCCGCCATGCCGTTGGCGATGATCGATTGCGACGAGATCGCCAGCGCGCCGGTCACAATCAGACCAACTGCACTCAACGCCAGACTGCCGTCCACTGAGTCGGGCAGAACGAAGATGAGCGTGATGAAGCCAATCAGCGCAATGGCCACCGCGTAGGCCTGGGCGCGGAACCGGTCGGTTTCGCTGAGCGCGCCCGCACCTTTGCGAGCGAAGTACCAGCGCACCAACACCATGACCGCGACGGTGACCAGAACGACGATCAGCGGTACGCGCCAGGTGGCCCACCAGCCACTGGTTGCGTCAACGGCTTCGACCGCCAGAACCTGACTCATCGGGCCCCGTACTGGTCGAGGTAGCCGTGCATTGCTGCGGTTTGCTCGTCGGTGATGGGGCTCTGTTTGATGATGTCGAAGACGTCCACGATCGCGAACGTTGGCATCGAGAATTCTTCGGCCAGAGCATCCAGCGCCGCCCGGTCATCAACGCCTCTTTCGCGACGATCGACCGAGACGATCAGGCCTGCCACTTCGACCGCGGCGGCCTCCTTGAGAATCGGCACGGTCTCCCGGATTGAGGTGCCGGCAGTGGTGATGTCTTCCACGATCAGGACCCGATCGCCATCGGCCAGCGGGTGACCAACCAGCACCCCGCCTTCACCATGGTCCTTCGCTTCCTTGCGGTTGAAACAGAAACCGACGTCGTGGCCCCGAGAACTCAAGGCGACTGCCGTGGTGACCACGAGCGGAATCCCCTTGTAGGCCGGACCGAACAGGACGTCAAAGTCGGTGCCAAGGTTGGCGGTGATGGCATCGGCGTAGTACTCACCAAGCTGGTGGATCTGAGCGCCGGTGCGGTAGAGGCCGGTGTTGATGAAGTACGGGGTTTGACGGCCGCTCTTGGTGACGAAGTCACCGAAGCGCAGCACCCCCGCCTCAGCCATGAAGTCAACGAAGTCGGTTTTGTAGGACACCTCAGCCATGAACTGACTCTACTGTTGCGTCGACCACGCAGTTGCGACCGGCCCAACACTGGGCCTTACCAGTTTTTTTGATCTATTATCTCTGAATGCAGAGATATCGGTTGGGGCAAGCTGCGGAACTCCTGGGAGTCTCCGTCGACGTGCTGCGGCGCTGGGTCGACGCGGGACGCCTGGTCGCCAAGCGCAGCGACGGCAATCAGCGACTCATAGATGGACCCGAACTTGCCCGGTTCGCAGTGGAGCTGGCCGAGTCTGTTGACCCCGACGATGCCGCCATCCTTTCGGCTCGGAACCGCTTCACCGGCCTGATCACCCGGGTGGTCACCGACAAGGTGATGGCCCAGGTCGAGTTGCAGACCGGACCCCATCGGGTGGTCGCATTGATTTCCAGCGAAGCAGTCCAGGACCTGGGCCTGGCCCCGGGCGTGATGGCGAGCGCCGTGGTCAAGGCCACCAATGTGGTCATCGAACGCGACGAACGATGAGACCAGCTTCGTCCCGTGGCTCGGTGGTCGTGACGGCCATGAGCCTGATGCTGGCCTTGCTGGCGCTCCTGGGTTGCGGCTGCGGCCGCAGCGATCCCGACCTGACCGTGTTTGCGGCCTCCTCACTTTCGGGACACCTCGAAACCGCCATGGGCTCCCACACCACCATGGGCTCCGCAGCCAGCGGTTCCGAAGGCGGCGTCATCGTCGAGTATCAGTTCGCCGGCAGCCAAGCGCTCCTGGAACAAATCCGACAGGGTGCCCAGCCCGACATCGTCATTCTGGCTGAACCGTCCATCGATGCACCGCGGTACATCCCCGAGCCCGCAGGCAACGCTGGACTCCGACCCCGGGTGCTGGTCCGCAACCAGTTGGCTCTGGTCACGCCGCCCGACAATCCCGGTGACGTGCAGAGTCTCGACGACCTTGCCCGGCCCGAACTCCGCATTGCGATTTGCGCGCCCACCGTGCCGTGTGGCGCGTCCACCGCGGCCATGACCTCGCAATTGCACATCGACGTGGCGCCCGATACCACCGAATCAAGCGTCCGCTCCGTTCTGGCCAAGGTGATTGCGCAAGAGGTCGACGCCGCCGTGGTGTACGCCACCGATGCCCAGTTCGCCGGCGACCAGGTGAAGTTGATCGATACCGTTTCGACCGCGTCGGGGTACGTGGCCTGGCAATTGAACGACGAGAATTCGACAGTGGATGCGTGGTTCGCACAGTTGATCACCCACGGCGTTGATGGACTTGTTGACCTCGGTTTTCCGGCCTTCCCGTGACCAGGCCCCGAAACACCCGGGTCCCGATGGGGGTGGTCGCGCTCTCGGCGATCGGTCTTGGGCTGGTGGGCCTGCCGCTGATTGGCCTGATGCTGGAAACCCCGTGGACATCGCTGGTGGACACGCTGATGTCCTCGGGCGCAACCAGTGCCATTCGAGTTTCGATCATTGTCAGTCTGGTGGCCACGGCGATCGTTGCCATTATCGGCACCGCGCTTGCATGGTTCATCGTGCAGCTTCGGCCCGCGGCCGCCAGGATCGTACGGGCTCTGGTCCTGCTGCCCATGGTCATGCCGCCGGTGGTTGGCGGGACCGCCCTGCTCATGGCCTTCGGTCGTCGAAGTCCGTTGGGGCAACTGCTGGAGCAGGTGGCTGGCGTCAGCCTGCCGTTCACGCTCGCCGGTGCCATCCTGGCTGCCACCTTCGTCGCGCTGCCCTTCTTCGTGATCGCCGTTGAACCGGCGCTCGCCGACGCTGACCGCCGCTGGAGTGAGGCGGCCGCCACCCTAGGAGCCAAACCGTTGACGGTCCTCGCCCGCATCATCTTGCCGGTGGCCCGGCCAGCCGTCATCGCCGGATCCGCGTTGGCGTGGGCTCGAGCGCTGGGCGAGTTCGGTGCGACTATCACCTTCAATGGCAGTCTGGGTGGGCGAACCCAAACCCTGCCGCTGGCCACCTACGAGGCCATCGAATCCGGCGACCGCGGCACGGCCCTCGCCCTCAGCATGATCCTGTTGGCCGTTTCGCTCACCGTATTGGTCGCCATGCGGGATCGATGGGTCATCCGATGACGGCCATCGACGCCCGCAACCTTCGGGTCAACATTGGCCACTTGGAACTCAACGCGTCGCTGACGGTCGACACGGGTGAGGCGACGGTGATTGTCGGCCCCAACGGCGCCGGCAAAAGCACCCTGTTGCGCGTGTTTGCTGGACTTCAACCGATTGACGATGGCACCCTTCTCATCGACGACGCACCGGTCGATGATCCAAAGAATGGTCACTTCGTCCCCGCCGACCAGCGGCCAGTCTCGATGGTGTTTCAGGACCAGAGACTCTTCCCGCACCTGAGCGCCCGGGAGAACGTGGCGTTCGCATTGCGGGCGGCAGGTCATCGGCGACGCCCTGCAATGTCCGCGGCCGGCGATCACCTGCACGCGGCAGGCGCCGAGCCGGGGTGGTTTGACCACCGACCAGACAAACTTTCCGGCGGCCAACGCCAGCGGGTGGCCATCGCCCGAGCGGTTGCCACCGGTGCCCGGATCCTTCTTCTGGACGAGCCGTTTGCCTCGATCGACAAGGCCGCTACCGCACCGCTTCGCCAGATCATCTCCAGCCTGAATACCACCGTGGTCATGGTCACCCATGATCCGGTTACGGCCCGGCTGGTGGCCGACCGGGTAGTGGTGATACACGCCGGACAGGTTGTACAGCAGGGCCGCCCCGCAGAGATAGCGTCCCGACCCGCTACGGCGTGGGTTGCGGCGCTGCTCGACCAGAATCTTCTGGAAGGCACTGCACACGGAACCGTCGTCACCCTGCCCAACGGCGTGGAGTTGACAACGGCCACCACCGCAGCCGGTCCGGTTGCGGTGAGTTTCGGACCCTCCGGGGTGACCTTGAGCGCCGAACCGCCGCAAGGCAGCGCCCGCAACGTCTGGCGCACCACCGTCACCGAACTGATCGCCGACGGCGACCGGGTGCGGGTCCTGCTGGGTGCGCCCATCCCGTGCTGGGCGACGGTCACCCCGTCCTCGGCTGACCGGCTGGTTCTCGCTCCCGGCCAGCCCGTTACCGCCTCGCTGAAGGCAACCGAAGTCGCCGTTCAGCGGCGGTGATGGGCCGCAGTCAGCTGGTGGTGATGGTGATGTTGTCGACGCCCGCTTCAATGAGGCTTCGAATGTTGCTCCCGGCCGGCACGCCTGGACTGAATGACTGAGTGCCCGGGTCCGCAGCTTCCACCACGATTCTCACGTCCTGGCCGGCGAACCGGGAAATATCGACCGAGGCGGCTTTCCAGGTAGCCGAGCCGTAGGTGAGACTTGGCGCGTCCACCCGGAACATTGGCACTCGGGGACCAGCGCCCTCAGGGTCAATCATGACTCGGAGATAGTCCGATGATCCGGCATTGATCCCGTGGCCAAAGAAGTAGTCGAACTTCATCGTCAAAGAGCCTTGCGGCAGTGAGATGAGGCCGGAGTGCGCCGACGTCCTGCCAAAGTCGACATCATCGGCGTAGTAGATGGGTCCGCTGGCGGCTCCGGTTACCAGTGCCCCACGCCCGGTGTCTCGGGGTGAGTCGCCGTTGGGCTGGAACACCTGGCCGTTACCGTCCGCGGTCTGCTGCGGGGTGCCGACCTGGAAACGGCCGGTGGTTGCGGTATCGGTTTCATACCGATCGAAGGTCCATTGACCCGAAGAAGTGAAGGTCTCCCGGTAGATGGTCTGCGGAGTAACCGAAGCCGGCCTCACGGTTGGACGAGGCGTCGCGGTCGGTCGAGGCGTTGGTCGTACGGTTGGTCGAGGCGTGACGGTTGGCGCCGGTGAAGCGACGCCACCAATGTCGAACTCGATGTAGCCATTGCACTTGAGCGTGGCGGACATGCGGTAGCCGCTACCGCACACATTGTTCACCGCTGAGCCCACTGAATAACGGTCACGGGACACCGAGTAGTACCGGCGACCGTTGACTTCAGCCCAGTCGACATCAAGTTCACGACCGATGCCATTGACAACCGCATCGTTGTTGAACCGGACGCGCAGGGTGTCAATCTCCTCGTCAACTTCAGTCTCGTAAATCACCCACTCGTTCGGCACCGCCCGGATACTGACCCACACGTTGTTGACATCAATGGCCATGCTCTCGGTACCAGTCGTGCCGCGAAGACGAACGCGAATGACATTGACGTCGCTGATTGCAGCCGCAACCGGGCGCGCCGTCGGACGCGCCGTTGGACGCGGCGTGGAAGTCGGACGCACGGTCGGGCGCGCCGTTGGCCGCGGCGTGGAAGTCGGACGCGCCGTCGGGCGCGCCGTTGGACGCGGCGTGGAAGTCGGACGCGCCGTTGGACGCGGCGTGGAAGTCGGGCGCGCCGTTGGCCGCGGCGTGGAAGTCGGACGCGCGGTGGCGGTGGGCGAGGTGGACGGGAACACCGCGCACTGTTCGGTCGGCACCGAGTCCACTGCGGGATTGGAGAATTTTGGTTCCAGAGTCGCCGATGAGATGCCGATCACGGCCAGCGTCGCGCAGACTCGCCCTCCGGAGAAGTCGGGGAGCAGGCTCACCGGAACCGACATCTCGACCAAATGGTCCGGCAAGCGGGTCAAAGGGAGCCCCGTGCTCATGCGGTAGGTGGTGAATCCGGGATCGGTGGTTCGGAAGGCGCTGGTGCTTTCCCCCGCACCCACGACCTGACCGCCGCCGGGGCCAAAGTAGTCATAGGCACCGATCCGCGACGTCTGATACCGCCGAACGAACTGCCGGCCCGAACACGTGTCTCGCCCGGTGTCGGAGCAGTGGTAGATATCCAGCCAGGTCTCAGATCCAAGCGTGCATGGGCGGGAGGCGGCGGACGAACCCAGGCATCCTCGAGTGATGTCATCGCGGCTGCACGCCATGGCATTGATATATGAATCCCCGTCGGTATTGATGAGGCTGCACGCGTAGGTGATCTCGTGGCGGTCGGACTGCTCGACACCGGGTGCTCGGGTCAGCCAGATGTAACGCTCAAAGGAGTGAAGCAGGTTGAGGTTTTTGCCTTGAGCGTCAGAGACCACGCAATGCCGCGAGGCGTCATACCCGGCGCGGTAGCTCGCAGTGGCGCCCGAGACCGTGCGGTTGAACTGGTAAAAATCGAAGTTGCCGTCCGAGGCATGGCGGTCGATGGCGCAGTATCTGCTCCATGGCGCCACCTCGCGGTAGGACCACTGGTCGGGATCGGTCTCGCCGTCCGCGTGATTCGCTACCGCATTCGTGAGATTCCAGTCAGCAAATTTTCCGTCGACCCGGATTGGGGGCGTGCCATTCTGGGCCTGCGCCTCGCCAACCCCGGCTGTTACGACAATTGTTACAAATGCGATACCAAAGATGGCAATCGCCATCAGTCGTAGGGCATGCGCCTGCCCTGCCGACCTGAATAGCTTCGTCACGAAACGTTTCTCCCCGCGGCCAGTACTGCCGCCTCGCTCAACGGTGCCAGCCACCGTGAACGGCCGTGAACCTAGCACCCTGATCAAAGACCACCAAGAAACGATGTTCATTCATTACCGCGTCGCCCCGAAGCGTACCAAATTGGGTACGCCGCGCGCCATAACCGGCGGACTTCCGGCCTTTCCTGGTCAACCGGTATTCCACCTGTCACCGCTTACCACCCCATTCGGGCACGGGGCCGCCCTGCCTTTGGGGGCGCCCCTGTGCGATCCGGACGGGTGCGGCGCGGTTCTGACCCCGCTGCCGCCATCGATTGTCGGGAACGTCGTACCCCACCCCGGTGGCCAGCCCAAATTCGCCGCCCAGAACCGCCTCGCCGCTTCTTTACAGAACCATTTCGTTCCGGCGCAAAACACGACGCGAATGACGCCACTTGACAGATCGAAGTTACACGGCTGTAATTGTCATTCCCGCTATGTAATTACCTCGGTGTAATTACACCAGTGACAAGATCAGTGGCATCAGCAGTGACGACATCGGCGACGACCCCGACGACCCACCACTGATGGCACTGATGGCACTGATGCCGCTGGTGGCACCGCGGGCGCTGATGGCTGATGGCGACCGGCATCTCCCCCATCAGCCAGGGCCGGGACAAACCGGGATTACCAAGAATCACCGAAAAACAAGAATCACCGAAATCCAAGAAATCCAAGAAATCCAAGAAATCCAAGAAATCCAAGAAATCCAAGAAATAGGGAACAGGGACACAGACATGGCCATCACTGATGCGGACACCACCGCTGCTGACACCACAACCGGCCAGCCGGCGACCGAACCACTGGCGGCGGCAACCGACGCCGCCCCCCAACTCCCATCGAGTCAAATGCGGGTCCGCAAGCGCGACGGCAGCTTCGAAGCCGTCGATGTCATGAAGATCGTGCGCCGGGTCGAGCGGTGCGCAGAAGGGTTGGCCGGCGTTGACCCCATGCGAGTTGCCACCAAGACGATCTCTGGCCTGGTGGATGGCTCCACCACCGTCGAGCTCGACAATCTGGCCATTCGCACCGCCGCCAGTCACATCGTTGACGAACCCAACTACTCCAAGTTGGCGGCCCGTCTGCTGGCCACGTTCATGGACGAAGAAGTCCGCAACCAGAACATCAAGACCTTCAGCCAGAGCGTGGCCGCGGGCCGACTGCTCGGGCTCATTGGTGAAGACACCGCCGCGTTTGTCGAGGCCAATGCTCCCCAGCTCAACGCCGCCATCGACGTGGAGCGAATGAAGCTGTATGAATTCTTTGGGCTTCGCACCGTCTATGACCGCTACCTGCTCCGGCACCCGGATACCCGGTTCGTGGTGGAGACGCCCCAGTACTTCCAGTTGCGCGTGGCCTGCGGCCTCGCCACCACACCCAAAGAAGCCATCGAGTTCTACAACCTGCTCAGCTCGCTGGAATACCTCACCTCCAGCCCCACCCTGTTCAACTCGGGTACCACCCACCCGCAGATGTCGTCCTGCTACCTGCTGGACTCCCCCGATGACGACCTGGAATCCATTTACGGCCGCTATACCGATGTGGCCAAGCTCTCCAAGTTCGCCGGTGGTATTGGTTTGGCGTACAGCCGGATCCGCAGCCGCGGCAGTCTCATCAAAGGCACCAACGGCTTGTCCAACGGCATCGTTCCGTGGCTCAAAACTCTCGACTCGTCGGTGCAGGCGGTCAACCAGGGCGGACGCCGCAAAGGTGCGGCCTGTGTCTATTTGGAGACCTGGCACGCCGACATCTTTGACTTCCTGGAACTCAAGGACAACACCGGCGACGAGTCCCGTCGAGCCCACAACCTCAACATCGCCAACTGGGTCCCGGACCTGTTCATGGAGCGAGTGGAGAAAGACTGGCAGTGGTCACTGTTTGACCCCAAGAAGGTCCCGCACCTCGTTGACCTCTACGGCGCCGAGTTTGAACGGGCCTACGTCGAAGCCGAAGAGGCTGGCGTGTTCGAGCGCCAGCTTCCGGCTCGTGAGCTTTACAGCCGCATGATGCGCACCCTGGCCCAGACCGGCAACGGCTGGATGACCTTCAAAGACGCATCCAACACCAAGTGCAACCAAACCGGTGCCCCCGCCGACGACGGCACCGCCCGCGTCGTGCACCTGTCCAACCTCTGCACTGAGATTCTCGAAGTCACCAACAACGACGAAACCGCGGTCTGCAACCTCGGCTCCATCAACGTTGGCGCCCTGGTGAAAGACGGCCAGTTCGACTTCGACCGACTCGGCGAAATCGTGCGCACCGCAGTGCCGTTCCTGGACCGGGTCATCGATATCAACTTTTACCCCACCGATGCCGCCGGCAACTCCAACAGCAAGTGGCGCCCCATTGGTCTGGGTCTCATGGGCCTGCAGGACGTGTTCTTCAAAATGCGCCTGCCTTTTGACTCCCCCGAAGCCCGGGCGCTGTCCCGCCGCATCTCTGAGGACATTTACTACTGGGCGCTGCGCACCAGCTGTGAGCTGGCTGAGGCCAACGGTGCGCACGAGTCGTGGCCGCTCACCCGGGCCTCAAAGGGCGACCTCCAGTTTGACCTGTGGAACCAAACCCCAGTTCTTCCGGAGCGGTTTGAGGAACTGCGAACCAGGATCGCCACCCACGGCCTGCGCAACTCGCTGATGATCGCGGTGGCGCCCACCGCGACCATTGCCTCGATCGCCGGTTGCTACGAGTGCATCGAGCCGCAGGTGTCCAACCTGTTCAAGCGCGAGACCCTCTCCGGTGAGTTCCTGCAGATCAACACCTACCTGGTGCGGGACCTGCAGGAACGTGGTCTTTGGACTTCGGACATCATCACCGCCATCAAGCGGGCCGAAGGTTCCATCCAGGACGTGGCCGGGATTCCCGATGACCTCAAGCTTCTGTACCGCACCGCGTGGGAAATCCCGATGCGTTCACTGATCGACATGGCTGCGGAACGTGGTGCCTTCATCGACCAGAGCCAGAGTCTCAACCTGTTCATGGAAACGCCCACCATCGGCAAGCTCAGCTCCATGTACATGCACGCCTGGAAGTCCGGCGTCAAGACCACCTACTACCTGCGGTCCCGTCCCCGGACCCGGATCAACCAGACCACCACTGGCGGCTCACCTGACGGTGGCCCTCCGGATGGTTCCAATGTAAAAACCTTCGCTGACGAAGAGGCCCTGGCCTGCTCGTTGGAGAACCCTGAATCCTGCGAGGCGTGCACCTGATGGCCCTGACCAACGACGCTCTGACCGACAACGAATGGACCGACGGTTCAACGGCGCTTGAACCAGCAGTCGATCTCACGACGCCAACCGCCGACCCGAACGCGGCGACCAAGAACATCCTTGACCCGGGCTTCGACCTCACGTTGCGGCCGATGCGCTACCCCGAGTTCTTCGAGATGTATCGCGACGCCATCAAGAACACCTGGACCGTTGACGAGATCGACTTTTCTGATGACATCACCGACCTCAACGGCAAGATCCAACCGGCTGAACGTCACCTGGTGAACCGGCTCGTGGCCTTCTTTGCGACCGGCGATTCCATCGTCGCCAACAACCTGGTGCTGAACCTCTACAAGCACATCAACGCTCCCGAAGCTCGCATGTACCTGAGCCGCCAGCTCTACGAAGAAGCGCTGCACGTGCAGTTCTATCTCACGCTGTTGGACAACTACATTCCCGACCACAAGGAGCGGGCCGAAGCCTTCACCGCGGTGGAGAACATTCCGTCGATTCGCAAGAAGGCCGAGTTCTGCTTCAAGTGGATGGACTCGATTGGCGACACCAACGCCCTTGAAACTCGGGAGGACCGCAAGAAGTTCCTCATGAACCTCATCTGCTTCGCCACCTGCATCGAAGGCCTGTTCTTCTTCGCGGCGTTCGCCTACGTCTACTTCCTCCGATCCAAAGGTCTCCTCAACGGCCTGGCCGACGGCACCAACTGGGTCTTCCGCGACGAAAGCGGCCACATGAACTTCGCGCTTGAAGTGGTCCGCACCGTTCGCAAAGAAGAGCCCGACCTGTTCGACGAGGACATGAACCAGCGCATCACCGAGATGCTCGAAGAGGCCGTCGATTGCGAGTATCAGTTCGCCGAAGACGTGCTTTCCGAAGGCGTGACCGGCATGTCGCTGGCTGACACCAAGGAGTACCTCCAGTTTGTGGCCGACTCCCGCCTCGCATTGCTTGGCATCGAACCCCGCTTCGGTGCCAAGAACCCGTTTGGCTTCATGGAACTGCAGGACGTCCAGCAGCTCTCCAACTTCTTCGAACGGACCGTGTCGTCCTACCAAATCGGAGTCGAAGGCGAAGTCGACTTTGGCGAGGACTTCTAACCGGCCCAAACACATCGATAAGAGCTTGTCAGGAGCGAAGACACCCACTTCCGACTGACAGCACCAGCACGGCCAGGAGGTCTCGTCCCGACTCCCAGTGACCGTGCGTCTGGGACAGTTACCGCAGCAACTTCCCCGGACACGAGAAACGCAGCGCCCCTATCCTTGCGCTGCGTTTCTCTCTTTTTGCCGCTCTTTGATACTTCGTATCGGGGCCGCTCGGGCCCTCCCCTCACCCTCCGCTCCGCATCGGGCTCGGCTGTTTCCCGCTCCGCTGGTGCTTCGCACCGGGGGACCGCTCGGGCCCTCCCCTCACCCTCGGCTCCGCATCGGGCTCGGCTGTTTCCCGCTCTCGGGTACTTCCCACTGTCACATCAACACAGCGGCCGCTCGGGCCCTCCCCTCACCCTCCGCTCCGCATCGGGCTCGGCTGTTTCCCGCTCTTTGATACTTCGCATCGGGGTCGCGTCAGCGCGCGAGCCAGGGAGTCAGATGTCACGGGTGTTTGGGACGGGTTGGCCGGGTTGGGGTTGGTACGGTTGGGGGATGGACAGTCGGGCCATGGCGGCGGACAGCGCGGTGATGCAAACCGCCGCCACCGACCGGGTACACGGTCACCGGCGGCTGGTAAAGCTGCTCAAGCTTGCGCATTCCGCAGAGCGGGCCGCGGCGTTCGCCTACGTCGGACATGCGGCATCAGTCAAAGATGCCGACGAGCGGATCGACATCGCCCAGATCGAACAGGACGAATGGGGCCACCGCCAATCGGTGCTGGAGATCATGGCGGTCTACGACATCAAGGTGTCGCGCTGGTACGAGGTGCGGTTCTGGCTGACCGGAAAGATGATCTCGGCCAGCTGCCACGTCATTGGCTGGTTCATGCCGTACTACTTCGCCGGTCGACTCGAAAGCGGCAACGTCTGCGAGTACTTCGTGATGATGCAGTACTTCCACGAACTCGGCATCACGGCTCATGATGAGGTCCTCTATGAAATGGGCCTCAAGGAGAAAGAGCACGAGATGTTCTTTGTCGACGGCCTCGACTCCCACCGACTTCTACCCTTTTTCCAAAAGGCATTCGGGTGGGGCACCGGCGTGTCCTACAACGACGTGGATATGGCTCGTATCGACGCCACCGAATCCTCCGGCGTCTACTGCCGACCCGAAACCATCACCGCCCACGCGCCTCGGCGCAGCTGGCGGGCCCGCCGGACCGGCCGCTGATCAGGCGCCAGACAGCAGGTCCCAGTCAGTAGATCCCGTTCAGCAGGTCCCAGTCAGCAGGTCCCAGTCAGCAGGTCCCAGTCAGCAGGTCCCAGTCAGCAGGTCCCAGTCAGCAGGTCCCAGTGTTCGGGCTTGGATTGGATGTAGCTCTCGGCATAGGGGCACAGCGGGGTAACGGTCTGGCCGGCAGCCCGGATCAAATCCAGGGTGCCGTCCAGCAGCCGGGCCGCGTAGCCGTTGCCCCCGTGTTCGGGGAGGGTCTCCACATGCGGAATGAGAACGGCGGCCCCGCGCTGGCGAAACGTGGCCCAGCTCAACAGTTCATTTCCGCGGCGCAGTTCGTAGCGCCCGGCGTCATCGTGGCGAGTAACCCCAAACTCGGTCTCGGCGGTGCGGCCGGACCCCACGTCGGCCATCTTGGCCGCCAGTTCGTCATTGGTCGGTTCGGTGAGGTGCGAGTCATCGGGAAAGACAATGACCGGGATCTTCTGGACGCCGTAGTTGCGGGCGAGCACGATATCGACCGCCTCCGGGGTCTCTTCCAGATTCACGTAGGTGAAGTCGATCCCGTTGTCGTCAAAGAATTTCTTTGCTCGGCGGCAGTCGCCGCACCATTGGGCCCCGTACATCGTGATGGTCATTTTCAGAGAACCCTTTCCGCTCCGACCCGATTCCCAAGAGCTTCACCCATATTGCCTTCGACCATGACGAAATAGCTTTGCTACGTTTGCGTTGTGTGACATTGAGGCCGGATCCATGGGATCCCGGGGCGAGGAAGTACATCCGATGGGCGACAGCAGCAATCCTTCACCTTCACCTGAGGCTGTCCCCGCATGGGTTGTCAGAACTGCGATCGCCTCGCTGGTTTTCAGTGCCGTTGCCGTACTCGGCATGTCCAGCCTCGCCGCTGCGCAGGCGGGCGACAACCCCACCGACTTCGTGCTCGTTGAACAGAAGAACATCATCGGTGACGCCAGCGCCCTTTCCGGCATCATCAACAACGGCCAGACACTGGTGGGCGTCGACGACGACGACGGCGAGGTTCTCTGCATTGCCCGGGACAGCGAGGGCCGTTGGAGCTCCGCCGCCTACCGTTCCCGCAGCGTGGACGAAGAAGCACTCAACGGATTCGACCTCGAGGCCATCACCCTGGTGCCCGGACCAAGCAGCCTGCCCCTGCTGGTGGCCTGGGAAAGGACCGATGTTCAGGCCAACGACCAGTCCGGCTTCGCCCGAATCAGCACCACGGTGTCCAGCGAGTTTGGCGATGCACTGCTTCTCGACCGAATTGGACCGCTGGTCAACGTACCGTCCATTGTGGGGAGCTCGGGAATCCAGGCCATCGCCGCGCTCGATGACGAGACCGTTTGGGTGGGTCGCCAAGCCCCGGCCGCGATCAGTCAGGTGGACCTCACCAGCGGCGCAACCATCGGTAGCGCCGTCACCTTGGAGGGAATCGACGAACTCGAGGCCATGACCTTCAAGCCCGGCGACCCCGACCACGTGTGGGTTGTGGGCCGCGACGGTGCCGATTGGGTGGTCCGCAAGCATCTTGTGAGCACGGGATCCCAGGTCGGTGGCGACCTTGCGGTGACCTTGTCCAAACCGGGAGGGCTGACGTTTGCGTCCTCCACCCAGGCGAACGACGCCACAACCCTGATCGTTGTTGGTGAGCCCCCTCAAGCCGGCCAGCCTTCACAAGTTGCGGTCTACCGGGTGGGCGGTGGAACGGTGGATCCGTTCTATCTGAGTCAACCCTGCGAAGTCTCCCTTGCTCCCCGGTTTCTCTCGGTGGACACCTTCGTGGAGAACCAAGCGGCGCTCGCCGACTACGAAGTAGCGTCCGCGCAGGCCGGATGTTCCAGTGGCCTTTCGGTCCTGACATTCGAGGCGCAGTCTGGACTTGAGAGCGGTCGCCCGCCGTTGGCCATCTTTGCCAACGACGGCACGGTGTGCGTCTACACCGTCACCCCAGTCGGGCCCATTCTCGACGAGAACGGCGACCGGTGGAGCATGTTGCCGGTCGAGATTGTCGCAACCGACCTTCAGGCAACCGGCCTGGCAGCCAGTCCCCTGTTTCGATGGCAGCGCGCCGGCGACTACTCCTCCGAACAGCTCGTCGTGTGTACCAACAGCGGCGGCGAACTGGAGAGGGCCGAGGTGATTGGTCTGGTCACGGGTGCAACGTTCATCGATGCCGTACTGACCGTGAACGGTGAGCCGACCACCGCGTTGGGGACCGGCGAGGTCAACGCCACGGTGTTTGACCGACTCGACTCGTTTGCCTCCCAATTGCCGTGGCGCCTTGAGCGCACGGTCACCGGTCTGGTCACCGAAGCTCCAGCACCGGAGTGGTCGGGCATTGCCCAGACCGACGATGGCTTCGTCATGGTCGATGACGGTGGAAGTCTGGCGGCGGTAACAGTCAACCCCAGCCAGATCGATCTTCGAACAGTCGGTGATCATCCGAGTTTCACCACCCGCAGTCTGGACTTGGAAGGGGTCACCCGCGTGGGAAGTCTTGCCCCTCCCCTCTTTGTGGCCTCCTGGGAACGCATCATTTCCACCGGCCCCGGAACTCCAGAGACCAACAAGAGCGGCGTGACGTTCTTTACTCTGGCAAGCGACGGAACGGTCAATGTCCTCGGAGATGCCGTGACCGACCTCGATGGTGGCTACCCGGCAAACGGCACCAATCATGGTCTCGAAGGAATTGCGTGGGTGCGGACCGATCAGGTCGGCGATGACTTCACCGAAGTGTTCTACGCAGTCAAAGAGCGCCGGTCAGGCGCGACGGCGTCGGACAACGGTCCGGTGCTGTACGAGCTCCGCGTGCCGGTGACAAGTCTTACGAACCGGGGTCCGACCGGTGAGGTCGAAGTCAACGAGCTCGCCGAGCTTCCCCTGATCAACGCGGCTGGCATCCTGGTCGATTCCTTCGTCCCGGATGAAGTCCTGGTCCTCGAGCCAGCAACGGGTACCGTGACACGCCACAGCGTGGCAACCGGTGAGGTTCTCGAGACGCTCCTTGTCGCTCAATCTGTCGACTCCTCGCCTCAGGGCCTTACCTGGGGGCCCCTCAACACATTGTGGGTGGTTGGCGAGTCCCAGAATCTTCAAGAATTTGTCCGGGAATCAGACGAGTTTGGGTTGAACGATCGCGTTCGTCTGACCGGCACAACCAGCGATGGACCCATCGACGTTGTCACGAGGGTTGTCCGTTGCATTGACGTCGCCGTAGCAAGCTTTTCGTCAATAGCAGTCGGTGAGCCGGCCAGCACCGGGGCACTCACGTCCCAGCCTCTTCGAATTCTGGCGTTGGCCACGATCCTCGCCGTCGCCGGGTTCCTGGCCGATCGCAACGGTCGGCGCCGACGCGGTCTTTCGAGCTAGCGCCCCGCCAGGAAACCCCGGTTCGGCGTCCACACCCACCTACCAGTTCCTGATGAGGAACTAGCGACCAAAGAACAGATCGACCAGGTGATCGGCCGCTTCGGGGGCACCCAATCTACCGAGCCGAACGTCTTCCTCGGCGGCGGTGACCGCGCCGGACACCTCTGGCGTGGCGTGCATCTCCCGGCGTAGTCGATCGTCAATCAGGGACCACATCCAGCGCACCTGCTGTCGCTGGCGTTTGGCCTGAAGTTCACCCACCTGTTCAAGCTTTTGGTGGTGCAGCTCAATCTGGTCCCACAGGTCCTTCAGGCCTTGGCCGGTCAGCCCGGAGCAGGACATTACCGGCGGTTGCCAGTGGGCGCTGGTTGGCGTGAGGAGTCGCAGGGCCGCCGAGTAGTCGCGCACCGCAAGCTGGGTTTGTTCGGGATTGGCGTCGGCTTTGTTGACCGCGACCATGTCCGCCAGCTCGAGTACGCCCTTCTTGATGCCCTGCAGTTCATCACCGGCACCGGGAAGCATGAGGACGAGGAAGAAGTCCACCATCTCTGCCACCACGGTTTCGGACTGCCCGACACCCACGGTCTCCACCAGCACCACGTCATAACCGGCGCTTTCCAGAACGATCATGGCCTCCCGGGTGGCCCGACCAACGCCGCCCAGGTGACCGGACGCCGGCGACGGGCGGATAAAGGCCCGGGGGTCCATGGACAAGCGCTCCATCCGGGTCTTGTCACCCAGAATCGAGCCGCCGGTGACCGAGCTGCTGGGGTCAACCGCCAGTACCGCAACACGGTGCCCGGCGGCGGTCAGGTCTGATCCAAGGGCGTCGATGAAGGTGCTCTTGCCCACGCCGGGGACGCCGGTGATTCCAACGCGGCGAGCCGCCGGGGCGGCGGTCGAACTTTGATGGGCGACCAGACCGCGAATCAGCTCCGCGGCGTCTATCCGGTCCTGGGGCCGAGTGCTTTCCACCCGGGTGATCGCCTGACCAATACGCGTGCGGTCACCGGCCAGAATCCCATCATGGAGTTGAGCAACCCGGGGTGCCGATGCGGGCATGGTGCGCTACAGCTTGTGCAGGAGCTCAGAGGCTGCTTCAGCGATGACGGTGCCGGGCGGGAAAATTGCTGCCGCGCCCGCGTCTCGAAGAGCGTCAAAGTCGTCCGGCGGAATGACCCCACCCACCACGATCAGAATGTCCTCCCGGTCAAGAGCCGCCAGCTCCGCTTTCAACGCGGGAACCAGCGTCAGGTGGCCGGCCGCCAGCGAGGATACGCCCACCACGTGCACGTCGGCTTCAACGGCCTGCCGCGCGGCTTCGGCCGGAGTCTGAAAGAGCGGACCAATGTCCACGTCGAATCCCAGGTCGGCAAACGCGGTGGCGATCACTTTTTGACCCCGGTCATGACCGTCCTGGCCCATCTTGGCCACGAGGATGCGCGGTCGGCGACCATTGACGGTTTCGAAGGTGGCCACGTGCTCCCGTACCAGTGTGATGACATCGCTGTTGCCCACTTCGCTCTTGTACACCCCCGAGATCGTACGGACTGCGGCGCGATGACGCCCGAATACCTGCTCCATCGCGTCGCTCATCTCCCCAACGGTCGCTCCCGCTCGAGCCGCGTCCACGCACGCAGCCAGAAGGTTACGGTCTGACTCGGCCGCTCCTGTGATCGCAGTGAGAAAGCCGGTGACCTCGTCCGCGTTCCGATCCGCCTTGAGCCGATCCAGCTTCGCCAGCTGTTCGGCCCGCACTTCGGCGTTGTCGACCTTGAGCACGTCGATGTCGTCGTTCACCAGTGGACGGAATCGGTTGACCCCGATCACCGCCTGCTGGCCGGAATCGATGCGGGCCTGAGTTCGGGCCGCGGCCTCTTCAATACGGAGCTTGGGCAGGCCGGCATCGATAGCCGCCGCCATGCCACCGGACTCCTCAATCTCGCGGATGTGCTCCCACGCCCGGGCCGCAAGGTCGGCGGTGAGTCGCTCCACATACCAGCTTCCACCCCACGGGTCCGCGGTCGTGGTGGTGCCGGTCTCCTGTTGCAGGAACAGCTGGGTGTTGCGGGCAATTCGGGCGGAGAAATCGGTGGGTAACGCCAGAGCCTCATCAAAGCTGTTGGTGTGCAGCGACTGCGTGTGACCCTGGGTCGCCGCCATGGCCTCAATGCAGGTCCGTGCCACGTTGTTGTAGACGTCCTGCGCGGTGAGGCTCCAACCCGAAGTCTGACTGTGGGTGCGCAGCGAGAGTGACTTGGGGTTCTGGGGGTTGAACTTCTGGACCAGCGTCGCCCACAGCAGGCGGGCGGCTCGCAATTTGGCCACCTCCATGAAGAAGTTCATTCCAATGCACCAGAAGAAGCTGAGACGGGGCGCAAACGCGTCAATGTCCAAGCCCGCTTCGGTGCCGGCCCGCAGGTACTCGGCGCCGTCGGCCAGCGTGTACGCCAGCTCCAGGTCGAGGGTCGCTCCCGCCTCCTGCATGTGATAGCCGGAGATGGAGATGGAGTTGAACCTGGGCATGTTCTTTGACGTGTACTCAAAGATGTCGCTGATGATCCGCATGCTGGGCGTCGGCGGATAAATGTAGGTGTTGCGCACCATGAACTCTTTGAGGATGTCGTTCTGGATGGTGCCGCTGAGCGCCTCGGTGGGCACCCCCTGCTCTTCGCCGGCAACGATGTAGAGCGCCATGATGGGCAGCACTGCGCCGTTCATGGTCATGGAGACGCTCATCTGGTCAAGCGGGATGCCAGCAAAGAGCTCACGCATATCCAGGATTGAATCGATGGCCACACCGGCCATGCCAACATCGCCAATCACTCGGGGATGGTCGCTGTCGTATCCGCGGTGAGTGGCCAGGTCGAACGCAATCGACAATCCCTTTTGTCCCGCGGCCAGATTGCGGCGGTAGAAGGCGTTGGAGTCCTTGGCGGTCGAGAAGCCCGCGTACTGTCGAATGGTCCACGGCCGGGTCACGTACATGGTTGAGTAGGGCCCGCGAAGGTAAGGGGCCTGCCCGGGATAGGAATCAACGTGGTCCAGGCCGGCGATGTCCTGGCGGTCATAGACCGATTTGACCGCAATACCCTCAGGCGTCATCCACGGATCAGTAACCCGCCGATCAGGCGCCGGGTCAGGACGTTCAAACGGTGCTGGCGGTTCAACCAGCGGCACGGCGGAGAAGTTGGGGATCTTCGGCACGGCGTTCATGCGTTGCCTTGCGCCGAGATGCCCAGATAGTCGTGCAGGTCGCCGAGTTCGGCCACCACGTCGCTGCCCAGATGAATGAAGGCGTCCACCCCAGCCCGGCGCCACCGCCCCGCCGCCTCACCCGGGTTACCCGCCAGGTACACCCGGTCACAGCCCGCGGCCTTCAGCGCCGCAGCGGTTTCGATGCCGACATCTTCGTAGACCGCATCGCTGGAACACACGACGGCGGCGGGAGCACCCGACAGCGCCCAGGCCGCCGCCGCATCGCCGGGTTCTTCGTAGCCCTGGGGATCAGGTTGTTCGACCAACACGCCACCGACGGCGAAGAAGTTGTTGGCGAAGCCAACGCGCGCCGCGTGGTGCGCCGGGCTCCCCATACCGGCTACAAACACCTGCGGTTCCTGCTCGTCGGCTGCGGCTCGGGCCCGGGTACGCAGCTGGTCAAAGTCCGCTGACCGGCGCCGAAGTGGAATTCGTTGGAGACGAGGGTCAGAGTCAAAGGAACCAAGTGGAGGTTGCGGGTCGCGCGCCAGAGGCTCCTCGTCCGCATTCGGAAATTCGCTCACCCCGGTGATCTTTGATCGGCGACGCCTCAACCGCTCGTGTTCGTTCTGCCAGTCAGCGGCCACCATGTTTTGGATCGTGCCGCGGGTCAGCGCTGCGTTCATGCCGCCCACGCTCTCCACGTTCTGAAAGATCTTCCAGGCTTCGGCAGCCAACTGATCGGTGTAGTCCTCAATGAACCAGGATCCGCCGCCCGGATCAATCACCCGCGCCACGTGCGCTTCGTCCATCAACAAGAGGCCAATGTTTCGTGCCGTGCGGCGACCGAGCTCGTCCGGCACGCCGACCGCAGAATCAAACGGCAGAACCGTGATTGATTCGGCGCCGCCCACCGCCGCCGCGAAGCCCGCGGTCGTGGCTCGCAGGAGGTTGATCCACGGGTCGGTTTGGGTCCAGTACGCCTCAGCGCAGACCGCATGCTGGCGCTGACCCACGCCGGGTCGGCGAGCCGCCACCGCGTCGATGGCGCCAATCACCCGCGCCCAGCATCGTCGAGCGGCCCGAAACTTTGCGATGGTCTCAAACTGATCCGGGGAAGCAGAATAGGTGAAGTCAATCGTCTTGGCGGCGGTCTCGACCGCGGTGCCGGATGAGGTCAGCCACCGCAGGTACTCGACCCCGGTGGCCAGGGCGAGGCCCAGTTCCAACGACGCCGACGCGCCACCGTCGCTGTAGGGCGTCACGTCCACCGCCATGGTGGTCACATGGGGCGAGCCGCCAAAGTTGATCACTGTCGTAAGGTCTTCGGGCATGGCCGCGCCGAAGCGGGCCATGGCGCCCAGTGGGTCAATCCGAAGCGCGGCGCGTCGAGCGGTTGTCCCAATGTTGCGCTCGTCCCAGACCGCCTCCAGGGCCGCAACGGCGCTGGGCCACCACGGCCCGGCATCCAAGGCCACCGGCGCAATGTCAAGCAGGACACCAGTCAGCGCTCGCGCCATCTCCTCGCCGGTCACGGTTCGACGAACCCGCAACAGGATCGAGGTCACCCCACCTTCAAGGTCGGCCAAAATCGCTACGTTGGACTCTCCCGGATCGGTCAAGGTGTGACGCTGACGGAGATCGAAACCGGTGTCGGTTACTGCTGATCGACCACGGGTGAACGGGTAGGCCCCGGGCGTGCCCACCAGGTGCTGAGCGACGGTCCACCCCTCCTGGTCATACAAAGGTTGAATGGCAACCCCGCTGCGGCTTCGGGTCACCAGAGTGTCAACGTCTCGGCCCTTCAGGGTGTCGGTGACCGATCTGTACCAGTCGGCGGCTGACGGGTCAGGGAATGCCGCAAGAAAATCCAGCGGTGCAGATGCAGGACACATGCGCACATCGTAGGGCCGTTCGTGCAGGGGTGCGATCGTGCCGACGGAGCGCAACGCACCGCACCTGACGCTGGATCCCATAGTGTCGACGTCATGGTGATGCCGACTGATCAACCAATTCTCGACACGATGGTGGGGTTCCCGAAGAAGGACTTCGCGATCTACGACTTCATCAAAGGTCAGACCAAGGACTCCGGCTCGCAGGAGATGGACTTTCCCGCGGAGTACATGTTCAAAAATGTCCCGAAGGACCTCTACGGCAACGAAGACGATGCCGTGGCGGTCACCATCGGCGAGATGGACCGCTTCAACATCGCCATGGCCATGGTGGGCGTCAACGGCGGATATGGGACCACGGGGTTCGACGCGGTGAAAGCGCATCCGGACCGTTTCCTTCCGGTCATCGACCTGGACCCGAACGACATCATGGGGTGCACCCGCCGAATGGATGACATGCACGCCGAGATTGGCGTGCGAGCCGTGAGCGGCTTCCCTTCCGGCTGTGTCCCACCGGCGCCCATCGACAGCCCCCTCTGGTATCCGATTTATGCCAAGTGCGTGGAACTCGACATCCCCATTTTCATGTGTGCGGGGATTCCGGGACCTCGGCTTCCCTTTGCCCCTCAGGACGTGGCCCGCATTGATCAGGTGATGTACGACTTTCCTGACCTCACCTTCGTGACCCGGCATGGTTGCGAACCCTGGCAGGACCTGGCGGTGAAACTCATGCTCAAATGGCCGGGCCTTCACTACTCGACCTCGGCCTTTGCCCCCAAGCATTATCCCAAGGCAATCGTCGACTACGCCAACACCCGAGGTGCGCACAAGATCATTTATGCCGGCTACTTCCCCATGGGACTGTCCCTGGACCGAATCATGGGCGACATGCCCAACGTTCCATTCAAAGATGACGTATGGCCGAAGTTCCTGTGGGAGAACGCGGCCCGCATCCTCAAGGTTCTTTGACCGGCCCCCGTGTCGCTGCTGGTGGTTCGGGTCGCCAACCCTGATGAAGCCGATGTTGCGTCGGACTGGCTCTGGTCACTTGGCGCGCAGGCCATCGAAGAACGTGCCGGTGAACCAGTCTCGTTGATTGCGGGTTTCACTTCCAGCGAAGCGGCGCTTGCGGTCCGCGATGTGGTTGGCGAACGGTGGCCCACCCGCTTTGAAGTCCCACCAGACGAGGCGGAGTGGCGCGACGTCTGGTTGGAGCATTTGGAACCGGTGACCGTTGACCGGTTTGTTATTCATCCGCCGTGGTTACCAGCGCCGAGCGATGGCGCCCATCAGTCGCTGTCGATCGATCCGGGCCGGGCGTTCGGTTCAGGCCACCATCCAACAACCCGGTTGGCCATACAGCTCATGACGAATACGGTCGAACCCGGACATCGGGTGCTCGATGTGGGCTGCGGCACGGGCGTCCTCTCGATTGTGGCCGGTGCTCTGGGTGCAGGATCGGTGGAGGGAATCGACCTGAATCTCGACATTGCGGAACTGGCCCGTACAAACGCCGAAGCCAACGGCCTTCCGGCTTCCACCGTCACTTTCTCTGAGCGGCCATTGTCCACGTTCACCGACGATGCTGTTGGTTCCAACAGTGACTGGGACCTGGTGGTGGCCAACATGACCCGGGCCAACACGTCACCGTTGATGGCGGATCTGGTCCGTCTTGCCAGTCGCCACCTGATCCTCAGCGGACTTCTGGACAGCCAGGCCGAAGAGGTCAATGCATCGATAACCGACTCTTCAGATCTGTTGCTCGTGTCCTCAGTATCAGCCGAGGGCTGGACCGCCCTTCGGCTCGACCGGCGATGACCCACCTGGCAACGGTTCTGGGTCTGGATCCCGCGTCTGCGGCGGTCACCGACGACCGGCAAACCTTGAGCTGGGACGAACTCGACCGTCGCAGTCACGCTTTGGCGCGCGGCCTCGAAGAACGAGGGGTGATGCCCGGCGACCATGTGGCGTTGATCTGCTCCAACCGGGTCGAATTTGTGGATGCGGTGCTTGGCCTCACTCGTGGCGGCTTTGGCTTCACGCCGCTCAAGACCAACTGGACCACAACCGAGATCGAGTGGCTGCTGGCCGATGCCAACACCAAGGCCGTGATCACCGACCAACCGGTGGGCGTCGCGACCGCCGCCAGCGCGGGCATCGCGTGCATCACCATCGACAACCAGTTCGATCAGTGGCTCGACGCCCAGCCTCAGCACCCGGTGCCGCTCGACCGCCGAGGCGGACGTATTCCCTACACCTCCGGCACCACAGGACGCCCCAAGGGCGTTCACCGCACCGCCGGCCATCCCGACTTCGCCACCTGGCTCACTGCCAGCGCCGGTTACGCCACCGCCCTTGGGCTGCCCGGCCGCGGCACCCACCTGATGGTGGCGCAGATGTTTCATGGTGCGCCGCTGAACTTTGGCATGAGCACCATGCTGGCCGGCGCGCATCTGCGGATCATGACTCGCTGGGGGGCCGAAGCCGCGGTTCCTCTTCTGGGCGAAGCAACGTCCTCGATCATGGTTCCCACAATGTTCCGTCAATTGCTGGCCCTTCCCGAAGCCCAGCGAGCGGGTCTTCCGGGGTCCAAACTGGAAATGATCCTGCACGGTGGCGAAGCGTGCCCGGTGCCCGTCAAACACCGCATGATCGACTGGTGGGGTCCCATCTTCACCGAGTACTACGGGTTCACCGAAGGGGGCATGACGGTCTGCACCAGCCCCGATTGGTTGGCCCGACCGGGAACCGTGGGCCGACCATCGGCGGGCATTCACGCCATCATCGTTGACAACGAGGGAAACGAAGTGGCGCCGAATGTGACGGGCACCGTCTATTTTCGCCGAGAAGGCGGCCGCTACTTCACCTACGCCAACGACCCCTCCAAGACCGAAACCGCGCACCGAGCCGATGGCTCCTTCACCGTTGGCGACCACGGGTGGTTGGACGAAGATGGCTGGCTGTTTCTGGCCGGACGAACTGCCGAACTGATCGTCGGAGCCGGCGTCAACATCTATCCCGCCGAGATTGAAAGCGTAATCTCGACCGTCGACGGAATTCACGATGTGTGTGTGGTTGGCGGACCACACACCACCCGGGGCGAGGAGCCCATTGCCTGGGTGGTGCTGGCCGACCCCGACTCCAATGCACAGCGGGAGGCCCTGGCGAGGGCCGCCGAGGTCTGCGAGGCCGATCTTGCCGGCTACAAGCGACCGCGAGACTGGCACGTGATCGACGAGCTGCCGCGGGATCCCACCGGCAAAATTCTGCGCCGAAACCTGCGCGCCAGACTTTGGCCCGCCGAAGCCAACCTGACCCCCGGCTGATCTGCACGATGGCCGACCAGGAAGTAGTCGAAAGCGAACTGGCCGCTCTCAGCCCCGCCGCGCGCGGCCATGTTCTTCGCCTGGTTCGCTCTGCGCCAATTCTGGCGGACCTCTCCGAAGCTGACCTGCTGGTACTCCTACCCTCCGCGCATGACACCTTTGTCACGGTGGGGCATCGACGGCCGATCAATGCCCGAACGTTGTATGACCAGGATCAGATGGGCAACCGGCTGACCAGCACCGCTCGGCCACTGCTCCAGCGTTCGTTCCGCAGCGGCGAGGTTGAGGATGGCGGCCTTTACCAGCCGGCGTACAACCGGTGGATTCGAACCCTGGCGGTGCCGGTGCGACATCAGGGCCAGATCGTGGCGATGGTGGCCCGGGAGTTCTCACCGGATGTGAAGACCCAGGCCGGCGGCGTGCAGTTTGTGGCGTTCTCCATTTTGCGTCGCATCGCCAACATGATTGCGACTGGCCAGTACCCCTATCGGGAGGCGTCCAAACCTTTCGATCATCCCCCGCGGGTGGGCGATGGTCTCATCGTGCTCGACAATCGGGCCGCCATTGAGTACGCCTCGCCCAATGCGATCACCAATCTGCGGGGGCTGGGTATCCATCGGAAGCCAATGGGGCATCGCCTCCGGGAACTGGGCGCCGAACAGGAAGTGATCCGTCAATCTCTGGCCCACCGGATAGAGGTGGTGGACGAAATCAGCCAGAACGGCCGAATCGTCAGCGTGGCTTGTTACCCCCTGACCGAGGATGACGGGGTCCGCGGCGCCATGGTGCTGCTTCGCGATATCACCGAGCTGCGCGAGCGGGAGCGACTGCTGCTCACCAAAGACGCAACGATCGCCGAGATCAACCATCGAGTAAAGAACAATCTGCAGACCATCTCTTCTCTTCTGCACCTGCAGCAACGGCGGACCAACTCCGACGAAGCCAGCGAGGCGCTGCGCGATTCGGTCCGCCGGATTCGCACCATCGCCACGGTGCACGAAATGCTGTCACATTCGACCAGTGACAAGGTCGAGTTCTCCGAGATCGTTGAGCGCCTGGTCAACAACATGCGCAGCGGCCTCATGGGAAACGACTCACCGGTGCGGGTCCATCTTCACCTGACCCCGGTGACCCTGCCGAGTGGCACCGCCACGTCACTGGCGGTGGTGCTGAGTGAACTCCTCCAGAACACTCTGGACCATGCCGATGCCACTGCGGTCACGGTGCGGCTGGTTACCGGGGAGGACGAGCTCCAACTGAGCGTTCTGGACAACGGAGCGGGCTTCCCGCCAGGGTTCGACTTGCAGGAGGCGACCGGCCTCGGCCTCACAATTGTCCGCACGATTGTGGAGTCGGAGCTTCGTGGATCCCTCGCGGTGACCAGACCCGAACCAGCCGCGACTGGCCGCGAACTGGCCGCGGAGCCTACGATGGAGGGTCCATTGGGAGTCACCGTTCGTATCCCCAGGATTCCACGTACGGCGTAGGTCCATCGGCCCAAAAAATCCGCAAGTCGCTCCTCGGGCGATAAGGAGCGACTTGCGTTACCGAATGTCTACACCGGATGGGAGAGATCGGTCAAGCGCCAATACCCATTTCGTTGCGAAGTCATGACGAAATCCATTCGAAAGTCGTCAAATCCATATGACCAACCACCTATTTTGGCTGCTTCTGACCCCTTTGGGGTTCGGCGCATGGTGTCTGACCGAATACAGCGCCCATCGATTTGCCATGCACGCCACCGGCGGTCGCGGTATCGCGGCCAAAGAGCACCTCATGCACCATGCCCAACCGACCCGAACTCGCTTTCTCATCCGGACACTGGGTCACCTGGGGATGTACAGCGGCGCCGTCGTGATGGCGTTCGTCCTGCAGTTTTTGATGCCGTGGTTGGCCGCCTGCGCCCTGGCCGGTGGATGGGCCCTCGGCTATACGCATTACGAATTGGTCCACTGGTTGGCCCATCATCGGCCGCCCCGCTCCGCGTGGGATCTGCGGCTGCGGCGCCGCCATTTCCATCACCACTTTGCCGCTCCCACCACCAACCTCGGAGTCGCATTTGCGTTCCTGGATCAGCTTCTGGGAACCAACGTGGTGCCGGAACTGATCAAGGTCCCGCGACGATTGGCTCCATCGTGGCTCGTGGACACTGACGGGGCTGTTCTCCCGGAGTACGCCGCCAACTGGATAATCGTCGGTCAACTCGTTGCCAGTCCTGGCCAGGATGCTCGGGACCTGACAGACGCGTTTGCCAATCGGGCACCGGCACCGCAGTGAGTCTTCCGCCGCTGCTCAGAGTTCTTCCGCACCGCCCCGATTCTGACCACCCCATAGACGCTGACAGCCTGCTTGACGCGTGGGCGGAGTACGTCACTGAGCTGGGCATCGACATGTACCCGGCGCAGGAAGAGGCAGTCCTTGAAATTCTGGATGGCTCCAACGTCATCGTGAAAACGCCCACCGGATCAGGCAAGTCGCTGATTGCGGTGGCCGCCCACTTCGCCGCCCTGGCCACCGGGAAGACCAGCTACTACACCGCGCCAATCAAGGCGCTGGTGAGCGAGAAGTTCTTTGCGTTGTGCCGTGACTTCGGTTCGGACAACGTGGGCATGATCACCGGCGACGGTTCCATAAATCCTGATGCGCCGATCATCTGCGCAACCGCGGAAATCCTGGCCAACCGCACCCTGCGCGACGGCGTCGATGCCGGCGTCGACGTGGTGGTGATGGACGAGTTCCACTTCTATGCCGATCCCCAGCGCGGCTGGGCCTGGCAGGTCCCCCTCCTGGAATTGGCCAACACCCAGTTCGTTCTGTTGTCCGCGACCCTCGGGGCCACGCAGTTCTTCGAAGACGAACTGACCCGGCTCACCGGCCGGACCACAGCCCTGGTCGCCTCCGCCGAGCGACCAGTGCCGCTCAGCTACGAGTACCGGACCTCGCCGCTCCACGAGTCCATTGAGGAGCTGTTGAAACAAGGCAAAGCTCCCATCTACATCGTGCACTTCACCCAGCGCGAAGCCACAGAAGCCGCCCAGTCGATGATGAGCATCAACGTGCTCTCGAAGGAGGAGAAGGAACAGGTCAAGGCGTTGATCGGCAATTTCAGGTTTGACTCCCCCATCGGCAAAGACCTCTCCCGATTTCTCCACCACGGGGTGGGGGTCCATCACGCCGGCCTGCTCCCCAAGTACCGACTGCTGGTCGAGAAGCTGGCCCAGGCTGGTCTGCTCAAACTGATCTCGGGCACCGACACGCTGGGCGTTGGCGTCAACGTGCCCATCCGCAGCGTGCTGTTCACGCAGCTGTTCAAATACGACGGCACCCGGGTGCGGGTGCTTCGGGTTCGCGAGTTTCAACAGATTGCGGGCCGCGCCGGCCGTAAAGGCTTTGATGATGCCGGCGATGTCTGGGCCCAGGCCCCGGGCCACATCATCGAGAACCTCCGGGCCGAGTCCAAAGCCGCAGGTGACCCCAGAAAGCTGAAGAAACTCAAGAAGAAGAAGCCACCAGAGCGGGGTTACACCCACTGGAGTGATGAAACCTTCGAGAAGTTGATCCACGGCGACCCCGAAGAGCTCAAGTCGAGCTTCGGCGTCAACCACCAAATGCTGATGAACGTGCTGGACCGCCCCGCAGACGGCAACGGCCACGATGGCCTTGATGCAGCCAAACGCCTCATGCTCGACAACCACGAGCCCCGCCGACGCCAACGTCAGCACATTCGCCGAGCGATCGCCATCTACCGATCTTTGATTGATGGCGATGTGGTCGAACGGTTGGCCACTCGTGATGATCTGGGTCGGCGGGTGCGGGTCACCATGGATCTTCAACAGGAGTTTGCGCTCAACCAACCACTGTCGCTCTTTGCGGTTGAAGCGGTGGAAGCCCTGGACCCGGAGGAGCCGGACCATGGGCTCAATGTGCTCTCGGTGATCGAGGCGGTCATCGAGTCGCCGCGGGTGATCATGCACGCGCAGTTGTCCAAGATCAAGGACGAGCTGGTGGCCGATATGAAGAGTCGAGGCATCGAATACGAAGAGCGCATGGAGAAGCTGGAAGAAGCCGAAACCGTCAAACCGTTGGCCGACTTTTTGTTCCCCGCCTTTGATGTGTTCAAGCAGCATCATCCGTGGGTGGGCGCCAACACGCCCGAACCCAAGTCGATCGCCCGCGAGATGTGGGAAACCGGTATGCCGTTTGGGCAATACGTCCATCACTACGGTCTCAAGCGTTCCGAAGGGGTGCTGTTGCGGTACCTGACCGACGCCTATCGGGCGCTGGTACAGAACGTTCCCGAGGCCGCCAAGACTGAGGAGATCTGGGAGCTGACCGACTGGCTGGGCGAGACCGTGCGCCAGGTTGATTCCAGCCTGATTGACGAGTGGGAACGCCTCACCAATCCCGACCAGGCACCCAGGTCCGAAGCCGACCTTGATGCGGCATCACCTCGGGCCGATGTCACCCGAAACGCCCGGGCCTTCCGCGGCATGGTTCGCAGTCAGATCTTTCCCTGGGTCAACCAGATGGCGACCCGCCGCCGGAACTGGGACGCAGAACGCCCGGACATCTCGGCGGCCGCCGACGCCTACTTCGAAGTCCATGACGCCGTCCTCACCGATGCCGATGCCCGCGGTCCGCAGTACTTCTCCTTCGACCCTGACACCGGACGGGCAGAACAGACCATTTGCGACCCTGAAGGCTGGAACGAGTGGCGCTTCATTGCGCAGGTGAATATGGATGATTCCCGCAAGGAAGGCCGGGCCGTGGTCGAACTTGTCAGCCTGGAACGGCAGTAGTCGCCTGCCTCATGTCCTCAGGTGTTCGGCTCTCCCGGCGATCCCACTCGGGTGGTGGAGTCAAGATCGAGGGTCTGACCCACAACATCGCTGCACGTTGCATTACCGGTGGTGGTCCGCTCCCAGCACGTTGGACTGCTGAGATCCGATCCCCCGCTGGCTCGCAAATTGGATTCGCCACCGGCCGCCAATCTTCCTGGTGGATTCGCTGCGCAACGCCACAGCGCTTGCATGCGAGAATCTGGGCGTGACCATGACTACTGCCGATTCGCTGACCGCTGCCGCGCAGGCAGCCATGAAGACAACCCACGATGTGATTGCAACCGGAATCGAAACGGTTCGGTCCCGCGGCGACGTGGACCGTCAGCAACACGCGGTCTACTCACTGGCTCATGCCCGCAGCGCCGCGGACATGGCAACGACTGCGCTGGACTACGGCTCCCTCGGCGAGATCGAAGCCCGCTTGGCGCACATCTTCATCGGTCGACAGCTGTCGGAGTTGGCGGCCATGCTTTGGACTCAGGCCGACGCGTGGGGCGTCGACAAGGACGCACTCGACGCCACGCGGGACTACACCGCCGCGGTCTCGGCTCCTGATTTCGTCGCCGCTGCAGCCGCAACCCCGGGCCCTCGGCACCTGCCCGATGATCTGGAGATGGTGGCCACCACGTTCCGCCAGTTTGGCCGGGACCGCATAGCGCCGTTTGCCGAGGCAATTCACCGCCACGATGAAGACATCCCTCAACACATCATCGACGGCGTGGCCGAACTCGGCTGCTTCGGCTTGTCCATCCCCGAAGCCTTTGGCGGTTTCGCAACCGGCACCGTCGACGACTACATGGCGATGATCATCGCCACCGAGGAGCTGTCCACTGCCTCGCTTGGCGCCGGCGGTTCGCTGATCACCCGACCCGAGATTCTGGCCCGAGCCGTTGAAGCCGGGGGAACCGACGAGCAGAAGCAGCGGTGGCTGCCAAACATCGCCAGCGGCGAAACCCTGTGCGCGGTAGCGGTCACCGAACCGGACTTCGGTTCGGACGTGGCCAGCCTGAAAGTCAACGCCACCCGCGTGGATGGCGGTTGGCGCATCAACGGGGTGAAGACATGGTGCACCTTTGCTGGTCGGGCTTCGGCGCTCATGTTGTTGGCGCGAACCGACCCGGACCCCGATGCCCGGCACCGCGGCTTGAGCCTGTTTGTGGTGGACAAGCCAAGCGACAGCGGCCATGCATTCACCCATGAGGCGGACGGCGGCGTGTTGGAAGGTCGAGCCATCCCAACGCTCGGCTATCGGGGCATGCACAGCTTTGAAGTCAGCTTCACTGACTGGTTTGTCCCGGCTGCAAACCTGATCGGCGAGTCCGAAGGAGAAGGACGAGGCTTCTACCTGCAAATGGCTGGCTTCGAGAACGGGCGGGTCCAGACTGCGGCCCGAGCGGTTGGCGTGATGCAGCGAGCGTGGCAGCTGGCCTCCGAATATGCCAACGAGCGCCAGGTCTTCGGCTCCGCCATTGCCGGCTACCAGCTGACCCAAATCAAGCTCGGAACAATGGCAGCCATCATCCAGATCAGCCGCCAGTACGCCTATTCAGTGGCGCGCCTGATGGCCACCGGCGATGGCGCGCTCGAAGCCGCAATGGCCAAGGCCTACGTGTGCAAGGCCGCCGAGTGGGTGACACGCGAAGCGCTGCAAATCCACGGGGGCATGGGATACGCCGAGGAGTACGAGGTGAGCCGACTCTTCGTTGATGCCCGCGTGCTCTCGATTTTCGAAGGGGCCGACGAGACCTTGTGTCTCAAACTCATTGGCCGACGTCTTCTGGCCTGACAACAACCGAAACCATGCGAGTCGTCAGCTGGAACATCAACTCCATCACCTCCCGACTCGACCGGGTCCGGGAGTGGTGCGAAGCCAACGAGCCCGATGTCGTTGCCTTTCAGGAAACAAAGACCGTCGACGCTCGCTTTCCCACCGACGCGCTGGCCGAACTGGGATACGAGTCGGCGGCCTGGGGGGCACCCGGTGGCTATAACGGCGTGGCCATCATCAGCCGGGTGGGGCTGGACAACGTTGCCATTGGGTTCCCGGGCCAGCAACCTGCACCGTTCAACGAACCACGCCTCATCGCCGCCACATGTGGCGGAGTTCGCATCCACTCCGTCTACGGGCCCCACGGCCGAACCCTTGACGATGCGCACTACCAGTTCAAGCTCGCGTTCTTTGAACGCCTTCGCCTCCACCTGATAGAGGTTGAGGCCGCCGCTGAAGACACGTTGATCGTTGGCGATTTCAACGTCGCACCGGCCGACGTTGACGTCTACCGCCCGGAACGACGCGTTGGTCGCACCCATGTGAGTCCGCCAGAACGCGCCGCCATCGCCGCCCTTGTCGATCTGGGGTTCACCGATATGCAGCGCCACCTGCGGCCCGATGAAACCGGAATGTTCACCTACTGGAGCTACCGGTCAAAGCTGGCCAACAATCATGGGCTCCGCATTGACCTGGCCCTGGCGTCTCACTCGGTACGGGATCAGGTGGCCACGGTGTGGGCCGACATTGCCGAACGAATGCGCTCCGGTGCGTCAGACCATGCGCCGCTTGTCGTTGATCTGTAGAGCCTTGTCAGGTGAAGGATCGCCCCCAATCAGCTCAGACCCGGAACGACGTTGGCGGCCAGTCGTTCGTAGTTTTCGCGGCGCTGTTCGGGCGACTCGCCCAGGGTGAAGTCGGGGATGATGATCTCGTCGAAGCCCAGCGCGCCGAGTTCGCCAAGTTGTTCGGTGAGTTCTGCATCGTTACCCACGACCGCCCGCGACGCCATGTCGCCGCCCCGGATCTTGTTGGCCGTCGCTTCGTCGTCGGTGACAAACACCATGGCCTGCGCCGAGGTGTGCTTGGTCGCCGGATCGACGTTGGCCTGTTCACACGCCCGCGTCCAGGTGGCCAGCGCTCCGGCCGCCATCTCCGGGGCTCCCCAGGTGTTCCACTCCTGGGCATGGGTGGCGGTGATACGACACATGCGCGGCCCGCCGGTGCCAACCACGATGGGCAGAAGGTCCTGGACCGGCTTCGGGTCACAGGGCGCGTCAGTGATGGTGTAGTGCTCGCCGGCAAAGGTGGTTCGGTCGTTGTCCAGAAGTGAGCGCACAATCTGGATGTTCTCTTCAAAGCGATCAACGCGATCCTTTGGTGGTTCCAGCTCAAAGCCATAGGCCTTGTGCTCGTTGATCTGCCAGCCGGCGCCCATCCCCAGCACCGCGCGTCCGTTGGCCAGATGGTCCAAGGTGGCCGCCCGGTTGGCCAACAGCGCCGGATGGTGAATGGATGTGGGCGCAACCAACGGTCCAAGCCGCATATGTTCGGTGACCGCCGCAACCGCTGGCAGGATGGTCCAACACTCGTGCACGTCGCCCGATTTGAATTCCTCGGTCCCGGTGTCGGGCATGTAGTGGTCGGCAAACCAGAAGCCATACCACCCCGTGGAGTCAGCGAAGCGGGCGAGATCAAGGATCTCGTCGACGGATCGAGCGGGGCTGGGCCATACAGAGAATTTCATAGCTTCGACGGTAGTTCGTGCGCCCGCTAGCGTCGGACAGATGCGAAGCTCGACAGTCGTCCATGTGGTCAGCTGCCACGCGGAAGGCGAGGTTGGCGATGTCATCGTTGGTGGCGTGCCCGCGCCGCCGGGCAACACCTTGTGGCAACAGCGGCAGTTCATCGCTCAGGATCAGACGTTGCGCAACTTCGTGCTGAACGAACCACGCGGCGGCGTCTTCCGGCACGTGAACCTTCTGGTCCCCGCCAAAGATCCTGCGGCGGTGATGGGCTTCATCATCATGGAGCCCGAGGATTCGCCGCCGATGTCAGGATCGAATTCGATCTGTGTGGCGACCGTCCTGTTGGAAACCGGAATTGTGGAGATGGTCGAACCGCAAACCCACATGACCCTGGAAGCACCGGGCGGGTTGGTGCACGTGGTTGCTGATTGTGCGGCGGGCAAGGCAGAGCGAATCACGGTGACCAACGTGCCGTCGTTCGTGCATGCCCGGGATGTGATGGTCGCATTGCCGGGTCTTGGTTCGGTCCGGACTGACGTTGTGTACGGCGGCGACAGCTTTGTCATGGTCGATGTGGCCGACGTCGGCCTGACCATCGACCCCACCCATGCCCGGGACCTGGCGGTGCTCGGTGCCCAACTGGCAGACGCAGCAAGCGAGCAGGTGGGGTTTGTCCATCCCGAGCAACCCGATTGGAATCGAATCTCCTTCTGCCAGTTCGCCGATCCGTTGGCGCAGACGGCGAGCGGCGCCTTCACGATGCGTAACACCGTGGCCATCCGTCCGGCCAAGCTTGACCGCTCTCCTACGGGAACGGGCACATCGGCTCGAATGGCACTCCTGGCGGCACAAGGTCGCATGCAATCCGGTGACACGCTGACCATGCAGTCGATCATCGGCTCCGAGTTCGTTGGCACGCTCCTCGGCGAGACCGTTCTCGGGGCCACACCCGCGGTGGCCACCAGCATCTCCGGCCGAGCTTGGATCACCGGCATCCATCAGCACATGCTGGACCCGTCCGATCCGTGGCCCGGCGGCTATCGGCTTGCTGACACCTGGCCGGTGATCTGATGGAACCGATTCAGCCGTGGTCGGTTCGGGCCGTCAATCTGCCAGACCATGCGGACAACGTTGTGCACACCGACCAGGGAGCCAGGGCCGCGGGCTTCGAAGCGGCGCTCGTGGCGGGCACGACGGTGTACGCCTACCTCACCCATCCGGTTGTTGCGGCGTGGGGTCAGGAGTGGGTGGCATCGGGCGGTGGCGAGCTGCGGCTTCGGCGGCCGGTGCTGCACGACGACCTGGTCGTGTGCACGCCGGTCGGCGATCAGATTGATGCTTGCGTGGATGGCGAAGCTCGAGCCACGCTGCTGCCATTTCCGGAGGGCCCGACCATTGCGGCTGACCGGGGGGAATCAATAGGCATCTTTGACGTGACCGTTGGTGAAGCGCAGGCCGATTATGGGTTGCGGGCCGGCGATGACTTGACGCTGTACGCGGAGGAAGGGATTTCCCATCCGGTGACGTGGCTCAACCTGGCCAACACGGCGTTCATTCGCCACTTTGTTGACGGACCATGGGTGCATGTTCGTAGCCGATTCTCGCACGCCCAATTGGTTTCCCAGAATGCCGAACTCTCCATCGAGACACGCCTCGTTCGACGCTTCGATTCCCGAGCCGGCAAACGCGTAGAAGCTGACGTGATCATTCGCTGTGACGGCAAACCGGCGGTCACCATCGAACACGAAGCGATCATGACACTGGCCTGAGACCGAGGCTCTCGGAACGGATTTACTGCTTCTTCAGGTTGAGCTCAGGTGATCTTCGAACCGGCCCCGCACACTGCGTACATGAACCTTTCACAACGCTTTCTTGTGCCACTTATGGGAGCCACCATCGCCCTGGCACTCCTGTTCTCCGCCTGCGGGTCCGACGCCGGCGAAGAAGGGGCCCCGCCGGCTCGTGATGAAGCCGGAGCCCGACCGAAGGCTGGTCCAGAAGATCCTGCGGAAGAAACCGCAGCACCGACCGAAACGACGCAGGCGCCCGACATCATGGTGGGCAACGGCATGAACCTGGATCTCTTCTTCGACGGTGCCCTTGCAACCGAACCGACAACCGAAGACTGCACCTTGTCCGGCGGAACCACGACCACCTGTTATCGGATCACCGTGGCCGGGGCCCCCGTGACCCAGGAGATCGGCCCCTTCTGCCCCACCACCACCGACGCCACCGACGCGGAGGGTGGACTCTGGTTTGACGGCAACGGCCTCTATGACGTTGACGGCGAGTTCATTCTGAACCTGGCTGAGCTCTATGGCGACGACAACTGGATGCTCTACAACGACGACGGCAGCGTCAACGTCACCGAAACTGCCGAGGCGTTCGACCTCGCCGCCCGTCCCAATGTGGACCCCCAGTACCAGAACCACTGTGTGGAAGGTCAGATCGCCTGGCTGGACAATGGTGAACCGATCCCGAGCACGGTGCTGATCCCCACCCAGCCGGTGGTTGCCCGCGCTGCGCAGTCTCGGGTCCGAAACGGCTTTGGGGTCACCTTGAATGGGGTCAGAATTGACGGTTCCGCTCCGGTCGACGCCATCCTCGGTGCCTACACCATCGCCGCCTTCGATGATTGTGGCGGTCACATCAATCCGGTTGTGGGCTACCACATGCATGGCGCAGTCGGTTGCGGCGAAGTCGAGGTTGACGGCCACGAGAACATATTCGGCTACGCCCTCGACGGGTTTGGTATCTACAGCGCCGCTTCCGATGAGACGGTCGCCGACCTGGACGAATGCGGCGGCCACACCACCGACGAACTGGGCTACCACTACCACGCCAACCCGGCCGAAGAGAACTCGGTACTCGGCTGCCTGATTGGCGAAATCGCATCCTGATCCGGGAGCAACTGGTGATCTCGGCTAACGGCTGCGCGGGGTACTGTCTGCCCCGACGACAACAACGACGTTGTTCCCGACGGCGCCAACATCGGAAGCCAGAACCAGGCGGGACCTGCACATCGGTACCTGCCAGCCCGCGGCTTCCGGGCAACCGATGTGTGGCGGGCTGGACAGGGTCCTGGTTGGTCAGAGTCCTGGTGGACCAGAGTCCTGGTGGATCAGAGTGCGGCCGGGATTCCCAGATCGGCGTAGTTCTTGGTCTCAAAGTTGGAACGGAACAGGTCCCGCAAGCGGGTAGCCGATTTGTCGTAAGCCTCGGGGTCGTCCCAGGTGCCACGCGGATTGAGGATTGCGTCATCCACACCGTCGCAGGTGGTGGGGATCGTCAAGCCAAGAATCGGTGACGTGTCGGTTGCGACCTCATCAAAGTCACCGCGGAGTGCGGCGTCCAACAACGCCCGGGTGTCCTTGAGCGACATCCGGTCGCCTTTGCCATAAGGCCCGCCGGACCAACCCGTGTTCAACAGAACGCACCGCGTGTGATGCCGGCCCATCTTCTTCTTCAACAACTCGGCATACACGCTGGCCTTGTGAGCCATGAACGGTTCACCAAAGCATGAACTGAAGGTCGCTTCGGGCTCGGTCACTCCCACCTCGGTGCCGGCCAGCTTGGAGGTGAAGCCGGTGACGAAGTGGTACATGACCTCGTCTTCGGTCAACAGCGAAACCGGTGGCAGGACACCGAAGGCATCGGCGGTCAACAGCACAATGGTCTGCGGATGCGGACCCGCAGCTCCGTCGGCAACATCGGGATTGCACCCCAGCGGATAGGCAAAGCGGGTGTTGGCGGTGCGGCTGCCGTCGGTCAGATCGAACTCCTGGGGGTCGGTGTCTTCGATTGACTTGCCAAGCACCTCCGGCACATTTTCGATCAACGTCCCCTTCATCGACAGCGCCGCGGCAATCACCGGTTCGGCGTTCTTGTTCAGGTCGATCAACTTGGCGTAGCAACCGCCCTCAAGGTTGAAGACGCCGGATTCGGTCCACACATGCTCATCGTCACCAATCAGCTTGCGATGCGGATCAGCCGACAGGGTCGTCTTCCCGGTGCCGGACAAGCCAAACAGAATCGCCGCATCATTGTCATGGCCCACATTGGCCGAGCAATGCATGCTCAGGTGGCCTTTGCTGGGAAGCACGTAGTTCATCAGAGTGAACATCGTCTTCTTGTTGACACCGCAGTAGTCGGCGGGGCCGAGGACCAGCGCGGTGCGCTTCTCGGCGTCAATGATGACCGCCCGGTTGGAACGAGTCCCGTCACGAGAGGGGTCACAGATGAATGACGGCGCATTGATCAGGGTCCACCCGTGGGCCAGTCGGTCCACATCCGGTCGAACTGTTGGCGGCGCAAACATGATGTTGCAAAAGTAGGCGTGGGTCGCGTACTCGCCAACGAAGCGGTACGGCTCGGCGAAATCCGGATCCCATCCGCAGAAGACGTCGGTGACGTACATGGTCGCCCGCTTGTTGTTGAGGTGTTCAATCACCCGGGGCAACAGCGAGTCAAATGCGTCCGGATCGAACGGCGCGAAACTGTTCTTCCACCAGATGTCATCCACGCTCGGGCGAGACACCCCGAAGGTGTCAAGCACGGGTCGTCCCGTGCATTCCGGGTCGGTGTAGTACACCAGCGGCCCATCCACACCAAGGGCGGTGGGAAAGGCCTTTTGCGCATCGGTTGGTCCGTCGACTTCGACGCGACCTCGGTCGTTCTCGATGGCCGCGTGGAACAATTCGTCCTGGCTCAACCCGTACCGAATGTCGATCTGATCCAGACCGAATCCAGCGGAAAGCTCCGCGGCGACATCAGTTGCACCCCATTGTGCACCCATGGCATTTCTCCTGATTGTTTTGAGACCCCATTGTCTCAGTCCACAAACCTAACGGACTGAGCAGCCTGTTCGGGTTCATATCGGTGGGAGAATCTGCCCACTGCATGGGCCAATCAGATCACTTGCCCGGTCAGGCTTGTAAACCGTGTTGCGCGGAGAGTGTCTCTCAGCGCTTGACACCAACGAGCTGGCCCGCACGATGGACGCACGGGTCGTGCCCAGAGTCCGGCCACGTGAGTCAGCGGGTCAGCGCGTTGGCAATCGCCAACCCAACGGCTGCGAACGCCGCCTCGCCCCCGGCGTCAACGCGCGCATCTGCCTCCCCCGGCGATCCGTCCGAAGCGTCCACGTCTGGCGGGCACGAGACCGCAAAGCAGATGTCCCCATCCACCCGCGTGTGCACCGGACGGATACAAGCCCCCATCGCATCGTGAGCTCGCACGACCAGCCTGCTCAGCTGGCCTCCGGTGAATGGCGTGGCGGTGGCCAGAACGACCAGGGTGGTATTTTCGCCCGCCGCCGGATGCACCGGGGCGTCCGGGGTGTGCGGACCGCCGGTCAGCGCGTCACCGGCCAACGAGAACAGGTCGCCGGTGGCGTTGACAACCGCCAGCGCACCGACGCTCACGTCGCCAACCGTGGCCACCGCACTTCCCAGGCCTCCGGGTTGGCGAGCATCACGCCACTTGGACACGGTGGCTCCGGTGCCCGCACCCACCAGGCCCTGGGAGACCGGTTCATGGGAGCACGCGGCCAGCGCCGTTGCGCCCGACGTGGCGGTCGGATGGACCAACGGCGCGTCTTCGACCAGATCGAAGATCACCGCGACCGGCACAATGGGAACCACTCCCCCGGCCGTTTCGAAGCCAACGCCCTCGGCTCGCAGCGCAGCCATCACGCCGTCGCCCACGGCCAGGCCAAAGGCAGAACCGCCAGTGAGCACGATCGCGTCACACGACGCCACCGTCATGCCGGGGGCCAGAAGTGCGGTCTCGCGGGTTCCGGGCGCGGCGCCTCGAACCTCACAGGTCGCCGTATTGCCAGACGGGAATCGGAGCACCGTGCAACCGGTCCGGTCTGGTTGGGTCCAGTGACCAACGGTGACGCCGGGGATCGCGGTGATCGTCGTGTTGTTTCTGCTCATGGGTTACAGCGGCGGCGTGAAGCGACCATCAACGGCCAACCATCCACCGTCAGCCACCAGCAGTGAACCGGTCACAAACGATGACGAATCCGACGCCAGGAACTGGATTGGTCCTGCCATCTCGTCGGGTTGGGCCCACCGACCGAGCGCGCCTTTGTTGGCGTAGGCGTCATACCACTCCGGGTCCGACTTGATCTGCTCAGTCAGCGGTGTCTCCACCACCCCGGGCGCCAGCGCGTTGACTCGAATTCCAACCGGGCCAAGTTCAGCAGCCAGCGCTCGCACCATCTGCAGTACACCGGCTTTGGTGGCCGCGTAGACCCCCTGGCCCGGCTCCACCACCTGGGAACGGATGGAGGAGATGGCAATGATGGACCCCCGCCCCGCTTCCGACATTTTCGCGCCAGCGGCTTTGAGTACCCGAAAGCTACCGGTGAGATTCAAGTCCATAACTCGGGCAAATTCTTCTTCGGACACATCAAGCAGTCGTTTGCGCACATTGATGGCGGGCGTGGTGACCAGAACGTCCAGGCGATCCAGGCCAGCAATCAATTCCGGGCCCGACGTTTGACTGCCCAAGTCGATCACAACCGACCGGGCCGATCCGCCGCCGTCGATAATCTCGGTGGCGGTGGCGTTCGCCGCGTCGATGGAGAGATCAGCGCAGATGACGTCCGCACCGTTGGCGGCCAGGGCCCCCGCACCGGCTCGGCCAATGCCGCTGCCGGCACCAATGACCAGCGCGGTTTGACCCGTGAGATCGTTCAGCGCCGTATACCGGCTCAGGTCCGTCATGGCCGTTGGCCTGGTGTCTCTAAAAGACAGCGGAGAACCGTTTGGCCGGCTCCCGCTCCATCTGCTTCATGAGCTGGTCCACAAACTCACCCACGTTGAGGTCCAGCTCGCCCCGCTTCATCAGCGCCCCGGCCACGACCTTGGCACCCATGTCGTCTTCCAGAAATCGCTGGTAGCTCTGCAGCACTTTCCCGGCGTGCAGCGCATAGGTCATGAACGCCCCGACCGGTTTGTCCCAGAGGGCGGGGCCGCGACTGATCTTGCCGGTGTCGCCGGCGCGATGACCAAACAGAATGATGCCGTCCACCCAGGTCCCCACACAGATGAGATCGGCGTCGGCCACTTCGTTGTAGTCGAGACCATCGATGGGTCGAACCACCGTCTGCACCCCGCGCTCCACCAGCTCCGCTCCAACAAGCTCTGCGGCTCGTTCGGTGTTGCCGGTCCGACTCATGTACATCACAACTGCCTTCATGGCTTGAGTGTACGGGACGGCGCAGGCGCGGGCCTCGTCTCAGGAACCGAACTGGATGCGGAGGTCTTTCTTGAGGACTTTGCCGGCCGGGTTGCGCGGCAACATGTCCACAAACTCCAGCTGTTCGGGGATCATCTGGCGCATCAGCCCCTTGTCGATCAGGAATTCCCTGACGTCCTCCATGCTCAACGAAACGTCCCGATCGTTGAGGGCCAGAACCGCGCAGCATCGCTCGCCGGTCTTGGGATCCGGCACGCCAATGGCAGCCACCTCCCGGACCAGCGGATGGGAGAAGAGAAGATCTTCCACCGCCTTGGCTGAGATGTTCTCGCCGTTGCGGATGATCACATCCTTGACCCGCCCGGTGATCGAGATGAAACCCTCCGGGGTCCGCACACCCAGATCGCCAGTGCGGAAGTAGCCATCGTTGTCGAAGGCCCTGGCGTCCAGGGAGCGGTCCAGATAGCCAACACATCGGCTTGGCCCCCGAACCAGCAATTGGCCTTCAATGCCGTCCGGCACCGGGTTCTCGTCCGCGTCAACCACCTTGAAGTCATAGCCCGCTACTGCCCGGCCTTCGGTGCTGTCCAACATGTCTTCGGGGTCGTCGGGCCGACCGTAGGTGCAGATGGGAATCTCGGTGAGTCCGTAGCTGGTCTGGATGCCCATGCCGCCCAGTTCATCCCGGACCCGGGCGTGCAGCCCCGGCGGAGTTACCGATCCCCCGCCAGTGGTGGTGCGCAGGTTGGGAAACAGTGGCGTGTCCGGCTGCTGGGCCTGCGCTGCCAGGTAGCTCATGAAGAAGTACGCCCCGGAGCCGCCCACCGTCATGTCTCTGGCGGAAAGGAAGGCGGGGGTGGCGACGGGATCAAACGTGTCCGACACCAGCAGCTTCGCCCCGGTGATCAGGCTGGCCAGAACCAGGCCGATCCCGCCAATGTGGGTGAACGGGAACACCAGCGGCCAGTTGTCGGCGTCGGTCAGCGTCAGCGCATCGACCATCGTCTGGGCTTCGGTGATCAGCGTGAAGTCGGTGTGCAGGGCACCTTTGGGATCAGAGGTGGTGCCGGAGGTGTAGTACACCCAGTTGGCCGGATAGTGCGTGCCGCTGGTCCCGGCGTCTTCGGGCAGAGCGGCAACGCCTGGCAGGTCGCCGGGATCACCACGGGGCCAGGCATCCGGGCCCACCACCAGAACTTCACAGCCAGCAACCTCAGCCGCCAGGGTCCGAGCCATGTCCGCAAAGCCGAACCCACGGAACGCCTCGGGAACGATGAACAACTCGGCTTCGGTCTGGTTGAGACAGAACCCCACTTCGCGCTCCCGGTAGATGGGAATGATTGGGTTCTGGCGGGCGCCCAGCCGGGACAAGGCCGCACACAGAATGACCGACTCGAAGCTGGTGGGAAGCTGCCAGCTCACTCGGCTTCCAGCGGTCACACCGGCGTGCAGCAGACCGGCCGCCATAACTTCACATCGGTCCCGAAACTCCGCGCAGGTCATCTCCCGGCCGTTGTCATCAACGGCGATCACCGCATCCGGCGTGGCATTGGCCCGGGCGTCGGTGAGCTGCCAGACCGTGACAGCCTCGATCGTTGCCATGTGTGTCTCTCCCCCTGCGTCCGCCCGATTGCCGTGGGTTGCATGCGGACGCAGGGCAGAGAATATCGGAGCCGTTACCGACGGTCAGCCGACGATTGACTGCACCTCGGCGAACACCGAGTCGGCTTGATACGGGCCCTCCCCGATGGAGTCTCGGCTCATCGGCTGGTTGTCGCCCATCAGGAAGACCTCGCCGTCAGCAACCGCCACCGGACCGAAGTCAGGAATGCCTCCCGCTCTCGGATGGTCCACGATCTGACCGTTGATGAAGAGTTGACCGTCGCGGCCCGCAACCTCGTCACCCGCCAGGCCGACGATGCGTCGTATCCCGGCCACCCCGCCGCCTCCTTCCTCGAATGCGCCACCAGCGACAGACGCCCCAGGCACAGGAGACGTCTCGTGCACGACAACGTCACCGATCTCCAGCGAACCAATCGGCGTGGTGAAGACCTGACTGCTCACGGGGAGCGTTGGTTCCATGCTCTCACTGGCCACGAACCAGACGTCAAAGGTCATCAGCCAGGCGGACAACAGAGCAATTACGCCGAGGGCCGCGCCGCCAAAGAGGCGCAGGCCGGTGGACAACGGCCGGGATCCCCGGGTGCCGCGGATCTTCGAGCCAACGACGAGGCTCGCGCCGATGATGGCACTCACCAGCGCCAGGGCCGGGAGCATCTCCAGAATCATCGACCCCCACCACTCACCCATCGGCGTGGGGTCATCGAAGGTGATCGGTGACGCCGCAGTGGCGGGTCGGCTGATGTCTGGCGCCAGATCCTGGGCAGCCACCGGCAGCCCGGTGGTGGTGACTCCGGGACGGAAGCCGTTCGCCACCACACCGGCCAGTGCAAGCACCGGCAGGATGGCGGCCAGGCCAAACAGATTTCGCTGGCGATGGCCGCGTCGGTCAACGGTGGCGAAGATGTCTTCGACCATGGCGGTCGCGCTGGCAGAGTGGTGACCACCAGTGGCCGGCATCACTGCGGCCAGGTGCTGTTCGATAGCGGCGGTGCCGGCATTGAGTGAAGATGCAGTCATAATCAGGATTCCTTCGAGGCTGTGGCGTTGGTGGGGACGGTTGGGTTCAGCAGTGATCCCGCGGCGGGGACGGGGTGCGTGTCTTTGAGGCGGGCGAGAGCTCGGTGCAGATGGGTTTTCACGGAGCCGGGCGAAATGCCGAGCGTGGCGGCAACGTCGTCCAGCGAGAGGTCGTGCACAAAGCGCAACACCACGCACTCGCGTTGGCGGTCCGGCAGCCGACGGATCGCCTGGCCCAGAGGACCATCGGCGAGTTCCTCACCCAACTGTTCCGAGGAGGCATCGACAACCCGGAGCGAGGCTCCGAGTTGGTCCCGCTTTCGTCGCCCGATGACAAACCGGCGGACCCGGGACCGGCAGAGATTGACGGTCGTCTTGCGCAGCCAGGCTGGCGCCGCGCCAGGATCTTTGAGCCGGGACCAGTTCTCGACCAGGCGTACGAACGCGTCCTGAACGATCTCTTCGGCCAGCCCCCTGTCGCCAACGATCCACTCGGCCGACCGGACCAGCGAGGCCCAGTGTTCGGCATGCAGACCGGCGAGCGTGGTGCGCAGATCCGGCTCTATCTTCACTGCGGAGACGCTAGGGCGAGCGCCCGTCAGCGCCACCGCGGGTTGTGTTGCGAGTTGTTCCATGTCATAAGGACGAACAACGGCGTCACCAGCGTTGACACGAATTTCAGTTCGGCCAGAGAATCGGTGAGCTGGCTACCGGAATCTCAACGACCTCGGCGAAATCAAGCTCGATCGCTTCATCCAGATCTACAGCCTTGGGTAGCGCCCGCGGGAGTCAGGCGTTCTTCTTGACCAGGTCCAGGGCGACGTCGACGATCATGTCTTCCTGGCCGCCAACCATGCGGCGTTCGCCCAACTCCATGAGAATGTCCCGCGTGTCCAGGCCGTACTGTTCGGCTGCGGCTTCGGCGTGACGTAGGAAGCTGGAGTACACCCCGGCATAACCCAGCGACAAGGTCTCCCGGTCCACGCGGACGGGACGATCCTGCAGTGGACGAACCAGCTCTTCGGCCGCGTCCATGAGGGCGACCACATCGGACCCGTGCTCCCAACCTTCGAGGTTGGCCACGGCAATAAACGCTTCGATGGGGCAGTTCCCGGCTCCGGCTCCCATACCTGCCAGCGAGGCGTCAACCCGGATGCACCCCTCCTCCACCGCAACCACCGAGTTGGCCACACCGAAGGTCAGATTGTGATGGGCGTGAATGCCGATCTGGGTCTCGGGCTTGAGCACCTCTCGGTACGCCCACATACGGTCCCGCACATCGCCCATGGTGAGGCGACCACCGGAGTCGGTGATGTAGACGCAGTGCGCGCCGTAACTCTCCATCAGCAACGCCTGTTGGGCCAGCGGTCCAGCCTCGTTCATGTGCGACATCATCAGAAAGCCGGAGACGTCCATGCCCAGCTCTCGGGCTTTGTCAATGTGCTGCGCAGCCACGTCAGCCTCAGTGCAGTGGGTGGCCACCCGAACCGAGGTTGCCCCCAACGAATGGGCCTGCACCAGGTCGCCGATGGTGCCAATGCCGGGGACCAGGAGGACGGTCAGCGCGGCGTTGTTGATGATGGACGAAGCTTCTTCCAGCCACTCCCAATCGGTGTGCGCTCCGAACCCGTAGTTGAACGACGACCCACCGAGTCCGTCGCCATGGGTGACTTCGATGGCGTCCACCCCGGCCTCGTCGAGAGCTCGGGTGATCTGGCGCACATGGTCGATGCCGTAGCGGTGACCAATGGCGTGCATGCCGTCGCGAAGCGTGACGTCCTGGATGTAGAGCCGGCCGGCCGGAGCCTCGGTCATACTCGGGCCCGAGCCGCAATCTGCTCCGCGGTGCGAATGGCCGCACTGGTCATGATGTCCAGGTTCCCGGCGTACGGCGGCAGGTAGTGCCCGGCGCCTTCGACCTCCAGGAAGACCGAGATCTTCCAGCCGGTGAACTTGCGGTCAAGCTCCGGGATGCGTACCGGATCAGACTCGGTGATGGGGTCGACCTGGACCTCCTGTTTCAGCCGATAGCCGGGAACGTACTGCTGAACCCGATCGACCATGTCCCCGATGGAACGACGGAAGTCCTCGGGGTCGCCGCTCTGGGTGAGACAGAAGACGGTGTTGCGCATGATGAGCGGCGGGTCGGCGGGGTTGAGCACAATGATGGCTTTGCCCAGACGGGCGCCGCCCACGACCTCCAACGCTTTGGCCGTGGTCTCGGTGAACTCGTCGATGTTGGCCCGGGTGCCGGGGCCGGCGCTGACCGACGCGACCGAGCTCACAATCTCGCCGTATTCCACCGGAGCAACCGCGTTGACCGCAGCCACCATCGGCACCGTGGCCTGTCCGCCGCAGGTGACCATGTTGATGTTGGGCGAGTCCAAATGGTCGTCCATATTGACCGTGGGAACGACGTAGGGGCCGACCGCCGCCGGGGTGAGGTCAAGGATGCGTTTTCCATGGGCCCGAAGGACTTCGTCGTGCCGGGTGTGCGCTCCGGCTGAGGTGGCATCAAACACCAGTTTCACGTCAGCGAATTCGTCGAGCGTCACCAGGCCGTCGATACCCTCGGCCGTGGTCGCAACGCCCAGGCGCTGAGCCCGGGCCAGACCGTCGGAGTCCGGGTCAATGCCACACATGGCAATGACCTCCACCGTCTCGGAGGACCGGCGGGATTTGATGAGCAGGTCGGTGCCGATGTTGCCCGACCCGATGATTGCGGTTTTCATGATGGTTGCCTTACGCCTCGAGGTGGGTGGTGACGGTGCCAAGCGGTCCAAAGTCACAGACCACCGTGCTGCCCGCAGTCACCGGCTTCATTGGGCCCAGGGCACCGGTCATCACCACGTCACCGGCCCGAAGGGGCGTGCCGCGGTTGGACATGACGTCGGCCAGCCAGCGGGCCGCGTTCAGCGGGTGCCCAAGGCAGGCTGCGCCTTCGCCGGTGGCCACCGTCTCGCCGTCCACATCCATCCGCATGGGAATCGTCCGCAGATCCACATCCCGAAGCGGGACCGGTTTCCCTCCCAGGATGTACAAGCCGCAGCTGGCATTGTCGGCCACCGTGTCGACGATGCGAATGTTCCACCCGGCAATGCGACTGTCCACAATCTCGATGGATGGGAGCGCATAGGCGGTGGCTCGAATGATGTCGTTGAAGCTGTGAACCGCGTGGTCCAGGTCACGGTCAAGAACCAGCGCAACTTCACCTTCCACTCGGGGCTGCATCAACCGACCGGGTTTGATGGACACACCGTCGCCGTACTCCATGTCCACAAAGAGGGTGCCGAAGTCCGGCTGGTCAACGCCCACCTGCTCCATCACCGCTTCGGACGTTATCCCAATCTTGCGGCCCGAGATCCGCCGACCGGCCGCCACGTCGGCCTTCGTGTTGACGTCCTGAACCGCGTAGCCAACGTCGATGTCGGTCTCGGTCCCCACGATGTCGCGGACGGGACCGCACGGCGTTCGGGACTCGGCCGCCGCGCGAATCTGCGCCGCAGCCTGCTCAATGAGTGCGGTATCAACCATTGCCTTTTCCCTTGCCAGCCATCTCCGCCGCTTCCGCTGACTCTCGGGCCAGGCGCTCCTGCTTGTCTTTGAGCAACTCGCCGCCAGCCATGAAGTCCGTGTTGGGAAACTCGTTGATCCACACCCGCACCGCATTCCGCGGCGCGCCGATGTGCTCCTGCATCGCATCAGTGATGGCGTCCATGAGCGCCTTCTTGGCTTCGGGCGATCGGCCTTCGGCCATGTGCACGTTGACCAGTGGCATCTTCAGGCCTTTCCGCAGAGTTCGACGGAACCAAGGTGGCTGTAGCGGGCCACCGCGGTGGTACCCACAGTGAGCGGCTGGGCCGGGGTGGCGGCGCCGGCCATGATCAGCCAACCGGCTTCGAGCTTTTGACCGTGCTTGCCCAGATGGTTGGCCAGCATGGCCACGCACCCGGCCGGGTCGCCCAGCAGCGCCGCGCCGGTGGCGGTTCCGCTCACCTCACCGTCCACTTCGAAGACACATCCCAGCGTGGTCAGGTCGGCTTCCCGAGGCGCAACGCCATCGCTGCCAATGACCACCCGAGCGGCCGACGTGTTGTCCGCAATGACGTCCGGCAGGGTAAACGAGAACGCCTCATACCGGGAGTCAATGACCTCGATGCCGCCAACGATCTCCGCGGTGGCGTCGAGCACGTCATCACCGGTGATCCCCGGACCGGCCAGGTCCTGTGCCAACAGAAAGACCAGCTCCGGTTCGCACCGCGGATGAATCAGTTCCCCCAGCGACGCTTCACCACTGGGCAGGATTGATGCGGCAGGAACCCAGCCGTACACCGGTTCATCCACGCCCATCTGCTCCTGCTTCGCCACCGATGTGAGCCCGAGCTTCGCCCCGGCCAGCGTGTCTCCGCGGCCCAGCTGCAATTCCAGCAGCGCGGCCTGAATCGCGTACGCATCTTCGAGGGATAACTCGTCCACCTGCTTGGTGATGGCTTGAACTGCTTTGCGTTCATCCACACCAGCCAGCAGGTACTGGGCCCAGTGGGCGTGATCAATGGTCACGAGGACTCCAGTTCTTTCCGCGCCGCCTGGGCGTCAGTGTGCAGTTTCTTCATGTACTCGGCCTGCGGGCTGTACTTCATGGAGCCGTTGTCAATCCACTGCGTGGCGAACTCGGCACCGCGCCCGAACTTGGATCTCTCCAGCGGCAACTTGATGACATCGTGTTCGTCGCGCATCACCGCAATCGGGTCTCGCCCTTCGGCCACCCGCTCGATCTGTTCTTTGAACATCCGGCGGCACGCAATCACGCCCACGTCGCTCTTGGTGATCTTCTCGTTGACCCGGTCGGCAATCTCACCCTGGGTCACCCACGCCATGATGTCCTGGCCTTCGATGTAGTCCACGATGTAGGTGCCGTCCTCATCGATCCACTCGTACTCGTAGTCGATGCACGGGGGGTCCTCGGGAATCTCACCACCTTCGGGGGCATGCACGGTGTAGAAGATCATGTGGGTGTGGGTGTCGTCCACGGGCACCCGGATCTGCATCTGGAACACGCCATTGCCACCCACCCACATCTTGTAGGGGAACACCAGCGGATGGCCGATCTTCCAGTCGTCGGACTCCTCGTCCTGACCCACCAGCAACCGCCGTTTGATGATGCCGTGCTCAAACGGATCGAACGCCACCTTCTGGTGCTTGTTACCGCCGAAGGCACTTGGCATGTCCATGTTCTTCCACTTGGCAATGAACTCAAAGTAGTTTCCGTGAAGGGCCTCCACGTGATACGGATCAACCGCGTTCTCCATGATCTGGAGCCAGTTGCACGGGAGCATCGAGTGCCCGATGTCCCGAACCCCGTCCATGACGTAGGCCTCATAGCGGGGCAGCTGCGGAGCCGGACCCTCACCCACGTGGACCCAGACCATTCCGCCCAGGGCCTCGGCCGAACCCGACCGGACGCCACAGCCTTCCCGGAACTTCGCCGACGAGTCCGGCTCCGCCAGAATCTCCACGCACGTGCCTTCGGTGTCGAACTTCCACCCGTGGTAGCCGCAGCGCAGACCGTCCTTCTCCACGATGCCGTAGACCAGCGAAGCCCCGCGATGGGGGCAGCGCTCATCGACGATGCCGTAGTCGCCGTCTTCGGTGCGGAAGACCGCCCAGTTCTCACCCAGCAACCGGATCTGCTTGATCGGGAACTCGTCGAGCTCGCGAACCATCGCAACCGGATACCAGTAGTGGCGCAGGACCGCACCCATCGGGGTGCCGGGGCCGACCTGGGTCAGCATGTCGTTTTCTTGCTGAGTCAACATGAGGTGCTCCTGAGGAATTGTGCCCCGGAGATTGACCCCGGGAGCCTTGCGGTGAGAGATGTAATAGACGTCAGAGACGTCAGAGACGTCAGAGAATGGTGACCGTGCCGGACGAACCGTCCACCCGAATCCGGTCGCCCGTTTTGATCTTGTCGGTACCGAAGCCGGTGCCGGTCACCGCCGGGACGCCGTACTCCCGGCACACGATGGCGGCGTGACTCATCATCCCGCCAATGTCGGTGACACACGCCTGAATCCTGGGGAAGACCGGAGCCCAACTCGGCGCGGTGATGGGGGCCACCAGGATCTCGCCCTGCTCCAGGTCGTTGACGTCCTCGGGATCAAACACAATGCGGGCAATACCCTCCACGATTCCGGGGGACGCAGCCATCCCGGTCAACTCGCCGTCGGCGCCCCCGTCAGATCCAAGCCAGTTGGACACGGACTCAGAGGTGATCCCCCACAACATGATGGTGAACGGTTCGGTGATGACTTCTGGTGGCTCACCCAGAGCTTTGGGTGCTTTCCAGGCACTCAGCTTTTCGTGGATGGCACGACGCTTCTCGATGATCGGACCCCAGTGCGCGGCCGATGCGGTTGGACTGTTGACCGCCCAGTTGGCGTAGTAGTCCCACAGGACCTCGTCCACCTCTTCCTTGCGGATGAAGAACAGGTCGTCAGCGCTGGCGAGCAGGCCGTCCTTTTCGAGCGTGGCGCCCAGCTCCTTGAGCTTGCGCCAAACCACGGACATGGTCCAGTGCTCAATGTAGAAGTTGTGATTCTCCACATACGGGAACACCACCCGGGCCAGCCCGAGCTTGCCGTCGAAGGCTTCCCGATCTTCGTCAGAGCCCAGGAGATCCCGGTACTCGCTGACCACCCGATCCCGCTCTTGCCGGATCGCCTCGATGGGACGGCTGATGTCTTCGCCCGCTTCGATCCGGGCGATGTAGTCCTTGATGAACGTGTAGGGAATGTCCGGGTTCTCCACCCAGATCTTGTCGAAGTGGTAGAAGCCGTTGCCCGAGGTGAAGTTGAACCACGGGTCCTTGGCCTGGTCCCATGCCGCCTGGAACTGGGCGCCGGCGTCACCGTCGAGCACCACGTGGTGCGGATCATCAAACGCTCGGGCGATGCCCAGGTCCACCGCTTTCTGGGCCAGCTTCTTCAGTTCCTCGTTGGGGCGGAACAGGTCCACCTCCACGCCCGCCACCATCTTGGCGATCCCCAGATCCGGAATGGACGGGAAGGCCTCTTTACAGAACCCGAAGAAGTCAAGGTACGCGGCATAGCCGAGGTTGAGGAACTCAAAGTGGTAGCTCCACGCCTGCATGATCAGGTTCTTGAACTTGTTGTACTCCGCCATCAGGCGGGTGCCCGAGCCCATTGCCGTGCCACCGGTGATGATCTCGAGTTCTTCCATTTCCGGAAGCGGGTTGAAGTCCAGCGCTTCGAACTCTTCGATGGTGGACTTCACCTTGCCCAGCCAGCTCTCATAGAGGCTGTCCCAGTTGCCGAAGTAGTGGCCGGCCCGCTCCATGAACTGCGGCACCCGGGCTTCGATCTGAGACGGATCAACACCCACCGGTGACAGGTACGGATAGCCGTAGAGAATGCGGAAGTCCACACCGTCGGCAGGAGGAATCCGGTAGTGACGGCTGTTCATCTGACTCAGCGCAGCAATGGCGGCCTCCATGAACGTTGCGTCCCATGGCGTGAGCGCCTTCCCCCAGTGCATGGAGTCCCAGAACCAGAAGCGGTTGTCCTCGTAGTCCTTGCGGTACTCGCTGAACGACGACGAGTAGTTGTACAGATCCTCCCACCCCTCGATGTCCGCGGGCCCCTCGATCTCAAATGGACTTGGAAAGCTCTTGCTCATTTCGGTATTCCCCCTGTGTGTATTGTTCGGACTCGCTGGCGCTCGCCCGAAGCGTTGCACGCAGCCAGTTTCCTATTCGGATTTCCCTACTCGTTTTCGCTGGCGCTCGCCCGAAGCGTTGCACGCAGCCAGTTTCCTGTTCAGGCTCTGTCCTGCGTCTGGCTGTTGGCTAGGTGCCCTTCTTGTCGTGGAGTGGTGACACCAGTGTCGAAACAATGGATGACATCGGGTCGTACCTGCCTTTGGTCACCGATGCTCTCGGCTTCTGAGACCACACCGTTTCTGGTCGGCTCTGCAGCATCACCACGTTCTCCCCCGCCGGTAGATGCTTGTCCAACGCCCACTCCACATCCTGCGGTGAGCCGTAGTGCTTCTCCGCCCGCCGAGCCAGGATCGCAATGGCGGTCAGATCGTCATCAGTCACCGACGGCGCCGTCCGGCGGTCGCCGGTGATCTCCAGTTTCTCGACCGAGCCGGAGTCGGTCAGGCAGTACTCCGTCCCCTTGTCCGAGACCTTGCGATAGATAACCTCGCGCAGCACCTTGTCGACCAGAAAGTTGTCCGGCGTCACCTCACCGGAGACAACCGCCTCACCCAATCCCCACGACGCGTCGATGGCCACCTGCGATCGATCCCCATTGGTCGGGTTGAGAGTGAACGCCACGCCCGAGGCAACGGGGTCCACCATCTTCTGCACCCCAACAGACATGGAAATAGCCTGATGCAGGTACCCCATGGTGTGGCGATAGGCGATGGCCCGGTCAGTGAAGATCGACGACCAGCACTTGCGCACGTTCTCCACCACTGCGTCTGCGCCAACCACCCACAGGTAGGTGTCCTGTTGGCCGGCAAAGGACGCGTCCGGCAGATCTTCGGCGGTGGCCGATGAGCGGACCGCAACCGGAACGTTGTCCACACCACAGTGTTTACCCAGCGCGTCGTAGGCCTCTTGGATGTCGGCAGCAACTGCGTCCGGCACCGCTTCGGCTTCCACCAGGGCACGGATGCGGTTGGAGATCTTCACGTTGGCCGCGAAGTCATCGTGATCGATACTCCGCAGCAGATCGTTTACCTCATGCACCAGCTTCTCGTTGCGCCAGATGCGGTCATAGGCAACAGTGGTCACCGCAAAGCCGGGAGGTACTGGCAGTTCGGCCATCATCATTTCGCCCAGGCTGGCGTTCTTGCCGCCAACGAAAGGTTTGTGATCGTGGTCGTAGCGATCGAACCAGACGATGTGCTCGGTCATTGCGGCGTCCACCCTTCTGGCCGTGAATGATCGGACATCAGGCAGCTCCTTTTCCCAGTCCACGATCGGACATGACTCACACATTTCTGCTTCCCCCTCATTGAGCCCGGACGGCACCGCGCGGTCATGCGCCCCCGCCCCCCGCAGCCGCAGCCGATGGGGTGGCCGTCGAAACGAAGCCGGCCCAGTCATCGTGAACCTTCCATGTGGGAAGTTGATCGATCTGGGGCACCTTCACCTCCTGGACCCGGTTTCGATAGGACACGGTGGCGTCACGCCCGTTGGTCGTTCGGTCGTCTTCAGCCAGCAGCTTCACGCGAACGTGTTCGGTGTTGTACGGCTCGCCGGGGTCGTAGCCCAGGGAACTGACCGCAAACGCCCGGATGCACCCGGAGTGGGTGGCGATGGCCAGCCGGGCCCCCGGGAACTCCGCCGAAAGTCGATTGATCCCGGACCAGAAGCGGCGAACGCACATGGCCGGCGGCTCAAAGTGCAGCAGCGGAATGGTCAGCCAGTGGGCAATGGGATCGCCGCCGCCCTGCTGCGTCCGCCAGAAGCGATCCATCTCGACCACCCATTGCGGGCGATCACGCGCCGCTGAGCGCTCGTAGCCTTCCAGCAGCGCGCTGTATTCGCGGAAGGCAGCGGTCACGTCTTTGAGACCGTCGGGGGCCACGAATCCGAAGTTGCGAAACTCGTTGGCCACCGCCGGTTCAATAATGGTGATGTCCTTCTCATACTGGATCAGTCCATCCTGCAGGCCCCGATGAATCTGCTGAGCAGTCTCGGTGGCGCGGGCGGTTGCGGCATGCCGGAAGACAACGGTCTCACCATCTTTGATGCGCCGGGCCAGCGTCTTGCCCCAGCTGTGGGCCTGCCATGCCCCTTGCGGGGTGAGGCCGGAGTCGGTGGAGTACCCCTGGGTTTCGCCGTGACGAATCAGGTAGACGTCATTGCGTAGGGCGCGGGCGGCACTGGGAGGCGCCGAGATTTCCTTGTTGCGGCTGGCTTCGGTGAGAGCCTGTTGTTGAGCCAGAGTGGCGCGTTGCCAGAGTGGGGTATCTACCGGTGCCGACCCCGGGTTCCGGGCCCGGAACTGGCGCAGGTACAGCGGCGTGTCGGTGTCGTCGGGCACGGGCGACTCAGTCTCATCCGCTCCAGTGGCGGCGATGTTCTTGCGGTAGCGCGCCAGGTACTCGGGAGCTCCGTGCCGGTCCTTCTGGGAACGGTCCTGCTCCGGCATCGAAACGCCGTTCTGTTCCACGTCACTCATGAGTGCACCGACATGAATCCGGGGTCGACCTGACCTTTGTAGGTGAAGATGGCCCGCCCCATTTCCGATTCGGTCCAGGTGGTTGGTTCGTCATCGGGGTCAAACCAGTAGCCACCGGTGTAGACCTCGTTGCGGTTTCCGGCCGGATCAAAGAAGTACAAGCCGCAGCCGCGGGTGGCGCCATGGCGGGTGGGACCGGCGTCGATCTCGATGCCGTGATAGGCGCACGTGTCGGCCGCGGTACGCAGGTCGTTCCACTCGTCCACCCAGTAGGCCAGATGGTGAAACCCACCATTTGGGCCGGTGAGGAAGGCAATGTCGTGCGGCGTGTGGGTGCGTTCCAGGAACGTGGTGAGCTGATGGCCGTCATCGGCCAGAATCTGTTCAGTCAGTCGGAACTCCAGCACGTCCCGGAAAAACGCTGTGATGCCGTCCACGTCTTCGCACAGCAGGAAGATGTGATCGATGCGGGGCGGGTGCATGCCTTTGAGCCCGTCCGGAGCCGGCGGGGGGTTGATGAGCGTCAAGCCGTTGCCCACCTGCACCTGCCCATGTTCCAGATCGATGGTGTGTCCACTTGGTGCCACGAACCGAACCACGGTGCCCGATGCCGGGTTGAGCTTGCCGGGCTCATGCCAGCTGACGGCAATGCCCGCGTCTTCCACGCGGGCAGCCAGCCGGTCCAGCTCGGCTCGTTCCATGACTTTGAAGGCCAACGCATTGAGTCCGTAGGTGGGCTCCTCGGTGAGGATGAGCGAGTGATGCTGGAGCTCGTCCCAACCTTTGAGGTAGGAGCGGCCCGGCTCAGTGCCGGTGACCACAAGCCCCACGACTTCGGCGTAGTACGCGGTGGCGAGCTGCAGATCCGGAACCCGAACCTCGGCGTGAGAGAGACGAAGAATGCCGGGCGAGCTCATGTGTGCACCGTCGCAAACCGCTGGTTCAGCACACCTTCGTAGTAGAAGACCGCCCGACCTTGCTGATCGTTGGTCCAGGTGATGGTCGGGAAGTCGGGGTCGGGTCGATACCCGCCGGTGAAGACCTCGTTGCGGGTTCCCATCGGGTCAAAGAAGTAAATGGTATTCCCCCGGGTGAGGCCATGGCGAGTGGGGCCAACGTCGATGGTGACGCCGTTGTAGGCCAGGATGTCGGCCGCTCGCCGAACGTGATCCCAATCATCGAGCCAGAACGAGAAGTGGTGCAGGGCCCCGTTGGGCCCTTGCACAAACGCAATGTCGTGAGGCTTGGCCGAGCGTTCCAGAAACGCAATGGTCTGATGACCCTGCCCATTCAGCAGCTGCTCGGTGAGCCGGAAGTCCAGCACGTCCTGAAAGAAGCGGGCCACCACCGGGACCTCTTCGGCATGCACCAGAAGGTGATCGATGCGCGGTGGCGCAATGCCAACCAGACCCACGGGCATGGGCGGCGGGTTCACCAGCGGCATCTTGCCGCCCACCTTGTGGACGTCGGCCACCAGCTCCATCTCCTGACCGGAGGGCAACGCAAACCGAATGGACTCCCCCTGCCCCACCGACTGCCCACCCGCAACCCGTTCCACCGGATGACCGGCTGCTTCAATTCGGGCTTCAAAGTGATCCAGGTCGTCTGCGTGTTCGACCTTGAATGCGAACCGGTCCAGACCCACGCGGGTGTCGTGGCGCACGGCCAGGCAGTGGTGGTCCCGTTCGTCCCAGCACTTGAAGAAGATGCGGTCGTCGGTGCGCTCGGTGATCTCCAGGCCCATGACCTGCGTGTAGTACGCCGCGGCCAGTTCCAAGTCGGTCACCGTGATGTCAACGTGGCTGAGCCGCAGAATCCCCATGGGGAGAACCTATGACGAATGTCACACCTTGGGGAACCGTTATCCCGCATAGCGGGATGGGTGCACAGAATTGGCATACGCTGTTCGGATGACCCGCAACCGGCTCTCCTCGGTGGCCAACGCGGCGCAGGTGCTGAAATCGTTTTCGTCGACCCACCCCACCTGGGGAGTCTCGGCACTGGCATCGCACCTGGGCCTTTCCACCTCCAGCATCCACCGGCTGCTGGCCACCCTGACCGACGAAGGCGTGCTGGACCAGGACCCCGCCTCCGGCCAGTACCGACTCAGCTTGTCGGTCTTTGACATGGCGGCGGCCCTACCCACCCAGCGTTCGCTGCACGAAGCAGTGCTCGTGTCCATGACCGAGCTTCGAGCCCGCACCGGCGAGACCGTGCAGGTGGGTGTCCTGGATGGGCGCGAGGTTGTCTACGTGGAGCGGCTGGACAGCCCCAACACGCTCCGGGTCTTTACCGAGTTGGGCCGGCGGGTGCTGGCGCACCGGACAAGTTCAGGAAAGACGATCCTTGCGTTTCTCCCCAAAGCCCAACGAGAGGCCGTGCTCACCGGTTGGGAACTGGACGCCCCAACCGACCACACCATCACCGACCTTTGTGTCCTGCGCAAGAACCTGGCCGCCATCCGCCGACGCGGTTACGGCGAAAACCGGGAGGAGTCCGAACCCGGCGTGATGTCGGTGGCCGCTCCCATCCGGAATGAGTCCGGAGGCGTCGTTGCCGCGCTGAGTTTGGCGGGGCCCGTGGAACGCATGTCGGCGAACGTCACGGCGTATGCCAGTGCGGTGATGGGCTTCGCTCGCACCACCTCACTGCAGATGGGGTGGATGCCGCGCTCCTGATGCGCGGCCCGGAGCCCGGTTCTATGCTCGGCGTCATGCCTGCGGATGCCCCCTTCGATCTCCTACTGCTTGACTTCGGCGGCGTCTGCCTGCTGAACCCCGTCGAGCTGCACGACAAAGCGGAGCGTCTTCTTGGCTTGGACCCCGGCACCTTGGCCTGGCTCGGTCCCCTGGATCCCAGCACCGATCCGCTCTGGCAGCAGATGATCAGTGGCGACGGCCTGACCGAGCGCCAGTACTGGACGAAACGGGCCCAAGAGGTCGGCAACCTGGCGGGCCAGACCCTCACCCGGGCCCAGTACATGACGATGCTCTACGACCCGCCGTCACCGGATCTGGTGCGGCCCGGCGCCAACCGCGTCCGGGAGCTGGCCGTGGCCGCCGGGTACCAGGTCTCGGTGCTCACCAATGACATGCGGGACTTCCACGGCCGAACCTGGGAGCACGGCATACCGTTCCTGCAGGCGGTGGACCACATCATCGACTGCTCAGACACCAGAATCCTCAAGCCGGACCCCCGGGCCTTTGCCCGCGCTGCCGACATCACCGGCGTGGCGCCGGACCGGACGCTCTTTGTTGACGATCAACCAATCAACGTGCAGGGCGCAATCGACTTCGGTCTCGAAGCCATGTGGTTCGACATCGCCCATGCCGAGCAATCCTGGAATGGCGTGGCCGAGAGACTGGGAGTCTGAGCTCGCCGGGCCTCAGACGAAACTGAGCACCGCGTCTTCGAATGGTGCGCCGGTGAGTCGATAGGTGACACCCGCGGCCGCATCAAACGGTGCGGTCAAGCCTCCGGTGAAGACAATGTCGCCCTCGCTGATGCTCAGACCTTCGACGGCCAGCGACCGGACCAACCAGGCCACCGCCTCCAACGGTGAGCCCATGGCCTGGCTGCCTTCCCCGGTTCGGGTTTCGGTGCCGTCGCTGAAGTGCACGGCATGCGCGGCGACAAGGGTCGCATCCTCGACCGCTTGGAAGCCGCCCAGACGAATCGCGGCGCTGGAGGAGTTGTCAGCGGTGTTGTCCAAGGCGTCAAAGGCGAAAGACGGGAACCGCGGGTCCACCACCTCAAGGCCCAGGGCCCACTCGCCATCAGAGGCGGCAATGTCAGCGGCGGTGACCTCCGGTCCGGCGAAGTCCGCAGGCGCCTTCCACACGAGTTCGGGTTCGATCTTGGGATGGATGAGCCGGTCCAGGTGCAGCTCTGCACCTGCCACCTGCGATGCCCAGAGGGTCCCCCAGTTTGGGCGGTCGATGCCAAGCGCCATTCGCATTGCTTCCGACGTCCACCCCAATTTCCAGCCGATCTGACTGTCGCCGTTGGCGCGCCGACGGGCATCGGTGGACCGGGCAATGGCACGGGCGCCGTCCCAATCCAGGTCCGGGTAGCGCTCGGTGAGCAACGCCACCGGGCGCGCCGTTTGGGCGGCTTCATAGAGCTGGTGGGCCAGGTGTTCAGGATCCATGACCGGCCGTGTGCGCAGACTGGCTGATGTTGTGGATGGCGGCCAGAGTTGCGTCCCAACTGGCGTCCACACCGTTGGGATCAAAGAGCACCGTGGTCATCCCCAGAGTCGCGGCGACGGTGACGTTGTCGGGGTGATCGTCAACCACGACGGTGTGCGCCGCATCTGCGCCGGTCTTGAGCAGGCACCGCTGGAATGCCCGACGGTCCGGTTTGAGTATCCCATTGTCCGAGCAGGCGATTACATGGTCCACCGCCTGCAGGATCGGCATCCGGTCAACCCAGGTTTCGGAGATCTCGTTGCTCAGGACCACAACCGCCATCCCCGCGGCGTGCGCTGCGCCAACGACCTCATGGGCTCTCGGCCGCTCGCTGGCCGCCAGATCGATTGCGGCATCGTTGGTGCTCTCACGCGGATCCACCGGCATGGCTTCGCCCAAGCCCCGAACACACACCCCATCAAAGTCCAGAATCAACAACACGTCGAGATCGTAGACCCCGCCGAGCTGACCTCGGAAGAAGTCAGCTCTTGCGGTCGGCGAGGAAGGGGTAGCGGTTGCGGACTTCCTCCACCCGTGCCGCGGTGGCGTCGGCCAGCAGCAGGGCTTCGTCGTGTGCGGCGTGCTCGATGATCTCGCCAAACGGATCGATGATGGTGCTGTCTCCGGCATAGGTGAGACCGCCGCCATCGCCCACCCGGTTCACGCCCATGACCCACGCCTGGTTCTCGATGGCCCGCGCGTGCAGCAGCGTGCGCCAGTGCTCCCGACGGGATGCGGGCCAGTTGGCCACGATCACGTACAGGTCCGTATCCGGAGCCAGGCGCCAGAATTCGTCGCCGAAACGAAGGTCATAACAGATGAAGAAGCTGACCCGCAGATCGCGGATCTCCAACTGCAGCGGCGCATCACCCTGCGCGTAGTTCTCATGTTCGCCGCCGTAGGTGAATGGGTACATCTTGGCGTAGGTGTGCAACTCGCCGTTGGGACCGGCCAGCACCAGTTGGTTGAACGGCTTGTCCTGACCTTCGGGCAGTTCGGGGACCGAACCGCATACCCAGGCACCGGTAGCCGCGGCCTGATCCACCAGGAACCGGGTGCTCAAACCACCCACCGGCTCGTTGACCCGGTCGGTTTCCATCGAAAATCCCCACGAGAACATTTCGGTGAGGGCCACCAGCTGCGCCCCCTGGTTGACCGCCTCTTTGACCTTCTCCCCGAGCCGCGCGACGTTGGCTTCGGGGTCCTCCCACACAATGTCATGCTGCACTGCGGCGATTTTCATTACGCACTCCCAATCATCGTTCGACCCTCTCACGTTCGGGTCCTTGCAAACCTGCTTGAAGTCGGTTCATGGCTTCGGTCAGCAGCTCCTGTTTCTTGGGAAAGGCGAAGCGGATGATGTGGCTCCCCTCCTCCTTGTTGTCATAGAACACCACCGTGGGCACCGCCACAACCCCGGCTCGCTCCGGCAGGTTGAGGCAGAACGCCCGACCATCAGTTTCGCCAAAGGGCCGGATGTCCGCCGTCACAAAGTAGGTGCCCTGCGGACGCATCACTTCAAAGCCAACCTCTTCCAACCGATCGGCAACAAAGTCGCCTTTGGCTCGGAGCTCCTCCACCAGACCATCGAAGTAGCTGTCGGGAAGGCGGAGACCCACGGCGATAGCGGGCTGGAAAGGACCCGCATTCACAAAGGTCAGGAACTGCTTGGAGGTTCGAATGGCCGCAATGATCTCGGGCGGCGCACACGCCCAGCCGACCTTCCAACCGGTGAACGAAAATGTCTTCCCGCCCGAACTGATCTGGATGGTGCGCTCGCGCATGTTGGGCAACGACGAGATCGGGATGTGCTCGCCCTCAAAAACCAGATGTTCGTAGACCTCATCGGCCACCACCAGCAGATCGTGCTCGCACGCCAGCTCCGCAATCACGGTGAGCTCTTCACGGGTGAAGACCTTGCCCGTCGGGTTGTGCGGCGTGTTGAGCAGGATAAGCCGGGTGCTGGGTCCAACGGCGGCCCGCAGTTCATCGGCATCAAATCTCCAGATGCCATCATCGGGTCGCAATGTGACCACCCGGCGCGTGGCTCCGCTCAGAGCAATCGACGCCGCATAGGAGTCGTAGTAGGGCTCAAAGGTGATGACCTCGTCACCGCGGTCACAGAGCGACAACATGGCTGCCGCAATCGCTTCGGTTGCCCCCGCAGTGACCAGGACCTCGGTGTCCGGGTCATAGGACAGTCCCCAGAACCGCTCTTGGTGTTCGCTGATCGCGTGACGCAATTCGGCATGGCCCGGCAGCGGCGGATACTGGTTGTAGCCGCCTCGGAGAGCCTCGGCCGCCGCTTGCTTGACCTCTTCTGGCCCATCCGTGTCGGGGAAGCCCTGACCCAGATTCACGGCCCCGGTTCTGGCGGCCAACGCGGACATCTCCGCAAAGATCGTGTCGCCAAACTCAGCGAGCCGGGGAACCAACAAAGGTCGAGTCATCACATTCCTTGCGTGTCAGTCGGTTCGGTCAGCCGCTCTTGGCGTCTCGGCGGGCGTTTGCCTGATCCTGGAGTTGTTGCAGGTTCCGGTGGAGTTGCTTGGAGAAGTCGTCACGCATGGACCGGGTCACCCGGCCCGACTCCGACGTTGGCGCCGGGATCGGCTCGCCCACCACAATCTGAACGTTGCTGCGTCGAGGGAATTTGGTATTTGGCGGCAGCGACTCCCCCGTGCCGGCAATCCCAATCGGGATGGTGGGCGCAGCAGTTTTGGCCGCCAGATACGCCACGCCGTCAAACACCTCGCCCACAACCGGGCCCTCCTGCCGAGTCCCTTCGGGGAAGACCAGGACCGGCTCGCCCGCTTCAATCAGACCGCGGGCGGCGTTGAGAGCATTTCGGTCAGCCGAGCCGCGCTGCACGGGGAAGGCGCCCAGCGCGGACCAGAGCCAGGTGAGTACGGGCCCACTGAACATGGATTCTTTGGCCAACGAGCGCACTCGTCGTTGCGAGCCCCCCGAAACCAGCAGCACATCCAGATTGGATCGATGGACCGGAGCCAGAATCACCGGGCCTGGAGTGTCCAGGATGTGTCGGTTCTCAAACTCGGCGCTGAAATACCGGTACATGACGTGGTTCACGAAAACATGCATGGCGGAGTACACCGCAACTGCGGGTTTCTTGGCGCCCATTTCCAGCGTGCGGTCCTGCAGGGACATGTCCGTGGTCACGGTTGCACGCTACTCATTGACAGGGCCACGATGGAGACGGTCACGATTGACAAAGATGGAGACGGGGCGAGATCGGTGATGCGGGCGCCGGCGCGCGGTTCAGCGACGGGTCATGAGCATCGAACCGCTCACCGCCAGTGCCAGTCCGCAAACAAAAGCGAGCCACACGCCCATGCCACTGCCGCTGTCAACGAAGTCGTTCAGCACACCGCGCAGCGCGAAGAAGTCGATCAACGAGAGCAGGGCAACGAAAACGCCGGTCCCCAGCAGCGCGACGCCCGCCCAGTCATTGGCCCGTCGAGACGCCAGAATCGTGAACGCCCACGCGGCAAAGGCGGCCAGCATAAAGAGCCAGCCGTGGGCCAACCAACCGCCGGTGAATGTAGGTGCGTCGGCCCCCGAAAGAAACCAGGGAAGTCCGCCATCAAAGGCATTGAAGTTCTGGCCCGCCGCGCGGCCCCAGGCCAATCCGGTGCTGACAAGCAGCAGGAAGCCGCCAACCAGACCCGTGATGGAACCGGCGGTTGATGGACTGGTTGCACCACCGGTACCGGGCACCGTGCCGGCCATGTTCTCGGTGTAAAACTCGCCTTCGGCCGACTGCTTGTTTGCCGTCCACGCCACACCGCTCCACCATCGCAGACCGTCACCGGTCGGGTCGGGATACCAGCCGGGTGCCGGATCGAAGTGTTCAGCGGAGGACATGCCCCGCATTTTGGCACGAAACTGCGGCCGCTGTCGCCTTGACCAGAAGACAGGGGTTGCAGCAACCACCGAGTGGCCGGCCCCGTCTCAGACTTCTGCCGCGGTGGCGTTGGGCAGTACGCTCATCCCACCATGTGTGCAGTGTCGATCCAACCCGTGCTGAACCCTCTGTCCCGTAGCGGGCGCGGATCGCGCCTGGTCCGGACAGTTTGTCTGCTGGTTGCTGTCCTTCTGGTGGCAGGTTGTTCTCGGGCCGCCGAGGTGCCGCAAAGGTACCAGGACCGGGGCGAAGAGGTCCGCGTCATCACTGCGGTGTATCAAACCGGGGACCCCAGCGCCATTGAGGTGGAGTGGGCGGCGCGGCCGTGTGAAACCTTTGACCGCACCGAGGTGGCGTACGACGGCAACCGCATTGACGTCACGGTGCATGTCTTTGTGGACTCGTTCGCCTGTGCCGAGGTTCCGGATCTTTCGTCAACGGTGGTGGACCTCAACGGGCCGCTGGCCGACCGTGAAGTCTGGGACGACGAACTCAACGACACCCAACCCATTCTGATCCAGCCAGCCCGGTAGCGGTTCTGGGCTTGGCCCATGTTTGAGCGCTTCACCGATCCAACGGGACCGGGCCCGGTCTGGCCGGTCGAGTGATCCGATGCATCAGGTGCCAGACCGCAGTTGGATTCACTCCGGACTGAGAAGTCTGATCCCTACAGGGCGTCGATGGTCGCGGCAGCAAATTCCGGGCGACAGACAATGAACCCCGGAGCAACCGGGCGGTTTTTGTTGTAGACCAGCCGGTGACCTCTTGCATCGGACACATGCAGACCGGCGGCTTCGGCCACCACCGCCGGGGCACACACGTCCCATTCGTAGAGCGGCCCACCGTGGATGTACACGTCGGCCTCACCCATCACAACCAACATCGCTTTGACACCGGCCGAACCGCAGGTCATGAGGCTGGCATCAATGGCCTCGGCCACTCGCACACCGTCCCACCGAACCCGGCTTCGACCAGCTACCACCACCGGCCGCCGTCCGTTTCGATCCGGCACCGTGGCCGGAAGCTGGGTGGAGAAGACCGAACCCGCTGCGGGTAACGAAACCGCTCCGGCCGTGGCCACCCCACCCTCAGTCAAGGCCACATGAACCGCCCAGTCCCCGGCGCCCCGGCCGAAGTCCGATGAACCGTCCAACGGATCCACAATCCATACACGGTCATCACCGAGTCGCTGACGGTCGTCGGCGCCCTCTTCGCTGAGGAGACCGTCGTGGGGACGGTCGGCGCCGAATCGCTCAACCAACATGTTGTGGCCAATCTCATCACCGTGGTCGTCCCACCAGCTGACGCCGGTGATTCGACCATGAAGCAAATCCTGTTGCAGGGTGTTCAGCGTCTGGCCGGCGTCGGATGCCGCCGACGCCGCAAGTCGGTGATCATCAGCGGTTGCCACCCCTAGAACCTAGGTGGGCCTGGGACGTTTCGGCGAAAGGAGGAACGCCGGTTGGGGCCAAGCCGCCGGGCATCAGCCGCGAAAACGGGAAACGAACTCGCTGTACCAGCCGGCGGAGATGGAGACGGCCAGCACCAGGCTCAGGGCCGCGCCCACCCAGGCAGCTCGATCCCGCTGCACCAGCGCACCGAACTTTGGCACGGCGGCGGCCAGCGCCGCCGCCGCGAACAGCGGAACGCACACACCGATGCCGTAGGCCAGCAGTGGCACGACGGTGCCGGCGCGGTCACCGGCCAACGCGTCGTTCAGCGGTTCGGACAGGTGGACGCCAACGCACGGAACCCACAGCCAACCAGCGATGACGGCCAGGCCAACGGCCAGACCGCTGACCGACCAGATCGTTGGACGCCACCAGCCAAAGCCGGTCAGCGCGATGATCGCCACCCCAAAGGGAATCAGTCCTGCGCCCACCGGCGCCCCCGGCCAGAGATCCACGAACCGGGCCCATCCCACCAGAATGGACACCAGCCAGAAAATAACCATGGAAGTGGCCATCCACTTGCGGCCCAGAAAGACCAGCGGAACGCCCAGCAGGGCCAGCGCAAACGTGCAGCCAAACCGGAGCGCCGCGGCGCCTTCAATCAACAGGTCAATCACCCGCACACTCCCCCGCCATCATCCCCGGTCATCATCCCCGGTCATCATCCCCGGTCATCATCCCCGGCGAATCAGGTGGCGGGAACCTCGTCAGGTCCGTGCTCCAGCAGCCAGGCCACCGTAGCTTCGAGACGTTCGTATGCCCCTTCTCCGATGCGGTCAAAGCGAATCTGACCGAACTGGTCCACCACGTAGGTGCGGGGCCAGAATCGGCGACTTCCCTGCCAGTCGCGAAAGTTGGTCTTCTCGGTGTCCAGGGCAATGGGCCAGTTGACCCGAAGGTCCAGGGCGGCGTCGGCAATGGCGTCGGGGTCGGCTTCCCAGTTGAACTCGGGCGCGTGCACGCCAACGACTTCGATGCCACCATTGCCATCAGGGCCCTCGTCGCCGTAGATGTCGTACACCCGCCGCAGGTTCTCCAACGTGTTCTTGCAGTTGAAGCACCCAAAGGTCCAGAACTGGACAACGTAGACCTGGCCTTCCAGCTCTTCCAGGGAGGTGATGTCCGATTGGAGCCAACCGTCGAGGTTGGTCAGAGTGCCGACCTCACCCAGCAGCGGCGGGGCTTCGGCCAGCTTCGGGGCGAATGCAAATGCGTTCTCGGTGTCGTCGGGGGCGGCGGCCAGCGCATCCTGGCCCATCGCATCATCGTCCCCTGCATCATCGTCATCGTCCCCTGCATCATCGTCCATTGCATCCTGCTCAGCGATCACCTCATCCATCACCGCATCGGTCACCTCAGAGGTGGCGGACTCCATCGCTTTCGGCGATGGCTCGTCGTTCGTCATCGCGTTCTCATCGGCACCATCGGCCATGGCGGCGATGGACCCTGCGTCGTCACTGGCGTCACCGGCGTCGTTGGCGTCATCGGCCAACGGCTCAGCAGTTGCATCCAACACCACTTCCAACTCTGGCGCCGCGTCAGCAGTGCTGACGGTTGGATTGTCCCCCGGACCAGTGCTCTGCAGAACCGCAAAGGCCACAACCAGGGCCGCCAGAATGAGGACGCCAAAGCCGGCCAACCGCGACCACGCCGGACCGCCAGAAGTGGAATGTTCCATGCCCGAACTGTAGGACGTGGTGGTTTCCTGCAGCCGTCGTCCATGCCCAGATTTAAGCCGTTGGCAAGATCCGGGACTCATGGGGGTCTAGTTTCTCGCTGGGGTTTGAACTACCGGAAAGACCGTGATGTACGAGGGGAGGCGCTGATGGCTGACGAAATGAAAGATGCCGTTGCCCGGGCGGTGGAAGAGGACGGCTTTGGCCTGGAGCTCGACGACCTGGTCTCCAAGCTTGATGCCTTCCAGCTCCTGCGCAAGAACGACACCGACCAGGCGGGAGTGGTCCTGGAGGAGATCGGGGCCAGTTCCAAGGTGGACGCAGACATCGTTCTGGAACTCAGCTCCAAACGACCGCTTGGTCACGCCGATCGTTTTCTCGAAGCCCACTCGCTGGCGGTCCGCTCCCTCGAGGTTTTGGATCGAAACAGTCATCGCGACATTCCCATTTCGGGCAAGGTGGGGTTCCTGGCGCCGGTGGCAGCATTCCTGGTTTCCCTGGTCACCCAGTTCCTGGTGCGGTCCTATCTCAGCCGAGCCATCGACGAAATGCGACGGCTGTACATTCGGCGCGAAGCCGCGGCTCTGCCCGGGGACCCCCACCTTCCGCTGCTGACCCGGGCGCGCGTTCATGCAGAACGGCTCACCCCCGGTTTCAAAAAGAACGCGCTCGGGGTCCCAACCTTTCTTTTTGGTGGTGCGGTCCTTTCCGGTCTGTTGTCGGTCGTCCAGCTGGTGTTTGATCTGGCCACCGCGGCGCGGTGGGTGATCCTCGCCGTCCTGCTCGTGCTCATCGCGCTACTGGCCGCAGCCTCCTGGGTGATCGTGCACGGCACTGCGGTGGCGCGGCGGCGCATCGACCTCACCACCCGGGCGCCATTGGACGCTCTTTGGCAAACGGTGGGCCGGGCGGGTCATGCACCAAAGGATCACTCAAAGGCCTTTGCCGTGATCGCCATCATCTTGACCGTGGCCAGCTTCATCCTGTTGCCAATCAGTCTGCTTCTGGGCTTTGCGCTGTTCTAGCGAATTTCAGGTGACCAGCTGGTGGTCGTTCATGGCCGCCCATGCCAGATCGGCCATGTAGGTGTATCCCAGATTGCTGGGGTGAATGCGGTCCACGGCGAGTGCACCCGTGGCTCCGGGCCAGCTCCAGATCGAATAGAGGTGAAGGCCCTGGGTCTGAGCAATGCGGTCCCATTCCTCGTTGACCATCCGGGGTCGCTTGCCCGGTCCACCCAATCGACTCAGGAGGGTTCCGGCCGGAAGCGCTTCGGCCAGTTCGCGAGCATCCTTCACCACCGGGCCGGTTGAACGCCGCCACATCAGGTCGTTACTTCCCACGACACAGGTGACCATCGCCGGTGACAGGTTGTGGGTTCTGAGCACGGGCAGCTGATCGTTCAGAACGTTATCGAAACGGCCACCACTCATCGCCAAATTAATCACCCGCCATGGCTGACCGGTCGCGTCCCGCAACCGGCGGCGGACCAGCGTCACCCACCCTTCGGTCCAGTGGTTGGCGCCGATGCCCTGGCTTGCCGAATCACCCAGAACCACCCACAACGGCCCGCTTTCGGTGAGCGCCTCGGCGTTCTGCTCGTCCCAGGCGAGGGCCCATGGCTCGACCTGATCGTCGATCTCCGCGATGTTCGGCAGGAAGCGACCAACCAGACCCGGCACGTCCACCCGACGCTTACGCCGAAGGCGAGGCAGGGGTTGCGACAAAGGAGAAACCATTCCGGTCGATGGTATTGGCCATGGGGGGCCGACCAGACGCTCAATCAGCGTCGCCGGAACGGCCGCCGCAGCCAGTTCAGAAGTCGTCGCCACCAGGACTCACGCTCAACCGACTTGGGCTGCGGACTCTCCGTTGTCACCGGGGACAATGGCGGTCGGGTCGCCGGGGGTACCGGCTCCGCGTTGGGTGGCACCGTGGTAGCGGCGACGGTCGGGGTCGCCGTGGTGGCGGTCACGGTCGGGGTCGCCGGGGCGGCGGTAACGGTCGCGGTCGCCACCGCTCTGGAAGTGACCGATGGGAGCGGCGGTGCCGTGGGCAACAGCAGCGGCGCTGGCGTTGGAGTCGATGTTGCCGTCGCCGTCTGGGCCGGACCCGGGTCCACCGGCGTCCGGGTAACCGGCAACGTGCCCACCGGAAGCCGGACCACCGATGGCGTTTTGATCGAGGTCGAGACACCGGTTGCCGTAACCGTCTCGGTCGGGAGGGCTTCCACGGTGGGAACCACCGTGGGAGCCGTGATCAGCATCGGCTCTCGAAAAACCCAGTTCGGCTTGGGGCGGACGACCACTGCTCGGTCGCCGGGCGGTGCGGTGGGAGCCAGTGTGGAAGCGGGCACCGACGCGGGTTCGCGGAGGTCCAGGTCGCCGAGCCGGTCTCGGGTTACGGTGTCCCGCGCCACCGTGATCAGGTTGGCATCCACCACCCCCGTTGGTTCCATTTCCATGTTGATCTGCAGCTGGCGAGTCGCCTCATTGGTCGCTGACCCAAAGACGCCATCGACGGCGCGCGGCGGCAGCACCTCAAGAAGCACCAGCAGGTTCTGCCACTGCTGAACATCAGAACCCCGAAGAGCCAGCCAGCCGTTGGGGTTGAGGAGCAACGTTCGGGGCGCATACGGATCTGTGAGGTGGCTCAACAGCTCGGTCATTCGAAAGTGGCCGGGGTCCCAATGGCTGTTGTATGGGACGTGTTGGTGGCCAACCAGACCGTGGGCCACCACCCATTCCGGCTCACTCAGCCGAACGGGACTGCCGGTCCACGCCAGCGCACCCAGCCCGTCCAACTCGTCGGCAAATCGCAGGCTCGTTGTGCTCCGACCGGTGATCAATGGTTGATTGTATTCGCTACGGCAGAACAGCTCCAACGGGGCAACCACGTCCTGAGCAATGTTCTCGTACCACGCCGCCGGCCAGGTGCGCGAGTTGCGGGCAAAGCCCTCAATTTCCACCTGCAGACACGGGCCGCGGTGATTGGTCTCGGGAGTTCGTCGGGGGTGGAGCAGCGCAAACGCCGGCGTTCGCAGATCCACGGTCTGGAAGAGTTCTCGACGTTCGGGCGAGTACCAGAGATGAGGCGGATTCTCAAAACCCTCAGCCAGAGAACGATTCACCCGACCTTCAACGGTATGAAGCACGAGTACCGGCCGGTTGCCGGACGCCCGGTATTGCCTGTCCGGTCGGCCAAAACGCCGATTGAGCGGCAAGGGAATTGCACTGCTGAGCAAACCCACAGGGGGCCTTTCTGTCAGGCCGCCCGCCTGGATTCTGTGTCTGTTCGGAGGCCGCACGCCGCAAACCGCCGCCCACGGTCTACCACGGCTCCGCGTTCACAGTAAGTAGGGTGCGCAACATGATGTGGTTGATTTCCCTGATTGTCACCGGTCTCCTCGTGATCGTCTTCGTCTATGACATCATGCAGAAGAAACGCACGATCTTGCGAAACTTCCCGGTCATTGGCCATCTCCGGTACATGCTCGAAAGCGTGGGCCCCGAGTTGCGTCAGTACATCGTGGCCGACAATGACGAGGAACGTCCCTTCAGCCGGGACCAGCGCCGCTGGGTCTACAGCAGTGCAAAGATGGAAAACGCATACTTCGGTTTTGGTACCGACAACGACATCGATCGTGACGGCTACCTGATCATCAAGCAGTCGGCCTTTCCCAACACCGATCCAATTGCGGAGAACGCGCCCATTCCGGTGGCCAAGGTGGTAGGCGAGTGGCGGAATCGTCCCGGGAAGTTCCGCCAGGAGTCAATTGTCCAAACCTCGGCCATGAGCTTTGGTTCGCTGTCGGCTCCGGCAACCGAAGCCATCAACCGTGGCGTGGCGTTGGCCGGCACCTTGCAAAACACCGGCGAAGGCGGCATCTCGGACCACCACCGCCACGGTGGAGGCTTGAACTTCCAGTTTGGGACCGGCTACTTCGGATGCCGTAACCCGGATGGATCCTTCAGCATGGACGCGCTGTTGAAGACCATCGCCTCCGCCGATGTCCGCATGATCGAAATCAAACTGAGCCAGGGCGCAAAGCCCGGCCTTGGCGGCGTGCTGCCAGCCAAGAAGGTAACCCCCGCCATCGCGGCGGCCCGCGGTGTGGAAGTGGGCAAGTCGGTCCTGTCGCCCAATGCGCACCAGGCCTTCCATGACGTGGACGGTCTCATTGATTTTGTTGAGGCCATTGCCGACGCCTCGGGACTTCCGGTTGGGATCAAGTCTGCGGTTGGTCAGATGACGTTCTGGGAGGATCTGGCCGCCGCCATGGCCGCCCGTCAGGAAGGCCCCGACTTTGTGGTGATCGACGGCGGCGAAGGCGGCACCGGTGCCGCACCGCTGGTCTTCAGTGATCACGTGGCCATGCCATTTCGGCTGGGATTCAGCCGGGTGTACAACACGTTCCGCGCTCACAACCTGCACCACGATGTGGTCTTCGGCGGGGCCGGCAAGCTCGGGTTTCCGGGCGAAGCGCTGGTCGCCATGACGCTCGGCGCCGATTTCGTGGGCGTCGCCCGCGAAGTCATGTTGGCCATCGGATGCATTCAAGCCCAGGAGTGTCACACCGGCCAATGCCCCACCGGCGTGGCCACCCACAGCAAATGGCTCACCCGCGGCCTCGATCCAACCGACAAAGCAAGCCGCCTGGCCAACTACCTGGTCAGTCTTCGGGTTGAGATCATGAAGCTCAGCCACGCGTGCGGCGCGGCCCATCCGTCATTGGTCCCGTTGACGGCGGTGGAGATGATCGACAGCCCTCATGACTCCACGCTGCTGCTGGACCGGTTTGGGTATGAATGGGATCAGGCGCAGGATCATCGCCTGACAGAAGCGCAGAGGACCGAGATCATGACCGTCATGACCAGCATCGCCAATGGCGCAGCAACAAGCGTGAGTATCGGCGCCAGTAAGCACTGATGCTCAGGCCGTCGTCGCCACCAACGTGTCGATGACGGCGTCGTACTTTGGCGCCACCACTCTCCAGTCATAGATACCCATCTGTTCACGCAGACCTTCGACCTGAGCCCGCGCGCCGGACAAGCCGGTCAGGACCGTCCGAAGCCGTTGGCCCAATTCCCCATCCGGATACAGGATCGCTCCATGGAATTTGGCCGGCATGACCTCGGGGTAGCTCTGCCGATCCGGCAGAACAGGCACGGCGCCGGCGGCCACCGCTTCGACGATCGCGATGCCAAAGAACTCGTGGTGCGCGGCACTGACCACCACGTCGGACCGCAGGAGCAGCTGTCGGTATTCGGCCACCGGCAGATGACCCACATGCACCACCCGGTCAGCCAACTGCTCCTGCACCCACCCAAACTCCCGAGGATCCACGCGCTGATTTTCTCCCGCCAGAGCCAGTTGGAAAGGCACGTCGTCCTCGGCCAACTTCACCAGCGCGCGAAAGACTGCGCCCGGATTCTTGTCGTGATCCCACCGTTGGTTCCACAAGACCAGCGGCCCATGGGCGGCTGGTCGCACGGGACGCTCGGCCTCGATCAGCCTCCGAGTGTTGACGCCCACCGGAAGCACGGAACTCCGCTCTTCGATCCTGGGGATGAACGCGGTGTGGGGATGGTCGACCTGACGGTTGAAGAAGCGGGGCAGCTCGGCGAAGAGTCCGTCGCGTTGGAAGGCGGAGTTGAACCAGATGGCGTCGGCGGCCACCATGCTTCGCCAGTTGGCCAGACTCAACGACTCGTCCGGCTGTTGATTGGCCCCCAGCGGATACATGAGCTGGTTCTCATGCATGTAGAGGCCAATCGGGACGGTGCCCAACGTTCGGCGGCTGAGCCCGGCGAAGGCCGCCACGTCCACCATGTCGCTGACCACCACGGCGTCAGGAGTTCCGTGCCCGGCCACATACTGGGCCGCGTCTTCGGCCAGGGTGACTGGACCACCGCGTATCCGCCAGCGCCAGAAATCCGCGGCGTGCGATATCAGTCCAATCTGATGGCGACTGGTGGCCATCCAACCGTCGACCCACGCTTTATGGGATCCGCCGTAGTACGGCTCAACCAACAGCACATGGGGCACGTTCAGATACTCAGCTACACATAGCGGCGACGAACGCGCCGCCCAATGTCGCAAACCACCTCGTAGGGAATCGTTCCCAGTCGCTCACCAATCTCGGTGGCCGAAATCTCATGGTCGCCCTGGGCGCCCAGGAAGACGACCTGATCACCCACCGCCGCCGTTGCCTCGGGGCCGCAGTCCAGCATGATCTGATCCATGGTCACCGTGCCAACCACCCGGCGGCGGGCGCCGTTGACAATGAGGTCTCCACCCAGTCGCCAGTAGGCCCGGCGAACACCGTCGGCGTAGCCGATTGGCACGGTCGCAACTTGTGTTTCGCGCTCAAACTCGTGCCGGAGTCCATAGGAGATCCGATCGCCGGCGGCCACGGTCTTGAGGAAAGAGATTTCGGACGTGACCGTCATCGCCGGACGAAGGTCAAGCTCGCCGCTGAGAGCCTTGGCCGGCGCAATGCCATAGATGGCAATGCCACAGCGGACCATGTCGTAGTGACCCCTTGGATGAGCGATGGCCACCGCGGAGTTGCCGGCGTGCACCATGAAACCTTCGTGCCCATCAGCATGAATCTGAGCCACCAGGTCGTCGAAGAGGTCAAGCTGAACTTTGGTCGCACTGGCGTCGGGCTCGTCGGCCACCGCACAGTGGGTCCACACTCCTTCCAACCGGAGGAACGGTTTGGCCGCAATGGCATTGGCCAACATGAGAACTTCGGACGGTTCAGCGCCGACGCGCCGCATGCCGGTGTCAATACCAAGGTGAACGCCCAGTGGTGCGCCCCGGTTGGTCTCGGCGGCTGCTGCGGCGGCCGCCAAGCCGCTCCCGGAATACACCGACGGCGTGAGGTCATGTTCAACCACCTCCACCATCTCGGCGGGGCGCGGCTCGGACAGAACCAGGATCGGGGTGGTGATGCCGGCCTCGCGAAGTTCAATGCCCTCCTCCACCAGCGCCACGGCCAACCAGGTTGCCCCGGCTTCCACCGCGGTGCGAGCCGCTGCTACTGCGCCGTGGCCATAGCCGTCAGCTTTCACCACCGCGCAGACGTTGGCCCGGCCGATGTGGTCTTTGATGACGCCAACGTTGTGGGCAATGGCGTTGAGATCGATGGTCGCTTCGGTGGGACGCATGCCTGAAGTATCGCCGCTGAGCGATCGCCTGAGGTGTCGTCAGGCCAGAATCCCGCCGCCGTCCACCACCAGCGCCTGACCGTTCACGTACCGGGAACCGGGCGAACACAACCAAACCACCGCATCGGCAATCTCGTTGGAGTCCCCCAACCGACCCGACGGCAGAAATCGGCGAAGCCGATCCAGCGCTTCGTCGTCGTGATTTGATCGAAGCGCCGGTGTATCGATCACCCCGGGAAGAACGGTGTTGACCCGGATGCCGAGCGAACCGTAGTCCCGGGCGGCTTGGGCGGTCAGGGCGACCACGCCCCGCTTGGCCGCGCTGTACGGTGCCCGGCCGGGGGCCGGCACCCGAGCCGCTCCCGAAGATGTGTTGACGATGCACCCGCCGCCGTGGTCCATCATCCAAGCCAGCTCGTGCTTCATGCACAAGAAGATCGACGTCAGGTTCACTTCGATGGACGCCCGCCAGTCAGCGGCGTCGGTTTCGTGAATTCGAGCCTGGCCAAGAGCGTTGCCGGCGTTGTTGAAGGCCAGCGTGAGTCCGCCGAATGCTTCGACCGTTGCTTCCAGACCAGCCTGGATCGCCGCTTCGTCGGTGACGTCACACCCGACCGATTGCGCCGTTCCACCGGCGCTCCGAATTTCCTCGGCCACTTCGGCGGCGCCAACCGCGTTCAGGTCGGCGATCATGACCTGGGCGCCGACGCCCGCAAGCGCGTGTGCCCCCGCTCGGCCAATACCGCTGGCCCCTCCGGTTACAAATGCGGCCTCGCCGTCGAGCTCCCCCATGGCCGCTGACTGTAGTTCGGTTGGCCAATCCGGCGAAGCCGTCGTGGTCGTTGAGGCTGCCGGTCTGGGCCAGAGGTGCGTGAGCGATCTTGCGAGTTCGGTGGTGCTGTAGAAACTTGCCATGGGAACTTCGGTGTTGGAAGCAGTGAAGAAGATCGGTCCGAAGGTCGCCGCCCGATCAGGCGAGATCGAGCAGAACCGCGGGTTGCCGATCGATGTGGTCGAACTGATCAAACCCACCGGCGCGTTTCGGCTTTATGTTCCTGATGATCTCCATGGGCCCGGAGTGACCGCGTGGGAAAGCCTTGAGGTGATTGAAGAGCTTGCGTATCACGATGGCGCTTCGGGTTGGTGCTCGATGATTGGATCGACCACGTCATTGCTGTCGTCCTCAATGGCCGATCCCTACGCCGAAGAAATATTCGGCACGCCCGATGCGATTGGCGGTGGTTTCGCCATGCCGAACGGTCGGGCCCGGCCCGTCGATGGAGGGCTTCGCGTCACGGGTCGATGGGCGTGGGGATCCGGGACCCGCCATTGCACCTGGATTGGCGGTGGGTGTCTGATCGTTGATGAAGATGGCAAACCGGCCCCTCGGTCCGACGGACTGGTGGCGCCGTTCGTTTTCTTCCACCCCGACGACGTCGAGTTCATCGACAACTGGGACGTCTCGGGCCTGTGCGGTACCGGGTCCGGCGATTATCAGGTGACCGACGTGTTCGTGCCCGAAGGGCGTTGGGCCCAGGTCGGGTTGGAGAAGCCGGTGCGCGACAACAGCCTCTCCCGCTTCTCATTCTTTGGGCTGTTCGGCTGTGCGGTGGCCGCGTCGGCCATGGGTATGGGACGCCGCGCCATTGACGAGCTGGTTGCTTTGGCCGAGGCGAAGATCCCGCAGGGAAGCTCGAAGTCGCTCCGCGAGCGGACCACCGTCCAGGCCGACGTCGCCGTCGCAGAGGCCAAGCTCGCCTCGGCCTGGGCGTTCATGCACTCCACTATCAGCGGTTCGTGGGACACCGCGGAGGCCGGTGGCCTGCCCACGGTGGAACAGAAGCGACAACTGCGACTGAGCGCCACCCATGCCACCCAGACCGCGGCCGAAGTTGGCGAGCTGATGTACAAAGCCGGTGGCGGTGCCGCGATCTACAAGACGAGCCCTCTGCAACGCTGCTTCCGCGATGTGTTCGTTGCCACCCAGCACGCCATGGTCGCTCCTCGCATCTTTGAGACATGCGGCCGAATCCGTCTGGGTCTGGAGACCGAGAGCCGCACGCTGTGAGAGATTCAGTGCGGCAGGCAAGCCCAGAGATCGAGACGGTCGCCCAGATCAAGAGATCTGCTCAGTTGAGGATTTTGTCCCGGTGGTCAGCCAAGCGCAATGACGAAGGCGCTGGCGGTGCGTTCGCTGTGGGAGAGCGTGATTTTCCAGTCCGATACGCCGTGATCGGCAGCCAGCTCCGCGGCGCGGCCATGGAGCAGCAGGACCGGAGCACCCGATTCCTGTTTGATGACTTCGACTTCGGCCAGCCCAAACGCACCCAGGCCAACACCCAGCGCTTTCATCACCGCCTCTTTGGCAGCAAATCGAGCAGCCAGCCGGGGGGCAGGATCGTTGGCCTTGTAGGCGTAGGCTCGCTCACCTTCGCAGAAGATGCGCTGCTGAAATTGCTCGCCCCGCCGCGCCAGAACATCCCGGAATCGGTCGATCTCCACCAGGTCAGTGCCGATACCCAGAATGGCCTCGGCGGACATCAGGAACGCCAGCGGTCAGCCAGGATCTCCATTGGCTGCCACAGCAGGTCAATAACCGGGATCTCGCCAAGCAGATCCTCGTTGAAGGTGTCCTCGGTTTCTCGAACGGCGTCGCGCAGTGCCGAGAATCGCCCCCAGTAGCCGTGAAGAACGCCGCGGGCGACGCCTGGATCAATGGTGTCGTGGAACCGGACGTGCATGAGGGTGAGACCAATGGTCTGACTGTCCTTGGTTTCGGGCACCAGGAGCACGGTCCGGTTGTCCTTGCGGCCTCGATTGACGCCCACCCGACGCCCTATCGCCGCCCGGTGCTTGGTGCCGCGCAGGACCGGGTCATCGTCAACCCTGGACTTGATGCTGGCGCCCACTCCCCCACGGGCCGCCACATAGATGCGGGCGTCGTCGGTGCCCGGATCGCCTTCAATCCGGTATCGGGTGTAGCCAGTCACTTCGGCAACGGCCGCATCGAGGGCCGCCAGAGTCTGCAGGTTCTCGTAGGTGAGCGAGTCCCGGGCGGTACCGGCTTCGAGCACTTCGGCAACCAGGGGGACGCTCAGCAGGCCTTCGTCGGTGCGGCTGATACCCACCGTCACGGTCTTGGCCTGATGCTTGATTGCGTCGATGGGTCGGGTCAGTTCATCGATCACATCGGAAAGCGCCAGCACCAGCTCCTCCACCACCACGCCCGGCGTGCCCTTCTTGCCAAACTCAAGTTCGAAGGAGTTCAGGCGGCTCACCCCTGATGCATAGCGGAGAAGAATCGACAGCCGGCTGGCCGACGATGCCTCCACGTGACCGTTGAGGCTGCCCTGGCGCAGTGAGTCGAAATAGGCTCGACTGTTCTGGTCGATGACGTCTTTGAGATTCTCCAGGAGCGTGGCGCCGCCGATAGTGGGCGATTCGGCCATGGTGGTCTCGATGGCGGCGCGAATGGTTCGAAGGGGCGTCGCCAACGCGTCGATGGCCTTGGCCGCCTCGTACCCAAACAGGTGGCCGACCATGGTCGAAAGGATGAAACCAAGCGCCGGCTCAACTGCGGGAACACCAATGACGTCGAGCGCATTGGAGTAGCGGGAGTCGCCCTCATTGGTGATGACAATCGGCGCGGCTTTGTGGGCTCGGAAGATGGCGACTTCTTTGGCGACGTCGTCGGCATTGCTGCCAGTGAGGCCCGCGGCGCAGACCAGAATCAGCGGCTCCGAAGACAGGTCGATGTGCTTCTTGTCTTCGGTGGCATCGCAGGCCATGGACTTGTAGCAAAGCTCCGAGAGCTTGATGCGCACCTCTTCGGCGGCGACCCGGTTGGGGCCGTTGCCGACAATGGCCCAGTATCGACGAGACGGTGCCAGTCGGCCGGCAATCTCGCCAATGCGATCTCGGCGCTCGAGCACTTCTTCCATGGCGGCTGGCATGTCCAACAGTCCTCGGAGCAGCGCCTGGTTGGTGGTGGACTCAACGTCTCCGCCGACATCGCCGGCGATGGCGGTGGCCAGCAGGAAGCCGGCGGCCACCTGGGAATAGAAGGCTTTGGTGGACGCGACGCTCATCTCAACATCGCGGCCGTCGGAGGTGTACAACACACCGTTGGACTTGTCCGTGAGGTCGCTGCCTCGCCGGTTGACAATGGCGATGACCTTTGCGCCTTTTCTACGCACCACGTCCACGGTCCGATTGGTATCGGTGGTGGTTCCTGACTGAGAGACCGCAACGATCAGCGCGTTGTCGAATCGCCGATCCATGCCGAAGCCGGACAGTTCGGTTGCGGGAAGCGAACGGACACGCAGGTCATGGCCAACTTCGCCTTCGGGAATCTGCAGGATCAGTCCCTGGAGAGCCCGTGCGAATGATTCGGCCGCAATGTGGGCCGTGCCCTGGGCAATGGCAATCACCTCGTCGATGTCACCGGAACGAAGACCGGCCCGAACGTCCGCGGGCAGCGTTGACTCGGGCAGTCTTACGTGCAGATGTCCGTCGGCTTCGTGCACCTTGCCGCGCAGGGTCTTGCGAAACGACGTTGGCGCTTCGGTGACTTCCTTCAACAGGAAGTGGGGGTAGCCGGCCCGGTCAATATCGCGGGTGGTGATTTCAGATTCCACCAGTTCGGCCAGGTCCACCGGCAGTGGCGTGCCGTCATAGCCAACGCGGCTGATCCCGGCAACCTCGCCAGCCAGGCTGCCGTCCAAGGTCACAATCTGGCCGCGACTGGCATTCGGGTTCTCCGGATTGGCCGGGGTTTCACCGTCCATCCGCAGATAGATCGACGTCATCTCCACCAGCCCGTACGGCTCGCTGGCCACCACGTAGGCGTCTTCGGCCAGACCCACGTACAACGCCTGACCGCTGCCACGCAGGGCCAGCAGCAGGTCCTGGGGCGACTGTTCGCTCTGGGCGCCGATGGCGACCGAGCCTTCAAAACTGGCCACGGCCCGCCGGAAGCCTTCGTCAACCGAATCACCTTCGGCCACGTTGTGGGCCAACAGCGACGGAATGACCTTGGCATCAGTGGTGATGGCGGCCGGGAAACACAGACCGGCTTCCACGCAAAGATCGGCGTGGTTGTCAACGTCGCCGTTGAGCACGCCAATGGCGTAGGGGCCTTTGGTGCCGCTTTCCAGCTCAGAGTTCAGCGGGTGCGCGTTTGCTTCGGAAATGATGCCAACGCTGGCCCATCGAGTGTGGCCAAGAACCGCGATCTGCGCGTCAAAGTTCCGGAGCACGGTGTGGAGGAGTTCATCGGTACTGATGGCCTGACGAAGGACGGCGGTGTTGTCGCCCAACTCCCCAATCTCTGCCGCCGCCTTGTAGACGAAACTCAAACCGTTGCTGGTGGCCCGAACGCTGCCTGCACGGAACAGGCCATCCTGGGCTCGTTCGGCCACCGCCTGCGCGACGCTGGCATCGCCTGCCAGGCCCGGACCGAAGACAAACAGATGCAGACCGGCGGAGTCGCGTCCGCGCACCTCCAGTCGGTCGAGAGCCGAGAGTGCTTGTTGCACCGAGGTGAAGCCGGCAAGAGCCGCATCGGACGCCTGAGGTCCGCCGAAGGTGGAGACGGCGTCGGCGGTGCGCAGCCGGTCCTCAAGGACCGCCCACAGCGCATCTTTCACCCGAAGCAGTTGTGCGTTGAAGACCTCATTGGGAACAACGTCAGCCGACGCCAGATCCAGCCGCTTTTCCATGGCCGCCACCGCATCCCGGAGCGGGCTCAGGTCGGCGCGCACCGACGCCGCCAGTCCGGCTTGGCGCACCAGGGCAGTCACGCCCGGAACGCCGGAAAGTAGTTCGTTGGTGGATTCCAGATGCTCGGCCACCGTGGTCAGCACGTGGGCATCATGCTCCGACGCCGTGGCCACTGCCCCAATCGATGCCACGTCGATGGCGCCAATCCGCGCCAGGACGTCGGCAACCGCTGGCGTGCCGCGGGCGGCCTTCCGCCGAATGACCGCGATTATTCCACACATACCGGTGGCCTTCCTTGGGGAGCTTCGCCGCAGATTCCTGGGAATTCATCATTCCACGGCATCACAAACAGGGTAGAGATCCGGAGCCGTTTTTTGTGCGCGGCAGGCCCAAACAGGCGGGACGCATCATTGGAAGCGAACCCGAACGGCGTCAGCCAGGGTGGTTGAAACCTGCTCGGCCTTCTCCAAGGTGGCGGCCTCGACCATGACCCGGATCAGTGGCTCGGTACCTGACGCTCGGATGAGTACTCGGCCCTGCGGTCCAAGATCCTGTTCGGCTTGAGCAATCTCATCGGCCAGTTGTTGGGCCACGTTCGGAATTTTCTCCGCCACCGAAACGTTTTTGAGCACTTGCGGGAAGATCGTCATCGCCGCCGCGGCCAGCTGGTGCAGCGTGGAACCGCTCCGCTTGACCGTGTCGAGCATCTGGACCGCGCTCAGAAGACCATCACCGGTGGTGCTGAGGCGGCGAAAGATCAGGTGGCCCGACTGTTCGCCACCGAGGCTCCAGTCGTGCTCTTCCAACGCGGCCAGCACGTGCCGGTCTCCCACTGCGGTTTCGTGAACGGCCAGGCCGGCGTCGATCATCGCCAAGCGGAAACCGAGGTTGGTCATGACGGTTACCACCACCGTGGAGTCCGCCAGCACCCCACGTTCCTGCATGTCCACCGCACAGATGGCGATCAGCTGGTCACCGTTGACAATGGCCCCGGTGTGATCAACCGCGATGAGCCGGTCCGCATCACCGTCGAGAGCCACGCCGGCATCCGCCTCGGATTCCAGCACCAGCCGTTGCAGCGCTTCGGGGTGGGTGGAACCGCACCGGTCATTGATGTTGCGCCCGCTGGGGCTGGTACCCACGGTCACCACGTCCGCGCCCAGGTCGGCCAGTACCGGTCCAGCGATGGCCGACGCCGCGCCGTTGGCTGCATCGATGACCACCCGCATGCCGGCCAGCGCATCGGGCCTGACCGTGCCAGTGAGATGACGGGTGTACTCCCCCAGACGAGAGTCGATGAGGGGTCGATCAGAGATGGGCTGCGGTAAATGATCCGGGGCCGTGTCCGATGAGCTGGACGCCAATTTGGCTTCCATGTGCTGTTGCTGCTGGTCGGTCAGCTTGCGGCCGCCGGGCGCAAAGATCTTGATGCCGTTGTCGTGCCATGGATTGTGGGAGGCCGAAACCATGACCCCAATGACATCGTCGGCGGCTGACAGAAACGCAACCGCGGGAGTGGGGGCCACTCCCAGGTACTCGGCGGCCACGCCGCCATCAATCAGACCTTGGGCCGCCGCGGCGGTGAGGTCGTCTCCGGATTCCCGCGAGTCGTGGGCCAGAATGGCCCGGCCCGCTCCAAGAACCGTGGCGGCCGCGTAGCCGATGCGGCGCGCATCAGCGACCGAGAATTCGTCATACGCCCGGCCGCGAACGCCGTCGGTACCAAATCGAATGCTCATGCGACCGAAACGCCCGGCCCGCGATAACTAGCGCTTGGAGTACTGCGGAGCTTTACGAGCCTTCTTGAGGCCGTACTTTTTGGACTCTTTCTTGCGAGGGTCACGGCGCAGGAAGCCGGCCTTCTTGAGGGTGTCGCGCATCTCCGGGTCGAGATCGACCAGTGCTCGGGCAATTCCAAGGCGAAGCGCCCCGGCCTGACCGGCCTTGCCACCGCCGTCGATGTTGGCGGCGATGTCGTAGACACCTTCGGTCTCGGTGATCGCCAGCGGCTCAAGCGCCGCTTGGCGCTGCTGAGCAGTTGGGAAGTAGTCCTCGGCCGGATGGCCGTTGATGACCACGGTGCCGGACCCGGGTACGAATCGAACCCGGGCGACGGCGCGCTTGCGGCGACCGGTTGCTTGAACAAGTGGTTTCGTCATGATGATGTTCTCCGGCGGACTCAGGCCTTGGCCCGGGCGTGTTCGAGATTGAGCGGGGTGGGATTCTGGGCGTCGTGCGGATGCGTGCTGCCGGCGTACACCTTGAGTTTGGTGAGCTGCTGGGCGCCGAGGCGATTTTTGGGGACCATGCCGGTGACGGACTTGAGAACGGCGACCTCGGGCTTGGCTTCCAGAAGGCGGCCGTAGCTGATGGTCTTGAGACCACCCGGGTAGCCGCTGTGGCGGTACACCATCTTGTCTTCCAGCTTGTTGCCGGTGAGTACGACCTTGTCCGCATTGATGATGATGACGTGGTCACCGGTGTCAATGTGTTGGGCGTAGGTGGGCTTGTGCTTGCCACGAAGAATGTTGGCAACTTCGGTGCACATGCGACCGAGGATGAGACCTTCGGCATCGACCACGAACCACGCGCGTTCGATCTCGCTCTTTTTTGGGGTGTACGTCTTCACAAGAACTCCAGAATGTCGCGACTCAAGCCGTCACGAACCGAAACCATAAGCCTAAAGCCGGTGGTTGCTGGGAACAACCCTGACACCGGCTCGGTCTCGGCAGAAAGGTCAGATCTCGGGTCCACCCCGCGAAGCAGGCAGGTAGTTCGCGGGCGGGTAACCGACATGGGAAAGGACCAGCCCTTCGGGCGGCGCCACCGTGCCCGCAACCGTTCGATCACGGGAATCCATGATGGACACCATGTCATCGGGCTCCAGCCAGCCCCGGCCAACATCGACCGTTGTCCCCACAATCGAACGAACCATCTGGGTACAGAACGAACCGGCCGAAATCTCAAAGACCAGATCCTGGCCAGTGGGGCATGGCGCTCCGGTGGTGCGCCAACCAACCCTTGTCACGCGCCGGAACCGAGAGGCCTCAACCGGGCCGTCTGCGGTGGGCACGACGCGCCGCCGGCAAAAGCATGAGAAGTCGTGGCCGCCCAGCACATGTTGTGCGGCGGCATTCATGCGGTCCAAGTCCAGCGGGTCCCAGACATGCCAAACCTGACCAAGTCGCAACGGGTCCGGGTGCGGGGCGTTCAGGATCCGGTACCGGTAGCTGCGGCTGGTGGCCGAGAATCGGGCGTCGAAGTCGTCGGGCACGACCGCCACATGCCAAATGACCACCGCGTCACGGCAGAGTTTGTTCATCGACCGCTTCACGGCCCCGATATTGAGGCCACCGTCCACCTGGGGCCCGGCACCGTCGGGAAGATCCACGGTGGCAACCTGGCCGTGGCCATGAACCCCGGCATCGGTTCGTCCGGCACAGATCATCGGGGGCAGACCCGGCAGCCGGAACATGGTTTTGAGCGCTTGCTGCATGACCCCGGCAACGGTTGAAACCTCGGGGTTGGGCGCAAACCCGTGGAAGCCCGTGCCGTCGTAGGCCACCCAGAACCCAAGCCGCGGCATCAGAATGGAAAACGGCAAAAGCCAGCGCGATCTTCACGATCACACTGGCTCTTGTTCATGAGATTGTCTGCAGTGCTCAGCTGCTGCGGGCTGCGGAACAATGCTGCTGCGTGCAACGCTTTGTGTGAGCGTCAGCGAACACAAACAGGCGAAGCTAGACGAGTTCGATGCGGGCCATTGGCGCATTGTCTCCCGGACGGGGACCCATCTTGAGGATGCGGGTGTAGCCACCGGGGCGATCGACATAGCGAGGGCCAACGTCTTCCATCAGCTTGTCAGCGATCTCACGGTCGTCGAGGAACTGGATGATTTGGCGATGGTTGTGAAGGCCACCCTTCTTCGCCTTGGTGATCATCTTCTCTGCGATGGGCCGCATGGCTTTGGCCTTCGCTTCGGTGGTGACGATGACTTCAGCAGCAACCAGCGATGACACAAGGTTGGCCATCATCAGCTTCTGGTGTTGCGATGAGCCACCGAAACGGCGGCCCTTCTTGGGAGTACCTGGCATGGTTCTTAGCCTCTACTTGATATCTGTTCAGCGGGTGGCCAGTGAAAGGCCACGCTCGTCGAGTTTCTCGGTGACTTCGTCCAGCGACTTCTGGCCGAAGTTGGTAATGGCCAGCAGGTCGTCCACGGTCTTCTGGCAGAGTTCGCCGACGGTGTTCACCTGGGCCCGCTTGAGGCAGTTGCGTGGACGCTCAGACAGTTCAAGGTCTTCGATTGGCTTCTCCAAGTCCGGCGAACCGGCAGGGGCGACGCCAACTTCAGAGAGCTGGAGACCTTGGGGTTCGTCGCTCATCTCTTCGATGAGCTGCACCAGGCTGCGGAGCGTGGCACCGGCTGATGACATGGCGTCACGAGGCGTAATGGAACCGTCGGTCGTCACGTCGAGGACCAGGCGGTCGTAGTTGGTCGACTGTTCCACTCGGGTGGGTTCAACCTCAAAGCTGACCCGGCGGACCGGTGCGAAGATGGCGTCAACCGGGATCAGGCCAATGGTGTTGCCGGTGTCCTGTTCCGATGCCGAGGTGTAGCCGCTGCCACGGCCAACGGTGATGTCAACGGCCAGGCGGCCTTTGCTGTTGAGCGACGCGATGTGCAGGTCAGGGTTGAGAACCTCGACCTCGGGGTTGACCTGAAGCTCAGCGGCGCTGACCTCCGATGGTCCCCGCACGTCAAGGCGCAGAATGACCGGCTCTTCGCTGTAAGACCGGATGACCAGGTCCTTCAGGTTGAGGATGACGTCGGTGACGTCCTCGGTGACCCCGCTCAAGGTGTCAAATTCGTGCAACGCTTCATCGAAGCGAAGCATCGTCACTGCGGCGCCGGGAATCGACGACAGAAGCGTCCGGCGAAGCGAGTTGCCGATGGTGTGACCCATCCCCGGCTCCAATGGGCCAATGGCAAACTTCTGCCGATTGTTCGCTTCTTCGTTGACTGCTTCAACCGTTGGGCGCTGGATTACAAGCATCGTGTGACCTCTACCTACCGGGACTCGAACCCGACAAACTGCTGACTTGTTTCTGGGACTGGATGGTGGTGAGCGCTCATGCGATCACCGGGATGACTGTGTCGGAGCTGCTACTTGCTGTAGAGCTCGACGATGAGCTGCTCACGTATCGGTACGTCGATCTGTTCGCGAACCGGAAGTTCCCGGACCGACATTTCCCACTTGTCCGTGCCGCCTTCGAGCCACGCCGGCGGCGTGCGGTCGAGAACGTCAGCGTTCCATGTGAAAGTCACGCCGTTCTTGGACTTGTCCTGCACCGAGACGGTGTCGCCTTTGCGGAGGCGGTAGCTGGGAATACTGACGCGCTTGCCGTTGACCTTGATGTGGCCATGGTTGACAAACTGACGAGCTTGGGGACGGGTTGCTGCCCAACCGGCGCGGTACACGACATTGTCGAGACGCAACTCCAGGAACCGAAGCATGTTCTCGCCGGTCACGCCCTCACGGCGGGTGGCTTCCTGATAGAGGTTGCGGAACTGGCGCTCGTTCAAGCCGTAGGAAAAACGGGCCTTTTGCTTTTCCTGAAGCTGAATGAGGTACTCAGAGACATTGCCGCGTCGACGGGTACGACCGTGATCGCCCGGTGGGTAGGGACGCTTGTCCAAGGCGATGGTCTCGCCCTTGGTACCCCAGATGTTGGTGCCGAGACGCCGCGAGACGCGGGCCCGTGGACCGGTATAACGAGACATCAGACCCTCCGACGCTTGGAAAGACGGCAGCCATTGTGCGGAATCGGGGTGACATCTTTGATGCCGGTGACCTCGATACCAATGTTCTGCAGCGAACGAATTGCGGTTTCACGGCCCGACCCCGGACCTCGAACCTGCACATCAACTTTGCGCAGACCGTGCTCCATGGCGGTCCGAGCCGCCTGTTCAGCCGCGGTCTGGGCGGCGAACGGGGTGGACTTGCGTGAGCCTTTGAACCCGACATTGCCGGCCGACGCCCAGGCAATGACGTTGCCCTGCTGATCGGTGATGGAAATGATCGTGTTGTTGAACGACGACTTGATGTGAGCGATGCCGTGCGAGACATTCTTTTTCTCGCGGCGCTTGCGACCTGGCTTGGCCATAACTACTTCATCACCTTCTTCTTACCGGCAACGGTCTTCTTGGGACCTTTGCGGGTGCGGGCATTTGTGTGGGTGCGCTGACCGCGCACCGGGAGCCCCCGGCGGTGCCGCAGGCCCTGGTAGCTGCCGATTTCCATCTTGCGCTTGATGTTCTGCTGCGTCTCGCGCCGCAGGTCACCTTCGACTCGGAGGTTCTGCTCGATGTAGGTTCGGAGCTTTGCTACTTCCTGGTCACCAAGATCACGGACCCGCGTGTCGGGGTCGATCTCGGCAGAGTTCAAAATGATCTCCGCCGCCGTGCGGCCAACGCCGTGGATGTAGGTGAGCGAAATGAGAACCCGCTTTTCACGGGGGATGTCAACACCGGCGATACGAGCCATGGATCAGCCCTGCCGTTGCTTGTGTCGAGGATTGGGGCAGATCACCTGGACGCGACCGTGACGTCGAATGACGCGGCACTTGTCGCAGATGGTTTTTACGCTCGGGCGTACTTTCATGACCGTTCTGTTCTCTCTGAGAGTGGCTTGAGGGTTTTACTTGTAGCGATAGGTGATACGACCGCGCTTGAGGTCGTAGGGGGTGAGTTCGACTTGGACTTTGTCGCCCGGGAGGATGCGGATGTAGTGCTGCCGCATCTTTCCGGAGATGTGTGCCAATACTTCGTGCCCGTTGTCGAGCTCGACGCGAAACATTGCGTTGGGGAGGGCTTCCTGAACGGTGCCCTCCAACAGAATTGCGTCTTCTTTTGACTTCGCCAGAACATTTCCTTTTGAACACGCGGACACCCTGTCCGCTGGTACTGCTATTGGTTGACGGTGCACCCGCACCAGGGGTTGGGCCCATAAACCGGGGTCCGATGACGCAGTGCGCGTGAAAACACCCGCACAGAAGCCAAACATAGAGTCTAGGCGCCCTCACCGTCCTCATCCAACCCCGAAGGGTCGGTCTGGAGCCGGGTCTCAACAACCGCGACGATGCGGGCAAACACGTCGTCTTCACTTCCGAGGCCGTCGACAACCTCCAGAAGGTTCTGATCTTGAAACCAGGAAAAGAGGGGTGCGGTCTGTTCTTCGTACAGATCGAGGCGCTTGGCAATCGCTTCGGGCGTGTCGTCTTCGCGACCGCGGGCCAGCATGCGCTCGGTGACTTCTTCAACGGGAACATCGAGGTTGATGGCCACGTGAAGACCTCGGCCCTGATCGTGCAGGATCTCGGTCAGCTTCTGGGCTTGGGCGGGCGTCCGGGGGAATCCGTCCAGCAGGAACCCACCTTCACGGGCGTCATCCTCAGCCAGCCGGTCAGCCACAATGCCATTCATGATGTCGTCAGACACGAGCCCGCCTGCATCCATAATGGCTTTGGCCGCCAGACCCAACTCAGTTTCGGCGGCAACCGCGGCACGCAACATGTCTCCGGTCGAGACGTGCGCACAGCCGAACCTTTCAACGAGGTGAGCACACTGGGTGCCCTTGCCCGAGCCCTGGCGGCCAAATATGACCAACGCAATGTTGTTGGTGCCGGGGCCTGAGGAACTCACTTGAGGAAGCCTTCGTAGTTACGCATCATCAGCTGGCCGTCGATTTGTTTCATGGTTTCGAGGCCAACGCCCACCGCAATAAGGATGGAGATGCCGCTGAAGCCGAAGCCGCCCGTCGAGTGCGCCGGCAGCATGAAGCTGAGCGCCCAGGTGGGCAGCAGCGCCACTGCGGCAATGAAGAGGGCGCCGGGAAGCGTGATGCGGGACAGGATCTTGGCCAGGTAGCGCTCGGTCTCGGGACCGGGACGGATACCGGGGATGGAGCCACCCTGCTTGCGAATCTGATCCGCCTGCTTGACCGGGTCGAAGGTGATGGCGGTGTAGAAGTAGGCGAAAGCCACAATCAACAGACCGAAGATGACCAGGTAGAACGGGTCGCCGGGGTTGACCAGGTGATTGTCAACCCAGTTGCGAATGGCATCGCCCCAGGCAGTGGTGGGCAGTACCACCGCCACCAGCTGCGGCAGATACAGGACCGAACTGGCGAAGATGATCGGGATCACGCCGGACTGGTTGACTTTCAATGGGATGTAGGTGCTCTGGCCCGCCGTCTGCTTGCGGCCCACAACTCGCTTGGCGAACTGAACCGGAATCCGACGCTGACCCTGCTCCACATAGACAATGACAAACAACAGCAGCGCGTACAGCACCAGCAGGGCGCTCAGTGCTCCCCAACCAGAGTTCTCCTTCACCAGCGTGAGCTGGTTTGGGATGACCGAGACGACCGCGGCGAAGATGATGATCGACATGCCGTTGCCGATCCCCTTCTGGGTAATGAGCTCGCCCATCCACATCAGCAGCGCAGTGCCGGCCGTCAACGTCAACACAACCAGAAAGACCGAGCCAATATTGAAGTTTGGCAACAGGTCAAGACCAGTTCCCTGACCGCCGCCGATGCCCAGCGCACCGCCGTCGCCGTGAAACAGGAAGGCAAATCCGGTGGCCTGAACGATGCCGATGGCGATGGTCATGTACCGGGTCCACTGGGTGATCTTGCGTTGACCAACGGCGCCCTGCTCCTGCCACTGCTCGATGCGGGGCACGACCACGCCCATGATCTGCATGATGATCGACGCCGTGATGTACGGGAAGATCCCCAGCGAGAAGATGGCGAACTGGGTCAGTGCGCCACCGGAGAACAGCTGCAGAAAGGACAGGATGCCCCCATCTTCGGCTTGGGCTTCGAGGGCCTCCACCGCATCCAGGTTGATACCGGGCGCGGGGATGAATGCACCAATCCGGTAGACGACCAGCATGGCGATGGTGAAGAGCACTTTGTTGCGAAGGTCAGGGACCCGGGCGACGTTTTTGATGTTCTGCAGACCGGCGAGCACAGACACAGAAACTCCAGTGTGATTGAGGGGGCTGAATGTTTACGTTCTGAATCAGCGGTTCTGGTGCGCAGAACCTTTGGCGGCAGGGCGACCCTGCTTGAATGGCAGATCCAGTTTCTGAACCGTACCGCCCGCTGCTTCGATAGCGGAAGCAGCCGACGCCGAGATGCCGTGCACCTGCAGCGTCACCGGACGGGTGATTTCGCCTCGGGCGAGCACCTTGACCAGGGCGTTCTTGGAGACGAGGCCTTTGGCCAGCAGGGTCTCGGGGGTGACCTCGGTCAGACCGGACTCGTCAATCGTGTCCAGATTGACCGCCTGGTATTCGATGCGGAATGGGTTGTTGAAGCCACGGAGCTTCGGGATGCGTTTGTGCAGTGGCATCTGGCCACCTTCAAAACCGACCCGAACAGTGTTGCGGGCGCGCTGACCTTTGGAGCCGCGACCAGCGGTCTTGCCACCATGGCCGCCGATACCGCGGCCTTTGCGCTTCTTGGCTTTGTTGGAGCCCGGGACGGGCTGCAAGTCATGAATCTTCACGGCTACTCGCCTTCTTCGACCCGGACCAAATGGCGAACGTGATTCACCATGCCCCAGATTTCAGGGCGGTCCGGCAGGGTGTTGGATTTGCCAATACGACCAAGGCCCAGCGCACGGAGCGTGCCGCGGTGCTTGGGCTTTGTGCCAATGGCACTTCGGGTCTGGGTGACAATCAAACTCATCAGTTACCTCCACCAGACAGGCTCTTGGCCTTACGTTCGGATGCCTTGTAGGCCTCGAGAAGGCCGGCCGGGGTAAATTCTTCGGCATCGAGACCGCGCAGCTTGGCAATCTCGTCGGGGCGCATCAGTTCGGCCAGGCCGTTGATGGTGGCCCGGGCCACATTGATGGCGTTGGATGAACCCAGACGCTTGCACAACACGTCGTGCACGCCGGCCTCTTCGAGAATGATGCGAGCGGCGCCACCGGCGATCACACCGGTACCGGGAGCCGCGGGCTTGAGCAGTACCCGACCAGCACCCATCTCACCGATGATGTCGTGGGTGATGGTGCCACCGGCCAGCGGCACGCGGAACAGGTTGCGGCGAGCCTCTTCGGTCCCCTTCTGGATAGCCAGTGGGACTTCCTTGGCTTTGCCGTAACCCAGACCAACTCGGCCGGCGCCGTCACCGATCACCACAAGTGCGGTGAAGGAGAACCGACGACCGCCCTTGACGACCTTGGACACGCGGTTGATGGTGATTACTCGGGAGTCACGAAGTTCGCCTTCGCGCGGTTCATTGTGCCGATCGTCATGTCGATCATCGCGTGCCATCAGAATTCCAATCCTGCTTCTCGGGCCCCGTCAGCAAGTGCGCTGACCCGACCGTGATATCGGTTGCCGCCGCGGTCGAAGACGACCTTGTCGACGCCGGTTCCTTTTGCCCGTTCGGCAATGCGCTTGCCCACCTCGGCGGCGGCGGTCGTGTTGCTGGTGCCACCCGTCTTGAGGTCTGCCTCCAGCGTGGACGCGGCGGCAATGGTGTGCCCGGCCCGATCGTCGATCAGCTGCACACTGATGTGACGGTTGGAGCGAAACACGGCCAGACGCGGGCGCTCTGCGGTGCCGGCGATCTTCTTACGCACACGAACCTGACGGCGCGAGCGCTGCTTGTTACGACTTCTGCTTGCCATGATGTTCTCCCGGCTACTTACCCGCGGCCTTACCGGCCTTGCGGATGACGTGTTCGCCTGCGTAGCGGATGCCTTTGCCCTTGTATGGCTCGGGCTTCTTGAATGCTCGAATTTCGGCGGCCACCTGGCCAACCATCTGCTTGTCGATGCCAATCACCGAGATCTTGGTCTGTTCCGGTACGTCGAACTCGACGCCGTCCGGCGCCTGGTAGCTGATCGGGTGACTGAACCCAAGCTGCATCTCCAAGGCGTTCTTGCCTTTGGCTGCGGCTCGGTAGCCAACGCCGATGATCTCCAGCTCCTTGCGGAAGCCTTCGTTCACGCCGTGGACCATGTTGTTGACCAGTGACCGAACCAGGCCGTGACGGGCCTTGCTGTCGCGATCATCATTTGGACGTTCGACGACGACCTGGTCACCGTCGACGTGGGCGGTGATTGGTTCGGGGATCGTCATATTCAGCTCACCTTTGGGTCCTTTGACCTTGACGTCGGCACCACTGATGGTGACATCGACGCCGGTCGGGACCGGGACAGGAGCGTTACCTACACGTGACATGTTCTCGACCTACCAGACGTAGCAGAGGACTTCGCCACCCATACGGCGGCGGCGTGCCTCTCGGTCGGACATGAGACCTTTGGACGTGGAGACAACGGCAACGCCGAGTCCGCCCCGCACTCGAGGGATCTCACTTGACTTGCTGTACACCCGCAGACCGGGCTTGGACACGCGCTTGAGACCGGATATGACCCGATCGCGCTTGTCGGAGTACTTCATGGTGATCGTCAGGCTCTCGCCGGGCCGATCGCCCGCGTCAGCGGTGGTGAACCCACCGATGTACCCCTCGGACTTGAGGAGGTCAGCCAACGCAACTTTGAGTTTGGAGGCCGGCATGGTCACTTCATCGTGCATCGCAATATTTGCGTTGCGGATACGGGTGAGCATGTCAGCTACAGGATCAGTCATCATTGTTCAATCACCTACCAGCTCGCCTTGGTCAGACCGGGAATCTCACCGGCGTGTGCCATCATGCGGAGGCAGATACGGCAGAGACCGAACTTGCGGTACACCGAGTGCGGACGACCGCAGCGCCGGCACCGGGTGTAGGCCCGGACCTTGAACTTTGGCGGCTTCTGCTGCTTGTTGCGGAGTGCTTTTTTGGCCATGGTGATCAGGCTTCCTTTCGGAAGGGAAACGCAAAGGCGTCCAGGAGCGCCCGGCCCTGTGCGTCGGTCTTGGCGGTTGTGACGATGGTGATGTCCATACCTCGGACAGAGTCCACGGTGTCGTAGTCGACCTCGGGGAAGATGAGCTGCTCGGTTACACCGAAGGTGTAGTTGCCGCGCCCGTCAAATGACTTGGTTGGGAGACCACGGAAGTCTCTGACACGAGGGATTGCCAGCGTCATCAGCCGGTCGAAGAACTCCCACATGCGATCGCCGCGCAGGGTGACCTTGGCGCCGATGGGGTTGCCCTCACGAAGTTTGAAGTTTGCAATGGACTTCCGAGCCCGGGTGGTGATGGGCTTCTGACCGGTGATGGTGGTCAAGTCGGTGATTGCGCCGTCGAGAAGGCGGGACTGCGCAACCGCAGCACCGACACCCATGTTGACAACAATCTTCTCCATCCGAGGAACTTCCATCACATTGTCAAGGCCAAGGTCGGCCTTCAACTGGGACTGGAGTTCGTCGCGGTACTTGACCTTGAGACGGGGTGGGTTGATGGTGTCGCTCACAGCTCTGCTCCTGTGCGCTTGCAGATGCGAATCTTTTTGCCATCGGCGTTGACCTTGTAGCCAACGCGGGTGGCCTTGCCATCACCGGGACTGATCACGGCCACCCGTGACAGCGGCAGTGGCATATCCACGGGAATGATGCCTCCGGTGTTCTGTTCACTGATGGGCGCCTGGTGCTTCTGAGCGATGTTCACGCCATCAACAATGCAGGTCCCTTTGGCAGGGAAGACGGCGGCGACGTTACCGGTGGCGCCGCGGTCCTTGCCGGACAGCACGACCACCTGGTCACCCTTCTTGATTTTTGCCATCAGAGCACCTCCGGTGCCAGCGACACGATGCGCATGAACTTCTTGTCACGCAGCTCCCGGCCAACCGGGCCGAAGATACGCGTGCCACGAGGCTGCTGGGCATCGTTGATAAGAACGGCGGCGTTCTCATCGAAGCGGATGTAGCTGCCGTCGGGGCGGCGCTTTTCTTTCTTGACCCGGACGATGACGCACTTGACGACCTCGCCCTTCTTGACCGCAGCGCCGGGCATCGCAACCTTCACGGTGGCCACGATGACGTCACCAATCGACGCGTAGCGACGCTTGGAGCCACCGAGCACCTTGATGCACAGCACCTCTTTGGCACCTGAGTTGTCTGCGACCTTGAGTCGCGATTCCTGTTGAATCATTGTTCTGTTCCTGATCCGCGGCGGCTAGCGAGCCCGCTCGACAATTTCGAGCAGACGCCAGCGCTTGTTTTTCGACAGGGGGCGGGTTTCGATGACCCGCACGCGGTCGCCAACATTCATGTCGTTCTCTTCGTCATGGACATAGAGGCGCTTGTCACGCTGCATCGTCTTGTTGTACCGACGGTGGCGAACACGGTCCTGGGCAACAACGATTGCGGTCTTGTCCATCTTGGTGGAGGCCACCAGTCCTTCACGGACCTTGCGGCCCAGCGACGGAGCTTCGGCAGTAGCTGCTGCGGCGGCGCCGTCCATGACGGTGCCCCCGCTGCTGGCCTCTCCGGCGTCTTGACGGCGTGCGCCTTCGACCCCGTCAGTGTCTTCGAGCGATACCTGCTTCTCGTCCTCGACTGCCTGCGCATGAGCGGCGGCAATCTCGGCCATGGAGGCACCGTCGTCAACCTTGATCTCGTCTTCGGTGACGATGTTCTGGTTCTCGTCGAGCACGCCTTCAGCGGCTTCGGTTTCATTGTTCTCGTCAGCCATGATCAGGCCTCCTGGCTTGCGGCTTCGGCGGCCAGAATCTGGCGCATCCGCACTTCGGTCTTGATTCGAGCCACCTGGCGACGAGTCGTCTTCAGGCTGGCGTGATTCTCCAACTGTCCGGTCACGATCTGGAACCGGAGGTTGAACAATTCGGTCTTGGTTTCGTCGAGCAGTTCCAAAAGGTCTGCATCGGACATGTCAGCGAGCTTGGCGCTCTTCGCCATTAGAAGCCCTCCTTGCGAGTCACGATCTTGGCCTTGATGGGCAACTTCTGGATCGCTCGGTTGAGTGCTTCACGGGCGACCACTTCGTCGCCGTAGGACAGCTCAAAGAGCACCCGGCCCGGACGTACCGGAGCAACCCACAGCTCGGGGTTGCCTTTACCCGAACCCATGCGGGTTTCGGCCGGCTTCTGGGTAACCGGCTTGTCCGGAAATATGTTGATCCACACCTTGCCTCCACGCTTGATGTGACGGGTCATGGCAATACGGGCGGCTTCAATTTGACGGGCCGTGATCCAACCCGGCTCAAGCGCCTTGATTCCGTATTCGCCGTAGCTGACCTCAGTGGCCCCCTTCGAGGCGCCTTTGAGGCGACCGCGATGGTGCTTGCGGTGCTTGGTCTTCTTTGGCATCAGCATGATCTGCTACCTCAGTCCGCGTCGCCAGGACGGAAACGTTCCTGGGCGCTGGTGTTGCGGGCGGCTTCATCTATCTGCTCTTCGGCGTCGAGGAGCTTCTCGAATTCGGGGTCGGCCTCAGCCACGAGTGGCTTGGGTTCTTCGGCGACCTCTTCTCCGGTGCGGCCGGTCATCGAGACAACCTTGCGGGGCTTGCCCGGAGTGTCACCAATCTGAGGCGGCTCTGCGTTTGGATCTTCCTGTACCCGCTTGTACGGCAGGATGTCGCCCTTGTAGATCCACACCTTCACGCCAATGCGGCCGTAGGTGGTGATGGCCTCGCGGAAGCCGTAGTCGATGTCGGCACGCAGCGTGTGCAGCGGAACTCGACCTTCGAGGTACCCCTCGCGGCGGGACATTTCTGCACCGCCAAGACGACCAGAGGTCTGAACACGGATACCAAGGGCACCCGCCTTCATGGCGTTCTGCATGGCGCGCTTCATCGCCCGGCGGAAGGCGACCCGGCCAGCAAGCTGGTCGGCGATCCCCTGAGCGGTGATGGCGGCGTCAAGCTCAGGAGTCTTGATCTCCTGAATGTTCAACTGGACCCGGGCGTTGCCGGTGATCTTGGTGAGACCGGCCCGCAGGCGATCAGCCTCGGCGCCGCGGCGACCAATGACAATGCCGGGACGAGCGGTGTGCACGTCCACACGGAGCTTGTCGCGAGTCCGCTCAACTTCGATCCGACTGATGGCTGCGTGGGGCAGCTCGGTCATGATGTAGTCGCGGATCTTCCAGTCTTCGATGACGAAGTCGGCGTATTCCTGGCGGTCGGCAAACCACCGGGACTTCCAGTCGGTGGTGATACCGAGGCGGAACCCGTAGGGGTTGACTTTCTGACCCATGACTATTCCTCCTCAGCAGCCGCGTCATCGGCTGCCTCGGTGTCGGTTACTTCTTCTGTGCTGTCGGCCACTTCGGCGCCTCCACGCATCGATGCCGCCAAAGCGGCACCGGCGGCGAAGGCACTGTTGTCAGCGGCGTTCGGGTGATCTTTGGCCTGGGCAACCCAACCGTCGATGTCGTCGCCCTGGATGTCTTCGGCCAGTTCCGCCTTCTTGTCATCACTGAGGTTGGCAAGAGCGGCGATGTCGGGAACACCGGCGTCAACCAGCTGCTCGGCGAACTTGGGGCCAATGCCATTGATCTCTTCGAGGTCGGTGCCTCCAGCGACGGCGGCGGCACCGGCAGCTCCCGCTGCTGCCGCGCCGGCGTTGGCGTCTTCGGCGGCGGCATCGTCCTGAGAGGCGGCAACCCGTCGACGACGAGCTTCGGCCTGAGCGGCACTGCTGCCAGCCCGATTGGACTGCTTCTCTCGAAGCTCTTCGAGATCTTCACCTTCGTAGCGAGCAACGATCACGGTGATGTGACAGGTGCGCTTGTTGATCTTGGTGGCGCGACCACGGGCCCGAGGACGGAAACGCTTGAGCGTTGGGCCTTCATCGGCGTAGCAGGCGGCCACGAACAGTTCTTCGCCGGGGATATTGTCATTGTGTTCCGCATTGGCGATGGCGGAGTTGAGCAGCTTCTGGATGACCTGGGAAACACCGGTCTCGGAGAACTGGAGAATTTCCGAGGCATCAACAACGGACTTGTTGCGGATGAGATCCAGAACTCGGCGGGCTTTGGAAGCCGAACCACGGACGTACTTGACCGACGCCCGGGTACCTGGACGCTCATTGGTCTTGGAGCCAGCCATCAGCGTCGCGCCCCTTTCTCCTGGCCCGCATGGAACCGGAAGGTACGGGTGGGAGCGAACTCGCCGAGCTTGTGCCCGACCATGGCTTCACTGATGTAGACCGGAACGTGCTTACGGCCGTCATGCACCGCAATGGTGTGACCAATCATGTCCGGGATAATGGTTGAGCGACGCGACCACGTGCGCACAACCTTCTTGTCTCCGGCCTCGTTGAGGACGTCAATCTTCTTGAGAAGATGACCGTCAACGAACGGACCCTTTTTGAGGCTTCTGGCCATGTCAGGCCCTCCCTATCGGCGGCTGCCGCGAGTGCGGCGCCGACGGACGATCATGTCTTCAGAGTGCTTCTTGCGGTTGCGGGTACGCCCTTCAGGCTTGCCCCATGGCGAGACCGGGTGGCGACCACCAGAGGTCTTACCTTCACCACCACCGTGGGGGTGATCAACCGGGTTCATGGCCACACCACGGGTTTGGGGCTTGATGCCCTTCCACCGGTTACGACCGGCCTTACCGATCTTGATGAGCTCGTGTTCTTTGTTGCCAACCACACCAATGGTGGCTCGGCAGTCGATGGGTACCCGGCGCATTTCGGAGCTGGGCAGACGAAGTACCGCATGAGGGCCGTCCTTGGCCACCAGCTGCACGCTGTTGCCGGCGCTGCGGGCCATCTTGCCACCGCCGCCCGGCTGCAGCTCCACGTTGTGGATAACCGTACCGACCGGGATGTAACGAATCGGCAGGGCGTTGCCCGGGCGAATCTCGGCTCGAGCGCCGTTCATGAGCTTGTCGCCCACGTTCACGTTGGCCGGCGCCAGGATGTAGCGCTTCTCACCATCGTGGTAGTGCAGGAGGGCGATGCGGCAGGTGCGGTTGGGGTCGTATTCGATGGACGCCACCGTGGCCATGACATCGTCCTTGGCCCGCTTGAAGTCAACAATGCGGTAGGCCTTCTTGTGCCCGCCACCGCGGTGACGGCTGGTCTTGCGACCGTGATTGTTGCGGCCACCGGTGCGGTGCTTCGGCGACAGCAGCGACTTCTCCGGTGAGGTCCTGGTGATCTCTGCGAAGTCGTGGGTTGTCTGGAAACGACGACCAGGACTGGTGGGCTTGCGACGACGAATAGCCATGATCAGACCTCGAACAATTCGATTGCGTCGCCCTCAGCAAGCGTGACCATGGCCCGCTTGGAGTCGGGGCGCTTGCCCCACGTGTTGTTGCGACGGTTCATCTTGCGCTTGCCTTTGCGGTTCAGCGTGTTGACCTTGGTGACGGTCACGCCGAAGATCGACTGGACCGCATCCTTGATTTCGTGCTTGTTGGCGCCATTGGCCACCACGAAGGTGTAGACCGGACGCTCCCAGTCCGACATGGCGTAGCTTTTTTCGCTTACGACCGGGGCCAGGATGATGTCCCGACCGTCTTTGGCGAGTACGTCTTTCATGAGGATTCTCCAGATGGAAGCGTGTTCTGGGTGAAGATGACGACGTCGTTGTTGAGGACGTCATAGGTGTTCAGCTGGTCCGCAGCCAGGGTGTGCACCGACGGCAGGTTGTTGAAACTCTTCCAGGCATTGGTGTCTTCGCGGTCCAGGACCACGAGGGCTTTGCCTTCAACCCCCAGGTCGCTCAGCGCAGAGATTGCCGCTTTGGTCTTGGGTTCATCAAATCCCCAGGAGTCGATGACGATGACGTTGCCTTCCGACGCCCGATCCGAGAGTGCGGACTTGAGCGCCAGCTGCTTCATCTTCTTGGGGGTCTTCTGGCTGTAGTCACGGGGCTTGGGGCCCATCGCCACGCCACCGCCACGGAAGTGGGGGCCAACGATCGAACCTTGACGGGCACGACCGGTGCCCTTCTGCGCCCATGGTTTGGCGTTTCCGCCTCGAACCTCACGGCGAGTCTTGGTGCTGTGGGTTCCCTGACGCTTGCCGGCCAGCTGCGCAGTAACCACCTGGTGCATGACCGGGACGTTTGGCTCGATGCCGAAGATGTCCTCGGGCAGATTCACATTGATACGAGCCATCACTCCGCACCTTCCTCAGCTGCGACTCCTTCGGCTGGGGCTTCAGCTGGAACTTCTTTGACCGGAGCTTCGATTACGGGGCCACCTTTGGCGGCGTTGCGGATCACGACGGTGGCACCGTTGCGACCGGGAACCGAGCCTTTGACCAGGAGGATCTCGCGCTCGGCGTCACTCTCCACAACCTTGAGATTCTGGGTGGTGATCTTGGTGCCGCCCATACGGCCCGGCATCTTCTTGCCTTTGAACACGCGACTGGGGGTGGCGCACTGGCCGACCGAACCCGGCTTGCGATGGACCTTGTGGGCACCGTGGCTGGCGCGCTGGCCTTTGAAGTTGTGACGCTTCATCGCACCCGCAAAGCCTTTGCCCTTGCTGACCGAGGTCACGTCCACCCATTCACCGGGGTACATGATCTCCGCATTGAGCTCCTGGCCCACCGAGAAGTCACTGACGTCATCAAGACGCAGCTCTACGAGTTTCACACCGGGATCCACGCTGGCAGAGGCGAAATGACCCGCCTCAGGTGAACTCAGCTTGTCCGCCGGCTTCTGTCCCCAGGTCACCTGGAGAGCGCTGTAGCCGTCATTCTCTGCTGACTTCACCTGCACCACGCGGCACGGTGCGACTCTAACGACCGTCACCGGGACGACACGATTGTCATCGTCCCAGATTTGGGTCATGCCGACTTTTTCGCCGACGATCGCCTTCGTTGCCATCGTTCTATTCCATTCACGCGAACGCTCCGCACGGGCACAAGCCCGGCGGAGCGGTTTTCGGTTTTGCGACCTGGTTCCCACGCCCAACCTTCAGATAAAGGAGGGAGGCCGGTTCTTGGCACTCAGAAATCTGAGCAGAACCGCCGGGCCTTGGTTGACGTCGATTTTGAGTCCCGGACAATCCGGCACCACGAACCGTTAGAAGCTAGCGGCGCTGCAGGAGAAAACAAACCTGCGAACTGTGGTCATTGCGCCTGGGAATTTATTTGACCGCCCCCCGGTTGGCGATTTCATCATCATGCCAACCGAAGCCCGCAAAGCACCGCTGCTCGACTTCCAGGAGGTCCGCAGCACGACGGACCGTTTGAGCGCTCCGCTCGGACCCGAAGACCAGGTCGTTCAGTCCATGGACGATGTGAGCCCCACCAAGTGGCACCGGGCCCACGTGACCTGGTTCTTTGAGACGTTCCTGTTGCGCCCGTACCTGCCGGGTTACACCGAGTTCGACCCGGTTTTCGGCTATCTCTACAACTCCTACTACGAGTCGGTGGGCGAGCGACACGCTCGCAACGAGCGCGGCGTTGTCACCCGACCCACCATTGACGATGTGGCTGCGTATCGGGCCCACGTTGACAAGCACATGCGTGAACTGATCCAAACACAACTACCGGGCAACGACCAGCTGGCCTACCTGGTCCAACTGGGACTCCACCATGAACAACAGCATCAGGAGTTGTTGTTGATGGACATCAAGCACGTCTTTTCCCGAACGCGCATGCATCCCGCGTACCACGATCGGGGTGAGACCTCGCGCTCCGACGAAGCCACAACGCCCATGGCCTTCGTGGCGTTCGACGGCGGCCTCACCGAGATTGGCCATGTTGGCAAGCCGGAACTCCTCGATGGTGGGTTTGCCTTTGACAACGAAGGTCCCCGCCACCGGGTCTTCCTGGAGCCCTATGCGCTGGCCGACCGGCTGATCACCTGCGGCGAATACCTGGCGTTCATGCAGGACGGCGGGTACCAGCAGTTTGATCACTGGCTGAGCGCGGGTTGGGGCCACCTGGCCAGCACCGGTTTGGATGCCCCCATGTACTGGGAGCTTCAGGACGGCCAATGGATGATTCACACCCTTTCCGGCCTTCGCCCCCTGCAGGCCAATGAGCCCGTGACCCATCTCAGCTACTACGAGGCCGACGCCTATGCCCGGTGGGCCGACGCCCGCCTCCCCACCGAGTTTGAATGGGAAGCGGCGGCGGCCGCCAATGCTGGTGATCCCGAGGCTGCGGCCAACATCGCCACCGATGGCGCTCCGTTCCACCCCCGGCCGGCCGCCAACACATCCGGCCAGCTGCGGCAGATGTTTGGGGACGTGTGGGAGTGGACCTCCAGCAGCTACGGCCCCTACCCGGGCTTTCAGGCCGCGGCCGGCGCAGTTGGCGAGTACAACGGCAAGTTCATGGTCAACCAGTACGTCCTTCGGGGCGGATGCGCGGCCACCCCTCCCGGTCATATCCGGGCCACCTACCGCAACTTCTTCCCCGCCCACTCCCGCTGGATGTTCTCCGGCCTCCGACTCGCCCGAACCCCATGAACCCGGACGCCGTGAGCCCCACCGACCAGATCATCAGAACGCCACGGGTGGACATCCACCTGGGGATGGACGACTTCAAAGAGCAGCTACCCGTTGACGTTCGCAACGGGATGACATCGACCCCCAAGTCAGTTCCACCCAAGTGGTTCTACGACGACCACGGCTCCCAGCTGTTTGCCCAGATCACCCGGCTGAAGGAGTACTACCCCACCGAAGCCGAACGGACAATTTTGCGGCTTCACGCCGGCGACATCGCCAAGGCCAGCGGCGCGGACACCCTGGTTGAGCTGGGCTCGGGCATCAGTGACAAGAGCCGGGTGCTGCTGACCGCCATGTACAAACGCAACCAGTTGCTGCGCTACGTGCCCTTCGATGTCAGCTCCGGCGTGGTGAAGCAGGCCGCATCCCAGTTGGTTGAGGAGTACCCGGGTGTCGATGTGCACGGGATTATCGGCGACTTTGACCAACACCTGCACACGATTCCGATCGCTGGCACCCGAATGATTGCGCTGCTGGGCGGCACGCTCGGCAACTACTCTCCCGGACCTCGCCGTGAGTTCCTGACCAGAATCGCCGCCACCATGAGTCCGGGCGACACGTTTTTGGTCGGCACCGACCTGGTCAAGAATGTGGCCCGACTGGAGCTGGCCTACAACGACCCCTACGGCATCACCGAAGCATTCAACAAGAACGTGCTGTCGGTGATGAACTCGGCCCTTGATGCCGATTTCGACCCGGAGGCCTTTGACCACGTGGCGTTCTTCGACACCACCAACGAATGGATTGACATCCGCTTGCGGTCAAAGGTGGCGCAGCGGGTCAACATCAAGGCCTTGGACCTGGCCGTCGACTTCGCTGCGGGCGAGGATTTGCACACCGAGATCTCCGCCAAGTTCCGCCGGGAGTCCTTTGCCGCCGAGCTGGCCGAGGTTGGCCTGACCCAGACCCACTGGTGGACCGACCCCAACAACGACTACGCCCTGAGCCTGTATCGGCGTTGATTGTTTGTCCTTGCGGACGCTCGACCGACCGGGACAGCGCCGGTCGTTCGGGCCAGCCATCCACGTTCGGTTCGTCAACCAGGGCGACGGTGTGACGTGAACAGTGAATGGCTGACCCTCGGTTCCTCCGTCACAACTTGGGCAGACCGGCGGAGTCGGGGATGTGGTTGTGGTTTCCATGCGCATGCGCCCTCGCCCTTCGTGTTGTCAGATCCGCGACCAGGCGGGGTCCAACATGAGGTTTCCATCACTTCTACATGAGGCGAGCCTCATGTTCAAGGAGAATCGAGGGGAAAAATGAAAAAGGGGCCTACGGCGGCGGCGCACAACAAACGCGTGTGACTGAATCGGGCGTGCACGACATCGGCGACGCCATCAGCAACCGGTAGATGATCGGAGCGAATCCGAACAGTACTGACCGCTACAGCCGGCTGAGCAGTGTTTCGCCGGGCTTGATGGTGAAGTGGCAGGCCACCTGGTGGTTGGGCGCAATCTCTTGCAGCGGTGGCGGCTCCTGCGCGCAGATGTCCTGAGCAATTGGACAGCGGGTCCGGAAACGGCAGCCACTCGGCGGGTCTGATGGGCTGGGAATGTCACCCTGCAGCACGATTCGTTCACGGGTCCGTTCGAACTCGGGATCCGGAACCGGCACCGCAGACAGCAGCGCGTGGGTATAGGGGTGTCCCGGCGACTCATACAGCGTGTCCCGGTCCGCCAGCTCCACCACGTTGCCCAGATACATGACTGCCACCCGGTCCGAGATGTGTCGGACCACCGACAGGTCGTGGGCAATGAACAGGTAGGTGAGATCAAACTCTTCCTGCAGCTTCTCCAACAGGTTGATGACCTGGGCCTGGATGGACACATCGAGGGCGGAGACGGGCTCGTCCAGCACGATCAGGTCCGGCTCCAGCGTCAGGGCCCGGGCAATACCCACGCGTTGGCGCTGCCCGCCCGAGAACTCGTGGGGATACCGGTTGCCGTGCTCGGGGAGCAACCCAACGGCCTGGAGATAGTCGCCAGCTCGCGTGCGAGCCTCGGACTTGGAGGTGCCGTGGATCTGAAGCGGCTCCGAGACAATGTCATGGATGGGCATGCGGGGGTTCAGCGACGCGTACGGATCTTGAAAAACCATCTGCATCTCGCCGCGCAGTTCCCGCAACCTCGACGGTGACGCCGCCATAACGTCCTCACCATTGATGCGGATGTCGCCTGATGTTGGTTCGACCAACCGAAGAATGGACCGCCCAAGGGTGGTCTTTCCGCAACCCGACTCGCCCACGATCCCAAGCGTTTCGTGTGGTTGCACCCGCAGCGACACGCCGTTCACCGCTTGCACCCAACCAACGGTTCGCTTGAAGAACCCGGCTCGGATCGGAAAGTGCGTTACCAGATTGTCGACCTCAAGAATGGCGTCGCTCGCGCGGCTGCGGGCAGCGGAGCGCTCATCGGTAGCGGTCATGACGGGGTCGTCCGAGCCGCGTTGATGTCTTCCCACGCCGGAAGGACATAAGTGTTGTGGCACCGGCTCTCATGGTCAAAGCCATCAGACTCAAGTTTGGCCGGTTCCTGACCACAGATTGCGGTGCGGTGCGGACAGCGAGGTTCGAACGCGCACCCCGGCGGCATGTTGAGAATGCTGGGTGGGGTTCCACCGATGGGAATGAGGCGATCGCCGCGGACACCGTCGACCCGGGGCAGGCTGGACAACAGCCCGCGGGTGTAGGGATTGCGTGGTTGCCGGAAGATCTTGTCGACGGGCCCGCGTTCCACAATGCGGCCGCCGTACATGACCTGCACTCGTTCGGCGACATTGGCCACAACACCCAGGTCGTGGGTGATGAGGATCAGGGCGGCATCCACCTCGGTCTGGACCTCAGCCAGCACTTCCATGACCTGGGCCTGAATGGTGACGTCCAGAGCGGTGGTTGGCTCGTCGGCAATCAACAGATCCGGCTTGTTGGCAATCGCCATGGCGACCATGGCCCGCTGGCGCATACCGCCGGAGTACTCGTGCGGGTACTGGTTGACCCGAACGCCAGGTTCGGGCACACCGACCAGTTCCAGAAGCTCGGCGGCGCGGCTCATCGACTCTTTCTTGCCCGCCAACCCGTGAACGGTCATGGTCTCGGCAATCTGGTTGCCGATCGTGAACGCCGGATGGAACGCGGTCATCGGATCCTGAAAGATCATGGCGATCCGCCGACCCCGGTAGGTGCGCAGCTGCTTCTGTGGCATGGCCAGCAGATCTGCGCCCTCAAAGACGGCCGAACCGGTCACCACTGCCGAACCCGGCAACAGACCGAGCATCGCCATGGCGCCGACGGATTTGCCGGATCCGGATTCGCCGACAATCGCCAGGGTCTCACCGCGGCGCACTGAGTAACTCATGGAACGGACGGCCTCGGCCAGCGGTTTGCCTCGCGATTTGAAACCGACCGAAAGGTCGGTGACCTCCAGCAGGACGTCGCGATCTGTTGCGTCTGGAGCGATCATTGGTCGGACTCGTGGGTCGGATCGAACGCGTCCCGCAGGCCGTCACCAATGAAGTTGATGGCCAGCACGATCATCATCACCAGCCCACCAGGCAAAAGGATGCGGGCCGGGCTGGTGTCGATCGAACCTTTGGCGTCGTTGATGAGCGTGCCCAGAGTGGTTTCGGGCGGTTGGAGTCCCAAACCCAGGAACGACAGCGTGCTCTCAAGAATGATGGCGGTGCCAGCCAACAGCGTGCCCTCCACCAGCAGCGCGCCCATGACATTTGGCAGCAGATGCTTGAAGATGATTCGACGGGACGACGCCCCGGCCGCTTTGGCCGCAAGAACAAACTCCCGCTCTTTGTATTGCATGACCAGCGAACGCACCACTCGTGCTCCTCGGTACCAGATGAGCACCGTAAGCAGAAGCGCCATCACCACCGGGGTGACTTTGAACTTCGCCCCCAGGATCAACAGCACAGCGAGCACATTGACCGTGAGCAGGATGTTGACCAAAAAGCTCACGACGGCGTCCGACCATTTGCCGAAGTACCCGGCAATGGCTCCCAGCAGGCCCCCAAGGGCCGCGGACAGCAGGCCGGTCAGCACGCTGATGGTGATGGAGAACCGCCCACCGCGCATGGAACGCACAAACAGATCACGGCCTATGTCGTCGGTGCCGAACCAATGCTCGCGGCTTGGTCCCTGGGCCCTCGCCAGCACGTTGCGTTCATCGAAGGCAAACGGGCGAAACAGTGGACCGATGTAGAAGGCGACGATCAACAAAACCAGCATCACCACACCAACCATGGCCAGCTTGTGGCTTCGGAACCGGCGCCACGCCTGCTTGCCCAGACTGAGCGGATTCTCCGCCAGCGCCTCCTGGTCGAAGTCCGAAACCTCCTGGAGTTCGACCAGTTGATCGGGCTCGGCAACAACGTTGCCCGATGCGGGTTCATGGAGATCGGTCATGCGTACCTCACTCGAGGGTCGAGCCATCCATAAAGCAGATCGGCCAGCAGGTTGAACACGACGGTGATCACGCCGATGAACAGGATCACTGCCATCATGATGTTCACGTCGGCGTCAAAAATGCCGTTGAATATCAACAGGCGTCCGAGCCCGGGCCAGGAGAAGACCGTCTCGGTGACCAGGGTGCCGCCCAGGAGCGTGCCGAAGGTGATGGCCCACACGGTGACCATTGGAATCATCGCCGCCCGCAGGAGATGCTTGAAGATAATGGTGCGCTCGGGCACCCCCTTGGCGCGAGCCGTGCGGATGAAGTCGGAGTTTCGCACCTCCAGCATGGCGGCGCGACCGAAGCGGGTATCGGACGCCAAGCTGATGATCACCAGGGTGGTAATCGGCAGCGTGATACTGGACAGGACCTGGCCGAAGGACTCGGTGTGCATCCCTCCGGTCCAAAACGGTTTGGTCCCGGTCCAGTCCTGCCACCAGACGACAAAGATCACCTGGAGGAGCAGCCCGAAAAAGAACGTGGGCATCGATAGACCCAGATAGCTGAAGGTGGTTACTGCGTAGTCGCCGGCCGAGTACTGCCGTAACGCTGAGTACATGGACAACAGCGCGGAGAACACGATCACGATGATTGCCGCCGGGATGGACAGGATGGCGCTGTTCTTGGCCCGCGCCCAGAAGATGTCCGATACCGGAAGCTCCCCCATGGAGGTGGACGTGCCGAAATCGCCGGTGACCGCATTACCCAGCCACGAGGTGTAGCGCAGCGGAATGGGCTGGTCGAGGTTGTACAGATCGGTGAGGCGGGCATACGCGGACTCGTCGCACTGCGGACAGGACTGTTTCAGTTCGGCGATCGGGTCGTTGATCGACGACACCAGCCAAAACATGACAAAAGTCGAAAACAGGATGACCGGAATGGCCCCCAACAACCTGCGCAGTGCATAGATGACCATGGGTCTGCTGTGTCCTCTGTCCTTCTTCGCGGCCCCGTCAAACGCTCCGCAGAGCGTAGAGCAACCCTAGATGACAACAGGCCGGGACGGTTATCCGTCCCGGCCTGTCTCAACTCATTGCATTGTCATAACGGGTCTGGGGTTGTCCCCAGTCGTTACTGGAACTGGAAGTCCACGACGTTGGCCAGGGGGCCGGCGCCTTGGGCATCGGGAGCAACACCGGCGCCGCTGAGGACGCTGGAGAGATAGCCGTAGTACGACGGCTTCTGGGTCAGTGGAATCATGAACAGACCGGTTTCGGCGTCCAGTTCCAGCGTGGCCACATAACGGTTGATGTCGTTGTAGCAATCGGCACGGGCCGCGTCGTCGACGGTGGCGTCGCACTCTTCAGCCTGCGCATCCATGTCGGCGTTTGCATAGCCGTACGGGTTGTTGCCGTTGCCGGACTTGTAGGACGCGGTCTGACCGCCAGGCCATGGGCCACCGACCCAGGCGAACTGGGTGATGTCCCAGACAGTGGGGTCACCTTCGGCGCCACCGGAGGCCGATGCTGCAAGAGCCGCCTCCGAGAATGGGCGCTCACCGAAGTAGGCACTGCCGGGCACGTTGTCAATTTCGATTTCGATACCGGCTTCACCGAGCTGACCTTGAATGATCTGCTGCTGAAGCTCGCGAAGGGCGTTTCCGCCCGTGGTACCGACCCGCAGCGTCAAACGACCGCGCTCGGGGTGCTCGTAGATGCCGTCGCCGCTGTCGGCGTAGCCGGCAGCTTCGAGGTTGGCCTTGGCCGCGTCGGCCTGAGGACCTTCGTACATCTTCTGGTGGTCAACGTAAGCGGGCTGGTTGGACATCCACATCGTGTTGCCCAAACCTTCGGCGGGAAGGTTGTCGCCAAAGAGCGGCGTGTAAAGACCGGCCATGACTTCGGTCTTGTCGATGCCGTAGGCCAGAGCTTCACGGACCAGCGGATCCTGCAGGTGGGTGTTCAGCAGGTTCAAGCCCCAGTGCTCAAAGACCGGACCGGCACTGGATGCCACGGTGAAGTTCTCATCGGTCGACAGACGCTCACCAAAAGCCAGCTGAGGTTGGGTCATGATGATGTGCGCTTCGCCCGCCTTGAGAGCGTTGATCTGGGCGTCGGTGTCGGTCACAAAGTTGATGAGTACGCCATCAACAAAGGGCAAACCGGCGTTGGCGGCATCCGGGCTGTTGGAGCCGTGGTAGTTGTCGTTGCGGGTGAGCGTCATGCTGACACCGCGGTTCCACGAGTCAAAGACCATAGGGCCCGACGATGGCAGTCCGGTGAACTCCGGCAGGCTTTCATTGACCGCAGTGGCGTCAGCACCGTAGGCGTGGGCGGCGTAAATCTCGTTGAGCATGCCTTTCCAGCCAGCGAAGAAGCCGGTCAGCGTCATGCTGAACTCGGTGTCGCTGGTGGCGCCATATTCGGTCACCAGGTCATAGCCGGTGCGGTCGCCACGGAAGTACACGCAGCCGCTTTCTTCGGCCTCGAAGTCACAGCCTTCGAGAGTGATGTCCATGGTGTATTCGACGTCGGCGGCGGTCAGTGGCGTGCCGTCACTCCACATGAGACCATCACGGAGGGTGTAGTTGAAGGTGACCGTACCGTCATCGTTGGACACGATCTCGCCTTCGCTGGCCAGCAGTTCGGGGTAGTACGAGGTCGAACCATCAACGCCGTAGAGGCCTTCGATCAATGCCGAACGGATCCACGAGGTGATCGAAAGGTTGTTGTTCGGATCATCCAGATGCATGTCTGGTGGTTCCTGCTCATGGGCCCAGATGAGCTGACCGCCGCTGAGCTCTTCCTGCTCTTCCTCGGTCTCTGCCGGCACTGGTGTGGGCGGTGGCTCCGGGGTGGCCGTTGGGTCAGGAGCAGCAGTTGGTTCCGCCGCTTCCTCGTTGCTGGTGTCGGTGTCGGTGGTTTCGGTCTCGGCATCGACAGACGAGGTATCGCCCGTTGTCGCTGAGTCCGAATCGCTGCCGCACGCCGCGGCAAACAGCGCCAAGCTCAGCAGCACCGCAAACAACCGTAATATCGTTGATTTTTTCATGTTCCCTCCTGGTACCACGGTGGCCCTGTGTTCATCACAAGGGCCTTACTCGGTGGTAGGTCGCAAAAACTAGGCCGAACTACTGGCCGGTGCAAGGCACAGGCGTTAAGAGAAGAAAAACTCCGTCGCGCTATTGCTGGCGGATCACTAGCGTTGGGCCTTCGCCATTGCGGACCCGGTGGGCCCGCCCGCGGTCCTGAACCTGTTTTTGAGAGAGGAGGAGTTGTGCCAACACCAGCCGAGACCGACGCGTCGGCACCAGACTCTGAGGACCTTTCCTCCTTTGGTGGCGCCGTACTGGCCCCCGGTTTCCGGCTGGTCCGGGACCTGATCCGGCCCCACCCGGTTCCCTTCGCCCTGAGCGTCTTTGGTGCGTTGGTCTTCGCCGGCGGCACCGTCTTGTCCACCGTCGTGCTCGGCCGAGTGATCGACGATCTGGTCATTGCCGCCGCCTCCGATGTTCGCCCCAGCCGCCGCGCTCTTGTCACCGGCGTGATCGCCGTCATCGTGGTGGCCGTCGGACGGGCGATCGGCGTCATCATGCGTCGGTACTACGCCGGCATGACCTCAGAACAGGCGCAGCATCGGGTTCGAGAGCGCCTGGCGTCGAGCTACCTCGCCAAGCCGCTGGCGTGGTTTCAGAATGCACCAACAGGTCAGCTCCTGGCCCACGTGGACAGCGACAGTCGCATGCTGGTGGAGGTGTTGCACCCGCTCCCCTTCAGCATTGGCGTGGTCGGTCTGGCCGTCTTTGCGGCCATTGCGTTGGTCGCGGTGGATGTCCTCATTGCCCTCACTGCGCTGCTGATTTTCCCGATCATGACGATCTCGAACCAGTGGTACAGCCGGATCGTTGAGAAGCCGATGGCCGAGAGCCAGGAGCGTCTGGGGGACGTGGCCGGCATTGCGCACGAGAGCTTCGAAGGGGCCCTGGTGGTCAAGACCCTTGGTCGTAGCGACGCTGAGGTTCGCCGGTTCACTGAACAGGCCGAACGGCTCCGCGATGCCCGGGTTCGGGCCGGAGTCCTGCGCGCCATCATGAATGTCACGATTGCCGCGTGGCCGGCGTTCGGCACGCTCGTCGTGGTGTTGATCGGAGCATTCAGAGTCCGGTCCGGCGACATGTCGGCGGGTGACATTGTGCAGGTCGCCGCCCTCTTCACACTCCTGGCCGTGCCCATGGCGGTGTTTGGGTTCTTCCTTGAAAGTCTGGCGCCCTCGCTCGTGGCCAACCGCCGCATCCAATCCGCAACCGGTCTGGATCCGGGCGATGCAGAACAGCAGCCCGAGCTACTGGCGACCCGAGACAGGAGTTACGCAGTCGTGGGCGGCGGTCACGGCGGGGCCAACATCGAAGTAGCCGGATTGTCGTTCGCCTTTGACGGTTCCGAGGCGGCGGTCAACAACGTGTCGTTCGGCGTGGCCGCAGGTGAAACCGTGGCCATCGTCGGTGCAACAGGATCGGGCAAGTCCACGCTGGTTGCGTTGCTCGCCGGGCTGCTCCCACCGGCCAGTGGTTCGGTGTCGATCAACGGCCAATCCGTTGACGACATGAGTCCCACCCAACGGGCAGCCACCATTTCGCTGGTCTTTCAGGAGTCATTCCTTCTGGCCGACACCGTGCAGGCCAATATCGCCATGGGCCGCCAGCTGGACGACCACGCTGTCGAGCGCGCGTTGCGGCAGGCCGAGGCCTGGGATTTTGTTGCGGCTATGCCCCTTGGCCTGAACACGATTCTTGGCGAACGCGGGCTGACGGTTTCGGGTGGCCAACGCCAACGGCTGGCACTGGCGCGCGCCATTGCGCAACCGACACCGCTTGTCATCCTTGACGATGCCACCAGTGCCGTGGACACGGTGACCGAGGAGCGCATTCTGCACACCTTGCGCCAGGCGTCGGGAGACCACTCCTCCCCGACGTTGATCGTTGTTGCTCATCGGCTGGCAACCATTGGCCTGGCCGACCGGGTTGTCTGGATTCGCGACGGTCAGGTGATTGGCATTGGGACCCACACCGAGTTGATGACCGACCAACGATATGAAGCTCTTGTCACCGCCTACGAACAGGCCGACACATGACCACGGTTGCCCCCCACACCAGCAGCCCGCCGTCCAGCATCGCTGACCGGGAACAGTCGGCGTGGCGCGTGCTTCGACGCGGGCTGGCCGGCTCGCCCGAATTGCGCGACGGGTTGGCGGTGACGGCGTCAATGGGGTTCATCGTTGCTGTCGGCCAGATCGTGGCGCCGGTGCTGGTTCAAATGGCGATTGACCGCGGCGGGCTGGCATCCGGAGATGTGGATATGCCAGTTGTCATGACCCTGGTGGCCGGTGCCTTCGTGGTCGCCGTCATCGCCGCAGGACTGTCATTTGTCACCCAACGACGGCTGGTCATCCGTTCGGAGCTGGCGCTGAGAAATCTCCGAGTGCGGGTCTTTGAACACGTGCACCAGATGTCGATCGCCGACCACCATCAGGCGCGCACCGGCGTCCTGATCACCCGAGTCACTGGCGATGTGCAGGCCCTGTCGCGCTTTGCCGACTGGGGCATGTTTGCATGGCTGGTCCGACCGGTGCTGATCGTCTGCATCTTTGTGGCCATGGCGTTCTATTCGTGGCCGCTCGCCCTGCTGGGCCTCTCCATCTTTGTCCTGGTCATTCCGATTCTTCGCTTCCTGCAGCGCCGAATGATCCGGGCCCATGACGGACTGCGGACTGCCACCGGAACCATGGTGGCCTCCTATGCCGAAGCGCTCAACGGCGCCGAGATGATTCGCGGCTATCACGCCGAACCAATGATGCAGGAGCGGCTGAGCGAGGCTTCATCGGAGCGCTACCGATATGGCATTCGCGCCAACCTCTACATGTCGGTTGTCTTTGTGGTCGGTGACCTCCTGGGCGCCGTTGTCATGGTCTCCATTCTCACGGTCGGCTTCTTCAACCGGGTCCCGTTGGGGCTCTCGGTCGGCGATTTCGTGGCCCTGCTGTTTTTGACAACGCTGCTGCACGCGCCCGTGGGCGACCTGGGCGAGACCCTGAATCAGGCCCAGGAGGCCATCGCCGGTTGGCGCAAGATCCTGGACCTGCTGGACCAGAAGGTCGGCGTGCCAGAGCCCACCGCGGCGCATGCGGTGCCGCTGCCCGCCGGCCCGGTCGCAGTTACGGCCAACTCGGTGTGGTTTGCGTACGGAAGCGAGGATGAATCGGTGGTTCCGCCGCCGGTTCTTCGAGACGTGAGTGTGGATATACCCGCCGGGTCAAATGTCGCCATCGTTGGCGCGACCGGGTCAGGGAAGACGACCTTTGCAAAACTCCTGTGCCGGCTGGCCGACCCGGCCGCCGGACAGATCTCGCTCAACGGGGCGCCCCTTGCCCGCGTGTCGGCTCAGGACCGGCATCGGGCCGTTCGCCTGGTGCCCCAGGACGGCTTCCTGTTTGACGCAACCATTCGCCAGAACATTGCGTTCGGGAAGGACGGGGCCGCCGACGCCGACATTGCCGCCGCCGTATCCATGCTGGAACTTGAGGACTGGATTGCCACGCTGCCGGCCGGCCTCGACACCGAGGTCGGGGAGCGGGGCAACAACCTGTCGGTTGGCGAACGCCAGCTGGTGGCCTTCGCTCGAGCCGCAGTCGCTGATCCCGGCTTGTTGATTCTTGACGAGGCCACCTCGTCGGTGGACCCCGAGACCGACCAGGGCCTGACGTACGCGCTTCGGCGACTGGCCGAAGGACGCACCGTGATCAGTATCGCCCACCGCCTGGCGACCGCCGAAGCTGCGGACCTCGTGCTGGTCTTTGACGAAGGCAAAATCGTGGAGGCTGGTGCGCCGGCGGAGTTGGCCGCAGCGGGTGGTGTGTACACCGACCTGCTGGCCGCTTGGAACTCGTAACTGGTGACCCCGGGGCTCGCCCGCCTGCGTGCCAACGCTCTCCCCGAGCGCACGCGAGGGGAGACAGTGAGCACCGTGCTGCGTGCCAACGCTCTCCCCGAGCGACAGCGAGGAGAAGACCACACCCACGCGCCGCTCAGACAATCTGGTGCTGCGTGCCAACGCTCTCTCCGAGCGACAGCGAGGAGAGACAATAGTTACAGCGTGAACTGCATGGACTCCAGCAACGCCCCCGGCAACCGCACGCTGCCGGTCGATCGACCGAAGTAGGTACTGGCGTCCAACATGACCTCCGCCTCGTCATCCAGCTCAATCAGGTTCGCACCAAGCATGTTGTAGACGGTGTCGTCGAATCGGAGCACGTTCACCGGGGCTTTGACTTCACCGGCTTCAACCCAGAACGTCGCAAACCGGGTCATGCCGGTCACGCGACACGCCGGACGGTCCGAATAGTTGGTGTACCAGAGGTTGCCGACATAGAGACCCTCACCAAGGCGTTCGACCGCGGTTCTGGTGGCTGCGGTGCCGGGCCGCAGCGAGAGCGCGGTGGGGGTCTCCGAGTCGTTGGCCCCGTTGGTTTCGAGCCCGTACTCCTGCGCGCTGCGAGGCGAGATCAGGGTGCCAGCGTGTTTGCCGTCGGTCACCAGAGCAACCGACTTTGGCTTCACGAACCCCTGCGCTTGAAAGCCGGGGCCGGCGCCCGCCGCGGTGTCTTCGACCAGGTTCGTGTGCGTTGACAGCTCCGCATCTCCATCAGCCATGCGCATCAGCGCCGACTGCTTTGTTTGTTGACTGCGGGCGCTGAAGCTTCCCCAGGACAGCAGGTCAATCACTTCGTCAACCGCCGACGGCGCCAGATAGGTGCGATACGCACCGGGATCGAGCGCAATGGCGGGCCGAGCCAACGCCTCCAGTTGTTGAGCGGACCACGCGACCTTCTGGGCGAACTCCTGATCGTTCCAGTCGAATCCGGCGTAGCCGTTCTTCACCGCCCTGTCGGCTTCCAGATAGAACGTCCAGTCAAAGTTGAACGTCGACGTGTCGAACCAGTTCCGCTGACCCAGCGAGTTGGCGAAGCCGCGCATGGTCTGGCCTGCGGTGTAGATACCGACCAGGTCCTTTCCGGCTCCTGCCCCTGTGATCTCGCCGAGTGCCTGGTCAGCATCGGGCAGCGAGCTGGCCACCAGCTGTTCGGTGGAGACCGGCTGGGCATTCCAGAGCAGGAAGGGATCTTCGGGCACCTGATCGATCTGCGCGGACAGCAGGTCCAGGACCCGGGCCACCCGCGCCTGGTCCGTAAGGAGTTCGCCAGTGAGCGGCGTTGAACCTTGTACGTGCCGGGACCCACGGATGAATTGCACCGAGAGGACGGCTTGGGAAACGGTTCCGGCCTGACGCACCTGATTGTGATTGAACCGGATGAAGTCGGTGTCTTCTGCGTCAACGTTCAGCAGGAGGACATCGTCGCCCTGGAGACGACTGGTCGCCCACGTGGCCAGCCGGTCAAAGGAGTTCTGCGTAACCGTCATCAGTCTTCGGCCCCGAACACGTCGATGTCGCCAAACCAGCACGCCGGCGAAGCATGGCCGGTACCAATCATCTGGTTGAGCTCACCTTTGCCGCAGTTGGGGGTCCCCATCGCCTTCCACCCATCCCGGTTGCCAACCCCTCGAAGGTTCCGCCAGAACGACGAAGAGATGCCGCGATAGCTCGGGTTCCGGATCACCGTGGTCAGCTGGCCATCCTCAATCAAGCGTCCGTATTCGGTGCTGAATTGAAACTTGTTGCGGCTGTCATCAATCGACCAGGAATTGTTTGTCTCCAGATAGACGCCGCGTTCGATGGCGCCAATCATCTCGTCAAAGGCCATGTCGCCCGGCTCGATGTTCAGGTTGGCCATGCGGTCGATGGGTGGTCGATTCCACGCACAGGAGCGGGCATTGGCCACCCCCGGAATTCCGGATCGTTGTTGTGAGACCGCACCGCCCAGACCGCGTTCAAGGACACCGTTTCGAATCAGGTATTCACGGCGGGCCGGGGTGCCCTCGTCGTCGAACCCATAGGAGGCGAGTTGGCCGGGCACCGTTGGATCGAAGGTGACATTGAGGTGCTCGGATCCGTATTGGAACTCTCCGAACATGTCCGGGGTCACGAAGCTGGTGCCGGCATAGTTGCGTTCATCGCCGAGGATGCGGTCAAGCTCGAGTGGGTGGCCGATCGACTCGTGGATCTGCAAAATCATCTGGTCGGGTGCCAACACCACGTCCATCGTGCCCGATGGGCAGTTGGGAGCGGCCAGCAGCTCCAACGCCTGATTGGCGACTCTTGAGGCGCTGTCGCCGAAGCCAAAGCGGCCAAGCACCTCCACCCCGCCCTGACCGCAATACGCATTGGCTCCCCAGCTCCGACTCTGCGCCCGACCGTCAGCGGCCGCCGTGGCGCGAAGAGCCGGGTACACGAAGTTGAAGTTCTGCTCAATGCGGGCACCATTGCTGGCCAGCAGGAGCGTGTCCACGTCTCGACGAACGAGGCTCGCGGTGCAGTTCACGATGCGCTCATCAATCTGCATCAAATCGTTTTGGCGATGCAACAGATCGATGCGGGCCCGGAGGTCCATGGTGTCCCATCCAACCTCCACCGGCGAGGCGTACCGGCCCGATTGCTCCACCGGTGGCGGGCTCGCATCGATGGCTATTGCGGCGGTCACCGTTGCCCAATGCCGGGCCTGTTCCACCGCGGATCTCAGGCCGGCTTCGGAGACGTCGCTGGTGGCGGCGTAGCCCAGTCCTCCGCCGTCCCAGACCGACACCATCACGCCGAGATCAAACTCGTTGCCCACCGGTTCCAAGGTGCCCTGGCGCACCGTGAGCCGCTCGGCGCGTTCATCGACCAGCCGGATGGTGGCGTGATCGACGTCGGTGGGCAGTACCAACCGCAACCGATCTTCCAAGGTGGTGGACGAGACATCAAGGAGTGATTGCATGTTGTGAGCCTATGACACCGGTCGATATCCGCACGTACCAAGAGCGATGCGCCATGACGATCGGACCCGGCCGCAGGTGAGCCTGCGCCATGAGCAAACGCGAAAGAACCCCGGCTTGCGGCCGGGGTTCTGTTCAGGTTTGGACCGAAGACTCAGGCTTGCTGAATCTTGATCTCGATATCCACGCCAGCCGGGAGGTCAAGACGCTGAAGCGAATCGACGGTCTTTGGCGACGGTTCAAGAATGTCGAGCAGACGCTTGTGCACTCGCATTTCGAAGTGCTCGCGGCTGTCCTTGTACTTGTGCGGCGACCGGATCACCGTGAAACGGTGCTTGTCGGTCGGCAGCGGGATGGGACCCCTGACTTCTGCCTGGGTGCGCTTGACCGTCTCGACGATCTTTCGTGTCGACTGGTCAATTACCTCGTGGTCATAGGCCTTGAGGCGAATGCGGATTTTCTGGGCAGCTGCCATGGTTCAGTATCCCTCTAGGCCAGAATCTTCGTTACGGCGCCGGCGCCGACGGTGCGGCCACCTTCACGAATAGCGAAGCGAAGGCCTTCGTCCATGGCGATCGGGTTGATCAGTTCCACGGTCATCTGGGTGTTGTCGCCCGGCATGCACATTTCGGTGCCGGCAGGGAGCTCAATCATGCCCGTGATGTCGGTGGTACGGAAGTAGAACTGCGGACGGTAGTTGGAGAAGAATGGCTTGTGACGGCCACCCTCTTCCTTGGTCAGCACGTAAACCTCAGCCTCGAACTTGGTGTGCGGGGTGATGCTGCCGGGAGCGGCGAGCACCTGGCCACGCTGTACATCGTCCTTGTCGATGCCGCGAAGAAGCGCACCGATATTGTCGCCGGCAAGACCTTCGTCCAGAAGCTTGCGGAACATCTCCACGCCCGTGCAGGTCGTGGTCTGGGTGTCCCGGATGCCGACGATCTCGATGCTGTCGCCGGTGTTGACCTTGCCCTGTTCAATCTTGCCGGTCACCACGGTGCCACGGCCAGTGATCGAGAACACGTCTTCGATCGGCATCAGGAAAGGCTTGTCAAGGTCACGCTCTGGCGTGGGGATGAAGGTGTCAACCGCGGACATGAGTTCCATGACCTGGTCAGCAGCAGCCGCGTCGCCTTCGAGCGCCTTGAGGGCCGAGACCTGGATGACAGGAGTGTCGTCGCCAGGGAACTCGTACTTGTCGAGCAGCTCTCGTACTTCCATTTCGACGAGCTCAAGAAGCTCTTCGTCGTCGACCATGTCCACCTTGTTCAAGGCAACGATGATCTTTGGCACGCCAACCTGACGGGCCAGGAGCAGGTGCTCCATCGTCTGGCTCATTGGGCCGTCGGTCGCAGCTACCACCAGAATGGCACCGTCGACCTGAGCCGCACCGGTGATCATGTTCTTGATGTAGTCGGCGTGGCCGGGCATGTCGACGTGGGCGTAGTGACGGGCCTCGGTCTCGTATTCGACGTGGGCCACGTTGATCGTGATGCCACGCTCTTTCTCTTCCGGTGCCTTGTCGATGTTGTCAAAGTCCGTTACTGCGGACCCTTCAACTCGCTCAGACAGCACTCGGCTGATTGCGGCGGTAAGAGTGGTTTTGCCGTGGTCAATATGGCCCATGGTGCCAACGTTGACGTGCGGCTTATTCCGCTCAAAATTCTCCTTTGCCATCGGTTTCTCCTCGTTTGGCAGATGGGGGGTGATTCTTCAGTTGGCCAGCGGGCGCTGACCGACCGTATTGCTTATTGCCCCGGGCGGAAGCCCAGATTGTTGCCCCTGGGCGGGAAGCCCAGATTGTTATTGACCTGAGCAAGCTCAGACTTGGTTCGGGCCGAAGCCCAGAGATCTTTTGTGATCGAGACCTTGACTATTCGCCGCGGATACGGGAGACGATTTCTTCCTGCACTGCGGTGGGCGTCTGCTGGTACTCGGCGAACTGCATGGTGTAGCTCGCACGACCTTGAGTCTTCGATCGAACGTCGGTAGCGTAACCAAACATTTCCGAAAGTGGAACCAGGGCATTGATGACCTGATTCACACCTCGTTGTTCGGTTCCCTGGACCTGGCCACGACGACTGTTGAGGTCACCCACAACGTCGCCCAGGTAGTCGTCGGGGGTCACGACTTCAACGTCCATGATCGGCTCCAGCAACGTGGGGCCAGCCTTGCGGGCGACCTCGCGGTACCAGGCGTTGCCAGCAATCTTGAACGCCATTTCGGACGAGTCAACATCGTGGGTCTTGCCGTCAGAAAGCGTGACCTTGACGTCCACCGTGCCGAAGCCGGCGAGAACGCCATTGTTCAGCGCTTCCTTCACGCCAGCTTCAACCGCGGGGATGTATTCCTTGGGGATCGAGCCGCCTTTGATGGTGTCATCAAATTCGAAGCCGCCGCCCGGGTTGGGAGCGATCGTGCACTCGATGTGCGCAAACTGACCGGAACCACCGGACTGCTTCTTGTGGGTGTAGACGTACTTCTCGACCGTCTTGGTGATGGTCTCGCGATA